>ERZ827150.3-NODE-3-length-412207-cov-12.886149_pt1 | contig 412207 bp, 313 predicted proteins | sample MGYA00519779_ERZ827150 | MGnify/ENA primary metagenome ERZ827150 (study PRJEB31778, sample SAMEA3449267) | human gut metagenome | biome: human gut; feature: human-associated habitat; material: faeces | place: United Kingdom | collected 2010/2012 ...
TGTTCCGCGCTGCCGAAGTCTACTTGAACTATGCCGAAGCGAAAGCCGAGTTAGGAACCTTGACTCAGGACGATCTCAAAATCTCCATCAAGAAAATCCGCGACCGCGTGGGCATGCCCAACATCGACATGCTTGCCGCCAACGCAAACCCCGACCCCTATTTGTGCGCACCCGAGACCGGTTATAGAAATGTCACCGGCCCGAACAAAGGCGTGATCCTCGAAATACGTCGCGAACGCACCATCGAACTCTGCCTCGAAGGACACCGTTATTACGACATTATCCGATGGAAAGAAGGAAAAATGTTCGAGCAGCCTTTCCTCGGCATGTACTTCCCCGGTTTGACACAAGGATCGGGAGACAACCGCTACGATGTGTTCGACATGAACGATGGAACCGTGGGTGACGGAGAAAAAGTGGACATCTGCATCTACACCGGTAAAAAGCCTTCGGTAAGGAACATTCGTAAATTCTACAAGCTGGGCGAAGAGTTCGTCTTGACCGATGGAGACAAAGGCAACATCATCTGCCACGACATCGAGAAAGAACCCCGCCAGTGGAACGAAGAAAGAGACTATTTCTTCCCGATACCCACCACCGAAAGATCGCTCACCAACGGAGCTTTAACACAGAACCCCGGTTGGAACGACGGGCTGGACTTCTAAGTGTATAACATGGAATACAGGCGCAGAAGCATAACTTCTGCACCTGTATTCTCTATCCAAATATAAAATTCACAATCTATTAAAAAAAATAGACCGACAGACTACCCTCTCGCAAAAAGCATCTGTCTTTATAATAAACACCCAAATATTAATTTATCATTAACTAAAAAATTCTAAGTATGGAAAAGTTTACTTTTTTAGGTAAGAAAGTCGCTCTGTCTGCTTTCTTATGCTGTTTTTCCCTGACCGGTTTTGCTCAGGAAGACACCGAGACGTTTGACTTCAACGATCAGGAAACCAAAGAATTTGCCGCATTCTTCAAACAACCCTCTGCCATTGAAGGAAAATGCAACGCCGAGGTGATGGGTATCGACATCAATCGCGAAGGATTCTCTTGGGACGACATGAACACTTGGAAAAATGCCGAGGGAAAAATTTGGCATCGATACGAAAAAGGAGGAGGATATGTTGAAACCCTTTTCGGAATTTGCGCGAACAACAAACAAGCTCCGTTCCAATCCGAAACCGGAGGAAAAATCTCTAGTTTGACTTGGACAAACTCCGATGGAGACAACAAATGGTATCCTAAACTGCCGGCCGTCGTAAATTTGAAAGGAACTTTCGCTCTCACGAATTGCGTGGCTACCGTTATCCACATCTCCAATACCCAATTGGACACTGTGAAACTCCAAATGGTGAATGAAGATGCCGATTGCTATATGCACGTTCGTCGCAATTTGAACTGTAAGCAATTGGATTTGAGCGGTTCTACCGGTAAATTGCGTCAATTGGCCGGTTATAGAAACGCATTCTCCGACGAAAACTCCCTCTTGTGCACAGGCTGCCGCCCGGCCGAATTCCTCGATTGGTTGCTCAACATCGAAGACAATCACTACACATTCTCTACACTGCCGTTGCACCCTGCTACCGGAAAAGTATTGGGTAGCGGATATAAATTGCAATGGGAAGCTGCCGGCGGATATCCTATCGGACAAATGAATGCCAATGGTGAATACGAAATCGCCGTGGGAGAAGATATCGACCTTTCCAGCGAATATGACGTAGATGGTAGCATCACAACCTACACATGGAAAAATCTCGATGGAGAAGTAATCACACCTCCCGATGCTTCCGATGGTTGGTTCTGCTTCGACGAGTCGAACCTGAATCAAGAATACCGTTGTGAAATGACAAACGAAAAATACCCGGCTTTGGTATTAAAAACAGTATTCGTTAAAGTAGTCAGTGAATACACCTCTGGTATAAACAAGGTAGAAAACAACGGCATTGCAGTAGGACCGAATCCGGCAGCCGATTACATCACGGTGAAAGGCGAAGAAGTACAGAGCGTAGACATCTTCTCGCTTACGGGAGCTTGTGTAAAAAGCGTAAAAGATAATGTTCAAACTATCGAAATAGCAGACCTCGCACCCGGTATCTACACCATCAAAGTAGTAACCGCCAACGGTGAAAAGGTAGCCAAGTTTATTAAAAAGTAAGTAGAAAACAATTTTTTCTTCCAATAACAATAACCGGCAAGATATTTTCCATATCTTGCCGGTTTTCTTTTTCCCATAAAGAGACCGAACCGAACACAACACGGCTCAGCCGATAATTAGCGGGGAGTGTTCGTGTTTGTCCTGTATTTTTACTCGTTTTGTGAATTTTTTAATATAGTTCGTTGCGTTAGCGATATTAGGGGCTCAGTTGATAATTAGAAGCTGTTTTAAATTTATTCCGAGACAGATTGAGCCCTATGTTGAAGCAGATTGGAGTCCGAGATATGCAGTCAATAGCGGGCTATTGACAAAAATCAAGGGATTCAAGATGCGAGACAGGGGCTCAACATGGCCGGAGCCCACCTGCTTGCAATGATAATATTATTTCTCAATAAATTTAAAACAGCTTCTTAGTGGGGATCCTCCTTTTATACCTCTACCCCCTCAATCAAAGATTATATGATATTTTCAACCCCCTCGCCCTTCGGGCACTCCCCCTATCTCATCTGCGATGAGCAAAGGGAGAGGATTGAAAGTATCACTTTGAACCGTTTTATCCCTTCGGAGCTTTGTGGGGTATTCTCCTCCTCCCCTGCCGTCTCCCGTAGCATTACGGGGTGTTTTGCCCAGCAAAATATAGAGGAGGTGGCACGTAGTGACGGGAGGGTTAAATAATACCGGTAGCGGTAATGACAGGGGTAAGCCTCCTCTCCCCCTGCCGTATCCCGCAGCATGGCGGGGTATTCTGTATAAAATCGGAGCAAAGGCGAAAGAGGAATACATCTCAACCTCTCCCCCTGTGTTCCTGCAAGGAATATAGGGGGAGTGCCCGAAGGGCGAGGGGGTTAGAATACAAACAAAAGCACAAACCCCGATCTTTTTACCCCCTCTCATTCATTAACATTCAAGTCTATCCCCATGAATTTTCTACTGAACCCACAACACCAACAAAAACACAATACTTTCACCCAGCCATAGAACGCCAATAACGATTATTCCCCGATACGACCGACGGCTTCCTCTCAAAAAAAATAATTTGCAGACTACCCTTTTCCACTATATATTTGTCTTGTATATAAATAGCCGTAAGATTTTCGACAACACGTCGGCTTTCAAAACAAAAACATTTATCATGAAAAAAATTACTCTATTACTCGCGTTTTTTATCTGTCTGAACATCAGTTTGAACGCTCAGACATACCCCAAAAAAGAAAATGTCATTCGTCTGCTCACCTACAACACTCATTATTGCAAAGGAGGAAGCGACCCCGGCTCTATCGACGATTACAACACTCGGCGCCTTGCCTCGGTTATCGAAGCCCTCGACCCCGACGTAGTTGCCCTGCAAGAACTGGACAGCGCCATGAGCGATCGTAGAAGAAGAGATCTGTTAAAACAAATCTCCGAATTCACCGGACTCGATTATCAGCACTTCTTCGGAGGCTTAGCCCCCATCAATGGCGGTAAAGTAGGTCCGGGACTACTCTTTAAAAAAGATTTGGAAGTAGTAAAGAAAAAGATTATCCCGTTGGCAGGCGATGAAGCTCGTAGCGCAGTACGGGTGGATTTCGAGAAATTCACATTCATGGGAACCCACCTCGACCTGAACAATGCAAAAAGAACCCAAAGCGCAAGTACATTGGTCAATGAAACCGACTTTATCCATAAACCCTGTTTCCTCGCCGGCGATTTGAACGATTCTCACCGATGGAGCAACGGAGGAATCGCATTCCCCGTACTGGCCGATAAATTTTCTATCGTCAGCGATACGGAAGGTAACACCATTCCGGGCCGGACCGACAACGGGGCTCTCATCGATTATATCTTGTTCAAAGATTATAAAGACTCGGGAATTAAAATCGTTGAGACACACATTGTCCGCACGTTGAAAGTAAACGGGTCTGTCATTGACTTGGGATCGATATCCGACCACTACCCCGTTTATGTAGACATCGAGATTCCCGGGCTAAGCGGAATCGAAAATGCTACCCGAAGCAATTCGATTCAAATATATCCTACCCAAGTACAAAACTCACTAAACATTCAAAGCGAATCCCCCGTCAGAAAAATAAACATCTACTCGATGACCGGACAAAAACAATTAGAGGCAAATAACCCCGGCATAGCATCGGTCGACATCTCCTCGTTATCAAACGGAATATACATCGTGGAAATTTTCGCAGATAACGGCACGACATTCAAAGGAAAGATTATCAAGAGATAAATCATTCTTATTAAACTTATTTATACAATTATCAAAGTCCATATAAATGAACTTAGAGTTCTTTTTATCCCTATAAAACAGCCGACAAACACATAAAACACATCATGAAGAAAGCGATATTACTCTTTATCGTTTTAGCCGGGACATTGTTCTCGGTAAAACCGCAGTCCTATCCCAAAGCCCCGGGAACAATCAGACTACTCACTTACAACACCCATTATTGTAAAGGAGGTTATGATCCGGGAGAAATTAACGAAAGCAACGTGAAAAAACTTGCACAAGTCATCAAAGCTTTGGATGCAGACGTCATCGCCTTGCAAGAATTGGACAGTGCCTCTCAAAGCCGGGGAAACCGTTATCTGCTGCACGAAATAGCCAAACATACAGGAATCGAATATACCGATGTGTATGCCAATGCGGCTCGCTTCGACAAGAAGGGAAGCATCGGTTGCGGCGCATTGGTTAGAAAAAATCTGCCGATTGTCAGCCGGTACATCGCTTATCTCCCGGGAGACGAGCCGAGAGCGGCTATTCAACTGGAACTCGAAAAATTTGTATTCATTGCCACACATTCCGACCTCAATAACGAAAAACGCAGACAAGGAACTAAAATCATTTGCAACGACTCCCGCGAAATGAAAAAACCCGTATTCGTGGCCGGAGACCTCAACGATTCTTTCCGCTGGTCGCGAAACAGCGCATCTTTCCCTCTATACCAAAAAGATTTTATCATTGCAAGCGACACGGTCGGCAACACGATCCCCGGAAGAACCGACAACGGCGCATTGATCGACTTCATTTTATTGAGCAAAAAAGGGAAGAATAAGATAAAGATAGTCGACAGCAAAATCGTGCGAGAAATAAATATCGAGGAAAAAACGATAGATTTGGGTGAAATTTCGGACCACTATCCTGTATTCACGGACATTATATGTAAATAAATTTAATTGAAACTATCATAAAGCCATGTTAAGACACTGTCTCTTATTCATAGGACTCATAGCCTTATGGATCACTTCTTGCTCCCGGACTCCGGAATATACAGACTCTGCCGCCCGGCTCGCCGAACGCATTGTGCCATCGCACTCCGATGATTTCATCTTTACGCTCGTTCCTGCCGAAAAAGATTTCTTCGAACTAAGGCAGAATGGCGATAAAATAGAGATACAAGGGAATAACGGAATCTCTATGGCACGCGGACTAAACCACTACCTGCGCCACTATTGCCATGCCTCTGTTTCTTGGTGTGGCGATAATCTGGCTTCCATACCCGATACACTGCCCGCAGTCGGTGAACCGGTTCATATCGAAGCCTCTCAACCCCTGCGGTATTATCTGAATTATTGCACATATAGCTACTCTATGGCTTTTTGGGGGTGGGAAGAATGGGAAAAAGAAATAGACCGCATGGCCCTACAAGGTGTCAATCTCCCTCTCATGGCTGTCAACAGCCAGTACGCCGTTTGGCAAAACACGCTCAAAAGACTGGGATATAACGAAAAAGAAATATCGGAATTCCTTCCCGGAGCCGGCTATGAAGCGTGGTGGCTCATGGGTAATCTCGAAGGCTTCGGTGGCCCCGTTTCCCAAAAATTCATAGACCGGCAAACCGACCTCCAACAAAAAATGCTGCGTCGCATGAGAGAGTTGGGTATGGCTCCCGTCTTTCAGGGATTCTATGGCATGGTTCCCAACAGTTTAAAAGAAAAATTCCCCGAAGCCAACATCAAGGAACAAGGTGAATGGCAAACCTATCAGCGTCCTGCGTTCCTAGATCCGAACGATCCCCTTTTCGATAAAATCGCCGACATATACTACGAAGAACAGGAAAAACTGTTCGGTAAAGCCGTCTATTTTGCCGGAGACCCATTCCACGAAGGAGGTCAGTCGGAAGGTATCGATGTAAAAGCCGCGGCTAAAAAAATACTGCAAGCCATGAGACGCAAAACCCCAGAAGCTGTATGGATCATACAAGGCTGGCAACGTAATCCCATGCGCGACCTATTGGAAGGGTTGGAACATGGCGAGGCCATCATTCTCGACCTCATGGCATGCGAGCGTCCCCAATGGGGCGGCATAAAAAACTCGTTGTTTTACAAAGCCGAAGGACACATGCACCACGACTGGATTTGGTGCGCACTGCCCAATTTCGGCGGGAAAACAGGGCTGCATGGCAAAATGAGCAGTTATGCCTCAGGAGTAGTCTTTGCCAAAAACCACCCGTTGGGAAAAAACCTATGTGGAATAGGAACAGCTCCCGAGGGAATCGGTACGATTCCCGTCGTATATGACATGGTATACGACATGGCTTGGAGAGAAGATAGCATCGATATAAAAGACTGGGTGAACCAATATACGCAATATCGGTACGGTAAAGCCGATCCAAACTGCAATCGAGCTTGGGAAATTCTGTCGAAAACCATTTACGAATGTCACAATGAAATAGGAGGGCCCGTCGAATCTTATATATGTGCACGCCCCTCCGATACAATCAAACACGCCTCGTCATGGGGTACTGCCGAGATTTTCTATGATCCCGCAGAAATCGTTACAGCATGGGAATACATGTATAATGTCCGGCACGAATTCGCACAATCCGAAACCTATCAATATGATTTGGTAGATCTCACACGACAAGTTTTGGGTGATTACGCAAAATATCTTCACAAACAGGCGGTAAACGCCTTTTATCGAAACGATTTAAAAGGATTTCAAACCTATTCCTCCAAATTCCTCGCTCTCATTCGAGACGAAGACAAACTGCTGTCCACCCGCAAAGAGTTCAATGTAGGAACATGGATAAACCAAGCACGCAACGCCGCTTGTACGCCTCAGGAACAGGAGCGTTTCGTTGCAAACGCAAAAAGACAAATTACCACTTGGACAAACCACGACTCAAAACTCCATGATTACGCCCTTAAAGAATGGAGCGGGTTGATGAGAGACATGTATCTGCCTCGTTGGGAAGCATGGGTCGACTACAAACTGGCTCTATTGAGAGGAGAAACCGCACAAGAACCCGATTATTTCCAAATCGAAAAAAATTGGGTCGACTCCGATACACGCTACGATAGTACCTCTACCGGAAATGCGATTTCTGCTGTTGAAGAAATCTATAAAAAATACTTCATCGAATTACAACAAACCTATAAAAACATTTAAATATCCCGGTTCTCCTATGTAAAAAAGCCTATGTCGGTTGTCTTTTTACAGAAACAGAATCCTTAAAAACATACCACATTATGCGACACAAAATTTTTATAGCCTTTTTATCCCTTCTCACCGCCACATCGACCCTCGATATGGCAAAAGCCCAATCCCTACCATACAAAAACAAAAATCTCCCCATCGAGGAACGCGTAGAAGACTTGCTGAACCGTATGACTGTCGATGAAAAAATCGCACAAATACGGCACATACACTCTTCGAAAATTTTTAACGGGCAAGAGCTCGATATGAAAAAACTGACCGATTGGGCAGGTAATACTTCATGGGGATTTGTCGAAGGCTTTCCCCTCACCGGCGACAATTGCGCTAAAAGCATGTATCTCATTCAAAAATACATGGTAGAAAAAACCCGGTTGGGAATACCCATCTTCACGGTTGCAGAATCTCTGCACGGTGCTGTGCACGACGGAGCCACCATATATCCCCAAAACATCGCTTTGGGGAGCACCTTTAATCCCGAACTGGCACGAAAGAAAACGCAAATGATTTCCGACGATCTCCACAGCATGGGATTTCGACAAGTTCTATCCCCCTGTATAGACGTAGTACGCGATTTACGTTGGGGACGGGTCGAAGAGTCCTATGGGGAAGACCCATATCTATGCGGCCTTTTCGGCATCGAGGAGGTTTCGGGGTATCTCGAAAACGGCATATCGCCCATGTTGAAGCATTACGGCCCGCACGGCAACCCGTTGAGCGGATTAAATTTAGCCTCGGTAGAATGCGGATTGCGAGATTTGCACGAAATCTATCTCAAACCGTTCGAAATGGTTGTTAAAAACACCGGAATATTGGCAGTCATGTCAACCTATAACTCTTGGAACCATATACCCAACTCAGCATCACATTATCTGCTTACCGACATACTTCGTGACGAATGGGGCTTCAAAGGATATGTATATTCCGACTGGGGTGCTATCGAAATGCTCAAAACGTTGCATTTCACAGCCCGCAACTCCTCTGAGGCCGCCATTCAAGCCATTTCTGCCGGGCTCGATGCCGAGGCATCGAGCAAATGCTATCCCTTCCTGAAAGGATTGATCGAAAAAGGCCAGTTCGATGAAAAAATTCTCGACACGGCCGTCCGCCGGGTTTTATTCGCAAAATTCGCTATGGGACTCTTTGAAGACCCTTACGGCAAAACCTTCAAAAACCGTAAACGACACTCCCCGGAAAGCGTTAAACTCGCCAAAACGATTGCCGACGAATCGACCGTTCTGCTGAAAAACGAAAACCAGCTACTGCCGCTCGATGCCAAAAGCCTGAAATCGATCGCCATTATCGGGCCCAATGCCGACCAAGTCCAATTCGGAGATTACACTTGGAGCCGCAACAACAAAGACGGTGTCACCCCGCTACAAGGTATCAAGAACCGGGTAAACAAAAACACCGCCATACACTACGCCAAAGGTTGCAGTCTCACATCATTGGACACATCGGGAATAGCCGAAGCGGTCGAAGCAGCCAAAAACAGCGAAGTAGCCGTAATTTTCGGCGGTAGCGCCAGTGCCGCTTTGGCCCGTGACTACAAAAGCTCCACTTGCGGAGAAGGGTTCGACCTGAACGATTTGAACCTCACCGGAGCGCAATCGCAACTAATACGCGAAGTATATCGAACCGGCACTCCCGTCATACTTGTATTGGTAACAGGAAAACCTTTTGTCATAGAATGGGAAAAGAACAATTTGCCCGCTATACTCGTCCAATGGTATGCCGGTGAACAAGCCGGAAACTCCATTGCCGATATCCTATTCGGAGAAGTCGTTCCTTCGGGAAGACTCACTTTCTCTTTCCCTCGCAGCACCGGACATTTGCCTGTCTACTACAACTATCTGCCGTCCGACCGTGGATTCTACAAAAACCCCGGAAGCTACGACTCACCCGGACGGGACTATGTTTTCTCGGCTCCTTCGGCTCTATATAGTTTCGGATACGGACTTTCCTATACCTCGTTCGTTTATAAGAATCTCTCCACCGACAAAGACAAATACGAATTGAACGATACGATACACGCCGCAGTAGAAGTAAAAAATACAGGGAAATACACCGGTAAAGAAGTAGTTCAATTATACGTCCGAGATAAAGCCAGTACCTATGTGACACCGGTAAAACAACTGCGCGACTTCAAAAAAATAGAATTAGCGCCCGGTGAAACCCGCACCGTACAACTTCAAATACCCATCTCCGATCTCTATTTGGTCGACGAGAAAAACCAACGCTTCGTCGAAGCCGGCGAGTTCATTTTGGAAGTAGGACAAGCATCGAATAATATCATTTTGTCGAAAACCATCGTGGCCGGAGAACCATCGACTATCGGAAATGACGAAATCGTAAAACCTAAAAACAAAAAAAGTTCCCACCAAATGGAAGTGAAAGGAGAAGTACGTGACGTGCAGGCTACCCTCGTTCCCGATATGCAGATTATTGAAAAAAGCACCGGAAAAACCATTGCTGTTACCGACGCAAAAGGTCAGTTCAAATTCACTACCGGCAATCACGAATATCTCATCTTCAAAAAATCGGGATACCAAACTGTCGAAATAGAAGTAAATAACATGAATGTAATCAACATTACTGTAAACTACGGAGAAAACTAACGACCCTATTATTCATCTCATAAAAATATTTATAATGAAAAGAGCACTTTCTATTTCTTGCCTATGGATTTGTCTTCTCGTCCTATCGAGTTCTGTAATCATGGGTCAAGACAACCATTTGGACATCACTCCCACTCCCCAAAGTTTGGTTCAGAAAAACGGACATTTTACTTTAAATTCCAAAACCTCTTTTGTCATTGGGAAAACCCAAAGAGCTGATTTAAAAAAAGTAGCTGCCTATTTCCAGTCAAAAATCCTATACTCCACAGGATACAATCTAAATATAAAAAACAGCGGGAGCTCAAACGCTATCAGTCTGCAAATAGACAAGTCGCTAAAAATAGGGAACGAAGGCTACCAACTGACCGTAACCCCCAAAAAGGTAATTGTCAAAGCCAAAACTCCGCAAGGAGTCTTTTATGGCATGCAATCGGTTATGCAGTTGCTTCCTCCCCAAATCGAGAGCGAAACGATTATCAATAACGTAGCATGGGAAATCCCTTGTGTGGAAATCAAAGATGAACCCGCCTATGGATACCGAGGTATGATGCTCGACGTATGTCGCCACTTCCTCGACGTGGAATTTGTAAAAAAACAACTCGACATCATGGCCATGTTCAAAATGAATTATTTCCATTGGCACTTGACCGACGACCATCTGTGGACCATAGAAATAAAAAAATATCCCCGTCTCGCCGAGGTTGGCTCTGTACGCCGGAATGCCGACGGAAGCATACATCGGGGCTTCTACACACAGGAACAAATCAAAGAAGTCGTTGCTTACGCAGCAGAGCGGTACATTACCGTTATCCCCGAAGTAGAACTTCCCGGACATGCACTTGCCGCTTTGACCGCATACCCCGAATATTCATGTACAGGAGGCCCGTTTGAACTACGCAACAAATGGGGCGTGGAAGACAACGTATATTGCGCCGGGAATGACAAAACTTTTGAATTCTTACAAGACATTCTCGAAGAAGTCATTCCTCTGTTTCCCGGCAAATTCTTCCATATCGGCGGTGACGAATGCCCCAAAGTAAGATGGAACGAATGCCCCAAATGCCAGAAAAGAATCAAAGACGAAAACCTGAAAGATGCCCACGAACTGCAAAGCTATTTCATTCACCGTATCGAAAAGATAATCCTTGCTCATGGAAAATCGATGATCGGCTGGGACGAAATTCTCGAAGGAGGACTGGCTCCATCAGCAACTGTGATGTCTTGGAGAGGTGAAGAAGGAGGCATTGCCGCCGCTTCTATGGGACACGATGTTATCATGACACCCTCCAAATGGATGTATATGGATCATGGACAAGGAGCCGTCGAAGCCGAACCCATTGCCATTAAATTCGGACTGCCTCTCGAAAAAACTTATAGCTACGACCCCAAATCTCCAAAAATTCCAGAAAATTTGCGGCACCACGTTTTAGGAGCACAATGCAACATGTGGACCGAATATGCCGTAACCCCCGAGTATACCGAATACCTGTTATATCCCCGCATGCTGGCTTTGGCAGAATTGGATTGGACACCCAAAGAGAAAAAAGATTACAACTCTTTCACTCGTCGGCTCAACAATCAATTGATCCGACTCGATATGCACCACATCAACTACCACATACCCATGCCCGAAGGCCCTATGGCCGACCGTATTGCATATACCGAAAATACCACGCTGACGTTCCAAAACAGCCGCAACTATCCTATGGTATATACGACCGATGGGAGTGATCCTCAAACAAGTTCGACAAAATACGAAAAACCGTTATATTTCAATAAAGATGTAACAGTCAAAATAGCCACTATGCTCCCCTCAGGGAAATTAAGTCCGATACGCTCTATCGAAGTAGTTCGCGAAAAGCTCATGCCGGCTACCGAAAAAAGCACCCAACCCGGTATCGAGTTGAGACGTACCGAGGGAAACCTCTATTTTGTAAAAGACCTCGATGGAGCACATTGGAGTGCACCGAAAATTGTCAAAAATTTTGAATTCAAACCGGATATCGAAGACAAAGGAGCATACTGCTACACCGGCTACTTCGAAGTTCCCACCGATGGCATATACTATTTTTCCTCCGAAATGGACGAACTGAGAATAGACGGAAAAGTCATTATCAGTAACGATGGTAAACTCATACGCCATTCTCGCACACGTAATTCCATCGCTTTGCAAAAAGGCAAACATGCATTCCAGCTACTGATGATTAACAACAACATCGGCGGCTATCTGCGCACATGGAACAACAAAGGCTTTATCTTGGCTCCCGAAGGGAACGAATTAGAACTACCCAAACCCGAAGAACTAACCCATTAATCAAAGATGCAAATTGAAACAACGGGGAAGTCCTAAGAGCAGGACTTCCCCGTTGTCATATTATCCATACGCCAACAAGTATATTTGTTTCTGCCCTCGGTTTACACTATCTTTGCCCAAAAGAAAACAGCAAATGGACTCAGAAAAAATAAACCGGCTCATCGCAGAAAACAATTTGGAAAAAGCTCTTGCATACATCGATGAATGGCTCTCGAACCACTCGAAAGACGACAGGGCATACTATTTGAAAGGACTGGTCTTTTGGAAACAAGGAAACTGGAAACTCACAATCGAGAATTATCTAAAGGCCATAGAGATCAATCCAGACAGCCCGGCCAAACAAGCCTATGAAATGGTAATGGACATTATCAATTTTTCCAATCCCGATCTATACAATCCGTAACAAAACACAGAAACACACAATGATATGCACACCTTAAAGAAAATAAGAATCATCGGTATATTACTCGCAGCGATACTCCCAACCAACCTCATTGCACGCGAAACACCAGTTAAAATCGCCTGTATCGGAAACAGTATAACATACGGGGCATTTATCCCTAATCGAGAGAAAAACAGCTATCCCGCTCAATTGCAAGCCTATTTAGGAAAAGATTACGAAGTGAGAAATTTCGGAGTATCCGGAAGCACCCTTTTATCAAAAGGAGACTTTCCATATATAAACACACATGCCTATATGGATTCACAAAAATTCCTGCCGGATATAGTCTTGATAAAATTAGGGACGAACGACACAAAGCCTCAAAACTGGAAATATCAAACGGAATTTAAGAACGACTATCAAAAATTGATAAACAGTTACAAAGCTCTCCCTTCACACCCGAGAATTATTCTACTGACCCCAGTTCGCTGTTTCCTGTTAGATGAATCCTCCATCAATGCTGGATATATCAGCGAATCCATACGCCCCATGGTAGAAGAAATCGCATGGAACAATAATTTGGAAATCATCAATCTGTTCAATCTATTCGGTGACCAGTGGCAACCAGACATCATGCCCGACAGAATACACCCTTCTTCCATCGGAGCAGGAATGATGGCAAAAAAGATAGGGTCTTATTTAAAACAAATCGAGAAACAATGCGGCTCCGCAAAGCTCGATTGGCAGAAAGAATCAAACCCATTCAATTTTCACGGATTTCAAGGATACGATTTTAGCTACAAAGGGATTCCGTGTAAAATAGTCAAACCTTATATCGAAGCGAAAGGAAAGCCGTGGGTTATACGTGCTCGATTTTGGGGACATGAGCCACAAACCGACATAGAGTTATTGGAGCACGGATTGCATATCGCATATTGCGACGTCGCAGATTTATACGGTTCCGACAAGGCTATTGCTCGTTGGGATACATTCTACCAGCTGATGGTAAATAACGGATTCGACAAAAAAGTCGTCTTAGAAGGAATGAGCCGGGGAGGACTGATCGTATATAATTGGGCAGCCCAAAATCCCGAAAAAGTCGCTTGTATCTACGTTGACGCCCCGGTTATGGACTTCAAAAGTTGGCCAATGGGAAAAGGCCGTTCACCCAAATCCTTGGAAGACACCCAAAAATTACTCACGGCATATGGATTCTTAAACGAAGATGAAGCCCTAAAATGGAGAAAGAACCCTATTGACCATGCCAAACAAATTGCCAAAGCAAAAATCCCCTGCCTACATATAGTAGGAGATGCAGACCATGTTGTTCCGGTCGATGAAAACACGTCTATCTTTGAGAAAGAAATGGAAAAGATGAAATGTCCTATCACAGTAATACACAAACCCGAAGCAGACCATCACCCCCATTCCCTGAACGATCCGCAACCGATTGTACGCTTCATTCTTTCCTCGATTGGCCTATATGCCAATGAATGCACATATCCAGTACCGGGGTATGAATATCGTTCTGGTGCTGGTTGGACAAAAGGATCCGATTGGCATAGTGTTGCCGATGATATCAAAAACACATTGAAAGGAAAGAAATTAAGACTTCTATTATTAGGAAATTCGATCACACAGGGCTGGGGAGGTAATCGCAAATCGGTAGTCTATAAACCCGGAAAAGATGTTTTAGATCAAATCTTGGGCAATGATTGTTGGGAAAGTGCAGGAATATCTGGCGATTGCACCCAGAACCTACTTTGGCGTATACGTAATGAGGGCTACAACACTTGTCACCCCGACAATGTAATAATAGCCATAGGGATTAACAACCTGATTGTCGGGAACAACACTGCCGAAGAAACCGCAGAAGGCATTATCAAAGTCACCCAAGAAGCCGAGAAGGAATTTCCAAATGCAAATATTATCCTTTTGGGTCTGTTACCTTCCGGAAAAGAACCAACAAGTAAAATTAGAACCCAATGCGACAAAATACATCGCATATTGAGTCAGCAAGATTTCTGTAAAGCACAATACACCAATCCCAGCAAATGGTTTCTTTCCGAAAATGGAGAAATCAAAGAAGGACTCTATGCCAGTGATTACATACATTTGACAAGTGAAGGGTATAAAGCGATGGCCTACGAAATCATAAAACTGATGAAATAACCAAAAGACGGCAAGAACACGATTACAAAACAAACAAGGCCAAATACACCAGCATTTGCAAACCTTGTAAAATCCACGAAATCTCTCGTCGGGTACTATACACCCGATAACTAATCCACGTAGATAAAACCACATACAAAGGCAATAACATGACCAAAGCCCAAGGTAAAGCATCGCCAGCAGCTTTTTCGACAAATACAAACGTTGCTCGGCCCATCAACCACGGCCACGCAAAAACCGGCAAAGCCGTTATAAGAATTAAAATCTTGAACCAACCGGGAACTTCCCGAGACGACTTTTCTTTCTCCATACTATAAATACTCATTCGAACAAATAGAATCGGCTGACTGTAATCACAGAAAAACCGCAATCATATCTGCGCGATCTGTGTTTCCACCTCCGGGCGCAAAGAGGATCGCCCCGTACAATCAAACCATTCTACACTTTATGCAAATATACAGAAAACAAGATTGAAAAGTGAAAAAGGTTGCAATATAAAAATTTGAGTGTACCTTTGTCCCGAAATTCAAACAATCAAAATTATGTCTACATATACCGAAGATACTCGTAAAGTAACGACTCACCGCCTGATGGAAATGAAACTCCGCGGCGAAAAAATTTCGATGTTAACCGCCTATGACTTTTCAATGGCGACTCTTATAGACCAAGCCGGAATCGATGTCATTCTGGTAGGCGACTCAGCATCCAATGTAATGGCCGGAAATGTAACGACGTTACCTATCACTCTCGACCAAATGATTTATCATGGGAAGTCGGTTGTCCGAGCCGTTAAACGTGCCTTAGTCGTCGTCGATATGCCATTCGGCTCCTATCAGGGCAACTCCAAAGAAGCTGTTGCCTCGGCAATCAGAATCATGAAAGAGACGCATGCCGACTGTGTAAAGATGGAAGGCGGAGCCGAAATCCGTGAATCTATCGAACGCATACTCAGTGCCGGAATACCCGTTATGGGGCATTTAGGTCTGACTCCGCAATCCATTAACAAATTCGGTACATATACCGTTCGTGCTCGTGAAGAGGCAGAAGCCAATAAACTCATCGAGGATGCTCATCTTCTCGAAGAGATAGGGTGTTTCAGCCTCGTTCTCGAAAAGATTCCGGCAGCATTGGCCACCCGGGTAGCTCAGGAAGTAACCATTCCGGTCATCGGTATCGGAGCCGGTGGTGGTGTAGACGGACAAGTCCTCGTCATGCACGACATGTTGGGCATCAACAAAGGTTTTTCCCCACGGTTCCTTCGTCGATACGCCGATTTAAGTACAACAATCACCGAAGCGGTACAAGCCTACGTAAAAGACGTGAAAACACAAGATTTTCCCAACGAAAAAGAACAATACTAACTACTGTCATTGGAGAAAAACTACGTTTCGACTATTCGATAAAATTCATCACGAACATTTCATAAACAATTATTTTCATGATTAAGAATCGCAATTATTCACTCGATTTATTGAGAGTTATTGCCTGTTACTTGGTCATTCAACAACATGCCAGCGAATTTTACTACATAGGAGAAGGAGGAACGGTTGTTACCGGAGACAATACTTTTTGGATTGGTATCATAACCACATTATGCCGATCATCTGTACCTCTATTCGTCATGCTGTCGGGATTCTTGTTACTCCCTATGCAAGACAAAATTTCTACATTTTTTCGCAAGCGTTTCACCCGAGTCGTATATCCATTCATCGCATGGTGTGTATTATATGCCGGATACTACGTGTTAAGCCGTGGGGATTCTTTTAGCCAAATGGCACTTAATATTTTACACATTCCCGTGAATTTCGGGTGTGAAATAGGTCATTTATGGTATATTTACATGTTAATCGGGCTCTATCTGGTAACCCCGATTATTTCCCCCTGGTTACAACAAGCCTCTAAACGAGAACTGGAAGGATATCTCGGCTTGTGGATAATCACAACTTTTCTCCCGTATATTCATTTAGTTTATCCCGAAGTGCTAGGTGAAGCATTCTGGAACGATACACCGTTGCTCTATTACTTCACGGGATTCATCGGATACTTCATTTTAGGATATTATCTGAAAAGATTCGGCTATCCTTCTGCGGCATTATCTTGGATAATACTCATAGTCGGTTTCGCTCTCTCGGCCGGGATTTTCTGTTCACGTATCGATACAGTTCCCACCGTGCCCGAATTGGAACTTAGTTGGGGATTCTGTACGGTAAATGTATTCCTAATGACATTAGGCCTCTTCTCTCTAATCGGCCGATTATCTTTAAAAGGGAAAAATGCAGCCTGCAAACTGCTGTCGGATATATCGATAAAAAGCTATGGAATGTACTTAGCTCACATTCTGTTTCTAAATTTCTATTATGGACTATTCAAGTCTATCTCGGATGCGGCCTATGTCACAATTCCCTTGATCGCCGTGTGTACATTTATTACGGTTTACATATTCGTATATTTGTTATCCTACCTGCCCAAAAGCAAGTATATCATAGGATAATTTATAAAACCTGTCATCAATAATAATGCCGCTTCTGATAAGAAAGCGGCATTATTATTTTTCGCAGAGAACGAGATCCTTCTCATTCTTCGTTTTTCTTTAACAAGTCCCGAATTTCCGACAACAATTTCACCTCTTCGGAAGGAGCCGGGGCTGGAGCAGGAGCCGTTTGTTCTTCCTTTTTCTTCTCCGTTAACTTCGTCAAAAGTCGAATAAACAAGAAAATAGAAAAAGCAATAATCAAAAAGTCGAAGGTTGCTTGTAGAAAATTACCATAATTAAGTGTAACCGCAGCCTGTTCTACCCCATCGACTACTTCGGGCCCTTTCATCACCCATTTTAAATCTGTAAAGTTGACACCGCCGATCAGTAACCCGAGAGGTGGCATGATGATATCGGCGACAACCGAAGATACGATTTTTCCAAAAGCGCCACCAATAATTACACCGACAGCCATGTCGATGACATTGCCTCGCATGGCAAATTTTTTAAAGTCTGCTAAAAATGAACTTTTCATAATAGTACGAGTTATTAATATTAGATAGATTACTCAAACTCAACACAATGCAAATAAAGAAATTTTTCTTTTATTTTCACATTCACATACATTGTATTCAAAAAAAATATTTACCTTTGCATCGCAATTTTAGGAACAAAATATACTTGTATGAAATACAAAATTGCCTTTTTGATTGCGCTGCTTGCTTTGATGAGTTGTTGTACGACACCTTGTGGTTGTTAAACAATATTACAAATGTAAATGTTTTTAAGAAAGCAGAACAAAAAAAGAAGAAAAAAGTAAGATGTTATTTTTTATTCAATAAACACTTAAAGTTTTATTACAATGATTAAAGTAGGTATCAATGGTTTTGGCCGCATCGGACGTTTCGTTTTCCGTGCAGCACAAACAAGAAACGACATCCAAATCGTAGGTATTAACGACCTTTGCCCGGTTGACTATTTGGCATACATGTTGAAATATGACACTATGCACGGACAATTCGACGGAACTATCGAAGCGAATGTTGAAAAAAGTCAATTGATTGTAAACGGAAAAACTATTCGTGTTACAGCCGAAAAGAATCCTGCCGATTTGAAATGGAATGAAGTAGGTGCTGAATATGTTGTAGAATCTACCGGTCTTTTCTTGACCAAAGAAAAAGCCCAAGCTCATATCGAAGCCGGTGCTAAATACGTAGTTATGTCCGCTCCTTCCAAAGACGATACTCCTATGTTCGTTTGCGGTGTTAACGAAAATACTTACGTTAAAGGTACTCAATTCGTTTCCAATGCTTCTTGTACAACCAACTGCTTGGCTCCTATCGCCAAAGTATTGAACGACAAATTCGGTATTCTCGACGGTTTGATGACTACCGTTCACTCTACTACCGCTACTCAAAAAACGGTTGACGGTCCTTCTATGAAAGACTGGCGTGGTGGTCGTGCCGCTTCTGGCAACATCATTCCTTCTTCTACGGGAGCTGCCAAAGCCGTAGGAAAAGTAATCCCCACTTTGAACGGAAAATTGACAGGTATGTCTATGCGTGTTCCGACTTTGGACGTTTCGGTTGTCGATTTAACAGTTAACTTGGCTAAACCGGCTACTTATGCAGAAATCTGCGCTGCTATGAAAGAGGCTTCCGAAGGCGAATTGAAAGGCATTCTCGGTTATACCGAAGACGCTGTTGTATCTTCTGACTTCTTGGGTGATACTCGCACTTCTATTTTCGACGCAAAAGCTGGTATAGCTCTGACCGACACATTCGTAAAAGTCGTTTCTTGGTATGACAACGAAATCGGTTATTCTAACAAAGTACTCGATTTGATTGCCCACATGGCAAAAGTTAACGGATAATTCTATTTCTCCGATAAAAAAGAAAAAGGCTGAACAGTTTGTTCAGCCTTTTTCTTTAATCCGACAGGTACACCCTCGTCATATACCCCGAAAGTATCCTTCTTATACCACGCCACACCTTTCGGATCACCCCTCTGTTTATATCATACATATATAACACCGTAACTGTCCAAAAAGTTATTCAGCACAGGCAAAATCTCGCCGATGGCCTTTCCCATATTTCCAATAATTCTTACCGGCATATCGGTATATTGGGGCTCTATACCGCACATCATCGACACCGCTTTATGTTCTCTTTCCACTAATTCGATTTCACACATCAACATATAAGCCACTCCGTCGAACTCTATTTCATTCTCATACCTCACCCTCTTTCGTGGCGAATTTTCCCGTTCATAAGCTACCAACCAATGTGCTGCCGCTAATGATGCCAAAGCCGGAGCCTCCCATTCAATCGTTCTCATAACTTCTCCTATTCTGTTAGCACACTTCCATCAGGGTATATTCACACTGCATTTACCCGTTTTGCCTGTGTATCTCCTCCTTTTGTTTACAATTCTTATAGGCAATATACCCCGATGGAACATGGCTAACTATGTTAATTACTAATCTATTATTTTGTTTTTCAAAAAAAGTTTATACCTTTGTTTTGGTAATAAAACCACACAAATATACTACCGCTTTTATTGAAAAGCAAATTATTTATGGTAATTTTACCATTTTATAAAAAAAATAAAAATGTGAACGACTATGGAGAATGAAGCTAAAATAGAGAGAATCAAGACATTGATGGAAAACTTTGGAGTAACCCAGTCGGAATTTGCCAAACGCATATCAATCGATGCATCCAACTTCTCGAAACACCTGACCGGAAAACTACCTGTCAGCGACTCGCTTATCAACAGAATCGTCGCAGACTTGGGCGTATCGAAAGAATGGCTATGTACGGGTAAAGGATATATGTTTCGTCCCTCAGACAACGATGCACACTCTCATATACGCACATTAACTCTTCCCTCGGAAGCGATTATACCAGAAGCAAGAAATGGGGCGAAAGTATACGGTCTGGACGTAACTGCCGGTAATTTAGCACGGGACCGCATGTTTACCGAAGATTTGGTAATCGGCAGTATAGACGTTCCTTTCATCAATCCCGATTGCAGCATTGTCAAAGTAAGCGGAGACAGCATGAAACCCGTTATTAACAATGGTGACATGATCGCAATCCGCGAAATAAAAAATCCCCAACTTATCTTCTGGGGGCAAATCTACGTCATATTGCTGGAAGATTACCGCATGGTCAAATATATTCGTAAACACGATAATCCCGATAGGGTTATCCTACGCAGTGAAAACAAAGAATACGACGACATCGAAATCGAGAAAAAAGAAATTTGCGATTTATTCATTGTCGAAAACATTATACGCATAGACAGCCGCATTTAATGACTACGACAAATATATATAGCTCGCCCACAATACATTCACGAAAATTATGTCAACATTGGAAGAAATAACCATCGCCATGTCCCACGAGGACTTCGACACTTGGTCGACACTTACGGTCGGATTCAACTACACTAAAAGTCTGGTCATCTGTCTGACCTTTTACGATTATAAAAATGTACAACATCATACTTATGCGACAATCGAAAAAGACGAAGCAATGGCTATGTCGGAACAACTCAATGTAAAATTAACCGACTTACCCCAAACCATATGCAAACATTGCGGCGACACGTCGTATGTATTTGTGCCGTCTCATGTAGAAGAACTTTTCAAAGATGTACTGGACTTCATACTCGACTGCGGCGCACATTATCGCATATCAAGAGATTAAAGATTACCCCCAAATATAGTCTCCGTTTTTTCAAAAATTCAGGCTCAACATTCTGCCTGTCAAAACAAAAACACCCGGACATACCGACCCGACAAATAAAATTTGTTTCTACATTCGTTTATACTATCTTTGCAAATACAAAAATAGGGCGCGACTTGGTATAAAAAAACGAGCTTGTCCGTTTTATCTTATTCCTGTCTCTCTATTTTTGTAAAACAATCAAACCCGCCGTCACTCCAATGAGAAAGTTGTTATATATCGTTCTGTTCCTATCCGTCGGGAAGCATTTGCAGGCGACAAATTACAATTGTCACACCGAAGCGGGACAACTACAATCTCTCATCGGGGAACAGCATCGGACAATTACGAATCTAACCGTCTCGGGAACAATCGACGTTCGCGATTTTGCTTTCATAAACGACTCCCTATTTCACTTAACCGGCATAGACCTTGCAGATTGTACAATAGATGCATTCGAAAGTCGAGATATTTACCTCGGAAATCAAACCCGTTTCGATGCCAACTGTATCCCAGCAAACACATTCTTCGGATTTCAAGAGTTAACGACCGTACGGCTCCCCCGGAATACCAAAAAAATAGGAAAAGGCGCTTTCGCAGGCTGTACGAAACTAAAAAACATAGATTGGGGAAACAATTTACAGGAAATAGCAGGATTCGCTTTTTGCGACTGTTTCTCTTTGAACACATCGTTACCACAGACATTGGAAAAAATAGGCGAATATGCATTCAAACAATGCACCTCTTTTACCGGAATAGACCTCTCCCTGTCTGTCCTTCGTTCGATAGGGAACCAAGCATTTCTCAACTGTACCGCCTTATCCTCGATAACCCTACCCGCCTCGTTACAATCTATCGGCAAAGAATGTTTTGCCGGCTGCTCAGCCCTGACGGGAATAACACTCCCGCAAAAACTAGAATCTATGGGCGAAGGTTGTTTCTCCCACTGTATCTCGTTAACAGAGGTCGATATAAAAGAATGTCCATTGGAAAGCCTGCCCCCTTACACCTTTGACCATTGTACAAAACTACTCTCCATACAAGCCCCCAATACCATAACAGAAATAGGAGAAGGCGCATTCTATTATTGCACATCGCTCACCGACTGTATTCTACCAGAGTCTGTCCGAACCATAGGTGATTATGCATTTGCCGGATGCAGTAGAATCGCAGGACTTTCCTTCCTGCCCGAAGGAACTGAAAAAATAGGTCGATGGCCGTTCTATGGCATGAAATATTTATTTTCCGCAAAAATACCGTCAACAGTCAAGACCATCGGAGACCACGCTTTCGATAATTGCACGAGATTGAATGTTATGTTATCCTATCCGACCGAGCCCCCGATACTGGGAGAAAATGTCTTTCGAAATGTTCCGCAAAAAGATTGCCGGCTGGGAATCCCCGACGAAAGTCTATCTCTCTATTTGAATACGCCTCAATGGAAAGAGTTTGACATTCGTTATTTATCCGAGGTAGATGAGCAACAAATCGACGACAAGGCGTTGAAAGCATATTTCGAACAAAAAATGCTCATCGTAAATTCGTACGAACCCATGCACCGCATAACCCTGTATACAATCGACGGACGCACAATATATCAAAAACAAGGCAAAACGACCGAAGCGAAAATCGATACTCAATCGTATTCGGGAGAAATATTTATCCTTTCGGTACAAATAGAATCAGGAAAATACTATCATTTAAAATTAGGAAGAGTCAATTAACCAGAACCTGTCGATATTCATTTCAAAATGGGAAAAAATAAACTGAAAAAATTCGACGACCTGCAAGGCTACCCACATGTATTCCAATATCCTTTCTCTGCACTACAAGAAAAAGGTTTTGAGATGCAAGGTAAATGGGGTAAACAATTCTTCAAAAACGAAAATCCGATAGTCCTTGAATTGGGCTGTGGAAAAGGCGAATATGCCGTAGGTCTGGCAAAACGTTACCCGCAAAAAAACTTTATAGGAATAGATATAAAGGGAGCCCGCATGTGGAGTGGAGCCAAACAGGCCCTCGAAGAAGGAATAAATAACGTAGCCTTTCTTCGTACCAATATAGAGTTGATCGATCGTTTTTTTGCCAAAGGTGAAGTATCAGAAATATGGATTACCTTCCCCGACCCGCAAATGAAAAAAGTGAGAAAGCGGCTCACTTCTACCCGGTTTATGCAACTATATCAAAATATTCTATCGCCCGAAGGTTTGATCCATCTGAAAAGCGACAGTCCGTTCATGTACACCTATACTTGTGAAATGGTAAAAGCGAACAGCTATCCCGTACAGGTTTCGACCGACGATCTCTACCATTCGGGAATAACCGACGACATACTGGAAATAAAAACTTTCTACGAGCAACAGTGGCTCGAACGGGGCATGAATATCAAATATATTCGTTTCGTCTGCCAACCCCGTGAACAATTCACCGAACCCGACGTTGATATTCCTTATGACACATACCGAAGCTTCAACCGGGGAAAACGTAGCGGTAAACAAAGCAGTCAAGAAAATACAACATCAAAATAACACGACAATATGCAACTATATCCGAAACTAATACTCGACGCACTCGCCAAAGTGCGTTACCCGGGCAACGGGAAAGATTTGGTCGCTAACGAAATGATCGAAGACGACATTCGTATCGACGGTAACAAAGTAAGTTTCTCCATCATTTTCGACAAGCCGACCGATCCTTTTATCCGATCGGTCGTAAAAGCCGCCGAAACTGCCATTCTCACTTTTGTAAGTCCAGAAGTAAATATCAAAGGAAATATAGCTGTAAAGGCAAGACAAACAGCTCGTCCGAATCCTGAGAATCCCTTGCCCGATGTAAAGAATATCATTGCCGTTTCATCGGGAAAAGGCGGCGTTGGTAAATCTACCATAGCCTCCAATTTAGCTGTGGCGTTGGCCCGTCAAAGGTATAAAGTCGGGCTGCTGGATGCCGACATATTCGGCCCTTCGGCTCCCACGATGTTCAATATCGAAGACACCGAAGTCTATACCGAGAACATCGGAGGACGCGATCTCATTCTCCCGGTCGAGCGATACGGCGTGAAGATTCTTTCCATCGGTTTTTTTGTTCGTAAAAACGATGCCGTACTCTGGCGGGGAGGAATGGCAAGTAATGCTTTGAAACAACTCATCACCGATGCCGCATGGGGCGAACTTGATTATTTTGTGCTCGATTTGCCACCGGGAACCAGCGATATACACCTCACTTTGGTACAGACACTCGCTATCACCGGAGCAATTGTAGTAACCACGCCGCAAGAGGTTGCTTTGGCCGATGCCCGTAAAGGTATCAGTATGTTTACCGGGGATAAGGTAAACGTCCCTATACTGGGATTGGTCGAGAACATGAGTTGGTTCACCCCTGCCGAACTCCCGGAAAACAAATACTACCTATTCGGTAAAGACGGAGGGAAACGACTGGCCCAAGAAACCGGAGTTCCTCTTTTGGGACAAATACCTATTGTACAAAGTATCTGCGAAAGCGGTGATGCGGGACACCCCGTGGCACTCGACGATACCATTACCGGATTAGCTTTCAAGCAACTTGCCGAAGCCGTCGTAAAAGCCACAGAGGAGCGCAATGCAACTAAACCCTCGACACAACGGGTAGAAGTTCATAAATAAAAAGCCCATACGACAAAGAGCCGCTATAAGTTTTATAGCGGCTCTTCGTTTATATAGATTTGTGCTCAATCGATAATCAATGGGGATTGTTCAGTATCTCCCTATACTATTTCACAGAACACCCCGTAATACTACGAAACACGGCAGGGGAGAAGGGAGAATACCCACAAAGTTCCGAAAGGGTAAAAAGCTGTTCAAAACGACACTTTCACCCCTTTCTCTCTGTGTTGCTTATAAAATCAAAGCAAGGGCGAAAAAGGAATACATCTCAACCTCTCCCCCTGTGTTCCCGTAAGGGAATATAGGGGGAGTGCCCATAGGGCGAGGGGGTTAAAGGCCCAACATAAACCGACTGATGAAATGCTGTTTCCAACTCCTCCGTCACTTCGTGACACCTCACCTATATGGCTAATGCCACACCCCGTAAGGCTACGGGGCACGGCAATGGAGGAGGTCAATAGTGAACTACCCTCTCCAAAAGCCGGACAAGCTCAACCTAACCGGAAACGTTTCTCCTCATAGTTAGCGAAATAAGCCCCTCTCATTCATTAACATTCAAGTCTATCCCCATGAATTTTCTACTGAACATAGACTCGTTACAAACATTAAACAGACAACAACCGAGCGATCGTCTCCGGGTAAAGTTCATGTTCGACCGCATGAATGAGTCCGAATAACTCATCGATATCGTTTCCTTCGTACGGGACAGCCCGTTGGGCAATAATCCGTCCGCCATCTACCGTACGGTCCACATAATGAATAGTTACTCCGAACACTTTCACCCCGTACTCCATAGCCTGTTCTACGGCACGAGCTCCGGGAAAAGCGGGGAGCAAAGAAGGGTGTATATTAATAATCTTACCGTCGTAACGCGATAACAATGTATCCGAAATAATCCGCATATACCCGGCCAAACAAACCAAATCCACCCCGTTCTCATCGAGAAAATCGGCAATGACGGTCTCCATTTCGGCCTTAGAAGCAAAAGACTTAGGATCGAAAGTGAAAGACTTCACACCATGACGTGAAGCTCGTTCTACGACACGAGCCGAAGGTTTATCGCAAACCAAAGCCTCTGTTTCGGCCGGGATCTTACCCTGCTCGCAAGCAGTCACAATCGCTTCGAAATTACTGCCGGTTCCACTGGCAAATACAGCAAGACGCTTTTTTCGGGACATAAATTCTTCTTTAAAATGGGAACAACAAAGGTAAAATAAAAATCATAACTATCCCCATAATAATCTGTAAAGGCAAACCCACCTTTACATAATCCATGAAAGTATACTGACCGGCAGGCATAACCAGCGCATTGGGTGGCGTAGAAAACGGAGAAGCGAAACACATGCTCGCCCCCACGGCAACAGCGAATAAAAACGAATAAGGACTCACTCCGATCTGTAATGCGGATTGCATGGCGATAGGAGCCAATAAAACGGCTGTTGCCGTGTTACTGATGAACATCGTCATCAATGAAGTCGTAAAATAGATACCAGCCATTAAAGCCAAAGGCCCGTAACCGCCCAAACCGCTAACCAAACTATTCGATATATATTCCGATGCCCCTGTCTTTTCCAAAGCCAACGACATGGGAAGCATGGCGGCGATAAGAACGACACTCTCCCAGTTAATTGTTTTATAGGCTGCCTCCACATTCCTGAAACAACCGGTCAATACCATAAGTATCGCAGCAATCATCACAGCCGTAACCGGAGCCACTGGTATAGAATCGAACACCATCATAAGAATCATTAAAAGCATAATCGCAGCAGCGACCGGAGCTTTATAATCGAGAGTAACTTTCGCGGCTTCGCTCAACGGCTGGCCGAGTACCACCCAATCGGAATCTTCCGAACTCAACCGAGCTATATCCTTCCATGTACCTTGCACGAGCAAAACATCGCCCGACAACATCTTCACATCTTTCAAATCATGCAATATATAATCGTTCTTTCTCCTTATGCCCAATACATTGACATTGAATTTTTCCCGAAATCCCGAATCTCCGACCGTCTGTTTCAACAAACGTGACGAGGGCATCAAGACAATCTCGGCGATACCTATGTCATAAAAAGCCAAATCGGAAGTCAAGTTACCCTTACCGTCTTCGATGGTATGGGCATCCAATAATACCAAAGAAAACCGAGAAACAAATTCCCTCACTTTTTCGAAATCGCCATTCACATACAACACATCGCCGGAGCGTAATACAGTACCCGGATCGGCCAATTTCTGATTGACCGTTTTCAACAACCGGGACTGCGACGAAACAGTGCGCCGTACCTCCAATATATTCAAATGATATTGTTGGCGAATATTCAACTCGACAATCGTTTTGCCGGCGACTATCGATTTTTCGGGGATTTGTATCCGAAACAAATTCTCGGAAAGCTGATATTCCCTTGCCAACTCGTTCAAAGATTTATTCTTGTTTTTACTATCGGACTTTTCGGTTCCCCGTTTGGTCAGGAAAATTTTACTCAAAGGCATCAATACGACCATTCCTACAAAAACACAAATCAAACCGACCGGCAAGAAAGAAAAGAAAGTAAGCGGTTCAAAACCAGCACTGGTCAAGGCATTCTGTATGACAAGGTTCGGCGGAGTACCTATCAACGTCATCATACCTCCCATACTGCTGGCAAAAGCCAAAGGCATAAGCAAGCGACTTGAATTTATATGAGCGTTGGCAGCCAGACTCACGACAATAGGCAGCATCAAGGCCACCGTACCCGTATTACTCACAAAAGCTCCGATAGCCGAAGTAACCAGCATGACCAAAATAAAAAGTCTTGTCTCGCTCTTTCCTGCCAACTGCAATATCTTTCCGCTTATCATCTTCGCCAATCCGGTTTGGAATATCGCACCACCTACTACGAAAAGACCGATCATCATAATCACGACCGAATTGGAGAATCCAGACAACGCCTCATCGGGAGTAAGAATGTGGAAAAGCAACAACAAAACCAAAGCGCACAAGGCTACCACATCAGAGCGTATTTTACCACTCACGAAAAACACCGCCGATAAAGCTAAAATTACTAACGTTACAACCATTCAACCAATTTTTTAATACACCTATATCTTTTCTTGACAGGAATAACAATCATGAATCAATCCATATTCCCTTATTTCACAATTTATCCACACAAATTTAAGAAAATCTTTCAAGGCAGTCAAGCTCTGAATTTCTTAAAAAGACTTGTCTCTCAAACATATAACAACAGCACCCGAAAGGCTATACAGACAGTCTTTCGGGTGCTATTACCCTTTTGGAGAAAATACATTATTTCACTTCCCAAGTCTCCCCGGTCAACAAAAATTCACGCAAGGAGGAATAAGGTACTTTCGAGGTTACCTCTTTTACTTGTCTATCCACCTCTTCGTCATATACGGGAGCCTCCACATTACGAATCACACCTATTGCCAAAGGCAGTTCATGTCCGTCCATCATCGCAAGACTTTGATGTAAGAAATTATCGGGAGACTTGGCATCATGTACCAAAATATCATCGAGAGTCACACCGTTCTCCCCGATAGTCACAGCCTTTAATTTGTAACCGTCCAACACGAGGCCTCGATTATTGTCTTTCCCAAAAATCATCTTTTCACCATGACGCAAATGAACAGTCCGGTCGGCACGAAACTCTTTATCAGCCACATAACTGTGAATATTATTATTGAAAATCACACAATTCTGCAACAACTCCACCACCGACGTTCCTTTATGGCGGGCAGCTTCTACCAATACTTCTTGCGAAACAGACATCTCCACATCGAGCGAACGAGCGAAGAATGTTCCTCTCGCCCCGAAAACGAGTTCTGCCGGAATGAAAGGATCCTCCACCGTTCCATAAGGAGACGATTTAGTAACGAAACCTCGATCGCTCGTCGGGGAATATTGGCCTTTCGTCAAACCGTATATCTTATTATTCATCAAGACCACATTGATATCCACATTCCGACGTACCGAATGAATAAAATGGTTCCCACCGATAGCCAGACAGTCGCCATCTCCCGAAATCTGCCATACCGTCAGATCGGGATTGGCCGTCTTCACCCCGGTAGCCACAGCTGCGGCACGACCATGAATCGTATGAAAACCATAGGCATTCATATAATAAGGCAAACGCGACGAACAGCCGATACCCGAAATCACCACCGTTTCGTGGGGAGGCACTCCCAGTGTCGCCATAGCTCTCTGCAACACAGCCACGATAGAATGGTCTCCACAACCCGGACACCAACGTACATACTGGTCGCTTTTAAAATCCTTTGCCGTATATTCCTTTTGTTCTTCCATATCCTATTCCTCCAAAAGCTTTGAAAAATACGCCATCAACTCACTCACCATGAACGGCTGTGCCTGAATTTTATTATATCGCAAGAAATTCACACCCGGAACTTTCCCTGACAAATACGATGCAAACTGCCCGTTATTCAGCTCGCAAACGACCACTTTTTTATATCGCCGTAATATCTCCTCGGTATTCGCGGGCAACGGATTGATATAATTGAAATGAGCGAAAGCCACAGGTTTCCCCTCTGCATTCATAGCTTCCACGGCAGAATACAAATGTCCATAGGTTCCGCCCCAACCGACAACCAATAAATCGGCAGAAGAATCGCCCGACACTTTCAACAAAGGAATATCGGTGGCTATACCGTCGATTTTCTGCTGCCGGGCACGAACCATCTTTTCATGGTTGATGGGGTCAGTAGAAATTGCGCTAGTCTTATAATCCTTTTCCAATCCTCCGAGCCGGTGCATGAATCCCCCTGTTCCGGGTTTCGCCCAATAACGTACGGATTTTTCGTTACGGTCGTATGGTTTCCACGTACCTTGTTGTTCCGGCATGACATAATTGGGCTTTATCTCCGGATATTCATCGATTTCCGGAATACGCCATGCCGAAGATCCATTTCCAATAAATCCGTCGGTCAACAAGATAACGGGAGTCATGTGCTCCAAAGCGATTTTAGCCGCTTGAAATGCCATATCGAAACAATCAGTCGGCGTAGAGGCTGCCACCACTACCACCGGACTCTCGCCATTCCGGCCGTATAAAGCCTGCAACAAATCGGTCTGCTCGGTTTTCGTCGGCAATCCCGTGGACGGTCCACCTCGCTGAACATCGATAATGACCAAAGGTAACTCCGCCATAACGGCCAAACCTATACCCTCGCTCTTCAATGCCAAACCGGGCCCCGACGTGGAAGTCACCGCCAAATTTCCGGCGAACGAAGCCCCGATAGCCGTACAAACACCGGCTATCTCGTCCTCCACTTGAATAGCCTTTACCCCTAAATCTTTCCGCTTGGCCAACTCATGCAAAATATCTGTGGCCGGGGTAATGGGATAACTTCCTAAGAACAAAGGCAATCCCGACTTTTCAGATGCGGCTATCAAACCCCATGCGGTAGCCGTATTTCCGTTCACATCGGTATAAATACCGGGCTTCACTTGTGCAGACTCCACTCGATAAGTCGAGACCGAAGCATGTATGTTGTTCCCATAATTATACCCGTCGCGCATAACTTTGGCATTAGCCTCGTAAATAGCCGGTTTCTTGGCAAATTTATTTTTCAATAAATGTTGAGCTTGTTCCAAAGGACGGTCGAACAACCAACAGACAAGCCCTAAGGCAAACATATTTTTACACCGTACGATAGACTTGTTGTCTAAGCCTGAATCGGCCAATGAATCTTTCACCATTTGGGTAATCGCTACCGGAACGATTTGTGCATGAGAAAGGCCCGCCTCTTGAATGGGATCGTCCGTCGTAAACGCCGCCTTCTCCAAATCGCTGGCCCGAAAGCTATCCGAGTCAATAATCACCACACCGCCTTTTTTCACATAGCGAGCATTTGTTTTTAAAGCTGCCGGATTCATGGCAACCAATACATCGGCCAAGTCTCCCGGAGTGTGAACGCCTTTCCCTATATGAACTTGAAAACCAGACACTCCCCCTAACGTTCCTTGCGGAGCACGTATCTCTGCCGGATAATCGGGGAATGTAGAAATTTCATCACCGATACCGGCCGAAACATTGGAAAAGATATTCCCGGCCAATTGCATTCCGTCACCGGAATCGCCGGAAAATCGTACCACGACTTCTTCCAATACTTTCACTTTTGTTTTTTCCGTCATGTTTATATTACAATTTTAATCCAACATGATATATTTCAATTCCAATATTACTATTTTAGCAAAGATAGTGTTTTTTTGTAAGCATTTGAAATATTTTCATAGAAATATGTAAGCTCCCTATCTATTCATCATTTTAAAAGCTGTTCCGATAAAAACAAAGATCTTTTCAAAACATCGACATAAAAAGAGCCATATCATAATAAGGCAATCCCAATCGTATGCTCAACTCCTTATAAGTCAACTTTCCACCGAACAAATACACGGCATTCCGAAGTCTTTCGTCCGACTTTATATGGCCATAGAGCATGGCAGGGTCATTCAAATCGATCAATACCGGAACTAATAAATTGCTCAACGCCATCGATGCCGTTCGGGCAACGGCAGATCCAACGCTCGACAAGCAATAATGCAAAACGCCGCATTGCTCATACACTTTATTACAAGGAGCCTCGCTACAACTCGACGTTTCGAAACAGCCTCCTTTATCCATACACAAATCGAACAACAATGCCCCTCGTTTCATCATCTCGATATAACTTACTCCTAAACGGCCTCCCTCCGGCACTTCCGTGCCAATAACCACATCGGCCGAGCGCATGGCGTTTTCCAAGACATGAGGGTGCATATTGGAAGTAAAGATAGAAGGACTCACTTCCAACTGAGTAGCTTTTAAACGATAAAAATCATTATCGAATACCCTCACCAAAGCACCCAATCCACAAGCGGCACGAGCCGCCGCACGGCCTGCAAGACCTCCTCCTATAATCAAAACCTCCGAAGAGGCGACCCCCGGGATACCCCCCAACAGAACACCCTTTCCTCCACTCCGGTTACTCAACAATTCCGAAGCCAACACAATGGCTGCACGACCGTCAATTTCGTCCAATATATCGGCAAAAAGATAACGGCCTCGCTCATCGGTTATCAAATCTATCGCGACTGCCGTAACTTTCTTTTGCATCAATATGCGCACGACCGAAGCCGATTGATACTGAGGCTGCAACAACGTGAGCAGAAACACCCCCGGACGTATCATAGCAGCCTCCTGTTCATTCAACGGAGTAATTTTAAGAACGACATCGCATCTGAAAACTTCTGAGGCTGTTGTCGCTTGCGCCCCAGCCTCGGTATAATGCAAATCGGAATACTTGATACCCTCGCCGGCTCCGCTTTCCACAAAAACGCGATACCCCTCTTTGGTCAACAAGGCAACCCCCTCGGGCGTCAGAGGGAATCGTTTTTCCCCTCCGTTATGTTCCGCCGGTAGCCCTATGGACAAACGTCTATTACCGGCTATCGTTCCCAACAATTGTTCTTGGGGTGCGACCCCTGCATTCGATTTACAAGCAAAGCTACCAGCCATAACCACGAAGTTTAAATTTATAAAGACGAATTTACAAATATACTTCGGTAAAAACCAGAATTATATATTTATATTTCATCGGCTCTATCTTCATAAGTAGGATTTTGCATCAAGACAGCCAGCCGATGCACAGCCTCGTCGACCGAATCGAGCGATTCATACCCGTCGGCATCGAAACGATAATCGGCTTGCCGGTAATAAGACTCGCGACGATTCAACATCTCGGTAATGTACTCATACAGTTCCTCCGGCGTTTTACCCGCCACCAACGGACGTTTTACTTTTGCATGGGACAAGCGTCTGCACAACGTCTGTACAGAAGCGGCCAAATAAACCGTGACTCCCCGGTGACGCATGTACTCCATGTTATCGAAAAAACAGGGCGTACCTCCGCCCGTAGCGACCAGCACATTGTCAAACTCCGCTACCTCATGCAACATACGACGCTCTATATCCCTGAAACCCTCTTCTCCCCGTTCGGCAAACAAATCGGATACCCGTTTCCTGTATCTAGATTCGATATAAGCATCGAGGTCGATAAACTCGACATTCAAAAGCTGAGCCGCCCGACGTCCCAATGTCGTCTTGCCTGCCGCCATGTATCCAACCAAAAACAAAGGCTTCATTTCTTAAAAGTATTCGATATCGTATTTGTCTCTGTCTGCCCGTTAGCGACCAGAGCATCATGCTTCGCTCTCCAAGTCTCTCCGAACTGTCGAAATTCAAACTCCGACAAAGAGTGAATCAACGCCTGTTTATCCGCCTCTTTCAAAGGCGACTTTGCAATAAAGTCCAAAGCCGTTTGTTTCCCCTCTAATCCCGATAGCAAGACCGATTTGTTCAACAGATAATCCATATTCGCCGGATCCTCCGTTAAATAACTCTCATACAAAGACAAGGCCTCCGACAGTTGTTTCTCGGCATCTGCCTCGTCACCCCGGTCATAAGCGATAAACCCTTTTACCGTATAAAAATAAGCCTTCATACGGTTTTTCCCCGTTTCTCCTATTTTTTCGATAGCGGCCGAAGCTGTCCGGTAAGCACTGTCCGGACGCCACAAATTCAACTCGTTCAACACCTTCCCGAAATATACATCTATATTTTCGCTATCGGCATCAAGAGCTTGTTCCAATAATCTCTGGGCTGCCAGACAATCATCGATAGTCACGGAATCGCTCCCCAGCAAAACTATCGCTTCTTTATATAAACGCACACTTTCCTCCCTGTCGCTCTTGCCGGGAGCACACCCGATCAGGCCAAACAAGACTACCGATAAAATTCCGTATATACCAATTCTTCTCATCGCTATTCGATTATGCCACGGAGAATCGGCTTATCGGCAACATAAAAGAAACATCGCACAGGCTTATCTCCGCTAACGTGCGTAAAGATACGACAATTTTTATATTTTTGTACCCGTCATTTATAACGATAACCGAATCATGGCCAAATACAAATATTATGTCGTATGGGAAGGGCGTGCCCGTGGAATTTTCGATTCTTGGGAAGAATGTAAAGAACAAGTCGACAATTTCAAAGGAGCGAAATACAAAAGTTTCGACAGTCTGGAAGCCGCTACCGAAGCCTTCCGCAATGCCCCCGACGATTATTTCGATGTCATGCGTAAAATAGGCGAACACTCCCGGGACAAACTGTCCGCTCCCATCTTACCCCCTTCGGTTATCGCCGACAGTCTATCGGTCGATGCGGCTTGTAGCGGAAACCCCGGAAAAATGGAATACCGGGGAGTAGACACGAAATCGGGAATCGAGCTGTTTCATGTAGGCCCTTTGGAGCAAGGTACAAACAACATAGGGGAGTTCCTCGCCCTCGTTCATGGGTTGGCCTACTTGCAACAGCGAGACTCCGATATACCCATCTATTCCGACAGCCGTAATGCCATACTATGGATTAAACAAAAAAAATGCAAGACCAAACTGGCTCCCAACGCAGCCAATGCTCCCATATTCGACCTTATCGCACGGGCAGAACGCTGGCTACATACTCACGTCTATGCCAATGCCATTATCAAATGGGATACCGAGAAGTGGGGTGAAATCCCCGCCGATTTCGGCAGAAAGTAAAAGAAACGGTTACAAGATACAAACAAAAGAACCCTGTTATTTTCCGGATTCAATAAAACGGGGCAGTATGAAAAAAATCATACCGCCCCGTTTTATATACGATTTAATTGATCCTTAATCGATAATATCGAACCCGCAATAAGGAACCAACACTTTGGGTATCTTTATACCTTCGGGGGTCTGATTATTCTCCAACAAGGCTGCCATGATACGGGGCAATGCCAAAGCGCTACCGTTCAACGTATGGCACAAATGCGTTTTCTTATCGGCTCCACGATAACGGCATTTCAACCGATTGGCCTGATAGCTTTCGAAATTGGATACCGAGCTGACTTCCAACCAACGCTTCTGTGCGGCAGAATATACTTCGAAATCGAATGTTATGGCCGAGGTAAAACTCATATCGCCGCCACACAGACGCAAAATATGCCACGGTAATTCGAGACGTTCCACCAAACTCTGTACATGAGCTTTCATCTCTTCCAAAGCTTCATACGAATGGTCGGGGTGTTGTATCTGCACGATCTCCACTTTATCGAACTGATGCAGACGATTCAATCCCCTCACGTCTTTTCCGTACGAACCAGCTTCACGACGGAAACAAGCCGAATAAGCCGTATTCTTAATCGGTAGATCCGATTCATTGAAAATCACGTCACGGTAGAGGTTCGTCACCGGAACTTCGGCTGTGGGAATAAGATACAAATCGTCTTCGTTGCAATGATACATTTGACCCTCTTTGTCGGGTAATTGCCCTGTACCGTAACCGGAAGCGGCATTCACGACATAAGGAGGTTGTATTTCGAGGTAACCGGCCTCGCGAGCGGCATCCAAAAAGAACGAAATCAAAGCCCGTTGCAACCGTGCGCCTTTGCCTTTATACACAGGGAATCCTGCACCAGTAATCTTCACACCCAACTCGAAATCGATTAAATCGTATTTCTTGGCCAAATCCCAGTGCGGAAGCGCATCGGCGGGAAGTTCGGGAATCACTCCTCCGGTCTTTTCCACAATGTTGTCTTCGGCAGTACGGCCTTCGGGCACTCCGGCATACGGCAAATTGGGAACAGTCAATAAAATATCGGTAATCTCCTTTTCTGCCGACACCATCGACTCTTCCAACTCTTTGGTAGACTCTTTAATGGTTGCGGTCTTCATTTTCACAGCTTCGGCTTCCTCTTTTTTACCGGCTTTCATAAGCTGTCCGGTCTGAGCCGCCAAAACTTTCAATTCGGCCAACTTCCCGTCCAACTCGGCCTGAGATGCCCGACGTATTTTATCCAATTCAAGAACCCGATTTATAGCTTCTTTGCCATCGAAATGTTTAATTGCCAAACGACGAATCACCTCTTCGGGATTCTCCTTAATAACACTTAGTGTAAGCATAGTTCAATTCTAATATTTATTCTGTATTAAGCCAACAGTTCTTTTACTTTCGCAGAAATAGCGCGGCCATCGGCACGCCCTGCCAACTGTTTGGTAGCTACTCCCATCACCTTTCCCATCTCTTGCGGAGTAGTAGCTCCTACCTGAGCGATAATCGCTTTCAACGCTTCGGTCAACTCTTCCTCGGTCATCTGCTTAGGCAAATAGGTTTCTATGACAGCAGCTTCGGCCAATTCCGGTTCGGCCAAATCGGGACGATTCTGCTCGGTATAAATCTGAGCGCTTTCCTTCCTCTGCTTCACCATCTTTGCCAATATCTTCATCGCCATGTCGTCCGTCAATTCTCCGTCGGCGCCTTTGGCTGTTTTTGCCTCCAAAAACTCTTTCTTAATTCCCCGCAGGGCTTCCAATCTCACTTTGTCTTTTGCCAGCATGGCACTTTTAATGTCGTTGCTGACCTGATCGAATAAATTCATAATCCTATATCTATTTTATAGTTTTCGATTAAAACCTTATGGTACGACGGCCACTACCGTTACTCTCCTCTTTTTTCTCCGAACCGTCGAAATTATCGCGAAAATCTTTCGGACGGTCATAAGCGGGTGTCTTATCCAACTTTTCTAACAAATCGTTATCATCGAGTTGATCGGGTTTCAAAACAATATATTGCGATTGAGCGATATGCTCGTCGGCATCACCGCCATATTCTCCTTTGAACGTCAAGTCAGATACCTCGAATCCCGTAGCCAAAATGGTAATTTTCACGGCCTTACCCAAAGAAGAATCGTGAGTATATCCCCAAATAACATTTACTTTCTTCTTGAAACGCAACATAAACTCGCTCAACTCTTTGGACTCCTGCATACGAAGCTCCTCCCCCTCTTCGGGTGAAAAATAGAGATTGAACAGGACTCGTTCCGCTCCATAAATATCGCTCTCTTTTAAAAGAGGAGAAGTCAGTGCATTTTGGATCGCACGACTCATGCGATGCTCACCCTCGCCAGATCCGGTACTGATTACAGCAGCTCCTCCGTCTTTCAGCGTCGTGCGTACATCGGCGAAATCAAGGTTGATTTTTCCATCTTTCGACACCAGCTCGGCTATACTCCGGGCTGCATTCGACAACGAATCGTCCGCTTTGGCGAAAGCGGTCGTCCAAGAAAGATCGGGATATATCTTACACAACCGCTCGTTATTGATCACCAACAAAGCATCGACATGCTTCCGCATTTCCTCCACACCGGCGAAAGCCTGTAATATCTTCGGTTCTCCTTCAAAGAGAAACGGGATTGTCACGATGCCCACTGTAAGCACACCCTTCTCCTTAGCAATACGGGCAACCACGGGAGCGGCTCCCGTTCCGGTTCCTCCGCCCATTCCGGCCGTAATAAAGGCCATGCGTGTATTATCGTCGAACAAGGCTTCGACTTCGGCGGCACTCTCTTCGGCCAATTTCTTAGCGACCTCCGGAATGTTTCCGGCTCCCTCACCCTTAGCCCCCAACTGAACTTTTACAGGAACAGGCGAATTTCGCAACGCTTGCGCATCGGTATTACAAAGAACAAAACTGACACCACCTATACCTTGATGGTACATATGGTTCACGGCATTTCCTCCGCCTCCGCCGACACCTATCACTTTAATCTTTGCCGGTTCGTCCTGTTTTTTTTCATCAGCTCCGGGAACAATAAAATCGGGTAACTGAGGATTATTTATATCTAATTCGTTCATGATGTTCTCCATTTAAAAATTATCGTTTTCATCATCGAGCAGGTTTTCGGCCTTCTTCACCATCTCTTTCAATTTTCCGAAGAGCCCCGGACCCTTCACTTTCTCCTCTTTTTCTCGCTTCTTACGTTCCTTTTCTTCTCGCTTTGCATCTGCGGCTTCCCGTTTCCGACGCTCTTGTTCTGCTTTCTCCTGTGCCTTCTCTTGCGCCCTTTTCTCCTTTGGGCTCAACGGCTTTACTTCTTCATGCGGCTCGTCTTCCGGCTCATCGACAACCTTGGGCAAGACTTCGACGCAATTCTCTTTTCCGCAATAAAGCAACCCCAGAATCTGCAAATAGTCGGCACTCTTCGATTGGGAAGCTACATCTAACAACATATCCTGACGAAGAGCTCCTTTCCTCACACGAATATCGCACTTCTCTGCGATAAGTTCCGCCAGATTGGACAGTTTGGATGCACCTCCTACAATCACCATACCGGCTCCTAGACTTTTACGGTCACATTTCGCATACTCGAAGTGAGCATTGACATTGGCCACGATTTCCTCGATACGAGCTTTGACTACCTTCGACAAATCCAAACTTTTTATTTCAGACGAACTCTCTCCCCGAAGCGTAATGTTCGATTCTTCGCCCATTACCTTAGCAGAGCCCAACCGCACTTTAAACGACTCGGCCTCCGGTTCGGTAACTTTCAATGTCATAATATCGCGGGTAATGTTATACCCTCCTAACGGTATCGTAGAAAGATAGCGCAAAAGCCCGTCCTTATAAATCGAAACTGTCGTCGTTTCCGCACCGAAATCGACCAACATGACTCCGGCTTGGCGGTCTTCGTTACTCAACGCCACATAAGCAGTAGACAACGGAGTAGGAATATAGCGCACTACCGAAGGCTCGCCGGAGAAACAACGGGACACACTTTTTTTCAAATCGTCACGAGCCACGATCAACTTCAAACTCATTTTCAGATTCGAGCCCTCGATTTCTTCTCTGCCCGATTTAGGTTTATCATCGACAAGTACTCCGGTACGAACGACCTCCAATATATCGGCTCCGGCAATAGGCATTTCCCGGGCTTCCTCCTGCAAGCGTTTGATAATGTCCTCCGTAATGGGAGTTCCTTCGGGATAATCTCGGCTTATCATGTGGTCTTCCGCATGTAAAGATTGTCCCCCGATTCCCACATACACCTGTTTGATTTTTTTCGAAGCGCCTATACGGTTATTCAATTTTCGTATCAAACGTTTCACTTTCGATGAAACTTCATCGGGATTAACGATGAAACCCCGCTTCACACTCCCGGTCAATGGTTCGGTATCTACTCCCAGCACAGTAACGACTCCTTTCAGAGAACGAGTTCCTATCGCGCCTGTAATCTTCGAGCTTCCTATCTCGACAGCTACTATGTATCTTTCCGTATCCATATATATTGTTACTTTTATTTCATTTTTTCTTTCGAGTACAAACAACTTGATTCTTAAATTTCAACGAAACCGTATCGTACATCGCCCAACCGGCTTTACTGAATACCTTTTTATAAACCAGCATCAAGTTATCCAATTTCGTTTCAAAATCCTGTACCGAGCCCAACAAAATGGTTTGGCCTCCCACTCTGGGCACCAACTCTACTTCATGACGCTCATTGACATAAATTTGTTCAATTTGAGCATTCCAAAACCGATGATTATAAATATACCGAGCCAACGGCAACATATCCCGATAGGTCAACACGCTGTCCACTCGTCCCGTCACCAGAGGCAGATGCGCTTGATATTGAGTCCTGACAGCCATGCGCTGCCCCTCTGCATCGACGTAGTAATTTCCGTCGTCAGCCATCACCCGCATGACCGGGATACGCTGTGTCACTTCCACACACACGGTTCCGCCTACTTTCTTATAACATTCGACCGAGCCCAACACCCCGTTCGACATAAGTGTGCGCTCCATCTTTTCAGTATCGATTCCTCCCAAAGGCTTCCCGCAAGGATCCATCTCGAAATCCTCGATATAGTTATATACATCGGCCGGTGAAATATAATGCAATACAGCACTGTCGGTTATCTCCACTTGTAAGTCCCTGCATTTATCCTCCGCTGCATAGGAGCGTAAAAAAAAGAACGAGACAAACAGATAGGATACCAACACTACCATCAACAAAAATCTCAACAGTACTTTCATTTCGACTCTACGATTGCCGCTATTTCAGGAAGCAAACGGTCTATATCGCCGGCCCCCATCGTCAATAAAATGTCAAAGTTACACTCTTTTATCCGTTCTAACAACTTTTCACGCAAACAAAGTTCTTTATTTCTGCATGTTATCTTGTCAAAAATAAGTTTCGAAGTTACGCCCGGTATCGGTAACTCTCTCGCCGGATAAATGTCTAACAGAAAAACCTCGTCGGCAAGGGACAGCGCCTCGGCAAACTGTGGAGCGAAATCGCGAGTACGGGAGTACAGATGAGGCTGGAAAATCACCGACAACCGACGGCCGGGATAAAGAGCCTTCACAGAACGGATACTGGCTTTCAATTCATCGGGGTGATGTGCATAGTCGTCTATCATTACCCTGTCGGGACGTCTCACCCAAAACTCGAACCGGCGTTTTGCACCCTTGAACGAGGCCATAGCTCTCCGCATATCGTCGCCAGATACCCCATTCAACCACGCTATCGCCATAGCAGCCACTGCGTTTTCGATATTTATCTCCACGGGAACACCCAGCTCTATATCTGCGACACTCCCTTCCGGCATCACAAAATCAAACACGATGGTTCCGTTGCCTATACGTATGTTACCGGCATGAAAATCACCCCCGTCACGAGCCGAATAAGTATATATTTTTACATTCTCCTTTACGCTGGGAACCAGCTTGATACCTTTCTTCATAATCAAACAGCCACCCGGCTGTATCAACGAAGTGAAATGAGCGAAACTCTCCAAATAAGCCTCCTCGGTTCCGTAAATATCCAAATGATCGGGATCGGTTGCCGTAACGACAGCCATATAGGGATGCAGCCAATGGAACGAACGGTCATATTCATCGGCCTCGATTACCGTAAACGGCGACTGTTCCGACAGGATAAGATTACTGTTATAATTACGAAGAATACCACCCAAGAACGCATTGCAACCTATCGGAGATTCATGAAAGATATGAGCAGCCATGCTCGATGTCGTGGTCTTGCCATGAGTGCCGGCAAAGCACAGGCCTTTGCTCGATTGCGTAATCAGCCCCAACAACTCGGCACGCTTTACCACTCGGAAACCATGCTCCCTGAAATAAACCAATCCGGCATGACTTGCGGGAATCGCCGGAGTATAAACGACCAAAGTCGTCTCGGGATTCCGACAATAATCGGGTATCGACTCTACCGACTCTTCATAAACGATTTCCAGCCCCTCGGTTTTAAGTTCGGTAGTCAGAGGTGACTGCGTGCGATCATAACCCGCGACTTTATATCCCTTCGCCAAAAAATACCGGACCAATGCACTCATGCCGATACCTCCGGCTCCTACGAAATAAAGAGATGTATACTGTTTCATTTTTTATTGACTATATCAAAAATTATATCGGCTATCCGGGCTGCCGAATCACGCTGCGCCAACGCCGCGATTTCCCGGCTCATCGAAGTCAGAGATTCCTCATCGTGAACCACCGACAAAGCACAAGGCATCAACCGTTGGCGAGCCTCGGTATCCCGCACGAGAATCGCCGCTCCTTTCGACGACAAGGCTTCCGCATTTTTGGTCTGATGATCTTCCGCCACATTAGGCGACGGTACTAAAATCACAGGCTTCCCAAGTAAACAAAGCTCCGATATGGAACTGGCTCCCGCTCTCGAAATAACCAAATCGGCTGCCTTATAGGCCAAATCCATGCGTGCGATAAACGGCATTTGTTTAATACAAGTAGGATTGCCTGCTGCTTCCAATACCATTTTAGCTCGTTCGTCGAACCGTTTTCCGCATTGCCAAATCAACTGGACTCCGCTTTTCACAATCTCTGGAATAGACTCTGCCACAGCCGTATTCAATGTCAAAGCTCCCAAACTACCGCCTATCAACAAAATAATTTTTTTATTCGGGTCGAAGCCGAAGAAAGCGGCAGCCTCGGTACGAGTTAAAGCCTCATTGCACAAATCCTGCCGTACCGGATTGCCGGTCAGCACCAATTTTTCAGCAGGAAAAAAGCGTTCCATACCATCGTATGCCACACAAATGGTATGTGCTTTCGATGCTAACAACTTATTCGTGACCCCCGCATAGGAGTTTTGTTCTTGAATGAGAGTAGGTACACCTCGATGCGCAGCTGCCCACAAAGTGGGACCACTGGCATATCCGCCCACACCTACCGCCACATCAGGACGAAAATCCCGCACGATACGGCGAGCCATACGCAGACTTCTCCACAGCCGCCACAACACTTTGAAGTTAGCCAACGGATTACTCCGGTTAAAGCCGCTTACGGGAAGACCTTTAATCGGGTATCCCGCAGCCGGAACCTTCTCCATCTCCATGCGGTTATCGGCTCCGACGAACAATATCTCGGCATCGGGGCACTTCACCTTTATCGCATTGGCGATAGAAATAGCCGGGAAAATATGTCCCCCCGTACCTCCGCCGCTAATCAAAACTCTTATCGTTCGCTTCATATTCTTTCTATGCTAAATTGGTAGGATTCGCAGCCTGCAAGTCCTCCGGTAAATCGTTTTCTTTCTCTGTTTTTATTTTCTTTCCGGAATCTTTCACCGCATAACGGCTCACACTCAACATCACACCGAATCCGAAACTCATCATCCAAATCGAAGTTCCCCCCTTACTAATCAATGGTAACGGTTGTCCCGAAACCGGGAAAACCCCCACGACGATAGCCATGTTGAACAAAGCCTGCAACACGATCATTACCGCCATTCCCATGACCAGCAATGCCGGGAAAGCCCTCGTACACCGGCGAGCTATCAAACCGGCACGAGCCAAAATCATCAAATAAGCTACCAAAAGGCCTATACCACCGACGATAAATCCCAAATCTTCTATGATAATCGCATAAATATAGTCCGAGAACGCCAACGGAAGCCGAGACGATTCCCTACTGTTACCAGGTCCCACTCCGGTAATTCCACCGTGAGCCATAGCCATAGCCGCCCGATGTTCCTGCAAGTTCTTGTGTGTAGTCTCTTTTTCATATTCGGGAGTAGGGTCGAAAAAGTCTTTCAAGCGGCTTTTCCAAGTCGATGACCGGACGATCACCTTATCTCCCTCGTTTCTATCCTGTACCGTTACCTCCTGCGTCTCCGGCTGTGCTTTCACTTCCGTTATCAAATCTTTCGCCTGCATGACAGCCAAAGCCAAGACTACATACACCAATAAGATACCGAACAATTTATAAAATTCGACACCCCCGATCAACATCATGCAGACACTTATCCCGATAAATAGCAACGTGTTGGTCAATCCCTGAGTAAACAGCAAAGCGCTGAATATCGTCACCAGACCGACCACCCACAAAACGCCTTTCATATTTACCCCACGTTTTATCTGGGTCTTCGCCAAAACGGTCGCCATAGCCAACACAATCGTAACTTTGGCGACTTCCGAACCCTGTAAAGATACTCCCAATACCGAGATCGTACGTTTTGCCCCGTTAATCGTATCCCCCCAGAAAAGAATGCTCACGAGAAGAACGATCGTCAAAGGTATCATCAGATAGGCCAAGACCTTAAACCATTTATAATGTATCTGGGACGTGACATAAGTAATGACAAAGCCGGAGAAAAGAAGCATGATATGTTTGATGATGGGAGAATACACGTCACCACCCGTAATCTCCCGGCTTATCGCACTGTAAACCTCGACAACCGAAACGATATACAAGATGATAATGATACCCCAAATGTAAGGGTCGCTTCTCCTTTTCTCTTTTTCCGATACTTCTATTTCCATAACGATAACGGTTATAAAGCTCGAACACAAGCCTTGAACTGGTCGCCCCTGTCCTCATAACTTTTGAACAAATCGAAGCTGGCGCAACAAGGCGACAACAGAACCGTATCACCCGGAGTAGCCAAAGCAAACGACTTATCCACAGCCTCTTTCATAGAGCTTGCCTCGGTTATATAAGGTACTTTTCCCTCGAAAAAGGCATGGAGCTTACTATTGTCCACACCCAAAAAGACTAAGGCTTTCACCTTGTCCCGAACCAATTGCTCTATCTCGGAATAATCATTTCCTTTATCTTTTCCCCCTAAAATAAGCACCACAGGTGTTTTCATGCTTTCCAGAGCATACCAGCACGAATTAACATTCGTAGCCTTCGAATCATTGATAAATTGTACACCCCGCACCGAAGCCACCCGTTCGAGACGATGCTCTACCGACTCGAAATCGCTCAATGCCTTGCGAACATACTCTTTCTTCACATTCAACAGGCAGGCCGAAAGACCGGCTGCCATCGAGTTATACAAATTATGCCTCCCATGTAACGACAGTTCATCGGTCTCCATCGTCAACTTTTCCTCAGGAGTATCAATCGTCAAAGCTCCGTCTTCGGTGTACGCTTGCGTCCCCGGCTCGTGAGTTTCGGCAAACGGGTATCGCTGCGACTTCAAAGGCAACTGCGACAATTTCTCGGTAATCACGGGATCGTCATTCCAATAGATAAACGCATCGTTTTCTGTCTGATTTCGAATAATCCGAAACTTGGCGTCGACATAGTTCTCCATTTTATAATCGTACCGGTCCAGATGATCTGGTGTAATGTTCAACAAGATAGCTATATGGGCTTTGAAATCATACATATTATCCAACTGAAAACTACTCAATTCGATGACATAATAATCATAGTCGCAAGTCGCTACCTGCAAGGCCAAACTTTTCCCCACATTACCGGCAAGTCCCACTTTCAATCCGGCACTTTTCAGAATATGATAAGTCAACAGTGTAGTCGTCGTTTTCCCATTGCTCCCGGTAATGCAAATCATGCGGGCACGAGTATAACGACCGGCAAACTCTATTTCCGAAATAATAGGAATATTCTTTTCACGTAAAGCCGCTATCATGGGAGCCCTATCGGGAATACCCGGACTCTTGACCACCTCGTCGGCGTTCAATATCAAATCCGGGGTATGTTTCCCCTCTTCAAAGGGGATTTCATATCGATCGAGCTGTTCTTTGTATTTATCTTGGATAACCGACATATCCGAGACAAACACATCGAACCCTTTCACTTGGGCAAGCACAGCGGCTCCGACACCACTCTCTCCCGCACCCAACACTACAATTCTTTTTTTCTTTTCCATTTTAGAACCCTTTCTATCGCATTTTCAGCGTCACTATCGTAATGGCTGCAAGCATGATGCAAACAATCCAGAAGCGAACGACGATCTTCGACTCCGGCACAGCTTGCAACGGTTTTTGTATCAAAGCGTTGATTCCTGCATTACCCGGTTTTTGAAAATGATGATGCAAAGGCGTCATCTTGAAAACCCGACGACCCTCTCCGTATTTTCGTTTCGTAATCTTGAAATAAGCGACCTGTATCATTACCGACAAATCTTCCACGAAGAAAATCGCACACAAAATCGGAATCAACAACTCCTTATGTATACAAAGAGCGAACACGGCAATAATACCGCCCAACGTGAGGCTACCCGTGTCGCCCATAAACACCTGAGCCGGGAATGCATTATACCACAAAAAACCGATTGTCGCCCCCATAAAAGCGCTGGCGAAAACGACCAGTTCCTCGCTCCCCGGTATATACATGATATTCAAATACGATGCGTACGCTATATGCCCCGACAGATAGGCCAATATGCCCAATGTCAAACCCATGATGGCCGAAGTTCCCGTCGCTAAACCGTCGAGACCGTCTGTCAAGTTCGCACCGTTCGAAACGGCTGTCACCACAAAAATCGTAAGCAATATGAAAATAACCCAGCCGCCGGTCTGGGCATGTTCGCCCAAAAACGGGACCAAATCGGCATAATCGAGATTATTATTCTTGAAAAAAGGAATGGTCGTCTGGGTAGACTTGATATTTTCCGATTCATATTTTACCACTTCGGTATCTGCTCCCGGCGTTTGCACAGCCACATTCTCGCGAATAACTACATCTGGACTCAAAAACAGCGTCAATCCCACGATAAGACCGAGTCCCACCTGTCCGACTATTTTAAATCGCCCGTGTAACCCCTCCTTATCTTTTTTGAACACCTTGATATAGTCGTCCAAAAAACCTATGGCTCCCAGCCAAACGGTCGTAATCAACATCAATATCATGTAGATATTTCCGAGTCTCCCGACCAACAAACAAGGTATCAATATAGCGATAATAATGATAATCCCGCCCATCGTAGGCGTGCCTTTCTTGGACATTTGCCCTTCCAGCCCGAGATCACGCACGAGCTCTCCGATTTGCAAAATTTGCAGCTTATTGATAATACGCCGGCCGATAATGGTAGCAATAAACAAAGCCAAAATAAAAGCGCCCCCCGACCGGAAAGATATGTAGGAAAACAATCGAGCCCCCGGAAAATCGAATGAAGATTCAAGGTATTGAAACAAATAATACAGCATACTCTTTCTATTTCACAGTTATTATTAAATTCTCTCTTCCGCGAACAATTTTTCCACTTCTTCCTTATCGTCGAAATGGTGTTTCACCCCCTCTATCTCCTGATAGTCTTCATGCCCTTTGCCCGCAATCAAAACGACATCGCCCGGTTGGGCAAACTGCGTAGCCGCGCGAATCGCTTCCCGGCGATCGACGATAGCGAGAGTTTTACGACGCTGTTCGGCATCGAGGCCCTCCAACATATCGTTCAATATATCGTTCGGATTTTCGAACCGCGGATTATCCGATGTCAATATTACCCGATCGCTCAAATTCACCGCTTCCCGAGCCATCATGGGTCGTTTCCCTTTATCCCTGTTTCCACCGGCTCCCACAACCGTAATGATATGTCCTCTATTTCCCAAGACGTCACGAATGGAACTCAACACATTGTTCAAGGCATCGGGAGTATGAGCATAATCCACGATAGCGGTATAACCTTTTGAAGAATGAAGAGTTTGGAACCTCCCGGCGACAGGAACCAATAAACTCATCTTTCGTAAGACTTCTTCCGGCTCCTGTCCCAACAAACAAGCCGCTCCATAAACCGCCAGTAAATTATAAGCATTGAATTTACCGACGAACATCACTTCCACTTCTTTTCCGTTTATTTCCAGAGTCATGCCGTCGATACGACTCTCTATGATCCGCACTCTGAAATCGGCCAAAGTTCGCAACGAATAAGTATGCTTTTCAGCTTTGGTATTCTGCAACATAACTAACCCCGACTTATCGTCGATGTTAGTCAAAGCGAATGCTCCTTTGGGTAACCCGTCGAAAAACGATTTTTTAGCTTTCAGATAAGCCTCGACGGTTTTATGATAATCGATGTGGTCTCTCGTTAGATTCGTAAAAATCGCCCCGTTGAAATCGAGACCGGCTATGCGATGTTGCGCAGCCGAATGCGAACTGACCTCCATAAACGCATATGCGCAGCCGGCATCGACCATTTCACGAAGTAAACGATGCAGGTGTAAAGGGTCGGGGGTCGTATGAGTTGCAGGAACAGCAACGTCGTCTATATAATTGCAAACGGTAGATAAGAGACCGACCTTGTACCCGAACAACCGGAACATCTCATACAGCAATGTCGCCGTAGTCGTCTTCCCGTTCGTCCCGGTGACACCCACCAATACCAACTCTTTCGAAGGATTTCCATACCATGCCGCTGCCAACAAACCGAATGCGACCGCACTATCTTCCACTTTCACATACGAAACTTGCGGCTCCGACTTTTCGGGAAACTCTTCGCAAACAACGACAACAGCCCCCTGTGCAATAGCATGGCCGATAAAATCATGACCGTCGGCCGAAGCTCCCCGCACCGCAACAAATAAGTTATCTTTCTTTACCTGACGAGAATCCGATTCCACTCCCGAGACTTCTGTCACGACCGCCCCTTTGCGTTCTACCGCCTTAATTCCCGACAACAAATATTCCACATTTTTCATATCATCGATATCCTTCTATTTTAATTTTAAAATTACCGTCGTACCGGGTTGTATGACTTTTCCCGAAGGGATAGACTGCTCTACCACCTTTCCCCGACCTTGTATATTTACATTCAATCCTTCACGCTCCAATATATACAATGCATCTCGCGCACCCATACCGCAGACATCGGGCATACTGTCGCAATAGACCTCCATATCGCGACATTGGGTCACATCTCCCCGAACTCCCAAATGCTGCAATACTTGCCTTGTCTCTGCAATATCCCCCCTTAAAATAGCCGGACTCCGAACGCTCGTCGAATCCGAAGGTATATCCATAGGCACATCGAGGCGACCCATGGAATAAAGCGTCTCCGCTATCTTCTTCAAAACGCCGCCACAATAGTAACCGGCCGAAGGCATACCCGGTAAATTGGGCTTTCCCAAAAGAACGATACACGAGTACTGTGGATTTTCATACGGGAAAAAACCGCAAAAAGTGATTCGATAACGAGTTTCGTATTTCCCGTCGGAACCTATCGTTCTCACCGTTCCTGTCTTCCCGGCTATGGTCACTTTTTTCGAACGAGCCCGACGACCGGTCCCGTCATCGTCATTTACGACCGCATATAACATATTTCTCAATGCTCTTGCCGTTTCGGGTTTACATGCCTGTTTTCGGATATAACTAATATCGAAGACCGTATCGGTTACCCCGTCCCGAATCAACTCTTTTACCAATCGGGGCTTCACGAATTGCCCGTCGTTAGCGATGGTATTATACAATGCCAATGTATAAATGGGAGGTATTTTTGTCGTATATCCATACGACATACGAGTCAGGTTAATACGATCTTGCACCGTCGATTTCAAATGTCGTATCGTAGGACGGGCCGCCCCCGGTATACAAAGATCGAACGGTTCCATAAAACCCGACTTATAAATGCGCTGTACAAATTCATCGGGATTACGTTCATATCCTCGCAGTATAATTTCCGACAGACCTATATTGGAAGAATATTTCATCGCTTCGGTAGCGGTCATCGAAGCCCTACCGTGCGTATCGGTTATGGGGCGGACTTTCATTCCCGCCGGATAACGGAAAACTCCATCGTGCCCGTTTACGACATCATGGGGACGGATAACACCGTCGTCGAGAGCTATCATCATCGACAAAGGTTTAACCACCGAACCCGGTTCATAACCTTGCACGGCATTATTCACAGTTTCTACATATTCCCCTCCGGGCAATCTCGACAAATTCGACATGGCCTTTATATCACCCGTCGCCACCTCCATCACTATGGCAACGGCAAACTCCGGCTGTGTCTCTTCGATGGTCTGCAATAAAGCCTGCTCCGTTATATCCTGTATATCCACATCGATAGTCGTCTTCACATCGAGTCCCCGCCGAGGAGGTTCGGCCACCCAATCGACCATACCCGACGGAATCTGTTTTTTCACAGTTTTACCCGGAATACCGTATAACAAAGAATCCAATGCTTTTTCCAATCCGCTGTTTCCGTGAAAAGTCTCGTCCAACCCTCCGATGGCACGCGAAGCCATCGTACCGTAAGGCTTCTCTCGTTTGACTATTTTCTCCCGCTCGGGGTCTATATGAAATCCCGAATACTGAGTCGAATGCCGTAAAAAGGGAAACGTCTTCAACAGTTCGTAATCCCTTCCCGTAATTTCCCGAACCAATACGAAATAACGTTTTTTTCTCAAAAAAGCAGTTCGCATAGCCTTTTCATAAGCGGCAGGAGTCCTTTCGGGGAAATATTTTCCCAATAGTTTACACAACGTTTTCAGACTGTCATTAAACTCTCTGGACTTGAATTTGGGAACGCCGAAATCGATTAACGCACGATAATAAGTCATGTTCGTAGCCATCACTTCGCCGTTTTGAGCCAAAATATCGCCCCGCTCAGGCATTACCTCATGAGTGACAGAAAGCATACGTGCGGCTTTCTCGTTCCATTTATCGGCGTGTATAATACACGTATCGGCCGCTTTTTTCACAATAGCGACACTGAACACGAGCACCCCGACAATCACCAGAGCATACCGCAACAATATGTGATTTCTATTCCTTGTCTCCATCTTGCGGTATTAATTTTACGGGAGGAGTATCTGGTATTTCAAGTCCCAATTTATTTTCATTGACAAGGGCGATAATTCTGGAATGACGTACCAGCCCCATATAGCGGGCTGTGGCACGCACTCGTTCCGTCTTGGCATTGGACAATTCAAAACGTAAATCTTTAATGGTCTCGACCTTTGTCTGACAAACATATCGGTTAGCGATCGACAACCAAAAAAGGAAAACGACCGAAGCGATAAATACCCAATGAGATCTAAAAAAATCCAAAGAGAATATACGCCCCTGTACAAGCAATTTCAGATATTTGATAAATCCGCCTTTCTCGTTTTTCCCTTTTTTAGCCATATCTATACCTTCTCTGCAATTCTCAGTTTAGCGCTCCGCGACCTCGGATTCCGTTCTATTTCCGCTTCATCGGGAACAATTACTTTATTGTTGATCGGCCGAAGAGGAGCATTTATCCGACCGAAAAAGTCCTGTTCGGCACGCCCCTCCACATTGCCCGTCTTCATAAAATTCTTGACCATGCGATCTTCCAACGAATGGTACGTAAGGACCACCAATCGGCCGCCCTGCGGAAGTAACTCTACCGACTGTTCCAACAACCGGCGCAGACTTTCCATTTCTTGGTTTACCTCTATCCGCAAAGCCTGAAACAACTGAGCCAATTCCTTTTTTTCCTGCTTCCGATTGATATAAGGCCGCACTATCTCCAACAATCTCTCCGTCGTTTCTATGGGAGCCGATGACCGAGCGGCGACAACTGCGGCCGCTATACGCCGAGCGCTCTTCAATTCACCATACAGAAAAAACAAATCGGCTAATTTTTCCTCGCTACATGTAGCTATCAATTGAGCCGCCGTCTGTCCCGAACGTCGATTCATTCGCATATCGAGAGGCCCTTCGAAACGAAAGGAAAATCCCCGGTCCGAATCATCGAAATGGTGAAAAGAGACTCCCAAATCGGCTAAAATCCCATCGACTCGCTCCACCCCGTAATAACGCATGAAGTTTTTCAAAAACCGGAAATTACTATGGACAAACGTAAATCGAGGATCATCGAGGCTATTCTGCCGGGCATCTTCATCTTGGTCCAAAGAAAACAAACGTCCACATTCGCCTAAATGTCCTAAAATGGCACGAGAATGACCGCCCCCGCCGAACGTAACATCGACATAAGTTCCACCCGGCTGGATATTCAATCCGTCGATACATTCTTCAAGCAGCGCGGGCACATGATATACAGCCGATTGCAACTCCATTTATCTATCTTTCTTCAACTTTGTTTTTTCGCAGGGTAAAGATAGAAATTAATCCCTAATCCAAAGGTGCTCTTTTTGACTTTTTTTCTGTATTTCTTTAAATCGACATGGCTCTCGTAATCATCAGAAACGACTCTGCGATTCGACTCTCAAACAAAAACATCTCGCAAACTCACAAAAACAAAAAAAATACAGTAATTTTGTATGCACTTTTTACAAATGATATGAGTTCTGAGCCTTTAAAAATCGACATAGAAACAGTCGTCAAGGAGAAAGCTCCGAAATATGCAAAAAAAATTCCGGGATTTCTTTTTCGCTACCTTGAACGCACGATACACCAAGACGAAATAAACTACATTCTCAAAACATATAAAGACAGTACCGGTGTAAAATTCGCCGACGATTTGCTTTCTTATATGAATGTGCACATCAATGTGATAGGAAAAGAAAATATCCCGCCCGAAGGTCGTTTCATTTTTGCATCGAATCACCCGTTGGGAGCCCTTGACGGAGTTGCGCTCATTCGTTTCTTCGGACATTTTTACAGCGGAAAAATTAAATTTCTCGTCAACGATCTTCTCATGCATATCAAACCTTTGGCGCCGGTGTTTCTACCGATCAACAAGTACGGTTCCCAAGCCAAAGAATCCAGTCTGCAAATCAATAATGCTTATGAATCGGACGAGCAGATGCTCATTTTCCCGGCAGGCTTGTGCTCTCGGCTGCAACACGGGAAAATAAAAGATTTGGAGTGGAAAAAAACATTTATCGCCAAGGCCGTTCAATCTCAACGGGACATCATTCCCATCTACTTCGAAGGACGAAATTCCACTTTTTTTTATCGATTTGCGCAAATACGTAAATGTATCGGATTAAAATTTAATATAGAATTGATATATTTGCCCGACGAAATGTTTAACAGCAAAAACAAGACATTCGACATATACATTGGCAAACCTATCCCGTGGCAAACTTTCGATAAATCGAAAAGTTTGCAAGAATGGGCCCAAATCGTTAAAGAAAAAGTCTACCAGATAAAAAAGAATCAATAGCATGGAACCCATTATTGCGCCCGTTGATAAAGAACTTATCAAAGCAGAACTAACCCCGGACAGATTTATGCGGGATACTCGCAAGGGCGGAAATAAAATATATATCATCGATTGCAATAATGCTCCCAATGTTATGAGAGAAATCGGGAGGTTGCGCGAAATAGCATTCCGTTACCCCGGAGGCGGCACTGGATTACCGCTCGACATAGACGAATTCGATACTATGGACCCGCCTTGCCAACAACTCATCGTATGGAATCCCGATGCCGAAGAAATCATAGGAGGATACCGTTTCATCGTAGGAGAAAATATTCGTAACGACGAAATGGGGCGACCCCGTATCGCAACATCTCATTTGTTTGAATTTTCTCAGAAGTTCTTACAGGATTATCTGCCCCATACAATCGAGTTAGGCCGTTCTTTCGTTACGCTCGAATACCAATCTTCGAGAGCCGGAGCGAAAGGATTATTCGCTCTCGATAATCTTTGGGACGGATTAGGAGCGCTGACCGTAGATTATCCTCAAATAGAATACTTTTTCGGGAAAGTAACCATGTACCCCACTTACTCTCAAGAGGGACGAAACATGATACTCTATTTTTTGAACAAACATTTTCCCGACCCCGATCGTCTCGTTTGGCCTAAACACCCGTTACAAACCGACACCGACGAAGAAAAAATGAGCAAATTGTTCATTTATGACGACTTTAAAGAAGACTACAAAATTCTAAATCAAGAAGTACGCAAACTCGGGTACAACATTCCGCCGTTAGTCAACGCCTATATGGGATTATCTCCCACGATGAAAATGTTTGGTACAGCCATTAACGACGAATTCGGGAACGTTGAAGAGTCCGGTATCCTCATCGCGATAAAAGATATTATCGCAGAAAAGAGAAGCCGATATATCGAAACCTACGATAAACTTCCGCCGATAAAAATATCATAGATGATATTATACTTAATCGGTGAATAAACATATTCGCCATGAAATATTTCCATTTCATACCTGCTGCATGCATTTTCTTGTTTTGTCAATGCGGAGGACAAGATTCTCATTTCCTGTCCGATACCAAATACATACCTGTGTTTAGCGAAGATTCTTGCCAATACATAGACCACGGAGACAATTTGCATTTTACCGGAGCATATTCCGATGCCTCCCTGTTTTACGACAATATGGCGCTAATATGCAATCAATCGGATAAAAAATGGGGATATATCGACGATTCCGGTGAACTTCAATATCCGGCGGTATATACCCGGGCAACTATCTTCAACGAAAACCGGGCTTGGGTAGTACGACCCGACGAAGCCCCTTGCGCCATAGATACGAAAGGGAGACTGCAACTAACTCTCACCCGCGCTTCGAAAGTCATGATTTTTTGTGAAGGAATGGCAGCTTTCGCCCAAAAAGAGAAGAAAGGAGAACGATGGGGATTTATCGACAAATCGGGAACACCCGTTATTAAACCGCTCTATAAAGATGTAAAACCGTTCTCTTCGGGTCTTGCCGCAGTTAAAAACGAGCAAAATCTATGGGGGTATATCGATTCCAAAGGGATTGAACGAATACCGGCGCAATTCTCGTCGGCAGAGTCTTTCTCAAAAGAAGGGCATGCGGTTATCCGGTCCGACAAATCGGGACTGTTTCAAGTCATCGATACCAAAGGCGATACTTTGTGGACGATCGAATGCGACGCACTCATCTCCGACGGGAATACCTTTCGGATAAAGAAAGATAAAAAATGGGGGTGGTGCGACAACAAAGGAAACATATTTATCGAACCACGATTCGAAGACAGTGAATCTTTTGGAAACACAGACTTGGCCCCTGTCAAAATACGAGGGAAATGGGGCTATATAAACCGTAAAGGCGAATGGAAAATAAAACGGCAATTTTCCAAAGCATTTCCGTTTTTCGATGGCTTGGCCGTGGTACAAACCGGCACAGTATACGGGTTAATAGACCCGGACGGACATTTCCAAATCAACCCTCAATACGACCGTATTTCCGAAGACTACATTTATCAATCGATCGGGAAAGGCTCGGCATTCACACTGGTAGAAAGCGATCACGCCCGATACAAATAAAACCTTCGCAACTTATTTTCCCTCCAACGAACGGACAGATAACTCTCCCAGAGAAAGTTTCTTGATTTCGGGGGTCCCTCGATAATACACTTCACCGTTTCCGGTAGCCTTTGCCGTCAATTTCTGGGTAGCATGACACCCGATTACTCCTACCCCCCGGATTCGACAGGTTACATCGCGAGCGGTTAATCTATCGGCTTCTATCTGCCCTGCCCCGGTCACAGAAAGCTCGGCTTCTCGGCATTTACCCGTCAGCGAAATTTTTCCTTTGCCGGTCAATACAGATGCTTTCACAATGCCATAATCGATTTGAGGAGCCGAAATAGAACCGTTTCCCAGTACTTTGGCTTGAAATGCCGCTCCCGATATAGGCGAAACAATCTGTATCGATCCCAATCCATTATTTTCGACATACTCCAAAGCCGTGGAATAAACGATAATAGCACCCTGCATCTGCTCTTTATCCGACGGGCCTTTATACTTAATCGTCAACTGACCTTTTTTCGATACACATTCGACATGAGAAATATCCTCGGTCGATGCCATTATCACGATAACACCGGCCGAATCGGCACTCTGACGATAAGACACATCGAAATTGTTATATACCTTCATCTTATAAAAATCATCTACCGAAAGCTGTTTCACAGAAGTTTCTACTGCCTGCAATGCGGTAAGAGACATCGATAAAACCGCCAATATACTCCATACCTTTTTCATATCTCTCTTTTTTATATTTGTTCTGGTAAAATCTCACATTCTATCTTATCGAGAATAGCTGTCAATTCATCGACCGTATTCGCTTGTAACATGGCTATGCGAGTATCCCTGAAATTAGGAATGCCTTTAAACAGCGGCGTCGCCGCCAAATGTCTGCGAATATGCAATATGCCCCGGCGTTCGTCCAACCGGGCCACACTTTCACGCAACTGCCTCCTCAAAACCGACATCTTCTCGTGAATCGAAAGAGGAGGTAAAAGCTCGCCCGTCTCCAAATAATATTTCATCTCCTTGAAAATCCACGGACAACCGAAGCTCGCCCGACCCACCATAACGGCATCGACCCCGTAACGATCGAATCGCTCTTTGGCAATTTGGGGAGTCGTCACATCTCCGTTTCCGATAATGGGGATACGCATGCGAGGATTGTTTTTTACTTCGCCGATCAAAGTCCAGTCGGCTTCGCCCGTATACATTTGGCTGCGCGTACGTCCATGTATGGTCAAAGCGGCAATGCCGCAATCCTGTAACCGCTCAGCCAAATCGACGATAATCTTCGAATCATGGTCCCAACCCAACCTCGTTTTTACCGTCACCGGTATTTTCACGGCATCAACCACGGCCCGGGTAATTTTCAACATCAACGGGATATCCCTCAACATACCGGCTCCGGCGCCTTTGCCGGCTACCTTTTTTACCGGACAGCCGAAGTTTATATCCAATACGTCGGGATTAGCCTCCTCACAACGACGAGCCGCATCGACCATCGCATCGACAAAACGTCCGTAAATCTGTATGGCGACAGGTCTCTCCGCATCCTGTATGCTCAATTTTCGCATGGTACTGTTGATATTCCTTACCAAAGCATCGCTCGACACGAACTCCGTGTAGACCATATCGGCTCCGAATTCCTTACACATCAAACGGAAAGACTCGTCCGTGACATCTTCCATCGGAGCCAATAACAAAGGATACTTGCCAAAATCGAGATTACCTATTTTCATTCAAAATATAATATTTGAAAATACGAATATACAAAAACTCCACACTTCATCTGCCCGAAATTGTAAAAATTAACCACACCTTACTCATAAATTAACATAGACAAACAATCCTCTGACAACAACTCGTTAGCGACTTCCAAAATATCGTCGGCCGTAATCCGCTCCATCAAAGACGCAATCTCCTCCAAAGAATCGAAACGACCGTAACGGAGGAAACTCTTTCCCAAAGCCAATGCCACATTCTCCGAATGATCGGTAGAAACCTCTATCTGCCCCATAAACTGACGTTTGGCCGCGGCCAACTTCGCCGGCGAAAGCCTTTGCTCTCTAACCCTTTTCAACTCCCTCTTCACCAAATCGATACATCGCTGAGCATAACGATGATCCGTCCCGAAATAAACTGTAAAAAGTCCCGTATCGGTATACGAAGTCACGGACGACTCCACCGTATAGACATACCCTCTCTTTTCCCGGAGGCTCACATTCAACACGCTGTTCATGCCCGGGCCACCCAACAAATTATTCAACAACAGTAGCGGACGACGACGTTTGTCGAACAAATCATACGCCCTTGCCCCTATAATGACATGCGACTGATGAGTATCACGGCTCACCGTCCGGGAAAAAGACTCGACAAACGGTTTCAACTCACGAGACAACTCTTTCTTAGGACGGCATAAATGACCGAAATAGCGCTCCGCCAGCCCCCTCACCCGATTGAAAGACGTCGAACCCATAAAAAAGAATACCATATTTTCGGGCGTATAATAATCCGTCAGGAAACGACGGGCGACGTCCGATGTGATTCGAGTCAAAGAATCCACGTCTCCCAAAATATTCCTGCCCAAAGAACACCCCTCGAAAAGAGACGATTCAAACTCGTCGTAAATCAACTCCGAAGGCGTATCCCGATAAGAGTTTATCTCGTCAACGACGACCTCACGCTCCTTGCACAACTCTCTCTCCGGGAACTGAGAATCTGCGACAAGGTCGCCGAGCAACTGCATGGCACGAGCCAGATGAGCGCCGGGGAAAACAGAATACACCACCGTTTCCTCTTTCGACGTATAAGCATTCAACTCACCGCCGACAACCTCCATGCGGTTCAAAATATGCGAAGCACGCCGATGAGTCGTCCCCTTGAAAATCGTATGTTCCACAAAATGAGCCAATCCGCTATAACCCTCGTCCTCGTCGCGAGTCCCGGCATTGACAGTAAATCCGCAATACGAAACCGCCGATTGCGTCGGTCGGTAAATCAGACGGAGACCGTTCGGTAAAGTATGTGTTTGAAATTCTTCCATAAAATATCCCTGTATTAAAGAGGTGCAAAGATAGCGCAAGTCAAGAGTAGGAACAAGCCCACTTGATTATACCGAGACGCAGCCTATTTTCGCAGCATGCAAAAATAGTGCAAGTCGAGAAGAGAAACAAGTTTATTGAGTTATACCGAATTTTCATTACCTTTGAAAGAAAAACAGAAACACATGCAAAACATTACCATTTTCTGCTCTGCATCAGACACGGTCGCTCCGATATATAAAAACGAAGCCGAAACAGTAGGACAATGGATAGGAACACACCACAAGACATTAGTATACGGAGGAGCCAACGGAGGCCTCATGGAAATCGTCGCTAAGGAAGTGCGTGACAATGGAAGCCAAGTACTCGGCATCATCACCCGGCACATCGCCGAAATGGGTCGATCCAGTCAACAACCCACCGACCTCGTCACAACCGACAGCATGGGTGAACGTAAACGGCTGCTCATCGAGCGAGGCGACATACTCGTGGCCCTTCCCGGCGGAATAGGGACTATCGACGAACTTTTCGACGCCCTCACGACAAAAATGCTCGGCACACACGACAAACCCGTTATCATTTGTAACACACAAGGCCTATTCAACCCATTGATTCAGCAAATAGAACTGCTGCGCAAAGAAAATTTCTTGCGATACGACCGGCCGGATCTTTACCACATCGTACCGGATGCCAAAACCTGTTGCGAACTTCTCGAACAATATAACCGTTAATACCCAAAAACGAAGATATGAAAAAAAGCAACCTGTACACAATGACCGGAGATAAAGGCACGACATCGTTAGTAGGAGGACAACGTACCACTAAAAACGATCCGAGGCTCGAAGCCTATGGAACCGTCGATGAACTCAATGCCCACATAGGTCTCCTTCGACAAACAGGAAATCGGTCCGAAGACGATGCCCTGCTCCTCTTCATTCAAAATAAACTCTTTGTCATCGGCTCCTATCTCGCTACCGACACGTCCTTCACACAACTTCGAGAAGCCAGCCGCCTTTATCCCGAAGACATCGCTCGGATAGAAGACCGTATCGATACATTGGATGCGACCGTTCCTCCGCTCCATGCGTTCCTCCTACCCGGCGGAACAGCCGCTGCCGCCCAAGCACACATCTGTCGAACCGTTTGCCGTCGAGCCGAACGCCGCATCTGCCAAGTAGCCCAAGAAGTCTTAGTCGATGAAAACATTATGAAATTCATCAATCGTCTGTCAGACTACTTCTTTGTTTTAGCAAGATTTAACAATTACACTGCAAAACAAGACGAAATTTTCTGGGATAAAGATTGTAAATGAAAATAAATAAATTACTTTTGCGAAAATTTTATAGGAGGACTTAACGTTAAATTTTTATCACTATGTACTGGACATTAGAATTAGCATCGAAACTCGAAGACGCACCTTGGCCTGCGACAAAAGAGGAATTGATTGACTACGCTATGCGTTCCGGGGCGCCTCTCGAAGTTATTGAAAACTTGCAAGAGATGGAAGACGAGGGGGAAACCTACGAATGCATTGAAGATATTTGGCCCGATTACCCCAGCAAAGAAGACTTCTTCTTCAACGAGGAGGAGTACTAACCTTTTTTAGAACAAATAGTATTGTAAATCAAATTTTATAGAAAAGCCATCTGAGGAATCAGGTGGCTTTTCTTGCTTTCACGACCTAAAAAATATAATACAATTCACGTAATATTTTCAATCCAAACTATTCCAATCTTGTAAATAAAATAGTTTATCATTTGTATGGGAGAGCAAGCCATCTATTCAAACAAAAACTCAAACCAATAATTACATCGCTCGAAGATTTTGCTGCCCCGTTAATGCAGACTTTTAAATAAGGTATTTTAAAACCCTCCCTGCTATCCTCTTTGCCATCTAAAAACACGACTGTAATAATTTGACAATTACTGTCTTGAATAACTATCGTGGAAATTCAACAAAAAATACCAGCAGAATCATTTCTCTTTTTCAAAGAACCCACACATTAAATAAGCACATATTAAGTTAAAATCTTAATCCATTTTACCCATTTATCCCACAAATTTTCCTAACTTTGCCTTGTTGAATAGTATCTGCATTTATAGCGATTTATGCACACTGCTATAAAGTATCTGTTTTTATAATCGCATGAACATTATCATCACCCCTCGACAAGAGGCAAAACCATGAAAAAAATAAAGTGCTTATGAAATCCTACCGTACAATGTGTAAGAAAACTTGGGCTGTTATACTTGCGATAGCCTGCCATCTACCCGCTACATGGGCAACAAACGCTAACGAAATCGAACTCATTCCGAAACCCATTCACGTAGAACAGACATCGGGCAATTTCCGGCTTTCCCCCAAATCCACGATCGGTTACGATGCCGTTCTTCAAGGACAAGCTGAATACTTACAGCAAGTGCTCGGTCAATCCACCGGCTGGGACTTGAAACTGAAAAAAGATGCCCGCAAAGCCACTATCCTCTTGACATTAAACCCCGAAAAAGTAGATAAACCGGAAGGCTACCGATTGGACGTAACTCCCAAAGGAATCTCATTGACCGGCCGGGACGCAGGCGGCATATTCTACGGCATACAAACGCTGCTGCAACTCTTTCCTCCCCAAGTGTACAGCGACAAACGGCAGCATGGAGTGGAATGGATTGCCCCCGCCGTAACGATATACGATGCCCCCAATCGCCCGTGGCGAGGCATGATGCTGGACGTGGCTCGTTATTTCTACGACAAAGAGTTCGTGAAAAAATACATCGACATGATGGCCATGTACAAGTTAAACAAACTGCAATTCCACTTGATTGACGACTCCGGCTGGCGACTGGAAATCAAAAAATATCCCCGTCTGACCGAAGTGGGTGCATGGGCAGGTCCCGATCACAACCGTCTGGGAGGATTCTACACCCAAGAAGACATAAAAGAACTGATTGCTTACGGACAAGTCCGTAACGTGGAAATCATTCCCGAAATCGAATTCCCGGCTCACATTCTGTCTGCCGTCGTTGCCTATCCGTGGCTCAGTTGCACGGGCCTGCAACACGAAGTCCCCACACAACATTTCATCAGCCGCGATCTGCTTTGTGTCGGCAAAGAATCTTCCCTGCAATTTTTACGAGATGTATTAGACGAAACCGTTCGATTATTCCCTTCCTCATACATCAATATAGGGGGTGATGAAGCTGTTTACACTCGTTGGGAAGAATGTCCCGACTGCCAAAAAGTGATGAAGCGGGAAGGATTGAAAAAGGCTTCCGAACTGCAAGGTTACCTTACCAACGTCGTAGCCGAAATGATGAAAGAAAAAAATCGTACCGTCGTAGGGTGGGAAGAAATCTTTTTGCGAGGTGATGTCAAAACCCCTGTTGTCGGGCTTATTTGGCACAATGTCAGGGACACCCTTCTTGCTACGCAGCGCGGACATAAAGCTATCCTGACACCCGCCACGCACATGTATTTCGACTTCCCCGAAAGCCGTACCCCGGGAGAAGTGAAAGCCGCCACTTGGATGCCGCCTATCTCTCTCGAAAAATGTTACAGCATGGAAATCAACGACTACTCTCCCGAATCGACCGTATTAGGAGTACAAGGTTGCTTTTGGAGTGACCAATTTATTCACGGCACTGTATTGCAAGAGATAGATTACCTGAATGAAAATCGCTCCGAAAACTATGCCGAATACTTCACTTTTCCCCGTCTGTTAGCGCTTTCAGAAGTGGCATGGTGTCGACAATCCGACCGCAATTATTCCGACTTCCGTCGCCGGTTGAGTCACCATTTCAATCGGCTCGATTTCAAAAATTGCCATTACCGTGTACCGGAACCCGTCATAGAACAGATGAATCCGACTGCTACCGGTGCAATAGAATTTACATTATCTCCGGCCGTCGCCGATGCCGACATTCGCTATACCACCGACGGCTCCTATCCTACGGTTCATTCCCCCCTTTACACCACTCCGGTAACCGTCGATGACAAAAGCGACTTCCGGGCTATTACCGTAATAAATCCCCGTCACTATTCGCTGCCCATTTATTTCGCCCCCGACTATTCGGGCTATAAACAGTACGGTGAATATACAGCCGAATGGAAACCCCTGAACGTACAGCCCTATCTAACTCCTTGGCGATTCGAATGTACAGGCAAAATATCAGGCAATGGCACATATACGGTATCGTTCATCTACACAAAAGGTGAAACCCCGTTCCGGTTAGGCGCATTGAAACTTTACAAGCGAGACGAACTCCTCGCAGAAGTTCCGCAGTCGGTTCTGATAAATGCCGATTCCCCCGTAGCGACCTACCGCTTTACCGTCGATTCCTTCGAAGCCGGTACTCCCTTTTTCATAGAAGTAGAAGCCTGCGGAGAGAAAGGAAACGATACCTCGGGATTAGTATTCATAAACAAAGTCACTCAATAATCCATAAAAAAATAAGATACACAAAAGGCAGCTAAGCTGCCTTTTGTGTTATATAACATTCGATCGAAATACAGACCGATTCTCCGAAAAGACTATCTTTGTAAAAGAAGATATCATAAAATAATTTTATACCACGTAACACAGAAATTTTTATCATCATGGCAAAAGCGCATATTTTTATCAGTTACGCCCACGAAGACAAAGAGTGGGTACTGGAAGGCCCGGGAAACATTCATCTGATACCTCGAATTAGACGACACACGAGTCCGGATGCAGAAATATGGTTCGACGAAGGATTGGTTATCGGCGAAAAATGGGACGAAGAAATACACAATCACATCGTTCAATCACACATTGCCATTTTGCTGATTAGCGAAAGTTTCGTATCCTCGGATTATATCGTAAACAAAGAACTCGTTTGGATTAAAGAGCAAGTAGAAAAAAACGATATGAAAATCGTTCCTCTACTCATCGGGAACATTACCGAAAAATCGAAACGAATAATCGACTGGATATATCAAAGGCAAATACACCCTTCCGAGACACAACCGCTTTGCAACTATCTCAACGATAAAGCACAATGGGACCACATGATTACGAGCATATTGAACATCATCGATGCCAAAATCGACCAAGTGCTCGAAACTCTTTTGCTGAACGAAAACACCCGGCAAGCCGGATATTCGATTAAACCGACTGTCACGCCCGACAGTAAAACAGTTACTGGAAATATCGAAAACCGAGACACGAAAATTACCGATAAAACGACAGCGGCACACCCGACAGGAGTAAACCCCGCACTTTATCAAGAAGCCATCAGACTATACCGGAATCACAAATACAAAGAAGCATCGGATATCCTTCTGAAATTAGCCGCCGCAAACAACACCGAAGCTCAAAATCTCCTTTGCGACATTCTTTGCAACAAAGTAAAAGGGTATCAACTATGGCCCGGAATTTTAGAAACATTCCTACCCTACGCCGAAGAAAATCTTGCCTTCGCCCAAGCCATCGTAGGAAAAGTCTACTATCGGGGAAAACTGAATGAGCGCAATTACGAAAAGGCTTTCGACTGGTTCTCCAAAGCAGCCGAAAGCGGGAATTCATATGCCCAATACTTGTTAGGTAACATGTATGAAAACGGGACATTCGTAGAACAAAATTACGATACAGCTCTCTCCTATTATAAAAACTCGGCAGCACAAAACAACATCATGGCCATAGGAGAAATGGCATACATGAAAGATAATGGTTACGGTATGCCCATGAATAAGGAAGAAGCCGAAAAAATATACCTCCAACTGGCCGAAGAACGCGACGACGAGTGGTCCATGATCAAACTGGCCTATATCGAAATGGATAGAGGGAATTCCGAAGAAAGATTGAAATGGATACAAAAAGCGCTTGAAAAAGAGTATATCGATGCCTACGTAGATTTAGGCATCTTCTATCAATCCGACGAAAAATACAAAGACCTCGAAAAAGCGCAGCAATCTTATTATCAAGCGGCACAATTAGGCAATCCCGAAGGAATGAACGGATTGGCGATGATCTATTACGATATGCCGGACAATAAAGGAGACGAACAAGCGTTTCGATGGTTCTCCAAATCGGCCGACTTAGGAGACAGTCTCGGACTATATTATCTGGCTGTTATGTATGAAAACGGCTTCGGAACCAATGTCGACAAACAAAAGGCTTGGGATCTATATCTAGCTTCGGCCGATCAAAAATTCTCGCCGGCCTATCGTAAAATAGCGCAACTCATCGAAGAGGCCGAAGCACCTGCATCATTCACTGGCCGAGAATTGGAATACTATATAAAAGCTGCCGAAAGAAATGACATAGACGCTATACACGATGTCATACGATTCTTGGAGAATGATCCCGACCGGCAGAAAGAATTGTTCTCTTGGTGTCAACGAGGAGCACAGCTCAATGACGGGAAATGTATTTGTAAATTAGGAAAACTCTATTTCTACGGCATGGGGGCAGAAATGGACGAATTCAAAGCGATGAACTGTTTCCGCAAAGCCGAAACGATGGAAATCCCCGAGGCCTACTATTTCTTGGGGCTGGCCTACTACGAAGCCAAAGGTGTGGTTAGCCCGAACATACAAAAAGCCGAAGAATATTTTAGAAAAGCTGCCGAAGCCGGATATTCCGATGCGATTAAAGCAATCGCCGAACTTTATATGCAGTCGGGACAAGAAAACGGATATGAAAAAGCCATCGAATATCTGAAAACGATTGCGGAGGGAGAACATGCCGACATCGCCTATGAAGGACTCATGCGAATCGCCGTAGAACAAATGAACGCTCAGGATTACGACGACCCGCAGAACAGCGAACTATATCAAAAAGCTCTCCGATTCGAAACATCGGGAAAAGAAGCCGGTATGACCGAGTCGTTAAGTAAAGCATTCCTCGATCGAGGAATAAATTTATACAATATCGAAAAATACGAATCTGCCATAGCACCCTTGCTTTTAGCAGCACAAATGGGAGAATCGGAAGCCGCGACGCATTTGGGAGATCTGTATTTCTACGGACATGGCGTCGATACCGATTATGAACAATCCTATTATTGGTTCGCCAAAGCAGCACAAAGCAACAACGCTTATGCCCAATATTCCATTGCATTCATGTATATAAAAGGACAGTTCGTAGAAAAGGACGACACGCAAGTAATCAAATGGATGAAATTAGCGGCAGAAAACGGCTACACCGAAGCGCAAAAAAACATGGGAGAATACTATTATTATGGCTCTTTCGGTTGTCGAAGAGATATGAAAGAAGCCATAAAATGGTATGAAATGGGAGCAAAAAGCAACGAACCGACATGTGTGTTTACTCTGGGATTAATTTATGAAGAAGGAGACGGAGTACAAAAAAATATCCTGAAAGCTGCCGATTGGTATCAAAAAGGAGCACAAGCCGGCATTCCTTCTTGTTTGTATAATCTTGGGAAGCTAATTATCAACAAAGAAATATCGGGAGAAGAAGAGAAAGGATTCAACCTCATACAACAAGCCGCGGAAAGCGGATACTCCTTTGCCCAAAACTACATGGGACGTGCATACCGCTTCGGGTGGTATGTCAATGCAAACCCGGTCAGAGCCACCAACTGGTTTACCAAAGCGGCAGAACAAAATATGCCGGACGCAATGTGCAACTTAGGCGACATGTACTCCTATGAAGACGGATTGACCATCGACTATGAAAAAGCGTTCTATTGGTACGAAAAAGCCGCCGAAACAAAACACAGCAGAGCTTTGACCGAACTGGGAGACATGTATTATGCAGGGAAAGGTGTCCGACAAGATTACCAGAAAGCAATGGAATATTACCAGAAAGCGTGTGACGAAGGTTATCCTTATGCATTCTATTCATTAGGCTTTATGTATTGGAAAGGACAGGGAATGCTCCCCGACAAAGAAAAGGCTCAGGAATATCTCAGTCAAGCCGCTGCTATGGGAAATGAAAGCGCTTTCCAACTTTTGAACCGCATGGATCACGAATCGGAAGAAGAAAAAGACATCGACCCATTCGCCCGACAAGCCTATTTAGAAGCTCAACAAGCCCTTGCCGACAAAGAAACAGAAAAATATATAAACCTTCTATCCCAATCGGCGAATTTAGGATATGTTCAAGCCCTGAACGATTTGGGAGACCTCTATTTTAATGGAGAATTGGCCCCTAAACATATGGGCAAAGCATATGAATATTTTTTGAAAGCCTCTCAAAACGGATCGGGATATGGTTCATACAGTTGCGGATTCATACTCATGAAAGGGTCTTCCGATATTCCCCGGGACATTGAAAAAGGACTTTCCATGTTCCGTTTGGCGGTTGAGCAGAATTACAAAGCGGCAACCCGGGACTTGGCTCGATATTACTATTCGTTGGAAACCGAAGAGGACAATCGCAAAGCGTTGGACTACTACCTGCAATACATCGAATACAATCCCAAAGACACCGATACATTGCTTCATATCGGATTGATTTACGAATCGGGGTTGGGAGTTCCGCTCAATATCGACCTCGCCCGTAGATATTATGAACGAGCTGCCGAACAAGACGAAACCGGCATGGCATACAACTTCTTGGGAGGAACCTACATGAATGACGAAGAAACCGAGAGCAACGAACGAAAAGCCGTGCACTATTTCCAAAAAGCTATCGAATCGGGCAACACGAATGCAATGTTCCGAATCAGCTACTACCTCCACAACGGTAAAGGAGGATTACAGGTCGACATACCTCGGGAAATCGAATTGCTCACCGAAGCCTCCAAACGCGGGAACCATCAAGCCACGTATCGGCTGGGACTATTATTCGAAGATAACGAAAGTGGAATGGCTCAAAATCTCGAATTATCTGTCAAATACTTCCAATTAGCCGCCGACAACGGTATTCTCGCCGCCATCAACAAGATGGGAGAATTATATCTTTTCGGAGAAGTAATACCGGCAAACCTGACGAAAGCCATATCTTGCTTTACGGCAGCCTCGGAACAGGGATATGGGAAGGCCTCATATTGGTTGGGAAGGCTTCATACCGATGGCATCGGACAACTCGAAAAAGACACTCAAAAGGCGATGAACTATTACCGTAAAGCTATCGAACAAGGTTATGAAGAAGCCCGGGAATGGATGGAACAACTCCAAAAAAATTTGGTGGACGAGACCATAACAGATATTGAAATACCCCAAGACAAGTCAGACGAAGAGCTATACAAAGATGCTAAAAATGCATTGGAGAAAGCCCAATTCAAAACGGCTTACGCCTATTTTTCCTACTTAACGCAAAGAAACCATGCCGAATCGTTCAACGAATTAGGAGACATGTATTTCTACGGCAGAGGAATGGCAATCAACCAAGCCAAAGCTCTGGAACTGTATAAAAAAGCCGCGGCACTCGATAGTGTTTATGGTTTCTTTAATGTCGGATTCTTATATTGGAACGGTCCCGAAGAAATACAAGATCCCGAACAAGCATTACAATATTTGAAAAAAGCGGCCCAAATGGGCTATACCTACGCACTAAGTTTCATCGGAGATATCTATCGAACCGGACCGGAAGAACTTATCGATTATGCCGAAGCGAAACGATACTATCAAAAAGGAGTCGACGTTAACGAAATCAATGCAATAAAAGGTATGGCTCTTTTATACCTTTTGGGACAAGGCGTAACACAAAACAATGCTATGGGAGCATTCTATTTGAAGAAAGCAGCCGATAAAGGCAACGCATGGGCCATGTATCACTTAGGACGTCTGTATTATTACGGCGAGGGTATTCCCCGTAACCCCAAATTGGCATTGGACTATTTACAAATGGCTTATGACGCAAACTATCCGGATGCATGCAGTCTGTTAGGACTACTCTATGAAAGAGGCGAAGGCACTGCACCGAATATAGAATTGGCCAACAAGCTATACATCAGAGGGCATGAATTAGGCGACAACCAATCCATGTGGTACTTGGCTTGCAATTATCTCGATGGAAACGGTCTGCCCAAAGACTACAAAAGAGCCGAAAAACTCTTTATACAAGCCATCGAAAGAGGGAACGAACCGGCTCGAATCGATTTAGCCAGAATGATATTCCACGGATTAGGAACAATACAAGACCCGCAAAAAGCATACGAAATCATAAAACCCTGTTTAGAGCAAGGATACGGACGAGCATATATGTTAATGGGAGAAGTTTACGAAAACGGATTAGGTGTGGAAAAAGATTATAAACAAGCCAAAGAACTGTATCAAAAAGCGCTCGACTTAGGATATAGTTTTGCACAAGAAGCACTCGATCGTTTAGATAAGTTCTGCTAAAAATAAAGCTGTCAAACACAAAGGAGCACCTCCTCCCCTGTGTGGCGTTAGCCATATAGGGGAGGTGTCCATAGGACGGAGGGGTTAAAAAGACCACAGCAGAGGAAACGGATTAGGGCATCACCCTCTCTCCCTGCCGTGTCCCGTAGCATTACGGGGGGGGTTCCGCAAGGAAATTTATTTTATCCCCTTATTTTTCAATGACAAGTTGTACCTTCTTTGTCCCTAAACGAGCCTGTAACCACTCCTTGAATCTTTTTTGCTCCGACAAAGAAAAGACTTTGGAATGACGCACCACGGCAAGAGTTGTCGTGTCTCTCGCCTCTGTATCGATACGGCTGAAAATCGTTTTCGAAATGGCAATATCGGTCACATTAGGGAAAAGAACCTTTATTTCAGGAGCGACTCCCACCCCCACAGAATCATATTGTTGGTAATGCGATGTCAGATTTTCCAAAGAATCTATCGTTTTCTGCTGGCGAGCTATCTGCTCTTGATTATGCAAATAAATATCTTTAAACATCGCACTGCTCAAAGTACTTATATCCGCTTGATTTTGCCCATACCCTTGACGAACCTCCAATATAGCACCGCCCAATCCATACTGGGGCAATCTCGCCTGTGCCACAGCTATGGAATCTTTCGGGATTTCGGCTCCCACCAAAGAGACGCGTATGATGCGCTTTCCGTGCTCCGTCACGGCACTTTTACTTAAAACCTGAGTATCGGCATAATTGAAATTCTGGGAAACAAAGCGGGATGCTGCGACCTCGAAAAAGTTCTCTTTCACCATATTGTAAGTAAGGTAAATACTCGGAGCCATAGTCAGTATCAAAATGGTATACACCATTCGTTCCACCTTCTTACGCCGTTCGTCGTCCACAAACTCCTTCTTCGAATATTTCATTAACTTCACGCCCAAAGTCGTCGCGAATGCAATAAAAACCGAATTGATGAAAAACAAATAAAACGCTCCGAAAAAATAATAGAAATTACCGGTAGCCAACCCGAATCCCGCCGTACACAACGGCGGCATCAACGCCGTGGCGATGGCGACACCGGGTAAAACATTTCCTTTTTGTTTGGACGACATCGCCACGATACCCGCCAATCCTCCGAAAAAAGCGATCAACACATCGTAGATAGTCGGCGAAGTACGAGCGAGTAATTCGCTTCGAGCCTCATTCAGGGGTGAAACCCAAAAGTAAATAGTCGACGTTATCACACTGAACAACGTTGCGACTGCCAAATTCCGAAAAGAACGTTTTATCAACTCATAGTCATTGATACCTAAGCCCAATCCGATACCCATGATGGGCCCCATCAGAGGTGAAATCAACATAGCGCCGATAATCACAGCGGCCGAATTGGTATTCAATCCCAACGAAGCGATAAATATCGCGAATACCAAAATAAGAATCGTAGAACCCTTAAACTCCACTCCTGCGCGAATCGCTTCTACCGAAGCCGCCTCTTCTTCCCTGTCTTGACTCATATCGAGATAATGAGTCAAAAACCTTTTGACGGAATCAACGAATTTGGGAAATGACATAATTACTTTTATTAAAATACCGAAAACTCAAAACCGCTCTTTCAAAACTTGGACACGAAACGTCTCAATCCGGGAACCTCGTTCAACGGCAAATCATGACGGAACAAATAGACCAAGAACACACCCAAAAGCAGAGTCCTGAATGCCAAACGCAAAAAGAGGGATTCGATAGGGACAACCATCGCCACCGCATACAGCACAACCGTCAACAGTGTATAGCGGAAAGCCGACTTCAAATCATAGCGTATCGGGTAAACACGCTGCCCGATAAAAAAAGAGGCCAACATCATACTCGCATAACAAACGAACGCCCCCCAAGCACAAGCCATATATCCGAAACGGGGAACCCCCACGATGTTGATAATCGCCGTAATGGCAAAACCGAACAAAGAGAACCAAGCGCCCCATTGTGTCCGGTCGGTCAATTTATACCACAAAGAAAGATTGAAAAACACACCGAAGAACAATTCGGCGAGCATGACAATAGGAACGACTTTCAATCCCGTACAATACGTCGCCGGCATAAAGAACCGCACGAGGTCTATATAAAACATCACTGCGAGGAAGATGAAAAGCCCGAATATGATGAAATACTTCATCGCATCCGAATACGACTTTTTATTTCCGTCGCCGGCATCTTTATTTCGGGCAAAAATAAATGGTTCGTATGCAAAACGAAAAGCCTGTGTAAACATCACCATCACGATCGCTATTTTATAAACCGCACCGTATATGCCGAGTTCCGACATGGCATCCGGGCGATTGCTTGCCAGTTGAGGATAAAACATCTTGTCGAAGGTTTGGTTCATAATACCGGCGATCCCCAATATTAATAACGGAAAAGAATATTTCAACATGCGTGACAACAAATGCCGGTCGAACCGATAACGTATCCCGAAAATCTCTGGGAACAAAACCAACAATACAACTCCCGAACTGATAACATTCGAGACCAATATATATCCCACCAAAAAATCGGGGTCGAAAAACCAAGAAATCCACTCGGGGTGAATACCATACAGCCACGGACAAAGCAGAATGAAAAACAAATTCAATGCTATGTTCAGGAATATCGAAAACAATTTGATCGAAGCGAACCGTATTGGACGACGCCGATAACGCAAGTAAGCGAACGGCAACGCCGTAAAAGCATCGACGGCTATAATGGCCGCCATCATCAATACATAATCCTCATGTTCGGGATAACCCAACAACCTCGACAGAGGTGTTATAAACACCCACACAAGAACAAAAAACAACGTCGATGTAGTCGCCAGCGAAATAAGCCCGGTAGTATAGACCCTCTGCGGCTCTTTCTCCTCCTTATCGTTGGCAAACCGAAAAAAACCGGTCTCCATGCCATAAGTCAGGATAATCAACAAAAGAGCCATATACGCATACAGATTGGTCACGATGCCATACTCGGCGGTCGTTTTCAATACGTTGATATAAAGAAAAACGAAACACCAGTTCAAGAACCGCCCCAATATACTGCTTAAACCATATATGGCGGTATCTTTCGCCAAACTCTTCATGCCGGCCATACGTCTCTGCTTATACGTAATTAAAACAATGTACCCTGCTCCGAAATCCGTCGCCGATTCAAATGGGTATAAGCCAAATCGGTCACCTCGCGTCCCCGGGGCGTACGCTTGATAAATCCCTCTTTAATCAAATACGGTTCATATACCTCCTCCAACGTTCCGGGATCCTCGCCCAAAGCCGTCGCAATAGTCGTCAACCCTACGGGGCCGCCTTTGAATTTATCGATAATGACCGAAAGTATCTTATTGTCGATCTCGTCGAGCCCGTATTTATCGATGTTCAACGCTTCCAAAGAATACCTTGCTATTTCCAAATCGATACTCCCCGACCCTTTCACTTGGGCAAAATCACGAACACGACGCAACAAGGCATTCCCGATACGAGGCGTTCCACGACTGCGCATAGCGATCTCGGTAGCCGCCTCATGCGTACAAGGCACGCACAACAGCTTAGCCGACCGCTCTATAATATGAGTCAATACGGCATGATCGTAATATTCCAAATGACAGTTTATCCCGAATCGGGCACGCAACGGACTCGTCAATAACCCGCTTCGGGTAGTCGCACCCACCAGCGTAAAAGGATTCAATTCTATCTGTATGGAACGCGCGCTCGGACCTTTGTCGATCATAATATCGATACGAAAATCTTCCATCGCCGAGTAAAGATATTCCTCCACTACCGGACTCAGACGATGAATCTCATCGATAAACAACACATCGTTTTCCTCCAACGACGTCAACAATCCAGCTAAATCACCGGGCTTGTCGAGTACCGGCCCCGACGTTATTTTGAAACCCACCCCCAACTCGTTAGCCACGATATTGGCGAGTGTGGTCTTCCCCAATCCGGGAGGGCCATGCAACAATACATGATCGAGCGGCTCTTGGCGCATCCGCGCCGCCATGACGAAAACCCGTAGGTTCTCTATAATTTTCTCCTGTCCGTTAAAATCGTCGAATGCCAACGGACGCAGAGCTTTCTCGAACTCACGCTCAGTATCCGAAATTTTTTGCTCTCTTATGTCGAATCGATTATTTTCCACAGGCTCTTGCGTTCACCGTATTTCGACGACAAACTTAACAATTTATTTTGTGATTACGAGAAGCCGATTGGAGTTTTTTAGGACTATGCACGAGAACAGAGCTCTAAATATTCCTATTTATTTTAGGGAATGGGAACTTTCACGTCGGCGTTTCAAAGTCTCTTTTCGCTCTATCTTGGCCCAAAATTCCCTATGTGCTCGCAAAGCCTCCTCTATGGAAGTAACCTCGTCCCACCCTCGTAAACGGGCATACACCCCTACGACATATCGCACGACCGACTCGTCCCGACAAAATCGGTTGAAATTGGCTAAGCACATTTTCGGAGTCATCGGTATAAACCGCATACGGTTCAGGTCGATGATAGAAAACACGATACCCTCCTCCTGCTTGTCGAACAAGATATTTCCGGCAGAATAGTCCAAATGTAAGACCCCTTTTTTATGCAAATCTACCGTAAAAGCGGCGAACGCTTCCAGAATATCCTCACGTCCGGCAATACCGCCCTCCTCGAATTCTCGCATCATACGAGGATAAGAACAATTTTCCGACACAAAAAAAGAATGCTGCAAAAGTCCCCCGCTTTTTAGTTCGATATAAGCGACCGGAGCAGGGGTTTCTATTCCCATAGACCTCAATTTCAACGCATACTCATAAGCACGGGAAGCCTTGCTGGGACGGAAAAAAGTATAAGCGATTCTATTGATAAACAACGGCACTTTATAATTCTTCACCACATACCACTGCCCCTCATAAGAAAACTTGCGAAGCTCGTTTCTGGCTTTATAAATGCAATCACCCAACGTAGGAAATGAAATCGGCAGTTTCTGTACGAAATTTCGCAGCTGGCAATATGATGGATTCAGAACAAGTTTCATTTTCTGGTCATCGGGTCTTGAATAATATGATGATAAAAATACGCTTTTTCAACGATGTAAGAAAAATGTATTCAACCTATTTCTCTTTTATTAGAGTTTCTAAACTTTTCATGCGATCGACAATAGTTTCCGGGGCTATCTCCAAGCAAGCATAATCCTTTCGATAACAAGGCTTATTGCCGAATACAGAACAAGGACGACAATCCAGTGGCAACTCAACCACGCCGCTATCCGACTGTCGCCAACCTAAGAAACCGCAATACGGGTGCGTGGCTCCCCAAACCGAAACGACCGGAACCGCCACCAACGATGCCAAATGCATATTGGCCGAATCCATCGAAATCATCACGTCGAGACGGCTCATCAAAGACAGCTCGACCGCAAAGCCATAACGCTTGTCCGCCAAAGAAATCACTCCCGGATAACGCTCACGCCATAAGGACAAAATCTCCCGTTCCCGATCGCCCGATCCAAACAAAAAAATCTTTACTCGGCTTTCCTTCGATAACTTCGAAACGACCTTTTCCATACGGTCGAGCGGGTAAATCTTACCTTTATGCTTAGCGAACGGAGCCACTCCTATCCAACGCTCTCCGGAAGATTTCGGGGGCGTCAACTCCGAATACAATCCTTCGTCACCCACACCCTCATCATACAAAGAGACGAAGTTAGGAACAAAACTAAACCCTAGCGAAACAAAAACCTCGCTGTACCGTTCGAAAGAGGAACGGAGCAGACGCAGCACTTTCGCCCTGCGAGACGTTAATTCCTGTTTTTCTTTCCGTCCTTTATCGATTACGGCAACACGAATCCCCCATAATTTGAAAAAAAAGCGCAACACCTTCGTTCGCAACACATCATGCAAATCCGCTACGGCATCGATGGACAACCGACGAACCTCCCGAGCCAGATGATAAAGCCCGACAAAGCCCTTGTGCCTTCCCTTGACATCGGCGACGACAACCTGTAAATTTCTCGGAGCGTTTATGAACAACTGTGAAGCCACTTTTTGAGTAAGCATCACGAATGTGGTTTCAGGATAAGCCCGGCATACGGAATAAACCACGGGAATAGTCATCGCGACATCGCCCAATGCCGACAAACGTATAATCAGTACTTTGCGATAAGGCATAAAAAGTGTATTACTTTTTATATAAAACCGGATTCAATGCCGGATCGTTATACATCTTCATCTGCTTGTAAACCTTCATATATTTCTTGCCAGACTCTATTTCATCGAGCAACTGGGTGATCGCCATAGACAAATCGGCCCGTTGCTCCAATAAAATTCTCAGCTTTTCCCGGCATTTGGCGACATGCTCGGGAGAGGCATCCTTACGCTCTACCTCTTGTTGCATATGATAGATTTTAACGGCAAGAATCGACAGACGGTCTATGGCCCAAGCCGGACTTTCCGTATTGATGGTTGCATCCGCTTTTACCTCGACGTTGGCATATTTTTGTAAAAAATAATCATCGATCATTTCCACCAAATCGGTACGCTCCTGATTCGACTTATCGATCCTTCGCTTGATAGCTAAGGCCTCTTCGGGATCTATCTCGGGATTGCGAATAATATCCTCCAAATGCCACTGAACCACATCGATCCAATTTTTCAGACACAGATAATATTCTATACTCCCTTCCGAATAAGGATTTTCCAACGGGGCATCGACTTGGTCGAACCGATGATAATATTGTGTTGTATTCCAAAAAATACGATTACACGTTTCAGCGAAATTCATAACTTATTGCTTTAACGAATATGACTTCTTTATCACAAAAACAATTCCCGCACAGAAACCAGCGATTTCACCTCCGCCGGGCACGGCCTATTTTTGTTTCATGCAACAAACATAACAATAGTTTTACGAACTTCCGCTATTTTCCTCATATAAAAATAGCTTTTCGCTTCTTTACCCTAAAAAATTACTATTTTTGTTTATCAAAAAAACATAGCGATGAACACGATTCCACATATTGTAGCAGACAACAAAATACCCTACCTGAAAGGGATTCTCGAACCTTACGCACGAATCGATTACCTATCCCCCGAACAGATAAATGCACAAACGGTACAAGATGCCGATATACTTCTAATCCGCACCCGGACAAAATGCAATCGGGAACTGCTCGACCGAAGTCGCTGCCGATACATAGCGACGGCGACCATAGGCTACGACCATATCGATACGCTCTACTGTAAAGAAAAAGGTATCTCTTGGCAAAACGCACCCGGTTGTAATGCATCTTCTGTCGGGCAATACGTATTGTCATCACTGCTGGCTTGGAGCAAAAGCACCAGAAAAAACCTGCAAGACTGCACCATAGGCATCGTAGGAGTAGGTCACGTGGGTAAAATAGTCGCCCGATACGGCAAATTATTGGGAATGCAGGTTCTGCTTAACGATCCCCCCCGACAAGAAGCCGAAAGCGAAACCGATTTTGTTCCTCTCGAAAAAATTTGTCGGGAGGCCGACATCGTCACATTTCACACCCCTCTGACACACGAAGGAAAATACCCGACATATCATTTGGCCGACACCGACTTTTTCAACGCCCTTGAAAAAACTCCCCTCATCATCAATACGGCGCGAGGAGAAATAATAAATACCGAAGCATTGAAACGAGCGTTGAAACAAAAAAAAATATCGTCGGTTATCCTTGATTGCTGGGAAAACGAGCCGAACATAGATAAAGAATTATTGGAACAAGCCTTCATTGCCACCCCCCATATCGCCGGATATTCTGCCGACGGCAAATCGGAAGCGACACGCATGATTGTACAGTCGGTCGGAAAATGGATAAAAACCGCTATCCCCACCCAAAATATCGTACCACCTGCACCGGTACGAGAAATTATCGACCTATCCGGGGCTGCCAATCCTCTGCAACAAGCCGTATGGGAATCCTACAACCCTTTCGACGATGACCTCAGATTGAGAAAATCCCCCGAAACATTCGAGATGCAACGAGGCCTGTACCCCCTAAGGCGAGAGTTCCCGGCCTATTATATAAAAGGTATTTCCCCCACCGGTTCTCCCATTTTAGAAAATTTAGGATTTCACCCGGTATAAATATACACATTTTATACTTGTATAGAAAAAGAAAAATGAATAAATAGCTCGATAAAAAATGACCCTTTTTAAACCCTTCTCACATATAAAAACACGTATTTTTTGCACATAAAATCTATAAATGTGCAAAAAACGAGTAATTTATAAGAGAAAATTTTTTTTGTTCGGAGAAAAATATATTCCTTTGCACTGCAAAAAATAAGAACGTTAATTTATTTATTAATTAAAATTTAAAAATTATGTCTGACGTAGCATCAACAGTAAAAGAAATTATCGTAGAAAAATTAGGTGTTAAAGAATCAGAAGTAACCCCCGAAGCAAACTTTACCAACGACCTCGGTGCAGATTCTTTGGACACTGTCGAAATGATCATGGAATTTGAAACCAAATTCGATATCAAAATCGCTGATGATCAAGCAGAAAAAATTACAACTGTAGGTGAAGCTATCGCTCACATCGAAAAAGCTATCGCAGAGAAATAATTTATGGAGCTTAAAAGAGTCGTAGTAACAGGTCTTGGTGCAATCACTCCGTTGGGAAATGATGTTCCCTCTACATGGGCTGCCCTTTTAGAAGGAGTAAGCGGAGCAGGACCTATTACGCTTTTCGATGCATCTGAATTCAAAACTCAATTTGCTTGTCAGGTCAAGGACTTCGATCCGTTGAAATACTTCAACGCAAAAGAAGCCCGCAAGCTCGATCGCTATACCCAGTTTGCTCTCGCAGCGACCCAAGAAAGTATTGCCGATTCGGGATTAGACCTCGAAACCGTCAATAAAGATCGTGCCGGTGTTATCTTCTCGGCAGGTATCGGCGGAATCAGCACGTTTGAGCAAGAAGTCGGGAATTATGCCGTCGCTCCCGAAAAAGGACCTCGGTTCAGCCCGTTCTTTATCCCGAAAATGATTGCAGACATCGCCGCAGGACAAATATCCATGATATACGGTTTCCGGGGACCCAACTTCGGTATCGTATCGGCATGTGCATCTTCTACCCACGCCCTCATCGACGCATATAACTATATACGTTTGGGCAAAGCCGATTTCATCGTATCGGGTGGAGCCGAAGCTGCGATCACCGTATCGGGTGTCGGAGGATTCAATGCCATGCACGCACTCTCCACAAGAAATGATTCGCCGGAAACAGCGTCACGTCCGTTCAGCGCTTCGCGCGACGGATTCGTTATGGGCGAAGGAAGTGCCTGCCTCATTCTTGAAGAATTGGAACACGCATTGGCCCGGGGAGCTAAAATCTATGCCGAAATCGTAGGAGGCGGACTCTCTGCCGATGCCTACCACTTGACGGCTACTCACCCCGAAGGTTTAGGTGCTAAATTGGTGATGCAAAACGCTCTCGACGATGCCCACATGGCTCCCGAAGAGATCGATTACATCAACGTTCACGGTACATCTACACCCGTAGGTGATAAATCGGAAGCCAAAGCGATTTTGGAAGTTTTCGGAGATCACGCATACGACCTCAACATCAGTTCTACGAAATCGATGACCGGGCACCTGCTCGGTGCGACCGGTGCTTTGGAGGCCCTCATCTGCGTGAAATCTATCGATGACAGCATCGTACCCCCCACGATCAACCATGCCGAGGGAGACGATGATCCCGAAATCGACAGCAAATTGAATTTCACATTCAATAAAGCGCAGAAACGAGAAGTAAATGCAGCGCTGTCCAACACCTTTGGTTTCGGTGGCCACAATGCAAGTATAATCGTAAAAAAATTCACGAAGTAAAAACGTGTTCAGAACGATTTATAACCGTATAAGGCTCCTTATGCTGCGACATAAGGAGCCTTATGTTCTTTATCGTAAACTGTTAGGTTTTTATCCTACCGACATACATCTGTATGAACAAGCCTGTTTGCATCGTTCTTCCTCGATATGCGAACAAGGCCGGCGCATTAACAACGAACGACTCGAATTTTTGGGCGATGCGATTCTCGATGCCATCGTCGCCGATATATTGTTCCACAAGTTCAAGACGAGCAAAGAAGGATTTCTCACCAACACGCGGGCAAAAATAGTTAAACGCGAATCACTCAACGAAATCGCCGTGAAATTAGGTCTCGATAATTTCATCACCTATTCCATGCGCACCAGTTCGCACAACAACTACATGTTCGGCAATGCCTTCGAAGCCCTCATCGGAGCCATTTATTTGGATAAAGGATACCGATACTGCAAAAAATTCGTCGAGACCCGTATCATCGACCCATATATCGATCTCGAAAAAATCTCGAAAGAAGAATTCAATTTCAAGTCTCGACTCATCGAATGGGGGCAAAAACACAAAGTCGATATAGAATTTGCACTGATCGAGACCATCGTCGACCAAGACAACAACCCCGTATTCCAATCACAAGCCCTGCTCGGAGGTATATCCGGCGGGATAGGAATAGGATACTCCAAAAAAGAATCGCAGCAAAATGCAGCACGCATAGCTCTCAACCGAATCCGCAGAGACAAAAACTATCAGCAATCGGTATTAGCCACTCGGGAGAACGAGAATAACACGATCGTAACATAAAAATCACAGGCAAAACAATGGAAATCACGGGAGAAATATCTATTTTTGCTACTTATTGAAAACGTTCGTCAAATGAATCCTACAAAGTTGATACGTTCGATATTTGCAAAACGTCTCTCTCAAATAGACCGTTATGCCGATTACGGCGACATCATACAGCAAAAAACACTGCTCGACCTGCTTCAAAAAGCAAAAAACACCGAATTTGGAACAAAATTCAAATTCAACGACATATCCTCCTATAAAAGTTTTGCCGAAAATATTCCCATCAATGGATATGAAGAATTAAAGCCCTACATCGAACGAACGATGAGCGGGGAACAAAATATCTTATGGCCCACACCGATACGGCATTTTGCAAAATCATCGGGAACGACCAACAATAAAAGCAAATTCATTCCCGTCAGTGCCGAATCCCTCAGATACTGCCACTATCAAGGAGGCAGCGATTGTGTAGCCCTATACCTCAGAGAAAATCCCCAAAGCCGTTTCTTTTCGGGAAAAGGCCTGATACTCGGAGGAAGCCGGGCACAAAACCCTTTTGGCAAAGCCTATTGCGGAGACCTATCGGCGATACTCATTCAAAATATCAATCCGCTCATCAACCTGATAAGAGTCCCGTCGAAAAAAATAGCGCTCATGAGCGAATGGGACACCAAGCTCGAAGCCATCGCCGGGAGTACGATCAATCGGGACATCACCAATCTGTCGGGAGTACCCTCGTGGTTTCTAGTCCTCATCAAACACATCTTGAAAAAAACAGGTCGGCAGAACCTCACGGAAGTATGGCCCAACCTCGAAGTTTTTTTCCACGGAGGAATCAGTTTCGCACCCTATCGCGAACAATACCGGGAGCTCATCTCCAATCCCGGCATGCACTACGTCGAGACCTATAACGCTTCCGAAGGATTCTTCGCTGTACAAAACGACCTATCGGTTGCCGGTATGCTACTCCTCATCGACTTAGGCATCTTTTATGAATTTATCCCGCTGGGAAAAAGCAACGAACACGCCGTTCCGCTGTGGGAGGTAGAAGCGGGGCGCAACTACGAGATGGTCATCACCTCTAACGGAGGCCTATGGAGATATCGCATGGGAGACACCGTAAAAATACTCTCCACGAACCCGTTAAAGATAAGCATATCGGGGCGCACCAAACACTATATCAATGCCTTCGGAGAAGAACTCATGGTCGATAACGCAGAACAGGCAATCGCCCGCACCTGCGCACAGACAGGAGCCAGCGTACTCAACTACACAGCCGCTCCCGTATACATGACCGACCACAGCAAAGGACGCCATCAATGGCTCATCGAGTTCGGCGAACTCCCCGTTCCGGTCGAAATATTTGCAGAAAAGCTCGACACGAACCTCCAAAATTTAAATTCCGACTACGAAGCCAAACGGTTTAAAAGTATCGCACTCGAATGCCTCGAAATCATTCCCGCCAAAACAGGGATATTTGATGCTTGGTTACGTGACCACAACAAACTCGGCGGACAGCACAAAATCCCCCGGCTATACAATCGACGCGACATCATAGAAGAAATACTCCGGTATAACCGGTAATCCTTAATATCCGACTTCTCGATTAAACAGAAAAAACAGGGCTACCCGACTGAATTCACATAAGAGGAAATTCCCCGCCTCCCTTGCCGTGTCCCGTAGTATTACGGGGTGTTTTGCAACGCAAATATAGGGGAGGTGTCCGCAGGACGGAGGGGTTGAAAACTAGAAAGGAGAAACAATATAAGAATTTGGCACGACAACATCTGGTTCCAATTCTCAAAAATCACTCCTAAAATAATCCCCGCGAATCATCAAGTCCGATATTCGCCACGACTGCTTCATTCTTTCTATCGCCTCGGGACAAATACCGGTTGTATCCCCGGCAATCGTCAAATTCCAAATAGCCGCGACACCCAGATGAGACGGGTCTAGAATACTCTGCCCCATACCTTTCCAGCCATAATCGTCCAGTCCGGTCAAATCCAATAATGTCGAATAAATATCTACTTGCCCCATAACTTTCTCGTACCGCATGCCCACCGGCGAATTAATCACGATAAAAGGAGTATATTCAAACGGAGAGACAAGTCCACCACCCTCTTTTGTTTCACACAACGACTGCCGCAAATAAGCCAATCCCTCATGGTCGCCCGTCACGACAATCATCGTCTCGTCGAACAACCCCTCCTCCTGCAATCGTTCGATAAACTTCCCTATTGCATAATCTGTGTAATTGGCAGCCGTCAGGTAATTGTTCAGCACCTCGGGCATTCCCGGAGAAAAAGAAATCCGTTTGTACTCATCGGGAATAATAAATGGCCCATGTCCCGAATAAGTAACCAATTGAAAAAAACAACGAGAACTATCACCGCTTCCGGCTATCTCCTCGGCTATTTTCTCGGCACACTGTTGCAAAAACGGATAATCGCCCACCCTTTTCTTCACTCCCATTCGCTCTTCTTTCGTGAAGGACTTCTCATCATACAATCGGTCGAATCCGAAAGCCATAGCCACACCCTGCTGGTTCCACACGATTCGTTTGTCCGAGGTCATACCTACCATGCGACCTTTTTCCCCACAGGCCTGTTTCAAAGCCTTCGCCAGCGAAGGATACCTATGATTCGGGAAACGAATACTGTATGCACCGTTCGCTATCGGTAGCAACCCCGTATTCACCAACAACTGTGCATCGATGGAGCGTCCGCCGCGAACTTGCGTCTGTACCCGGGGAGCATACAACGTACATGAATCTTTCAACCAGCGGTTCAAATAAGGAGTCACCTCCTTTCCCTCTACATTCCGTTCCAGCATCCACCCCTCGAACGACTCGGCGAGAATCACCACGCAATGCTTCCTGTGTTCCACCCCGGAAACCGGATACGATCTCGATGTGGCCGAGAGCCACCGTTCTATCTCGCTGTGAATCTCCGGCGTAATAGACATGCTCTCCTTGACGAACTCATAGCACAAAGTCCCGAACACCGTGAACGTCGGTGTGGCACAAGTATTTCGTTTCTCATACGACCGTTGGAATCCACCTCGAGCAAAAGTCAATCCCACCGTCGCTACGACACAAATCAAGAAGCCCGCTGCAAACCATACGGCCCGACGTTTCGTTTCCGACCGACTCGACAGCAAATCCCCGTATCGGGAAGTATAAAACAACAATCCCAAAGTCATCGCAAAGAACAAACCGTCGCACCATCGGACCGATGCATACACGCTACCCATGAAATCAGCCAAATTACCCGCAAGAAAATAACTGTTCCACGGTATCGCCGTATAATATGTCCGCCAATACATCAAATTGGCAACCAACAAAATATCCAATAAAAAACACACGATACCGGCATACCACCTCGATCGAAAAAACACCGTGGGGAAAGCGAGCAACAAGGCGATAGCACCCTTAATCAGATAAGACTCCGGCTGGCTGAACGACTGAAAAGTCGTGTCCGAACTCCATATAACATCAAACAAAATAAATTTCAAGAAAATACAAACGGCCAATGCGACCGGCAAACTCCACCTTTTCATAAATATTCTTTACATTTTGGTCGATACATCGGCATCCCATTCAAAAAGGGATGCCGATAAATTCACAATACGTTTCATCTCCTACGGATACACATAACCCGCATTTCCTTCATATACATAATCTCCCTTTTTATTCCCCTGCCACACGATCGTTACATAATGATCGCATCGGCGCCCATTATAATACATATACAAGGGAACGGTCCCCGGCTCCTGTTTCTCATAAATATATGCCGTGATACCTTCGAGCACATAGTCGCCCTTCTTTTCTCCTTGGTAAACCGGTGTACAATAATGATTTACGCACTCTTTATTATAATACAGATACAAAGGTATCGTTCCCGGTTCCGGGCCTAAATATACATAACCGATTACACCTTGGTATTCCCAAAGACCATTTGCTAAACCTTGCCATACCGAAGTCGCATAATGATCCATTTTGTTAGCACGAAAATACTCATACAACGGGAACAGCTGTTTGAGTCGTTTGGACTCGATATAATTCGCTACTGCTTCTTTAAGCGCAGCTTTCACAGTCGGGTCTGCCGCCAATTCATAAATGGGAATTAATCGGGGCAATTCCACGTCGATAAGCCCGGCATTATCGGCATTGACCGTTCTCTGCCAGTCCGCAACAGAGCCAAATCGAGGTTGCTCCTGTATAGGGTCGAAAGTTTCCAGCATCGCATCTGTGCCACCGGTGACATTAATCGTAGCGAGCTGCCGGGAATTATTCACCGCCAAACTGGTATTGACTTGATATTCGTTCCCGATGGAAAACAAATTGAGAACATTGACCTTGAATCCCGCTTTCGTAATCGCCTCGACATTCTCCTTGCCGGCATACGTCTTATACAAGAAACTCACGCGTCCGCCCATACGAATATCGGCCAGCACATGAGTGCCGTAAAAATCTACGATATCTTCGGCAGGCAGTTCGGCGAGATCTTCCCGGAACGTATCGCTCAGATAGTTTTGTAACCGCTCGACCGCCGCCCTTATATAACATCTTTTCAAAGAATAATAATGGTCGCATCCGGCAAAAGAATATTCCGACGAATACGATGTATTTTTTTGATAATTACCGGTTATCGTCAAACTGAATAAAGCCTTTTTCGCATCGACTCCGGTGTCCACATTGTCTCCCACACGTTTCAAATACTCCTCGGCAGTAGTGCCATAATAATATTCTGTCTCTTGCGATGTCGAAGAATCGAGAACTATGCGGTCGAAATTCTCCGCCTCGAACCGGTCTATATCGATAACAGGCAGGGTAACCCCTTTCCCATGACTCATATAATTGCCGGTAACATCATATCCCCACCCCAACACACCATATTTAGGATGAGCCGCCACACGTGTGACAAGAGGCGCAGTCCCTTCTGTATTAAACTCTTCCGGCAAAGTTTCCAGTTCAGAATTACAGGAAAAAAGAAGTGAGCACACTCCGATTGCGTAAATAAAATTTCTCATAGTTTATGATATTTTGGTTAATTAATACTACAAAGATATAATTACATCGGATAGAAATACAAATTTTTCTATAAATATTTTACAACCCAATAAAAAAAATACCTGTTAAAGAAAAACAGGTATTTTACTTGCCCACAAAAATTATATTTATTTAAAACTCGACCTCTTCAAATGGAATATTATTTAATTTCGCCGCTCTTTTGGCAAAACCACTTTTGTACATTTTACCGGTTATCAACAAATATATTTTCTTGGCATGAGAAAGAACGAAAAAATCGAGAAAAGTCTTCATATGTACTTGAATATCTTGTTGAGAAGTACTATCCATGTGACCGACTTTTCCCGGTAACAAATATACAAAATCCAATTTTGATACTTCTTTTAAAAAACTGCCACTATCGGCAGTAACGAGAATCTTTTTCGAATCGGGATTAGTTTTTCTTAAAAGTTCTATCTGACAAATACAGCTATTTATCAGTTCTCGTTGTTCTTCTGGCGAATAAACAATCTTACCATCAACAGAGTCTCCGAGAAGGTTTTGAAATCGAAAACTTAATGCAATAAAATTCTGACCTAAAATCTGTAAATTTTCATCAATCCAAGACTGTAATATAGGGGCAGGCTTAAACAACTTATTAAACAACAAGCCAAAACGATCGTCGGCATAATACATATTGGTATATATATGAATCTGCCGAAAATCTCGACCTAAATATTTCTCTGCCATTTTACGTTGAAATCGACAATCAGCCTCTGGATAACGGCTGTTGGAATCAATATAAACCGGAGTAGAAAATGTTGGATTATACGAAATTTCACCAGCTCCTATCCTCCAATCGTATTCATTAGGAAGTAATAAATCTTCTAGATTGAATGGGCTTGTAAAATGAATACGAAAATCGACTCTATGATTTAAGCAATATTCATACGTCGAAACGATTCCCCGTAGCCTATCGGCCAATCCTCCATGACTTTTCCTTCCATCGGCCATAAAAACAATCATTTTATTCGTATTTTTCCCGACAGGAAACGCCTCCTTGTAATATGGCAATAAATGTCTGCGTACTTTACGACGAAGACGATATTCTCTATAAAATAAATTATTCAAATTACATTTGACAAAATCTTTTATTCTCATGCGGTTCCAAAAATTACATGTCCTGACAAATAAATCTTAACAAAAACTCATTAAGACTGTAAAAATATAAATAGTTTCTCGGAATCCAACACAAAAGCAACATTTAATAAAACACAATAAATCAATCTGAAAAGAAAACTTTACCGATTTCAAGAAGATACAACAGATATTCACAGCGCATTCACAGTAATGAATACAGAGTTGAGCTTAACCCTCCTCCCTGCCGTGTCCCGTAGTATTACGGGGTGTTTCCATAAGGAAATATAGGGGAGGTGTCACAAGTGACGGAGGGGTTAAAAAATACCCGCAGCAAGGGAAACAGATTAAGGCATTACCCTCTCCCCCTGCCCTGTCCCGTAGCATTGCGGGGTGTTTCCATAAGGAAATATAGGGGGAGTGCCCATAGGGCTAGGAGGTTGAATATATGAAAAGGAAATACAAAGACTTTTTCATAAAATAATATTAAAATATTTATCTTTGTCTCCAACACACATAAGACAAAAATACAATGGATAACATTTTTTATAGCATACGCAACGGCAAGAATCCCAAATACAGCTATTATTTGAAATCCTATTTTCTCAGGCTGTTACCTTTGAAAGCGATTTGTCGAAAAAGGCTGAATAAGATTCTCGCACAAACCGATACCCGATCCGATAAAAATTACATAAACGACCGGGTGAACTATTACAATCGGCTCGCCGAACCGGTAAAACTACCCGAAGGCTCTCCCCACCTGAACGAACTCAAATTGCAAAAGAAAGGGAAAGTCTATTACTTCGATTCATTCGAATACCTCCGGTACTTCCCCGAAAACCTGCAATGGAACTACTGTTTCGGCGATATCAATTTCATGCCCGATACCCCTTCCATTGTTAAGAGCAGGCCCATTCACAATCAATCGGCAAATGCCATACTATTGAATTTGAACAAAGTGAGACATTTCATCTTCGTCAAGGACAAAATACCGTTCGAAAAGAAAATGGACAAAGTCATTTTCCGAGGAAAAGTCAACGAAGGGAAAACCAAACGCATTGCCTTTTTTAATAAATACTTCGGCAATCCCCTCTACGACTTGGGCGACACCAGTCGCAACGGCAATCCCGCTTGGCGTACCGGTAAGAAAACCATCGCCGAACATCTGCGGTACAAATTTATCCTCGCCCTCGAAGGGAACGATGTCGCCAGCAACCTCAAATGGGTCATGTCCTCCAACTCCGTAGCCGTCATGCCCCGACCCGAATTCGAAACTTGGTTCATGGAGGGACGACTTATTCCCAACTACCACTATATCGAAATCAAACCCGATTTCTCGGACCTCGAAGAGCGTATCGCCTACTATACCGCTCACCCCGACGAAGCCATCGAAATATCCCGCCACGCCAACGAATACGTCAGCCAATTCTTCGACAAGAAACGAGAAAAACTCATTTCGCTTCTCGTCCTGCAAAAATATTTCCGCGAGACCGGACAGATGAAATAATAAAAGCCATGATTCACAAATGATAATCGGCACTTTTTGTATCTTTACATTCGATAGTTTATAAACGACAATTACTCAAAAAAATGGAAATAGAAAAATTACAATCCTTATCAGACGAAATTTTAGACGAACTGTTGATCGTATGGGAAAAGTCGGTACGCAGTTCCCATCATTTTTTAAAAGAAGAAGATATAGAATACTTCAAACCTTTAATAAGAAACCAATATTTCCCGGCTGTCAGACTGTTTGTAATACGCAATGAGAACGGGCGGATTGCCGCATTTATGGGATTAAGCGACGACATGCTGGAAATGTTGTTCGTACTGCCCGAAGAACAAGGACACGGTTATGGCAAAGCATTCGTGGATTATGCCATCGACAAATGCAATATCTACAAAGTAGATGTAAACGAAGATAACGAACAGGCTTACAAATTTTATTTGCACATGGGTTACGAGGTTATAGGACGAGATGAATTGGATCCTTCTGGCAAACCGTACCCTATCCTGCATTTACAACAACCGTCAAGTCATTGAAAATAAATCCGCCACAGGGCTAAAATTCATGATTCTGTGGCTTTGAGGAATCAAAGCATACCACAGCCTTTAAAAACCTCATACTTAAAAATCTACGCTCAATAATTGTTATTTGCAGAGACGAATCTTTTCAAGCCGAACTAAAAAAGCCCCGATACTTCGTTCGGTATCGGGGCCACAATCCTTATCAAGATTTCAAGTTATTTCACTTCCGAACCGGGAGCGATTTCATCGGTCGCCGGGGAGATGACAATCAAACGCCCGTCGGCATCCTCGGCCGAAAGAATCATACCCTGCGACTCGATACCCTTCAATTTGCGAGGTTCGAGATTAGCCACGAAGCATACATTCTTACCCACCAAATCTTCGGGAGCATAATGCTTGGCGATACCCGATACGATCGTACGACCGCCCAAACCATCGTCGATACGGAATTGCAGCAACTTGTCGGCTTTGGGCACTTTCTGGCATTCCAGCACTTTACCCACCCGAATATCCAATTTCATGAAATCGTCGAAAGCGATATTCTCCCGTATCGGCGCGGCCTTGTGATTTTTCAATTCATTGGCCTTCTTCGTCTCCAACAACTTGTTCACCTGTGCCTCGATCACGCTGTCTTCTATCTTCTCGAACAGCAACTCGGCCTTACCCAATTCGGCTCCGGCAGGCAAAATATCGGTACGTCCCAGCATATTCCAGTCGCAATGTCCCAAATGCAACATTCCCCGCAGCTTCTCGGCAGAGAAAGGTAGGAATGGTTCGAAAGCGATAGCCAGATTGGCCGTAATCTGCAACGAAAGGTTCAATATCGTCGCCACCCTGTCCATATCGGTTTTCGCCAGCTTCCACGGTTCGGTATCGGCAAGATACTTGTTCCCGATACGAGCCAGATTCATCGCCTCCTTCAAGGCATCGCGAAAACGGTAATGGTCGAGGTAATTCTCCACATCGGCTTTCACATCGGCAAACTCCTTCAATGTTTCCCGGTCATAGTCGGTCAATTCACCCGCAGCCGGTACTTTACCGTCGAAATATTTATGAGTCAGCACCAAAGCTCGATTCACGAAATTGCCGAGAATAGCCACCAATTCATTATTGTTACGCGCTTGGAAATCTTTCCAAGTGAAATCGTTGTCCTTCGTTTCGGGAGCGTTGGCCGTGAGCACGTAACGCAGCACGTCCTGTTTGCCGGGGAACTCTTCGAGATACTCGTGTAACCACACCGCCCAGTTTCTCGAAGTGGAAATCTTGTCACCCTCCAAATTCAAGAACTCGTTGGCCGGCACATTATCCGGCAAAATATAACTCCCCTCGGCTTTCAGCATCGCAGGGAAAACAATGCAGTGGAATACGATGTTGTCCTTGCCGATAAAGTGGACCATCTTCGTATCCTTGTCTTTCCAATACAGTTCCCATTTGTCGGGAAGCAACTCTTTGGTATTCGAGATATACCCGATAGGAGCATCGAACCACACATACAACACCTTACCTTCGGCGCCTTCCACCGGTACGGGAACCCCCCAATCGAGGTCACGGCTCACCGCGCGAGGTTGTAACCCCATGTCGAGCCACGATTTGCATTGTCCGTACACATTCGGTTTCCATTCCTTATGCTCTTCCAAAATCCATTGGCGCAAGAACGGTTCCCACTTGTCGAGAGGCAGATACCAGTGCTTTGTCTCCCGCAAAACAGGCTGATTTCCCGTAATGGCCGATTTGGGATTAATCAAATCGGTCGCATTCAACGATGTGCCGCAAGCCTCGCATTGGTCGCCATAGGCATGTTCGTTGCCACAGTGCGGACAAGTCCCGGTAATATACCGGTCTGCGAGGAACTGGTTAGCCTCCTCGTCGTAATATTGCATCGAGGTCTTCTCGATAAATTCGCCTTTATCGTACAACTTCCGAAAGAAATCGGAAGCCATTTCGCTATGAATCTTGGAAGTCGTACGAGAGTAAATATCGAAAGAGATTCCGAACTCCTCGAACGATTTTTTAATAATATTGTGATAACGGTCCACGATATCCTGCGGGGTCACTCCTTCGGCCTTCGCCTTAATCGTGATAGGCACGCCATGCTCGTCGCTACCGCCGATCATGATCACATCTTCGCCTTTCAACCGCAGATACCGGGTATAAATATCTGCCGGGACATATACTCCCGCCAAGTGACCTATATGCACAGGGCCGTTGGCATAAGGCAAAGCGGTGGTAACCAATGTACGTTTGAAATTCTTCTCCATATATCGTATTATTTTCTATCGAATCACTTGGATTAAAGAGGCTCTGCACCAATCGAGACCGGTCTGCCGTAACCTCTGGAATACAACTCATTTTTTTGCAGAGTGCAAAGATAGTGCAAGCCGAGAGTAGAAACAAATTTACTTGGTTATACCGAGGTGCAATCTATATTCGCATACTGCAAAGATACAAATTTCCCACCGAACGAAATACCTCGAATTATACTTTTTACGGCATAGACTCATGAAACTTGCCCACAAGACAACTTCTTGGGATAGTTTAAAGACCCATTCATTCAACCCCTCCGCCACTACGTGCCACCTCCCCTATGGCTGCGCCACACCCCGCAATGCTACGGGGCACGGCAAGGGAGGAGTTTAAAAGTAACCCTCTATTCATTTGTACCACTTCATCTGTATGGTTAACACCACTCCGTAATACTGTGGGATACGGCAAGGGAGAAGAAATATTTTCGATATAAACAGCCTGATGAGATGATGTTTTTCAACCCCTCTGTCACTGTGTGCCACTTTCCCTATATTTTTTTGATAATAAAAACACAGGAAAAGAGATTTAATGCCCTTCTATCTCATTATTTATCGAATGAGATGGATCGTATTTATCCTTCTCCCCAGCCGTGTCCAGTGGCATTGCGGGGAGTTGTGTAAATAATATAGGGAAGAGACCGAAGAAACGGTATTTCCTGAGGAGAGGGCGTGAAAAAGATGGCATAAAATTTTTGACTGTAAGGGTTAACCCCCTCGTCCTGCGGACACTCCCCCTATATTCCCTTACGGCAACACAGGGGGAGAGGGCTAAAATGCATTTCGAACATCTTTAAACTCCTCCCTTGCCGTGCCCCATAGCATTGTGGGGTGTGGCGCAGCCATAGGGGAGGTGGCACGAAGTGACGGAGGGATTGAGAAGGTATTATATAATTTTTGATTGAGGAGTTAGAGGTATAAAACGGGTAATCCCCATTAATTATCGACAGGGCCCTGATTGTTTTTGATCGTTTTTTTGTGTGGATATATGCCTCTGCCCCGTATTCCACAAGAAAATGGGATACAGGGGGCTGAGATGTGTATTTGGAGAATGAAATATTTTCTTTTATTCTCGTCTATTGCAGCCGAAAGAGGCGGCATGGAATCCGGGATTCGGTTCACCGATCGGAGTTCTTACGTAGGTTTCGCACCAGATATTGCCGGAAAGAGGCGAAAGGGGATTCGGCCGATATTCCGGTGTATCGATGTGATTCGTAAGGTTCCCTTCCCGGTTCCCGAATTCATTTTCTAACGATTCGGGGGTGTCTTCGGGTTTTCTTTCGTATGAATCGGATTCTTTTTCTTCTCTGTTTTCGGGGGTCGATGCGATTTCCGAGGCGGCTTTTTCGTTCTCTTCGTTTTTTCTTTCCTCTTGTTTCCTGAGCGCTTCGCGCCGGCAGGCTTCGAATCGTTCGCGTTCCTCCCGTTCCTCGGGTGTGTCGAATATCTCTTCGTGGTCGACGAGGTACTGTGTGGACTCGATGTCGTATAGCCCGGCTTTCCGAAAGAGTTGGTTTCTCTTTTGGTAGTGCCAAGCGAGTGTTCCATCGGCTTGCATTTTCTTCCGATCGCAGCGGGAACGTTTTCTCTCTTGGGAATGTCTTTCGAGCTTGTCGATACATCGAAGGACGGCGAGCAAGGTCAACCGGTCCTTTTTAGGATCGATTTCGAGGAGCATCTTGTAGTACTTGATTAGGGCTACTTGACGGTAGTTCTCGATTTCTCCTCTTAAATCTATGCTCGTGTCGAATCTTGTATCTATCATCGCTCGTTTGTTTTTTCGACAAAGGTATATTCTTGTTGTCGGCGGTTTATGGCATGATGATACTTTCGATGAAAGAGACGTTCTTACCGTTTTTTATTTTTGTTATTTCTGTTATGGACTTGTCACAATTTTTGGAAAATAAATTTATAATGGAACGACTCCAATGCCGGGGCGATCCAGCAGTGTTATTTTTCCCTCGACAATTTTCACTCCATCGAATAGATCGTTGGATATAAGCAGGTTTCCGTCAAGGTCAGCCCAGTGGGCCAACGGCGACAGTTGTGCCGCGGCAGAGATGGCACAGGAGGTCTCGGTCATGCAACCGATCATCACTTTCATATCCAAAGCTCTTGCCAATATGGCCATTCGGTAGGCTTCGCGCATACCGGTGCTTTTCATTAGTTTTATATTGATACCGTCGTAGAGCCCGTATGCTCGTCGTACATCGGGCATACGTTGCAAAAATTCATCGGCGATGATAGGCAGAGGAGCGCGTTCGTGGAGCCAAGCTTGTTCGTCTATCTTTTCTTTGGGCATGGGTTGTTCCACGAACAGGCAGTTTTGTTCACTAAGCCATTGTATCATTTCGAGCGCATACTCCTTATTGTCCCAACCTTGATTGACATCGACACAGATGGGGCGGTCGGTCTCTGAACGAATGATTTTTACCAATTCTTTATCGTTGTCCAATCCCATCTTGATTTTCAATACATTGTAGGGGGATGCTTCCCGCAGTTTCTGACGGACAACTTCTGCGGTATCTATCCCGATAGTAAAGGAGGTATCGGGGCATTTTTCGGGGGAGAGTCCCCATATTTTGTACCACGGTTGTCCCATGATTTTACCGACGAGATCGTGCAAAGCTATATCTACCGATGCTTTTGCCGACCGGTTGTCGGGTGCAACGGAATCTACATAGTCGAGAATTTCTTCCATGCGGAAAGGATCGGTAAACTGCTTCAAGTCGAGTTGCCCAAGAAAGCGACATACCGATTCTTGGGTTTCGCCCAAATAAGGCGGCATGGAGGCTTCTCCATATCCTGTCCATTCTCCGAAACGGAGTTGTACTTGTACATCGGGGGTGTGGGTACGAGAACTTTTCGCCAAATTGAAGGCATGTTTCAATTTCAAATCATACGGTTTGAAAGAAAGTTGCAATCTATCTGAACTTGTTCCTTTGGATGCGGAAGTTCCGCAACTATTGAAAAGAGCGGGGGATAGTGTCAATCCCAATGTGCCTATCGCACTTTTGCGCAAAAAATCTCGTCTGTCCATTTTCGGTTTATTTTTGCTCGAAGTACCACGGGTGTCGTTTTACGGCCGTGATTCCCGGAGTCCCTATCTTGTTCACGATTCTGCTGATACCGAGGAGCGGAATAGCGTAATAGTCGGTATCAGCAGAATCGATACTGTTTATTTTGACTTGTCCCGAAGAGTGTATATATTTCCCATCGTTCAGGTAGAGAGCCACGTGCGAGACTTTGCCGGGGGCGTTGCCGAAGAACAGGAGGTCTCCGGTCTGACATTCGTCCCGTTGTTCTGCCGGCATGATGTCGCCGGTGAGGGCTTGTTGCGAAGCATCACGGGAGAGAATGATTCCGGCAGAAAAATAGGCCGTTTTGACAAATCCCGAACAGTCGGCGCTTTTGACCGAAGTGCCGCCCCAGAGGTAAGTCGTTCCCATCATTCCTTTGGCGGTCTGTATGATTTTATTCATGTTTACAGGGGTCGATGCCCATTCGGAGAGTTCGCGACATTCGTCGTGTTTCAAGAATCCGGTTCTTCCATCGGGGAAAGACACAGGTATGAACTTTTTTCCCGCCTTTCCTGCGGCTTGCAGAATACAGCCTGATACGATGTCGGACACGGTCTCGGCATTTTTATCTGCGGAGGCATATACATAGCCTTGCAGTCCGGTATAGACATATCGGGTGGCATTTTTCCATTCGGTCCACTCGGCAGTAGTTTTTACGGAGATTGAATTTGCGATTATCCAACTGATGTAATTATCGGGAGTTTGCACTCTGTACCAACCCTTTTGCTCTTCCAAGATGAGCAGGGGCGTACCGAGAATAGCCTGAGAGACCATCTCGGCCGAATGCCTCGGCTCGCTTCTCAAATGTGCACAGCAGACTGTGACAATACCTCTTGTCTTTTCGCCAAGACGACGGTCGGGCAGTAGCTTTATCGCATTTATATAGGAGATTCCGGCCGTGTCGAGCGTTCGGAGCAATGTTTCGACGGCTTGCCGGTTGTCGCACTTTCCTTTCAGAATATGGATAGAATCGTTCAATAGCTCGCTCGATACCGTATAAACGGCTGTGCGGGAATCGGGTGCATATTGCCGTCCGATTCGTTCTATCCAAGTTTGTATATCATTGGACCGGGCATTTGCCATAATCGGGATAATCAACAGAAAACAAAGTATGGTTTTTACAGTCGATGTGTTCATGGGGGTGTTCGAATAGTAAACAATTATAGCGAACGGTAAGAGCCGTGTAAACGGAAATCGCATTTCCGGCTTGGCTATGCCGAACCGCTTCTTATCTTCGTAGCTACAAATATATTGAAAAGCCCCGATAGATCGAACTTTACGACCCGATAAATTTCATCTGTTTTTTACAATCCGGTTATCGGGGTAAAGCAATCTCGGGTAGTGTCCAAAAATGAGCTTGGGGAAAATGTTCGTTCAGATAGGTTTTCAAATATTCCTCGGTGTCTTTGTCTATCCGCTCGTCTGTTTTCGGAAAGGTATTGTAGACTATTCCGTAAAGGGGAATATTCCTATTTACCAGCGCTTCGATAGAGAGCAGCGTGTGGTTGATGCTGCCCAAACGCCCGGACGTTACCAAGATAACCGGCAACTGTTGGTCGGCGATGTAATCGATCGTCAGGTATCGGCGAGTAATAGGAACCATCAAACCTCCGGCTCCTTCGAGCAGAACCACGTCGTATTTGCTTTGGAGTATCCGGGTAGACTCTGTTATTTTTTCTATGGGAATAATGCGGTCGTCTATCTCGGCTGCCAAATGCGGAGAAGCGGGATAGGAATAGACAATGGGGAATGTGATTTGCTCCTTATCCTCCGGGGTGAACGGTATTCCCATAATTTCCCGATGCAGGTCTATGTCTTCGGAGTGGCCTACATTCCCGGTCTGTATCATTTTTTGAGTGATCGTTTTAATCCCTTTGCTGTTCCATTCACGTGCCAGCCACCCTGTGGCGTAACTTTTCCCGATGTTGGTATCTATACCGGTGATAAAAAAAGTTCCTTTCATATCTGTGTTTTTTTATGTGCGACGATATAGACGGGGCGATAGGTGAGCGTGATCTCTTTTTTCCCGTCGAATGTCTTTCTGTATCGCTTTATAAAATCGAATCCTTTTTGCCGGGAGTGTCCCGAAATACCTGTCACGCCGGTGTTTTTGAGATGCCGGAGTAACTCGACGGGAGTGTCGAAACGAAGGGTGTATTCCTCTTGTTCGAAAAGTTCGACCCGAAAGTGTTTTTCGAACAATCGTTTTAACTCGGCATACTCCCAATAGGGCATTTCTGCGGTCATTAAAGATTGTATTTCGGGCAGATTGCCGGCTGCAAATGTGCTGACGGCGATCGTGCCCGTATCGGACAAATTGCCGGATATGCGTTTCAAGAATCCTTCCAAATCGGTGAACCATTGAATCGTCGAAGCGGAGGCTATCAAATGGTATGTTTCGTCGAACTCGATTTTTTCGGCATCGCCTTCCCTGAAACTCAACTGTTTGAACGGTAGTGCGGTTATGTAGTCTTTCATTTCGGGCGACAGGTCGTTTATCGTGAACCGGGCATCGGGGAACCTGTCGATGAGACAGCGGGTCAGTTTTCCTGTTCCGCAACCTATTTCCAGTATATTGTCGATGCATTGGTTCAAACGGCTCGGAATCTTGTCGTTCAGCTGTCGGGCTATCCGGCTTTGGATAAGACCTTCCCGTTCATAGGTGGAGGCTGCATTTCCGAAGCTGTTTTTAATAGTCGCTTTGTCGAGCCTATTTTCCAACACAACCGGCCGGAAATGGAAAAAATGGGGTTCGTCCAGCTCTTGAACGACCGTTGTCCCTTCCCATGCTTTCACTTGATTTTTTGCGGGAAATATGAGGTCTCTTGTCCCGATTATCGCCTTGTCCCAACGGAAACGGGGACGAGGGTGCAGAGTTATATTCTCGCCTATGGCACGCAATTCGTCGTACAAGCTGTTTATGTCTCTTTCGGGGAAAGCCTCCTTAAAATCGTCGAGGTGTTCGCAACACATGCGCCGGTAGAATTTTTTCAAGCTCGCTTCGTTCAAGTGTTCGAGGGTCGCCCGGAATATTTCGGGGGGGATGCCTTTCTCGCTGTCGATTCCGCATTCGGTCCCGTTGATGGCCGTGGCGTGCCTTATGGGTAGTCCTTTATTGGGTAAGACCGTTGCCGCCGCCCAAACGCCAAACGACCACGCATAGACTTCGATGTTTTTATAGTCGAGGAATGGGGTGGTGTCGAAGTTCAGGTCGGTGTAGTCGTAGCAGACACAACAGTCGCAGCCTATGTGACTCAGGCAGGCAAACGGATGCGTATCCATTCCCCAACCGGCGAAGAGAAGGATTAAGTCGTCGGTGTGTCTGCGAGAAATGAAAGTTTGTATCATAGGCCCGATGAAATCTTGGTTAACGTGTGAATGAGCTGGTCTATCTCCGTGTCGGTATGTCCGGCGCTCAGCGAAATCCTTAACCGGGAGGTTCCTTGTGGTACGGTGGGCGGGCGAACCGGCAACAGATAAAAGCCTTCGTGCTGTAATTTCAAGGCGGTTTGTACGGCGCGTTCCGTTTCGCCCAATACGAAGGGGACGATGTGGCTACTGCTGACAATCGTTCCGTTCAACGGATTGAGCGCTTGTCTTACTTTGTGACCGATTGCCTCCAAATGTTCCCGGCGCGATTGCATATCGACGATTTTATCGATGATGAACAGCGTCCATTCGAGATTGACAGGCGGCAATGCGGTCGTAAAAATCAACGTCCGCATTTTGTTGACCAAATACCGTTTCATTTCATCGGAGCAGATAACGAATGCTCCTACCGAGGCGGCCGCTTTTCCGAACGTGCCGACCAAGAAATCTATCTCTTTAATAGCGTCTTGCTCTTCGGCGCAGCCCAATCCGCATTGACCTCTCACGCCGAAAGCATGGGCTTCGTCGACATACAGGTAAATATTGGGGTAGTGTTTCTTCAACGCCACCAAGCGGGGCAAGTCGCTTTCGTCACCGTCCATGCTGAATATGCTTTCGGTCACGATGAATATCGCTTCGTATTGCGAGGCCGACTCGGAAACCAACCGTTCCAGTTGTTCGTAATCGTTATGCCGGTAGCGTATGCAGCGGGCTTTGGAGAGTCCTATCCCGTCGACTATGCTCGCATGGACGAGTTTGTCGGCCAAAATCAAAGAGCGGTTGTCGGTCACTGCCGGCAGAATGCCGCTGTTGGTATGGTAACCGCTGTTGAATACGAGAGAGGTTTCGGCTTTGTACAGTTCGGCGAGTCTTTTTTCCAATCGAGCGTACACGGGGAAATTGCCGGTCAACAGCCGAGAAGATGTCGAAGAAAAACGAACGTCACGGGGATTCAGGCTTTGCAAAAATTCCTCTTTCAGGTTCGTGTCATCGGCCAGTCCCAGATAATCGTTCGAGGAGAAATTCAACATGGTGTTCCCGTCACGGACGATGGACAGGCCTTGTGCATCCACGGCCGGCAAGGATCGCAAATTTCCTTGTCGAGAGAGTTGTTCCAATTGGGAAGAATAGGTATTCATTATCGCAGTGTTTTTACTACCTCCAACAGAGCCGAGGTGAGTGTGGAAAGTTGAGACTGTGTTATGATGAACGGCGGCATGATGTATACCAATTTCCCGAACGGCCTTACCCAAATGCCCCGCTCGACAAATTGTTTCTGTATGGAAGCCATATCGACCGGTTTTTTCATTTCGATGACTCCGATAGCTCCCAGTATTCTTACGTCGGAAACTTGGGGCAGTGTCGCCGCCGGACTTAACTCCCGTTTTAATTGGGCTTCGATGGCGGCGACTTTCTCTTTCCAGCCGGAAGAGAGGAGGAGAGAGACGGACGCACAGGCCACGGCACAGGCCAAAGGGTTACCCATGAAGGTGGGCCCGTGCATGAATACTCCCGGATTTCCGCTGGAAATCGTGTGGGCGACTTCGTGTGTCGTCAAAGTGGCGGCCATAGTCATGTATCCTCCGGTCAGGGCTTTGCCTATGCACATGATGTCGGGGGTGACTCCCGCATGTTCCCAAGCGAACAGTTTCCCGGTGCGGCCGAATCCGGTGGCGATTTCATCGAAAATGAGCAGCAGGTTGTATCGTTCGCATAGCTGCTTGGCTTCCCGAAGGTATTGCGGGTGATAGAACCACATGCCGCCGGCTCCTTGCACGATGGGTTCGAGGATAAGTGCCGCCAATTCTTCGTGATGGGCTTCTATGGCTTCCCGAAGAGGTGCGATGCAGGCGGGATCCCATTCATCGTCGAATCGGCAGGAGGGAGAAGGGACAAAATAGCGGGTGGGGAGCGCATCTCCGAAAATGGAGTGCATACCGGTTACCGGGTCGCATACCGACATGGCATTCCATGTGTCGCCATGATACCCCGACCGTATGGTGATGAGGTTACATTTAGAGACCTTTCCGCGGGCGTGCCAATATTGTATAGCCATTTTCATGGCGACTTCGACCGATACGGAACCCGAATCGCAATAAAATATGTGTTGTATGGACGGGGGAACGATTTGCAAAAGCAGTTTCCCGAGGTCGATCGCCGGTTGGTGGGTGAGCCCACCGAACATGACGTGCGACATTTTTTTCAGCTGCTCTTCCGCCGCCTTGTTGAGCGTGGGGTTGTTGTATCCGTGTACGGCCGCCCACCACGACGACATGCCGTCGATGAGCCTTTGTCCGTTTTCCAATTCTATATATACCCCTTCCGCTCTCTTGACGGGATAGCAGGGCAGGGGGGCAATGGTCGAGGTGTAGGGATGCCATAGATGTTGGGCATCAAAATTATCCATAAGCAAGCGTTTTTAGAATATGAAAAATCCGGTATAAAGCGAAGCTGCCGCTGTTATCCCGGAATATATAGATGGTAAATGTCTGTTTATTGTCGCACGAATGACCGGTGGAGCAGCTTGTCACCGGAGTATCTACGATACTCGCCAAAATTTCGGGGGGGAAAAAACTTCCTGCCGTGTGTTCTTCTTCGGACGGTTTATCCGAACGTTCCATATTTTCCACGATAGTATCGGTGGAAGTTGTGGAAAGTCCTTTTTTCAAAGACTTGTCGGCTATTTCCTTACGGACACTTCCTATGTTTACACATTTGCCTATACTGCAAAAGGTAGCATAGTTGTGGCGATTCCATCGGCGGAACCATACCCGGTGAACCGATAAGGAGGTCGAAGTTTTCATATCGCAAAAGTACGAAAAAAATTAGAAACGACTTCTCTTTTTTTCTTATTGAGACCGTGCGGATAAAAAAACGGCTGGCGGTGTAAGATAGTAGTTCGAGCTATAAATGTTAAATATTGCCCGATTTGCCGAAAAAAGTGCGGTGTGCCGTTCGTGGTGTACATTACTTTTTTATATTTGTAACTACGAATATAGGATGCGGTTCGGTATAGCCAAGTCGGAAATGGGATTTCCTCATGTCTTTGCTCTCGCCTTTTGCTATATTTGTAAACACGAATATAGGATTCGGTTCGGCATAGTCAAATCGGAAATATAATTCCCTCTTGTCTCTGCACTCACCTTTCACTATATTTGTTCACAAAGTGATATGTTTGAAAAGAACAACAGTCAAATCGGCTGATAGTATAATTTATCCAACAAATAAAATTATAGAAAATATGGACCTAACATTGAATTTGAACTCACGTTTGCAACCCATGCACAGACATGATTTGGAAGATGCACTTCAAGAAATTCTTGAAAAGGGAAAATTGGGAGAAGTAACGGGTGGAGGAACACTACAAAGTCCACAAACCGGAGAAATTGTATCCTGTGATATAGAGATTCACCTAAATGATAATAAACAAGATAGTGTAAACCGTTTGGTGGAGCTTATGAATATAATAGGAATCCCCAAAGGCTCAGCTTTATTATGCACAGCACCTGAAATTAAGATAGAAGTAGGGACTTTGGAGGGATTGGCTTTTTATGTCAATGGAACGGATTTACCAGATGAAATTTATGAGAGTTGCGATATCAATCACGTCATTGAGCAGATGGAATCAGCAATGAATGGCATAGGTCGTTTTTATAGTTATTGGGAAGGTAATGAATGGACAGCCTTGTATTTTTACGGGGTTTCATTTGTTGAAATGAAACAAAAAATAGAACCGTTCATTGCTTCTTATCCTTTATGTCAAAAAAGTCGAATAGAACAAATTGCATAGTTGGATAACAGGCGCCTTTACTAACTACGACAGAGAGTGAAAGAAAGGTGAATCTGCGTGGTATGGATTTCGGTTGGCTGTTCTTTTATGTGAACGAACTTCAAGAATGGGAAAAGTGCTCTGGACAAGTTGAAGAATAATATGTTGCAGCAAATAGAAATGAATTCTTTTTCAAATTGTTGGAAAAAGAATTTGAACTCAATGAAAGTAACGACTAAAAAATGTAGTCATGAATAAAGAAAATAATATAATACTTTATCAAGACGATAACGAGATAACTCGTATATCTGTTCGTTTTGCCGATGAAGATTTGTGGCTGACACAAAACCAATTGGCGGATATATATTGTACTACACAACAGAATATCAGCCAACATGTAGACAACATATATCAAGATGGCGAACTGTCCATAGAGGCAACTAACAAGAAATTCTTGTTAGTTCGGCAAGAGGGCAATCGTCAGGTAAAACGTAACATTGACCACTATAATCTTGATATGATTATTGCCTTGGGCTATCGTGTCCAATCGCAGGTAGCGACTCGTTTCCGTCGCTGGGCTACCCAACGGCTTCACGAATATATCCAAAAGGGGTTCGCAATGGATGACGAGCGATTGAAACAAGGGGGAAACCGTTATTTCCGAGAGCTATTGCAGCGTATTAGGGACATTCGTAGTAGTGAGCGTAATTTTTACCAACAGGTTACGGATATTTATGCTACTGCAACGGACTATGATCCCCGCAGCGAAATGACTAAAACATTCTTTGCTACTGTACAAAACAAGTTGCATTATGCCGTTCATGAAAATACTGCTGCTGAAATTATATACAATCGTGTAGACAATGAAAAGCCTTTTGTAGGAATGACCAATTTTAAGGGTAACTATGTAACCAAAGACGATGTGAAAATAGCCAAGAACTACTTGTCTGAGATCGAACTACAACGTTTGAATCTGCTTGTTTCTGGTTTTTTGGATTTTGCGGAGTTTCAGGCATTGGAAATGAATCCTATGACAATGAATGATTGGATAGAAGCATTGGATAACCAGATTATTGCTCATAAACGGAAAATTTTGATTGGTAAGGGAAACATTTCGCATAAACAGTCGATTGAGAAAGCTGAAAAAGAATTTGAAATCTATCGTAAGCGTGAAATGGATTTATTGGAAAGTGATTTTGATAAAGAAATAAAGAAGTTGAAAGACAATAAATAACGTGTGCTGCATGGTGTGGATATAATTGTTTTATCATGACAACATTGGACTTTTACTTCTATTTGGAGTAAGATGAAGAAGATAGCACATTACAAGTCCATTATCTATGCCGAGACAATGGGTTTGTAAATTTTTGAAAGATAAGGATATATATTTCGGCAAAAGAATTGTTATCAAATCGTTGCTTCTAGTTCTTAAATAGTTGCCTAAAATTCTATTTTTCAATTGGTTAAGCTGATTTAATGAAAATCTAAAATAAATTTGTTTCTCTACATCGCTTCTGCTATCTTTGTAAATACGAAGATAGGATGCGGTTCGGCATAGCCAAATCGGGAATGTGATTTCCGTTTGTCTCTGCGCTCACCTTTCGCTATCTTTGTAAATTATACGTCTATGATTCATGTAACATAGATGAATGGAAGTCATCGGAATTTAATGAGATATGAGAACTGGTATAGTTTATATGGTGGCAACGGTTTTGTGTATTTTCGTAACCTCTTGTTTTACAGGAGTCGAGAGTACAAAGAAAATAACTATGCCCGATACAGGCGAAATTGCGGCACAGAGTCCCGAAGATCGTTTTATAGAGTCTTATTTCGTTCAACAAGGGTGCGATACGTGGCGCATAGGAAAGCCGTTTTATTATACTGATGAAAAACTTTCGTTCGTTTTCAGACCAGAAAAGCCTACATTCCCGGATAGTATCTCTTTGAAGGGAAAAATTTTCACGTATGCCGGAAGTATAGAAGAAAGCCCTTTCGGTGGGGACGACAAAGTTGTCTTGTTATTCGATTGCGAAGGTCATAAGTTTCGCTATGAAACAGGGAAGACCCGGGAGGAGATCGGTCGGTTGAAATATACACCATTGATACCTCCGTTCATCGATATCGATGATTTAAATATGGCTCGCTCTCTTTTGAAAGACAGAGTTCTGTATATAAAAACGCCTATGTGGTACAATGAAAAATCGGAAGCGATAGAGGGGCGAAAGTTGATACCTGTCCGAGTTGTGGATATTCGTCCGGGAAATAACGTGTTACCGGTCGAAGTTTGGTTCGAGGACGATAAAGGAAATCAAGCGGGAGTTTTCATGTCATTGCTTTCTTCGTCCCGCTCCCAATATATCACGTTCGACCGCTTGTTTTCTTTCGAGAATCCGCGTTTGCAATATAAGGAAATACAGGACGATACTTGGGAGCAAATTACGTTGGGAAAAGTAAAGACGGGTATGACGAAGGCCGAATGTAAACTTTCTTTGGGCAATCCGAACGAGGTGAAGAAGATTCCCACATACAGCGGATTGAGAGAGCAGTGGATATACAACTCAGGAGCGTATCTGTTTTTTGTCGATGATTTGTTGGCCGATTATAGGTTGTGATATGATTAAGATAGAGGAGAATTATTTTATAAAGGACAGGCATACATTCCACATGCCTGTTTATACCAAGTGGTTTGTAGAGTATGAAACGGTCGAGGAGTTGGTGACGTTGTTGCAGTCCGATTTATTGCGGGAACATACTTTTTTCCCGATAGGAGGGGGAAGCAATTTGCTTTTTGTAAAAGAAATGTACAATGGCGTATTGTTGCATTCTGCCATACAGGGCATGGCTGTGTCGGAGGAGACCGATACCGAGGTGCTTGTGGAAATAGGAGCGGGTGTCGTGTGGGACGACTTCGTCGCTTGGACGGTCTCTAACGGTTGGGGGGGAGCCGAGAATTTGTCGTATATACCGGGCGAAGTGGGAGCGAGCGCCATTCAAAACATAGGAGCTTACGGCGTGGAGGTGAAAGATATTATCCATGAAGTAAAAGCGGTAGATGTTGTGACTTGCGAATCCCGTACCTTTCGAAATGCAGAGTGTAGGTATGGTTACAGAAGCAGTGTTTTCAAGCACGATTGGAAGGGTAGATATATCGTTACATCGGTAGTGTACAGATTGCAAAAATCGCCCGAACTACATTTGGATTATGGAAATCTGCGGGCTTCATTGTCCGGCGATGACATTTCTATCGCAGATGTCCGTAAAGCTGTCATAGAAATCAGACGGTCGAAATTGCCGGAACCCGATGAATATGGCAGTGCCGGTAGTTTTTTCATGAATCCTGTAATTCCTACGGAACAATATGAGAAGCTGAAATCGTCTTATCCCGATATGCCTCATTACGTCGTAGACGATATGCATGTTAAGGTTCCTGCCGGTTGGCTTATCGATCGTTGCGGCTGGAAAGGAAAAAGTTTCGGCGGTGCAGCGGTTTATGAGAAGCAGTGCTTGGTATTGATAAATAAAAACAATGCAAAACCCAACGATGTGGTTGCTCTTGCGGAAATGATTCGTAAAACGGTATCGGACACTTATGGTATCGTTATCAATCCTGAGGTTAATTATATTGAATGAGTATGATGCAGGTTACTTTCTTAGGGACAGGAACTTCAACCGGAATACCGCAAATCGGTTGTACGTGTCCGGTATGTACTTCTACCGATCCGAGGGACAGTCGGTTGAGAACCTCGGCCATAGTTGAGATAGAGGGTAAGAACATATTGATCGATTGTGGCCCCGATTTTCGTCAGCAAATGTTGCGATTCCATATTAAACGAATCGATGCGGTATTGGTTACTCATATACATTATGACCATACCGGAGGGATAGACGATTTGCGTCCTTTCGGGGAAAACGGTACTGTTCCTATTTATTTGGAGCCTTCGGTCGCCGAGGGAATACGAAACAGGTTGCCTTATTGTTTTGCCGATCATCGCTATCCGGGAGTTCCCAATATTTGTTTGCAGGAGATAGGTTTGTCACCGTTTTTAATAGCTGGAATAGAAATTGTTCCCATAAGGGTGATGCATTATAAATTGCCTATCTTGGGGTATCGTATAGGACGGTTTGCTTATATAACGGATGCTCTTACTATTCCTGAATCGGAATATGAGAAGTTAAAAGATATAGATGTATTGGTCGTAAATGCTTTGCGGAAAAAGCCCCATCTTTCGCATCAAACGTTAGCCGATGCGTTGCGAATCATCGATAGAGTGGGGCCGCGGGAAGCCTACTTGGTTCACATGAGTCATCATATGGGATTGACTTCGGAGGTAGAAAAAGAATTGCCTGCCCATGTGCATTTCGCATACGATGGTTTGGTTATCGACAGCTTGTGATTATTTTGAACCATCTTCTTTATAGCTTGTTTTAGCTATAAGAATAAAAAAATTTGATTATGGCAAAAACAATTCAAACAGCTATCGAAGCCGGTTCTCGTATGGCTCCCGCGAAATTCTATATAAAGATTACGCCGGACGGTCCTTATTTGCTTTATGGTAATCCTCCTATGGATCAAGAGATTATAGTTCCTAATGACGAAGGTTCTTCTTGGACCTATCGTAAGGGTAACCATTTTAGTACGACAGAGGAGCCTACGGCTTTGTGCCGATGCGGTGCATCCAAGAACAAACCTTATTGCGATGGTTCCCATCATCACACGGACTGGGACCCGAAAGAGACGGCATCTCATGAGCCTTTATTGGAAGATGCCGAAAAATATATAGGGCCAACTATGGTGCTTGCTGATAATGAAGAATATTGCGCTTTCGCTCGTTTTTGCGATGCCTACGGTAGAATTTGGAATTTGGTACAAACGGCCGAATCCCAAGAAGAACGTGACTTAGTCATTCATGAAGCCGAGCATTGTCCGGCCGGCCGTTTGGTCGTTTGGGATAAAGAAACAGGCGAGATTTTTGAACCTCCATTTGATCCGGCAATAGGATTGATCGAAGACCCTGTGATTAAAGTCAGCGGCCCCATATGGGTAAAAGGCGGAATTCGTATAGAAAGTTCGGACGGAAGCAGTTATGAGATAAGAAACAGGGTTACCTTGTGTCGGTGCGGACAATCGCAAAACAAGCCTTTTTGCGACGGGACACATGTGTCGGCTAAATGGCATGACAAATTACCGATGGAGCAGGAAGCAGAAGTAGAATAAGACGATATATGATTTTAGGAGATTTGAGTGACACGAAGCGGATAGAGGCTTTGCATCCCTTGCTGGGGAAACTTTTCAGTTATATTAAAGAGCATGATTTTCTTTCCGATCCGATTGGGCGTATCGAATTGGACGGTGATCGAGTTTTCATCAACAACGATTATCCGATATTACGTTCGCAATCGGAACAGGTTATAGAGGTACATCGACGCTACCTCGATGTGCATGTCCCTCTTGATGCTCCTGAAATAGTGGGGTGGAAGCCTCTGTGCGATTTGAAGGAGGTGCAGCGAGCGTATTCCGAGGAGAAAGATTGTGCCTTTTATTCCGATAGGCCGTCGACTTATTTCACCGTATATCCCGGTCAGTTTCTGATTGTATTTCCAGAGGACGGCCATGCTCCTATTATCGGGGAGGGTAGACTGCGCAAAATTTGTGCTAAAATAAAGTTGTGATCGGGTATCGATTGAGAATCGATAAATATTTTTATTCGTATTATTTACAAAGGCAAATATATATACGACAATACCCTAAATTTTGTTACCACGAGATTTAGGGTATTGTCGTATATGGTTACTTTTATAAATTATCCTTTATTACTTTGCAAGGATTTCCGACTGCTATGCAATTGGCGGGTATAGATTTGGTGACGACACTTCCCGCTCCGATTGTCGTACCGTCTCCTATGGTTACGCCGGGTAGGATTATACTGCCACCTCCAATCCAAACGTTTTTCCCGATGTTCACCGGTTTGGTGAGAGATTTCCAAAAACTGCTGTTTTCGCCCAAACGTTCCTGAGGTGCGGTGTGATGGAAGACTGTATAGATATGTACACCCGGACCTATTCCCGAATAATCGCCGATAGTGATGGTATTACAATCCAAAAATACGCAGTTCATATTTATTTCCACATTTCGCCCGATATGTATATTCTCACCGTAGTCCACGAAGAAGGGAGCTGAAATCCAAACATTTTCTCCTCTTGATCCAATTAAATCGTCTAATAATGAGGATAGTTTTTCTATATCGTCAGATGGGGTATCGTTATATTCTTTTTGTAATTGCTTTGCTTTATGCCATCTGTTGATTAATTCTGTGTCACCGCAATCATAGGGCTCTCCGACAAGCATTTTCTCTTTTTCTGTTTTCATAATCTTAGAAGCTGTTTTAAATTTATAGAGAAATAATATTATCATTGCAGGCAGGTATGTTCCGGCCATATTGAGCCCCTGTCTCGCATCTTGAATCCCTTGATTTTTGTCAATAGCCCGCTATTGACTGCATATCTCGGACTCCAATCTGCTTCAACATAAGTCTCAATCTGTCCCGGAATAAATTTAAAACAGCTTCTTAAATTATTCTCATGGTCTAACAAATATATAAAAAACGGATTGAAATTTTAATATCTCAATCCGTTTTTTATGATTCATATCAAGAAGTTTCTAATCTTGTTTTTTTGCTTTCATGCTCGATATGGTTAAAAAGGCAATGAGCAGCAAATACATAATCAATCCGACAGTTTGCAGAGTCGCTTCACTCAAATCATGGGTGTACTCGAATCCTGCAAATTTCATTCCCGCACTGACGACTCCCATGAGCGCACCGCCGGCAATGAATCCCGAAGCCAATAATGTGCCTTTATCCAAACGGGCTTTGTTCAGAGCGGTATCTTTCGAACGGCTGCCTACATACCAACTGATAAGCCCTCCGATGACCAAGGGCGTATTCAGTTCCAACGGAATGAACATACCCAAAGCGAACGCCAAAGCCGGAACATTCAGCCATGTCAGCAGAACGGCAAGAATAGCACCGATTCCATAGAGCATCCACGGTGCGCCTTGCCCCATCATGAGGGGCTCGATAACTGCCGCCATAGCATTGGCTTGAGGTGCTACCAAAGCGTTTTCCCCGGAGAATCCGTACGATTTGTTCAGAATGAGGATAACACCTCCTACGGTTGCGGCAGAGACGAGTGTACCGAGGAATTTCCAAGTCTCTTGTTTGCGAGGAGTGGAGCCTATCCAATAACCTATTTTCAAGTCGGTAATGAATCCACCGGCCATCGAGAGCGCCGTACAGACCACACCTCCAATAACCAACGCGGCAACCATTCCGTTTGTCCCTTTAAGTCCGACCGCCACAAGGATAACCGACGCTAGAATCAGTGTCATCAGTGTCATTCCCGAAACGGGGTTCGTTCCCACGATAGCGATAGCATTTGCTGCTACGGTAGTGAACAGGAATGAAATTCCGGCGACAACCAAGAAAGCGACCGTTGCTTGCATGAAATTATTGATAACTCCCAAATAGAAGAACAGGAATGTGATAATCAAGGCGAATACGGCAGCCGAGATGATGAATTTCATAGAGAGGTCTCGTTGTGTGCGAGGCGCTTGATCCTCTATCGCTCCCTTATTTTTCCCCGAAAATTCTTTTGTAGCCAGTCCTACGGCTCCTTTAATGATACCCCAAGAGCGAATAATACCTATCACTCCCGCCATAGCTATACCGCCGATACCTATGTACCGGCCGTAATCGGTAAATATCTGTTCGGGAGCAGCCGCTGCTAATTCGCTACCGGGTATGCTGCCCAGCAGAGGAATGATGACGAACCAAACGAAAAGAGAGCCGGAACAAATAATCAAGCAGTATTTCAAGCCGACAATGTATCCGAGTCCTAACACGGCTGCGCCTGTATTCACTTTAAATACCATTTTCGCGTGGTTGGCGATCTCTGTTCCCCACGGTAAAATGCGGGTGGTAAGCACTTCGCTCCACCAGCCGAACGTCGAGAGGCAAAAATCGTACAGACCACCCACCAATCCTGCTAGAATCAAAGGTTTGGCTTGGTTACCGGCTTTTTCTCCCGAAACAAGTACCTGAGTCGTAGCCGTAGCTTCGGGGAAGGGGTATTTCCCGTGCATATCCGAAACGAAATACTTGCGGAACGGAATGAGAAACAAGATACCCAATATACCACCTAGCAGCGAACTCATGAATACTTCCATAAAGTTCACGGTCAGTTCGGGGTATTTGGCTTGTAAAATGTATAGCGCCGGCAAAGTGAAAATAGCACCGGCGACAATCACTCCTGAACAAGCACCGATGGATTGGATAATTACATTCTCGCCCAATGCGTTTTTCCGTTTGGCGGCTCCCGATAGTCCTACGGCTATTATGGCGATAGGTATGGCGGCTTCGAATACTTGGCCGACTTTCAAACCTAAAAATGCTGCGGCGGCCGAGAAGATAACAGCCATGACAATACCCCATGAGACTGACCATGCATTGACTTCGGGATAGACTTTTTCGGGCGAAAGAATGGGTTTGTACTCTTCGCCCGGTTTTAATTCCCGAAATGCGTTTTCGGGCAAATCGACAGGTTGTTTTTCGTTTGTTTCCATATTATATTTTTATTTTTTGTGTATTGCTTTTTCTTAAAAACGTGGCAAGTTAATAAAAAATGCAAATATAGCCGATAACTTAGGCGGCGTTTTTGATAATTATATTACAAAATGAAAATTTATGCGAGGAAGAAAGTAAAAAAACTTGTACATTTGTTACGGTATAAACACTGAGAAGATGAAAGAAATATTGGATTATTTGTCCCGATTGAGAGAAAACAACAATAGAGAATGGTTTCAAGCTCATAAGGAAGAGTATGATCGGTTGCGTCCTTTGTTTGTTGAGAAAATCCAAGAACTTATACAGCAAATATCGCAGTTCGACGAAGATATCGTGGGGTTGGAGGCTAAGAATTGTATGTATCGCATTTATCGTGATATTCGTTTCTCGCCGGATAAAACTCCGTATAAATCGTATATGTCCGCTTATATAGCGAAGGGTGGCCGTAAAAGTTTGCGTGCCGGGTATTATTTCCATTTCGAACCGGGGAATTGTCTGTTGAGCGGGGGCGTTTGGTGTCCGGAACCCAAATTGTTGAAAGCTCTGCGCCAAGCGGTTTACGATAATTATGACGAGCTGAAAGATATTGTGGAAAACAAAGAGTTTAAATCGTTGTATCGGGACTGGGTAGGGGAAACTTTGAAAATCGTTCCCCGACCGTTTCCACGGGATTGCGAACAAGCCGCATGGCTTAAACGAAAAGATTATGTGGTGGTGAATGTGAAGCCTGATGATTTTTTCGGTTCGCCCGATTGGATCGAAAAAGCGGCTCATGATTTTCACATCATGAAACCGCTGAACGATTTTCTCAATTATACGGTCGATGAAGTTTACGATTTATAGGAAATAGGAAGGGGAGTGAAATTGCCTGACTAAGAAGTTGTTTTAAATTTATTGAGAAATAATATTGTCATTGCAAGCAGGTATGTTCCGGACATATTGCGCCCCTGTCTCGCATCTTGAAATCCGAGATGCTTCAACATAAGTCTCAATCTGTCTCGGAATAAATTTAAAACAGCTTCTAAGGTGGTTCGCTCCTCCTTTTTTCAGTTTAGTTCCACGACCGTAATACCGGCTCCTCCCAACTGGACGTGTTCGTCTTGGAAGTGGGAGACTCCCGGTACAGTTTTGAGGTATTGTCTGATGACTTGTCGAAGAACGCCAGTTCCAGTGCCATGCAGAATGCGTACGCGAGTACAACCTACTTGTATGGCATCGTCTATGAAATAGGTAACAGCCTGTAACGCTTCGTCGGCCCGCATGCCTCTCACATCGATTTCTTGCTTGAAATTCAGTTGCTTTTCCCTCATATCGTCGGTTGTTTGCGAACTGATAAAAGTGGCTTTTGAATTTTCTTTTTTGATTTGGTTTTTGCTGACCTTTTCCAAGCGGTCGGCTTTGACGGTCGATTTCAGCAGTCCGAAAGCGACGGTAATTTCATTACCGTTGACGGAAAGGACTTCACCCACAGAATTTTGGCCTTTCAAGCGAACGGAGTCGCCTTTCATTAAAACGGTGTGAGCGGTAGGTTGTAGAATGTTTTCTTCTCTTTTTTGTTGCTTCCGTTTTTTCCGGTCGTTGATCTGTTTGAGCTTTTTGCTGATTTTGTCGTCGACGGTCGGGGTTTCTTCCAATTCGGTTTTGAATTGTTCGAATTTCTGCCGGGCTATGCGGGTTTTTTCTTTCTCTGCTTGCGCCTCTTTAATTTCCCGTATCGTGTTTTCGATACGTGCATTGGCTTCTGCGAGAAGTTGAGCGGCATCTCCTTTCGCTTGTTTCAACAGTTCCTTGCGTTGTTTTTCCAAAGCGATCAAATCGGCTTCATACCGTGCGGTTAGTTCTTCGAGCTTTTTCTCCCGTTGGCGTATGTTCTGACGTTTACTTTCCCAGTAGCGTTTGTCCCGAACGATGTCTTGCAAATATTTATCCATATCTATGTATGCCGAACCTACTTTTTCTGATGCGGCAGCGATTACTTCTTCGGGAAGTCCTATCTTACGGGCGATTTCAATGGCGAACGAACTCCCCGGATTGCCAATGGATAGTTTGAACAAGGGTTGCATCAGATGGCGGTCGTAAAGCATGGCTCCGTTTATGATTCCTTCTGAATCTTCGGCAAAGTGTTTCAAGTTTTGATAGTGGGTCGTGATGATTCCATAGGCATGTTTTTGGTTGAATCGGTCCAATAATGCTTCGGCTATGGCTCCCCCGATTTGCGGTTCGGTTCCCCCGCCGAATTCATCGATAAGTAAAAGGCTGTTCTCATTCGCATTACGTACGAAATACTTCATGTGTGTGAGGTGAGAACTATATGTACTCAAATCGTCTTCGATAGATTGCTCGTCGCCGATATCGATAAATATATCCTTGAATATGCCGGTTCGGGAATTGTCGTGCATGGGAACCAACAGTCCGCATTGCAACATATATTGTAAAAGCCCGACGGTTTTGAGACAGACTGATTTTCCCCCGGCATTCGGGCCGGAGATAAGCAGTATTCTGTTCTTTTCGTCTAACGTCAAATCGAGTGGTACGATTGTTTTCCCTTGCCGTTTCAACGATAGGTAAAGCAAGGGGTGTACGGCATGAAACCATTCGATTTGCCGAGTATTTTCAAAAGTGGGTAAGACTCCGCCTATTTCCTCGGCAAAGAGGGCTTTCGCCCGAATAAAGTCGATTTCGGAGAGGAATTCATAGGAGTAGATGATTTCATCGATAGCCGGACGAAGTTCGTCGGTAAACGATGTTAAAATACGTGTGATTTCTCGACGTTCTTCGTTTTCGAGTTCCCTAACTCGATTGTTCGCTTCCACAACTTCGGCAGGTTCGATGAATATGGTCTTTCCGCTAGCCGATTCGTCGTGTACGATACCCCTGATTTTTCGTTTGTACGAAGGTGCTACTGGTATTACCAAGCGTCCGTCTCGCATAGTGGGGCTGACTTCTTTATCTACGAATCCTTCACTCTGGGCAGTCCTCAGTATTGCATTCAGGCTTCGGGATATACCAGATAACGTGGAGGATATATTACTGCGAATGTGAGCCAGTTGGGGGGAGGCATTGTCTTTGATATGTCCGAACTTATCGAGAATGAGATCGATTCGTTTGATTAAATCGGGAAAAGAACTTATCTCTTTCGACAGTTTATATAGATAAGGGTATTTGATTTCTTCCTCTTCTCCGGGATATAAAAATCGGATAATGCGTTGTATGGTGTCGAGCGACCTCCGCAGGTCGAATAATTCGGCTTCTTCCAAAAAGGTTCCTTTTATACGAACTCGTTTTATCGACGGTCGTACATCGAAAAAGAAATCGGCGGGAAAGTCATCGGCATTTTCAAGAATGCGTACAAATTCCCATGTTTGATTCAGTTGTTCCCGTATAGATTCGTAACCGGTAGAAAACGTCATTCTATCGGTATAATCGATACCCAATGTGCTGAGACATTTTTCTTTAATGAGCGATCGAATTTGGTCGAATCCTATTTTTTGTTCGAAATTTTGTGGATATATCACGCTTTATGATTTATAAAACGTTGCAAATGTAATAAAAAGACAGATGATATACATTATTTATCGTTGAACAATACATACGATTCGGGTGTATTATGAATAACTAAAATAAAAATTATGGAAGCTGTGAATAGTGTTTATAAAGAAGTGAAGAAAATGTTTCAGACGGCGGTTCCACCGTATGTCGCTACCGTTAACGACGATTATCATTATGAAGTTTGGGCTATAAAGAAGCAGGCAGGGGAATCCCAAGTTTCGGAAGAATTATTGGGGTATGTAGCCAAGCACGAAGACAGTGTCACTGTGGGATTTAACAATAAGCTCGGTGAAAAGATAAGAAAAGAGGCCTTTTCGTCGCTTTTATTGGCTAAAATGAATATTCATGGAAGAATCCGCATTCATCGCATGACGCATCAGTTACACATCGATTTACAGAATGCGATAGAAAATTTAATGCGATATTATACAGAGATGAACTGGATTTGATAAAGGACTATGGTTATTTCACTTTTCTTGTATATTGCCATATCGTTTTCATTTTTTTGAATAGAAGTAAAAGTAAAATGGACGGTTGGGTTTGGTATGAAAAATACTCGTTCATTTTGTCCTTCTCTTAGCTTTTCGTATATTTGCGCACTTATAAATAATGCGCATTTATGACACAGATTGAAACTAACAATGAGATAGAAGACAAGAAAAGTCTTAATTTCATAGAACAGATAGTTGAAGCCGATTTGAAAGCCGGAAAGAATGGCGGCCGTTTGAATACGCGTTTCCCGCCAGAGCCTAACGGTTATCTGCATATAGGGCATGCGAAAGCGATCTGTATGGATTTCGGGATTGCCGAAAAGTTCGGAGGTACATGTAATTTGCGGTTTGACGATACCAATCCGGTGAAGGAGGACGTAGAATATGTAGACTCCATAATGGAAGATATTCATTGGTTGGGGTTCGATTGGGGAGACCGGTTGTATTATGCATCCGATTACTTTCCCAAGTTATGGGACTTGGCCATTCGTTTAATCAAGGAGGGTAAAGCCTATGTCGACGAACAATCTTCGGAAGAGATAGCCCGCCAAAAGGGTACTCCCACACAGCCGGGAATAGAAAGCCCTTATCGGAATAGAAGCGTAGAGGAAAATCTCGATTTGTTCGAGCGAATGAATAAGGGCGAATTCGAGGAAGGCCGTTTTGTCTTGCGCGCGAAAATAGACATGGCTTCTCCCAATATGCACTTCCGCGATCCTATCATGTACCGTATTATCAAGCATCCTCATCATCGTACCGGAACGAAATGGAATGTATATCCCATGTATGATTTCGCACATGGGCAATCGGATTATTTCGAAGGGGTGACTCATTCGATTTGTACCTTGGAGTTCGAGGTGCATCGTCCTTTATATGAGTATTTTGTAAAGGAATTGGCCGACGATAGTTATTGCCCTCGCCAGATAGAGTTCAACCGTTTGAATTTGACCTATACGGTGATGAGTAAACGGAAACTTTTACAATTGGTAAAAGAGGGTCTGGTTGCCGGCTGGGACGATCCTCGTATGCCGACGATTTGTGGATTGCGCCGTCGTGGATATACGCCTGAATCCATAAAGAATTTTATACAGAAAATAGGTTATACAAAATACGACGGAATCATTAGTGTTTCTTTACTCGAACATAGTATCCGGGAAGATCTGAATAAAACAGCTACCCGTGTATCGGCAGTTCTTAATCCTGTTAAATTGATTATTACCAATTATCCGGAAAATAAAGTGGAATATTTGGAAACCGAGAATAATCCCGAAGACCCGGAGGCAGGAACCCATCAAATACCTTTCACCCGAGAGCTATACATAGAGCGGGACGATTTTATGGAAAATCCTCCCAAAAAATTCTTCCGTTTAGCTCCCGATCAGGAAGTGAGATTGAAGTCGGCATATATAATCAAGTGCACTGGAATTAAAAAAGATTCCGATGGAAACGTAGAAGAAATTTATTGTGAATACGATCCCGATACACGAAGCGGTATGCCGGGAAGTATGCGCAAAGTGAAAGGTACGTTACATTGGGTATCGGCAGAATATAGTTCGACGGCAGAAGTCAGGTTGTATGACCGGCTATTCAATGTAGAAAATCCGGCAGAGGAGAAAGATGTGGATTTCAGAGAATTATTAAATCCCGATTCTCTAAAAATCGTCGATAATTGCCGTATCGAGCCTTACTTGGCCGAGAATGCCAAGCCCGGCAATCGATATCAATTCCAGCGTACAGGATATTTTTGTGTGGACCCGGATTCGACCGATGGACATTTGGTGTTCAATAGGACCGTATCTTTGAAAGACAGCTGGGAAAAATTAAAATCGAAGTAAAGTATAAATTTATTTTCTATACTGTCGGATTCCTTATGTATAAGGGATTCGACAGTTTTTATCTGAATCTGCGATGTCAGCTAAAAAGCCGAATGAACTCATAGACCGCTACGAAGAAATGTTGCGCGGGACAGTTAGTTGCTATTTCGATACCGACGAGATAGATGAAATCTCGGATTATTATGAGTCCAAAGGGCAGTTGTCCAAAGCGTTGCACGCTATTGAGTTCGGGTTGAATCTTCACCCCGACAATGTGGATTTGAAGCTCAAAGAGGCTCGTTATATGCTTTATCTCGATAGGGCAGATGAAGCGAAAAGAATTATGTCCGAACTGGCCGATTATAGTCTTGATGCCACACTTATTCGGGCTGAGCTGTTATTTCTCGACGGTTATATGAAAGATGGCCATGCGTTGTTGCTTGCTATGTTGGATAACGACGATATTCGGGAGGATTTTTGTTTCGATGCCGTGGATATATATACCGATTACGATTGTTTCGATGAATTGGTGGAGTTCGTGGAGAAAGCGGGAAAGGTGTTATCCGATAGCCGGGAGCTGTTTCGAGAAATGGCGGCTATCTGCGAAGAGCGTTCGGAGTATGAGCGATCTGTCATTATTTATAATAAATTGATAGACAAAGACCCTTATTCGTTGCAGGATTGGTTTTCTTTGGCCAAAGTCGAGGCTTTGTTAAAACATTATGACAAAGCGGTAGAGGCTTGTGATTTTGCTTTGGCGGTGAAGGAAAATGAAGAGTCGATAATCTCGTTTAAAGGATATTGTTATTACGACTCCGGACAATATGAGAAGGCCATAGAACAATTTCTTGAATATGAGTCTATCACAAAGGAAAAATCGGTTGCTTATGAATTGATCGGGGAGTGCTATGTGAAATTGGACGATAACAACAATGCGTTGAAGTTTTTTCACAAGGCTCTCGATATAGAGCCTTCGAACTCGAATATATGTTATCAGTTGGCTACTTGTTATTATGAATTGGGAGATATACAGAAAGCCGTTGTTTATTTGAGAGATACTTTAAGCCTTGATAGTAGGGACGACGAGGCTCATTCGTTTTTAGGTGAAATTCTTTTGCAGGAAGGAGACTACGAAGAGGCCTATTATCATTTGTCCAAGTCGTTAGAGTTGAATGAAGACGATATGGAAACTATGAAACTCAAAGGTGAGGCGTGCCTCCATCTCGAATATTATGAAGAGGCTGTTTCTGTGTTTGAAACAGTGCTTCGAGAAGATTCGTACGACCTACATTGCAGGCTTAAATTAGCCCTCGCTTATGCGAAGATGGGCGATGACACGAATGCTGAGCGCCAGATACAAATCATAGACCAAATGAGCCAGTCTGCCGATTTTAGCGGTTTACCGAATGAGAAGTCGCAACAGTGGAAAAATGTGCATGGAGCCATTCAATCGTTAAAGCGCTTTTTGTTGAATCATATAGATGATTCGGAAAATAAAGAATCCCTTTCATAAAAAGGGATTCTTTATTTGTTCGATACCGATCTCTGTTTCCGATCCGTGACCGGGATATACGATTGTTTCTTTCGGTAGAGTAAGTAATCTTGTTCGTATAGATTCGACCAACTGATGATGATTTCCTCCCGGCAAATCGGTCCTTCCGATGCTCATTTGGAAAAGCGCATCGCCCGACAGTACAAACCCTGAATCGGGGGCATAAAAAGCCATACTTCCCGGAGAGTGCCCGGGTACGGCAATCGCTTTTAATTTTTCATGACCGAGGTCAAACGTGTCTTTATCGGAAATATAATGCCCGATCGGCTGTATTTCTCCTCGAAACGGAATACCGAAAGATTCGCATTGGCGTACCATATTTTGTAAGAGAAATTCGTCGGCTTCCGCTGCACATAATATAACTCCATATTTTTTTGCCACGAAAGAATTACCGAAACAGTGATCGAAGTGCAGATGCGTAGCTAACAAATATTTTACGGTCAGCTTATTATCGTCAATGAATTCGGCGAGAGTTTCTTCTTCTTTCGGATAATAGCATCCGGCATCGACGATGGCGCATTCCCTACTGGCCGTGTCCCATAAAACATAGGTATTTACCGGGAGCATGTTGAATTGAAATCGGGCAATTCTCATTTGAACCTATTTTTTTACAATTTGCACATAGACGACTTTTTTCGTGTCGAAATAATCTTCTTTGAAGTAGTCTTTCAAGTCGAATACGATCGATGTCTTTTTTACTGTAACGAGTTCGTTTTGTAATTCACCGCCTTTTAGACAGAGAAGTCCGTTGGGAAGCGCGTTTCGTTGTTCTTTTTTTATGTTTTTCCGTATCAGTTTCAATAGATCGGGTAGGGGCATAACCGCCCGGCTTACCACGAAATCGTATTCGGACTTGTTTTCTTCTACGCTTCCGTGCTGAAAAGTTACATTTTCCAAATCGATGGACTCGGCGACGTTTGCGGCGACTTTTATTTTTTTCCCGATGCGGTCTATCAGATGGAATTTACATTCCGGGAAAAGTATGGCGAGGGGAATACCGGGAAACCCTCCTCCGGTTCCCACGTCGAGAATCTCGGAACCATCTGCGAAATTTATCGTTTTGGCAATTCCCAAAGAGTGCAGGATATGGTGGAGGTACAAGTTCTCTATGTCTTTGCGAGAGATAACATTGATCTTTGCATTCCAGTCGGTATATAACTGTCCCAAAGCCGTAAATTGATTTTCCTGCTTCGGTGTCAGATTCGGGAAATATGTTTTTATATATTGCATGGTTTGCTGTTTATTTGATTAAACGACGAACGGGGCTGTCGGGTAAAATATAGCTGTCGATCTCTTTGAACGGTATTTCTATACTGGTTTGCCCTGTCGCATAACAAGCTATTTCGTAAGGGTTATATACCCAACAGATACCGGTATCGGTCAGATAGAAGTTTTCGGTAGCTATGATATCTTCCGTGTCGAAATAGCCTAATTCCAGTAGGGAGTCGGGTGACGATACATTCAGTTGTTTCATCAGCCGGTTTAATAAGATAGAACTAAGTGTATCCGATGAATCGGGCTGGAAAATATCGTCTAAACCGATTTTTCCCCAGTTGGAAAGGTCTATCGTGTAATAACGATTCGAATACATGCCGTGGGCTCCGCCCGTATATTCGGACGAAGATACTCCATAACAGAAGAAATCATTGCGATTGTAAACGGGAGCAAGTGTGTAATCGAAGTCCCATTCGAAAGAATAAGCCTCTCCGCTTTTCGTCAGTTCTTTTTCGAATTCGGGTTCTATTTCTTTATAGGCGTTTAAATGAGACTCTACGACCTTTTGTGCGGCTTGTTTCAAGGAGTCTCCCGTATATTCGTCTCCAAAGGTTAGAGGAGAAAGTATTTTTTGCAAATGAAGGTAATCGCTGTCTTGTTTGTATTTTACAGGAATTTCCATTGTCAAGACAACTTTACAAGCAGGCTTTGCGGTATCTCCGGAGAGATGGTAGGTGTCTGCGATGACTAATTTTTCCACCACAACAGAATCGGCATTCGTTTCATTTGAATGATTATTCTTGAAATTACAAGAGTACAGACAGCTTATCAATGCTATTATACTCAATAACGATACTTTTTTCATATAAATAAGTTTTTTACAAAAATACACCTTTTGTTGTGCTTGGCAAGGGAAAAGAAGCAAAAAAGGAATAGTATTATGCGAGCACCCGGTTTTCGGGATTTTTATAATTTCTGTTGAAAGATTTGTGTACATTTGCATAAGCGCGAAGATGGGCTACATTCGGCATAACCAAATGATTTTTCTGCCCCTCGTTTGCACTATCTTTGCAAAAATGCGAAAATAGGCTGCACTCGGCATAACCAAATAAATTTGTTTCTGCGCTCGTTTGCACTATCTTTGCAATAAGATTCGTGTAAAATAAACCTATATGTTACAAGTCGGAAAATTCAATAAGCTCAAAGTTGTTAAAACGGTCGATTTTGGCGTTTACCTCGACGGGGGAGAGAAGGGCGAAATTTTATTACCACGGAAGTTCGTTCCGGAACAATCATGCAGTGAAGGCGGAGAGATAGATGTCTTCGTTTATTATGATTCGGAAGACCGGCTTATTGCAACGACACAAAAACCGTATGCACAAGTAGGTGAATTTGCGTGGTTACAGGTAAAGTCGGTGAATAGAATCGGCGCATTTTTGGATTGGGGAGTAGAGGCGAAAGATTTGTTGGTCCCGTTTCGGGAACAAAATACGGATATGCAACAAGGCGAGTTTTATATTGTATATGTATATCTCGACTTTGCTACCGGCCGAATAGTCGCTTCCGCAAAATTGGATAAATTTTTAGACAATGTCCCTCCTGAATATGAGGCGAATCAACCTGTCGAAATCATAGTAACTCAAAGGACTCCGCTCGGATACAAGGTTATTATCGATAATTTGCATTGGGGGGTGATTTATCACAACGAGATTTTCAGACCTATAACCATTGGGGAGCACTTGCGTGCTTATGTAAAACAAGTGAGGGAAGATGATAAGATAGATGTGATGTTACAGCTTCCGGGATATGAAAAAATAGACCCGTTGTGTGAATCGATTTTACAGAAGTTGAATGAAGCGGGAGGGGTGTTACGACTTTCGGATAAATCGTCCGCCGAGGAGATTGCACATTATTTCCAGTGTAGCAAGAAGAGCTTTAAAAAAGCGATAGGCGCTTTGTATAAAGCTCGACGCATTGTTATCGAAGAGAACTCTATTCGTAAGTCATAATAACGGTTCAGTAGAAAATCCGAGGGGGTAGGCCGGAATTTTAACGAATGCGATGGATTGCATCCCCTGTGTTGCGGTAGCAATAGGGGAGATACCGACGGAACGGTAGTTTTTGAGGAGAGAGATTGGAAAGATTTCATAAGTTTTTTTAGCAGTGTGGGTTAACCCCTCCGTCCTTGCGGACACCTCCCCTATATTTTGCTGAGCAAAACACAGAGGAGGAGGTTAATACTTTCCTATGTGTATCATGCTTGTTTTTCTCCCCTGTTGTGGTAGCGGCATAGAGGAGAACCCGAAGAAACAACCGTTTGTGAGGAAAGGGGCCGTAAAGATTTCATAAGTTTTTTAGCAGTAGGGGTTAACTCTTCCGTCCTTGCGGACACCTCTCCTATATTTTGCCGAGCAAAACACAGAGGAGGTGTTTTAAAATATCTCTAATAGTAAAAATTGAAACACCCCGTAAGGCTATGGGATATGGCAAGGGAGAAGGTCTAAAATGTCTCTACGAATATTCTTTTTCCTCTCTATCTGCGAGTACAAGAGTTAAAAGATAATCTCCATTAATTATCGACTGAACCATAATAACCGTTATCTTTTCGCAAGTTGAAAGAACTTTTTTCTACAACTGTTGTTTAAGAGTTGTAAAGTTTCTGTTTTGGAAACCGAATAACTTTTAACAGGTACTAAATAATAAAAACAGTTATGAAAAGAGTCTTCATTATGTTAGCCATTGTGCTGGGAAGCGCAGGGTTATTGTTCGCTCAAAAAATCAATCAAAAAGAGGTAAAACAGTTGCAAAGTTTTTTGCAGCAAAAATCGGCTAAGGGAGATGCCAATTATATTCGTTTGGGAATTACCGACATTAAGAATCCTGCAATGTGGAAGGGGGTAGTATGGAGCGATGGCCGTGCTATTTCTATCGATTGGAAGGATAAGGAATTGGCCGGAGAATTGGATTTGAATGGGTTTACGGCTTTGCAAAAAGTCGATTGTTCGCGCAATCAGTTGACGGAGATTAATGTGTCTAACTGTACTGCGCTCAATACATTGAATGTCAGCAGGAACAAGCTATCGGAGTTGAATATAGACAATTGTCCGGCATTGGTTAAGCTCGATTGTTATAAAAATCGCTTGACCGATTTGTCTCTCTCCGGGCTTCCCGGTTTGAAAAATCTGAATTGTTCCAATAATTTGTTCGTAGAACTTAATGTAAACGGAGCTCAGCAATTACAGAGCTTGAATGTTCAGGGCTGTCATCTTGAATCGTTGAGTGTCGATAGTTGTGAAAATCTTAAAAATCTATATTGCGGTTATAATAAATTGACCAGTTTGAATCTGTTCGGGACGGTCAGTCTGTCTAATTTGAATATCGACGATAACGAAATATCGAATATGCTTTTGTCCAAATTACCGTCTCTTACGTCTCTTATTTGCAGTGACAACAATATGAAGACATTGGGTGTACTCGATTGTACGTCGTTGGCCGATTTGGTGTGTTCGTATAACGATTTAACTTCTTTGAACCTCGACGGGACTACTAATCTGTATTTTGTCGATTGCTCGTACAACGACCTTTCGACACTCGATTTGAGCAATAGAACCATGTTACAACGATTGATTTGCAGTAATAACCAGTTGAATGTCCTCGATGTATCGTTTTGTCCGAATTTGGTTTATATCAATTGCCGGTATAATCAATTAACCGATTTGCGCACTATCGGGGATAATAACTTGCGTATGATCGCTTGCCAATGGAATTATTGATGAACCCGAATGAATTGTAACGAAGGTGGGATAATGTCGTTTCGGGCATTATCCCACTTTTATTTTTAGGCTATTTGTTTTTTAGTCTACTTTATTCTACAATATATTTTTCTTCTTTGTTTGATTTCAAAAATATCCCCGATTTCAATCTTCTGTGTTCCCATGAGTCCAATGGTTTAGTCGTCGAAATAAGGCGTACTTATGTAGTATAGATAAAAATCTACCGGGATATTCAGTTTGGCGATTCTTTTCCACATGTCGGGCCGTATTCTGAACTGGAAGTTATAATGTCCCATACTGCAATGGAGTATCAGTCCGCTGTTTTTGAAACGGCGGAAAACTTTTCGGAACGACTCTAAACGGCTTTCTATCAAGTCCAATATTTCGTTGGATTGATATACCAGATCGAAGTATTTCGATGATTTTCGGTTGTCGAACGTATCGTAGAACCAGACGTTTTTCTCATCGAAGACCGGGTGAGTGCCGAGCTCGGTGTAGGGTATGTCGGGGTATCCTTTCCGTTTGATACGGGTGGGGGATATTCCGGTCAGCTCGGTAACGATACCCGGGTCATTTTTTCCGGTCTCGATATAGAGCGTACAGCCCATCTCGGTTCCGGCCTTGATTCGGTTAATGTTATTTTTTTTGCTGTTACTGAACAGGTACAGGTCGAAGTCGACCAACAATCCGTACGGAGCGATACGTCTCCACAGTTCCGGTGGAATGCGGAATTGAAGTTTATGCCGGTTGACATAGCAGAAATGGAGGAGGCATTTGTATTTGTAGTTCCTAAAAATCTTTTGGAAAGAACTTTTCTGTTTCTCTATCATTTCGAGCATATCGATCGATTTGAAAGGTATCAGATGGTCGTCTTTTTCAAAATAGGCAGTACCGGATAATTTCCACAGGTTTTGTTTAAAGAACTTTCCGGGTATTTCTTTGTGGTATCTTGTTTTGAATATTTCGCCTTTTGTTGTGGCCCACGAGGGTTGTATACCGGTCATACGGGTTACGACCGAGGGAGCATCTTCTTCGGTATCGATCCAAAAATCGCATCCCATTTTAATTATTCTATTTTTTAATAAGCCCATAATAATTATATCATTTAATATTTGAAAGTAGGGCTACTTATCATCTCTAAATGGTATTGATTGTGCAATGGAATTTATTGAGAATCCTAATAATGCACAAAATATCAGCATGGTATTTCGATAGAATTTCATAGTACGCAAATTGGGGTGTTTCTTTTCTCAAAGAAAGGGAATATTTATTAAAAAACAAAATATTCTCAAAAAAAATAAAAGGCGATTAACTCTAATGAATTAATCGCCTACAAAAAATATATACTTATACTCATTCGTCGGCCGATTCGTGTTTGCGGTATTCTTCGATCATATAGCCTTTTACTTCCTTGAATAAGCGAGTCGCAAAGACAAAGTCGTTAAGAGCTTCGTTAGATGATGTGAATATTTTGGTACGATTTCCTACCCACTCTCTGTGTCCTTTATTAATAAAGACAATATTTTCACCGATTCCTATTACAGAGTTCATATCGTGGGTATTGATGATTGTCGTTATATTGTATTCGTGTGTAATATCGCTTAATAATTCGTCGATAAGGATAGAGGTTTTCGGGTCGAGTCCCGAGTTAGGCTCATCACAAAATAAGTACTTGGGATTCAATGCGATTGCACGAGCTATCGCCACGCGTTTTTGCATACCTCCGCTGATCTCCGACGGATACAAATCGTTAACCCCTTTTAGATTAACACGTTCTAAACAAAATTCTGCTCTTTTTTTACAAGCGGCATAGGTGTCTCGTGTGAACATTCTTAGCGGAAACATGACATTGCCCAATACCGTTTCTGAATCGAATAGGGCCGAGCCTTGAAATAGCATGCCTATTTCGTTCCGAAGTTCTTTAATTTGTGAAGCCGACATCGAAGTGATGTCTCTACCGTCATAAATAACTTGTCCTTTATCGGGTTGCATGAGACCAACGATACATTTCATCAATACCGTTTTGCCCGATCCACTTTGCCCGATAATTAAGTTTGTCTTTCCTGAGTAGAATTTGGCGGAGACATTGTGTAGAATGACTTTCCCGTCGAATGATTTGGATATATTATTAACTTCTATCATCAAAATAAAATTTGAGTGAGAACCACGTCGAGAAGTAAAACGATAACGCTGCTTACGACGACAGAGTCGGTACTGGCTTGCCCGACTTCGAGTGCTCCACCTTTCACTTTGTATCCATAGTACGAGGCTACGCTACTGATGACAAAGGCGAAGAAGAGTGCTTTGAATATGGCTTGCCAAATGTAATATTCATTAAAAAAACTTTGTAGTCCATAGATGTATTTTGACACGGATATTATGTCGGTGAATTGGGCTATCAAGAACCCACCCGTAATACCACTCGCCATACTGAACACGACCAATACCGGAATGAAAGAAACCATTGCCGCGATTTTGGGTAATATCAACAGATTGGCAGAGTTGACGCCCATAATTTCGAGTGCGTCTATTTGCTCGGTTACCCGCATGGTTCCTATTTCGGAGGCTATGTTTGACCCGACTTTACCAGCCAAGATCAGACATAATATGGAAGAGGAAAATTCCAATAAGATGACATCTCGGGTAGCCAATCCTACGGCGTAGGCCGGTATCATGGGCGATACCACATTCTTTTGCATTTGTATGGCAATCACGGCTCCGATGAAAACGGAAATAGTAATGACGATGGGAATAGAGTCTATTCCTAATTTGTATATTTCGGAAATATATCTTTTGAAAAACTCTCTCCATCGGTCCGGTATTGTAAATACGCGTCTCATTAACAAGACGTAATCTCCGAACTTTTTTAATGAATCTTGTATAATCATATCCGCTAATTGGATTATTGAAGAACAAAAGTAATGAAAAAGAATCGATGAGCCATTATCTTTTATAGTAGAATTAAGTTCTTTAATCATTTTATTTCGTTAAAACGGCTGATAGGATTGTCTATTTTCAATATCTTTGTCTCTGTGAAGATAGTATGCGGTTTGGCATAGTTAAGTCGAAAATGCAATTTTCGCTTGCCTCTGCGCTCACCTTTCACTATTTTTGCAGATAATTTTAAAGGTAGAAATATGTTTTCCAAATTTTTTAAGCATCGACCGGTGGCTGCCAATACCGAAGAGAAGGTTCATGTGAATGTTCAATCGGATTTGGAATCTTCGGAAAATAATATGGTGCTGCGAACCGAAGATTTGGTAAAGAAATATCGTCAGCGGACGGTTGTGAACCATGTGTCGATAGATGTTACACAGGGGGAAATCGTGGGGTTGTTGGGCCCGAATGGCGCAGGAAAGACAACAACTTTCTATATGACGACCGGATTGATAACCCCCAATCAAGGGCATATTTATCTGAATGATCTCGATATTACAGATTATCCGGTTTATAAACGGGCGCAAATCGGTATCGGGTATTTGGCGCAAGAGGCTTCGGTGTTTCGCAAGTTGTCGGTGGAAGATAATATCCGGTGTGTCTTGGAAATGACTCATACCACCAAAGAGTATCAGCGGGATAAACTGGAAAGTTTAATCGCTGAGTTTCGATTACAGAAGGTACGTAAAAATTTGGGAGACCAACTATCGGGAGGTGAAAGGCGTAGAACCGAAATTGCACGCTGTTTGGCTATTAGTCCTAAATTTATTATGCTCGATGAGCCTTTTGCAGGAGTCGATCCTATTGCTGTGGAAGATATCCAGTCTATTGTATATAAGCTGAAAGAAAAAAATATAGGCATTTTGATAACCGACCATAATGCGCCTGAAACACTGAGTATTACCGACCGTGCTTATTTATTATTCGAGGGTAAAATACTTTTTCAGGGCACGTCGGAGGAGCTGGCAGAAAATCCCGTTGTCCGGGAAAAATATTTAGGGCGTAATTTTATCTTCCATCGGAAAAAATTCCTTTGATTTCGAGACAAAAACTTTTTTATAAAGTATGTATAATAAAATTACCGTACCGATAAGGCTCACTCCTGCCAGCCAGCTCGTAGGGGAACCGCTCGTGCCGATCGTCTCTATCAGATTATCGGGGGATTTGTCATTTGTAAAATAGGAAATGCACGCGACCGTGCTGTTATTGAACAGGTGGGCGAATATCGGTAGCCATAGATTTTTGCTCCATGCCAATAGATATCCGAAGAATGCGCCTAATAATAATCGAGGTATAAAACCATAGAATTGTAAATGTATGGCACTGAACAGGAATGCACAAATCCACACGGCTACATGTGCTCGGTGATTTTTGTCTTGTACGATTCGTTGAAGAACACCTCTGAAAATCATTTCTTCGCCAATTCCGGTGAGGATTCCAATCCCGAAAATGACGGCCAAGAAATGAGAAAATGAATTTACTTGCAGAATTTGTTCGGTTATCTTTGTCGCGGCATTTTCTTGTTGACGCATCCATTGTTCAATATTATGCAGCGCTTCGGGCAGGTGCATGGCTTCATTCCATTCTACGATTCTGTTAAGAGCCGGAGTCGCAACGATGAATAAAGCGATTATCCCTAACAATTCTATGATACGCGGGGCTTTATTCAAATAAAGGGATTTTCCTGCATTTCCCCAAAACAGAGTCGCAGCGATCCATGCCGGGAGAATGAACATGCCTATGTTTTGTAAATACATGGCTATCAACAATGCATTAGAGCCTTTTACAAAAAACATGGGAATGGCAACGATTAGAGCTCCCCATAAAATTAAGAGTAGCAGAATGATAAGTTTTATTCCTGTCGATGAGTTATGGCAATATCCCGAGATTCTCATGTATTCATTGTTTTTTCGTGTACAAATATAACGTAGATGTCATTAAAATATGCGGTTGTGTGGCAACTGTTTCATATTTTACGCAAAGGTAACAAAAATAAATATAGGGATAGTTTGTCAAAAGAGAAAGAATATAAGCAATATATGCGTGTTTTGTCAATATAATTTTTGAAAATGTAGATAAATATTTATATTTGCAAATATAAATGTGGCAATTTTATAATTTATGAAAGTCTCTATCATAAAATATAATGCCGGAAATGTATATTCGGTCGAATGTGCGTTACGACGATTGGGTGTAACGCCGGTTGTTAGCGATTCTCCCGACGTGTTGTCGCAATCCGACAAGGTTCTTTTTCCCGGAGTGGGAGAGGCTTCTTCGGCGATGAAATATTTGCAAGAGCACAGGTTAGATAGGGTTATCGTCGATCTCACGCAGCCGGTGTTGGCTATTTGCATCGGATTGCAGCTTTTATGCAAACACTCCGAAGAAGGAGATGTTGACACGTTGGGTATATTCGATACGGCAGTCCGTCGGTTTGTTCCAGAAGATACCGAACAGAAGGTTCCTCACATGGGGTGGAATGCGTTGACTTGTTTGAAAGGCCCTTTGTTCACCGGCATTCCCGAAGGTAGCTATGCCTATTTTGTACATAGTTATTATGCTCCTGTATCGGCGTTTTCCGTGGCGGAGTGTAACTATGTAATTCCATTTAGTGCGGCTTTAAATAAAGGTAATTTTTATGCGACCCAGTTCCATGTGGAAAAGAGCGGTACAGTGGGTATGCGAATTCTTGAAAATTTTCTTTCGTTATGATCGAGTTGATTCCTGCCATAGATATAATGAACGGTCGATGTGTCCGGTTGTCGCGAGGGGATTACTCTTGTCGAAAGGTATATGATGAAAATCCGTTGGAAGTGGCGAAAGCGTTTCAAGACAATGGATTGAACAGGCTACATTTGGTCGATTTGGACGGTGCGAAAGCCGATCATGTCGTAAATTATAGGACGCTTGAACAAATAGCCACTCATACGACTCTTTCCGTCGACTTTGGCGGAGGAATAAAAAGTGACGAGGACTTGCGTATCGCATTTGAGTGCGGCGCCGATATGGTGACGGGGGGAAGTATCGCTGTGAAGAATCGTAGTTTGTTTCTCCAATGGCTCGATCGGTATGGCAAAGAGCATATAATTTTGGGTGCAGATGTCCGAGACGGGAAAATATCAATAAACGGGTGGCTCGAAGAATCGGAGTGGGAATTGATTCCGTATGTCCGCAAATATGCTCAGGCGGGTGTTTATAAAGTAATAACGACAGATATAAGCCGAGATGGTATGTTGGAGGGCTGTGCCGTGAATTTGTATGAATCCATGCTGTCGGAGATTCCCGAAATTTACCTAATTGCGAGCGGGGGAGTCGCTTCGTGGAACGACATAGAGTCGTTGCAATCCATAGGTGTTCCTGCCGTAATATTGGGAAAATCGATTTACGAGGGGAAAATATTATTGTCGGAAATATCCCGGTTTGTCGCTAAAAATCAAAGTTATGTTGGCTAAACGTATTATACCGTGTCTCGACGTGAAAGACGGAAAGACCGTGAAGGGAACGAAGTTTGTGGATTTCAAAGAGGCCGGCGACCCGGTTTTATTGGGCGAAATATATAGTAAAGAGGGAGCCGATGAACTTGTTTACCTCGATATAACTGCGTCGAGCGAGGGTCGTAGCACGTTCACAGATTTGGTGAAACGGGTGGCTTCCCGTATCGACATACCTTTTACTGTCGGAGGCGGTATCAACTCTTTGCAAGATATAGACCGTTTATTGAATGTAGGGGCGGATAAAGTGTCGTTGAATTCTTCGGCTCTGAAAAATCCGCAAATTATAGACGATGTGGCAAAAAAATTCGGTTCACAAGTTTGTGTTATCGCAATAGATGCTAACTTTGAAAATGGAAACTGGGTTTGTTATTCGAATGGTGGAAAAGTCGCTACCCAACGAACGCTTTTTGAATGGGCTTTGGAAGCAGCCGAAAGGGGAGCGGGTGAGATACTCTTTACAAGCATGACTCATGACGGCACTCGAAGCGGATATGCTCATGAAGCGTTATTGGAACTTCACCGACTATTACCTATCCCAATCATAGCTTCGGGAGGAGCGGGTACGAAGGCGCATTTTAAAGACGCGTTTCTCCGTGGCAAGGCCGATGCCGCATTGGCTGCGGGCGTATTTCATTTTGGCGAGATAACGATTCCTGAGTTGAAAAAATATTTATCGGAAAGTGGTATTCCTGTGAGGAGGTAGATTTATGGAAAAAGAAACGATACAGTTGGATTTCGAAAAAATGGGTGGGCTTGTACCAGCCGTCGTTCAAGACGATGTTACTCAAAAAGTACTTATGGTAGGGTTTATGAATGAAGCTGCTTTTCATAAAACCTTAGATACGAATCGAGTGACATTTTTCAGTCGGACGAAAGGTCGATTATGGACCAAAGGAGAACAAAGCGGGAATTTCTTAGAGGTGAAATCCATTCTACCAGATTGTGATAACGATACGCTTTTGATTAAAGCAACTCCGTGTGGTCCTGTATGTCATACCGGGACGGATACTTGTTTTGGAGAAAAAAATGAAGATGCGCTTTCATTCATCGGGTATTTGCAAGATTTCATAGAACGGAGAAAACAAGAGATGCCCCAAGGCTCATATACAACCTCGCTTTTTCAGTCGGGGATAAACCGTATGGCACAGAAAGTGGGAGAGGAGGCTGTGGAGACAGTCATCGAAGCTACGAATGGGACCGATGACCGTCTTATTTATGAAGCCTCGGATTTGTTGTACCATTTGATTGTGTTGCTTACTTCGAAAGGGCATCGCATAGAAGATTTAGTTCGAGAGTTACAGAAAAGACATCAATAAAAAGCTATGGAAAAGAAGTTGCTTGTCAAATATACCGATGTGCAGATTTGCCGGGAGGAACTGACTATATTGAAACATATCAATTTTGAGTTATACAGCGGTGAATTTGTCTATTTCATCGGACGTGTGGGTAGTGGAAAAAGTAGTCTGCTGAAAACGATGTATGCCGATTTGCCTATTTATGAAGGAGAGGCAATCGTGCTTGATTTCGATGTTCGTCACCTCAAAAATAAAGAGATACCCAATTTGAGACGAAAACTGGGTATCGTGTTTCAAGATTTTCAGCTATTGACCGATCGTTCGGTATACGAGAACCTTGCTTTTGTTTTGAGGGCTACCGGTTGGAAAGATAGAGAGGAGATAGACACCCGTGTGTCGGAAGTCTTGGATCAAGTGGGCATGCGCAAAAAATCTTACAAAATGCCTCATGAGCTATCGGGGGGCGAACAACAGCGAATCGTCATAGCCAGAGCTTTATTGAATTCTCCTAAAATCATCTTGGCCGATGAGCCTACTGGAAATCTCGATCCTCAAACCGGGCAACAAATCGTGTCGTTACTTCATCACATCTGCGAAACAGGAACCGCCGTTATCATGACGACTCACAATTTGAATTTGGTAGAGGAATTCCCGGGAAGAATCTTGAAATGCGAAGATAAAAGTTTGGTAGAAGTTTAATGGCGAATAGTTGATAATCCCGCAAAAAAAACATATTTTTGCGAAGAAATAAGAACCGTTTTGTTATATTAAAAACAAGTAAATAAAAAATGAAAGTACTCAAATTTGGTGGAACTTCCGTCGGCAGTGCTCAATGCATGAAAGATGTTGCCAAATTAATTTGTGATGGGAATCGGAAAATCGTAGTGTTATCGGCTATGGCCGGAACAACGAATACCTTAGTGGAAATATCTGATTATTTGTATAAGAAAAATACAGATGGCGCTAGGGAAACGATCGGAAATCTCGAAAGGAAATACAATAAAGTCATAGACGAATTGTATAGTACCGACGAGTATAAGCAAAAGACACTCGAAGTAATTAAGGGGTGTTTCGACCATATTCGTTCCTTTACAAAAGATTTGTTCACTTTATTTGAGGAAAAAGTTATTTTGGCTCAGGGCGAGTTGATGTCGACTGCGATGATGAATAACTATTTATTGGAGCAAGGAGTGAAATCGGTTATTATCCCTGCTCTTGATTATATGCGCACAGACAAGAATTCGGAGCCTGACAACCAATTTATTAAAAATAAATTGCTTTCATTGCTTCAAGAAAGTCCAGATGCCGAAATTTACATTACCCAGGGATATATATGTAGGAATGCTTATGGAGAAATAGATAACCTTCAAAGAGGAGGTAGCGATTATTCAGCGTCGTTAATAGGTGCGGCAATCAATTCAGAAGAGATACAAATATGGACCGATATCGATGGCATGCACAATAACGACCCTCGGTTTGTAGAGAACACGAAGCCTGTTCGTTTCCTGCAATTTGAGGAGGCCGCAGAATTGGCCTACTTCGGTGCGAAGATATTGCATCCTACATGTGTATTGCCGGCCAAGTTGAATAACATTCCGGTGAGACTTCTCAATACGATGCAGCCCGAAGCTCCGGGTACTCTGATTTACGATCATTCATCAGATGGGCAAATTAAAGCAATTGCCGCGAAGGAGAATATTACAGCCATAAAAATAAAATCGGGGAGAATGTTATTGGCGTATGGTTTCTTGCGGAAGGTATTCGAAATATTTGAAAGTTATCAGACTTCTATCGATATGGTGACAACGTCGGAAGTGGGAGTTTCTCTTACGATAGACAACACCAAACATCTGCAAGAAATTCTCGACGATTTGCGTAAATTCGGAACCGTGACTGTCGATGAAGATATGGTGATCATTTGCGTTGTCGGGGATTTGGAATGGAATAATGTCGGATTTGAGTCCGAAGCTGTTCAAGCCATGAAAGATATTCCTGTGCGAATGATATCTTATGGAGGAAGTAATTACAATATTTCTTTCTTGGTTCGCCGGGAGGATAAGGTAAAGGCTCTTCGGTCTTTAAGTCATTATCTTTTTGAGAATAAATAATATATTGTCATGTAGAGATATTTCTACTTGACATTTAAATTTTTGTGTGTAGAATGTTTCCCATCAGCCATTTCAATATAACGAAGACTCCTTTTTATTATTATGATAAAACATTGCTGAGTAACACATTAGCAAAACTGATTCGCTTGGCAGGAGAACGGAATTATCATGTTCATTATGCTGTAAAAGCCAATGCTAATCCAGAAATATTGAAACTTATCGCGGCTTCGGGAATAGGAGCCGATTGTGTGAGCGGAGGGGAAATAAAAGCTGCTTTGGAGGCAGGGTTTCCTGCAAAAAAAATTGTATTTGCCGGGGTTGGAAAGGCCGACTGGGAAATAGAATATGCCCTTGAAAAGAAAATATTTTGCTTTAATGTGGAATCGGCAGAGGAATTGTCGGTTATAGAAGAACTTGCCCAAAAAAAGGAGAATATAGCTTCGATTGCATTGCGTATTAATCCGAATATCGATGCTCATACTCATGAGTATATTACGACAGGACTTAGTGAAAATAAATTCGGTATTCCTATCGAAATGTTGGATTCAATATTTTCGCAAATACAACGTTCTCCGCATGTCCAGCTCGTGGGATTTCATTTTCACATAGGTTCTCAAATATTGAATTTAGAAACATTTCACGTTCTTTGTGAGCGAATCAACCAACTACAAGACGATTTGTCGAAGCGCAATATTCAAGTAAAACATATTAATGTAGGTGGCGGATTGGGAGTCGATTACGAAAATCCCGATAAAAATCCTATTCCCGATTTCGGTCGTTATTTCGATATTTTTCAGCATAATCTGAATTTGAGAGGGGGCCAACAGTTGCATTTCGAGTTGGGACGTTCTATCGTTTGTCAATGCGGATCGTTGATAACCAGAGTACTATATGTCAAGAAGGGTATCGAAAAACAGTTCGTTATCGTAGATGCCGGTATGACCGATTTGATTCGTCCGGCACTTTATCAGGCACATCATTGCATCGAGAATATTACTTCGGATATGGAGAAGTGTCGATATGATGTCGTTGGACCTATTTGTGAATCTTCGGATTGTTTCGGGAAAGATGTAATGCTCAACGAGACAAGAAGAGATGATTTGATTGCCATTCGATCGGCTGGCGCTTATGGGGAGGCTATGGCTTCCCAGTATAATTGTAGGACATTACCCGGATATTTGATAGAATAATAAAATTATTAACAATAATTTTTATTTTCGTATTTAGAAATATATTATTTTTGCCATTACAAAATTGTAATCATTACAAATAAAGAAAGATGAAAGAATCGGCACAAAATAGATTACGACGATATAATATAAAGCCTTCGGTGCAACGCATGGCCGTGTTGGATTATTTGATGACACACCATACACACCCCACAGCCGATACGATATTCAATGCTTTATATCCATCTATTCCGACGTTGTCCAAAGCTACTGTTTATAACACTTTAAATTTATTGACAGAACACGGTGTTATACAGATGATTACGATCGATGAGAAAAATGCCCGTTTTGATGCTCGGGAGACTCCGCATTTGCATTTTAAATGTGCTTCTTGCGGAGAGATATTCGATTTTGATTTACCGCCTTTACAAATAGAATCTTTGAAAGATTATGATATTTCTGATATTCAAGTTTATTGTAAGGGAACGTGTCCATCTTGCCAGAAGAAAACTCAACATTAAATAACTAACTAAAATAACCAATCATGAAAAAATTTATTTGTACAGTATGCGGTTACGTATACGAAGGTGATGAAGCTCCTGAATTTTGCCCGCAATGTAAACAACCTCGTTCAAAATTCAAAGAAGTTGTTGAATCAGATGAACTTGATTTTGTAACGGAACATCATATCGGTGACGGTGTAGTAGAGGATGCCGAAGTTATGGAGGGCCTTAAAGCTCATTTCATGGGTGAATGTACCGAAGTAGGTATGTACCTTGCCATGAGCCGTCAGGCAGATCGTGAAGGTTATCCCGAAGTGGCAGAAGCCTTTAAACGTTATGCTTGGGAAGAGGCTGAACATGCATCTAAGTTTGCAGAACTTTTGGGAGAAATCGTTTGGAATACAGAGAAAAATCTAAAAGCTCGTATGGAAGCTGAAAGTGGAGCTTGTGCAGATAAAATGCGTATTGCAAAACGTGCCAAAGAACTTGGCTATGATGCTATACACGACACTGTACATGAAATGGCTAAGGACGAAGCTCGCCACGGTAAAGGCTTCGAAGGTTTATACAATCGTTATTTCAAGAAATAAGATTGTATTTATATTTGTAAGAGGGGTAGCTCATCTTGTGAGCTACCCCTTTTTGTCTATTGCCCATTATTGTAAAAATCGTTATCTTTGCGCACACTATCAGATTAATTTCAATGAAAAATATACGCAATTTTTGTATTATTGCACATATAGACCACGGAAAAAGTACCCTGGCCGATCGCTTGTTGGAGTATACCAAAACCATTGCAGACAAAGATTTACAGGATCAAGTTCTCGACAATATGGATTTGGAGCGAGAACGGGGAATTACGATCAAAAGTCATGCAATACAGATGGAATATATTTACAAGGGTGAAAAGTATATTCTGAATCTTATAGACACTCCGGGGCACGTGGATTTCTCTTATGAGGTTTCTCGGTCTATTGCCGCATGTGAAGGTGCATTGCTTATCGTCGATGCCTCTCAGGGAATACAAGCACAGACTATTTCCAATCTGTATATGGCGATTGAACATGATTTGGAAATCATACCGGTTGTCAATAAAGTAGATTTGGATAGCGCTCGTCCCGATGAAGTAGAAGACCAAATTATTGATTTGTTGGGGTGTAAACGGGAAGAAATTATACGTGCCAGCGGAAAAACAGGACAGGGGGTCGAAGATATTCTTTCGGCTATTATAGAACGGGTAAATCCTCCTCAGGGAGATGTGGATGCACCGTTACAGTGCCTTATTTTCGATTCTGTATTTAACTCATTCAGAGGAATTATCGCTTATTTCAAAATTTGTAACGGACGAATAAAAACCGGCGATAAGGTAAAATTCGTTGCGACCGGAAAAGAGTATGAGGCCGATGAGATAGGTGTTTTGAAATTGGATATGGTTCCTCGAAAAGAGCTGTCGGCCGGCGATGTGGGATACATTATTTCCGGAATAAAAACGTCCAGAGAGGTGAAAGTGGGAGATACGATTACTCATATAGAGCGACCGTGTTCTTCGGCAATCGATGGATTCGAAGAAGTTAAGCCTATGGTCTTTGCCGGAGTGTATCCCATCGAAACAGAAGATTTTGAGAACCTGAGAGCTTCATTAGAAAAGCTGCAATTAAACGATGCATCCTTGACTTTTCAACCCGAATCGTCTGCGGCTTTGGGCTTTGGATTCCGATGTGGCTTTTTGGGGCTGCTCCATATGGAAATTATTCAGGAAAGATTGGATAGAGAGTTCAATATGGACGTTATTACCACGGTTCCGAATGTTTCTTATAAGGTTTACGATAAGAAAGGTGCAATGGTGGAAGTTCATAATCCTTCTGGATTGCCGGATCCTACGTTGATAGATCACATCGAAGAACCTTATATACGGGCATCGGTCATTACTTCGACCGACTACATCGGGCCTATTATGACTTTGTGTCTGGGGAAGCGTGGAGAATTGGTCAAGCAGGAATATATATCGGGGAATAGAGTAGAGATTATCTACGATATGCCGTTAGGAGAAATTGTCATTGATTTCTATGATAAACTTAAAAGTATATCGAAAGGGTATGCTTCTTTCGATTATCATATTCATGATTTCAGGGAGTCTAAATTGGTCAAACTCGATATTCTTTTAAACGGGGAGTCGGTGGATGCTTTGTCGACGTTGACGCACGTAGACAATGCGGTAACTTTTGGACGAAGAATGTGTGAAAAGTTGAAAGAGCTTATTCCTCGCCAGCAATTCGAGATTGCTATTCAGGCCGCAATCGGGGCTAAAATTATAGCCAGAGAAACGATCAAACCAGTGCGTAAAGATGTTACGGCAAAATGTTATGGCGGTGATATTAGCCGGAAACGAAAACTGTTGGAAAAACAGAAAAAAGGGAAAAAGCGTATGAAACAAATCGGTTCGGTGGAAGTGCCTCAAAAAGCATTTCTAGCGGTATTGAAACTCGATTAGGGTAAATCGGTTTCTTTTTTTCGTCATTGGAAAACCGTAAAAGGCTTTCTTTGTTTAAATTACAAATACGGAATGTTATATGGATAGCTTATATGCCATAAAAAAGTCGATTAAAAATTATGCCAGCGGAGGTAATGTTTTGATAGTGGCGACATTGTTGGCTTTTATCATCGCTAATTCTCCGATTGCCGATATGTATTTTTCTTGGTGGGCACAACCTATATCTTTACAGTTGGGGGATTTCAACTTATTTAGCCATAATGGGCATCCTATGACCGTAATGGAATTTATCAACGATGCATTGATGGCGATTTTCTTTTTTTCTATCGGACTGGAAATAAAGAGAGAGGTGTTGGTTGGAGAATTGACGTCCATAAAGCAAGCATTATTACCGATCGTTGCTGCTATTGGTGGAATGGTTATTCCTGTTTTATTATTTATGTATATTGGTAGAGGCAGTGATTTCCTGAGAGGGAGTGCCATTCCTATGGCGACAGATATTGCTTTTTCATTGGGCGTTTTGGCTATGTTGGGAAAAAGAGTCCCCATTTCCTTGAAAATATTCCTAACAACATTGGCGGTGGTCGATGACATAGGAGGTATATTGGTTATTGCGATTTTCTATTCCAGTCATATATCGGTTACTTACTTGTTTTATGCTGCCGGCATATTTTTGATTTTATGGTTGGGCGGACGTGCCGGAATCAATAGTAAAATGTTCTATTTCATACTTGGCGGTGTAGTTTGGTTTTTATTCTTAAATTCAGGTATTCACCCTACGATAGCCGGTGTATTAGTGGCTTTTTGTATTCCCGCTAAACCGGTATTGGCGACTACTCGTTTTATCAGTACGATTCGAGATGAAATAGCTAATTTCCCGCAGGAACAGTTTCATGGGGACAGCGATAGCTCGATAATGCTCTCCAAAGATCAAATAAACTGTTTGAAGAGTATAGAATCTGCATCCGATAAAGTGATAAGCCCGTTACAAGACCTTGAAGATACATTGCATCCGGTGATCAACTATCTTATTATCCCTTTATTCGCTTTTGCCAATGCAGGGATCGTTTTGTCGGGAATAGAATTGTCTTCGTTATTTACGGGTATTAGTTTGGCTGTTTTTGTCGGGTTGTTGTTCGGAAAATTTGTGGGTATCTTTTTCTCTTCTTGGTTAATCATTAAACTGAAAATTGTTCCGATGCCGACACACTCTACATGGAAGTCGTTAGCGGCAGTATCTGTGTTGGGTGGTATTGGTTTTACAGTATCTTTGTTTATTGCAAATCTTTCTTTTGGTAATATGGGGCCAGAAGGAATAGAATTGTTGGAACATGCGAAACTCGGTATTGTAATGGGGTCTCTCGTATCCGGTATTTTAGGATATATCTTACTTAACCTATTTTTACCGAAGCAACAAGAAGTCGAGTAGGGCGCTTATTCGAATTTTATAGATTTGGCCGGGCGAATAAGCGCAACCAAATAGGAAGGTGCGATCAACATCAAAACCGATACAAGCATGCAGCCGATGTTCAACCATAAAACGTACCAAAAATTTATTTCGATAGGAACATAAGGCACGTAGTATGCTTCGGGATTGAGTGTTACAATGTGAAAGTGTCGTTGAATCAGGCATAAGACGACCCCAATAATATTCCCCCATATCATACCTTTCCCGACAAGGAAAACCGATACGTATAAAAATATTTTCCGAATAGAGGTATTGTTCGCTCCTAATGCTTTCAATATGCCAATCATATTCGCTCGTTCCAATATAATAATGAGCAATCCTGAAATCATGGTAAAGCCAGATACGGCAGCCATGAGAATAAGTATGATCCAGACGTTCATATCGAGTAAATCGAGCCAGCCGAAAAAGACCGGATTCAATGTGCGAATGGATTGAGGATAATAATGTGTTCCATAATCATCGGGACGGTCTATTAATTGTGTATATAGTTCATATGCTATGTCGTCGGTTCTATCGAAATCTTTTACCATTAGTTCTATTTCGCTATACTGGTCGGGATTCCAATCGTTAAGGCGTTGAACATGTCTTACATCTCCGATAATCAACAGTTTGTCATAATCCGAAAAATCGGTCTGATATATTCCTGAAATAGAAAATCGTCGAGCTCTTACTTGCTCTTGGACAAAGTAGCAGTATATTTTATCCCCGATATGCAGGTCCAATTTATCTGCTATGGTTTTGGAAACGAGGACTTCGTTGGATATTATTGAGTCTTGAATTTTAGGTAAACAGCCATCGACCAGATATTTCTTGAAAAAAGACCAATTATAGTCGGGGGTAACTCCTTTCAGAACCGTTCCCATAAAATCGGTATCGGTCTTTATCATACCCAGTTTGGTCCCGATAGGATCTATTTTTGTGATGTCATCGCGGTCTGACAGTATTTCACGCAGACTATCGGTATATTGAATCGGCTGCTTTTCGTAAGTCATGTTATTATCGAATGACGTTATCTGAATGTGAGCGCCGAATCCTACAACTTTGCTTCGGATTTCTTTTTTGAAACCGATGACAATCGCAACCGATAGTATCATTATGGCTAATCCTAGCGCAACACCGGCCACAGCTACGCGTACGGCCGGTGGGGTAGCTTTTTTTCGATGCTGTTTGTCGAAATGTATGCGATTAGCAATATATAATTTCCAATTATTCATTGATGGTACGACCGGGGTATGTTTCTAATGCTTTTTGTAAAACGATTAGAGCTTTTGATAGTTCTTCTTTTTCCAGTACATAGGCTAAACGAACTTCGTTCTTCCCCAATCCGGGAGTGGTGTAGAACCCTGAGGCGGGAGCCATAAATATGGTTTGTCTTTCGTACTCGAATTCAGATAAACACCATTCACAGAATTTATCGGCATTATCTACCGGTAATCGAGCTACGGTGTAGAATGCTCCCATAGGGATAGGGGAGTAACACCCCGGAATTCGGTTTAAACCGTCAATTAGGTGTTTACGCCGTTCTACATACTCGTTATAGGTAGAAAGCATATAACTTTCGGGAGCATCGATAGAGGCTTCGGCTACGATTTGTCCTAAAAGCGGTGGACTGAGTCTGGCCTGACAGAATTTCATAACACTCTTTTTTAATTCTTTATGTCGAGTGATCAGGGCTCCTATGCGAATTCCGCATTCGCTGTATCTTTTTGAAACGGAATCTATTAACACTACCTGTTCTTCAATCCCTTCTAAGTGGAACGCCGATATATAGGGCGCTCCTGTATAGCAAAATTCCCGATATACTTCGTCGGAGAATAGGAACAAATCATATTTCTTTACCAGATCCCGTATTTGGTTCATTTCTCTTTGGGTATATAAATACCCGGTGGGATTATTGGGATTACAGATTAGTATAGCCTTAGTTTTTGGCGTAATTAGAGATTCGAATTTTTCGATAGAAGGTAATGCGAAGCCTTCTTCAATAGAAGAGGGTAAAGTTTTGATTACTGCTCCGGCCGAGATAGCGAATGCCATGTAGTTGGCGTATGCCGGTTCTGGAACAATAATTTCATCGCCGGGGTCCAGACAAGCCATGAATGAGAATAATACAGCCTCAGAGCCTCCTGTGGTGATGATTATATCATCGGCTGTCACATGAATATGGAATTTGTCATAATATTGGACTAACTTTTCCCGAAGGCTTTTTATGCCTTCACTGGGACTGTATTCCAGTATTCGGCGATGCATGTGCCGTAACGCATCCAACCCTATTTGAGGAGTCGGCAAATCGGGTTGCCCGATGTTTAGATGAAAAACTTTTATTCCTTTTTCTTTGGCTTTGTTGGCAAGAGGAACAAGTTTTCGTATAGGAGAGGCCGGCATGACTTCGCCTCTATGAGAGATTGTGGGCATACTTTTTAATTTAATATAGACTAACCTATGAAATATGCGATATCAAACGGGGTGTCTATTTTTTATTTTTAAAATACAAAGATAAGAATTTTACTTTTTTCTTTCCTTATGGAGATAGTAGAATATGAAGAGAGAAGTCGTAAAATAGAATAAATAATGCTATATTTGCGTACAAATATAGAAATACAGCAGTTTTATGAACGATTTGAAGCATCTCTTTTTGCTTATTGTTTCTCCCGGGAAGACATGGCAAAAAATGGATAAAGTGCCGTATGCGACACAAATATTTTTGAATCAATTCCTATATCCGCTTATGGGAATAACTGCGATAGTATCCTTTTTAGGACATTTTTTTAACGATGCTTCTTTACCAAGAGCCTTGCAGTTGGCGATTGTGGAATTTGTGAAATTTTTTGCCGGCTTTTATGCTCTTGTATATGTAATGAAATTTTTTTCGACTTACATGTTGGAGGTTTTACAACCAGAGTCTCGTATAAAACGTTTTGTCGGATACACATTGGCATTGTATATGTTGTTTGATATTTCCATTTTTGTTATTCGATTGTTTATAGAACTTCCGTCTATAGTCGATTTTTTACCCCTTCTGTTAGCCTATGTGATTTGGAACAGTCAAAGGTATATGGAAATTCCGGATCAAAAAAATATTTTATACGTAGTGGCTACAACCATATTATTTCTTGTTATACCTTTGTCCATTCAGAAACTGTTGTACTTTTTGATGCCCGGATTGATTTAATTAGTATAGAAATGAAGTTACCACAAATAAATATAAAAAATAAGAGGGCGAGTTTCGATTATGAATTGCTCGATACCTTTCATGCGGGAATTGTGCTGTCTGGAACTGAAATAAAGTCGATTCGGTTGGGTAAGGCCGGGCTGACGGACTCTTTTTGTTACATCAATAATGGAGAAATCTGGATAAAAAATATGTATATAGCCGAGTATTTCTATGGTTCTTATAACAATCACTCTTCTCGGCGAGACAGAAAGCTTTTATTAACTCATAAAGAAATTCAGAAAATAGAGAGGGTTGCCAAAGAATCGGGGTTTTCAATAATACCGACACGAGTTTTTATTAATGAGAAGGGACTGGCAAAAGTGGTTATTGCTATCGCTAAGGGTAAAAAAGAATACGATAAGCGAGATTCGATTAAGGAGCGAGAGGATAAACGGCAAATGGATCGAATGTTTAAGCGTTAGTCGCTCTCTTGCAGATAATTAATACTTTGTTGTCATTCGATAGGGTTGTGGCGAAAAGATATAAATCACCTCCGTCCTTGGTCTTTAACTTTTTCTGTAATTCTGCTGTGGTTAGGGGGAAATTACGTGTCGATAGGTTTGTTTGAGGATATTTCGTTTTGATATCTTTTATATTTTTCGAATTGAATGTAACTGTTTCTATGATCTCAAATTTCCGTCCCGGAAAATTAGAGATGTAGTTGTCCGAAGTATACAAATGGCTATTGGCTTGTAACTTTTCTATGTCATATTCAATAACGATAGATTTATAAGCTCCTGCTTTGAGTATAGATGTGTTGGGCTCATAGAGGTATTTCTTTATACTTTTACAAAAAGTCGAGTAGGGAAGTCCTTTTTCTTGTTTTATTCCAAATGTGAAATCTGATATATTGTCAAAAGAATTGATTTGTATACAATGAATAATCGTATCTCGATCGCTCGATTTTTCCGACTCGGTATCGATGACTAATAATAATTCCTTACATTCGTTTTTTACGGATACAACATGTACCTCTGAAATATCTGGTAAGAGAGAAAGGGTAGCTGTTATATCAACCATAGGAGATACCTTTATTATGATACGTTTCCCGCATTGGAAAAGTACAGGCATAAGCTCTATTACATTAGGCTCACATTCGTCGATAGCGAATATCCGTTTATTACAGGAGCCTCTTCTTGCAGGATCGATATATATATTTTGAAAATGTCGGTCGTTATTTTGTAGAAAGTTTATGCAGTCGTCGTGCGTAACGGTTATGTTATCGGCACATAAGTTTTTAAAGTTTTGTTTTGCCGCTCGGCAATATTCGGCTAATTGCTCCACATAAACTACGTGATCTGATTTTTGAGAAAAAAAGAAACTGTCTACACCTAAGCCTCCGGTCAAATCGACAGTATCTCCCGGAATTATCAAATTTTGCTTATAGCGTGCGGTCAGTTCCGAGGAACATTGTTCTGTCGATAGAATAGATGGAAAAACAATATTCATGTTTGAAGCCCATGTAGGTAGCTTGTCGCGTATCTTTTTACGGGCTTCGATTTGTTGAATGGCCCAAGCTACATCAAAATCAGCTTGGATATTTTTCAACCGTAACTTATTAGTATCAAAATCAGAATATTCTAAAATAAAATCCTGAATAGATTTTTGGTACATCATATTTACAAATATACAAATTATATATCGAATTAAAGAGCTTGTGGAGGGTATATTATTTATTTGAATTAAATTTGTCCTATAATTTATATTATGATAAATAGAATATTGAGAATATTAATTTAATAAGGTGAAAGACAGCGATTTATATACTTACAAGAAATCCGGTTCACATGAAATGTGAACCGGATTTCCTCCCTATGAATTATCTATGCAATGCGAAAATTATTGACCTTCAATAGCTTTTAATTTTTCTGCATCGTTCAAATTGTAATAGATATTACGTAATGCATATTTATAGTCGGGTTCGTCTGGTTTCAATTCATATGCTTTTTCGTAATAAGGACGAGATTTCTCAAACAAAGGAAGAACCTCTTTTTCTCTTGCTTCTGTATATTTCGCATTATCTGTTATTGAGCTGATTTCATTATTTTTTTGAACAGCCAGATTAAAATAAACACGTCCTATGCTGCCCAAAGCATCGGCATAAGATGGATTTATGGAGATTGCTTTCTCGAAACATTCTATGGATTGATCGTACTTTTTCTGGGATTCATACAAATTTCCTTTTACATTCCAATACTCTGCATTGTTAGGTTCGTCGGCCAATACGGATTCGAGTGTAGCTATGGCTTCATCGTATTTCCCGCTAAATATATAAAGATTGATCAACTTCAATGTGTAGGTATTCTCTTTCTGCATTTTGGTATTTCCGTTCTCGTCTTTCACTTCAACCATTTCGTTTTTGAATAGTTTTTCACCTTCTTGAAGTGTTTTAATCAGATTGGCCGTATCTTGTGTCATCTCATATTCATATACGAGATATTTATAGATATCGTTTTGATTGTATCCATTTCCTTTTGCTTCGTTCAACGCTTTTATGGCTAATGTAGTATCATTGGTTTGAAGTGCTGCTAATGCCCTGTTAAATTCTAAAATAGCCAGAGTTGAATCTGCCGGAAGGCCTTCTTTTTCGCCTTTCATAATAGACATCTTAGGAATGTTTAGATAGATACCCCACACATCGTATGCTTTTTTATACTCTTTTTGTGTGAAATAATAAACTCCTGCATTGGCATATCCATCGATGTTTTGTTTTAATGTTTTTCTTATGTCTTTGACATATCGGGGTTTGATTTTCCCTTTTTCGTTGGGCAAAGTGTCTAATGCGATGGCTTGAAGAAAATATTCATAACTTTTTACTAACGCATCATACATTGGTCCGTCACCGTCTTTCAATGTCATTCCCAATGTTTTCTGAACATTGTCTTTTTCAAAATAGGAGTTTTCTACAAATCCTGCAACATACCAAGTTTTGGCATCGTCCTTAGTTTCTGGATTTGTTAGTGCTCCTTTAATATTATCACGGGCTTCCTGAAAGTTGGGTTTTTCCATTTTAGCTTCGCTAAATGCCCTATTTACAGCTTTCTTTTGACCAAATGCGCAAATGATAGAAAGCAGTAATACTACCGTTAATGTTGTTTTTTTCATTGCGTTTTTATTTTAAAAATTAATTATATCTAAATTTATTCGGCAACTTCGGTTACGTTATCGTCTTGTAAGTTTTCATCGACACTTTCTGATAAAACTTTGCAGACCGATGCTATTTCATCGTTACGTTTTTCCAAGTTTATTAATCTTACACCCTGTGTTGCCCGTCCCATGACTCGTACGTCGGCTACTTTCATTCGTAGAGTAATGCCCGATTTGTTTATGATTACCAAATCATTTTCATCTGTTACGCATTTAATCGCTACCAAACAGCCTGTTTTATCGGTAATATTCAGCGTTTTTACGCCTTTCCCTCCTCGGTTTGTTATTCGATAATCTTCTATAAGAGAGCGTTTTCCATAGCCTTGCTCCGAGACAACCATGATGGTTTCTTTTTCGGGATCGTTTACACAAATCATTCCTACCACTTCATCTCCATTATCGTCGAGAGTCATACCCTTTACACCTGTTGCATTACGACCCATTTCGCGTACTGCACTTTCATGGAATCGAATAGCGCGACCGTTTTTGTTGGCGATAATTATTTGACTGTCTCCCGTGGTGAGACGCACTTGTATAACTTGATCGTCTTCCCGAATCGTAATCGCGTTTACTCCGTTTTGTCGAGGACGCGAATAGGCTTCGAGTTTTGTCTTTTTTATTACCCCTTTACGCGTACAGAATAGTAAGTTATGAGACATATTGTATTCGGGGTCTTGTAATTTTTTTACCCGAATGAATGCGTTTACCTTGTCGTCGGACTCTATATTGAGCATATTTTGAATGGCTCGTCCCTTTGAGTTTTTAGCACCTTCGGGGATTTCATAGACTTTCAGCCAATAGCATTTACCCTTTTGGGTAAAGAACAACATATAATTGTGCATTGATGCCGGATAGATATACTCGATGAAATCTTCTTCACGAGTATTGCTTCCTTTTGCTCCGACTCCTCCTCGATTTTGAGCACGGAATTCGGACAGAGGGGTCCGTTTGATATATCCCATGTGCGATATGGTGATAATCATTTCGTCGTCGGCATAGAAGTCCTCAGCATTGAACTCTTCCGAGGAATAAATAATTTCTGTTTTACGTTCGTCGCCATACTTCTCTTTTATTTCGAGAAGCTCGTCTTTTACCACTTTCATACAAACAGACTCATCGGCGAGAATTTCTTTGTAATAGGCAATCATTTTTTCCACCTCGGCGTATTCGTTTCTCAGTTTGTCTTGATCCAAACCGGTCAACTGTCCAAGACGCATATCTACGATGGCCTGAGCTTGTTTTTCGCTCAACGAGAATCGCTCCATTAAACGCGTCTTGGCTTCTTCACGAGTCCGTGATGACCGAATCAGTTTAACGACTTCGTCTATATGATCGGATGCAATGATAAGTCCTTCAAGAATATGCGCCCTTTCTTCGGCTTTCGCCAGATCGAAACGAGTGCGGCGAATAACGACTTCGTGGCGATGATCCACAAACGCCTCTAACAGTTGTTTTAGATTTAGTGTTTGAGGACGCCCGTTTACCAAAGCAATATTATTGACACTGAAAGAGGATTGCAAGTCGGTCATTTTGAATAATTTATTTAAAATAACGCTTGCATTGGCATCTCGTTTTACTTCGATAACGATTCTCATTCCGGCTCGGTCGGATTCATCGTTGATGTTGGAAATACCTTCTAACCGTTTTTCTTCCACCAAATCGGCGATTTTCTTAATCAATTCCGACTTATTGACGGCATATGGTATTTCAGATACGACGATGGTTTCTCGCCCTGTGGAACTGTCTACTTCAATCTCGGCTTTTGCCCGAATGACAATTCGGCCCCGTCCTGTTTCGAAAGCATCTTTTACCCCTGCAAAACCATAAATAATACCTCCTGTGGGGAAGTCGGGAGCCTTGATATATTGCATTAGGTCTTCTACCGTCAATTCTCTGTCGTCGATTAGGGCAACAGAAGCATCTATACATTCCGACAGGTTATGAGGGGGCATATTCGTTGCCATACCCACAGCAATACCCGAAGCTCCATTGACTAGTAAGTTGGGGATTCGGGTCGGCAAAACAGTTGGCTCTTCTAATGTGTTATCGAAGTTTGGAGTAAAATCGACCGTATCTTTTTCAATATCTCGAAGCATCTCTTCTGCGATACGAGAAAGGCGAGCTTCGGTATAACGCATGGCAGCAGGGCTATCACCATCGACAGACCCGAAGTTGCCTTGCCCATCGACCAAAGGATAACGTAAAGACCAGGGTTGCGCCATACGCACCAATGCAAAATATACCGACGAATCGCCATGCGGGTGATATTTACCCAGCACATCTCCCACGATTCTTGCTGATTTCTTATAAGGCTTATCTGATGTGTTACCCAATTTGTCCATACCGAACAGAACTCTGCGATGTACCGGTTTAAAACCATCTCTTACATCGGGTAAGGCACGAGCTACAATCACCGACATAGAATAATCGATGTAGGCCGATTGCATCTCTTGTTTGATGTCTATTTTTAAAATTCTATCTTGATCAATCATTTATTTTGATGAAAATTGGTTATACAAATTATGCTGTTTAGCGTACAAAGATAACCATTTTTTGAAAAATCGAGATACCAAATTCAAGAAATAATCTTTTGTGAATAGGAATTTTCGGCATATTATTTGTTATATATAATAAACTAATAAATACCCGCCATTATTTGGCTTAAAGGTGGTATATTTGCTAAATCAATAAAAGGAGACAGATTGTTTATGGAAAGAAACTTCTCACAACATGTTAAGGAAATTCTCGGTTATAGCCGGGAAGAGGCTGAACGCCTTCAAAATTCCAACATTGTTCCCGAGCATTTATTGTTAGGAATTATACGTGACGGTGCAAATCGTGCTGTCGATGTATTGGTCGGGCTCGGAGCTTCCCTCCGAACACTGAAAAGTTCATTGGAAAATGAACTGTCCGCTTCCAATAATCACATGGAACAAACGAATGAGTTGACTATTAGTAAAAGCACAGATAGAGTTTTAAAGATGAGTATGCTTGAAGCTCGATTTATGAAAAGTTCGGAGACCGACACCGAACATTTATTGTTGGCTATATTGAAAGAGCCGGACTCTTCTGCTGCAAAAATTTTAAACACGAATGACATAACTTATGACGAAGTGGCAGCTTTTTTAAAAGGTAATGAGAAGCCGGATTTCCCTTCGCCGAGCATGGGCGCCGGATTTACGGACGATGATGACGACGAATTGGAGGAAGACCGAAATTATCGGAGGGAACAGCAAAGCGGAAATAGTACGACTGCTCAGCGTAGTAATAATGAAACTCCCGTATTGGACAACTTTGGGACCGATATGACAAAAGCTGCCGAAGAAGGTCGGCTTGACCCTGTTGTCGGACGTGAAAACGAAATTGAACGATTGGCACAAGTATTGAGCCGAAGAAAGAAGAATAATCCGGTTCTTATAGGGGAACCCGGTGTAGGAAAATCTGCGATAGTAGAAGGTCTTGCTTTGAGAATCGTGCAACGTAAAGTGTCGAGGGTGCTATTCGATAAGAGACTTGTCTCTCTCGACATGGCCTCGATTGTAGCAGGAACAAAATATAGAGGACAATTCGAGGAGCGTATAAAAGCAATTCTAAATGAGTTGTCGAAGAATCCGAATATTATTTTATTTATCGACGAGATTCATACTATTGTCGGTGCAGGTGGAGCCACAGGGTCTCTTGATGCCGCCAATATGTTAAAACCGGCTCTTTCGCGGGGAGAGATTCAGTGTATCGGAGCTACAACACTCGATGAATATAGGAAAAACATAGAAAAAGATGGTGCTTTGGAACGCCGTTTCCAAAAGATTATGGTCGAGCCTACAACTCCCGAGGAGACTCTGCAAATCCTCAATAATATAAAAGGTAGGTACGAGGATCATCATAATGTCACCTATACCGATGATGCATTGGAGGCGTGTGTCAAATTGACAGACCGTTACATAAGTGACCGTAATTTCCCGGACAAAGCCATTGATGCATTGGACGAAGCCGGGGCGCGAGTGCATGTTTCTAATATTATTGTTCCCAAAGAAATCGAAAGTTTGGAGGCTCAAATAGAGACTTGCCGGGAAGATAAAATAAATGCTGTTAAATCCCAAAACTATGAGCTTGCGGCGAGTTTTAGAGACAAGGAAAAAGAATTGCAACTTTCCCTTGAATCGGCGAAAGCAAACTGGGAAAGGCAGATGCAACAACATAGAGAGATTGTCAATGAGGAAAAGGTTGCCGAAGTTGTCGCTATGATGACTGGTGTCCCGGTGCAGCGTATCGCACAAGCTGAGGGAAATAAACTTTTAGCTATGTCGGGAGAATTGAAGCGCGAAATTATCGGGCAAGATGATGCTGTCGATAAAATTGTAAAAGCGATACAGCGAAATCGTGTAGGATTAAAGGATCCGGGGAAACCTATCGGCACTTTCATGTTTTTGGGCCCTACGGGTGTGGGTAAAACACATTTAGCAAAAAAATTGGCCGAATACTTATTTGACTCGAAAGATGCTCTTATCCGAATAGACATGAGTGAATATATGGAGAAATTTACTGTGTCCAGACTGGTCGGAGCCCCTCCGGGATATGTGGGATATGAGGAAGGAGGACAGTTAACGGAGAAAGTGAGACGTAAACCCTATTCGGTTGTGCTGCTCGATGAAATAGAAAAGGCTCACCCCGATGTCTTTAATCTATTGTTGCAAGTCTTAGACGAAGGACGCCTAACCGATAGCTTGGGGCGTAGAATCGATTTTAAGAATACGATTCTGATTATGACATCTAATATCGGTACGCGTCAATTAAAGGATTTTGGACAAGGAGTAGGATTCTCGACTAATACTGTTTCGGAAAAGGATTATTCGAGGGGCGTTATACAAAAGGCGTTGAATAGAGCTTTCTCTCCCGAATTTTTAAATCGTATCGACGATATTGTAATGTTCGACCAATTGGATAAAGAATCTATTTTCAAAATTATCGATTTGGAACTAAGCGGATTTTACAAACGGGTGGAAACACTGGGTTATCATCTGACTATTACCGACGATGCCAAAAACTTTATTGCCGAAAAGGGGTATGATATTCAGTTTGGAGCCCGACCTCTAAAACGGGCCATACAGAAATACCTCGAAGATGAACTTGCCGAAATGATTATTCGGGCGACGGTTCAAGAAGGTGATACTATTGTCGTTGATTTCGATAAGGAGAATCAGAAGATCGTGTCTTCGATTCATAATTCCCAAACGAAATGACAAATAATAGTTGAATAAGCCAAAATGTCAGACTCTTTGAGTCTGGCATTTTTTTTGAAAAATCATAGTCAGAAATTTAAATGATAAAAATATACAATTATGCAAAAAGGTACAATTGGGGTTACAACCGACAATATCTTCCCCGTCATTAAAAAATTTTTGTATAGCGACCATGAAATATTTTTAAGGGAGCTCGTTTCTAATGCTGTGGATGCCACTCAGAAATTGAAGACATTATCTTCTTTTGGCGATTTCAAAGGTGAGTTAGGCACGATGAATGTCACAGTGTCGATTGATAAAAATAAAGGGACGTTGACTATATCGGATCGCGGTATAGGAATGACAGCCGAAGAGATAGACAAATATATCAATCAAATTGCTTTTTCGGGGGCCGAAGAGTTCTTGGAAAAATATAAAAATGACGCGAATGCCATTATCGGGCATTTCGGGCTGGGATTTTATTCTTCTTTCATGGTTTCCAAAAAAGTAGAAATACGTACATTATCCTATAAAGAAGGAGCCCAAGCAGTCATGTGGAGCTGCGATGGTTCTCCGGCTTACGAGATGACCGATATTGAAAAGAGCGAACGGGGAACAGATATTATTTTATATGTCGATGATGACAATAAGGAATTCCTTGAAGAACAACGTATCGAGACCCTGTTGAAAAAATATTGTCGTTTCTTGCCTGTTCCCGTTGTGTTTGGAAAAGAACAAGAATGGAAAGACGGGAAATATGTCGATACAGACAAGGATAGGGTCATTAATGATATGGAGCCTGCATGGACTCGGAAGCCGACAGATTTGACCGATGAAGATTACAGGAAATTCTATGCCGATCTTTATCCGGGAATAGATGAACCTCTGTTTTGGATTCATTTGAATATCGACTATCCATTTAAATTGACGGGGATTCTTTATTTCCCGAAAATCAAAAACAATATCGATATCAATCGATACAAGATACAATTATATTGCAACCAAGTATTCGTTACCGATTCGGTAGAGGGTATCGTCCCTGATTTCTTAATGCTTTTACAGGGTGTAATTGATTCACCCGATATTCCGTTGAATGTTTCGCGTTCATATCTGCAAAGCGATTCTAATGTAAAGAAAATATCGGGATATATCACTAAAAAGGTTTCAGAGCGTCTGCAAGAGATATTCAACGGCGATCGCAAACAGTTCGAGGAGAAATGGGACGATTTGAAAATCTTCATCGAATATGGTATGCTGTCTGATGAGAAATTCTACGAGCGTGCTCAGAAATTCGTATTATTGAAAGATACGGAGGATAAATATTATACGCTCGATGAATATAAAAAACTGATAGAGGGCAACCAAACCGATAAAGACGGACAACTCGTTTATCTGTATGCCACTGATAAGGAAGCACAATACAGTTATATCGATACGGCTGTATCAAGAGGTTACGATGTGCTATTGATGAACGGACAGTTGGATCCTCATTTCATCGGTATGTTAGAGCAGAAATTGGAGAAAAGCCGTTTCGTGCGCGTGGATAGCGATCTGATTGATAAACTAATCAAGAAATCGGATACAACTTCAAATACAGCTCTCGATGAGCAACAGCGCGATATGATGACTTCTGTTTTCAAATCGCAAATCCCTGCTATGGAGAAAAGTGATTTCTTGGTTATGTTCGAGCCCGTAGGTGCGACTGCTCAACCTATCGTTATTACGCAGAATGAATTTATGCGTCGTATGAAAGATATGGCTGCTATACAATCAGGAATGGCTTTCTATGGGGAGCTTCCCGACAGCTATAACCTCATAGTGAACACAGATCACCCTCTTTCGCAAAAGGTTATTGCTGATACCGAAAGTGCTTGTAAGAGTGAATTAACTCCTATATTGGACGAGTTGAAAACTGTCAATGAAGAAATCGAACGGTTACAAGAGGCCAAAAAAGATAAAAAGGACGATGAAATTCCCGTAGCAGATAAGGAGGCTTTGAAGCATGCTGAGGAAAAGGCAAAAGAATTGAGAGCAAAGGAATCGGATATATTGAAGACTTATGCCGACCGGACACCTTTGGTTCGTCAGTTGGTCGACTTGGCTCTGCTTTCCAATAACATGTTGAAGGGAGAGGCTTTGAGTAAATTTATCAAACGGTCAGTTGAAATGCTCTAACAAGCTATACAGATATAAAGTAATACTTTAATATCTGTTCGCAAATATAATATTGAACTGATACTTTAATAGCGAATGTGGATTGTTTCATCTAATACAATCCACATTCGCTATTTTTATACTATTGATAATAAATTAATTACAAATTAAACCACCAATAAGCTCTTTTACGGATGCAATGTTATTCCTATCGAGATATTCGTCTATTCCGTCCGCTATTTTTTCAGTTATTTGAGGATCTATGAAGTTAGCTGTTCCGACCTCTATGGCAGATGCACCGGCCAATATAAATTCAATGGCATCGGTGGCGTTCATGATTCCACCCAATCCTACAATAGGGATTTTTACGGCATGGTAAGTTTGCCAAACCATACGCAATGCGATGGGCTTAACACATGCACCGGATAATCCCCCTGTAATTGTAGAGAGTACTGGCCTGCGACGATTTGAATCAATAGCCATACCCAGCAGAGTATTGATCAAGGATACAGCATCGGCGCCTTCGGCCTCGACTGCTCGGGCTATCTCGGTAATATCGGTAACGTTTGGCGAAAGTTTGACAATCAGAGTTTTAGGATAAACGGCACGCACAGCTTTTACCACAGCGGCAGCACTTTGGCAGCTTGTCCCGAAAGCCATTCCACCCTCTTTCACATTCGGGCAAGAGATGTTTAACTCAATTCCCGGAATCTTGTCCAATGCAGCGATTTTCTCTGCCGTGACGGCGTAGTCTTCTATTGAGGATCCCGATACATTTACCAAGAAATGGGTATCGATATCTTTTATGCGAGGATATATATTTTCGATGAAGTAATTAACTCCTTTGTTTTGTAATCCTACTGCGTTGAGCATTCCCGAAGGCGTTTCGGCCATACGTGGATACGGGTTGCCTTCTCTATGATGCAGCGTCGTTCCTTTTACAATGACTCCTCCCAGCCGAGATAAATCGACGAAATCGGCAAACTCTTCGCCGTAGCCAAACGTTCCCGATGCCGTCATTACGGGATTCCTCAAAAGCAACCCGCCTATATTTACTTTCAAATCTGCCATTTTAGTTTTTCTATATTAAAGATAGGACCTTCCTTACATACACAAGTATTGCCTTCGATCGTATCTTCTACGCAACAGAGACATGCGCCTACGCCACAGGCCATCATATTTTCGAGAGATACTTCACAGGATATGTTTCGTTCATGAGCAAATCGGGCTACGGCTACCATCATGGGTTTCGGGCCGCAAACATACAGCTTATCGAGTTTACTATTTAACAAGGAGTGCTGAGTCACGAATCCTTTTTCGCCCAAAGAACCGTCTTCGGTGGAAATATATACATCTCCAAACTGCCGAAACATTTCATATTGCAGTATATCCTTGTCTGAACGGAATCCTAACAAAAATTTGGGGGTATAATTCCGTTCTTTCAAGTATTTACCCCAATATAGCATCGGGGCTATTCCAACGCCTCCTCCGATAAGCAATATATTCGAATCTGTTTCATCGGGTAAACTGAATGTATTACCCAATGGTAAAACTAAATTAATACTATCTCCTTGTTTCAAATCGCATAAAGTCCGAGTTCCTTCACCGGCTTTTCTTATCAATAGCCATAGCTCATTGCGAGTGGAATCGACGAAATTGATAGAAATCGGACGCCTTAAAAATGTACCGGGAGACCGGTCTACACGAACCTCGACAAACTGCCCGGGTAACATATCGGGCAACGGTTCATTATTATCGGGTTTCAATTTCAAAAGAGCATAATTATCGTGCAGTTTTGTGTTTTCAACAACCCGAAAGTCAAGAATATATTTTTTCATAAAATTATTTTAGCTGAACAAAGATAGTATAAACCCAAAAGCGAAGCAAAAGTTTATCGGATTATGCAATCGTTTTATTTCTCCTTTAAAAGATAAAGACGAGTTATTCATTGTCCGGGGAAAATGTCTCGAACGTATTATCGGAGTAGAAAATCATGATTTTAGTTGCTTTTTTATTTTTTACGACCTGTTCCGATGGCTCGAAAAATGGTGCTTTTAAGTTCGTTACTTCTTCATTTTCAAGTTTATGATCCTGTTTTTGATGAATATTAGAGTCATTTTCCCTCGAATATTTTGAAGGAGCTGTATATTCGTCCGGTTTTATTTCATTCTCATCGGGAAACAAAGATGTTGAAAATTCTTTGGAGGGTGAGGCAATGTTTTCGGTCGGAGGTATTGTCGCCGTCAAAATCATAGGGCCTGTTCCATATAATAGCCAATAGATAGATAAGTCGGGATAGGCAGAATGTATCTTCCCAATGGTATTGATACTGATCTTCTGATTTCGTCCACCCAAAATTTGAGACATTGAAGATCTCTGTATCTTAGTTGCATCGGCAAATTGCGTAACAGATATACCCTTATACTCGATAAAACTTTTCATTCTTTCGGCAACAATTAGAGCTTCATTTTCTTCCATTTTTAGGGGTGTAAATAGATTCGTAATAATAAAATTATAGTTTACAAATGTAACAAGAATAAATAAAAAACACAAGTTTGTTTTGTAAATTGTGTGATTTACAAATGCAAATAAAACAACATGAGGTATACTTCGTAAATAGCCTTCATTGTTTACCAATAAGAATATTTATTAAAAGTATTATTTTACATTTATATATATAATTATTTAGAAATCAATATTTTATTTGTTGTATATAAAAAAAACAGCCTGCGTGTATCGTTCGAAATTCGAAGTTATACCTCGAATATACTTTACATTAAACATATTAAAACGTTGGTTTTTAATTATTTGTATTATATATATTGTAGATATAATAATTGTTTATGTATCTCTGTACTTGGTGGATATGCAAATGTAACACCCCTACCCTTTATGAGTTACAGATTTTTATTTTGTGTGATTTTGTTTTGTGTGTCACATTTGTAAACAGCAGCTATAAATTACAAATGTAAACTGCAAGCTGGTTTATAACTCAACTTCGCGAGATTTTATTTTTCTAGTACAGATGTAATCTTGTTCAAAAATATGAGAATTATAAGCCCTTTAAATCCTATTCGAAATAGATTTATATTATTGATTCAAAATATATTACAACTGTAAATAGCATAAAAAAGGATTCAAATTTTATACTTTGAACCCTTTTCTATCTTTCAAAATCGTAATATGTCGTTTTTTTTATATCTTTAATTCCGCCTTTAAATAACGAGCCGTAAAAGTATCCTGTACACAAACTTCTTCCGGAGTACCCGTTGTTAAAACATATCCTCCATTTTTACCGCCTTCCGGTCCCATATCGATAATGTGGTCGGCACATTTGATTATATCCAGATTGTGCTCAATGACTATCACGGTATTGCCTTTATCTACCAACCGGTTCAATACAGAGAGCAATACTCGAATATCTTCGAAATGTAAACCTGTGGTAGGTTCGTCCAGTATATAGAGAGTTTTACCCGTATCTCTTTTTGAAAGTTCCGCAGCCAGTTTTACCCGTTGACTCTCCCCTCCTGATAATGTCGTAGACGGCTGCCCCAGTTTAATGTATCCGAGACCAACGTCCTGTAAAACTTTAATTTTAGAAATAATAGAGGGTATATTTTCAAAAAATTCTACGGCTTGATTGATGGTCATGTCCAAAACGTCGGCAATAGATTTTCCTTTAAATCTTACTTCAAGGGTTTCTCTATTGTATCGTTTCCCATGACAGGCTTCACAAGGCACGAGTACATCGGGCAGGAAATTCATTTCGATAGTCTTATATCCATTTCCTCCGCAAACCTCGCAACGTCCTCCCGGAATATTGAACGAGAATCTCCCCGGTTTATAACCTCGGATTTTGGCTTCCGGCAATTCGACGAACACGTTGCGTATGTCGGCAAAAACACCGGTATAAGTGGCCGGATTCGATCGAGGCGTTCGACCCAGCGGCGATTGGTCGACCGTTACGATTTTATCGATGTTTTCCAATCCTTCTATTTTCTCATAGGGTAACGGATTTTGCAAAGAACGATAAAATTTTTGACTAATGATAGGTTGCAAAGTCCCGTTAATCAAACTTGATTTACCACTACCCGAAACTCCTGTGATACAAATGAATTTTCCCAGAGGAAATTCGACGGTCACATTTTTTAGATTATTTCCGGTAGCTCCTGATAGTATTATCTTTTTTCCGTTTCCTGTTCTCCTTTGGGAGGCAAATTCGATTTCTTTTTTACCGGTAAGGTATCGAGCCGTAAGAGTGTCGGTTTTCAACATTTCTTTCGGCGTACCGGCGAAAACGATATTTCCTCCCAGCCGTCCAGCCCGAGGCCCCAAGTCTACAATATAATCGGCTTCGAGCATCATTTCCTTATCGTGCTCTACTACAATAATCGAATTCCCCATATCCCTTAATTCTTTTAAAGACTGAATCAACCGAGTGTTATCCCGTTGATGAAGTCCTATACTGGGTTCATCGAGAATATAAAGGACATTAACCAATTGAGACCCTATTTGAGTCGCTAATCTTATCCGTTGGCTTTCTCCACCCGACAATGTGGCAGAAGCTCTGTTCAGGGATAAGTAATCCAATCCCACATCGACGAGGAAATGTAGTCTGTTACGTATTTCTTTGAGAATCTCGGCCGCAATTTTACGTTGCTGAGGAGATAAATATTCCTCTACATGATTTACCCACTCGTATAATTCCGAAATATCCATATCGGCTAGATCGGCAATATTTTTTCCTGCGATTCTGTAATGTAAAGCCTCCTTGTTCAAACGATGCCCTTCGCATAGCGGGCATGTAGCTGTCGTGACGAATTGTCCGGCCCATTTTTGAGCTTGCGATGAAGCATCGCTTTGCTGTTGAATTTCTATATATTTTATCAGACCGTCGAACGATAAAAAATAGTTCGAAGTTCCCAGCGATTCGTTTTTAATTTGCAAACGCTCGTCTGTTCCGTTCAGTATATCGTCCAACGCTTCTTCTGGAAGATTTTTGATAGGGGTTTTCAAACTACTGTCGTATTTTTCACAAATCGCGGCGATTTGCCAAAATATCAACGAATTTTTATATTTGCCAAGCGGAACGATTCCTCCTTCATAGATGGATTTTTCGTCATTCGGGATAATTTTGTTTTTGTCAATTATATTGACATATCCCAGCCCCTTACATTTCGGGCAAGCACCTTGTGGGGAATTGAATGAAAAGCTATGAGGAGCCGGTTCACTATAAGACAACCCGGTTTGCGGGTCCATCAATGTTCGGCTGTAATGTCTTATTTCTTGTGTTTCTGCATCAAGAACCATCAGTTGGCCATCTCCTTGTTTCATCGCAGTCTTGACACTTTCCTGCAAACGCCGTTCATCGTCTTTATCCACGATCAGTTTATCGATTACCAGTTCGATGCTGTGGTTTTTATAACGGTCGAGTTTCATTCCATGCGTTATTTCCCGTAGCTCTCCGTCGATTCTGACCGTCAAATAACCTTTTCTCCGAACTTGCTCGAACAAATCTTTATAATGTCCCTTACGGTTACGAACCAATGGAGCGAGGATATAAGTTTTCTTATTCTGGTATAGGTCCATTATCAGAGAAATGATTTTCTCCTCGGTATAACGAACCATTTTTTCCCCCGATAAATAAGAGTATGCTTCCCCTGCCCTTGCAAACAGCAACCGAAAGAAATCGAATATCTCTGTTGTTGTCCCTACGGTCGAACGAGGGTTTTTATTCGTCGTTTTTTGTTCTATGGAAATAACAGGACTCAATCCGGTTATTTTATCTACATCTGGGCGCTCCATACCTCCGAGCATATTCCGTGCGTATGCTGTAAAGGTCTCAATGTAACGTCTTTGTCCTTCGGCAAAAATAGTATCGAATGCCAATGACGATTTGCCGCTGCCGCTTAATCCTGTAATAACGGTGAGACTGTTCCGAGGAATATTGACATCTATGTTTTTAAGATTATGGACACGAGCCCCATATACTTCAATTTGTTCTTCTGCTTTCATTTTTTGTCGATCACCCACTCTTTTTTATAAGTAGTAAATTTACGTTTCGTATAATACAAATCGTCTTTCATAGGTATTTTTATATAGTAAACTTTTCTGGACTTATCCGGTAAGAAACGGGAACGAAGCCACGGGTTGGCTTCTTTTAATTGGGCATAAGAAACGCCCTTAGATTGAGCGAATACGGCTAGGTTGTTAATCGTGGTATCTACTTTTATTTCCGAATATCTGATTGGTTGATAGAGTTGTTTGGCTTTTAGTTTGTATCCGTATTTTGCCGGAGAAGAAAATATTTCTTTCATGGCTAAAATGCGAAATACATAACGAGATGTTTCTTCGTTCAACCATAAATCGAACGATCGATCGGCCAGTTGTTTTTCCAATTCGGTCGATATACGTCCCATACCGGCATTATAAGATGCTGCGACAGTCGTCCAACTACCGTATTTTTCATAAGCATCTTTCAAATATTTGCAGGCTGCGCGAGTAGACTTTTCTATATGATAGCGTTCGTCTATATCGTTATTTACTTCTAGTCCATATTCTCTTCCCGTACGAGGCATAATTTGCCAGATACCAACGGCTTTTGCCGGTGAAACGGCTCTTGGATTCAAGGTACTTTCAATAACGGCTAAATATAAAAAATCGGTCGGGACTTTCTCTTCTTTCAATATAGGTTCCAATATGGGAAAATATCGATTGGCTCGTTTTATGGCTAATGATGTAGACGAGTGCATATAACATAGCGTGGTGAGTTCCCTGTCGAATCGTTCATACATATCCAGACGGTCCAGATCTACAAGCTCATTTGCGAATTTCACTTGTAGTGGAAATTCGGGAACGATTACATCGGAAAATTCTTTTGTCGTATTTGCATACCCTTTAATGAACAGCGGTGTATACAAAAATAACAGTACAATAAAAAAATACCTCTTTGGCGTCATTTACTTATATCCATTAATTTTTAGGACGTAATATATTGATGTGTCCCTTTAATTTCATCTTTTTATTGTTTGCCCCCTTTGCTTCTATTACATAATAATATACTCCCGGGTCTACATATTTGCCACGATACTTTCCGTCCCAGCCTTGATCGGGGCTATCGAAGTAAAACATCTGAACTCCCCATTTATTGAATATCCAACATTTAAAACTAACGATAGATTTATAAGCTACTTTCCATTCGTCGTTAACTCCGGGGCTTGTTCCCGGTGAAAAAACGTTTGGTGCTTCCAAACGAGGTTCTCCGATATTTATGGTGAATGTCTCGCTGTATGCCTGACATGTAGCGGTACTATTACTGGCTACTAAGCGAACATAAGTGACACCCTCGTCTCTGAAAGTGTACCATAAGGTTTCATCGTTATACCGGGCAATTGTATTTGAAAAGTCCTCCTTGTCCGAGAATTCCCATTCGATATGAGTAACAGCATCCGTTACATAAGCTTTGAATTCGATCTCGGCCGGTGCAGACCCACCCAAATAATCGGTGGGATGTCTATCGTCTTCATTCGTGGCATCTTCCCGATATGTCTGTTCTGCCGTCGCTGTCGCCCCTATTGCCGATGTTATATATTCCTCGGTCGATGCCGTCTGCGACAGCCCCCAATAATTCAATATTTGATCTCCTGTTACTGTAAAATCGGTATTACAGAGAGGTGACGGTACTTGGATAGAAGAAGAAAAGTCATACACCGTTTCTGTCTGGAATGTTTGGGTATATGCCAGAGACTCTTTATCCCATGTCAAACTCATATAACTAACCGTGAGCTCACGGCGTAGCGATTTAGGGGCTCCATTGATCGAGTAGTAATTGAGCTTTTTCCCTTCCCCATCTAGCATTAATGTGGTCATATCGCACTGACCTTCTTCATTTGATGTAGAAACAGCATTAAGAATCAAAGGAGATTGGGAATAATCGATTATCCATAAATAATAACTCTCTCCATTTTGTTCAATTATATATCCACAATCGGCTTCCGAAATATTCAATGTAGAAATGTTCCCGTTTTGTATAGCTCCACTTATCGGGGTAGATGATGCTGCACCGTTTTCCCTGAATAGGCGCCAAGAAATGGGAGAATCATCTTCCCCCGAAAATTCGATCGTTGCGTTATTTAGCGAATATATCACAAAAACACCACCTGTTAAACCGGTACTAATCTCTGGCGTATGGTTATAGGCAGGTCTTCCCCCTCCCGATACGGTAATTTGTTGAGCATATAACTCACCGATTGTAATGATGCACGCGAAAAATAGCAGGTATCTACGCATATTTATCCAAATAATAATGAATGACAAAGTTACAATTTTTCAAGTAATCGTGTTTGTATCTTGAATTTAAAATTTCCCAATAATCTCGTTTCCGAGAGAGAAATGATAATATGATTTCCATAATCTCGATTGGGTTTGCAACTAACGATATTTTTATATACTTTTGTTTCTTGTATATCAAGTTTGTATATAAAAGATAACGATTTGAAAATATGAAATATACTCGAATAACCATAGCTTTATTATTTTGTTTTGCCTTCACTTTTTTGTTGTCTGCTCAGACAGAGAATTTACAAACAAAGATTATAGACGGGAAAGAATTTTATATTTATAAGGTTAAACCGTCGGAGGGATTTTATATATTATCTCATAAATTCGGTATTTCTCAGGAGGAAATTATTCGCTATAATCCTGCCGCTAAAAATGGCTTAAAAAAAGGACAGCTGCTCATGATTCCGACAAATAAGGGCGTGAATAAGCAAGATTCTGAACCGGAAATCGAAAGCACATTTGAACATACAATCGTACGGGGAGAATCCCTGTATTCTATTTCAAAGACTTATAAAGTCCCTATTCGAAGCATTATTGCACTTAATCCGGGTTCTGAACGTGGAATAAAAGCCGGTGCGACTTTAAAGATTCCACAACGTTATCAAAAGCCTGAGAAACAATCTATTCCTCTTGTACAAAAGGACACTCAAACAGCAACGAATACCGCCGATAGTGAAGTTTTAGAGGATTCTTCGAATGGGACCTCGAATGAATATGTCTATCATACGATTGCCGACGGTGAAACCTTATTTTCTATATCGAAAAGATATGATGTTGACATAGAGACTATTTTGAAACTTAATCCCGGTATTTCCCCTACTCATATGAAGAAGGGTTCCGTGATACGCATAACTCCCGATACGAAAGAATTAAATGTTACGATAGAGCCCAAACAGTTGTATACGGAATATAAAGTAAGGAAAAAGGAGACTTTATATAGTATCTCAAAAAAGTTTGGAACGACTGTTGAAGAGATAAAGAAATGCAATCCGAACATAAAACAAATAAAGCAAGACGATATAATAAATATTCCCGCAGGAATAGAGTACAATACAGTTACTGCGGAAAATCCTATCACGAGTGCAGAAATCAATAATATATACAATAAGTTATATAAAAGCGATAAGAAGGGGGTAATCAATGTCGCGGTTATACTTCCGTTCATGTTGCGACAGTCGTCTCCCGATACGAAAGCCAGTTTATATACCGAGTATTATCAGGGATTTTTAATGGCGGTAGACAGCCTTAAACGTCAAGGGGCCTCTATCAATGTATATGCGTATGATTCCGAAGAGTCCGAATCAACCGTTCGTCGTATTCTTTCAGATCCGATATTAAAAGAAATGGACTTGATTATCGCTCCTGAAAATGATAGTCATATAAAATTAATCGCTGATTTCGGACTGGCCAACGATATAAATGTCGTTAATACTTTTTCGCTTAAAAACGAGGAGGTTTCGCACAATGCAAAAGTATTCCAAACCAATATTCCCCATTCCTATTTATATGCAGAAGCTGCGGACAGATTTATCCGTTATTTGGGGAATCGGAAAGTCGTATTTTTATCTCATACACCGGAAGAACCCGACAAAAGAGATTTTATCGGCGGTCTGAAAGAAGAATTGGATCGAGCTCATATCGCTTATCACGAAATAAAGTTCGGTAATGAGTTGAACCTATTAGATCAGGATTCTATATTAGCAGATGCAAGCGGGATTGTATTTGTACCTACCTCGGCCAAAAAGAAGGTTCTTTCTTTAATTGTAGCTCCTATTGAATCATTGAAAGAAAAAAGAGCAGATTTGGATATTGCACTTTTCGGATATCCGGAATGGCTGACACAGGTTCCCGAATATCTGAACGAATTTTATAAACTAAATACTTATTTATATTCCCGGTTCTATGCCAATCCGTTCGAGGAAGATACAAAGACGTTTCACAAACGATTCCTTTATTGGTATAATAAGGATATGATAAATGCCAGCCCTCAATATGCTTTATTAGGATTCGATACAGGAATATATTTCCTTTCGGCTATACGGGAACATGGGAAGAATTTTGCGTCGCAGGATATTCGACCTTCGATCGATCGCATACAAACCGATTTTTCATTTCAGCGTGTAAACAATTGGAGTGGCTTTATCAATAAATCTTTTTATTTCATCAATTTTACACCTAATTTCACAATCAGGAAAATTAGAGAATAAACGATGAAACTTTTGCGATACATACTATTTGTTATAGCAGTTGTGTCTCTGCAATCAGGATTGGCACAGAGAAGTGATTATCAACCTGAATTTACAGTGGGAGTAAAGGGAGGAACAACCTTTTCGAGAGTCTCGTTTACTCCTACTGTAACACAATCGTTACTTTTAGGGTATACCGGCGGGGTATCGGTCCGTTATATCGAAGAAAAATTTTTCGGGTTAATTGCAGAGGTCAATTTCACACAGTGCGGTTGGAACGAAACTTTTGAAGAAGATCCTTATACCTATACTCATACGTTGAATTATGTGACTATTCCATTTCTGACTCATTTTTTCTTTGGCAATCGTGTCGTACGTGGATTTGTCAATGCGGGACCTCAAATCGGACTTTTATTGGGGGATAGTTATAAAAGTAATTTTGACATTTATAATCTGCCTGAGTTCAGCCAAAAAAGTAAGGTAAAAGAAATATATACGATGGATATAGCCCATCGATTTGATTATGGTATTACCGCAGGAGCAGGTATTGAGTTTCGTATAAAGAAAACACATGGTATCGTATTGGAAGGCCGATACTATTATGGATTGGGAGATATATTCAAAAACAGAAAGAAAGATGTATTCGCGGCTTCCCACAGCCAAATAATAACGGTATCACTGGGATATTTATATCACTTTTAATCAGTGCATTATTTTAAAAACCAATTCTTTAAGCAGATCTCCGTCATTACTCGAAGCTCCTGAGCCGATACCCTTAGAGCGAGCATCATACTGGCGTATCAATGCGATAATGTCGATACATTTAAATGCGTTGTAAGCTCGCATGGCAGTCAAATAATCTCTGGATTGGAAAGAAGACCTTAGATTCAGTTCGTTCATAATTCCATTCTCCGACTTGTCTGTCGAAAAATAGCATAGCATTAGATTTGAAAAAAAATTGAATAATACACTTATCGTGACAACCAGCGGATTGTTCTTGGGATTTTGTTCGAAATATTGTATGATTTGAGTCGCTTTTAATATATTTCGGGTGATGATTGCATTTAGCAATTCATAATTATTGAAATCTTTACTGATGCCAACATTACGTTCTACGATTTCGGGGGTAATGCGAAGACTCCCTTCCGGAAGTGAAATCGATAATTTGTCGAGTTCGCTACTAAGCCGACTTAGGTCATTCCCGACAAAATCGGCCATCATAGAAGCTGCTTTGGGGTCGATCGACAGTTTCTTCGCTACTACGTAGTTGTTTATGAATGCCGGTAACTGATTGTCATATAATTTTTTCGATTCATGCACTACTCCTATTTTTTCAATGCCGGCGACAACCTTCTTGTTTTTAAGCGAGCCATTTTTATGACAAATGACCAAGATTGTGCTCATCAGCGGTTTTTGTAAATAATATAGAAGATTATCTACCCCTTTGATATTTTGGGCTTCCTTAACAACAATCAATTGTCGTTCAGCCATCATGGGAAACCGCTTTGCTGCATTGACCACTATGGCAAAATCGTCGATATCGGCTCCGTATAAAATGGTTTGGTTAAAATCCCTTTCCGAGTCTTTCAAGGCTTTTTCGATGATTGTCTCACAGATTAAGTCGATATAATACGACTCCTCGCCCATGAGTAAATAAACGGGCTTAAATACTTTGTTGCGAATGTCTTGCAAAATGGCAAGATGCTGATTGGTATCTTTTTTAGCCATAATTACTCCTCGTCGAATCTCAAATGTTTTACCGTCGTCCGTTTATCTATGATCAATTTTAGAGCCTCCACTCCTATCAATACATGTTCTTCTACGAAATCTCGCGTGATTTTTTTGTCACTTTCTTCTGTTTTAACTCCCGTTGAAATCATCGGCTGGTCTGAAACCAACAACAATGCTCCTACCGGAATCTGATTTGCGAATCCAACCGAGAACAATGTAGCTGTTTCCATATCGACGGCCATACAACGTATGCGGCGTAAATAGTCTTTGAAATTATCGTCAAACTCCCATACCCGACGGTTAGTCGTGTAAACCGTTCCGGTCCAGTAGTCTCGATGGTGATTCCTGACGGCTGTGGAAACTGCCCGTTGCAACATGAAAGCCGGCAATGCCGGGACTTCTGGTGGAAAGTAGTCGTTCGATGTTCCTTCCCCACGAATGGCTGCTATCGGTAAAATATAATCGCCCAATTTGTTTACCTTTTTTATACCGCCGCACTTACCTAAAAACAATACGGCTTCTGGTTTTACGGCACTCAATAAGTCCATAACCGTAGCGGCATTGGCACTACCCATTCCGAAATTAATAATCGTCACCCCATCGGCCGATGCACTAGGCATATTACTGTCCTCACCTAAAATAGGAACATGAAAATGGGTAGCGAATATTTCGACATATTTAGAGAAATTTGTCAATAATATATACTTCGTAAAATCTTTAACGGGTCTTTGGGTATATCGGGGTAGCCAATTCTCGACAATTTCTTGCTTTGTCTTCATAAATATGTAATTTTGGAGTAAATTTACAGAAATAATTAGAAAGAACAAATATCAAATATGAGATGATCGAGTTAAATCTACCGCCGTATCCCTATAAAGTAAAACGAGAAAAAGATAAGATTCTTATTTTCGACGAATTGAGAAGGCGATATGTAACCTTGACTCCCGAAGAATGGGTCAGGCAACATTTTGTTGCTTACCTTGTTAATCAAAAAGAATTTCCTCGCGGGTTAATCGGGAATGAAATCTCTTTGACTCTCAACAAATGCAATCGCCGATGTGATACGATTGTTTATGATCGAAACGGGAATCCATTGTGTATAGCGGAATATAAAGCGCCTCATGTCGAGATTACACAAAAAACGTTCGATCAGATCGTTCGCTATAATCTTGTATTGCAAGTGAGCTATTTGTTTGTTTCTAATGGCATGAAACATTATTGTTGCCATATAAATTATACCACCAATAGTTATACATTTTTACCCGATATTCCTTTGTATAAGGATTTATAACCACGCTTATGTCTTGTGTTCCCGACAATTTTTACGAACAAGTATATAACATAGTTAGTCAAGTTCCATCAGGAACAGTGATAACATATAAAAGTATCGCTGTTTTAATGGGGTATCCCCAGCATGCTCGTTTGGTAGGACGAGCATTAAAACTTGTTCCTAAAAACCTGAATATCCCTTGTCATCGGGTCGTTAATTGTCAAGGACGACTTGTCCCCGACTGGATTGAGCAGAAAGAACTATTATCCCGAGAAGGAATATCGTTTACACCAAAGGGATATGTAGATATGAAACGATTCGCTTGGCGTTTTTGGGATTGATTTAAAAATAAAAAAGCTCACTATAAGTGAGCTTTTTTAGAGGTTCCTGGCAGAATCGAACTGCCGTAAACGGTTTTGCAGACCGGTGCCTAACCACTCGGCCAAGGAACCTTTATTCTTTTGAGTGATTGCGAGTGCAAAGGTATATTATATTTTTCTATTTTCCAATATTCGAGCTTATTTTTTTCTATCTTTTCTTATCTATTTTTTCGACCTTGCAATGCTTGTTACACCCGCAACAAGCAGAAGTTGGCGACTTGCGATTTCGTACCATCTTGAATATCTTATGTATAACATAAAATACAACTATTAAGAGGATAACACCTACTATTAAAGATTGAATCGTTGAATTCATAATTTATTTTTCCATAAAATAAGTAAAACGGTTATCGATATCATCGACGGTAATAACATTACGGCGTTTGTATCGCTTCATATAAGATAACATAGATAAATCTCCAGAACAAGAAACGATGTGAAACAATAATATTGCGGCGATCGAGATTTTTCCCCATAAAGGTACTGGTGACAAAAGCAATAGTATCAATAATACCGATAGGATATAAAAGGGTGCGAGAGCTATTCGTCGAAAAGTTTTATAATCGGCCGCAAAATTATGTGCAGCTGCATAAAACACGAATGACTTCCAGATGGCTCCAAAACGTACATCATTAGCACCCTCTTTTTTGTATGCAATCCAATGAATAAATTCATGTACCGGAATTATCAGAGCACAACCCAGAATAGAAAATACGACACATTTCAATATCTGTATCCCGAATTGTGAGAAAGATAACGAATCGGACCATAGTTTTCCCATAGCGAATCCTATAAAAAACAGTATGAAGAACCCGCTTATGAAAACGATCCAAATTATATGATTTTTACGAGGTTTGTTTCTCTCTAAAAATGTTTTTATATCGTCATATATAAATGAATCAATGACCTGATATCCGTCTTTTTCATAAGACGACAAAAATGTTTGTTTATCCATACTAAATAATTAGTAGTCCTATTTGATAGACTAAGAATGAAACGATCCAAGCTACTCCTGTATTGTATAACACCGTAAATGCCCCCCATTTCCAACTTCCCGCTTCTTTGGCTACTGCTATGACAGAGGCGATACACGGGAAATACAGTAATACAAATACCATAAAGGAAAGCGCTACTAACGGTGTGAAATCGGGAACCCCCGTAACAGGATTCGGCTGTGATATTTTTTGAGACAAAGATATGGTTTCGTCGGCATCGCTTTCGGAGTATAATACACCGAGTGTGCTTACCACCAATTCTTTGGCTGCTGTCCCAGAAAGTAAAGATGTCGTTACTTTCCAATTAAAGCCCAATGGTTCCACAAGGGGGGTAACAGCTTGGCCTATTTTCCCTAAATAAGAATTGCTTTGTTGTTCCATTTGCTCATGAGGAGTAAGTTCTCTTTCATAAGAGGCTTTGGGGCGTGGATAGTAACTTAAAAACCACACGATGACAGAGGCAACTAATATAACCCCACCCATTTTGCGTAGATATTGTTCGGCTTTATTCCACATGTGGCGAAAAGTAGCTTTCGCTGTCGGCATACGATATGGTGGTAATTCCATGACGAAGGGTGTTTCATCTACTTTAAAGAAGAAACGGCGCATCAATTTGGCCGTAATAACCGCAACAATAATTCCGAATAAATACAGTCCTATAAATACCAGACTAGCGTATTGAGGAAAGAAAGTACCTACCAACAAAATGTAAATAGGTATTCTGGCGCTGCACGAGATAAATGGGTTTATAAGAATGGTTATCAATCGACTGCTGCGACTCTCGATAGTCCGGGTCGCCATAATGGCTGGCACATTACACCCGAATCCCATAACAAGAGGAATAAAAGATTTTCCGTGCAACCCTATTTTGTGCATGATTTTATCCATGATAAAAGCAGCCCGAGCCATATATCCTGAGTCTTCCATGAACGAAATAAACAGATAGAGTATTAAAATGTTAGGTAGAAAAACTATTACCCCTCCTACTCCTCCGAGAATACCATCGATCAATAGATCTTTCAATGGTCCAGAAGGCATATAATTACCTATAATTTCGGATAACCATGCGACTCCATTTTCGATCCACTCCATAGGATATGCCCCGATGGAAAAGGTCGCCTCGAACATCAGCCACATCAAGAAAATAAATATAGGAAATCCGAATAGTTTATTTGTAACGAAAGAGTCTATAATACGAGTCGTTTTCGCTTCCTCTTTATCTCCCGGTCTATATGTTTCCGCCAAAGCTCCCGATATGAATCCATACTTTTCATTGGCAATAGCCGACTCTATGTCTTCATTAAGCGTTGTCTCTATTTTCTCGACTTCTGCATTGCGGATATTCATCAATTCGGGATAGGACTCGGAGCCTTCCAGCATTCGCTTGACTTCCGTATCTCCTTCGAGTATCTTAATCGCTAAATATCGAGGTGAGAACTCCCGGTTACAAGTAGGGTCTTTTTTTAATAAGTCTTTTAGAGGGGTAATACTGTTTTCGATTACTTTTCCTAAACCGACATGAACATGACGAACCGACTCATCACGGCCTTCATATACCTCGATAATGGTATCGAATAGCTGATTTACACCTTTTCCAGAGCGTGATACGGTGGGCACAATAGGAACTCCAATCATATTTCCCAAATGCTTATAGTCGATTTTTCCACCGCTTTGCTCCAATTCATCAAACATATTCAGAGCAATCACCATGCGGTAATCCATATCAATTAATTCTGTGGTCAAATATAGATTCCTTTCCAAATTGGAGGCTACGACTACATTGACAATAACATCGGGAATTTCATTTTTTAAATAACGGCGAACATACAGCTCTTCCGGAGAATAGGCCGAAAGAGAGTATGTACCCGGCAAATCGCATATGTTGAAGTGATAACCTTTATATTCGAAAAAACCCTTTTTGGCATCGACCGTAACGCCGCTATAATTGCCCACATGTTCATGTGCACCGGAGGCAACGTTGAATAAAGATGTTTTTCCACAGTTGGGGTTTCCGACCAAAGCTATATTTATCGTTTTACTACTTTGGGTAAGCGCTCTTTCTATACAGTCGTCTTCCTCGGTTTTCCAACTTTCTACATTTAGTTTGTTTTTTCCTCCCTGTCGATTTTCGAGTTGATTCGCTTCTTCGGGAGTAATAACTTCGACTAATGAAGCCTCACTGCGTCTTAGAGAGATTTCATAGTCCATTATTTTATATTTAATAGGGTCTTTCAATGGAGCATTCAATTCGACAAGCACCGTTTGTCCCCGAACGAACCCCATCTCGATAATTCGTTTTCGAAATGCTCCATAGCCTAATACCTTAACAACAACAGCCTTATCTCCTGTTTGCAAATCGGACAATCGCATACTAAAAATTTTATCGTGTTAATTTCGATTGCAAATTTCGTAATTTGTTCCGATTTCTATTCTATTTTCTGTGTATATTATTTATAATCCGTATAAATAATAACTTATTTTTGCATACTATAAAATAAAGCAGGATAATTTTCTATTTTATCCTGCTTTATTTCCGTTTGTCTGAATCTATTTATAACTGTCGTTTGTTGTCTACTCCCTCAACGAAATTTATAAAAGCATTATTGACTAATCTGTTTCCTCCGGGAGTAGGATAGTTTCCTGAAAAATACCAGTCACCCGGGTGGTTAGGAATAGCTTGATGCAACCCTTCTAATGTTTGATAGATGATTTCCACTTGTGAAGTAATATCTTCCGAAGTTAACATTCGTGCTATTTTCTTCGATATTTCCTCTTGGGTAAAAGGTGCATAAATTTCTTTTACATAGTTGGCTATCTGTTCTTTGGGGGAATTTTGCTGTGCTTTGGATTTGTTGTATACATCTTCGATGATATGCTGCATTCCCCTGTCGTTCAGTAATTCTATTGCCGCTTTGAAAGCGATAAATTCTCCCATTCGGGACATATCGATGCCGTAACAATCTGGAAATCTAACTTGGGGAGAAGACGACACGATTATTATCTTTTTGGGATGCAATCGGTCCAATATTTTTATAATACTTTGTTTTAATGTCGTGCCGCGAACAATACTGTCATCTATAATAACCAAATTATCAATGTCCGCTTGTACTGTTCCATAAGTAATATCGTATACATGTGCAGCCAAATCGTCTCTTGTATCTCCCTCGGCGATGAAAGTCCGTAGTTTTATATCCTTGATGGCGACTTTTTCAGAACGCACTTTGAGTGAAAGTATATGTTTTAACTCACTGTCGTTTAATGGAGTAGTAGCATTGCGCAACATATAGAATTTTTGCTCGCTCAAATAATTATTCAGACCTTCGAGCATACCATAAAAAGCGACCTCGGCCGTATTCGGAATAAATGAGAATACAGTATGCTCCAAATCATAATCAATACTTTCCAATATTTGAGAAGTCAAATATCGACCTAATTCTTTCCGTTCTTTATAAATATCGACATCGCTCCCTCTTGAAAAATAGATACGTTCGAATGAGCAGGCACTGTAATTTCGAGGTGGCAGGATTTGTTCTGTGTGTATGTTTCCCCGGCGATTTACCACCAAACATTCTCCCGGCTGTAACTCTTTGACTTGCTCCGCGGATAGATTCATTGTAGTTTGTATCACCGGACGTTCAGATGCGACGACGACAATCTCGTCATCGGCATAATAAAACGCTGGTCGTATGCCGTGCGGGTCGCGGAATGAAAACATATCGCCACTGCCCGTCATTCCACAAATCACGTATCCCCCATCCCAAATTCGAGCCGGCTTTTTGAGAATATCGGCAATATTAAGATTTTCCTCGATCGATTTTGTTATTGCGATGTCGTCCAATCCTTCTTTCTTATATCGGTCATAGAGCTTTTGATTCTCCATGTCGAGAGCATGTCCGACTTGTTCCAGCAAGACAAAAGTATCGGCGTAGCTACGCGGGTGTTGCCCCTGTGCGACAATACTATTAAAAATCTCATCTACATTAGTCATATTAAAGTTACCGCACAGTAACAAATTTCTCGATCGCCAATTTCCTCTTCTCAAAAAAGGGTGTACGTAAGATAAGCCTGAACGTCCTGTCGTACTATAACGTAAGTGCCCCATATAAACCTCACCGGCAAACGGTAAATGTAGGGCTGCCCAGTCGGCATCTGCCGTATCGTGAGGAGTGTTCTTGATTTGGTCCTTTATGTTTGCGAAAATTTCTTGAATTGCACTTGTTCCGATGGCACGTTCACGGTAAATAAACTCCTCGGCTGGGCGAGCATGTAACTTTACGCACGCTAAACCGGCTCCTTCCTGTCCCCGATTATGCTGTTTTTCCATCAAAAGATACAACTTGTTCAACCCATATAAATATGAACCGTACTTTTTTTGATAATAAAAGAGCGGTTTTAACAATCGCACCATTGCTATACCGCACTCATGCTTAATAATTTCTGTCATATAATGTTCTATCAATAATCAAGAAACAAAAATGAGCCATAACCCGATATTTTTATTTTTTCTGTTATAGCTCATTTTATAATATTCAAATTTTATTGTCCCGAAAATCAACGAATGAAAAGTAGTTCTCTATACTTCGGTAACGGCCACATTTCATTGTCGACCATCAATTCGAGTTTATCTATATGATAACGAATGTCATCGAGTTGCGGGGCAACCGTATCGTGATAGGCAATGGCTTTCTCTCGTTCGTTTTCAATTTTATTCGCTACCTTACGAGCCTCGACCATCGCATGTACTTTTTCCTTTATAGTCAGCAAATGGAATGCTATTTTCTCGATGACCTCCATATCCTGAGTGGCTATCAATTCGCTTTTTTCAGCCGGGAAGAGACTTTTTATTTTGAATACATTATCCAGCAAAAGAGATTGGTAACGAGTTGCAACCGGAACAATATGATTGATAGCCAAATCGCCTAATACACGGGCTTCTATCTGTATTTTCTTTGTATATATCTCCCATTTCACTTCATTGCGTGCTTGTAGCTCGACTTGTGTAAAGACATGCGTTTGTTCAAACATTTTCACCACATCGTCTTTCAAATAGCTGTCGAAAATTAAAGGGACACTGGTCTCGCAATCCAAACCTCGGCGCTTGGCTTCTTCCTTCCACTCTTCGCTATATCCGTTTCCATCGAAACAAATATCTTTACTTTCTGTTATTAAATCTTTTACAACCGAAAGTATGGCTTGGGTTTTCTCTTTACCGTTGGCAATAAGGACATCGACTTTTTTCTTAAAGTCTTGTAATTGATAGGCTACCGCCGCATTTAATGCGATCATTGCCGAAGCGCAATTCGCCGAAGAGCCGACGGCTCGAAATTCAAAACGATTTCCTGTGAAAGCAAAGGGCGAAGTTCTGTTACGGTCGGTGTTATCCATTAGAATTTCAGGTATTTGAGCGACATCTAATTTTAATCCTGATTTACCGCTCATGTTCAAAACGTCATCTGATGTACTTTCTGCCAACTTTTCTAAAACCTCGCTGATCTGTTTTCCCATGAAAATGGAAATAATAGCCGGTGGCGCTTCATTAGCCCCTAAACGATGTCCATTAGTCGCAGACGATATACTTGCTTTCAATAATCCGTTATATTTATAAACGGCGGCCATCACATTAACTATAAATGTGATAAATTGTAAATTCTCTTTCTGAGTTTTCCCCGGAGCAAAAAGTAATACGCCGGTATCTGTCCCCAACGACCAGTTATTATGTTTTCCCGATCCGTTAACTCCTTTGAATGGTTTTTCGTGGAGAAGGACTCTGAAATTGTGCCGACGGGCAACTTCTCTCATTACCGACATCAACAACAAATTGTGATCGTTGGCCAAATTGGTCTCTTCAAAAATAGGGGCAACTTCAAATTGATTGGGCGCAACTTCATTATGACAGGTTTTAATCGGGATACCCAACATGTGACACTCGATTTCAAGGTCTTGCATGAAAGCTTCTACTCGTGAAGGTATAGCCCCGAAATAGTGATCTTCCAATTGTTGATTTTTAGCACTTTCGTGTCCCATGAGAGTTCGACCGGTAAGTACCAAATCGGGACGAGCCGCATACAAACTTTCATCTACCAAAAAATATTCCTGTTCCCAACCCAAATAGGAATAGACATGCTTTACATTTTTGTCGAAATATCCACATACGGCCGTTGCCGCTTTGTTTACGCTATTCAATGCTTTTAATAGCGGTGTTTTATAATCGAGAGATTCCCCCGTATAGGATATAAATATGGTAGGAATACATAATGTTTTATCGAGAATAAATGCAGGAGAAGATATATCCCATGCCGAATATCCCCGAGCTTCGAAAGTATTGCGAATACCGCCATTCGGAAAACTCGAAGCATCGGGTTCTTGTTGAATTAACAATTTTCCCGAGAACTCCTCGACTACTCCGCCTTTCCCGTCATGCTCGATAAAGGAGTCGTGCTTTTCAGCCGTACCGTCTGTAAGCGGGTGAAACCAATGTGTATAGTGGGTAGCCCCCATTTCAAGGGCCCATTTCCTCATACCGGCAGCGACACTATCTGCCACCTCTCTACTCAATGGGGTACTGTTGTCTATCGCTTCTATAACTGCTTCGTACGTCTTTTTAGGTAAGTATTTAAACATCTTTTCCCGGTTGAAGACATATTTCCCGAAATATTCAGAAGGCCGTTCTTTGGGTTCATTAACGGGAACTGCTTTCCGGCTGAATGCTTCCTTTGCTACCTTAAATCTTAGCATTGACATAATTGAACTTATTAGATTGGTTTGATATTTTTCTTTTCGTTACAACTTCCAATTTTGAATTCGTGAAATCGATTCTATCGTATCTTCATATCTGCCAAAAGCCGTTAATCGGAAATATCCCTCCCCCGACGGGCCGAATCCTACTCCGGGAGTACCTACGATATGACATTCACAAAGCAATCGATCGAAAAATTTCCACGAAGATAATTCATTAGGAGTCTTTACCCAAATATATGGGGCATTATCTCCACCATAAATCTGTAATCCGGCCTTTTGAAGACAATCTTTCAAAAGGCTGGCATTACGCATATAATAGTCGATAGATTCTTGTATTTGTATTTTACCGACCGGACTGTAAGTCGCTTCGGCAGCCCGCTGTACGATATACGATGTCCCATTGAACTTCGTAGTTTGGCGTCTATTCCATAAACGGTTGATATTTATTCTCTTTTTAGAAGTATCGTACAATTTTAATTCTTTCGGGACAACTGTATATCCACATCGTAGGCCTGTGAATCCGGCCGTTTTTGAGAAACTGCGAAATTCTATGGCCACTCGTTTGGCATCTTTTATTTCATAGATGCTGTGCGGTATACCCTCGTCATGAATATAAGCTTCATAAGCAGAGTCAAATAATATGAGTGTTTCATTTTCAAGAGCATAGTTTACCCATTTTTCCAATTCGTTTTTTGACAGCGTGGTTCCTGTTGGATTATTGGGATAACACAGATATATAATGTCGGGACGTACCGAAGGAGGTTCAGGAATAAAATTGTTCTCAGATGTGCAAGGTATATAAATGATATTATCCCAGTGCTGTCCGTCTTTCGCTATATTTCCGGCTCGACCTCCCATCACGTTGGTATCTATATATACCGGATAAACGGGATCGGTTACGGCCACCCTATTTTGCATACTCAGAATGTCCCCGATGTTTCCGATATCGCTTTTGGCTCCGTCGCTAATAAAAATTTCGTCGGGGGCTAAGTCGACTCCCCGATGTATATAATCGTTTTCAATAATTTTTTTCTGTAAGAAGTCGTACCCTTGTTCCGGTCCGTACCCCCTGAATGTTTTCGAATCGCCCATTTCATCAACGGCAGCATGCAGGGCTTCTATTACAACCGGTGCAATCGGGCGCGTTACATCGCCTATGCCCAAACTGATAATATTAGCGTCGGGGTGAAGATGCTTGAATGCTTCGACCTTCTTTTTTATATCGGAGAAGAGATAGCTTTCGGGCAACTTTAAGAAATTTTCATTGATTAATGCCATTTTTCCTATATATTATTGTTCCATTCTCCTTCAAAAACCGTAACGGCCTCTCCTGTCATATAAACTCTATCATTCTTTTCATTCCACTCAATATCCAGATTTCCACCTAACAAGTGTAATACAGCTTTTCTATTAGCCTTTCCATTTAGGACAGCAGCGACTAACGAAGCACAAGCTCCGGTTCCACAAGCGAGGGTTTCGCCCGTTCCACGCTCCCAAACTCTCATTTTTAAATGGTCGGGAGATAAAATTTCTACAAACTCGACATTGGTTCTTTTAGGAAACAGTTCATGGTGTTCTATGAGCGCTCCTATATGATGTAAGTCGTATCGCTCCATCTCATTGAGAAAAATGACGGTGTGAGGGTTTCCCATCGAAACACAAGTTATATTGAATGTATTATTCTCTATCTCTAACGGATAAGATATAATTTCACTCAAAGATGTATTTACAGGAATTTTCGGGGCAGATAGGATAGGATTTCCCATATCGACAGAAATCCTATTTACGGTTCCATTTTTTACATCTAAAATCAGGTGCTTAATTCCAGCCAGCGTTTCAAGAGTCAATTGGGTTTTGGAAGTCAGTCCTTTGTCATAGACATATTTCCCTATACACCGAGAGGCGTTTCCACACATTTCTGCTTCTGTACCATCTGCATTGAACATTCTCATTCGAAAATCACAATGATCTGAGGGCATAATAACAACTATCCCATCGGCTCCAATGCCGAAGTGCCTGTCACTCATTCGTCGAGATAATGCACTTAAATCTGCCGGTAATTTCTCGAAACCATTCAGATAAATATAATCATTACCTGCACCCTGCATTTTTGTGAATCTCATAAGAGCATTCTTTTTGATACTACAATTTAGCTTTTAAGAACTAATTGTAGTTATTTTGAGACAAAAATAGTCGTTTTGATAAATATGATAATAAAATATAAATATAAATATTGTATAAATATATTTCGATAATATAAACAGCTATCTGTATATTATTGCAGAATAATAGCATAACAAAAATTTATTTTTACAATATGTTTATAAAACCAGAAGAATAGGGATTTTTTCATTACCTTTGCATGGTTTTCACGATAGAAATCCACAATATTTATTCGAGCTAATTACTAATACAAAATATAATTCTATCGTAATGCAAACAAAAAGAAAGGCTTCTCTAATCCTTGATGATGGAACCGTATTCGAGGGGAAATCATTTGGCTACGAAAAACCTGTTGCTGGCGAGGTTGTCTTTAATACGGCTATGATGGGTTATCCCGAAAGTTTGACAGACCCCTCCTACTCCGGTCAAATTTTAGTTACTACTTATCCGCTCATCGGGAATTATGGCGTACCTCGTCGTGAAGAGGAAAATGGATTGTCTCGATTTTATGAATCGGAAAAAATCCATGTCGAAGCGTTGGTCGTATCGGACTACTCGTTTGAATACAGTCATTGGAATGCTGATAAAAGCCTTGCCGATTGGTTGAAAGAAGAAAAAATCGTAGGAATTTACGATATCGATACTCGAGAGTTAACCAAACTATTGAGAGAGCATGGTTCCATGAAAGGGAAAATTGTTTTCGAAGATGGTGAAGATATTGATTTCGTCGATCCTAATTTAACTAATTTGGTCGCCAAAGTCAGTTGTAAAGAAGTAATTCGATATGGTAACGGTAATAAAAAAGTAGTATTGGTAGATTGCGGCGTAAAGCACAATATTATTCGCTGCCTGCTCAAAAGAGATGTTACAGTCATTCGAGTGCCGTGGGACTATGATTTCAATACGATTGAATATGATGGGCTGTTTATCTCTAATGGCCCGGGGGATCCTGATATGTGCAATGTTACGGTAGAACATATTCGTAAAGCCATGAATGGGACAAAACCAATATTTGGAATATGCATGGGGAATCAGCTTTTATCGAAAGCCGGAGGTGCTCGCACTTATAAACTTAAATACGGTCATCGAAGTCACAATCAACCCGTGCGGCAAGTCGGGACGAACAGATGTTTTATCACCTCTCAGAATCATGGCTTTGCAGTCGATAATTCGACTCTTGGATCTGATTGGGAACCGTTGTTTATCAATATGAACGATGGCACGAATGAAGGAATACGGCACAAATCGAAGCCTTATTTCTCGGCGCAATTCCACCCGGAAGCGGCTAGCGGGCCAACCGACACGGAGTTTTTATTTGATGAGTTTGTAAATATGTTGTAATCCGGAAATAAAAAGCCTTATGAATCAAGCTGAAATAAAAAAAATCAAAAAAGTATTATTGTTGGGCTCCGGAGCCTTGAAAATAGGTGAAGCGGGTGAATTTGACTATTCTGGGTCACAGGCATTGAAAGCGCTCAAAGAAGAGGGTATCACGACTATTCTTATTAATCCCAATATTGCGACGGTACAAACTTCGGAAGGAGTGGCAGATAAAATTTATTTTCTGCCGGTTACCCCCTATTTTGTAGAACGTGTCATTCAAAAAGAAAAACCCGAAGGGATACTTCTGGCTTTCGGGGGACAAACAGCTCTCAACTGCGGTGTTCAACTCTATCAATCTGGAATATTAGAAAAGTATAACGTACAAGTTTTGGGAACTCCGGTTCAAGCGATTATGGATACCGAAGACCGAGAACTTTTCGTTAAAAAGTTAGATGAGATTGATGTTAAAACCATTAAAAGCGAGGCTGTCAATTCGATAGAAGATGCAGCGAAGGCAGCTTCCGAGCTGGGTTATCCTATTATTATCAGAGCGGCCTATGCATTAGGAGGATTGGGCAGTGGTTTCTGCGATAACGAGGAAGAATTGCGTGTAAAAGCAGAAAAAGCGCTTTCCTTTTCCCCACAAATACTGGTGGAGAAATCGCTGAAAGGCTGGAAAGAAATAGAATATGAAGTCGTTCGAGATCGTTACGACAACTGTATTACAGTATGTAATATGGAAAATTTCGACCCGTTGGGGATTCATACGGGCGAAAGTATCGTGGTAGCGCCTTCTCAGACATTAACCAATAGCGAATATCATAAATTGCGCGAATTAGCCATACGGATTATACGCCATATCGGTATTGTCGGAGAATGTAACGTACAATATGCGTTCGATCCTAAATCGGAAGACTATCGGGTCATCGAAGTAAATGCGCGGCTAAGTCGTTCGTCGGCTTTGGCTTCTAAGGCTACCGGATATCCTTTGGCTTTCGTTGCAGCAAAATTGGGATTGGGATACGGGTTGTTCGATTTGAAAAACTCGGTCACCAAAGAGACCAGTGCTTTCTTTGAACCAGCTCTTGATTATATCGTATGTAAAATTCCTCGTTGGGATTTGGGAAAATTTCAAGGTGTAGACAGGGAGCTCGGATCAAGTATGAAATCGGTCGGAGAAGTGATGGCTATCGGCAGAACATTCGAGGAAGCCATTCAAAAAGGACTCCGTATGATTGGACAAGGAATGCACGGATTCGTTGAAAATAAAGATTTGGTTATTCCTGATATCGACAAGGCATTGCATGAACCGACGGATAAGCGGATATTCGTGATCAGCAAAGCCATGCGTGCAGGGTATACCGTCGATCAAATACATGGATTAACGAAAATAGATCGCTGGTTCCTGCAAAAATTAATGAACATTGTTCGTACAGCTCAGGAATTGGAAACTCTCGACGAATCGGTCACACAATTCAAAAGCGATAAGAAAGCCGGGGCGGAATTGATACGTCGGGCGAAGATACAAGGGTTCTCCGATTTCCAAATAGCACGAGCCATTTGGAAAGATAAAATGGAAGATTGCCATATGCAATGGGTGCGTGAATATCGTAAATCATTGGGGATTGTTCCTGTTGTAAAACAGATCGACACGTTGGCAGCCGAGTATCCGGCTCAAACCAATTACCTTTATTTGACTTATAGCGGTATTGCCAACGATGTGAAATATCTCGGAGACAAAAAATCTATTGTCGTATTGGGATCAGGCGCTTACCGTATAGGTTCCTCGGTGGAATTCGATTGGTGTGGAGTCCAAGCGTTGAACACAATACGTAAAGAGGGCTATCGGAGTGTAATGATAAACTACAATCCCGAGACTGTTTCGACAGATTACGATATGTGTGACCGACTCTATTTCGATGAATTGACCTTTGAACGGGTAATGGATATTCTCGAATTGGAAAATCCTCATGGGGTTATTCTTTCGACCGGAGGTCAAATACCGAACAATTTGGCTACCCGTCTTGACGAACAGCATGTTAATATATTGGGAACGACAGCCAAGAGTATTGATAATGCAGAAGACCGTCACAAGTTCTCTTCTATGCTCGACTCGTTAGGTATAGACCAACCCCGTTGGCGAGAACTGACGTCGTTGTCAGATATTTACGATTTCGTGAAAGAAGTCGGTTATCCGGTATTGGTTCGCCCTTCTTACGTGCTTTCCGGTGCGGCAATGAATGTTTGTTCGAACAATACGGAGTTGGAGCAGTTCCTACAACTGGCAGCTAATGTTTCTAAAAAACACCCTGTCGTTGTGAGTGAATTTATTCAGAATGCCAAAGAAATAGAAATGGACGCTGTTGCCCGTAATGGTGAAGTCCTGATTTATGCCATATCCGAGCATATTGAGTTTGCCGGTGTTCACTCTGGTGATGCGACCATACAATTTCCACCTCAAAAATTGTATGTCGAGACTATGCGGCGTATCAAGAAGGTTGCCGGACAGATTGCTCAGGCGCTTAACATATCGGGGCCTTTCAATATCCAATTTTTAGCCAAGAACAACGATATCAAGGTCATCGAATGTAACCTGAGAGCTTCTCGGAGCTTTCCTTTTGTATCGAAAGTATTGAAAATTAATTTTATCGAGTTAGCTACCAAAGTAATGATGGGGCTTCCAGTGGAAAAACCGAATAAAAACGAATTTGATTTAGACTATGTCGGGATTAAAGCATCTCAATTCTCGTTCTCCCGGTTACAGAAGGCCGACCCTGTATTGGGTGTGGATATGGCTTCGACCGGCGAGGTCGGTTGTATAGGGCTCGATACGAGTGAAGCTGTATTAAAGGCTATGCTTTCGGTCGGATATCAAATACCCCAAAAGAATATTTTACTCTCAACGGGAACAACAAAGCAGAAAGCCGATATGCTTGAAGCAGCGCAATTGTTGTATCAAAAGGGATATAATTTATTTGCAACAGGAGGGACTCACCAATTCCTTACCGATAACGGTATTCCTGCGGTGAAAGTATACTGGCCCAGTGAAAGTGACCGTGAGCCTCAGGCATTAGAAATGTTGCACAATAAACAAATCGATTTGGTAGTCAATATACCTAAGAATCTAACTCAAAAAGAATTGGATAACGGATATAAGATACGCCGAGCTGCCATTGACTTTAATATCCCGCTTATTACGAATGCCCGATTGGCATCGGCATTTATTCAGGCATTTTGCAGTTTAAGTATCGATGATATACAAATCAAAAGTTGGGACGAATATAAATAGCAATAAAAGATTGATGATCGATAAAAAGAGGGTGTCCGTAGATACCCTCTTTTTTATTTACTCAATGTTTTATATGAAAGAATATGCCAAGTTATGCCTATCGCTAAAACTATAAAAAGAGTTGCTAACCATATATTTCCAGCCATGAAGAATGAACAATACAGCAAAGTCAGCCAAACTAATGAAACGGAGATAACCTTTACTCGTAGAGGAATAGCTTTGTTTTCCATGAAATTTCGAATGTATGGCCCCAACCGTTTATGATTCAATAGCCACTTATATAGTCTCGGGGAACCACGGAACCATAAAATACTAGATAACAAAAGAAATGGTGTTGTAGGTAATAAAGGTAGAAAAATTCCCATAACTCCTAAACACAGAGAGATACTTCCTAAAACGATATATATGACTTTCACATCACAAAAATACAATAAATATCGAATATGCTTTATAAATAATAAGAAAGGGAGTATCTTTTCAGATACTCCCTTTCTTATTATTTGTCAGAAAATCGAGGAATTACATCATTCCACCCATGCCGCCCATTCCGGGAGCTGGCATAGCGGGTGCAGGATTTTCCTCTTTCTTATCGGCAATCACACATTCTGTTGTCAAGAACATGCCTGCGATAGAGGCTGCATTTTCCAGAGCTACACGAGTTACCTTAGCCGGGTCAATAACGCCTGCTGCAAAGAAATTTTCATAGGTATCTGTACGGGCGTTGTATCCAAAGTCTCCTTCTCCGTCTTTAACCTTTTGAACAACAACAGCACCTTCCACTCCGGCGTTAGCGGTAATTTGGCGAAGAGGTTCTTCTATGGCTCTTTTTACAATTTCAATACCTGTCGTTTCATCTTCATTTGCTCCCTTTAAACCATCTAATGCGGGGATACAACGAATGTATGCAACACCTCCACCCGGAACGATGCCTTCGGCAATAGCTGCTCTTGTAGCGCTTAATGCATCGTCTACACGGTCTTTTTTCTCTTTCATTTCGACTTCGGAAGCGGCTCCAATATAGAGAACTGCGACTCCACCGGCTAATTTAGCCAAACGTTCTTGCAGTTTCTCACGATCATAATCGGAGGTTGTCGTTTCTATTTGGGCTTTGATTTGGGCAACGCGTGCAGCGATGGAATCTTTGCTTCCCATACCGTTGACAATCGTGGTATTCTCTTTGTTTACCGTAATCTTTTCAGCACGACCTAACATTTCGATTGTCGTCGATTCCAATTTCAATCCTTTTTCTTCAGAAATAACTACACCACCTGTCAAAACAGCTATGTCTTCGAGCATTTCTTTACGACGATCCCCGAATCCGGGAGCTTTTACAGCACAGATTTTGAGAGACCCGCGCAAACGGTTTACAACCAAAGTTGCCAAAGCCTCACTATCGACATCTTCTGCTATAATCAGTAAAGGACGACCAGTTTGTGCCGTAGCTTCAAGAACGGGAAGCATATCTTTCAAGGCAGAAATCTTTTTGTCGTAGATCAAAATATACGGAGTATCCATTTCGCACTCCATTTTCTCGGTATTCGTAACGAAGTAAGGAGAAATATATCCTCGGTCGAACTGCATACCTTCTACAATATCGACAGTCGTATCGGTACCTTTGGCCTCTTCTACCGTGATAACACCTTCTTTCTTTACTTTTTTCATAGCCTCGGCAATGAGCTGGCCAATCTCGCTATCGTTGTTGGCCGAGATACGAGCAACCGATTCGATTTTCTCAAAATCGTCGCCTACTTCCTGAGCCTGAGCCTTGATGCCTTCTACCACTTTGGCTACGGCTTTGTCGATGCCTCGTTTCAAATCCATGGGGTTGGCTCCGGCAGCTACGTTTTTAAGGCCTACGTTTACGATGGCTTGTGCCAATACTGTTGCTGTCGTTGTTCCGTCACCGGCATCATCGCCTGTTTTAGAAGCAACTTCTTTTACTAATTGAGCACCCATGTTTTGAAATGGGTCTTCCAATTCTATTTCTTTGGCAACTGTCACACCATCTTTTGTAATATGAGGAGCACCAAACTTTTTCTCAATAATTACATTACGACCCTTAGGACCGAGAGTGACTTTAACGGCATCTGCCAATTCATCGACTCCTTTTTTCAATTCTTCACGAGCTTGAATATTGAATTTAATTTCTTTTGCCATAGTTCTTTACCTAATAAAGTTAAACATTAAACACATTAAAGAATAGCTAAAATATCGGATTGTTTCATGATCAGATATTTCTCACTATCTAACTCGATTTCGGTACCTGCATATTTGCCATATAAAACAGTATCGTCGGGTTTTACCACCATTTCTTCGTCCTTCGTACCATTACCAATGGCGATCACTTTACCTTTGAGGGGTTTTTCCTTTGCCGAATCGGGGATAATAATACCACCGATTGTTTTTTCTTCTGCGGGAGCTGGAAGTACCAATACTCTGTCTGCTAATGGTTTAATCTTCATCGTTTTTTATTTTAGTTAATGTTTCGTTTTATATATAATGTTCTCGCTTTCGTGAGAACATTATATATATATCCAAATCTATGCCAAAAGATTTATTTGCTTAAAATCTGACAAAACGTCACCTGAGAATCGTGGCGTCGAAATAATTACTGACAAAGATTCCTCCTCTTTTCACTTAGAAAGAACAGGTGTCATTGTCGAAAATTTATTCAAGAAGGAATGGCTATTAATGGAGTATCGGTGTGAAATAACATTTTGTGAGCGATACTCGGATTGAAAAGACGTGCAAATATATTTCGTTTACGATTGGGAACAACCATAACATCTATGGCCGATTCATGAAAAAGTTTTTCTACGTTATCTAAAAAATTTTCCTCACCGATAATCTTATAGTCTATTTCTCTTCCCGGATAATGAGATTGACAGTAGTCTCGAATACCTGCTAATTTAATTTCTGTCCATGCATCGCTTTTTTCCGTTAAGTGTAAAAACATTATACCAAACGAATAGTTTTCGAATAAACGCATGAACGTGTCCAGAGAGATTAAATCCTGTTGATCGAAATTAGTAAAAAAAGCAATGTTTTTTATTTCGTTCATACAAGTATGAGTAAATCCTTCTGGGACAGCGAACACCGGGAAATTACCGGAATCTACGACTTCTGCCGTGACACTCCCTATTAGATCGATCTCTTTACGAGTTTTTCCCCTCGAACCCATAACTATGAGCGATGGATTCAATTCCTTTGCCATTAAGATTATCGTATCTTCAGGGACACCTTCACACACCCTATAAATGAATGGTGCAGAAGGAAAATCTCCATCTGTCATCAATCGCTGCAATTTTTCGCAAAAGTTTGCCATCTCCCGATTGGCCTTTGCGAATAATAGTTTATGTTCTTCACTCTCTTTTAACTCATAGGAGATTGTCTCTGTCAAGGAGAGTGACCCTGTGGAAAAAGGAGATAAAAAAGTATGTAGTAATACAACTTCTGCTTGATGGGTAGCCGCAAAATCAAAACCTAATCGACATGCCTGTAAAGAATAATCAGAAAAATCGATAGGTATAAGAATCCTATTTTTCTGTGGTTTGTCAGAAACTTCTGATTTCCCAAACACCGGATCGGTTTCTAAAATCTCGAGGGCGTGAGGCAAATCTTTCTCATGAATTCGCACTCGCACCCCCGGAGATATAACTGGTTTTAATAAATTGACATTCTGAATTACGACAGCTATTCCTTGACTTTCCAAAACGCCTTTTAAAATAAGAGCCTTTGGATAAGTATGAATCGCCAACGTTATCAACCTGTCTTTTTTCATTGTCAATTTATCCCTTTTATTTTTTATTTTCTTCTTCAAGAATACGAATTGCCATATCGTATATTTGCGTATTATCAAGGACTACGATTCCCCCGTCGGGCCCCGGTTCTATGTGAAGGCCACAATTTTTCCCAAATGAATAATTACTGCCTCCGAAATAGTTACGTACGGTCTGTGTGGTAACATTCAACTCATCTGCTATTCTATGCATTGAACCATCTGGCAAACTGTCTTTGATGCGACGAAGTTCGTTAAATGTGATTGTCTTAGTCATAAGGGTAATGTTTTTATGGTTAATTATTTGGTTAATTGTACTCAATTGAATACGCAATAAATTTATGCTCTATTTTCTTTATATCCAAATTTTGTGAGTAAAATTTTATGAAGCATCAAGAATATGTTGCAATCAAGGCATAAACAGCTATGCAGAGTACACTTAAATAGATTACTCCCGTCGTTATTCGTATATCGGGATCTTTTATGTATGGCGATTCCCTATTGTTCAAGAATTTTTTATTTACCAAAAAACTTCGGAATCCATTTAATGCAATATAAATTATGACAGCAATAATTGTTCCCGAAATTATCCCCGCTAAGATATCCCCCGGGTAATGAACGCCTAAATATATGCGTGAATAGCAATTTACGATAGCCCAAAGGAGCGACGTGACTGCAAAAAATTTATTCCGAAAAATCATGGATAACAGGACCACTGCTCCGAAACTATTCGCAGCATGGCTGGATATGAATCCATAACGTCCGCCTCTATAACCATTTACTATTTGCACAAATTCGGATAATTCAGGATCACGAGCTGGTCTCAATCTGGCGAAGTAAGGTTTACACAAAGTAGAGGCGAACTGGTCGCAGCATGTAATGGTTATTGCAACAGCTACACAGACCAATAGAGCTTCTTTCCAATTTTTTCTGAATAGGACAAATAGAAGAGATAATATCAAAGGTATCCATGTGTATTTTCCTGTATACACCCACATGAATTTATCGCCAAACGGGGTATGTATACTATTTAAAAATAGTAATAATTCTTTATCCCATTCTATTAATTGTTGGAGTATCGACATAGAATTAGATAATTTCTATTGACGAAGAGGGTAACCACCCGCGATTTCCGTCACTTATCTTGACCTCGGACCAGTCTCCCAATTTACTTAATATAGAGACCTTAGTCCCTTCATGTAAAATAAAGAGGTCTGTTCCACTTTCTGCCGGAGAACTTTTTACCGGAACAGTCGCAGCAAATACGATGGCTTCACTGCGGGCTTTTAACTTACTATTCAATCCCCATGCAAACCAATTGGCAAGAACAGCAATCAAGAAAAGTATAATTCCTCCAAAGAAACCGAATTTCTTTGCTTTGACAGATTTGGAGAACAGATATAAATACAAACCTCCGATAAACAATAGAAAAGAACCTATTCCTATGACAGCCCATGTATTCGATGACAAAAAATTGCGTAATGAATCTATCCATACGGAAAGAAAGAACTTACCTACCGGATCGATTTTATCAACGATGTGGGTATTGGCCATCTCTAAGTTAAAGCGGGCATCTTCATTACCGGGATTCAGCAATAGAGCTCGTTCGTAATTTAGTATTGCTTTCGCAAACTCATTGTGTTTATAGTAAGCATTGCCTAAATTATAATATAAATCGGACGATACGCCTTGTTCTCTTAATGTCTGCTCATATAATTCTATTGCCTTAATGTAATCTTCCTGCCCATAAGCTTCATTGGCTTGTGTCAAAGTTGTCTGGCTATATATAGGCGATATTCCTATAACTACAAAAAGTAAATAAATATATATCTTTTTCATTTTTTCCTATTTTACTTTTTTATTGTATTTTCCATTCTGCTTATCGCATCGAGAGTTTGTGAATATAACTCCTCCATAGTTTCATTTGATTGTGCCGGTGCATATTGAGCGAACTCACATCGACTCAGGATATCATTAAACGTAGAAATCAAATCTTCTCCTGCCCCATATTTTCCCAGCTCGGTTGCAACATTGTCCTTAGTAAGTTCAGAAAGCGGCAGGCTGAGTTTATCGCTCAAATATCCCCATATGGCTTTGAGTACTTCGTCGTAAAAATGTTCTTTGTCATGATTTTTCAGATATTTCCCTGCAACTTTCAATCGCTTCAATGCGACCTTATTGGCCTTTTTGTTTTTCATCAGAGCGACATTGGCATTCGCTTTTGCTTGTTTGCGATTTATAAGTACAAAAATACAAAAAGCCAATGTCGGTAAAATATACCATAACCAATATTTCCAATTATCTACATATATCGAAGGAGTCTGCACCAAGTTCATCTTGTTTAATTTAATGTAGTGAATGTCCCGGTTCAGTAATTTTAAATCTTCTTTGTTGGAAAAATTAGAAACGGTTTTTCCTCCCTCACCAGAAGCACCTTTTTCGACTGTAATCTCGTACTCTTCTGTATGTAAAGTTTTATATTGTTTGGATTTTGTATCGAAATAGGAGAACTCTACTGCCGGTATTTTGAATTTACCCGCAAAACGAGGAATCGTAGTATATTCTACCGTCCGAGTACCGCTAACTCCTCCTGTCGTAGCTTTTACCGAAACATCTACTTTGGGGTCGTAAGTATCGAAATCGTTGGGTAATTTCAAATCGGGATTTTTCATATATTTCAAATTTCCCGAACCCTTGAATATCAATTTTAAAGTTATTGCTTCATTTGCTTTCACATGTGTAGAACTAATCGAGCTACTCAATGTAAAATTACCTACTCCTCCCATAAATGAGACCGGTTTACCCGCCGGTAGAGGCATTACTTCGACAGAAGCAGCATTCGAACTAACAGATCGACTTACCCCTTGTGGGACTCTCATCGGGCCGAACGGTCCATTAACGAGTTGATATGTTTCTACTTGAAAGTCGAATTTCCCCGGATTAATAGTTATTTTCCCGGTACGTTGAGGGAACAAAAGGCATTGTTTCAAAATCGCCATTTTATAGTTCACCCCATTGTAATTTTCCAATTCGAACGACGTGTTTTGAGGTAAGTCTATATCCTGTACCACAAATCCTTCGAATGAAGGGAAGCTATAATTCTCTGCTTGTACACCCGATGCCCGAGTGTATAATTTTATCGTTGCCAACAATGCTTCTTGTTCATATACTTTTGTCTTCGAAAGTACAGTCCGAATAAATAATTCCGTATTTCCAGCTTCTTCTCCCATCGACTGTCTCGAAGCACCGCCTGCCGAGGACGATGTTTTATCGGGAGGAAGTATCGTTAATTTCCATGTATTGGTAGAAAAAGTACGCCCATCGGCCGAGATTGTAGCCGGTGCAAAAGTGTAGCTACCTTCTTTTTCCGCTCTCAAAGTAATTACATGTGTTTCCGTTGTTTGTCTATCGACATTACCATTTACAACAGATACACTCGTGCCTGAGCTCGTTCCTTGATATAATACTTTACAGCCAGAAAATTCAGGTAACCTCAAATCTTTACCTGATGCATTATACAAAGTATATTCCAATTGGAATTGTTGCCCTTGTATCACTTGTCTGGGTCCATCTACTGCAAACCGCACATTATCGGCCCACAGAGTTGCCATACAAACCAAAGCCCCAAACATTATTAAATATCTTCTCATAACTATTTATATAACTATGTTATATGATTCTACCATTCTTTATCGGTCTTTTTACGTTTTTGTTGCTGCATCAGCGCTTTTTGGACTTTTTCTTGTGTATCTCGTTCGTCCTGTTGAATCGCATCGAGAATTTGTTGTGCATTCTCTTTCGACATTTGAGATTGTTGCGGTTGTTGCTGCTGTGGTTTATTTTGTTCTTGTTGATCTTTATTTTTATCTTGGTTATTTTGATTGTTGTTTTGCTCTTGTTGATCTTGCTTTTGGTCTTTTTGTTGATCTTTGTTCTTATCTTGCTGGTCTTTGTCGTCGTTTTTATCTTGATTTTGTTGCTCTTGTTGTTGCTTTAACAGCAATTGTGCCAGTCTGAGGTTGTAACGCGTCTCGTCGTCCTTCGGATTTCGTCGGAGAGCATTTTTATATTCTTCTATACTTTGAGCATAATTTTTTTCTTGAAACGATATGTTTCCAAGATTATGCCAAGCGTGTGCTGCTCGTAAAGAATCGGACGATGCTTGTACGATTTTTCTATATTCGTTGCGAGAATCATTCCATTTCTGCTGTTTGTAAAGCGCCGCACCTAAATTGTATGTTGCAATTTCCGACGAAGGGTTAGCTTCCAGAGCTTTACGGTATTCGATCTCAGCTTCGGTATATTTTTTATCGTTAAATAATCCGTTCCCTTTTCTAATCGTGTTGCGTTCGACTTTTTCATCTATTTTATTTTCACCTTGCGCAACAGCCTGTGCATTCTCTTGTGCGAGCAAACTCATTGTCATGCTTATCAACACAAAATACATTATATATCTGATAGATTTCATATCTCAACATATTTATGAAAAGAAGGTTATCTTTTTTAACCAACTGTTCTTTCTGTCTACAATAAACACATCTACTATTAATAACAACAATGCTATCCACGCCAATCCCTGAAATTGTTCATCATATTGCGAATAGACTTTACTCTCAATATCGGCTTTTTTCATTTTCTTTACTTCTGAGGTCAAGGCTCTCAATGCACTATTGGTATTATCGGCTCGAACATAAATACCAGTTCCTGCCTTTGCTATTTCTTGGCCGAGAGACTCGTTCAATTTCGAAATAACAACATTACCGTCTCTGTCTTTAATAAAGTTATTTTCACTGTTCCCGGTCGGGATAGGAACACCTTCCAACGACCCGATACCGATTACATCTACTTTAATATTTTTTTCGGCCGCAGCTTTTGCCATTTGAACAGCATCGTCTTCATGATTTTCTGCATCGGTTATGACAATGATTGCTTTATCTACCCCTTCATTGGGTGTAAATGAATTCATCGCAGTAGAAATAGCCCGACCAATAGCTGTACCTTGTGTCGGAACCATATTGGGATTAATGGTATTCAAAAACATTTTAGCCGACACAAAATCTGATGTAATCGGTAACTGAGTATAAGCATCTCCTGCAAAAACAATAAGACCTATCTTGTCGTTGTCCAATTCATCTACGAGTTTTGACAACATCATCTTTGCTTTTTCCAATCGATTAGGCGCTATATCCTTCGCCATCATCGAATTGGAAACGTCTAGCGCTATCATAATTTCGACTCCTTGTTTCTTTACGGTTTCGAGTTTAGAACCGAACTGGGGCCGCGCCAACATAAATACAATGACAATAAACGCCAATTGTTGAATAATAAATTTAATCCACGGTTTATATTTTGAGACATCGGTCATCAAAGGAGCCAGCACCGACGGATTACCGTACTTGGCCAAATTACGTCGGGACCGATAACGCCCATAGATAAACAGTCCCCACAATATAGGAACAATGATCAATAAATATAGGTATTCAGGTTGTGCAAATCGAAACATAATCAACTTCTGTTTAAGGAATATTTTTCAATAACGTATGACGAAGAACAATTTCCAAACCTAAGCATAAGAGAGCCATTAATGCCCAAATAGTATATTCTTCCTCTTTTACACTGAATTCTTTAACTGTTAGCTTCGTTTTTTCCAATTTATCTATTTCCTCAAAAATACCTTTGAGGACGTTTTTGTTCGTTGCCCTGAAATATTTTCCATCTGCTGTCTCTGCAATTTGCTTCAAGGCCTCTTCGTCCATTTCGACCGGCATATTCTGATATGTAATGCCATACGGTGTCTGAACCGGTGTAGGTGCTAATCCTTTTGTTCCCACTCCTATCGTATAAACGTGGATTCCAAACGACTTCGCTATTTGTGCCGCAGTCGCCGGCGCAATGTCACCGGCATTGTTCGTACCATCGGTCAGCAGTATGATTGTCTTCGATTTGGCTGGTCCGTCTTTTATTCTGTTAATAGCGGTTGCCAAACCATCACCGATTGCGGTTCCATCGTCGACCATACCGCAATGGACATCTTTCATTAAATTAAGAAGGACGGCATGATCTGTTGTCATCGGACACATGGTAAAACTTTCCCCGGCGAAGATCACCAAGCCTATATTGTCGTGCTCTCTACCGGAAACAAACTGTGCAGCTACATCTTTTGCCGCCTCTACTCTATCCGGTTTGAAATCGCGGGCTAACATACTTCCAGAAATGTCAAGGGCAAGCACTATATCCACTCCTTCGGTAGAGGAATTTTGCCAGCTATCGGTAGATTGGGGACGAGCTAATGCAATAATCAAAAGAACCACTGCCAAAACGCGTAAAACAAAATTGAAATGCCGCAGGTAAATTTTGTATGTACGCGGCATTTTATCGAATGGCTGTGTCGTAGAGACTTGTAGTGCAGCCTGCATACGCTTCTGTTTAAGAACATACCATGCTATTACCGGTATAATCAATAACAACAGAAGTAAATATAAAGGATTCGCAAATACCATTTTCAAATTATTTTAAAGGCTGTTATCAACCTTCGTTCAACATCTCTTTTCATTCCGTTTTTTCGGAAGTCTGATTCTCGGATTCAGTAGCCTTTTCTTCCGGTTTAGTCTCTTCAACAAAAGTCTCGGCATAACGCATTACCTGCTCATTGTCGTCCGGCAGTGGTCTCATTTTTGCGAACTTCACGAAATCGGCCATTTCAAGAATATCTCGTAATTGCCGATTGACAGCTTTTGTCTCTTCGTTACGATGCAATGTTTCAATAATTTGAGAAGAAGTCATTTCCATTGCATTGATATGAAATCGTTCGTCGATATACTCTCTAAGAATCTCCGTTAAAGTCGTATAATAGGCCTTTTCCTGACCTTGCTGCCATAGTTTAGAGTCCTTTAATTCGTGTAAAGCTTGTATTGCCCGGTCATAAGGCGGAACCAACATTTTTTCATCGATAGTTTCTTCGCCTTTTTTCCGCCGGCCCCAACGCCAATATGCATATATTCCTGCCGCTATGACGATTAAAGCGACCAATAAATATATTACCCACGACGGAATGTAATCCATCAATACAAAAGGTGGTGCATCTACTCCTTTTATATCGAACTCTGCATGAGTTGTATCAACCGGAACCGGTACTACTTTGAGACTCAACGCCTGAGTCTCGAAAGTATCGTCTTCTATGACATATTTGAACGGAGGTAGATAATAAAGTCCCGAATCGAACGAGGTGACAAGAACTTCATTATTTATTTGTATCCGATTGTTTTTCAAATCAATCGTATCGGGTTTAGATACCTTCAACACTTCTACGCCTGTAACAAGCGTATCTTGAATAATGGGTAACCTCACAAATTTATCTTTATCCTGAGAAACCTCTAATCGCACCGTAGTTTGATCTCCCATCATAATAGCGGCAGAATCCATTTGGGCTCGCACGACTATATTATTCTGGGCAGATACAGTTGCCATAAATACCGGCAATACAGAACAAAGACCTAACAACTGTAATATTATATACCTTCTTTTCATATATACATAGATTTTTAATCTACCCTCTTCGCTTGAAGAGAGTCATAAGGGCTACGACAAAATCATCGTTTGTTGCGATAGTCGCTAAATCGACTCTACTTTTACGTAAAGTCGCAAGCATTCTTTCTTGTCTCGAATTCCACCAAGTGGCATATCGGTTTCGCACGTTTGCCGAAGACGAATCTACCCACTGCTCACACCCTCGCTCGGAATCTTGGAGTTTAATCAATCCTACATTGGGTAATTGAGTTTCACGTCGGTCATATACTTGTATTGCCACCAAATCGTGACGACGGTTAGCTATCGATAAAGCATTTTTATAATCGTTCCCGTCCACGAAATCAGAAATCAAAAACGTCGTGCATCGTTTCTTGATTGCGTTTGTCATATATTCCAGAGCCAAACTTATATTGGTTCCTGTACTCTCGGGTTGGAAGTCTATAAGTTCTCGTATGATATACAAAATATGCTTGCGGCCCTTTTTGGGGGGTATGAATTTTTCTATCTTATCGGAAAAAAATATCATACCTATCTTATCGTTGTTTTGTATAGCCGAGAATGCAATGGTTGCAGCGACTTCGGCCATCATCTCACGTTTGGCCTCTCCTACCGCTCCAAAATTTCTACTGGCAGAGACATCGACCAAAAGCATGACTGTCAATTCCCTTTCTTCTTCAAATACTTTCACGTAAGGTTTATTGTAACGTGCCGTCACGTTCCAGTCTATATCTCTTACGTCATCGCCATACTGATATTCTCGGACCTCGGAGAACGCCATACCCCGACCTTTAAAAGCCGAATGGTATTGCCCCGCAAATATATTACGGGAAAGACCTCTCGTCTTTATCTCGATATGACGAACTTTTTTTAACAGCTCACTGGTTTCCATAAATTATATCCCGAACATCATTTAGGGAACTTCTACCTTATTGAGTATTTCACTAATAATTTCTTCTGCGGTCATATTGTTGGCCTCGGCTTCGTAGCTCAACCCGATACGATGACGCAATACATCGTGACAAACGGCACGCACATCTTCGGGAATAACATAGCCCCGTTGTTTTAAAAATGCATAAGCCCGGGCGGCTAAGGCCAGACTAATAGATGCACGAGGAGAGGCTCCGAATGATATCATTTCTTTCAGCTCTCCCAAACCATAATCTTGGGGGAAACGTGTTGCAAATACGATATCGACAATATACCGTTCTATTTTTTCATCTATATAAACTTTTTGGACAATCTCTCTCGCTTCAATAATCTCAGACGGTTGCAGAACGGGTTTAATATCTATTTTTCGTCCGCTTATATTCTGACGTATAATGAGTTTTTCTTCTTCTTTTTTAGGATATCCGATGATTACTTTAAGCATAAAACGGTCCACCTGTGCCTCTGGTAACGGATATGTACCTTCTTGCTCTATCGGGTTCTGAGTAGCCATAACCAAAAACGGATCGTCTAATTTAAACGTCTGCTCACCAATGGTAACCTGACGTTCCTGCATGGCCTCTAATAGCGCACTTTGTACTTTTGCCGGAGCTCGGTTAATTTCATCTGCCAAAACAAAATTGGCGAAAATAGGACCTTTTTTGATCTGAAATTGCTCTTTTGCCTGACTATATATCATCGTACCCATGACATCGGCAGGCAGTAAATCGGGCGTGAATTGTATGCGGCTATATTTTGCATCAATGAGAGAAGCCAATGTTTTTATAGCCAAAGTTTTTGCCAACCCCGGTACACCTTCAAGCAAGATATGTCCGTTGGATAACAATCCTATCATCAGTGAATCCACCAAATGTTTTTGACCGACAATAACTTGATCCATGCCTTGTGTTATCATATTCACGAACGAACTTTTACTGGCGATCAGATCGTTCAACTCCCGAATATCTACTGTTTCACTCATACGTTTTATCTTTTTATATTTTTAATTTATACGTTTTTTGACTTTCTCTGTCGCAAAATTAGCCATACACTGGTTCTATATATACCTAATCGTGTTAAAAATGGCTAACTATTCACTTAAAAAAGACTAAGTCGCTAACTTATTCAGCTAACGACTCGGTTGATATTTATTCATAACGACTCTGTATTTTCGCGGCTAATGCCTTAGCTTTCTCGACAGAAGTCCTATTGTTTGCATCAATATCATATTTCGATGCACTTGGAATGGTTAAACGAGTCCCAATCGGAACTTGATTAGGATTTTTAATCACGTCCTTGTTTTCTTCATAAATATACACCCAAAATGCCTTATGCCCAAAATATTTTCGAGCCAATGTCGTCAGAAATATTCCTGATCGAATAGTTTCTATAACCGGCTTGACCTCAGGCGCTGCGAGGGGAGAAGCCGAGATTACCGAGTCTTTAAGGACAGAATCCTTTTCCATTTCTGAAAGTGTATCTTTATTTTCCGGTAGAACAACCGATTCGGGATTGTTGTTCATGGGTCGCGAATCGATCGACTGCTTTCCCAAAGACAGAGTATATTCTCCGATTTTCACAACATAAGGGCTATCATTTCCCATAAAAAATATACCTCCGGCCAAGCATATTATAATAATGCCGAATGTGGACAGTACACCCCACCAGAATGATTTTCGAGAAGCCGATTTCCGCAAATAATCTTCATAACAATCTTCCTCTTTTTCTTCTACTTTCGTCTCTGATTCGGGTTGAATAATTTCCTCTTGAAATTTCTCTATTTCCTGTGATGATACAGTAGATTCAGAAGATTCTTCATCGGCTGATTTATCTTCCTGAATATATTCATGAGCCGGTTCTATGAGTTCATCTTCCTCTTCTTTTTCTCGAATTTCTTTTGAATCTTGTAGTTCTACATTTTCGGTATTACAAATGTCGTTATTTTCATCTATATCTTGACTTGGAACGGCCGTCATATCCTCAATCGGCACATGATCATTGAGGACTTCGACAGAAAAGCTGGAAAATGGAGCATTAACAGCTTCACGCAATACTTTATCAGGGATAAAAGACAGTTTATAGTGCCCCGGTATCTCCACAGGTTCTCCGGTTTGAACATTGATACTTCCTCGGGCTTCTACCCATATAGGTTTAAATAAGCCTAACCCGTTTATTCTCAACTCTTCACCAGAAGTTATGACTTCTGTTGAAACAGTAAAAAATTCTTTCAAAAAAGTTTCTGCTTCTTTCTTCGTGATATTCATCTTTGAAGAAAGCAATCCAACCAAATCGGGAAAAGATATTTTTTCGTTCATTTGGAAGACAACATTTTAAGTTTAGTTTTAATAGCACTCCCCGGTTTAAATGACAGAATCATCTTGGGAGGGACAAGCATACGCTTACCGGTTGACGGATTCACGACTACTCGTTCCAATTTCTTTTTGGGCTCGAATAACCCGAATCCTTGTATTGCCACTGTGTCCATCTGAGAACAACGTTCCTTCAAAATTTGAAGAAATGCAGACATGTAGCTGTCGATTTCTCCTTTATCTTTGCCCAATCGGGATTGTAATTGTATCAAAAAAGATTTGTGATCCATTCTCCATTATTTTTTTATTGAGAGAAGTTTGTTTGTACCATTAATAGCCTATGTGCAAATTTAGAAAAAAATTTGTACAAACGTACATTATTTGTATATTTACCGTTACTTAATCAACATAAACCACTATGGAAAATGTTCGAAAATATTTTAAACGCGATATAAGTTGGCTTTCTTTTAATTACAGAGTATTAATGGAAGCTATGGATCATACGGTTCCGTTATTTGACCGAATAAAATTTTTGTCTATCTATCAATCCAATCAAGAAGAATTTTATAGAGTGAGAGTATCGGAATATCACCAAATACTATCTGATCCGCTGCAAAGTACTGAGGATAAACGACAGGCAGAAAATACACTGAGCGCAATCAATCAAGAAGTAAATCGACAAGTAGATATTTTCAATAAGTTCTTTTTCAACGAGATTATACCTGAACTTGAAAAAGAAGGAATGGTATTGTATCATAACGAACAAATAGAAAATTGTCATCGAGAAGAGATTCGTAATTTCTTTAAAGAAGAGGTATTCCCTTTTCTACAACCGGTCTTGATTCTAAAAAACGATATTGTCTCTTTTTTACGAGATAATCGACTTTATTTGGCCATAAAAATGTACAAGAAAGGAGATCCCGATAGACAACCGTTTTATGCCCAAATAAAGATACCATTTAGTAAAGTACCTCGTTTCATAAATCTCACACCTCACGATGGCAAAAATTATCTGATGTTTATCGACGATATGATCGCCTTAAATTTAGACGTCGTATTTCCCGGATTTATTATCGATTCTCACTATGCGATAAGAGTCTCTCGCGATGCAGATTTTTCCATAGAAGCCAAAGAGGTAGCGAACATCGTTGATGCGGTACGCAAGCGCGTAAAAAAGAGAAAAATAGGGAATGCCAATCGACTGGTTTACGATGGCTGCATGCCCTTAGATATGCTGCAATACATTTGCGATGCCTATGATATTCCTCACGGACAATGTATTCGATCAGGGAGATACCTTAATTTGGAAGATTTATCGAAGTTACCGAATCTAACCGGAAAAGAATTAAGCGAAGTACTCCCCTCGCCTATGCAGATACCGGCATTCGACAGAGCACCAACCATGTTCGAAGTTATTCGGCAACGGGATTTTCTAATTCATTTTCCATATCAGTCGTTTAGTTATTTAACCCGTTTTCTTACCGAGGCTGCCGATAATCCTAACGTTACCGACATAAAACTCACCCAATACCGTGTCGCTGAAAATTCCGAAATCATAGATCGTTTACTTTATGCAGCACAGAAGGGAAAACAAGTAACTGTATATGTAGAGATAAAGGCACGGTTCGACGAGGAAAACAATATCATAACTTCCGAACTGATGCGAAAATCTGGTATCCGCGTGGTGTATAGTACTCCCGGATTAAAAGTACATGCAAAAGCATTATTAATCAAATGTTCTACACTTCACAAAAATCAGCCACAAGCTTATGCTTTTTTAAGTACAGGGAATTTTAATGAAAATACGGCTCGAATTTATTCGGATATGGGCCTGTTCACTGTAAATAGGGAAATTACCAGCGAATTGGATAAATTATTTTCCATTTTAGACGGCTCGTCAAATGACCGATATTTCCAAACTTTATTGGTCGCTCAATTCAACATGGTCGATGTGTTGAAACGGAAAATAAATTTTGAGATCGAAGAGGCTCGTCAAGGGCGGAAAGCCCATATTATATTAAAAATGAATGGGCTGCATGATACGAATATGATAAATGCCCTTTATGATGCCAGCGAAGCGGGTGTACATATAGATTTGATCGTAAGAGGTATTAATTGTTTAGTTCCCAACCAACCTTACAGTCGCAATATCCGTATGATTCGCATAATAGATTCTTATTTGGAACATGCGCGTATTTGGTATTTTTACGCTGGTGGACATGAGGATATGTACCTTTCTTCGGCAGATTGGATGCGACGGAACTTGAACAGACGCATTGAGACTGCTGTTCCCATATTCGACCAAAGCATAAAAAATGAAATATTATCAATTATATCCCTTCAACTGCAAGATAATGTCAAGGCTTGTTATATAGACGAAAATTTAGAAAATCACTATGTTCAAAGTCGGGAAGCAAAGCTCCGTTCTCAACGACACTGCTTTCATCTGTTAGAAAAATATTCTATTCCCGACACTCAGTCTGTGATACCCGAAATTTTTATCAGTTGATTGAGATTTACTAATTTATCATTCGGTAATTTCGACATTGTTACCTTCCGGGTCGAGTATAGTACTCTCATAAAATCCATCACCGGTAAGCCGAGGTTGTCCTATAACCGTATATCCATCGGTTTGCAAACGTCGGGTAAGCTCGTCGACAGCTTCTCGACTACCTACCGATATAGACAAATGGGCCAAACCTTTCACTTGGCCTCGGTTGAAAGGCATATCTAAAATATCAGGACGATTCATCAATTCAATACAAGCTGTTCCCTCATCAAAAGATAAAAAATAAGAAGTAAATTTCTTAGATTCATTGACATATCTGTCATTACATAAAGCACCGAAATATTTCATATAAAAAAGACGAACCGATTCGATATCGTCTACCCATAGTGCAACGTGATTAAGTTTCATATGAATGTGTAATTTTTGTACAAATGTACATTACTTATCTATATTACAAATTCTTGTCGACTAAAAAAAATTAAAAGAATAACGATTATCATGTGATTTTCATTTTGTTTTTTATTATTATTTTTGCAGAAAAATCTCAAATCATGAAAAAGATAGTATTTTTATTTCTAATTTGTATGCCGATATGTCAGGTTGTATCGGCTCAAACCTTAAAGAAGCAGAACCAAATGCTGAAAGATTCCATCGGTATTATGCACAAAGTAATCGATGAAAAGTCTTCGGTAAATAGTGCTTTATCGAAAGACAACAGTACACTTAAAAATCAAAATGTATTACTAAAAGCCAGTAAAGACTCATTGATTAAAGAGCAGAAAACACTTCTCGGTAAATATAAAAATTTATCAGAAGAAAACGATTTATTAAAAGACTCGCTTTTTATATATCGGGGCCAAAATAAAACATTGCATTTGCAAGTAGATAGCCTTAATACAAAAATTGGGAATCTTACCGAAGAAATGAATACAAAACTTGATTACATGGCTAAACAAGAAAAAATTTGGGGAAGGAAAAAATACTTCAATATTTCTTATGGTATGCCTTCATTAGCCCGGGGTAATGGCTTAGAAAAATTAAATAGTGATTTTGCTGTGGCTATAAACCGAGGAAATACTTATTATTTGCACAAAAAGCCTCTTTTCGGAATGTTGAAATTCGGATTGGATTGGACAGTCTTCGATATAGCAGCAGCAAAATATACCGTAGAAGAAAGTGATTTTGAAGACGGCGGAGATATTTATAAAGCTGAAATCGGAATGCAGTTTGGTCCTTCTATCACGATTAATCCGGTCGATTTCTTAAAAATAAACGTATATTTCCGTTATGATCCGACTTTCTCCGTCGCATATAATCAAGACAGTGATTTCCTGATGAACTATGGATCTTATTTTAATACAGGTTTAGCGGCTTCATACAAAGTTATATCTCTTGGCACTGAATATCGTTGGGGTACGACTTCGTATAAGATAGATGAAGAAAATCAAGATTGGAAAGTATCAGGCGCATACCTATATGTTAGCTTCCGATTCTAATCGGTATAATTTATTATAGAGGCACAGCCGATAGGATTTACATCTTATCGGCTGTAAATTTTTCGAACAATTTGCCAATATATAGATTTTATAATATTCCTCTGAATAGCTTTACCTTGTATTTCAAATTATTGGCAAAACAATTTAGAGGTAAAGAATGTTTAAAAATAAACTGACACTTTATAGCCAGCTTTATACTCATAATAAAAAGACATCTTGTTAATATTAAAAAATTAAGTATATTTGGATTCCGGCAATTATAAATGCATTTCTTTTTATACTTTATTCCCATCTCAAATTAAACATAACAAAAATGAAAAAATTACTTTCTTTATGGATAACGGTTGTTATCATTCTATTTCAAGTTCAAATCTCAGAAGCTTGTACCGGCATTACTTTAACAACAAAAGATAATTCTATGATTCTTGCCCGAACAATCGAATGGGGCGGCAGCGATTTAAATAGCCAATATGTTGTTATTCCTCGTGGTTACGAGCAGTATTCCTATATTCCCGGAGAAGAGCGATCGGGAATGAAATTTACGGCTCGTTACGGTTATATCGGGTTATCCGTCGAACAAAAGGAATTTGTGGCAGAAGGACTAAACGAGGCCGGACTATCTGCCGGATTGTTTTATTTTCCCGGATATGGTCGATATGAAGATTATGATCCCAAACTGAAAGATTCCAGTATAGCCGATTTACAATTAGTATCATGGATATTGGGAAACTTTTCAACGGTAGACGAAGTTATGAAAGCTATAAAAAAGATACACATCGTGCCGATTGACCCAAGAGCCTCAACCGTTCATTGGAGAATGGCAGATATTACAGGAAAGCAAATCGTATTGGAGATTGTTGATGGTCAACCTAATTTCTATGAAAATACATTAGGAGTACTTACCAATTCTCCCGGTTTTGACTGGCATATGACCAATCTGAATAATTACATCAATCTTTATCCCGGGACTACTAATCCGAGGACACTCGGAAATATAAAACTCTCCTCATTTGGTGCAGGCAGTGGTTTCCTCGGCATTCCCGGTGATATCACTCCCCCATCGAGATTCATACGTGCCGCTTTTTACCAGACTTCTTCTCCACAAAAAGAAACAGCGATAGAAGCTGTTATACAGAGCTTTCACATTTTGAACAACTTTGATATACCTATCGGTATAGAGTTTTCTGAAAGTGAAACGCCTACCGATATACCGAGTGCCACACAATGGACATCATCGACAGATCTTACACACAGAGTCATTTATTATCGTACTATGTATAATAGCGACATTCGTTGCATAGACTTGAAAGCCATCGATTTTAATCGTGTAAAATATCAGGCAGTTCCACTCGATTTGATAAAACAGCAACCCATACAGCCAGTACAAATCAATTGATCAATACTCGGTAAACAGATTATATTTGTAAATGTAATCACGAAAAGACCGTATCTATCATAACGATATGGTCTTTTTCCATTTTGGAAATATCGTCTTTATATTTGAATTTAATAATCAATTATAAATCAAACAATTATATAAAACTCAAACTGTGGCATCTTAATTGTAAAATGTAAAACGAGAACTCTATAACAGAGACATGTGAGAAATGGAAAAGCAGAAAATGGATCGTAAACAAGAGAAATTCAAAATCTTGAAATTCGGAGGAACTTCATTAGGAACCGTCGAGAGAATCAAACATGTAGCAAATCTTATTTGTAATAATGAGTTGAATCTGGTCGTACTATCGGCAATGTCGGGCACGACCAATTCATTGGCAAAAATAGCCTCATTACTATTTAATGGAGATATCGACGGTGCACAGCGAGACATTAAGTGTTTGGAAATCAAATATATCGAAGTCGCCGATAAGCTCTATCTTTCTGCAAAGAGCATAGAAGAAGCTAAAAAGTTTATTCTATGCTCTTTTTCATCGTTACAAACAATAGCTCAATCTCCCATTTCTTCAAAACAAGAAAAAATCATACTGGCACAGGGCGAATTACTGATAACTCGACTGATGCATATTTATTTGAAAGAAATTGGAATCGTGTCGGTTCTGCTTCCTGCGATTGAGTTCATGCGTACCGACAGAAACGGAGAGCCCGATATACACTTTATCAAAAGGAATGTATGCAAATTATTAAAACACTATCCCAATAATCGTTTGTTTATTACGCAAGGTTATATTTGTCGTAACGTATCCGGTGAAATAGACAACCTACAACGAGGCGGTAGCGATTATACTGCATCATTATTGGGTTCTGCCTTGAATGCATGTGAGATACAAATATGGACCGACATAGACGGCCTACACAACAACGACCCAAGAGTAGTATCGGCAACAGCACCAGTGCGTACTCTGACTTTTGACGAAGCCTCCAAGCTCGCTTATTTCGGTGCAAAGATTTTGCATCCGACATGTATCCTTCCGGCCAAATTAAAAAATATCCCTGTAAGGTTACTCAACACTATGAATCCCCAAGCTCCGGGAACGCTTATTTCCGATACTGCCGACACCGGGAAAATAAAGGCTGTTGCAGCCAAAGATAACGTAACTTATATTAAGTTGCGCTCCCATTATAAAATACCGTGTTACCGTTTCCTCGAAAAAATATTTCACTGTTTTGCACAATCCCACACACCTATCGATTTAGTCGTAACGTCTAATGTGGAAATATCTTTATCAATCGACAATAAGATGCATTTGCCGAAAATAATCTCTATGCTGGAACGATATGCCGATGTTTCGGTCGAAGATGATATGGTAATTATTTGCGTTGTGGGCGATTTGAAATGGTATAATGTAGGCTTTGAACATCAAATAGTCGAAGCCTTAAAAGATATTCCTGTACGAATGATCTCTTACGGAGATAACTGCGATGTGTCGTTCGTTATGCGTCGTGATGATAAAAAGCGAGCTTTGGAAGCACTTAGCCAACGTGTCTTTTCTTAATAAATAGCAAAATAACCCTGTTAAAACGGGTGATAAAGTCAGACAAAAAAGGTCATTCTGAAAATGAATGACCTTTTTCTTATAAAAATAATTTTAATTCTACTAATTTACATCTTTCACTCCTGCAAGTTCCGGATCAATCATAATACGTCCGCAATATTCGCAAACGATAATTTTCTTACGCATTTTGATGTCGAGCTGTCTTTGAGGTGGAATACGATTGAAACACCCTCCACAAGAATCGCGTTGAATATAAACCACTGCCAAACCATTGCGTGCGTTCTTACGAATTCTCTTAAATGCAGACAACAAACGAGGCTCTACTTTATTTTCAAGTTTCTTGGCCTTTTCCCTCAGCTTTTCCTCATCTTGTTTGGTCTCCGAAACAATTTCATCAAGTTCGCTTTTCTTTTCGTTCAAAATATGTTGGCGATCCTGTAAAATCTCCTCCGAAGCTGCGACTTCATTACTCTTGGCCTCTTGTGCCGCGATAAATTCATTGATACGTTTTTCACACAATTGAATTTCAAGCGTTTGATATTCGATTTCTTTCGACAGAAAATCAAATTCTCGATTATTCCGCACGTTATCCTGCTGCTTGGTATATTTCTCTATAAGCGTTTGGGCATTTTGTATTTCTACTTTTTTAGCCGACACAGCAGCTTTAAGGTCTTCTATTTCTGTATGAAAGTTTTTGATACGAGTTTCAAGACCGGCAATCTCATCTTCAAGGTCTTGAACTTCAAGAGGAAGCTCACCTCTCAATGTTTTTATTCTATCGATTTCCGAAAGAATGGTTTGCAAATCATACAGTGTTTTCAACTTCTCCTCCACTGTATATTCTTTCTCTGCTTTTGTTTTGTCAGTAGCCATACTTTACAAATAATTTATCGGATTTGTATCTACCTGTGTAGAATGGATTGCAAAGGTAGGGAATTTTTTTTGAATTATCTCACAAAAAATTTCTTTTGTATATTGTTCGCTCTCATAATGACCGATTTCGGCCAATAGTATACGAGATTCAAATTCGAAATAGTCGTGATAACGAATCTCTCCTGTAACAAACATATCGGCTCCGGCTATGACTGCTTTTGTCATCAATGAGGATCCGGCTCCTCCACATAAAGCTATTCGTGAAATTTTTCGGTTATGCAATGGAGAATGTTTTACGCAACCGGTCTTAAAAATTTCTTTCAGCTTTTCCAAGACCAACACTTCATCGACAGGTTCCGGTAAGGCTCCTACAACACCGCTCCCGACTTGTTCCCATCGGTTGGATAACGGAATCAAATCGAATGCCGGTTCTTCATACGGGTGGCTCCTTTTCAGCGCATCGATAACCGCTTCTTGTACATGTATAGGAACTATCACTTCCAAGCGTGTCTCTTGTTCCCGGTGAAACTCCCCTATCGCACCGCAATATGGATTAGCATAAGTTCCCGCACGAAACGTCCCAGTCCCTTCTTGTCCGAAACTGCACTTGTCATAGTTCCCTATATGACCGGCTCCTGCTTCAAAAAGAGCGCTTCTTACGCTCTCGACATGAGTCGAAGGTACATAGGTAACCAGCTTTATCAGTCGGCCGCATAACGGGTCTAAAACTCGAATCGAGGTCAATCCCAGTTTCCGAGCCATTCTGTAAGATACCCCCTCCGGGGCATTGTCGAGATTGGTATGGGCTGCATAAATGGCTATGTTGTGTTGAATAGCTTTAATGACAATCCTCTCGACATAACTATTCCCCGTTATCGATTTCAATCCCTTGAAGAGTAAAGGATGGTGAGATACAATCAAATTATATCCCATAGAGATAGCTTCGTCGACTACGGCTTCCGTGACATCGAGACAAACAACCGCACCCGAAACCGATTGAAACCGACCGCCCACTTGCAATCCTGCATTATCATAGGATTCTTGCCAATTCAATGGAGCGACCGACTCTATCGCCTTTATGATATCGTTAACTATTATCACGAATCTCTAATTCTTCGGGTTCACTTTTATACATAGTTCTTCTAACTGGGATTCCGCCAAAACAGAAGGTGCATTAAGCATAACATCTCGACCGGAATTGTTTTTGGGGAATGCAATACAGTCCCGTATAGAATCTAATCCGGCGAACATCGAGACCAGACGATCCAAACCGAACGCCAAACCTCCGTGAGGTGGTGCTCCATACTTGAATGCATTGATTAAGAAACCAAACTGATCCAATGCTTGCTCTTCGGTAAATCCCAGCAAACGGAACATATGGTCTTGCAATTCACTGTCGTGTATACGGATAGACCCGCCACCCAATTCGACACCGTTGATAACCATGTCGTAAGCGTTCGCTCTGACGGCTCCGGTATCGCTATCCAATAGAGGAATATCTTCCGCTTTCGGGGAAGTAAACGGGTGATGCATGGCATAGAAGCGCTGGGTCTCCTCATCCCATTCGAACAAGGGAAAATCGATAACCCACAAGGGTGCAAACGTATCTTTATCCCGCAACCCCAAACGAGAGCCCATTTCCAGCCGCAGCTCACAAAGAGCCTTACGGGTTTTCATCGCAGGACCAGCTAATATCAACAACAGGTCGCCCGGTTTTGCACCGAATCTTTCGCCCCACTTTTTCAAATCGTCTGCCGAATAAAATTTGTCGACCGATGACTTTGGCGTGCCGTTTTCATCGAAACGGACATAGACCAACCCTTTGGCTCCTATTTGTGGACGTTTGACGAACTCGGTCAATTCATCGAGTTGCTTACGGGTATATGTCGCACACCCTTCGGCACAGATACCGCCCACATACTCGGCACTATCGAACACCACAAAATTACGTCCTCCGGTTAAATCTTTCATTTCAACGAATTTCATACCGAAGCGCATATCGGGTTTATCGCTACCATAGTATTTCATGGCGTCGGCCCATGTCATACGCAAAAACGGTTCGTTGAACTCAATGCCACGAATCTTTTTGAACAGGTGTTTTATCATACCTTCAAAAATATTCAAAACATCTTCTTGCTCGACAAAAGACATTTCACAGTCTATCTGAGTAAACTCGGGCTGACGGTCTGCCCGTAAATCCTCGTCACGAAAACATTTCACGATTTGGAAATAACGGTCGAATCCCGATACCATCAATAACTGTTTCAATGTTTGGGGCGATTGAGGGAGCGCGTAAAACTCTCCCGGATTCATTCTTGAAGGCACTACAAAATCACGAGCCCCTTCGGGAGTAGACTTGATCAACACCGGAGTCTCCACCTCCAAGAAGTTCAATTCGTCGAGATAACGGCGTACTTCGAATGCCATCTTGTGACGTAATTCGAGATTACGGCGTACTACCGATCGTCTCAAATCGAGATAACGATACTGCATGCGAATATCGTCTCCTCCGTCCGATTCGTCTTCGATAGTAAAAGGCGGTGTCTCTGCGGTATGCAACACGACCAAATTTTCGGCTATGATTTCTATTTCACCGGTCGGCAGATTGGTATTTTTGCTTGACCGTTCCGTTACCGTACCGGTTACCTGTATGACATACTCACGCCCCAATTTATTCGCTTTATCGCATAAATCGGCATCTGTTTCTTGATTAAAGACCAACTGTGTGATACCATATCTATCTCGCAGATCGACAAATGTCATTCCACCCATTTTGCGACTGCGTTGTACCCACCCTGCCAATGTTACCTTTTGGCCGACATGGTTCAACCGCAATTCTCCGCACGTATTCGTTCTATACATTATTATATGATTTATTTTCGTTGATTATACTCCGACATTCTTATGAAAAATTGTCTTTGCAAAATTAAAATAAAACATCGGTAAACAAATATGATTCCTTAAAGAATTTGATAAAAATATGGGAGCATAGTTGTGGATATAAAAAAAAGCTGTAAATTTGCAGCACCAAAATCGAGAAACGATTAATGGGATTCGGGGTGTAGCGCAGTCCGGTTAGCGCACCTGCTTTGGGAGCAGGGGGTCGTGGGTTCGAATCCCGCTACCCCGACAAAATATAAACACTGATTATCAAATGATTTTCAGTGTTTTTTCTTTATATATTCCATCAAAAAATATACTTTCAATCGATACATAAATTATCGACGTTTCGTATATTTTTGTTGTGCTTAGGTGCGTTTTGTTTCAAAACCGTGCAAATTCCGTGCAAAAAAACTTGGCAAATATGGCTTCTATAAATCGCACTTAGACACACATCAAAAAAGAAAGATTGAACATCACCACTCAAATCGAGATTCAACCATTGGAATAAACATGCAATTCAAAATTCCTATTCACTATTTCCTTCCGCTTTGATAAAATTTACAAAGACCACGTTTACAATCTCTTATAAAAGAAGGGCAAAAAATAATTTAGATTAGGTAAAATTCTATGATTATTTTACAAAATAATCAAAAACAAATCCTTATATTTGTATCATACAGTGAATAAATTCGTGGTGGCGATTGCCATTTCGGGTGGTTTGACATAGGCCTCCGATCCATAATAAAATGCAAATAGAGTTTTGCATTTCACGAATTTATTCACTGTTCTTTTTATTATCGTGTATTATGGTCGGAGGCTTTTATATAAAAAGTTATGACTAAAATTAAATTGTTTCAACTTAGATTATTTAGAACAATTCGCCGTCAAATTTGTTTAATATACATGATTGATATAGAAATATTTACAAATATATTCCGATTGCTCAACCACGTTGACCGGTCAATCATCGAAAAATATATACAAGGATATTCTATAAAATCTATTGCTGATGAATTCGAATATTCCAATGCATTTGTGTCCGAAAGAATCTATGTATTCCGGAACGAATTAAAAAAAGAAATTTCCAAAAAACAGAGTAAAGTTAAGAATTAAAATAAATCTGTCCTATTTTTTTCTTATCAAGTTCATAAAAAGCGTATTAAAGCCTTTTCTTATCGATTTGCGACCCAGAAAATAAAAACGAAATCGTACATTCCGTTCCTTCTACTGTCGTATTATCGACCGTCATGATGCACGAATCGACAAGGGGAATAAATTGCTTCCGAAAAACATAAAAAAAGAAAGGTTACCCGATATCACATCGGATAACCTTTCGAGAGAGGCAGTCTTTTCAGACTGTTATTAACCTGAAACAATCTTCTTTATTTCTTGAACATCTTCTGGCTACGTACCACATTGCCTTTCTGCATCTTCACTACATACATAGCAGAAGACAGATCGGAGACATTCACAGATTCGGGATTGTTGTTTACATATTTAACCAACTGTCCATCGACCGTATATATCCAAGCCTTATCTACGTTGTTGAAATAGATTACATCGGTAGCTACCGTGGGATACAGCGAAGAAACAGACGATACACCGCTGCCGTTGCCATTTACGACATCTTCGATTCCAGATACATACAAGCCTTCGGGTTCATCGGCGATGCCGGCATCACGGTATGCCGTATAGCTGACAGCCGGCACACGAGGAGTATTCGTACCGCTGATTTCAACCGGGAAGTCAATAGAGAAACCTTTGTTCGTAGCGCCCGTAGGACCGGGGTGCGGGAACCATGCATCGGAGAAAACAATACGGAGACGTGACATTCCTATTGCAGCATCTTTGGGAACTGTGAATGTAAATGTAGTTCCAGATGCTATCGCAGGTGTACCTTTATTTACCGTTCCAATCGAGAACACAACTTCGTCACTACCCTCCGAAGCATCGAATTGATAGTTGAGATCCCAGTCTATATAACCCGTACCGAAGCAGAATTGCAGATTATCATAAGTCGGATCGCCGGTTCCTTCCTTTCCAGTACCATAAGCATCAAGATATACGCTTATTTCTTGTCCTTGTTCCACTTTCAATACATTGTCTTCGGCAAACAGGTAATTATCGCCACCCACAGAATCTGTTCTGGAATAGTCGATATTCTGAGTAGCGCCCTGTGTCGTCAATTTTTCAACAAAACGGATTTTCAAAGCGGTTTGATAACCATCGGAGGCCGTATTGATATACGTAGGAGGATATTGCGAGGTACTTGCTTCGGGCAGATTACCACCGGCACGCTCGATATGCGTCCACACCACCGGAGAATAGGATTTCAAGTCTTTTGAAACCGAACGAACACCGATATAGGGATCGTCGTTTTCATTTTCAAATTGAATATCACCTACATAAGCCGACCAAGTGGAAGTACGTCCTACTTCCGATACTCGTCCGTCTTCTCCATTCTTATACAAAATTTCGAAGTGATCGATATTTACCTCGTCGTTGTAAATCATACCACAGTCTTTACGAGCAGGAGTAAAGCCCGTATCATCTACGTTCCAAGCCAATTTTACAGACAAAGAAGACGTCGTCTCTTCTTTTACCTCGGCGATAACGCTTTCTGCATCGATTTGAGCAGGGGCCGAAGCCACACGGTCATCGCTCAATTCCAATTTACCCACCATAATTTTATAATCTTCCGTTACCGAAGACCCTTTCACACGGAACCCGATATATTCGATTACATCATTTTGGCTGATACCGCTGAGAGCTATTTCTTTTTCTTCCCAAGCAGCTCCGGCCAAATCACCTACGGGGAATTCCAACCATGTATTGTCGTCAAATTTCTTCAAGATGAGATACAAATTCGAAGCATTTTGACCTTCTACGCCTGTTTTAACGGCAATCTTAGCTTTGGCATTTGCTGCGGTCACATTCAATTTCGTACGATACAACATTACATCGGCTCCCGTAGAAGAGGGTGTACCTTTCAAGCGCAAGGCAGAACCTCCGATATAAGCATCTTCGTGTGTAAACTCAGCCTTGATATCGTTGGAAAGATTTTCCGTTCCGGTTTGGTAGATGACCCAACGATAAGTGGGTACATAGTCTTGCTGCCCCATGTTGTACCAGTTCCCCAGTGTTTTTTTACCTTTGTAGGCATAGAAGTCGCCGTTACCCAACGTAAAGTGGGTGCTGAACGGCAGATCGCCTTGAATAGCCGTACGCTCGGGAATGAACGAAGCCAAACCGCAGAAAGTGTTCAACTGACCGTCTATACCTACTGCTGTGGAAACTTGGAAATCACCGGCCGTATTCGATATGGCCGGACGGTTCAACGGTGTACGATTTGCACCGGAGAATACTTTTTCCAACAAAGTTTGGTAGTTGGTCTGGATATCCATCAACGAGTTACCCACCGTATATTGGAAAATACGGCTCACTTTATGTTCTCCCCAAAGGCAAACACCGCATTTCTTAGCTTGGTCATCTTGATTCAAGGCTGTCCAACGACGATTCAAAGTTACCATCCATACACCGGCATACAACCCGTCGGCCGTTCCAAGCGCTTTCTCGGCAGCCGTAACAGAAGAACCAATCCCCCATGAGAAATCGTTCGCTGCATAATTCAGCATCAAATCGGCTGTTTTTCCATTCGCAGTCGTTCCATAAAGCGAATTTGCATAGTAATCTGTCAGAGTAGAATTAGATGTATATAACCCAATGTGAAAATTGTCAAAACCGATTTCCTTAGCCCTTTTGTAAAGCGCTTGATGGAAACCAACTACATCGGGCTGAGAATAACCGGTATCCTCGAAGTTGTAGTTGATACCGTCCAAGCCCAAGAAAAGTAGAGCATTCAGCAAAGCATCTACATAACGGTAGGAACCATCTTCGTTTTTGGTAGTAATGAATCTAATGTACTCACCCGAATCAGTACCCCAACTTTCGAAGAACTTAATACCCGAGAACATGTGCGTTCCATTTTTGTGTGCAGCATCCGCCCAAGAACCGGGAGCCTGCAAAATGCTGTGATTCCATGCGCCGAACAAATTGGTATAATTCCACATGGAGTACACATCGTTGTTGAACTCGGCACTGGGATAACCACCAATAAGATCGCCTTGTCCCGTAGGGATATTCATCCATAACCGACGTGTAGGATACACATCGTCGACAATGTTTTTGGCTGCATCTTCCATAATGGCAGCCGGACGCACATGCGAACGGGAGAACTCCAAGTCGAGATTGAAACCGGCAGCTTCGAACTCTTCTTTGGTCGGGTACTTACGTCCTTCATCGGCCGCGTTGGCGAACAACTCCAATAACTTGTCGTCGTTCCACGGCGTAAAATCAAATACATCGGTCGATGCAGATGCCGGATATTCCGGTTCTTGCGCCTGCACGTTGCCGGCCAGACAACATAGAGCCACGGCCGCTGCAAATACTGTAAACTTCTTCATAATAATGAATTTAATTAATAAGGTTTATAATTTATATAGAGAAGAGAGGGGAGAAAACCGAATTCTCCCACCCCCTTCGACTATTCGATTAGAAATTGGAACCTTCTACGTCCCACCAAACCCGGGTGTTTTGTGTATCACTTCCGCCCAAAGCCTCGATACCCGAAGTCGTGATATCAGACATACCCACCGAGGTATCGCGTCCCGGAAGAAGGATTCTGCGAACAAGATCTCCCTCTGCCAAAGAGCCGTCACCATCTTCGACGTTCAATACCGGGAAAAGTTTGGGATAACCCGTACGACGCAAATCGTTCCATGCTTCATAGGAATAGGGGAAGCCAGCGATATACTTTTGGGTGATAATCTTTTCCAATTTCACCTCTAAGGGATCGCCTTCGTTCCATTTCACCCCGATTTTGGTCACACTCTCGATATCATTTCTATGATCCATCTGATCCTCATATTTATATGCAACCGGAGTTTCTACCGCCATATATGCATCAAGATAATTTTGATAAGTAGATCCCATCTTACGATTTTCTACCTGCGCATTACGAATGCCATCTTCATAAAATTGTTGAGCGGAACCATTCATTGCCCAACCGTGAAGACAACCTTCGGCGCGGAGGAATTGCACTTCGGAGAGTTTCATCAAATACAACGGAGCCATAGGAATCTCACCCGAATTCTTAATCGAGGAATAGGCTACACGTGGATTTACATCAACGCTTTGACCGGGATCCATGCGAACACCTGCTCTCAACCCGATAACCCGACTATTCGCCGGCAATATATCCGAGCCATCTGCCGAATTGACAATTTGAGATGAATTCTTTTCGAACAGATATTCCCAATAGGGGTGTTGCAGACTTGCCAATAAGCTCTCGAACGAGGCATTTAATCGGGTATCGTTCCAACTATTGGCAATCTCAAACAGCGGATTAGTAAAACCTTCCATCATAGGATCTAATAAAAATTCTTGATCCGTAGTTTCGATAACACCTTCTTGAATAGCCTCCTCAGCCCATTGTTTGGCCTTATTGGGTTGTACTTTAACGGTGTGCATAGCCATGCGTAATTTAAGCGAATTGGCCAAACGCCGCCACGAAGCGAGACTTTTATCTTGCGATACTTTATCGTATTGCATCAATATGCCTTGTACACCCGACTTATACCAATCGGGACGTTGGTCGAAATGCTTCAAGCAAGCGTTGATGGTATCGAGATTATCCACGATCGAAGCATAAATATCGACCATCTTATTGAAGGTAAACGGATTTGCCTCTTTATTGGCTTTATGATCGACATAAGGAATAGAACCATACAGATCGACCATCTCCTGTGCCGAATAATCGAAAAGCAATAGACCTATCGCTTTCATCTCGGGAATGGAATCGATCATAGGGTGGTTAATCATATTAGCGATGTTATTTTTTACCATTAAGAAAGCTCCATAAGGACCATCGCAATATCCTTGGTTGTAAGCATAGGTAGAAGTGAGTAGGCCGTCACCTCCATGAGAAAAATTGTGAGGAACCACCAAATAGCCGGCATAGTTGTCGACAATTATATTATATACATATTGATATTGGTGTGCTCCCGGCATTTGGCCTTCTTTACCACCTCGCAAACAATATTGAACAGTCTGCATTTGCCCGAAATACTGGCTCAACTGCGATTGTGCCTCGGCAAATCCTTCCGCGGTAATCTCCCTCCGGTAATCTATGCTATCGGCTTTGCCTCTATAAACTATCGGATCCAAATCGACATCGCCCCCTGTAAACGAATCGGTGGGCATATCGAAATCCAAACATGAGTGCAAGCCTGCCATCGCAAACAATGCACAAAATGCTGTTAAAACAGTCTTTTTCATATATCTAATCTTTATTTACTACTAAAAATCAATTTTCAAATTCACACCGACCGAACGGGTTGCCGGCATATTGAAGATATCGAACGCACCCAAACCGTTTTTGGTAGAAAGAGCGATATCGGGATCGACCGGAGCATCTTTGTAAATGAAGAAGAGGTTACGTCCAATAACCGAGAGGGAAAGGTTGCGGATAACACCGCCGAAAAGATTGCGGAAAGTATATCCCAATGAAACCTCGGCCAAACGGAAATTGGTGGCCTCGTACACATATTGAGAGCCTAAAAAGTTACCTCCCACGGTTTGATAATAATCCTGAATCGGAGCCAAATTACCATCTGGCATTACCATAGCAGGCTTAGTAATCGACCCATCGGGCGAAGTCCACATGAGATTATGGGCTGCTGCATAGTCACGGGCATCGCCAACACGCTTGGACACACCTTGATAATCGAGATATGCCTCGGTCAAAGAAACCACTTTACCACCTATTCGGCCATTAATCAAGAAATAGAGCGAAAAGTCTTTCCAAGAAAAAGTGTTACCCCAGCCTAACTGGAACTTAGAGTTCATATTACCCAAATAAACGAAATCGGTAGTGCTCACTTGTGGCTTTCCTTCGGAACTAAGCCAAATGCTACCATCGTCATTGCGACGAAAATCGAGTGCATACATATCGCCGTAAGAACCACCTTCGTCATACCTTACCACAATATTACCGCCCGCAATTTTCTGTTCGAGTTTAGCAGGATTTCCCTGCTCATCTTTGAATGTCTTTACAATCTTGTTGTCGTTGTACGAGAAATTCACCGAAGTACGCCACATCCAATCTTTGGCAAAGCCCAACGAATAGGAAACGGTGGTTTCGATACCTTGATTACGAATTAAACCGGTATTTACAGGTTTGGTCTTACCGCCCGTAGTCGCCTGCAAGAAATAACTATTACACAACTCGGTGTGATAATACGTCAAATCCCAGTTCAAAGCACTTTCGAAGAACGATACGTCGAATCCGGCCTCGAACGATTTCGACTTCTCGGGAAGTGGGTTATCGAAATAACCATAGGTAGATGAAGCGATTGCTCCGGTCGCCAAGTTTTGAGAACCCATGCTGAACACTTCGTTGGGAATAGAGTTACCCACCTCACTATACGAAGCACGGAGTTTCAAGTGTGTCATGAACTCGGGCAAAGAAATGTAGCGATGCATCAACGTATTGGCTCCAACCGAGAAATAGCCATAATTATCGGGAGTACCGCGATATTCGAATTGTTTGAAAGCCCGATACCAGTCTTGGCGATAGCTACCTTCCAAATAGACATAATCTTTGTATCCTACTTGTCCCGTAAAGAAAAGAGCTTTGTCCCAATTGGAAGACAGCGAATATTCATTCATACTGCTTCCGCCCCACGAAGCCTGTGGCTCAAAGAAGTTAATACGGGTCGGTAGCTGATTCATGTCGGTATAAGAGAAATAGGTGGCTCTCGTCCACAGTTTTTGAGTTTCGCCTTTTAACGTATGCCCCACCCAACCGGCCGATGCCGACACCGAAAAATCTTTGATTTCTTTGTTGTAACTCAGCATGGCATCGACGTAGACATCGTTACTCCAAATGAGGTCTTGACCATACATACCGTAATCTTCCATCGTAGCAACATTCCAAGTGGTTGCGTAACGATTTGTAAAACCTTTATACTTGGCACGGTCCATATTCAAACGGCCTTGTACTTTCAAGCCGGGAATGATTTCATAGCTTGCCGTGATAGAACCATAGGCTCTCTCTTCTGTATGTTCGCCTCGATTGACATTGGTAAGCCAATAGGGGTTGTTGTTACCAGCCATGAAATAGAGCCATTGTTGTTTTGGCCCGGACAATTCGGTTGTTCCGTTGGCGACCCATTGTTTTTGATCGTTGTAATAACCGTAGATATTTGAAGTCCAAGTGCCTTCTCCCCGATAATTTTTCCGATAATAATCCATATCGATGTTACGCGGCATGCGATACAAATCATATAGCGGATTCATGACTGTACCTCCACCGGGACGATTTTTAGTTGTGGCATGCACATAGTTCAACGACAAGTCGACATTCAACTTTTTGTTGAACAAAGAATAATTCTGACGGAATGAGAATGTGTTCCGCTGGTAGGAATTATTAGGAACCATACCATCGGAATAAGAGTTGGCATACGAGAAATAGGAACGTACTTTCTCTGTACCGCCACTTACCGATACCGAGTTGTTGTAAGTCGCACCGGTCTCGAAAAAGTCGGAAATATCGTCTTTTGTATAATTACGTAACTTGGCTCCGCTATAATTAAGTTCTTCGGGAGTCATTTCAGAGACCTTTTTCCCCCAACTGGTAGAAGAATGGGTATTGGCGGCCAAATTTACATCAGCTCCATATATATTCTGTATCTGAGGAAGCACCAACGGATTTTCAAAAGTCACATTCGAATTGACACTTACCGATATGCTTCCTTCTTTCCCCCTTTTCGTGGTAATCATGAGCACACCGTTGGCTGCGGCACTACCATACAGAGCGGCAGCATTAGCGCCCTTCAAGATGTTGATGCTCTCGATATCGTCGGGATTAATCAAAGAAAGAGCATCCCCCCCTTCGGCAGAACTTGAATAGGTGAGCCCTTCCCCCCCCGACCAAGAAGAAGCCGCTCCACCGACTTGGTTAGTCATAGGGATACCGTCGATAACGATCAACGGGCTGTTGTTACCCATAACCGACTTATTACCACGCAAAAGGATTTTTGAAGTACCACCGGCTCCACCGGCACTTTGAGTGATAGTTACACCGGCTGCCTTCCCTTGAAGCGAGTTCACGAAGTTGGCATCTTGCACCTTCATTAAATCATCTCCCTTAATTTCTTGGGTCGCATAGGTCAAAGACGATTCTTTACGGGTGATACCCATAGCGGTTACAACGACTTCGTCGAGCACCTCGGAATTGTCCTGCATAACTACATCTATCTTGCTCTGCCCGTTGATAGCGCGCTTGATGGTTTGATAACCGATGTAGGAAAACTCCAATTCGTTACTCCCCGCAGGAACCTTGATCGAGTAGTTACCATCGAGATCTGTCGCTACGGCCACATTTGTACCAGAAACTTTTACCGTGAGGCCGATGAGAGTCTCTCCCGACGGATCGGTAACTGTACCCGTTACCACTTTTGTCCCCGTGGCAACATTTTGATTTACACTCTTTGATTGTGCCGCTCCTTGTGGCGACATCGTATCAGCTGCGCTGACATGCGCAGTAGTACCGATTCCAAAACCAGAAACCAGTACGAAAGCTACAATAATTGCTTTTAGATTTCTTCTATACATACGTGTATTATAGGTATTCGAATACTAAAAAAATAATTCTCCTCTCTCATTTTAATTCTAAAAAATAGTCTCTCTTATTTCCATAGGCTAATGTTTATTTATATTAAAAAATGGATAAACTTCAATAATGCTTTCTATACACTACGATGCAGCCGGGATTCTGATAAAACGACATGACTCACCATTCGTAAATGATACTTCAAACTATCCAAAAAAACAGGTATGTACTTTTTCATGGATTCTTTAATGTTTTTTCATGAATCAATAAGTATCTCTATAATTTTTTTCGTTTATATAATAAAAACCCCAAATCAAATCCAATCCCTAATGAAAAATGGAATTTTTTTTGCGCCTTTGAAAAAAATAGTAGTAAAACCGATTGAAACAAGTATATATCTATTTGGTTTATAAACAAATACAAATTACCCCAAAGATTACACTTTTTAGAAACTATCTATGATTCCCTCCCAAACAGCATTTCTTATTTATTATCGGAATCCCTATCCGGCACAGAACCGTCCCCTTCCGTATTACGTTTAATATCTAAATATTGTCACAAAAAAGGCGTATTTGAAGAAAAAAGAGTACTTTTGCGGACTATTCCATTCTTATATTAGGATTATTGTGTATTTACTCCAAAAAGTTTCTTGACTTTATGATAAAAATTTCATTTGAAAATATTCGGCAAGCCGCTAAAAATATCGGCAACTATGCTTTACGGCTTAGTGAAAAGATTCGTCGTATTTCTCCCCGGGTATGGTTGTATGTGGGGGCAGGTATTCTCCTATTAAGCGGAGGATTATATTGGTTACTGCGTCCCGCACCTCCGGGTCCCGACCTACCGATAGTCGAAGTCGAGCCTGTTGTTACGGACGATGTGGAAATTTACGGGGAATATGTAGGCCGCATTCGTGCTCAGCAATTCGTTGAAATAAGGGCCCGAGTAGAAGGGTTCCTTGAAAAAATGCTCTTCGACGAGGGTACTTATGTAAAAAAAGGACAACCCCTTTTTATAATCGACCCCAAACAGTATCAAGCTCGAGCAAATAAAGCCAAAGCTCAGCTAAACAAAAACAAAGCGTTGGCATTGAAAGCCGAGAGAGACTTGGAGCGCATCAGACCTTTGTATCAACAAAATGCAGCCAGTCAACTCGATTTAGATAACGCCATCGCTTCTTACGAAAGTGCAAAAGCCGAAGTAGAAATGAGCGAGGCCGATTTAACCCAAGCCGAAACAGCATTGGGTTATACGACTGTGAGCTCCCCTATCTCGGGATATATATCGGAACGTAACGTCGATATAGGAACACTTGTCGGCCCCGGCGGGCAATCGTTACTGGCTACGGTCGTAAAGAGCGATACCGTGCGTGTCGATTTCAGTATGACCGGGCTCGATTATTTGAAAAGTAAAGCCCGTAACGTTAATTTAGGCCAAAAAGACACGACCCGAACGTGGGAGCCTTACATTACTATTACTTTACCCGACAATTCGCCTTATCCTCAACGGGGAATAGTCGATTTTGCCGATCCACAAGTCGATCCTCAAACCGGTACATTCTCAGTAAGAGCCGAAATGCCCAACCCCGAACATATATTATTACCGGGGCAGTTCACCAAAGTAAGGTTACTGCTCGATGTTCGGGAAGCGGCAGTCGTAGTCCCCAATAAAGCAATCGCTATCGAAAAGGGGGGCGCTTACATATTCGTCGTAAGAGCCGATAGTATTGCAGAAAGGCGTATGGTCGAATTGGGACCGGAAGTAGGAAACAATGTCATTATCGAACGAGGTTTGGTTCCCCACGAAAATATAGTGGTCGAAGGATTTCATAAACTCACTCATGGAGATAAAGTTATCCCCTCGACTTATCGGGCAGAACAAGAAGACCATTCTAAAAACTAGTATGTTATGAAATCGGACTTCTTTATCGACAGACCCATATTTTCAATTGTTATTTCAATTGTTATCGTTATCGTCGGTGTATTAGGTCTTTTTTTACTCCCGATAGACCAGTACCCCCAAATTGTTCCTCCGGTAGTCAAAGTATCGGCCTCTTATCCGGGAGCTAGCGCACAGACGGTCACCCAAGCTGTCGCCACTCCCATCGAGCAGGAATTGAATGGTACGCCCGGCATGCTCTACATGGAATCAACGAACAGCAATTCAGGAAGTTTTTCGGCAACAATCACATTCGACATATCGACCGACCCGGATTTAGCTGCCGTTGAGATACAAAACCGCGTGAAACAGGCCGAAGCTCGTCTCCCGGCCGAAGTAGTACAAAACGGCATTTCCGTGGAAAAACAGGCTTCCAGTCGATTAATGACTGTCACTTTGCGCTCTAACGATCCGAAATTCGACGAAATATACCTCAGTAATTATGCCACGCTCAATGTGTTGGACATGTTGAGACGGGTCAAAGGAGTGGGTAGCGTATCGAATGTCGGTAGCCGTTATTACGCTATGCAGATATGGGTTCAACCCGACCGCTTGGCTAATCTGGGACTTACAGTAGACGATTTACAAAAGGCATTGAAAGACCAGAATCGGGAATCGGCCGCCGGAGTATTGGGTCAACAACCGATTTCCGACATCGATATAACGACTCCTATCATAGCACAAGGGCGATTATCTTCCGTAGGAGAATTTGAGGACATTGTCATACGGGCTAATCCCGACGGGTCTTTGATTCGTCTGCGCGATGTCGCTCGCATCTCTCTCGAAGCACAATCTTACAACACGGAAAGCGGAATAAACGGAGGTAATGCGGCCGTGCTTAATATCAACATGCTACCGGGAGCCAACGCAATGGAGGTCGCTGAATCTGTGAAGAAAGAGATGGAGGAGATTAGTCGTAACTTCCCGGAGGGTATTACTTACGAAATTCCCTTCGATATGACCTCTTATATTTCCCAATCCATAAACGAGGTTTACCATACGCTTTTCGAAGCCCTGATTTTGGTTATCTTGGTTGTATTTCTCTCGCTACAAAATTGGAGAGCTACACTTATCCCGGTTATAGCTGTACCTATTTCGTTGATAGGAACATTCGGAATCATGCTTGCGTTCGGATTCTCGCTCAATATGATGACCCTTCTGGGTTTAATCCTTGCTATCGGAATCGTGGTCGACGACGCCATAGTCGTCGTCGAGAATGTAGAGCGAATCATGAATGAGGAACATCTCAGTCCCTACGAAGCTACCAAAAAAGCCATGCAGGGATTGGGTAGTGCCATTATCGCTACCTCGTTGGTGTTATGTGCCGTATTCGTCCCGGTCAGCTTTTTGGCCGGTATTACAGGTCAATTGTACCGTCAATTCACGATTACTATTGCCGTTTCGGTCCTTATTTCGACATTAGTCGCACTAACTTTGAGTCCCGCCATGTGCGCTTTACTGCTCAAACCGGATTCAGGCAAAAAGAAAAACAAACTTTTTCGTTACATAAACTTATGGTTAGCACGAGGCAATAGACTTTACGAGAAACTCATTCGAAAAGGATTGAAGCATGCTCGTAGAGTAGTAGCAGCTTTCGGTATATCTCTAATAGCGATATGGGTTCTTAACGAAATAGTTCCTCAAAGTTTTATGCCACAGGAAGATCAAGGGTATTTTACCGTTGAGTTAGAATTACCGGAAGGCGCTACATTGGAAAGAACACGCCATGTAACCGAACGAGCCATGAACTATTTAATGTCTCGTGAAGACGTAGAGTACGTACTCAATGTGACAGGATCTAGTCCCCGTGTCGGTACGAACCAATCTCGAAGTCAATTAACGGTTATTCTAAAACCCTGGGAAGATCGCAAATCGTCGAATCTCCGAGATATTATGGAGGAAATTCGTGAAGAATTAAAAAAATATCCCGAAAGTAAAGTTTATTTGAGTACTCCTCCCGTTATTCCGGGATTAGGTAGTTCGGGCGGTTTCGAAATGGTGCTCGAAGCACGAAGCGATGCGAGTTATGCCGATTTACAACGAGCCGCCGACACATTACTTTATTATGCCTCTCAACGAAAAGAGATAAGCGGTTTATCGTCTTCTATTCAAAACGATATACCTCAGCTTTATTTTGATGTAGATCGGGACAAGGCCCAAATGCTCGGAGTAAAAATAGCCGATATTTTTTCAACGCTCAAAACATTTACGGGGTCGATCTATGTGAACGATTTCAATATGTTCAACAGAATCTACCGTGTATATATCCAAGCCGAAGCACCGTATAGAGCACATAAAGATAATTTGGGGCTCTTCTTCGTCAAAGGAAGCAATAACGCCATGATACCTATTACCGCTCTTGGTACAACCTCGTATACAACAGGTCCGGGGACTATTCGTCGGTTCAATATGTTCACCTCCACAACCATATCGGGAGAAGCGGCCCCGGGTTATAGTTCGGGACAAGCGATGGCTATACTCGAAGAAATAGCAAGCAAGCATTTGCCTAAAAATATTGGCGTCGAATGGAGCGGACTTTCCTATCAGGAAAAACATGTAAGTGGTCAGACAGCCTATATATTGGCCTTAGCATTACTTTTTGTCTTCTTATTCCTTGCAGCTCAATACGAAAGTTGGTCTATCCCAATAGCAGTTATATTATCTCTTCCGATAGCAGGAGTCGGAGCCTATTTAGGAAACTGGATATGTGGCCTTGAAAATAATATTTATTTCCAAATCGGCTTGGTTATGTTGGTGGGATTAGTCGCCAAAAATGCAATTCTTATCGTAGAATTTGCCAAAGACGAAGTTGAGAAAGGAAATAATGCAGTGGATGCTGTAATCAAAGCCGCACACTTACGATTCCGACCTATCGTAATGACCTCTTTGGCCTTTATATTAGGTATGTTACCTCTTGTCTTTGCCAGCGGTCCGGGATCGGCCAGTCGTCAAGGTATCGGTACAGGCGTATTTTTCGGTATGATTGTGGCAATTACCGTAGGCATTATTTTTGTTCCCCTTCTTTTCGTATGGGTTTACAAGTTAAAATCTAAAATGATGAAACGATGAAACAGATGAAAGTTTTCATATATATATTGGTGACAGCATTCATTTTAAGTAGTTGTTCTATACAAAAACGCTGTCAGGCTCCCGAACTGAATTTACCAGATGAAATTATTGCAGGAGAAAACGATACATTAACCATTGCCGATATGTCATGGTGGGAACTCTATTCCGATTCGACTCTTAGCAAATTAATTAAAAAGACGTTAAGAAATAATCGGAATATGCAGGCCGCAGAAGCTCATATCAGGCAAATGGAAGAATTATACCGCGTGAGTAAAGCATCTCGTTGGCCGACTATCGGAGCTCAACTTTTCGCAGATCACGAAACCAATGATTATTACGGTGAAAAGTTCACAAAAGATCCCGAATTTAGTCTTAAAGCCTCATTGGGTTGGGAAATAGACCTATGGGGGAGCCTACGTTGGGGAAAAAGAAAGGGTGCGGCGGAGTACTTAGCCTCCGTGGAAGCTGCACGAGCCATGCAAATGACCCTAATTGCCGAAACAGCGACCGCCTATTTCGAATTAGTTGCATTGGATCAAGAACTTGAAATTGTTTTACAAACCGTAAAAACTCGTGAAGAAAGTGTCAATCAAGCCCGATTACGATTCGAAGGTGGTCTCACTTCCGAGACAGCTTATCAACAAGCACAAGTAGAACTGGCCAGTGCTTCGGCTCTTATCCCCGAGTTGGAGCAAAAAATCGCATTGAAAGAAAATCAAATTGCGGTATTAGCCGGAGAATATCCGTCGAAAGTGGAACGAGGAGAATTCGACTTAAATGTAAGTTTACCCGAAAATATACCTATCGGGCTTCCTTCCACCCTACTGCAACGAAGGCCTGATGTGCGTCAAGCAGAGCAACAGCTACAAGCCGCTATGGCAGCAGTAGGAATTGCATATGCCGATCGGTTTCCACGATTAACTATAAGTTTAGTCGGAGGGCTTGAAAACGATGAATTAAAAGGATTTTTCGAATCTCCATTCTCCTATGTGTCTGGCAATCTCGTAGCTCCTTTATTAACCTTTGGAAAGAAGAAAGCCCAATATAAAGCGTCATTGGCAGCCTATGACGAAAAACGTTTCGCCTATGAACAAAAGGTTCTTGAAGTTTTCCGAGAAGTAAATGATGCCGTGATAACTTATCAGAAAAAAAGACGAACATCGGAACTTCAACTCAATCTTTTTGAAGCAGCTCAAAAGTATGTAGATCTAGCACAGTTACAGTATTTCAACGGAGTTATTCGTTACATCGATGTTTTAGATGCCCATCGAAATTTTTTCGATGCTCAAATTGGTTTGAGTAATGCTGTAAGAGACGAGTATCTTGCTATGGTGAATTTGTATAAAGTATTAGGTGGCGGCTGGGGAACGAACCCAATTTAAGCGAGCAAATTTTTCTATAAATAGATAGAGCCGGGGGATTATAATCCCCCGGCTCTATCTATTTATATCCATTTTTTTATCAGCAAAGTTTGCGTGCCCCATCGGCAATCACGACATCATAAACTTTGGGAAGACGACCGAATTTTGTCTTATATTCTGCTTTGGCTTTTTCCACAAACGCATCATACAATTCGTCCTTAACTAAGTTTATCGTACAACCGCCAAATCCACCTCCCATCACACGAGAGCCGGTCACGCCACACTCTTTGGCAATATCATTTAGGAAATCGAGTTCTTCACAACTTACCTCATACAATTTACTCATTCCATGATGAGTCTCATACATCTTCTGCCCTACTGTCTCATAATCTCCTTGTTCAAGAGCATCGCATACGTCAAGGACTCGTTGTACTTCACCGATCACATATTCTGCACGCATATAATCCTCGGCAGACACCTCTTCTTTTACCTCGTCTAACATAGACATATTGGCATCTCTCAGGAACTCTACATGCGGGTGTTTCTTTTGTATGGCGGCAACCACATTCTCGCACGATTTGCGTCGGTCGTTATAAGCGGAAGATGCCAACTCGTGCTTTACGACAGAATCGAGCAATACGAGTCGGTAACCTTCGGGCTTGAACGGGAAATATTGATATTCCAACGAACGGCAATCCAGTCGTATCAGATGACCGGCTTTACCGAACACCGAAGCAAATTGGTCCATAATACCGCAATTTACACCACAATAGTTATGCTCGGTAGCCTGTCCGATTTTAGCCAATTCGAATTTGTCGATGCCACAGTTGAACATATCGTTCAAAGCGAAAGCATAAGTACTCTCCAATGCAGCCGACGAAGACATACCTGCCCCCAGAGGAACATCGCCGGCAAATGCTGTATTAAATCCGGCTATTTTACCGCCTCGTTTAATAATCTCGCGGCACACACCGAATATATAACGAGCCCAGCTGGCACGGGGAGCATCTTCCTCGTTCAATCCAAACTCTACATAATCTTTTAAATCTATCGAATATGCACGGACTTTATCCGTCCCATTAATTTTAAGTTCTGCAACCATTCCTTTATCGATAGCTCCCGGAAATACAAATCCACCATTGTAATCTGTATGCTCTCCTATTAAGTTTATACGACCGGGAGAGGCATATACCGACCCGGTAGAGCCATCAAAATGTTTGATAAAACGACTTCTTACAAATTCTATATCCATAATACTAAATTAAATAATTGTATAACTTATATGATTATTTCTCTCGAACCGAAAATTTAAACTGTGTATGACTTTCGAATTTTTCATGAGGGCGTAAGATAACAGAAGGATAGTTTTCATGATTAGGACTATCTGGAAAATGTTGAGTTTCGAGACAGATAGCAGCTCTCATCGGATACCGTTTCCCATTTTTCCCGATAAAATTCCCTGTCATCCAATTGGCTGTATAAAGCTGTACACCGGGCTCTGTCGTAAAGACGTCCATCACGATCCCGGTTTTGGGCGAAACGCACTCTGCACAAAATGAAAATTCACCGCTCCGCTTCTTATTCAAAATATAAGTATGATCGTAACCTTTTCCATAAACCAGTTGTTCAAACGGCTCGTTTATACGGCTACCGACTTCATAAAGTTTACGAAAATCCATCGGGGTTCCCTCTACCGCCGACTTCTCTCCGTAAGGTATAGCCGTATCATCGGTAGGTAAATAGTAATCGGCATCAATGCATAACAGATGATCACCGATGTAAGGATCTCCCGCACCCGACAAATTAAAATACGAATGGTTTGTCAGATTAACGATGGTAGGTTTATCGGTTTCTGCATAGTAAGTTATATCAACGGCATTATCGTCGGTTAATTTAAATATGACCTTCACTTGCAGATTTCCGGGAAACCCTTCTTCTCCATCAGGAGACAATCGGGAAAATTCTATTGTTTGTTTATCCAATTGATTGGCATCCCAAACATGAAAGTTGAAGCCTTTTACCCCTCCATGCAGACTGTTAGGCCCATTGTTTATCGCTAATTTATCATACAAAACTCCATCGACCGTGAATTTTCCTTTTGCAATACGATTGGCATATCTACCACAAGTCGCTCCAAAATAAGGTTCCTCCGATGTAAGGTATTCCTGTATGTTATTATGCCCCGTAACCACGTCTATCATCTTCCCATTTTTATCGGGAACCATTAACGAAACAATACGCGCGCCATAATTAGTTAGGGTCAATTCGCACCCGTTTTTATTAACCAAGATATAGAGACCGGTTTGTTTACCATCGACTAAGCCTTGAAAATGTGTTGGATTCAATCCTGAAAGAGTCATATCCATATTCTTCTTTTTAAGGTTAACTAAATTTGTTGATTGTGTAAAGTTAACGTTATCTTTTTTTCTTGCAAAGATTTTTTTATGGTTTTGCATAAAATTATCAGAGAAGAAAATTTTTAACGGATTTTTCACTACATCTCTCTTCTCCCGATTCACATCTGCATATCGAGTGATTCATAAAACTCGTGATGTAAATCTGTATCTGATTAAACATACTTATTGAAGTTTGTCCCACTCATTTTTCCTTCGTTCTTAACACCTCTCATAGACTTGCACACAACCTCTAAATATCTCGGTTCATATTCATAAAATCCAGCCCGGTGTTTCGTCGAGACTTTGCCGGTCTGGATTTTGCCTATGTATTCGATAAATCCCGTAGAAGAGAGTTTATTCTTTTATCCTCCATTATTATCTTATATTAATAATTTTATGGGTTTGAAGTGAAAGCCTCCATCGGGGGTGGCTCTTAATGTATTCGATAGCTGCGGTAAGATTGTTTTCATTTTTTATCTCATCATTGACATCACAAGGTTGCAAGCTACAAAAACACTCATAATCTGTGGCGATTTTTTCATACGGTTCCATATCTTGTCCCTGATAAACGACTTTGATTTCATTCATACGCTGTATTTTCACGGGAATCGTTTTAGGAGAGCAAGTAATCCAATCGATCGACCGTTCCAAATCGGTATCTAATGCGATTGATCCGTTGGTTTCGATTTGAACAAATTTCCCGACTTCATGCAACCGATCGACAAGCGAATGCGTAAGTTGTAAAGTGGGTTCCCCTCCTGTAATAACTACATGTTTCGCAGGATAATCAGAAATAGCCTTTACAATCTCTTCTTCTGTAAAAATAGTATAATCCTCATGTTTTGTATCACAGAAATCACAATGCAAATTACACCCCGCTAACCTCACAAAAATCGCAGCCGTACCTGTAAACACACCTTCACCCTGTAATGAGTAAAAAATTTCATTTACTTTCATCTGTCAATATTTTCATTTTCAAAATCGTCGATTTCGTAAATAGCTGTATTTCCACCACTTTCTTGAACTTTGGTTTTATAACATTCGGGAATCTGATCTGTAATCCATTTCGCTATGTTTTCGGCGGTCGGATTAAAAGGCAGCAATTCATTCAGATTCCCATGATCAAGATAACCATGAATCTTATCTTTAATATGTTTAAAGTCACAGACCATACCGTCTTGATTCAGTTCTTTCGCTTTACAATAAACTGTAATAATCCAGTTATGGCCATGTAATTTTTCACATTTACTTTCATATGAAAGGTGCAAAGAATGCGCGCCTGCAATTTCCATTGTCTTAGCTACGTAATACATTATAACTTAACCGTTTTATTCGTTATTAATCCTCGTATTCTGTCTGATCCTCAATCCCGGCCTCTCGAAGAGCCTCTTTGCGTTCTACACAAGTACCGCATTTCCCGCAATGTTTCTCCCCTCCTTTGTAACAAGACCACGTTTCGGCATAGTTCAAATTCAACTTTTTCCCCCGACTGGCAATTTCTGTTTTTGAAATATCGGTATAGGGAGCAAAGATACCTATATTCTCATAAGTTCCCGAACGCATAGCTTTATCCATAGCTTGGATAAACTCCGATCGACAATCGGGATAAATAGCGTGATCTCCGCCATGATTAGCAATGAGAACATGTTTCAAGCCATTGCTTTCTGCGATACCGCAAGTAATTGATAACATAATGCCATTCCGAAACGGGACAACCGTACTTTTCATATTTTCATCGGCATAATGTCCCTCCGGTACAGAGTCGCTACCGTCCAACAACGAACTTCTGAAATATTCTTTCATAAACGCAAGAGGTATTACTATATGTTTTATTTTTAACCGCTCACAATGAATACGAGCAAATGGTATTTCTTTATGGTTATGATTAGCTCCATAATCAAAAGAAACAGCTAATGCTATGCGGTCGGCACACTCATACAACAAAGTAATACTATCCATACCGCCAGATACTACTATCAACGAATCTTTCATATTTTCTATTCTTATATTCGATTGCAAAGATAGCGAAAGGTAAGAGCAAGAGAAAACGAATAAGTTCGTTTTTCGTACCGAATTACCACCTATTTTTATTTCTCACAAAGGGGGAAGGACATGCAAAACCAGAGTTGAAACACGCTTTATTTAATTATTCAATGCAACCTATCTTTACAGGTTGTAAAGATAAATTAAATCCATATTCCTCTTATAGGATTTCTTGCGCAAGCCATTAAAAAAATTCATATCTTTGCCAAAAGCAAAGATAAAATTGAATATCGCAATGAAACCAAAAACACGTGTTCGCATTATCTTTTTTTGTCTAACCGTCTCTGCCATAGGCCTCCCTTTAATATTGATTAGCACCCCTTCTATCCATCAGCATTTCGAGCCTGAAAATATAGCCATATCTTTCGTCGAAAATCTATCCAACGCTAACTTCCAAGAAGCTAAAAAGCTATCGACTCCCGAGTCGGCCGAAACACTATATTTGTTTGAGACCTTAGTCGGGAATCAATCCGATGAATTAAAAAACACACCCACTCATTTCAATATTTCTTATTCTGAGATGAATACTTCACAAGATACCCTGTTCGTACAAGGGAAATTATTTTTCTCACATAAACACAAACTCATACGAAAAATTAATCTTACTTTGGTTAACCGTAGAGGAAACTGGTTGGTCGATTGTCGTGACAATACTATTTTCTGATATTCACGGAACGAATCGAACCAACAGAGCCATACCGCTGTTAAAATCATATTCATCTTATTAAATTTCAAGACATGAACAAATTTCAAGATATTATCGCAGACAACACCCCGGTTTTAGTAGACTTTTTTGCAGAATGGTGTGGTCCCTGTAAAATGATGAAACCAGTCCTTGAAGAATTGAAAAAGAAAATGGGGAATAAAATTATTATACTAAAAATAGATATCGATAAAAATATTTCCTTGTCTTCGGAATACAGAATACAGTCAGTCCCCACCCTAGTACTATGGAAACAAGGCGAAATCATTTGGCGACAATCGGGCGCCTTGTCGTTAAATGAATTAGAACAAATTCTATCGTCTTATATACGATAGTTTCATGATGAGATTGTCGCTTTTTTATACGACCTATACAACTGAATACGAAAACAGGTTATACCTCGATATACCCAACTAAACTTGTTTCTGTTCCAACCTTATATTAGGCCTCAAAAGACTACGGCTCGAAAAGAAAAACGAACTTATTCGTTTTATCTTTCTCTTGCCTTGCACTATCTTTGCAAAAATGTGAAAATAGGCAGCACTCGGCATAACTAAATAAATTTGTTTCTGCCCTCGTTTGCACTATCTTTGCAGCGCATTAAAAAGAAACTATGAGATCGAATCTGTATCTGAAACTATTCATATCATTTTTTAAAATAGGTGCGTTCACATTCGGAGGCGGTTGGGCTATGATACCTCTCATTGAAAGAGAAGTCGTGGATAAACAAAACTGGATTAAACGGGAAGATTTTGTCGACGCACTTGCCATTGCACAATCATTGCCCGGAGTGTTGGCGGTGAATATATCCATATTGATCGGGAACAAATTGCGAGGATTAAAAGGTTGTCTCATGGCGACACTCGGTACAATTCTACCCTCTTTTCTAATCATCTTGGCTATTGCAATCTGGTTTGTTCAAACGTATGACAATCCGGTAGTCGAGCGTATATTCAAGGGTATAAGACCAGCAGTGGTCGCACTCATCGTGTCTCCGGTATTCAGTACGGCTAAAACAGCACGTATCAATATTAAAACGGTTATTATTCCCATTATAGTGGCATTATCAATCTGGTTAGGAGGAGTTTCCCCCATTTGGTTCGTCTTGTTAGGAGCTATCGGTGGAATACTTTACTGCAATCATGTCATCGCCAGTTCAAAACAAAAGAGTAATAAAGAAGAAAAATAGCCATGTGGATCGTATATCTCAACTTATTTTGGGCCTACCTAAAAATCGGACTATTCGGTTTTGGTGGCGGATACGCCATGCTCTCTCTCATTCAACACGAAGCGGTAGAAGTCGTTCATTATGGCGAAAGCCAACCGTGGCTTACCCCGACCGAATTTACCGATATCGTAGCTATTTCTCAAATGACTCCCGGTCCCATAGGAATAAACAGTGCTACTTATGTAGGATATGTAGCTGCCGGTAATAGTATTTGGGGGTCGATAATCGCCACGTTCGCCGTATGTTTGCCGTCTTTCATTTTAGTCTTATTAGTGAGCCGTTTTATACTTAAACATAAAGATAACATTACTATCAAAAGCATATTTTCCGGACTTCGTCCTGTGGTTGTCGGTCTGATAGCTTCTGCCGCACTCCTCCTCATGAATAAGGAAAACTTTCCAGACTATACAATAAGTATCGGTATTGCAGTAATCTCATTTGTTCTGGTACACTATGCGAAAATACACCCCATACTCGTTATCGTATTGGCTGGTATTTCAGGATATGCCTTATACTAAAATATGAATTATGAATTACGAAGAAACATTGGAATATTTATATAAACAACTACCCGTTTTTCAACAAATAGGAAGTGCCGCTTATAAACCGGGACTGCAAAATACCGAAGCGCTAGACAAATATTTCGGATATCCCCATCGAAAGTTTCACACCATACATGTTGCCGGGACCAACGGTAAGGGATCGGTATCGCATCTATTAGCCGCTATTCTGCAATTAAACGGATATAAAACTGGATTATATACCTCTCCGCATCTTATCGATTTCAGAGAACGTATCCGCATCAATGGAAAAATGATTTCCAAAGAAGATGTTATTCAATTTGCAGAGAAACACCTTGCATCTACACTCCATATCCAACCATCATTTTTCGAACTCACCATGATGATGGCGTTTAACTACTTTGCCGAAAATCAAGTAGATGTCGCTGTTATCGAAGTCGGATTGGGCGGAAGATTGGACAGTACAAATATCATTACTCCTGATTTATGTGTCATTACCAATATCAGCTATGACCATGTACAAATGCTCGGAGACACCCTGCCGAAAATAGCCCGAGAAAAAGCAGGTATTATAAAATCTGGAATACCGGTCGTGATCGGAGAAGCTCAGGGAGAGGTGAAGCAAGTATTCATCGATCGAGCGAAAGAGATAAAAGCCCCCATTATATTCGCAGAGGAACAAATTCATTTCCGGTCAGCCCAACGAAATGACAAAGGTTGGGAATTCGATTCTCCCGAATTTCCGCACCTTTTCGGGGAGTTAAGCGGGCTATGTCAGGAGAAAAATGCAGCTACCGTTCTGACAGCAGTCGGCCAATTACGAAATTTAGGATACAATATCTCCGACCAATCGGTCTATGATGCCTTCGCCCATGTCACCAGCCTTACCGGTTTAATGGGGCGATGGCAACAATTGGAATCGTCTCCCCGACTGATTTGCGACACCGGGCACAACACCGGAGGCATACAATATATAGTTCGACAGTTGCAAAACGAATCTTATCAAAACTTGCGTATTATCATCGGTATGGTCAATGACAAAGACATTTCGGGAGTTTTGGCTATGCTCCCCCAAAATGCCGTTTACTATTTCACCCGGGCCTCGATACCTCGCGCTTTACACGAGGAAAGACTGTACGAATTAGCAATAAAAACAGGATTGACAGGGAAGTGTTATCCGTCGGTTCAACAAGCTGTGGAAGCGGCGAAAAAAGAAAGCCGCCCCGATGATCTGATCTTCGTAGGCGGCAGTACATTCATCGTGGCCGACTTGCTAAAAACTATGCTTTCACAGCAATAACCTCTATTTCGACTAATGCTTGTTTCGGTAATTCTTTAACTGCAAACGCCGACCGAGACGGAAATACGGACCCGAATTGCTCGACATATATTTCGTTCATTTCTCCGAAAAGAGACATATCGGCCAACAGCACGGTCGTCTTTACGATATGTTCGACCGAATAACCGGCCTCCGCCAAAATAGCTTTAATGTTCGCAAACGATTGACGAGTTTGAGCTTTGATGCCCTCAGGCATTATTCCGGTTTTGGGGTCGATGGGCAATTGACCCGAAAGGAAAATCATATTTCCGATTTCAACAGCTTGACTATAAGGTCCGATAGCAGCCGGAGCAGATGTCGTAGAAATTACTTTTTTCATATCACTCATTATTATTTAATTTATGAGAAAGCACTTGGCTTTCTTCTATTTTCAAATCTTTCAATGCAATACTATCACCCTTCTCTTCCATAAGCCTACGGGTATCTATTATAGCCGTCCATTCCTTTGGAAAATCGGCTTTTAAATTACAGATAAAATCCTCGTCCCCTTCTCTGTCGATGGCTCGCAATAAATAGCCCAAAGTCAATCTGCTGATGTCTACCGCCGGTTGATATGCAGGAACCCTCTCTTCTTCCGACAATGTCTGCGAAATAATATTCACCCGTTCCAATTCATCGACGGTACGCTCTACCAACTGTATGGGAATAGCATAACGTCTCGATATCTGTCCTTTGGTCATCGGCGGAAGTCCCCCCTTGAACCGATGGACAATAACTGTGGCTATAACTAATACAATATAATCGGAATACCGACGAGATATATCGTTGGTTTCTTTTTCGAAATTGAAATTTACTACATTTTGAGATGAGTAAGTCAACACAGCACCAAACAGACAAATCAACCATGAAAATTGCATCCAAATGAGCAACAACGGCAAAAATGCGAAACTCCCGTAAATGGCATTATATTTCGATACCCAAATTTGGCCCGAAATATATATAAATTGAAAAATCTGAAATACCGTACCACAGATAAGCCCAGAAATAAACGCATATTTGAACTTAACCTTCGTATTGGGTATAAAAATATAAATAGCGGTAAAGAACAAAGCGGTAAGTATATATGGAGCTAATCGAAAGACCCAACGCAGCAAAGGGCTCATAAAATCGAATAGAACCGAAGAACTGAGCATGGTTGACATAAACAAAGAAAATCCGCTCGATGCAACCATCAAAATAGGCAAAATCAAAAACATCGAGGTATAATCGGTAACCTTACGATAAAACGATCGACCGCCTTGTACCTGCCAAATATCATTGAATGCTTTCTCTATATTGGATAACAAACTTATCAAAGTCCACAAAAGGAAACAAAGGCCTATCCCCACGAATACTCCACCTTTCATCTGATCGAGATACTGGTCGACGAACCCTAACATATATTCCAATGCATTGCGTTGCGCCGGGAAATAATCGAACAACTGACTTTGTATAATATGTTGGAATCCGAATCCCTTACAAATAGCAAATAACATAGCCAACGCAGGCACGATTGCCAAAATCGTACTAAACGTCAATGCGGAAGCCTTTTCCTGCAACTTTTCATTTAAGAAACAGCGTACCGACAAGTTCAATGTTTTAAGAATATGAATATGGAGCTTATACTCGGTCACATGCCATATATCGACCGAGACAAACTGCCATAACCGTTTTATCAAAAGGCTGGCGCGGGCAAAAAAAGAGGGCTTGTTTTTACGCTGAACCATAGAATATATCGTACAGAAAACTTCTACAAAAAAATACAGCAGGCCTGTAAGCCGGGTTATGTACTCTCGAAAGAGTGTCTGTCATTTATCTCGACCTTGTGTCACCACAAGGTTCTAGCGGTTTACCCCCCGGCATCGGGCGAGCAACCCTACAACGCCGGTATACATAACCTTACAACCCATAAGACGTACGGCATTCTACATTACTGTAAAACCCGGTGAGCTCTTACCTCGCCTTTTCACCCTTACTGCTTTCGCAGCGGTTATTTTCTGTTACGCTACTCCACTCTCGCGAATGGCTTCCCGTTAGGAAATATGGTGCTCTATGTTGCCCGGACTTTCCTCTCGCATCATACGAGCGACAGACCGTCCTGCTGTACGTTACAAAGATACGATAAAAATGGCAAAGACAGAATACTGTCAGTATGATTTTTAATCTTGTAAATTTTAACGGACAATATGACATGCCTAAGTATATAAAAATGATTCTCATGACAGTCATCTGCGTTAACCCCTGTTAAGTAGCTATCCTGCTTATTAAAAGAGCTTAAAAAGAAGATGCAAGGGTTCCAACGGCACGATAAATGTATTAAATTTAACGTCTGAAAAACTTAAATACAAGATAATATTAACATTTAAAGCTAATAGATTATGAATTCTTACGGAAAAAAATTGATGGGCATCGCCTTAATTGCAGCTCTGAGCTCCGGAATTACAATCGGCGCATTTAGTATATTGAATAAGTCGGCCGATTCAAAAATACAAGATCAATCGCTCGACAGTGGATATGCACAGCCGACTCGCTTTACAAGAGTAATCAATCGACCGGCTGTTGAAACAGATTTCACCACAGCCGCCGAAAACACGGTTAATGCCGTCGTTAGTATAAAATCGATTTCTACACCCAAACAAAGTCAATTAGGCGGTTTCAGCGATCCGTTTTTCGAATATTTCTTTGGACAAGGAGGGCGCAATATACAACCTCAGCCTCGTGCTGGATTGGGGTCGGGAGTAATTATTACCCCCGATGGATATATTGTAACCAATAATCACGTAGTAGAAGGAGCCGATAAATTGGATATAACCCTGAATGACAATAGGACTTTCAATGGTCGTGTAATAGGAACCGATCCTTCTACCGATTTGGCATTGATAAAAATAGATGCCAAAGATCTCCCCATCGTCAAATTTGGCGATTCCGATAATTTGAAAGTCGGAGAATGGGTATTGGCGGTAGGAAATCCGTTAGGATTGACATCGACGGTTACCGCTGGTATCGTAAGTGCCAAAGCTCGTAGCATAAGCGCACTCAACCCTCGTAGCCAAAAAATGGGTATAGAGGCGTTTATCCAGACCGATGCAGCTGTAAATCCGGGAAATAGCGGTGGAGCATTGGTAAATACAGCAGGTGAATTAGTGGGTATCAACACGGCCATTTACTCCGAAACAGGAAGTTACGCCGGCTATTCATTCGCTATTCCCACTTCCATAGTAAGTAAAGTGATTGCCGATTTGAAAGAATATGGTACCGTACAAAGAGCCGTATTGGGTATAGGGTATAGAGAAATAGATTCCGAATTGGCCAAAGAAGAAAATCTTGAAGTGCAAGAAGGTATATACGTCGGTGAAGTATACAATCGCAGCGCTGCGATGGAAGCAGGAATAAAAGAAGGTGATGTTATAACCTCTATTAATGGCGTAAAGATTAAAAATGGAGCTATGCTTTCCGAACAATTGAGTAAATATCGTCCCGGAGATAAAATTAAAATAGGGTTGTTACGAGGAAAAGAATCCAAAACTGTATCTCTGACATTAAAAAATAGTCAAGGCAATACCGAGATAACCAAGATTGCCGGAATGGATTCTTTGGGAGCTGGATTCAAAGAATTAGATACCAAGAGTTTGAGAGAGATGAATATCCGATATGGAGTGCAGGTTATTGGATTGAAAAACGGTAAATTCAAAGCGGCCGGTATGCGAGAAGGATTTGTTATTCTTGAAATCAATAACACCCCGATGAAGTCGGTCAGCGACTTGGAATCCATGTACGACTCTATTGTAAAATCAAATCAAAATCAAAAAGTTATGTTCATTACGGGTATTTATCCGAATGGAAAAATGATGTATTATGCAGTAGATTTGGCCGATTAAATCTTTTTGGAATATGACCCCTAAACAAGGGTCATATTCCAAATTAAAAGATAATTATTAAATATAGCACAACAAACACAACAGAATAAATATTCAAACGTTATAATAATAAATACGAAAAAGGCAGGAACAGTAAAATGGTATTTTTGTAGATTCACGTTCAAAATTAAACATTTTTTACAGCTCCATTAACAATAAATATAGTATATTTGCAGTCCCAAAATCTCAATATTGCAAGATGAGACAATTAAAAATTACAAAATCGATTACGAACAGGGAGAGTGCTTCTCTTGACAAGTACCTACAAGAAATCGGACGCGAAGACTTGATTACGGTAGAAGAGGAAGTAGAACTTGCCCAACGCATTAAAAAAGGCGATCATGCAGCACTAGAAAAGTTGACACGAGCCAATTTGCGTTTTGTCGTTTCGGTTGCCAAACAATACCAAAATCAAGGGTTAAGTCTCCCGGACTTAATCAATGAAGGAAATTTGGGTTTAATTAAAGCTGCCGAAAAATTTGACGAAACGAGAGGCTTCAAGTTCATTTCCTATGCAGTGTGGTGGATTCGTCAATCTATTCTTCAAGCCCTAGCCGAGCAATCGAGAATCGTTCGTTTGCCATTAAATCAAGTAGGATCTCTCAATAAGATCAGTAAAGCTCTTTCTAAATTCGAGCAAGAAAACGAACGTCGTCCCTCTCCCGAAGAGCTCGCAGAAGAATTGGATATACCGGTAGATAAAATTTCCGATACATTAAAAGTGTCGGGACGGCATATTTCGGTAGACGCCCCTTTTGTTGAAGGAGAAGATAATAGTCTGCTCGACGTATTGGTTAATGACGATTCTCCCATAGCAGATAGGTCGTTAATTAACGAGTCTCTCTCGAAAGAAATCGATCGCGCACTTAAACAACTTACTCCTCGCGAAAGCGAAATCATTAAAATGTTTTTTGGAATCGGCTGTCAAGAAATGACTCTCGAAGAAATTGGAGACAAGTTCGGATTAACCCGAGAAAGAGTTCGACAAATAAAAGAAAAAGCCATCAGAAGACTCAGGACTGCGTCGAGGAGTAAATTGTTAAAAACTTATTTAGGATAACCTTATTGGATTGTCTGCCCCAATGGCAGGAAAAACCGACCTGCACCTCAGGTTGGTTTTTTATTTTAAATACCTCTTCATTTATTTTTTCAGTTGTTCGATTGCTCAATCGCAATAAAAAATTTACCTTCGTCCTCAACAAATAATAAAATCATGGCTAAATACCTATATCAGATATTGTTAATATCAACTCTATGCCTTTTTGTACAAAATACATCGGCACAAGAATCGACCACAGGTTTTGAAAACGGGAACAATCAATACGTCATGCGCGAAAGCAACTTGTCGGATATAAGCAAAGATAAAAAAATCAAACCTGTTACATTTGGAGTTGAGGCGGGAGCATCCATCGATATGTCGGGAAATGACTTTTCTTCTTTCGATCTAGATCTATTTGCGGGCTACCGGTCCCACACCATCAAATGCTTTGGTTTAGGAATAGGTCTTCACAGTTCATTTTCCAATAATCGATACTACCTCCCTATTTATGCACTTTTCCGTTGTAATTTGCTAAGCAATAAATCTCTTCTTTTTGTTGATTTCAGAGCTGGTTATTCTACCAATCAAATGTACAAAGGAGAAAATCAAGGTGGCTTTTTTGGTTCTGCCGGATTAGGTATGAACCTATCTGTAAGTAAAAAATTCGGGTCTCATATTCTTATCGGATATAATTTTTATCAAATATCTCCATTTACCGATGAAAAAGGAACTTTCCAAGATATGAACGGATGCCACCTCGTATCTATCCGATTAGGAATAAGCTTCTAATGGCACGAGTTACCAATTATAAATAAATATATTTTCGTCGATAAAAATTACAGATTATAGATTTAAAGAAGAAAAATATGATATTTTATTTTGTTTTCTCAAAACAATAACTACCTTTGCACAGGAAACAAAATAATTCAATAATGATAATAGAATTGCTAAACAGCCTAATTATTGATCTTCTATCGAATGTAACAAAATAGAAGTGAGATATAGTGCCTAGCAATTTACGATACAAAATTATAGCCTTTCTCACGAATACGTCGAGAAAGGCTTTTTACAATTTAATATAGCAATAACATGTCCGACAGATTATTTATCTTTGACACAACATTAAGAGACGGAGAACAAGTTCCCGGATGCCAACTCAACACAGTTGAAAAAATACAAGTAGCTAAGGCATTAGAGACACTTGGTGTCGACATCATAGAAGCCGGATTTCCTGTATCGAGTCCCGGAGACTTCGAATCTGTCGTCGAAATATCCAAAGCTGTAACATGGCCCACGATCTGTGCGCTCACCCGTGCTGTCGAAAACGATATAAAAGTTGCAGCCGAGGCTCTTCGATATGCCAAACATAAACGTATTCATACTGGCATTGGAACTTCGGACTATCACATTAAATATAAATTCAATTCGACTCGTGAAGAGATTGTAGAAAGAGCTGTGGCGGCTGTCAAATATGCGAAAAAATTCGTAGAAGACGTACAATTTTATGCCGAAGATGCGGGTCGTACCGATAATGAATATTTAGCCAGAGTAGTCGAAGCCGTCATCAAAGCAGGCGCTACGGTTATAAACATACCAGATACAACTGGATATTGTTTGCCGGACGAATTTGGACAAAAAATATTATATCTCAAAGAACATGTCTCAGGAATCGATAACGTTACGATAGCCACTCATTGTCACAACGATTTGGGCATGGCAACGGCGAATACGATGGCTGGAATCCAAAACGGAGCCAGACAAGCCGAAGTTACGATAAACGGCATCGGTGAAAGAGCCGGAAATACAGCCCTTGAAGAAATAGCCATGATTTGCAAATGCCACCACGACTTACAAATAGAGACTAATATCAATACACAAAAGATTTACGGAATAAGCCGCATGGTCTCTAATCTCATGAACATGCCGGTACAACCGAATAAAGCAATCGTTGGCCGCAACGCATTCGCCCACTCGTCAGGAATCCACCAAGACGGTGTATTGAAGAATCGGGAAAGCTATGAAATCATAGATCCCAAAGACGTCGGAATTGACGAAAACTCTATCGTATTAACCGCAAGAAGTGGACGGGCAGCTTTGAAACATAGACTTCATTTATTAGGTATCGAATTGGAAAAAGAAGCTTTGAACAAAGCTTATGATTCATTTCTTAAACTTGCCGATCGTAAAAAAGATATCAATGACGACGATATATTAATGTTGGTAGGGAAAGAGAGAACAGCCAATGCACGCATACAACTAGACTTCCTACAAGTAACTGCTGGAGTAGGAATTAAGTCCGTTGCCAGCATCGGATTAGATATAGCCGGTGAAAAATTCGAAGCAGCAGCCTCGGGAAACGGGCCGGTAGATGCCGCCATAAATGCTATACGATGCATCATTCACCGAAAAATGGTAGTCAAAGAATTTCTTATACAAGCTATCACCAAAGGCAGCGACGATGTAGGGAAAGTACATATGACTGTGACCTACAACGGAAACTCATACTACGGATTCTCGGCAAATACAGATATTGTCGCAGCCTCTGCCGAAGCCTTTATAGATGCTATTAATAAATTCATTATATAACGAAATCACATGAATACATTATTTGATAAAATATGGGATACCCACGTCGTAACCTCGGTAAAAGGAGGCCCCGATCAATTATATATAGACAGGCACTATTGCCACGAGGTTACCAGCCCTCAGGCTTTCAACGAACTGAGGGCTAGAAATTTGAAAGTTTTTCGACCAGAAAGAACAACTTGTTCTCCCGACCATAATATTCCCACGTTAAATCAAGATAAGCCTATTGCCGACCCGGTTTCCCGCAATCAAGTAGAGACACTCGCCACCAATGCTAGCGAGTTCGGTTTAGCTCATTATGGACTGGGAAATGAAAAAAACGGAATCATTCACGTTATCGGACCGGAATATGGGTTGACTCAACCGGGAATGACCATCGTTTGCGGAGACAGCCACACTTCGACCCACGGGGCTTTTGGAGCCGTCGCTTTCGGTATTGGCACGAGCGAAGTTGCTATGGTATTGGCATCCCAATGTATTTTACAGCCCAAACCTAAAACAATGCGCATAAATATCGAAGGAAAACTTTCTCCCGGAGTCACAGCTAAAGACATCGCTTTATTTATCATTTCTCGAATGACGACAGGAGGAGCTACCGGATATTTTGTGGAATATGCAGGAGAAGCAATCCGCTCGCTCAGTATGGAAGAAAGAATGACAGTCTGTAACCTCAGTATCGAAATGGGAGCTCGCGGAGGTCTGATTGCTCCCGACGAAACGACATTCGGTTATATAAAGGATAAAGAATTCGCACCCAAAGGAAAAGATTGGGACAAAGCCCTCGCCTATTGGAAAACTCTATATAGCGATAAAGATGCTACATTCGATAAGGAAGTGACATTTAATGCGGCAGAAATCTCCCCGCGCATTACCTATGGGACAAATCCCGGAATGGGAATCGCTATCGACGAAAGAATACCATTGGAAGAATCGATCGAAGACAGTGGAAAAATTTCGTTTCGCCGGGCATTGAGTTACATGGGTTTCTCTGCCGGAGAGCTTCTAATAGGGAAAAAAATCGACTATGTTTTTTTAGGAAGCTGTACAAACGGCCGTATTGAGGATTTCAGAGCTTTTGCCAATTTGGTAAAAGGGCACAAAAAAGCTAATCATATAATTGCTTGGCTCGTACCGGGGTCACAAGCCGTGTTGCGACAAATCAAGGAAGAGGGCATCGATCTTATCTTGTCGGAAGCAGGATTCGAAATACGTCAACCCGGTTGTTCGGCTTGCTTAGCCATGAACGAAGATAAAGTCCCCCCGGGAAAATATGCTGTATCGACCTCGAATCGAAACTTTGAAGGTAGACAGGGACCCGGAGCGCGGACTATACTAGCCGGACCTTTGGTGGCCGCTGCGACAGCAATTACAGGAGAGATAACCGATCCCAGAAAATTTTTATAACTTTGTATGACTATGATAAAAAAAATCGACATCATAACATCGACATGTATTCCTCTTCCCCAAGAGAATGTAGATACCGATCAAATTATCCCAGCTCGTTTTCTAAAAGCCGTTTCTCGGGAAGGTTTCGGAGAAAACCTGTTCCGCGATTGGCGCTTCGATAAAACGGGGCAACCCATTCGAGATTTTATTCTTAACAACCCACTCTATTCCGGTTCTATTTTAGTAGCGGGGAAAAACTTCGGTAGCGGTTCCAGCCGTGAACATGCTGCTTGGGCTATTGCCGGATATGGATTCCAAATAGTAGTATCTAGTTTTTTTGCCGATATTTTCAAGAACAATGCACTTAACAACGGAGTACTTCCGGTAATTGTCTCAGAGCAATTTCTTACCAGCTTATTCAAACATATTTTTTCGAACCCACAATCGACCGTTACAGTCAATTTGAAAGAGCAAACCATTACAGACGACACAAGCGGAGAATCGGAACATTTCGAAATAAATCCTTACAAAAAGAACTGTTTGCTCAACGGATATGACGACATCGATTATCTACTAAGCAAAAAACAAGAAATAGAAAACTGGGAAGAAAAACATTCATAACGAAATCGAGAAGTACTATGGTTGTAGAAATTATGGATACTACTCTGCGAGACGGAGAACAAACGTCGGGGGTATCGTTCGCCCGACAGGAAAAATTGAGTATCGCTCGCTTACTTTTAGAAGACCTAAAAATTCCTCGCATCGAAATTGCCTCGGCAAGAGTTTCCACCGGAGAATACGAAATGGCGAAACAATTATGCGAATGGGCCGAGAAACGAGGACACATCGACAAAATCGAGATATTGGGATTTCTCGATAAAGGAGCTTCTATCGAATGGATTCGTTCTTGTGGAGCCAAAGTGATGAATTTGCTCTGCAAAGGATCGGAAAAACATTGTACCTTCCAACTTCAAAAAACGGTACAGGAACACGTCGAAGATATCAAACAAACTATTAAGAAAGCGAAAGAAGTCGGGCTGAAAATCAATCTCTATTTGGAAGATTGGTCCAACGGGATACAACATTCCCCTCAATACGTTTTTCATTTAATGGATGCTTTAAAAAATGAAGCTGTGGAAAGGTTCATGTTGCCCGACACATTAGGTATCTTGAATCCTCTTCAAACGCTAAAATTTTGCAGAGCCATGCGCAGGCGTTACCCCGACTTACGATTCGACTTTCATGCTCATAACGATTACGATCTGGCGACTGCCAACACTTTCGCTGCAACTCTAACCGGAATACAAGGCGTGCATTGTACCGTAAACGGGCTGGGCGAAAGAGCAGGAAATGCACCCCTCACCAGTGTCGTAGCCGTGTTGCATGATCACGTAAAAGCAACAACCGGAATTACCGAAAACATGGTAAACAAAGTGAGTCGTATCGTTGAATCCTATTCGGGAATACGAGTCGCAGCCAATAAACCTATTATTGGAGAATCCGTATTTACTCAATGTGCGGGAGTTCATGCCGACGGAGATAATAAGAACAATCTTTATTACAATGATTTATTACCCGAACGATTCGGGAGGAAACGCGAATATGCACTTGGCAAGACTTCCGGGAGAGCTAATATCCGTAAAAATCTCGAATCGTTAGGTATCGAACTCGATGACGAATCCATCAAGAGAGTAACTCAGAGAGTGGTCGAGTTAAGTGATAAGAAAGAAATGGTTACCCCAGAAGATCTTCCCTATATCATTTCAGACGTATTAAAACACGAAACCATAGCTCAGCACGTCAAGGTAATAAATTATACTTTAAACCTTTCTCAGGGATTAAAGCCAGTAGCAATTATTGCCATCGAAGTAAACGGAAAAACATACGAAGGAGCGTCTACCGGCGACGGACAATACGACGCATTCGTAAAAGCCATACGGAAGATATACAAAGAACAACTCGGACGAACGTTCCCGTCGTTGACAAACTATACAGTAAACATACCTCCCGGCGGACACACCGATGCATTGGTACAAACCGTTATCTCATGGGATTATAATGGAAATATTTTGAAAACACAGGGATTGGACGCCGACCAAATGGAAGCCGCCATACAAGCCACAATCAAAATGCTTAACTTAATAGAAGATAAAGAGCTGAATATACAAAACAATTAAATAGAAAGAATATGAAATTACATATCGCAGTATTGCCCGGCGACGGAATTGGACCAGAAGTCGTGGAACAGGCTTTGAACGTAACGAAAGCCGTTTGTGAAAAATTCGGACATTCTCTGGAATATCAAACAGCCCCGGTAGGAGCTTGTGCCATAGAAGAAACCGGATTGCCCTACCCCGACTCTACTCATGAATTATGTATGCGCTCCGATGCCGTTTTGTTTGGAGCCATAGGTTCGCCCCAATACGACAATAATCCCAATGCTACCGTACGCCCTGAACAAGGATTACTTGCCATGCGGAAAAAGCTCGGACTATTCGCAAATATTCGTCCCATAACCACCTTTCCCGGATTGATTCATAAATCCCCCCTCCGTTCCGATATTATCGACGGTGCAGACTTTATGTGTATCCGAGAATTAACGGGAGGACTATATTTCGGGCGACCGCAAGGCCGTAGTGAAGACGGGAACATAGCCTATGATACCTGTATATACAGTCGGGAAGAAATTGTACGAATTGTCCAATTGGCATACGAATATGCCATGAAACGGCGTAAAAAAGTTACGATGGTCGATAAAGCGAATATATTGGCAACTTCCCGACTATGGAGAGAAATCACGCAAGAAATAGCATCGGAGTATCCAGAAGTCGAAACCGAATTTTTATTCGTCGATAACGCTGCCATGCGCATGATTCAATGTCCCAAAAGTTTCGATGTCGTCGTTACCGAAAATATGTTTGGCGATATACTCACCGACGAAGGTTCCGTTATCACAGGATCCTTAGGCATGCTGCCATCGGCATCGATTGGCCTGCATACTTCTGTATTCGAACCTATACATGGGTCCTATCCTCAGGCAGCAGGGAAAAATATAGCTAACCCATTGGCGACCATATTGTCGGCGGCTATGATGTTCGAATATGCATTTGGGTTGAAAGAAGAAGCCTTATCGATTCAAACGGCTGTATCCGAATCGATGAATGCCGGAATCGTGACCGAAGACATCGCCGGCACAAGTACGAAATCCTACCATACCGACGACGTAGGCGAATGGATTGTCGAATGGATAAAAAGCCACTGATCAAAGCAATAATAAAGCGGATAGTAAATTTTGAATACTATCCGCTTTTTTGCTACTTCCTTATCTAATTATCTATTGAGCCGAACCAGAAAATACGACAATTCTATTCCAATTATTATTTTTCGGATATAATTGAGAATCACTACCATTAGCAATAATCTGTATTCGTTTTCTATCTATATTGTATTTCTCGGTCAATAATTTGACAACAGACTCTGCACGACGCTGGCTCAATTGTTTATTATACTCGGGTGTTCCGGTTGCTTTATCGGCATACCCTATTACCGAGATATTACAAGAAGGATTGCTTTTCATCCATTGTGCTATGTTATAAACATTTACCATTTCTTCATTAGAAACAACAGCGCTATTGATCGTAAAGCGTACTACACCCGTCAACTCTTGGCTACAAGCAGCTGGCTCTATTACAGTTACCTCCTCGACAACCGCTTCTGGACATGGAGGACATTCCACAACTCTTGACTCACATTCGTTCAATTGAGCCCTCAATGCATTAACCCTATTATTCAAATCGCCGATAACCATTTGATCGGCATAAGCATCGTATGCCTTAAATCGGTCTTTGCCGAATTTAATAGAAAAACCTCCGATTGCCGAAATAACACTTTCGACTTCTGTTCCTTCAACAATTCCATTAAAATGATCGCCAATTAAATTACCTCGTCCCTCCAAGAAGAAATCGACATAATGCGACAATCTGAAATTCAGCTTAATACCGGCTGTTATAGGGAAAGCATACGTTTTATTATTATATGGAGTATTATGGAATGAATAAATACCACCGGCTCCGGCAAAAGGTATGATAGAAAATACACGATCCTCGTTATAACCGTGGAAAGTATTAAACATATTCCACATGATATCGCCGTAAACCGCAGCATAACGCATATGTGTCATCACTCCTTCGGCAAGCGGCCAATTGGTATGTAAAGCACCTCCCATCGCAGATAATCGGAATCCCAAATACGGGCTGATCCATTTACCGATAGCGAAGTCCATAGCCAGTGTATATTGAGCATCTCCTACATGTTCGGTCAAAAAAGTTTGACCTCCGGATCCTATCGAAATAAACCAGTTATTTTTATGACTATCAGAATAATACCGAGGCTTGATAGGTACAACCTCTGTTACCGAAACATCTTCTTCAACAATAATCGCTTGAGCTCCTGCCGATTCGGAATAACAGAAAAGCGAAGTTGTAGCTATGGCTACCGCTAAATAAAAGAAATTTGTTTTCATTTTAATTTGTTTTAGTTATACAATTTTGCAATTACATTTCAAAAAAACAGGAGCATAAGTCAAACGCTATTATCCGTTTTTGTAAATTAAAACAAACAGATAAAAGAATGTGTTCACCAACCGTCGAAAAAAGAGATAGTAAAATTCTATATTATTTAGGCTATATAAGCTTCTTATAAAAAATGAAAACAGGTTATACCGGTTGGTAATAAATTATTAAATTTGCACATACCGATGAATGCGAAACTTTTACCCATCGAATAACAGAGGTAATATTTATGAAACGAAATAAAAAAAATTCTGATTTTTTCTCGAAAAAACGCTCCAAATACAAACTTACATTTTTCAACGAAAGCTCTCTTGAAGATGTATGGACTATTTGTTTTTCCCGATTTGGAGCCATAATGACCGCCATTCTTCTCATTGGTCTGATTGTCGTAGCTATACTCTCTGTAATCGTAGGTACACCTGTAAAAAATTTATTACCCGGATATTTGAAAACAGAAGAACGAATCGAAATGGTTGATAAAATCCTTAGAGTCGATTCTTTGGCAGCAGAAGTACAGCGTCGCGACGCATATATAAAAAATCTTGCTTCCATACTTACCGGTGAAATAAAAATAGATTCTATCGGACAACAAGCCGACAGTCTGCTTTCCACAACGACAGATACTCTTCTACCGGAATCCAAACTGATGGCAAACTATATCAAGCAATATGAACAAGAAGAAAAATACACGCTAAATGTTTTTACCCCGACTACTCCTATCGATGGAAAACTGTTTTACCCTCCGCTAAAAGGCAAAATAATCAAAGCCTATAACCCCAAAGAAGGACATTTCGGTATCGACATACAATGCCCCAGAAATACAGCTGTTTCTGCCGTCCTCGATGGCACGATTGTTTCCGCCGGTTATACAATCGATTATGGATATGTCGTATATATACAGCACAGCAATAATTACCTGTCGGTCTATAAATATAATTCGGGGATTCTTAAAAACATAGGAGATAAAGTATCGGGAGGTGAAAAAATAGCCGTGACCGGGTGGGAAGATGGTAAATCCTCAAAACAATCGTGTGTGGCCGAATTCCAATTGTGGCACATGGGTCAGTCGTTAGACCCGGAAAAATATATCACTTTCTAATCCCGATTCATTAAAGATACACTTTATTTTATACCTTTGTAAAGTTAAAATTGAGATTTGACCTCTTAAACCAAATGAAAAAGCAATTAGCAATATTAGGCTCTACCGGATCGATTGGAACTCAAACATTAGAAGTTGTCGCCGAATATCCCGACTTATTCGAGGTATACACATTAACAGCGAATAATAACGTCGACTTGCTGATAGAACAGGCCAAACATTTTAATCCCGATTCGGTAGTAATAGCCAACGAAGCTCATTATAACAAGCTGAAAGAAGCTCTGAAAGATTTCCCTATAAAAATATATGCGGGAGAAAATGCCATTTCTGAAATCGTAGAGGCAGCGCCCATCGATATAGTAGTCACGGCAATGGTAGGATATTCGGGGTTAAAACCTACTATACGAGCTATCGAAGCTCATAAGACCATTGCTTTGGCCAATAAAGAAACATTGGTAGTTGCCGGGGATCTCATCAAACGTCTTGCTCTCGAATACCGGACACCTATCATTCCTGTCGATTCGGAGCACTCTGCTATTTTCCAGTGCTTAGTTGGCGAAGGAGATAATCCTATCGAGAAAATCATTTTAACGGCATCCGGCGGACCATTCCGAAAATTCACGGCAGAACAGATGGCGCATGTTACCAAAAGCGACGCTTTAAAACACCCCAAGTGGCACATGGGACATAAAATTACCATAGATTCTGCAACACTTATGAACAAAGGCTTTGAAATGATCGAAGCCAAATGGCTGTTCGACGTATCCCCTCAAAACATAGAAATCGCCGTACACCCGCAATCTGTCGTGCACTCTATGGTTCAATTCAAAGATGGATCTGTTAAAGCTCAACTGGGGACCCAAGATATGAGACTCCCCATTCGATACGCCTTGTCCTATCCTGCTCGTTTGGAAAGCTCGGCTCCGAAATTGACACTCGAACAATACTCCGAACTCACATTCGAGTATCCCGATTTCGAACGATTCCCTTTGTTACGATATGCATTTGACGCTGTCGCAACAGGTGGGAATATGCCCTGCATTATGAATGCGGCCAACGAAATAGCCGTAGCCGGTTTCCTTAACGACACGATCGCCTACCCCGACATTGCCCGCGTTGTTTCTGAAACAATGGAGCACATAGAATTTATCGAGTCCCCCGAATATGAGGATTACGTCCACACAAACAAATTAGCCCGCAATTATGCGACCGAACTTGTTAAATCATATCAATAAAAAATAGCATTATTAATGGAAACATTCTTAATAAAAACAGTACAACTACTATTAAGCCTCTCCATATTAGTCATTTTCCACGAATTCGGACATTTTATATTCGCCCGAATGTTCAAGGTTCGGGTTGAAAAATTCTATCTGTTTTTCGATCCGTGGTTTTCTCTTTTCAAATTCAAACCTAAAAATAGCTATACCGAATATGGAATCGGCTGGCTACCGTTCGGAGGATATGTGAAGATTTCGGGAATGATCGACGAATCGATGGACAGAGAACAAATGAGCCAGCCGCCCAAACTGTGGGAATTTCGGTCGAAACCGGCATGGCAAAGGCTCCTAATTATGGTAGCGGGCGTTGTATTTAATTTCATTTTGGCCGTCTTCATCTATTCGATGATCGTCTACACATGGGGAACATCTTATATACCGTTCAAAAACGCTTACGCTGGCATGGAATACTGTGAGTCGGCAAGAAACATAGGATTCCAAAACGGAGATATTCCTCTCTCGGCCGACGGTGTTGATTTGAATTACATGTCGAGCGAGACCCTTCAAAAAATAGTAGACGCCAAAGAGGTGAAAGTTTTGCGAGATAACGATACAGTAACCATCGAAATCCCCAAAAACTTTATGTTGCGATTGATCGATAAAGAAGAACTGTTCGCATTATACCGTATTCCTTCTGTCGTGTTCGAAGCCTCCCCCAACACCGGAGCAGCACGAGCCGGTCTGCAAAAGGGAGACCATATAGAATTGATCGATGGAGAAAAGGCATCATCGCTAAATGAAATGCACAAAATACTGGAATCCAAACCTAACACCAGCGTGTCGGTTGTCTACTCCCGAGGCTCAGAAGTGAAAACGACAGAAATCATGACAGATTCTTTGGGACGATTAGGCATAGCCATTGCTCCTTTGAGCGATAGTTATGCAATAGTCACAGAACATTATGGATTCTGGGAATCTTTTCCCAAAGGAATAGAATTGGGAGTGGACAAATTGAAAAGCTACGTGAGTAGTATGAAATATGTATTCACCAAAGAAGGAGCTCAAAGTTTAGGCGGATTTGGAGCTATCGGAAGTATATTTCCGGCAACATGGGACTGGGAGGCTTTTTGGAGCATGACGGCATTTCTCTCGGTCATATTAGCCTTCATGAATATTTTACCTATTCCTGCTCTTGACGGAGGACATGTCTTATTCCTATTATACGAAGTGATTACAAGAAGGAAACCAAACGATAAATTTATGGAATACGCACAAATGGGAGGTATGCTCTTCCTATTTGCATTATTGATTTATGCTAATGGAAACGATATATTCCGATTTTTCTTTAAGTAACAGACTATGGACTACATCAAAATAACATTAAAACCGGGGAAAGAAGACTCGTTCCACAGATTCCACCCATGGGTATTCTCAGGAGCGATATATCGCTTTGAGAAACAACCGGAAGAAGGAGATATCGTCGAGGTAACAGACCATCAAGGAAATTTTATCGGTATAGGCCAATACCAAATCGGTAGTATTGCCGTTCGTATATTGACTTTTAAACAGGAAGAAATAAACGAGCAATTCTACTTCAAAAGATTGCAAGAGGCATATAATGTGCGATTAAGTCTTGGTCTCCTTAACGGAGAGTATAACAATACCTGCCGATTGGTGCATGGAGAAGGAGACAATTTACCGGGGCTTATCATCGACTTATATAATAAAACGGCTGTCATGCAAGCTCATACACCGGGCATGCATTACGCCCGTCATCAAATAGCCCAAGCGTTGAAATCGGTTTTGGGAAATGCGATAGACAACATCTACTACAAATCGGAAACTACTCTCCCCTATAAAGCAGAACTTGATGCAGAAAACGAATATCTGTTGGGGGGCGACGCTCCTAACATCGCCACGGAAAACGGACTGAAATTTTATGTCGATTGGGTTCGTGGGCAAAAGACCGGGTTCTTCGTCGACCAACGGGAAAACCGAGCCTTGCTCGAACGCTACGCTCACGGACGATCGGTTTTAAACATGTTCTGCTATACCGGTGGTTTCTCTTTTTACGCCATGCGGGGTAATGCCAAATTGGTACATTCGGTCGACAGCTCTTCGAAAGCTATCGATCTGACCTGCAAAAATGTAGAGTTGAACTTTCCCGGAGATAACAGGCATCAAGCATTTGCCGAAGATGCGTTCAAATTTTTGGATACTATGGGAGATCAATATGATTTAATTATTCTCGATCCGCCGGCATTTGCAAAACATAAAAAAGTATTGAATAATGCTTTGCAAGGTTATCGAAAACTGAATGCAAAAGCATTCGAAAAAATTCGTCCGGGAGGAATATTATTCACATTCTCTTGTTCGCAAGTAGTAAGTAAAGAAAATTTCAGATTGGCTGTTTTCAGTGCCGCAGCACAATCGGGACGCAATGTCCGCATTTTACACCAACTGACTCAACCCGCCGACCACCCGGTTAATATCTATCACCCAGAAGGTGAATATTTGAAAGGGTTAGTCTTGTATGTAGAATAAACCAAATTTCAAAAAATCACGTTATATGAAAAAAATTGTTTGTACAATGGCTTCATTGCTTATCTTAGCATCTTGTGCTACCAAACAGGAAAAAGACGACTTCGATTACACCGTAGAATCGTTTGCCGATCTTGAAATCCTGCGTTACAAAGTTCCCGGATTCGAGGAATTATCTTTAAAACAAAAAGAATTGGTTTATTACCTCTCCGAAGCTGCGGCATACGGCCGGGATATACTTTATGACCAAAACGGAAAATGGAACTTAGCCATTCGCCGCACTCTCGAAGCAATCTATCAAAACTATACCGGAGACCGCGAAAGTCAGGATTTCAAAAATTTTGAAGTTTATCTGAAACGAGTGTGGTTTTCAAATGGAATTCACCATCACTACGGCTGTGACAAATTTGTTCCCGAGTTTTCACAAGAATTTTTTACCGAAGCTGTTAAATCGCTCGACCCTAAAACACTTCCTCTAACTACTGGTGCAAGTGTAGACGATCTACTCAATACATTGACTCCTGTTATTTTCGATCCCTCGGTCATGCCCAAACGAGTAAATCAAGCTGCCGATGAGGACCTCATCGTCACCTCGGCATGCAATTATTACGATGGTGTGACTCAGGCCGAGGCAGAAGCGTTTTACAACAAAATGAAAAATCCCAAAGACGAAACTCCTATCTCGTACGGACTGAATAGTCGTTTGGTAAAACGTGACGGAAAAATCGTAGAAGAAACCTATAAAGTGGGCGGACTCTATACCGAAGCTATCGAGAAGATTGTATATTGGCTCGAAAAAGCTGCCGGCGTAGCAGAAAACGAACAACAGAAAGAAGTCATCGAGAAACTCATCGATTATTACCAAACCGGTGATTTGGAACAATTCGACGAATATGCCATTCTCTGGGTAAAAGATCTCGATTCCCAAGTAGATTTTGTCAACGGCTTTACCGAAACTTACGGCGATCCATTGGGCATGAAAGCGAGCTGGGAATCTATCGTCAACTTTAAAAATCTCGAAGCATCGGAACGGACTCATACGATCAGCGATAACGCTCAATGGTTCGAAGACAATTCTCCGGTAGATTCTCGATTCAAAAAAGATAAAGTAAAAGGTGTTTCAGCCAAAGTAATCACAGCGGCCATGTTGGCCGGAGACTGTTACCCCTCCACCCCCATAGGTATCAATTTACCCAACTCCAACTGGATTCGCCACATTCACGGATCAAAATCGGTAACGATCGAAAACATTACCGAGGCTTACGAGAAAGCCGCGCAAGGTAACGGATTCAACGATGAGTTCGTATGGAGCGATACCGAACGAAATTTGATGAATAACTACCTCTTCCAAGCCGACAACCTTCACACCGATTTACACGAATGCTTGGGTCATGGATCCGGTAAATTGTTACCCGGTGTAGATCCCGATGCATTAAAAGCATATAGCTCCACATTGGAAGAAACTCGTGCCGACTTGTTCGCTCTATATTATATGGCCGACCCCAAAATATTGGAATTAGGTCTTCTTCCTTCGGAAGATGCTTACAAAGCAGCTTATTACAAATACATGATGAACGGACTCATGACTCAGCTCACCCGCATAGAACCGGGAAAAAACATAGAAGAGTCGCACATGCGTAATCGCCAATTAATCGCCCGTTGGGCCTACGAACATGGTAAAGCCGACGATGTCGTGGAATTTGCCAAACGTGACGGAAAAACTTACGTTGTCATCAATGATTATGAAAAACTACGGAGTTTGTTCGGTAAATTATTGGCCGAAGTACAACGGATAAAATCGGAAGGTGATTACGAAAGCGGTAAAAACTTAGTCGAGGAGTATGGAGTAATTGTCGACCAAGATTTGCACAATGAGGTATTGGCTCGATATGAAAACCTACACATAGCTCCATACAAAGGATTTGTAAATCCGGTCTATACACCTATCACTGACGAGAACGGAAATATAACCGACATACAAATCTCCTATAACGAAGGATATGCCGAGCAAATGTTGAGATACTCCAAAGACTATTCTCCTCTGCCTATCTATACGTCTATACCCGTTGTTTGTAAATAATTGATACAACGATACTATCCTCACCCCGATATATGCCAGATATATCGGGGTGCTCTTTTTCTACAAAACATCTTTACTCGCTTATTTTTAATTTGTATCTTGCAACAAATTTCGATTACACATCATGCAACAAAAAATCAAAGACATAAAACTTAAATTCAGACAGGCAATGAACGGGATCGTTTCTCAAAACATGAGAAATCTCGGAGCCAACTACAAAATAAACTTTGGACTAACATTACCCCTGTTAAAAAAAATAGCCGAAGAGATACCGGCGGATGCTCAACTGGCAAATGCTTTGTGGAACGATACCGCCGTGCGTGAATCGATGATGCTGGCGCCTATGCTCTACCCCTCAGATGAATTTAACGAAGATGAAGCAGAAAAGTGGGTCACGAATATGCCCAATATCGAAATTGCCGATATATGCTGTAAAAGCCTGTTCCGCCGACTCCGATTCGCACCTCGAAAAGCACTGTCATGGAGTCTCTCCGACAAGATGATACGACAGTATACCGGATTGCAGTTAGCGACAGCTTGGCTTATCGACCACCACGAAATAAACGACATTTCGATATTCGAGCAGATAGCCGATATCGCACTAAAAAAAGTGGCAGACCCAAATGTCAATTTAGCTTTTCCTGCCGTCAATTATCTCAAACAAGCCATGCATCATGACAAACTTTCTGTCTATATTCTGTCGAATTCAAAAAACTCATTCGAGAACAATGAGTTATACAGTAACTTATTCGATGAATTAAACCAAGAAAAGGAACTGTTCAAAGAATTTTCGAGATACGATTCAAACTGAATTTGTTTTGCTTGTAATACAAAAATAGCTAAATTTGTAACATAGGTTGTTTACCATGCCAGAAGAAAAATCAAAAGAAACTGTAAAACAGTTGTTTATACAATTTTTAGAATCCCGGAATTTACGAAAAACCCCGGAACGGTTTGCTATATTGGAGAAAATATACACGACAACTCAACACTTCGATGTAGAAACTCTATATGAAGCTATGATCCAAAATGGATACAGAGTAAGCAAAGCCACGGTCTATAACACGATAGATCTGTTACTCGAAGCCAACTTAGTGCGCAAACACCAATTCGGGAGTAATCTGGCACAGTATGAACGAGTATATAATGCCAACCATCATCATCTCATCTGTATGAAATGTGGTAAAGTCAGGGAAGTAAAAGATTTGGATTTGATGTCCAATTTGAATACTCGCAAATTCAATAAATTCAATACATCGTACTATACCCTGTATGTCTATGGCATTTGTAGCCGATGTAGCAACAAAAACAAAAAAGATAAAATCGAAAAGAAATAAACCGAATTAAAGTTTACATAACACTCAAATTATGAAAGTCGATGTTCTCTTAGGATTGCAATGGGGCGACGAAGGTAAAGGTAAAGTCGTTGATGTATTGACACCCAATTATGATATAATCACTCGCTTTCAGGGAGGCCCCAATGCCGGCCATACACTGGAATTCAAAGGCGAAAAATATGTTTTACGCTCTATTCCTTCGGGTATTTTTCAAGGAGGGAAAATAAATATCATCGGGAATGGCGTAGTTTTGGATCCTATTCTATTCAAAGAAGAAGCCGAAAGTTTAGCCGAAAGCGGACACGATCTCACCCAATGCCTCTACATTTCAAAAAAAGCTCACCTGATTTTACCCACACACCGAATTCTCGATGCGGCCTATGAAGCTGCGAAAGGAAGCTCCAAAATCGGAACCACAGGAAAAGGTATCGGACCCACCTATTCCGATAAAATCAGTAGAAACGGTGTTCGCGTAGGCGACATATTCCTCGATTTCAAAAAAATATATACCACGGCAAAAACTAAACACGAAAATATTCTTCGCTCTCTTAATTACGATTACAACATAGACGAGTTGGAACCCAAATGGTTCGAAGCTATCGAATACTTGAAAAGATTTAAAATCATCGACAGCGAACACGTTATCAATCATTACCTGAAAGAAGGAAAATCTATTCTCGCCGAAGGAGCGCAAGGAACGATGCTCGATGTCGATTTCGGTTCTTACCCATTCGTCACGTCATCAAATACCGTATGTGCCGGGGCATGTACCGGATTAGGCGTTGCTCCTAGTAAAATCGGAGAAGTGTATGGTATATTCAAGGCCTATTGTACCCGGGTAGGAAGCGGCCCCTTTCCAACCGAACTATTCGACGAAACCGGAAAGAAAATACGAGACCTCGGCCATGAATACGGTGCTGTGACAGGACGAGAACGACGCTGTGGCTGGATCGATTTGGTAGCCTTGAAATATGCGATTATGATAGATGGAGTAACCAAACTAATCATGATGAAAAGCGATGTTCTCGATTCTTTCGAAACCATTAAGGCTTGTGTCGCTTATCGGATAAATGGAAAAGAAACTACTGAATTCCCCTACTCTATTGAAGAAAATATTGAACCGGTTTATGTAGAACTTCCGGGCTGGAAAACCGATATGACTAAGATTCACACAGAAAAAGAATTTCCCCAAAAGTTCAATGATTATATCGCATTTTTGGAAAAAGAATTACAAGTACCTATCCAAATTGTATCGGTGGGACCGGATCGTGAACAAACGATTATCCTATCCAATAAATAATAATTAACCTAACCTCTATCTACTATGGCTAAGATTAAACCATTCAAGGGAATACGTCCTCCGAAAGATTTCGTCGAGCAGGTGGCCTCACGGCCTTATGATGTTCTCAATTCAGAAGAAGCGCGCCAAGAAGCCGATGGTAATGAAAAGTCGCTCTACCATATTATTAAACCTGAGATCGATTTCGTTTCCGGTACGGACGAACATAGTCCAGAAGTTTATCAAAAAGCGGTAGAGAACTTTAATATGTTCCAAGAGAAAGGTTGGTTGGTACAAGATAACAAAGAACATTATTACATCTACGCTCAAACCATGAACGGACATACTCAATATGGATTGGTCGTAGGTGCATGCGTCGAAGACTATATGTCGGGAGCAATTAAAAAGCACGAACTTACTCGGCGAGATAAAGAGGAAGACCGTATGAAACATGTGCGTATCAATAATGCCAACATCGAACCGGTATTCTTCGCTTATCCTGATAATACAGAACTCGATGCAATCATCAAACAAGAAACTTCTGTTTCTCCTGAATATGATTTTGTAGCTCCCGATGGATTCGGACACCATTTTTGGGTAATCGACAACGATAAAACGATAGCTCGAATTACAGAACTATTTGCACAAATTCCCAGTTTATATATTGCTGACGGACATCACCGAACGGCTGCGGCCGCCCTAGTAGGGAATGAAAAAGCCCAGCAAAATCCCAATCATCGCGGTGACGAAGAATACAATTACTTCTTAGCAGTCTGCTTTCCGGCATCTCAATTACAGATTATCGATTACAACCGAGTTGTAAAAGACCTGAATGGACTTACCCCTCATGAATTTCTTGAAAAACTAAAAGAAAATTTCATTGTCGAAGAAAAAGGAGTGCAAATATATAAACCGAAAAAGCTACATAATTTTTCTCTATATATAGATGGAAAATGGTATTCCTTAACGGCAAAAGAAGGTACATACGACGATAACGATCCCATAGGAATACTCGATGTAACTATATCTTCCGACCTAATTCTCAGGGATATTTTGGGTATAAAAGATTTACGTTCGGACAAACGAATCGATTTCGTCGGAGGAATCCGGGGACTCGAAGAATTGCAACACAGAGTCGACAACGGTGAAATGAAAATGGCTTTGGCTCTATATCCGGTATCGATGAAACAACTGATGGACATAGCGGATACGGGTAACATAATGCCACCCAAAACAACATGGTTCGAACCTAAATTAAGATCTGGGCTGATTATTCATAAATTGGAGTGAGAAGACTGGTCTATTCCCTCACTTAGCGGTTCTTTGATATAATATTATTTAACAAAGAACTGCTATATTATTTTTTATCTCATGCAGCAAAAAAGGGTTTGATTACATCTATTTAATGTAGAAGTAACTCAGGCCGAGTAAATCGGTATGAATGAAAAAGAGCTGATAGAAGCTTGTAAAAACAACGACGTTCGAGCGCAGAAGTTACTTTACGAAACTTTTGCTCGCAAAATGATGTCGGTTTGTTTGCGTTATGCCGATAATCGAGAAATGGCAGAAGACTTTTTGCAAGACGGATTTATCAAAGTTTTTTCTTCCATACGGAGTTACAGTTACGAAGGTTCTTTTGAAGGATGGATGCGGCGCATTTTTGTCAATACGGCATTAGAGGCTTTACGCAAAAACGATCTGTTAAGAAACGGAGTCGAGTTAGATACATTAGAACCACAGCAAGAGGCCGACTACTCTGCCGTAGAAAAAATCTCGGCCGATGAATTGATGGAACTCATCGCGCAACTACCTCCGGGCTTTCGGACGGTTTTCAATATGTTTGCTATCGAAGGCTATTCACATAGAGAAATAGCTGAGACTTTAAACATCAATGAAAGTACTTCGAGATCGCAGTATACACGGGCAAAAAGATTGCTGCAAAAATGGATTAAAGAATTAAAATAAACAGGTATTGATAACAATCTATTCATGATAGACGATCAGAATTTCGAAAAAGCAATACGTACCAAACTGGTACAACATGAATCCGATGTTCCGGATGCCATGTGGTCGGGTATTGAGTCGAGATTGCCTAAAAGAGTACCCAATAAAGTACCCCTCTATCGTCGTACCATGTGGTATTCGGCCGCTGCAATCGTTATGGGTGTTATCGTTACGGTGGCTTTATGGCAATATCCAGATAAAGAAATATCTGTACCTCTCGCTGTTAATGAGGATTACACAGCTCCCACAATAACACAACCTTCTATTTCAAATCTTCATTCAAGTATTGAATCTCCTTCGGTAGAGACACCCAAATTTTTACCGGTTTCATCGCATCAGTCTCAGAGTCAAACAAAGCAAGAAACTCAAACAGACTCAAAAATTGAAATCGTCGAAACGAATAAAATGAATGAATCCCAAGTAGAAAACAGATCTAATAATACAAAATCAGAACAATACGATTCACAATCCTATCGGAAAAAGTTAGAAGATTTCGAAAATGACGGCAAAAAACTGAAAGAGGCCGATCTTGCAATTACCGAACCGATGAAAAAGGGTAAAAGCAATGGGCTAAAATTCGGACTTATGGCATCCAATGCGACCTCTGGAAACAGTAAGAATCCGGCCAAAGCTATTCGCACGAGAAATCCGCTAATGATGATGTCGGCAAGAAGGAATCCAGTTTATGAATTTGACCACAAGATGCCATTATCTGTGGGAGCCACAGTTTCCAAAAGTTTGGCAAAAAATTGGGAGTTAGAATCAGGTATAATATACACTTATTTATACTCCAAATATCATTCAACCAACGGAAACGGTAGTCAAGAATTACATTATTTAGGTATTCCCATAGATATTATATATCGATTTGCCCGAGTGAAACGAGCATCTTTTTATGCTTCTGCGGGAGGAAAGGTCGACTTTTACCTTACCGGACAGCAGAAAGACGAAGGACACGACGAAGGAATTTCCGGGTCTGGGTATAAAAAACTTGAACATGAAAATGTACAATTCTCTGTACAGGCCAAATTAGGAGCGGCTCTCACACTGTATAAGCAAACGGAACTTTATTTGGAGCCTCATATCGCATATTATATCGAGAATAATTCGAGTATACACAATATATGGAAAGATAAACCTTTCAACTTTGGATTAACGTTGGGAATAAGAACTGGCTTTTAAACGAACAACATTTATAAACTAAGAACAAAAAAATAATGAACACATTGAAACTTGTATCTATTCTAATTTTGCTCTGTGGCGTTTTATCATTTTCCGGCTGTTTAGGTGACGGCGGAAATACCTTATCTGTATACTCTACGGGCAGTATCTATAAAACTTCGACAGGAACTTCCTATATGTTTATAGACCGAGCCGGTATATCTGCGACAAGCGCAGAATTACAAGGTGAAAGGTTAGAAGTAGGCGACAGAATATTAGCTACCACGACCATCGATTTCGATAATCAAGGAACCCAATTGGCGCAAGGTATATACAATGCCACGATTGCAGGGGTACATAAATTCGATTGTAAAAACTATACATTCGACAATTCTATATCCTCTTTCGCTAGTGACACATTGCCCACACTATATGGTGTAGAACCTTTCCTAAGCTATCGCAAAGACGACACGATATTGACTTTTGCATATGTCAAACATGATGTAGAAAACGGTGATCCGAGCTCTTTGAAGCTAGTCCAACCTAAATTATACAATCCAGAGGCTAAAACAGATACTCTCTTTCTCATATATGAAAAAGGGAATATCAAAGATAGCAAAAGCTCGGACTATATTTCTTTCAAATTACCTCAATATCCGAGTGACACAGATATTAACGTCGTTGTAAGATACAATGCCGAAAGTTCCAATTTATCGACCAATAACGGCGACGGAACCAGTAAACTATTTTCTATAACATATAACAGACCTTCGACACTAAACTAATTCTATAAAGAACTTTTATTTTTGATGTTTATAATTTCAGACGGGGTGTCCGTGAGGATACCTCTTTCTTTTTATAAAAATGGAAGCATTTCTATCGATTTCACTCATTGCAATAATTACAAAAGAATATTATCTTTGTCTCCTTATAATACTCATAAAAAACGATGAAAAAACTTTTTTTCTTTGCTATCGCCCTGCTATGGACAGGGTTCAGCTCTTTCTCGAAAACTCATCCTTTGCAAGGAGAGTTTATAAATCCCTCGCACCGATACATTCAATACATAGGCCGTATTAGTCATAAAACTTCGGATGCTATTCGTTTCAATTATCCCGGAGTTCAAATACGGGCTTCATTCCGGGGTACATCTCTAAAAATGTATGCCAAGCCCATGAGTGGATTTTTTATGGTAAAGATCGACAACGCTGCCCCTTTCAAAATTTCATTCAACTCCCCCTCCGACTCGATCGTTACCCTTGCCACTGCACTAAACGATACGGTTCACACCGTGACTATCATGAATGCAATAGAGGCTTTCCATCGTCAACCGGAATTCAAAGGCTTTTTGCTTGACAAAGGGAAAAACTTGGTATCCCCGCCCAATCTTCCACAACGCAAAATCGAATTTATCGGTAATTCCATCACATGCGGATATGGAATAGAGAGTGTTGAAGCCTCCGATCCCTTTACCGAAGAAACGGAAAATCACTATTACACCTACGCTGCAATCACTGCCCGAAACCTCCATGCCCAACATTTTGCAATAGCTCGCAGTGGAATAGGTATCTACCGAAATTATAACGGGCCACGTGAAGGCAGTCCAGACTGTATGCCTGCCATGTATTATCAAACTCTTTTCAATGATTCCTCCGAAATTTGGGACTTCTCCCGATATATTCCAGATGTCGTATGCATAAACCTCGGTACAAACGATACCAGCACGCCCGGTTATGATACGGATCGTTTGTATAATGCCTATCTCGCTTTCCATAAAACAGTACGCAATAATTATCCAAAAGCCAAAATCGTGTGGCTTACAGGCTGTATGCTTCATGGCGAGTCGTTGTCTCTGGTTAAAAATACGCTCGACCGACTCACCGATACACTTCACAAAGCCGGAGACCTCGAAGTATATCGTTTCGATATGACTCCCCAAACCGGAGAATTAGGATACGGAGCAAGCTGGCATCCCAGCCTTTTACAACAACAACGAATGGCTGACGAACTGACCCCATTTCTCCGTGAGTTAATGAGCTGGACAGACTAACCATCTTCAACAAAAAACATTACGGAAAGCGGGCTTAAAATAAATTCGTTTTATTTTGAGCCAAGCCATATTCTGTAAAAGTCAAATATAAAAAAGCCCAGAAAGGACTCAATCTTTCTGGGCTTTTTTATATGTTGGGTAGAACTATCTTAACGAAACAAATCCGTGTGGTCTGCGATATACCAATCGTACATCTTTTGTACCCCCTCCTCTATCTCGATTTTATGATGCCACCCCAAAGCATGTAGTTTGGAAACATCGGTCAATTTACGCATGGTCCCGTCCGGTTTATCGGCATTGAACCGAATTTCTCCTTCATAACCGACAATTTCCCGTATTCGATGAGCCAAAGCAGCTATGGTTATTTCTTTACCTGTTCCGATATTGATATGGCAATTCCTTACTTCCGGGTTATCACCTTTCACATCAGAGAAATCGACATGTTCGAGAATATATACCGAAGCATCGGCCATCTCCTCGCTCCACAAAAACTCACGTAACGGTTTCCCGGTCCCCCACAATTCCACATAATCGGGATAAATACCATACTTACTCAACACCGTGAGAATAGCTCCTGTTGTGGCGGTTCCGTCGATACCCTCCACTGGCCGCAACGATAAATCTTTACGAACAGCGCCCCAATCGTCCATCATTAAACATTTTCCCAAATGTATTTTACGAATCATAGCAGGCAACACATGGCTTCGCTCCAAATGGAAATTATCGTTAGGGCCATAGAGGTTAGTAGGCATTACAGCAATATAGTTGGTTCCATATTGCAAATTAAAACTTTCACACATTTTCAAACCGGCAATCTTGGCAATCGCATACGGTTCGTTCGTATATTCCAACGGAGAAGTTAACAATGCATCCTCTTTCATCGGCTGTCGAGCATCACGCGGATAAATGCAAGTACTGCCCAAGAACAACAATTTCTTTACTCCATGTCTGAAACTTTCACCGATGACATTCTGCTGTATTTGCAAGTTTTGATAAATAAAATCTGCCCGATAGATACTGTTTGCCATAATCCCCCCCACATGAGCGGCCGCCAAAATCACATACTCCGGTTGCTCTTCGTCAAAAAAACTCTTCACAGCAACCCCGTCGAGCAAATCCAACTCTTTATGAGAACGCCCTATCAAATGGGTGTAACCCTTTTCCTGCAAATTCTTCCAAATAGCCGATCCCACCAATCCATGATGCCCGGCTACATATATTTTGGCACTCTTTTCCATACCGATTCTTTTCTTATTTAACAATACCCTTTTCCAGATATTCAGCCAAGTTCATGCGAATCTCGTCTCCGGCTCTCTCGACCGCCACTTTCGCCATGTCGGCATCGACCATAATCTTCACCAATTCTTCAAAAGAGGTCTTCATGGGATTCCACCCCAACTCTTTCCTCGCTTTCGTCGGGTCCCCCCACAAATTCACCACATCGGTAGGACGATAAAAATCAGGAGAGACCTCGACAACAACCTTCCCGGTCGCCCGATTTATTCCCTTTTCATTCTCCCCTTCGCCTACGAAATCCAATTCTATACCTACATGATGGAATGCCAACTGACAAAACTCCCGTACCGAATGCTGTACACCGGTGGCAATCACAAAATCCTCTGGTTTATCATTCTGTAAAATGAGCCACATGCACTCTACATAATCTTTGGCATATCCCCAGTCCCGCAACGACGAAAGATTTCCCAAATAGAGCTTCTCTTGTTTCCCTTGTGCAATACGAGCGGCGGCCAATGTAATCTTACGAGTCACGAAAGTCTCCCCTCGACGTTCCGATTCATGGTTAAACAAGATACCCGAACAGCAAAACATATTATAAGCCTCACGATACTCTTTGACAATCCAAAATCCATAGAGCTTGGCCACTGCATAAGGGCTGTACGGGTGGAATGGAGTCTGTTCGTTTTGTGGAACTTGTTCTACCTTACCATACAACTCCGATGTCGAAGCCTGATAAATGCGACAAGTTTCGGCCAAACCACATTGGCGGACGGCTTCAAGAATGCGAAGCACACCGGTGGCATCTACATCGGCTGTAAATTCCGGGGCATCGAATGACACTTGTACATGGCTTTGAGCTGCCAAATTATATATTTCATCGGGCCTTACTTTCCCGACCACCTGAATCAGACTCATCGAGTCTCCTAAATCGGCATAATGCAAATGGAAATGAGGCCGACCTTCCAAATGGGCTATACGTTCACGGTAATCTACCGAAGACCGGCGAATCGTTCCGTGCACTTCATATCCCTTTTCCAATAAAAATTCTGCAAGAAATGACCCATCTTGCCCGGTAATACCGGTAATTAGCGCTGTTTTCATAACTGTATTTATTCGCTTTTTTTGATTATTTCATCTATTTATAATGTCATCATAAAAATATAGCCGAATGCAAAAAACGAGCTTATTCGAGTTCCTTACCGAAGTAACCCCTTCATTTTACAAATATAGCGAAAGGTGAGAGCAGAGACAAATGGAAATTTCATTTCCGATTTGGCTATGCCGAACCGTATCCTATATTCTACAAATATAGTGAAAGTCGAAAGCAAAAAAGTTAAGCTCGCTTAGGCCTTTTGATAAGATTCATCTTATATTCCATAAATATAACAAAAGATAAATGTAGTGTCAAATTTTCAAATTCGGCACTACCGGCCTACTTCCTCGAATCAATCACTCGGTTTTTCCCGCCAATTTTTTACGTTTTCGCTTGCGATTCCACTCTTGATAAAGCAATTTAGGCAGAGATTCCACAATCATCGAGCAACGCCCTATTTGCTTTTTCGGTTCGCAATAAATTCGGTGCAAAAACTCCAAATGAGCCCGCACCATCCAATAAGGAGCCCTGTTCACATCGGTTCCGCTATAAAATTTGAATGCCGCTCCCACTGCGATCATCACCCCTCGTTTCAAATAGGGTTTTAATTTGCTCATAAATATCTCTTGCTTGGGAGCACCCAATGCAATCCAAATAATCTCGGAGCCATCTTTTTCCAACATCTCGGCAATAGCCGGATAGTCAAATTCTTCGACCCTCTTATAAGGTAATGAGTAAAACCACATGTTTGCAATTCGTGGATCTATCTCCGACAAGTTTTTTTGCAACCCGTTTAAAGTCGCTTGCGTCGTTCCGAGAAAAGCCATTTTATATCGCTTCATATGAACAATATCCATAAAAATCTCGCTTCCGCAATACTGGTGACGTTCTATGCCATAAATCCATCGCAAATACAAGGGTACATAACCACTGTCACAAATAGAGAACATCGCTCCATCTACAACCTGTCTGTAATCCGAGTCCCGGTTTACTGTGCTTAAAATAACCCCGTCCGAGACACATATATATCCCGGCTTCCCCAATAACAACGCTTCGTCGATAGCCTGTAAAACAGCTCGTTTATCAAACTCATACCTGATATTGAAATAATTCTCCATAAAAATTGATATATAAAGTGACTGTCGGAACTCCCCTATCCCGACTATAAAACAATCTTACCCGCTTATTTGATTATATATCTATCCCATTAATATGGGTTGACTATAAAAAACATACCATGTACTTGTTACAACAATATTCCGTCTCAAACAAGTCCTATAAATCAAAGCCTATCTAACTTAACTAATTTGAAAATAAAATCTTTCAGTCGTGCAACAATAAAAGATGATAAAAATATCAATGGTACTATTATGAAAAAATATAAACCAAATTGTTGTTGAGAAACAAAGAAATGTTTGATGAAATAGGGGTAATACAAGGCGTCAAAAATATAACAACACAAATAAATCCCCAAAGTCGCCTGAGCTAATTTCGATAATATAAGTTTTACTCTCTGTGATTTTATATCTACACTATAAAACATCAAAAATATAATAACAGAATTAACCAGCCCAAAAATTCCATTAGGATCCCCCATTATTTGTATCAGAGTATGATTCTTAACAAATAAACAATTAAATATAGGATTTATCATCGCAATCAACAATACAATAGGAATCCCTATTTTGAAAGGACATCGAGGATGATATTCCCGTATGAATGCCCCTATAAAATAAAATGTTAAAGGATATATATTACTCCAAAATTCCGGCATTAAATGCAATCCATAACGATTGGTAAAAATTGGAACAGCCGTGAGAAATATTAACACACCCATTAGCCCTAACTTTAACCGTTTAGTTTCAATATTCCTGTATAATAAATTTAAATATGGAGATAATAAAAACAATCCTATCCACATTTCAATATACCAAGCGTATGGTATAGCCGAGAAGTCCAATATTTTTAATCCCCACTTCAACCATGACAAATCCTCATGCAAATAGTATTTTCTGAACAAAACAGTAACAACAGAAAAGAATAAATATGATAAAATAACTTTTATTCCTCGTCTATAATACTTTTTATCAAAAGTTTTTGTACTCAATAAAAAACCTGATAATAACATAAAAAATGGAGTTCCTTTAAAAATAAAATTAGCCATAGCTTGTACAAATAAAGAAAAACTCCCATCAAATATTGTAGATTTAAATGGCGTATTTAATACAAAAAAGTGTCCTGCAATAGTAAATAAACTAGCAAATACTCGAATAAAGTCTAAGCCCGCAATTCGATTTTGGCACGATTTTTGCCCCCCCTAAATTGTTCTTGCATAATTGTTTCATATTAAATTCAATAATTTTTTAACTAATTTATTTGTATATCCGTCCCAATTGATTTTAAGAATCAAACGCTCTATTGGGTTGGTAACGATCATTCTCAACTTATCTATTAAAATACAAGCCATCATAATAGCCAATGCCAAAAATACAAGAGATAACGACAATAGCCAACCATTAGTAATTATCTCTTGCAAATAAGCTATAAATGACCACAAATGATCACTAACAACAGCATTACTATGGAGTAAATAGATTGCTAACGCAGAAGAAGCCAACCAATTAATGCTCTTAGATTGAAATGAAAAACTTCTAAATGCAAGAAATAGTGATACTGCTGCCAAAATAACAAAAGGATTATTATATGAATAACATTTAAGCCAAACCCATTTCTCATCTAAATTTAAATAGTATACAGTAAGATACATCGTTGATACAAGTAAGGAACTAAGAATATACCCTCCAATATATTTACACGATGTCTTTATATCGTTTTTGGAAGATATATGTAATGCAACAAATCTTCCTATGAAATACAAGAAAATGAAATTCATCACATTATATCCATTTGGATTAATATTTCCAGCCCAAAAAAATCCAAAATAGAAAGTTAAAATAGACCAAACCAATAAGAGAATAATAAAACTAGCCTTATTATTTATGGACTTTACTGTCCAATTCAACATAGGAGACAGAATAAACAAATAAACGTAACATTGTATAAACCACCATTTAGAATTGGAAAAGACTAAAAATGAAAAGAGAAATTCTTTTATAGAAAATTGGCCTGCTTCATAAAATGAAAATAGGGTTAACAACACACTATAAAAGGCACACATTATATACAAATGAATAAAACCTTTCCACTTCGCTTTTATTCCAAAATAACCAGATATTAAAACAAAACAATCAACTGCCAATATAAAAAAAGCCTCGACTGCACCTATTGGTAGAAATTTTGAATTCGAATCCACTCCTGTTATATCTAATCCAAAATTCATACTATGTAATAGAATAATGAACAGCATACATACCAATCGTAACAATTCTATATTAGACTCTCTCCCTAAATTATTTTGGCACGATTTTTGCCCCCCCCCTAAATTGTTCTTGCATAATTGTTTCATATTATTAGTTTATATTATTTCCTCAGATCAAATAGTCTACATTCATAAAGATGAAAAGAAATTTATCTAATGAACTTCAATTTAAGCCTATCATATAATTTAGACAAAACGATTGGTCCTATTATTGAAATAGTAGTAGAAATTACTATATAAAAAAACATTATTTCCACTGATTCTATTTTACAGTCATAAACTTTCATAAATACCCAAGCAATCCCTTGTATAAAAAACATATGCAACAAATAGATATGGAAACAATTTTTCGAGATATTTATAAGTACTTTTTTTATCAATGGTATAAACTTAAGAATATTAGCCAATCCATACATTGCAGGTATTGCAGAAAAGCACAACATCAAATAAATCGAATTTCTTGATTGAACAAATACATAAGTTGTTAGAATAACAAATAAGAAAAAAGATATTAAGCTTATGATTTTAATACATTTAGATACATTTTTCAAAAAAGAAAAATGCCAAGCTGCAACCAATCCTAGTACATAAAATAAAAAGTACTTTGTAAAATAGTCTATACACAATATCGATATTTGAATTGGGTACAAATAAAAATATACTCCTATCAGTAATAATAAAAATTCAAAATATATCTTGAACCTTTTCACCCCCCTAACACAAAAAGGATAAAGAGCATACAAAAAAAAAAGCAAGTAAATATACCACAAAAATGTAGCTTCAGATTGTTTTGGAGAAATTAAAAGATAAAGTATATTCTTAAATACTATATCTATTCCTTGTCGCATAGAAGTTAGTCCTATTACAAGCCCACCGACTAATGCATACGGAATAAAAAATTTTCGAAATTTTCGATACACATAATCCTTATACGATATTTCTTTATATGAATAAGCAATTAAAAAACTAGATATAAATATAAACAAAGGCATGTGAAAAGAATAAATATAATAATGGACAGATTTATATATCAATGGCATAAAATCTAATAAATGATGTCCAATTATAACCCATAACATAGCAATACCTTGCATAATATCTACAATAGATAACCTATATTTATTGGGGCACGATTTTGCCCCCCCTAAATTGTTCTTGCATAATTGTTTCATATTAATTTTTGAAATAGATTATCCCATTTTTGATAAATTACTTCCGACGAATATTCCCGTTTTAGTTTCTCGAAAGCCTTCTCACCCAATCTGGCAATCTCGTCGGGACGGTTCCACAACGATACCACTTTTCGCTCCAAATCATCTATACTATTAGGATCGAACAAGGCTCCTATCGCCTGTTCTCCCCAACCGATAATCTCGGTAAAACCACCATGAGCCGGCCCAATAGTAGGTTTACCGTAACAAGCAGCTTCGAGAATAGCCATAGGGAAACCTTCGTAACAGCGACTGGGCATCACGACAAAACGGGAATGACAAATAAAGTCCGAAAGCTCTTCCTTCTGTAAATATCCCATGAACTCGACATTACCGGGAATCTCCATATCGCTTTGTTCCCGCTTAGCCCCGGCAAATCGAAACGGAATAGACGGGTTTCTACGAGCCACTTCTATCAATAAGTCGTATCCTTTTTCATAACTCAATCGACCGATGTACGCCACATAATTACCCCCGGTTAAATCATACGAGGCCGGAGCATCGATGCCATTCGGAATAACCGTTACCCTTTCGGCTTCATATCCGGCAGCGATCAACTTCTGTCGTTGAAAATCGGTAATGCAAGCAAACGCAGCTACATTCTTTCGATAAGCACCTGTCCAACGGGCATATACATTGCGAATAGTATACCCAATCGATTTTAATCGGCTACATTCGCAATTATATCGCACACAACTCCACTCATTACCTCGCTCCAAACACACTTCACACGGCAAACCATCACGCATAAACAATCCCGTGGGACAAATCAATCGGAAATTATGTATAGTCATAACGATCGGAACTCCGGCCTTTTTACACTCGAAAAGTGCAGCCGGACTGATAAACGGATACAGGTTGTGCACATTCACCACATCAGGACGTTCCCGTCGCAAGGCATCCCGCATACCTCGCACTCCGGACGGTGAATAAATCCCCGACAAGAATCCCTTTATCTTCCCAACGGCCGATTCTCTTACCCCCTCGGTTGTCCGGCGATAAAACGCCACCTCATGACCGTGAGACGTAAGCATATCTGCCATTTTATCGACAACAGCCTCCTCCCCGCTATACTTCCCGTAATTATTATGAACAATAAGGATTTTCATTTATCTCCCTATACAATGATATACAAAGCCTATCCCTTCCAGCTCCTGTGCATCATATATGTTGCGCCCATCAAATACCAATGGTTGCTTCATCGCTTTTTTTATTACTCCCCAACTAGGTATTCTGAACTGTTTCCATTCGGTCAGTAGTATCAAGGCATCTGCATCAAGAACAGCATCATACATATCGGGTGCATATTCCAAAATGTCTCCTACCCGCCTTTTACACTCCTCCATAGCAACAGGATCATATACTTTCAATTTACAACCGTTATCCAACAGATGTTTGATCATCACCAGAGACGTCGCTTCGCGCATATCATCGGTTTCCGGCTTGAAAGAGAGCCCCCAAATAGCTATTGTACGCCCCTTCAAATCGTTGTTAAAATATCGTTGAAGTTTTTCAAACAATATTGATTTCTGACATTCGTTAACCTCTTCTACCGCTTTCAGCACCCTCATTGAATAGCCTTTTTTCTCAGCCGTTTTAATCAATGCTTTCACATCTTTCGGGAAACAACTCCCTCCATATCCACAACCCGGATACAAAAACTTATTTCCAATTCGAGAATCCGAACCGATTCCCTTTCGAACCATATTCACATCGGCCCCTACCAATTCGCAAAGATTCGCGATATCGTTCATAAAACTGATGCGAGTTGCCAACATTGAATTCGCCGCATATTTGATCATCTCTGCTGATGGAATATCTGTAAAAATCACCCTGAAATTATTAAGCAAAAATGGTCGATACAATTTCGACATTAAATTCTTTGCTCGTTCCGACTCTACACCAACAACAACCCGATCAGGACTCATAAAATCTTTAACAGCCGCACCTTCTTTCAAAAACTCAGGATTACTAGCTACATCAAAGTCTATATTCACTTTGCGTTTATCCAACTCATCTTGAATCACGGCTTTTACCTTGTTAGCCGTCCCCACAGGAACCGTACTTTTCGTAACTACCAACACATACTTATTCATGTGAGCACCTATTGTACGGGCCACTTCCAACACATATTTCAAATCGGCACTGCCATCTTCATCGGGCGGAGTACCGACTGCACTAAAAACAATTTCTACATCATCTAAACAAGATGATAAATCCGTTGTAAATTTAAGACGTTCTTCCTGAAAATTACGAAGCACCATCTCGTCCAATCCCGGCTCATAAATAGGGACTCGTCCCTGTTGCAAATCTTCAACCTTTTGTTTATCAACATCTACACATGTTACATTAGCACCCATTTCGGCAAAACAAGTTCCCGAAACCAAGCCAACATAACCGGTACCAACAATCGCTATATTCATAACTACTAAATGTGTAAAGTTTTTCTTATTTTACTATATAACCTCAAAGTTATAGAATGATATCTATAACACAGTTTCTCTATTCGTTTATTCGATTCAATATCTTTTTCAAATAAAAATTCATGACTATGTGCAATGTCCATATTTACCTTAAACCGAGAATAACGTTGTTTACAGTTGGTTGCCTCCTCTCCAAAGCCTATATTATCGACTTTGGAAATAAACGGACAAATAGAATATTTCCCTAATTTGAACTGATTATAACAAAACCGTATCGCCCACGAATGATTTTTTCCTTCCATATACCCCTTTAACATAGAATACATATCACTACCATTCTTATTAAAAGCTCTACGCATCTGTTTATTGGAAGAAAATTCATTCCAATCCTGTATATCCCAATCTATTTGTTCCCATCTATCCTTCCATGTAGCCCATCCCCACGAAGAAGACCTTCCCAAAAGATAGACATCTCCCACATATCCTCTCGGTCGTCTTATTTTTAATCCATATCCACAAATCGAAATAATCCTATTATCATTCTCATAAAAATCCAATGCTTGATTCATATAAGAAAGAAAATTGGGAGCACATATCAAATCATCTTCTAAGACTATCGCTTTACCATACTTCGCAATAATCGTACTTACACCAGCTATAATTGAATTGCCTAATCCCCTATTTACAGGAGATATTGATATATTCGAAGCTGCCTTTCGAGCAATTGTAATAACCTCATCTACTTTCGCTTTATCTTCCTCGCAACGAGGCCCATCGATAAATATGTATTTATCCGACTCCTCATAAAAGGAATTCATTCTTAATGAATCAAGTAGCTTTTGCAATGCCTCCGGTCGATTAAAAGCAAAAATCACAATTGGAGCCAACATAACTAAATAGGTCTTATTTTTTTAGGTAACAAATTTAACAGTATATAGGCATAAAGTTTATAACTGAACGGATAGTAACTGAGGGCTATAACTGCCTCATATATGCTTTTTTGGGGCATATTCAATCTTAAATACACCGAACTTCTCATTTTATGCCAAAGAGCATTATATAATTTCAAACCTTTACACGGACAAGTCTTCAAAAGTTTTTTAAGTTCTTTCCCCACCACATCGTCTTCCGCAGGCAGCCGTTTAGGTTTTTCGGTAACAGAATAGCCTTCTACATTAAATATCGCCAGTGATTTTCTCGAATAAGCAATCTCCCCACTCACCGCCAATTTTGCCCAAGTCAACAAATCTTCCCCTGATTTGATACCCATAGGAAAGCCCCCGATAGCCTGTATTGCCGTTTTCTTCACCATAATAGAAATTGAACAGATGGGTGGATGAGAACAACTTGCTACCTCGAAATAATTGGATAGGATTCCATCGTCTCCTTCGAAAGGCAATTTGCGAATAATTGTAGACGTCACTTTTCCCTCTGAATCCCGAAACTCGTAATTACAAGCATATACGCTACATTCAGGATACTTTTGATAAAGTCCGTATTGTGTCTCCAAATATCTCGGCTTCCACTCATCATCGGCATCAAGAAATGCAATCAACTCTCCACGGGCTTCTTCTATTCCCCGATTCCGGGCAACCGAAACGCCGGCATTGGTTTGATGAATCAACCGAATACGGGAATCTGTGAATTTCTCTACTTCCTCCACACTGTTGTCAGTCGATCCATCATCGACAACTACAATTTCGAAATTTTGAAAAGTCTGTGTAAAAACCGACTGTAAAGTATGAGCTATCTGCCCCTCTTTATTATATAAGGGTATAACTATGGATATCATAAACTATCGACCTCCTAAAATAATACGATATATTTTGGGTATTCTCATTCTAAAAAATTTCCCAATAATAAGGCAAATAAAAATAGTAATTAATGGTGCAATAAAATAAATTATTAAGATCATAGAAGACGAACTACTTATACTCAACAATATTTTTTTTATTCCAGTTAACAAAGGTTCATGAGTCACATAAATGAAAAAAGAATATGTGGAAATTTCTTGTAATCGTTTTATGCGATTTAAATAAGAATATACACCATCATATGAATACCATATAACTATTATTCCTAATAAAATACCCAAACAATGATATGGATAACCAAGTTTATAATAAATCAATACACTACAATAAACGACCCATGTACAGAATAATAAACAATATACAAAAGGGCGCAAATGCTTTGCTTCTAAACAAGCCTTATATCTCAACGCAATATATGCCCCAACTGTAAAAAAGAAAATAGACTCTATACTGACGAAATACTGTATTCCATTAATCCATAAAAAAAATAAACCTAACAAAAAGAAGATTCTTACATGTTTTATTCCCCAATAAATAACCGGACTAAAAATAACCAAAATAAATAAATCTCGCAAAAACCACAACTGATATGTCCCTACCGGTTGTATAAAAATAGCATATAAGATTTCTTGAATATCATAATTCGCAATCAAATCTTTCGAGGGAAAAGAAGAGTCCGGTAAAATTTGTTGCATTACATACACAGAAACAATACCCAAAATGCTCCAAAACAAATATGGGATTAATAATGTATATATCCGTTTTTGAATCTTCTTTTGAAAAAATGGAATCAACGGCATTGAAAAATTCTGAAAAAATAGATAACCTGATATGACGAAAAAGAGAGGCACAGCAATCCGTGTTAATTCTCCTGAAACAAACTGCTGTATCCATAATACATATCCCGAAGAAATAGATATCAGTTGTCCATGTAAAAAGACAACCAATACCATAGAAAAAAAAGATAAAATCCTAATTTTTTCACTAAGATAAGCTGTCATATTTCGCTAAATCGATAAACTTCAAAAAAAATCCTATAAATATAAAAGGATTAATCAATGATGTCATCGAATGAGAGACCACATTGTCAAATCCCATAGAGAAAGCAACTCCTGCCATACTCGATACAGCCATAATTCCACTAACTTTAATCCATGGATCAGCACCACTCCAAGAATATATAAAGACCTTATAGACGATACTCAAATAGAATAAAGACAATAATATAATGCCTATAATACCATTATCACACAATATTTGTACATAATCACTATGTAACAGTGCTACAGTATGTTCTTTCTGAGCACGTTCTTTTATAAAATGAGTCGTTGTTCCCAATCCTGAGCCGATTATAGGACTCGGTTCATAAAACTTATTCATTACTAACTCCCATAAAAACTCTCGACCAGATGTTTGGATATTATCCATACTCAAAGCACCACCTTGAACAATATCAGTAGCATCAACTGTCCCTGAATTTTCACCGAAGAATTTTTCATTGACACTTGGGACATACAAGACGATACCTATAAATAAAATTCCTGTAACTATAATATATGGAATAGATTTCAATTTATATCGAAAGAATACAAAAAATGTACCGACCAATGCCATCCCACCCAAACCGGTTCGTACCACTTCCAATATGGTCGATAATAACAACCACAAAGCTCCCCATAAATAAATTTTACGACCTGTTATCCAATGTAACATAAAAAACACCACAAATATAGAAGTGAAGTAATCGGCCAATCCTGCATATAATAAGAACATTGCTCCAAAAGGAGAATAATATAACCATGACATAAATACAGCACTCACCCCCCCTACGATAAGAGCATAAATGACAGATGTTTTAGCTACGGATTTTGAAAAATAATATAAATCATATTTCCCCTCTATAGCACTATAGCCTAACCATAAAGAAAATAAAGGAATGGCATATTTAATTAATAGCATCACTGAATCATACCGTGATTCTGAATAAGAAGTAGAAATAATCAACCACAAAAAAAATAGTAAATAAGTACCCACTATTACATCTATCTTAATTCTAATTTTCCCTAAAATTAAAAGATAAATTAAAGCTAAAAAATAAACACCATATTTGATCAATGAAAATTGCCCCAAAAAGAAAGGAGCCGTACAAACCACAAAAATCAAAAAATACATATTTCGATTGATGCGATACAAGTAATCTCTATTCTCTGGAAATTTAAGTAGTCTATATTTATCAAATTTAGGTGTAAATATCCAAATGGATATAAACACGAAAACTATCAAAGCTAATAAATTCAAAAAAAGACTCATATCAACCGCCTATACAAACCATTAAACAATTGAGAATAGCGTTCGAAACTATATCTACGAACGTACCGTATCGCTTCTGATGAATATTTTTGCAACAACTCAGGAGTTGCGATCAACGATATGATTTTATTTGCCATATCGTCGATTGAACCCACCTCGTGCAACAGCCCGACTTCTCCGTCTTGAACAACTTCGGGCAATCCCCCCGTTCGGGAAGCGACTACCACGCAACCGTTCGCCATTGCCTCGATAGCCGTCAGTCCAAACCCTTCGCTACGGGAGGGCATCAGTACGATATCCATGCGGCGATACCACCCCGATAAGCTCTCCTGCGGTTGACGACCAGCCCACTCGACATTGTCGGTGCAATCGCACTCTTGCACTTGTCGTTGCATTTTCACCCGCAAAGAACCGTCCCCCACAATCACCAATCGGGTATCGGGATACCGCTTTTTCACCTGTGCAAATGCCGGAACAACCAAATCCATACCCTTAATCTTTTCTAATCGGCTGACAACCCCTATCGTGATCGGGCGAGAAAAGCTCCTATTCTCTCTCACAATAGAAAAGCCGGGAGGCAACGCATTATAAATCGTAAAATGGTTGCGTTTGTTCAAAGGAGTATTCTCATTATACAATCGAGATGTCCCGAAAAAAGATCGCTCGGCCAGCTCGGTAATACATGTAAACACCCGCACACAATGTCGTTGAATAAAATGTATCAATCGCAAGCTGGGATATATATCGGCAGCTGTATGTGCCGTGGCAATAATCTGCCGTACTCCTAACCATCGCAACAGCAGGATAGGAATAGCACCCGGAGCCATATATTGCACATGAGCTACATCGGGCTTATACTGCTTCAATACCCTGCGTAACCCTTTGTATAAAAAAAGTATTCCCCGCCAACCATTCACTCGCGTTCCGGTAGGGCTCAGACATACCACTTCGCTACCGGCTTTTTGGAATCGAACGACCATATCATCGCTATATTCGAAATAGCATGTCGTCACTACCAGATGTCCACCTAAAACAAGTGACTGTACAAGATTCAATGTCTGAATCTCCGTTCCACCAGTCATCAAACAAGGTATGCAAATGAGGATAGTCATAACTTACAAGTGCAACTTTTGTTTAATTTTATTCTTATAATAACAAACTGTCGGGTTCAAATATAGTGTACGTAGACTCTCACCGGCTGCAGTCGACACATAAGCCAAACCTTCATCTCAAAAATTCACTTCCATAAAATGCAAGATAAATCTTATCAATGCAACAGGAATTATCCCCCTATATTAAAAAAATCTTTAATATTTATAGCTATATACTTTATTTTACTTCCTATTCCATTCGAACTTAACCTCAATGAATTAACAAGATCAACTCCATTGCTCCAACCTTGTTTATAAGTTTCTTCCCCGCGCAAATGATCATATTTATATAACCCGTTTATTATCGCCCTTTTTATCAAATAATAAAGATGAATTTTCGTAGGCGAATATTTTGAATATTCATGATCTCCCGCCGGCATGTAATAATAATAAATTCCAGCATATTCAAATCCTAAATGCCACGCAATAGGCTTGTCTTCGATATTAAGAGTTGAAAAATGAGTAGCTCCCCCTAAGCCCTCAATAAGCAAATTTTTATGAAAATCAGGAGCTTTATATGCCTTAGGCCAACGTAAAGAATGTTCTGAAATAAAAATAGGGAATGTCTCATTCAACTCCTCAAAAGAAACATATTCTCGAAAATTTAAGTCACCTAATTCAGTTAACCGACGTATTTGACGACGAATATCCCCCCTCAGACTTGTTTTAAGAAAAGACATCAAATCGGACTCTTTCTTTATATTAGATAAATCCAAATAGGGGCACGACTCTCCTTGTTTCCAAGGATTAACAGTATCTATACAAGATTCTTTAATTCCATCTATAATAATGGCATCGGCAGCAAAAGATTTCAGTTTATTCAATAAGGCTCCCCAAAATGGACCCATATCATGAGGAACAATACGAAATATGGGATTATGGTAATCATAATCGGAATATCCTACCGGAACTATAACTCGAAGAAAGGCATTTTTCCAATTTTTACGCCATAATACTAATGGCATAAAAACTTCATTACCATTATCTTGATCCTCCCCAAAAACAAATATAGGAGTTAATTTTCGTAGAGGCAAATAAGTCTTAACCCACGCTTTTACCAAAGAAGGATGAAAAAATACATGGGCCATAGGTGATTCTTCCAATAGCCGGCTCCATTGCTCTTGATATTTTTCTCCCCATATGATATTCCAATTCTCACAAATATCGAACTTCCACATAATACATTATTTTACTATAAAATAAAGTTCTTTTTTCCAACGATTTGCCCCAACAAAAGCCTTAGGTAAAACACCCGACCAAGGACGGCCACAAGGTGCTACCGGTTGTATATAGGCATCAATCGCTCTATTTTTAGCAGTATGATCCTGTCTATTCATTTTCAATACACAAGCATTTTTCCAATCGATATTCCATGTATTATAATACCAAAACCACACGCAATATTCATACAATTCCACGCACGAGTCCTCTCCTATCAATTTCTTCACTATGTCACCCGCAGCCAAGTGGTCGTTCCACCCTTCTCCCTTATGGGGAATAAAAATAGCCTTCGGCCGAAGTTTATCGATCAAGGTTCTCAATTTACAGGTCTCCGGACAATCGAATGAAATTTCACCATCGGGATAATCGAGAAAATGAAGATGATTCAATGGCAGCCCCAATATACCGGCAGCCGTTCGTGATAAAGCTCGCCTAGATTCTATCAATTCTTTTTCATCGATACTGCAACAACCACTATGACTTTTACCTCCACCAGATAATATGACGACATCTACCGGCTTCTCTTCTTTTAACGATCTTTGTATCAGTCCCGAGCAGCCCAAAACTTCATCATCGGGATGCGGTGCAATGATTAATATCCTTTCTTTTATAGGTAACCGACGCTTGCCACAAGAAAGAATACGAATTATCTGAATCCTTATTTGACGAATAAAATCTTTCACGAAAGTAACGTTTTATAAAGTTCTACGACTCTTCGAGCAGAAAAATTTTGATATAACTCATTTGTATTATATTCTTCAAAAAGTTTCTTTTGTTTCCAACTTTGGTATAGCCTTAATAAAGCTGATTTAATCGATCGATAATCTTCATTATCAGCAGCAATCCCCCCTCCATAACAAGATAGCATTTCTTTTGCAAAACCATCTTTCGGAGAAACTGCTAAAATCGGTCTGTTTAATTGTGCATAATCGGTAAATTTACTGGGGAAGAATATTCCTTTTTCCATCTTAGCCTCCAACAGGACAAACACATGATAAAACTGCATCTTTCTCAATGCTTCCAAATAAGGGAACCCACCTATAAAAGAGACATAACCATTTAATGCATATTTTTCTATCAATTGTTGAGTATAATCATTAATATGTCCCATAATCTCTAACTTCATAGACGTATATCCCTCATCTATCAATTCCCGAATAGCCTTAAACATCAACTCGGGGTTTCTCTCCGAAGACAAATTTCCCGAATGACACATATACAATTTATCATCTTTCAGTAATATCGGTGCTTGATGATACAAACTGTCCGGCATTGCTATATGCGGTATTACAACATTCCGTTTATCTTTCAATAAAGGGTAGTTATCCTGAAAACGTTCCAATAGCCAACTTGATGGGAATGTATTGATTGCTGCATGACATAAACATAATTTATTATATCTATCCCGTAAACGATATGCCTTCTTTGAGAAATGATGAGTGTACGGCTCTGGCCAAATCGTCGAAGCTGGATCATTCCAATTCGCAATCCATGTTATACCTACTTTTTTTGAAAACTTATACCCTACGATATGAGGAATATCACTAGGTGAACGTGTAATTACCACATCATAATGATTTTTTCGATGTAATTCTAATGCTTTTTGATAAGCTCTCCTTGCCCAACGGATGCCATCGACAGGAAATCCCCCCATCATAATACTCGATTTCAGCAAATCATACAATCGGCTCAATTTTCCACCTATAAAATAAGAGATCTCATAAGTATGCTCTTTCAATGGCAACCATGGTCCTTGCCATTCTGTACTATAAGTCGGGCCCTCATCTTTCTTCGAAATAACATCTACATGCCAACCTGCTTCTTGTAAAGCATAAACAAGCTTGGCATTACACAAATTTTCAGAAAATGTATAAGGTAAATAACCAGAGGCTATAAATAAAATTTTCATAGGCTATTAACACTAAATCCAACATTATTTTAATTCTTTTTTGTTAAGTTGTTTTAGATACCTAATTACGAGCTTTTCTTTGTTAATAAGGTCTAATACCCCCCCCTAAATGTTAACAAATACTTGAGATAATACGACGATTTAGTTATCCGAGAAGTCCATATAGCATAAGAATAACCTACTGTTTGCTTAACTATAATAGCATATCGACGAAGATCATCGTCTATTTTCTTCAAACTTTTCGATGTGCTTTTTCCTCCTAAATGAACAATCTCGGCATAAGGATAATAGATAGTTTTAAATCCTTGTTTTGAAGTCCTAAATCCGAACTCTGGTTCCTCTCCATAAAATTCAAGATTCTCATTCAGTCCCCCGACCTTATGATACAAATCAGATCGAATTAACATACATGCACCTAAAACCCAAGCAACTTCATGAGGCTCATTTCTGTTAAATGGATAAGTTCCTGGAGGTAAGATCCTTCTTCCTATAAAACTTGGCAATATTACGCCCAATTTAAAATGCTTTATAATTGTAGCCCAATGGCCCAATCCTGTACTCCCTTGTGATTGAATACTACCATCTTCATTCAATATTTTAGGACCAACACAAATCACAGATTGACCGAGTGTATCAAAATAACTGACTAAACGATCTATATTGTCGCTATAAACAATAGTATCACTATTTAATAATAATAAATACTCCCCTTTCGCAATAGTTGCGCCTTGATTATTAGCTTTTGCAAATAATAAATTTTCCTTATTGGCAATAACTTTAACTTGGGGGAAATTTGTCTTTAACATCTCCAAACTACCATCTGTAGAGTGATTATCCACTACAATAATTTCATAATCAAATGAGATTATTGACGAGATTATAGAAGATATACAATTTTTTAATAAATCTTCTGTATTATATGATATGATGATAATACTTAGTTTCATATTTTTTATTTCAATATTTCTACTATTCTTTCACAGGCTTTTCCATCGCCATAAGGATTTACGGCTTCACTCATCGTTTTGTAGTACAAAGGATCGTCTATCAACCGCGATACTTCGCCCACAATTTTGTCGTAATCGGTTCCCACCAATTTCACTGTCCCTGCCTCCAAAGCCTCGGGACGTTCGGTCGTATCGCGCATGACTAATACCGGTTTGCCCAATCCCGGAGCCTCCTCCTGTATGCCTCCACTATCGGTCAATACGATGGTCGATTTCTCCATTAAATAAACGAACGACAGATATTCCAACGGTTCAATAAAATACATATTGTCATACGAACGACCATCAAAGGCCTCGTGAATAGGTTTGCGCACATTGGGATTCAAGTGCATGGGATAGACAAAATCAACCTCGGGGTATTGCTCTACCAATGTTTTTATGGCTTTACATATCCGCATAAATCCATCTCCGAAATTCTCTCTTCGGTGACCGGTTATCAGCACTAATTTCTTCCCTTGCGATAGCCGGTTCACATCATATCCGCTATGTAAAAGTTCTTCACTTAATGTTTGGGACAAAGCTCCATCGCTTTTTATCCGATCAACGACCCAATAGAGAGCATCGATGACCGTATTGCCGGTAACATGTATATGGGCAGGCTCTACCCCTTCATTTAAAAGATTTTGCCGGCTCAACGGAGTCGGAGCAAAATGGTAAGTCGCAATTCGACCTGTTAACTGGCGGTTAATCTCTTCGGGCCATGGACTGTATATATTGTGCGTGCGCAGCCCGGCTTCGACATGTCCTACCGGTATTTGTTGATAAAACGCCGCCAATGCCGCCGCCATAGAGGTGGTCGTATCGCCATGAACCAACACCACATCGGGTGAAACGGCCTTCAATACATCTCGCAACCCTACCAACACCCGGGCGGTCACATCATACAAGTCCTGCCCCTGTTTCATGATATTCAAATCATAATCGGGCTTTATCTCAAAAATCTGCAAGACTTGATCCAACATTTCCCTATGCTGCCCTGTCACACAGACTACCGTTTTATAATCATCGGAATATCGTTGAAATTCTTTTACCAACGGCGCCATCTTAATGGCCTCCGGCCGTGTCCCAAATATCAATAATATCGTTTTCATAATAAATATCCTTATCCGATTAAAAATCTACCAATCTTTGTTTTGAGCAATAACCAAGTTAAAAGATAAGAAATTATCAAAGATAGCAAGAAAAAGCCAAATGGGAATAATATGGTATGCTCTCCTGCCCATCTTTCTAACGGAAATAACCGTTGTGCCGTAGATGATATGAGATACAACTGTATCCAATTGTGGAATATATAAATACCATAGCTATAATTGCCAAATGAAATTATTGGTTGTGCCCATGTTTGTTTTTCCCAATTCACTCGATTGCATAAATACCATAGAGATATGATCATACAAACTTGAGCTATTATACTATACCAATGTGCATCGCCATACCCCGTAGGTTTATAAATCGTGATAAATAAATAAATAAATATAAGTATATATACCAATTTATACTTAGCGATATTCGATATAATCACATCTTTATGACAATAAATCACCATACCCAAATAGAACCAACAGAACCAAATTGTAATATAATGAATACCTAAAATGCGTGGTATGAAACTCGGGAATAAAGATAAAACGAAACTTACAAAAAGAATTATTATTTGCAAATACGATTTTATCGCATATTTATCTATTAAATATGCCACAAGAAAGCACCAAAATAACATAGGCAAAAACCATAAATGCCAATATGTTCCATAAAGGAGGGATATTGGGTGGAAATTATTGGTTGTAGCCATCATTATTAGCCCAAAAACGAAATAAGGCAATAATATCCGTTTTGTTTTGTTCTTCACTAAATCCACAAAATTTTGGTACTTCCCTCTCTGACGTAGAAATGCGAACAAATAACCCGAAACAAAAATAAACATCGGCATCGCTATATTTATAAAGACACACTGGTTCAATGTAAAATACATCTGATAATATGTGTCTTTTAATGCCGGGAAATGTGCTGCAGCATACATCATGCCATAGGCATGAAAAGCTACAACCATAATAATAGCAATAGCTCGTATAAAAGCAATATCCAATAAATAATTTCTATTATTCATTTTTAGCGCTCAAATAAATCAATCCACTTAAACAAAATATTCGATATATCGTATCGTTTTACATATTCAAATGCGTTTTTCGATAGATTCATTCTATATGGTTCATTATCCATTAAATGCTTCAATTTTCTAATATATTCTTTTTTATCGAATGATTTTACAAGCTCTCCTGTTTCTCTCGGTTTTATTATATCATATACAGCCGAAAAACTATCAAACGAAATGGGAACACACCCAAATTGCATAGCTTCGGTTAAACTCATAGGAAAGCCCTCAAAAAGAGAAGTCATACAGAAAATAGAAGCCTTTTCATAATATGGCTTAGGATCTTGATATCCTACAAATTCTATGTTTGATATTCCCTCCGCCATATGTATAAGAGATTCTCTATCTGGGCCATCTCCTACAATTACCAATTTCCATTGAGGATATAATTTATATAATTTAGACCAAATACTTATCAGAATTGGAAGTTTTTTTGATCTATTATCTAAACGCCCAACAAATAACAAAAATGGATCCTTTGCTGAAATATTAGAAATATTTTTATATGTATTAGGATTTGGAATCGTTACATAATAATTATTGGGTAGCTTACAATACTTTTTTAATGTTTCTTTATATGAATCTGACAAAAGAACAACATATTGTGGGTGCTTTTGAATAAATTGATAATGATTTACCAATGATGTATGTATAATTCGTTTTACTCTTCTATACAAAAAGAATCGAACCACCCTTTTTAACCTTTCTAATATTGTTTTATTTCTCAAAATCATCAAATCCGAGAAAAGATGATTATAACAGCCCAATGGGTCACTATGCAAAACGGAAATAACTTTTATATTAGGATTTTCTACTTGCGATAAAAAATATGTTCCTTCATATAATCCATTTTGGTTAATAACGACTTTTATATCATTATTAACTAAGAATTCGTTATAAAATTTTATATTCTTAGGATCTTTAAGATTGGAAGATGGCAAATCTACTACTGTGGCAGGATAATTATAATCGTCGTTCTTTCTTTCCCAATTTAAATAAAAAACATTATATCCTTTCCTCAAAAGTGATTTTGTCAAGATATCTGTAACTCTTTCAACGCCACCTCTCTGAGGGTTAAAGCCTGTTGGATAAGCAAATAATATATTGTATTTTTTTATCATTTAGAAATAAAACTTTTACATTTAGATATTAAATCCGCTGAAAACTTTAAATACGTCTTCGCATTTTTTATTTTCTGTACATCTATAGGAAGTGCATAAATAGATTGTGTCACTTTATTCTTCCTAAAATGAATCACATTTAATAAATCCAACAGACCACTAAATCGGCATGTGCTTGCCAAAGAATCGTCATCGTTTTGTAAAAAAATAACTGGTGTATTCAACCCAAGGCAAGGTAATGCACAATGAATTCTTGAAGTGATTACTAATTTAGCATTTGAATATAAATGAATTAATTTTTCTGCTCGCTGAAAACGAGATTCATTCGTTGGATATTCATAGTCATAATGATATTGAGTTAATACCTCTATCTTTTTTAATTCTGCTGGAGACAATATTTGTCGAATAATAATATAGGATCTGATAATAGAAGCATATCTACTATAATTCTTTTTGCAAAAAGATAAATCATACTTATTATTTACCTTTATACTTCTGATATAGCGATTTACGCCTCTAAAGAATCTTATATAGTAAAATAGAAATACATATTTTTTTAATCGATAGCTCATTTCTGGGACAAAATGTACCGGATCTACTACATAAACTTTACTACGTTCTTTTTCGGATCTATACTTATATCCTAATGTTGTAGTTAAACATGAAGAAAAGTATGAATTAACACCTTTACTTCTAAGCATATTAACTGTATTTTCATCTCTACATCCTATGGGTTCGAATTGTTTAAGATAGCGAATACTATTTTCAGATAATAGGTATTTATAAGCATCAATATTGATATGAAAAGCTACAAATAACGGATGTATAAGTTTTGATGGAGGCCAATTTTCTGGTTTATGCGTAAACCAACCATTCATAATAACCTTAACATCTTGCCCTTTATACTCATTTAATTTATCCCTGTGATAATAAATGACATTACAATCATCGCAAAACTGCTTTGCCGCTAAACTTTGAATATAATCTCCTATATTAGTATTTTCATATCCTTCATATGTAAAAATCAGCGAATCCATTTCATTAAAATATTTGATATTTTATTCCTTTCCTCTTTATTAATACCTAAAAAATAAATAGATAACCCACAAAGCAATATAGAAACAATTGTCGTGAAAAAGAATTTATATACTCCAATCGTATATAATGAAATAATATATACTCCTAATCCCGAAATAATCGACACAGATAAAGAAGGAAACAAAACATCCTTAAAATAATCAGTAATCGAATACAAAATCTTAGGTAAAATATAGTAAATTCTAAATATATACATCACTATTCCAAGCGCTATTTTTATATAAAAAATAAACTCGGCAGATGATTGATATTTAAGACTTAAATATGCTAACGGCAGATTTAAAATATTTATAGAGCTAATAATTATTTGATAAACTTTAATCCGTCCTATTGCCTGCATAGACATCCATAAAGGAGCTCCTATTGCGTCTATTAAAGAAAATATTATTATTAGTTGGGTAAAAATAGCTGTTTTATTAGGGACATCTGTCAACCATATTTGTAAAATAAAGTCTGTGTTAGCTAATATTGGAAGTGCTATAATGAATAATAAATAATAAGATAACCTCGAAGACCTTGATATCAACTTTCTATGAGCCGCCATATCTCCTGAAGAATACGATTGTATTAATTGTGGATTAAATGCAACTTGAAAATTAGAAACAAAATTATAAATTGCAGTATTCACTTGTTGAGCAATCCCCATTGCGGCATTTAAGATTACACCAAAGAAAATATTTATAATCATATTCAGTCCCGTTGTAGATCCTATATAAGCTATTTGTCCAAATAAACTCCAGCCAGAAAAAGATAATATTTCCCTAAACGTCTTACTTTCAAATCTTAATTTTACTTGACATATGGAAAACGTTTTAATACAATAAAACCATTTAATCCCATTTATTAATAACCCAATAAGCAAAATTAAACTAGCATAATAAATTAGCTTATCAAATGGAGAATCTATTAATAAAAAAACAATTAATAGTTTCAAAATTCCTTCCATTATAGAAATATATGCATAGATAGACATTCTTTCATATGCAACAATAGTAGATTCAAACGGAACCCCTATAATTCCTATACATGTTGATACTATACTAAACTGGTATACCCAATTAGCTGCATATAAACGCTCCTCCGGAATATTTAAATAAGTATTAAGCAACCACAGACCTATTGTTTCACCAAGTATAAAAATCAATACTGCAATTAATACATGTATTGAAAAACAAGCAGAGAATGTATTTTTTGTTTCATCATTATTATTTTTCCCTAAACTAAAATTTAAAAATCTACGAGTTGCTCCTGTTAATGCGCTATTAATAAATCCGAATAAAACAATAACACTTCCTACTATATTATATATACCATAATCCTCAAAGCCTAAGATTCTAAGAACCAATCTTGATGTATATAAAGAAATGCCCAGCAACAACAACATTCTTATATACAAGAAAAGTGTATTCTTAGCTATTCTTTTATTATTTATCATCTAAATTTTAGGATATAAAAGATTGACTCTCGCATTCAGTAACGATTTCTTTACTCGTGACTCTTGTTGAGGCATGGCATTTCTTTTTTCAAGATAAAGATCGTACTATTTTTGCCGGCACACCCGCAACTACACAATTAGGAGGGAAACTATGAGTAACGACAGAATTCGCACCAATAATACATCCTTTACCAATCGTTACATTGGGCATAATAGAAACATTTTGCCCTATCCATACATTTTCTTCTATAATAACAGGCCCTTTTGAATATAATATTCTTTTTGATGGTAAAATTGCCGATTCTTGCAATGTACCATTTCCATGATAATGATCTGTTATAAACACATTACTTCCCAATAGACACCCTTCTTTTATCTCTATCATTTGACAACTATTGATTTGACAGTTATAGCCGACACTCACATTATCGTGTATAATTATGCGAGGTGGAGTGCTTACACATATCGCTTCCATTCTAAGCCCTGGATGAAAATAGACATTATTCCCTATCGATATATATTTATGTCCATTTATAAATTTTATCGGTGGAGTCAAACGGAAAGACTTACCTACATTGGCAAATCTAGCTCCATGAAAGCCACTATGTATCAATTGATTTATCTTTTGAATTACCCCATACATTTTTCTAAATATCGGATAAGATAAAAAAGACCCTAGTCTATAAAAGAGTTCAGAAATTCTCATTATGCCCCCCACTACTACTATTACCCTCTAAAAATCCGTCCTATTCTATGAGCGATTTTATAGATGACATTACGTTTTTTCTTTCTTCCATGTTCCACTCCATAGCCGTAACCGTAACCGTATCCATAACCGTATCCATACTTTTTGCTGTCCATTTCGATACCGTTGATGACGACCGTAAGGTTCTTGAATTTATTCTCCCGGTAGAGTTTTTCCAGTTCCGGCAAATAACGGCGATCCAACATTCCGTTACGGATTACATAGACCGTAAGATCGGCTACCCGACCGATGATGGAAGAATCGGCCACGACTAATGCCGGCACGCAATCCAATATAATATAATCGTATTGTTTCTTCAACTCTTCCACCAAAACGGGTAATCGATCGCTCATCAACAATTCCGAAGGATTGGGAGGTACAATACCGGCCGAGATGATATCGAACATCGTATGTATGTTACTGGACTGAACGAGCTCGGACACACTGTTGTTTTTCCCGGAAAGCCAAGTCGACACACCGTTTTTCGTGGTCAAATCCAATGTTTTGCTCAATGTGCGTTTTCTCAAATCCATATCGAGCAAAACCACTTTTTTATTGGTCATGGCCAATGTAACGGCAAAATTGCGGGAAACGAAACTTTTCCCCTCACCCGGTATGGTAGACGTAAACATAACGACCCGTGCCTGAGGGGCGACGAAATCCATATTGGATCGTAACAATCTGAAAGACTCGGCCACACTGCTGGTCTTATTCTCTTCCACGACAATGGCTTGTTCTCCATCTCGGTCTTTCATCAAAGGGATTTCGCCCAATATAGGCATCGACGTATAATCCTCAATATCTTTACGCCCCCTCACACCGGTGTTCCACAGTAATCGTAAAAGCTGTATCGCCAACGGTATAATGAGTCCCACGATAAAGGCTCCCATCAATAACATTCTGCGAGCCGGGGCGACGGGCATCGACGAACCGAAGGGTGACTCGATCACCCGTATATTGGCCTCGGTAATGGCCAACTGCAAAGCATTTTCTTCCCGTTTATTCAACAAGAATGTATACAACGACTCTTTAATACTTTGCTGGCGTATAATGCCCAAAGCCTTTTTCTCTTGTTGTGGTACCGACTCGATACGATCGAGTGTCTGCGACTCGACCTCCCGGGCCTTTCTCAATTTTAGTTTCAGTGTAGACAGATAACTATCCATCGAGGCTGTAAGATTGACTCTTACCGCGGCTAAATTATTGTCTAAATCTTTTACCAAAGGGTTATTCTCTCCCGAGTTGGCGACTAATCTTTCTCTTTGTAACAGGATCTCGTTATAGGTAGTTATCTGATTTTGCAAGCCACTATCCCCCACGCCAGACACATTGGGTATCAACTGCTTCCCATTTTCATTATCGGTCAAATAACGTTCTACCGCCCGGGCGATGGCATACTCGGTTTCCAGCTGTATCAATTCTTCTCTCATCTTACTGCTTTCGCTCATAAATTGAGAGGCCGCTGCATCTATACTGACAATGCGATTCTTTTGCTTGAAATCGGTCAATTCATTCTCTACGTCGCCCAACTCTTTACTGATAATTTCGACTCGTTCATTAATAAATTTAGCCGTACTGGTCGCAATGCGGTTTTTATCTTCGATAATCGTTTCCCGATAAACATCAATCAAAGCGTTCAATATAGCCTCGGCACGCGAGATATTCGAGTCTACGCAGTTTATTTGTACCAATGTCGTACGTTCTCCGGCCAAAGAGGTCGAAATAAACGAATGATAAATATTTGCCGCAGTATTCAAGTCTATACGAGATACTTCGACCGGTACATTATAATAGGCCGATATTTTATCGGGGATATCCTCTACAATAAATCGACCAGCTGCGGAAATTATAGTATCACCGAACAAAAACTCTTGGCCTTCGTTGTCACTTTTCTTCGTACCTATTTTGAGTTGATTCAGTAAAAAACGATTCCCATTTAAGGGCTTAATTTCCATAGAAACCGGAGCCGTATAAGCATCTAAGAAATTCACCCGGATAGGCGACTCGGCATACAACTGATCATAATGCAACCAATTTTTTACCTGATAAGTGACGTCCAAATGTAAGCGTCCGACAACTTCACGCATTAATTGATGCGACTGCAAAATATAGATTTCATTCTCGACTCCGCTACCCGATATGCCCCCATTTAATTCAAGAACAGCCGACATATCGTTTCCCGATTTGTTTTCGCTCTTCACTAACATTACCGCGCTTCTCTTGTATAACGGTGTTTGCATAGCTAAATAAAACCATGCGACCGACATACATATAACGACCGATAGCACAATCCAATACCAATTATCGAATACCAACTCGACAATATCCCGCAGGGTTACCCCTCCTTCATTTTTCTTATCGTTCTTAGTTTCTTGAATGAGCTCCATATAGAGATGTTACTTATCTTTTAACACAATAATCATAGACACAATAGACAGCACCGATGCTACAAGAGATATAATACTACTACCGGCAGAAATAAACGACAAGGTCGAGCTACCTTTCACTCCTATCGATTTATTAGGCTGCACATAGATTACATCGTTCTGCTTTAAATAATAACAAGGTGATTCCAATACTTTTTCGCCCGAAGTTAAATCTACGGTATAAGTTTTTCGTTGATCTCCGTCCTCGCGTATTACCAATATATTATCCCGTTTTCCCGAGGGAGTCAAGTCACCTGCCATAGTCAAGGCTTCGAGAAGCGTAATACGGTCTCCCGATATAGTTTGCACACCGGGACTATTTACTTCACCCATTACCGAAATCTTAAATCCCTTTATCTGTACATTCACCACAGGATCTTTTACATATTCCCCCTCGATGAGCTTGTTCTCGACGGCATCGGCCAACTCTCTTCTCGATAATCCACCGACCTGCATCTCACCCAAAATAGGAACTTCTATTTTTCCGTCCTTATCGACCCTTAAACCGACAGTTTCCTGTATCGTGGTCGATGCCCCCGTACTACCTAATACCTGGCTATTGCTGAATATTTCCAGCAACTCACCATCTTTACTACTCACTGTTATGAGTAACTGGTCGTCCGGGACAATCTTTAATTCATAGTCTTGTGCTATGGTTTGAGGGGATTGCTCCAAGCCATCGGCTCCTTGCAAATAAACCATTTTCTTAGAAGGCACACATGATACCAAACCTACAAGTATCACAGCCAAGAGAATTTTCGAAATATATTTCATTTGTCTAAAATAACAATTTAACATATCAAGCCTTTGAACCAGCCACTTTCCTATTAATCTTTTTAGTAAGATAAAGTTGCATAATGGTCCAAATAAAAATGTCTAAAAATAATAATAAATTTATATTTATACGAGTCAATAACAACAAATTCATGGCTGCAAAGCCAGCAGAGATTAGCAATATCGTAATCATAGCTGCTCGATGCGAAAATCCTAATGCTAAAAATTTATGATGAATATGATTTTTATCAGGACTGAAAATGTTTTTACCGAAACGTGCCCTATGCAAAATTACCCGAACGACATCAAATACCGGTGTAATCAGCAAAGAAAAAGCGACTACGATAGCATCGGGAACTCGATGCAACACTGCATTATCATACATGCTGAACCGAATCGCCAAAATGCTCAATATAAAACCAATAGTCAACGATCCGGTGTCACCCATAAAAATCTTTCTACCTCGGTTTGGATTTCCGAAAACATTATAATAGAAAAACGGAATAATTGTTCCCAAAGTTACGATAGCGAGAGCCGCATACAGCCATTCCCTCTGATAAATAAACAATATAGTAAAAAACAACAATGCTATTCCACTCAATCCAGAAGCCAGCCCGTCTATTCCGTCTATCAGATTTATAGCGTTAGTGATAAAAACAATAGTGAATACAGTAAACGGAAGTCCCACGACCGGAGGTAATTCATGAAATCCGAAGATTCCATAAAGATTATTGATCCATAATCCCGAAGACACCAACAAAATGGCACAGAATATTTGAACAATAAACTTTTGACGATAGCGAACACCAACCAAGTCATCGGTAATACCTGTCAAATACAACAGCAATAAACTACTCAATCCAAAAGATAGGACCGACGTATCACTCACTCCGATAATAGAGGGAAACAATTCCTCCCCGTAAATTCTATTCAGCCCTATCATCAAAGAAAGAGTAAAAATAACGGCAGGGAAAAACGAAACACCTCCCAGACGAGGTATTATACCCTTGTGCACTTTTCGTTCATCTGGCATATCGAATAAATGCTTTTTAAACGATATTAATAAAATTCTTGGAATAATAAAAATTGAAAATCCCAAACTAATAAAAAATGACAATAATAAAATCGAAATATAACCCATAAAATATTAGATTTAATTCATCATTTCCAATACTAATAAACCCAATTTTCTCAACACATTGACCCAATTCTATGTAAAAATATCTTTACTTTCCCACTACGAAAGAAACCGGACTTATCTGTTAAGTCAGAATCTCAGGCGAAAGAAATTACCTTGTTTTTTTTTATGCATTCCTTAAAGATACGCCTTTATACTACTTGGGGACACCGAAAAGAAAGATTTTCCCGGTTCTAAGAATCACTTATAACCCCTCTTTGACCCATCCCTATCTCAGTGGACGATCATTATCGGAGGGTAAATAAATATAACACTTCATACAAGAGATAGATTATTGTACTCTATCCATTTCAGAAGAATTACATTTAGCTTTCCATGAAGATCAGTACTAATAACAACAGAATGGCTCAAACATATCTGCATATCATGCTATATATACTGACTTCACCTTTTTGCAAAGGTAGCCACATTTCTTAAAAAACACAATAAAATCTTACAAAAAATGCTCCCATTCTACAAAAAGCCAGATAAATATATAGTATTGAGCAGCTTACAAATTATTTATCTAATACTAAACAAATCAGCGAAAAACAGAAATTAAAAATATTTAATAATTACATAAAAACACCTAACATTTATGTATAGTTCAGAAACCACCAGACAACAGTTTATACAACACAGCCTCTCTTTCATTTTTGAATATTACCGAATGCAACTTAATATAGTATTTACAGCATATATATCAAGTATCCTGTGTAAACTACATAAGCAAAAATCATAAATACACCTTCCACCCGAGTAATCGTACGTACCTTATAATATCTCCCGGCAAAGAACAACAACAAAGAAACCGCTAATAAATAAAATAAATCGACATTCGTTATTCCACCCAAAGGTAATGGAGTAATAGTAGCGCTCATGCCCAATACAAAAAAGACATTGAACAGGTTGGATCCGATCACATTCCCGATAGCAATCTCAGGATTTTTTTTCAACGCAGCTACCACCGAAGTAGCCAATTCAGGAAGAGAAGTCCCCATAGCAACAAGAGTCAATCCTATAACAGACTCTCCTACTCCCAACGACCGGGCTATCTCGCTCGACCCATCGACAAAAAGCCGACCACCGAAAATCAAAGCGACAAGCCCTCCAACGATATACAATAAACAACGCCATGTAGATAATGGTCTAATTTCAACTTGTTCTTCTCCTGTATTATCGTGTGCGATAGCAAACGTATACCCGAGAAATATGGCAAAAAAGCAAAGCATAAGCAAACCGTCCGCCCTATTCAGTATATTCTCCGTACCGGTTTCCAAAAACACATCGTTAGCACAAATTAAGATAACCACACACGAGAGAATGGCGAGAGGTATTTCTTTTGTCAATGTTCCTTTGGTTATTGTTATAGGAGCAACAACTGCTGTCACTCCCACGATCATTAAAATATTAAAAATGTTGCTCCCCACAACATTTCCGATAGAAAGCTCGGCACTCCCATTAATAGCCGATACGATACTAACTGTCAACTCGGGAGCCGAAGTTCCAAAGGCCACGATAGTTAGACCTATTACCAGCGACGATATGTTAAACCTTTTGGCCAATGCAGCCGCTCCATCGGTCAAAAAATTAGCACCAGACAGGATTAAGCCCAAACCCACAAGTAAAAACAAAATACTCATCATGAATCTTTACACTAATAGTTATTATATGTAGGCAAATATACAGAAAATATGCCTAATATGAAAATCCACCTCAGACCGGAGGCGCTCTTTTTCGCCCAATACGCCCCGAAAGCAACTTGGTTCAATCAATTGAAACCAGCTTTTCGGTGAAAAAGAATCTTTCTTCAAAAACAAAACATGCACAATCCCCTTAAAAGACTCCTCTATCGTCTTATTCGAATAAGCATATCTTCATTAATTTATATTAAGAAATATCAGCTGTAAGAAAATAATCCATACCTTTGTTTGCAAACAAAGGGGTGCCTAAAAGCGGCTGAGATTATACCCTATGAACCTGATACGGATAATGCCGGCGCAGGAATTGTTCATAGTTCTATCTTTTTCAATACGGTTTTATGTGCATCCCCTTAAATGAAACAAACCGTATGAAAACTTATCCTGTCGTATTGACAATAGCCGGTTCGGACAGCAGTGGAGGAGCCGGAATACAAGCCGATTTGAAAACCATGTCGGCCATCGGGGTGTTCGGCGCATCGGCTATCACGGCCATTACGGCACAAAACACCTGCGAAGTGAGGGGCATACAAGGTATCGAACCCGATATCGTGCGGCAACAAATCGAAGCCGTACTCGACGACCTACCTTGTACAACCGTTAAATTAGGCATGCTATACTCTCGCGCGACCATCGAAACGATTGCCGATTGCCTGCAACGTTATCCGTTACGGAATATCGTGCTCGATCCGGTTATGGTTTCTACTTCGGGTTGTCGGCTAATCGAGGAAGAAGCTATCTCTGCTGTTAAAACACTATTGTTGCCACAAGCGACAGTCATCACTCCCAATATTCCCGAAGCCGAGATACTGAGCGGACTTGCCATCGATAGTGAGAAAGATATGGGAAAAGCAGCCAACAGACTGTTTCATGCCGGTTGTCATGCCGTTCTCGTGAAAGGAGGACATTTGAAAGGAGCAGAATCCTGCGACATACTCTTTATGCCCAATTCTGTTCCTGTTCGCTACACCTCACCCCGCATTTCTACCCGGAATACACACGGAACAGGGTGTACCTTTTCTTCTGCCATCGCCTCTTATTTGGCGCTGGGACACAGGTTGACCGATGCCGTTTCCCTCGCCAAAAAATATCTCACCCAAGCTTTACAGACCGGAGCCGACATTGCAATAGGAAGCGGTCATGGTTCGGTAAACCATTTTTTCGCCCCTCGTGTTTTAACCCCATTAAACCCAATTAAAGATGAAAATCTATATTAATCAAAAGGAAATAGAAGCCCAAGACAGCATTTCCATAAAAGAGTTACTCGATATGCAACAAATCTCCATCGAAGGTACGGCTATCGCCATCGACAACAAGCTGGTTCCCAAAAATGAATGGAACGACCGGATTTTAACCGAAGGGAACAAGATAACGATTATCCGAGCTACATTCGGAGGATAACGAACGGATTTCTCGAAATGAAATATATAGGCATTACAGAGGAACGCCCCATAGAACAGGAAAACCGCTTAATCACCGCCCTGCTCGACAACGGATTGGATTTACTCCACCTCCGCAAACCGAAGTATTCCGGAGAAAAAACAGAGCAACTGTTACTTTCGATTCCTCCCCGCTATTACGCTCGAATAGTACTTCACGACCATTTTGAACTGGCGGAAAAATACCGGCTTGCCGGTGTTCATCTTAATGGAAGGAATCCGCATTACCGACCTCTGTCGAACGACTATATCCCCACTCTATCTCGCTCTTGCCACTCCATCGAGGAACTGACGGACGGACAACAATACGACTATCTGTTTTTAAGCCCCATCTTCGACAGCATATCGAAAAAGGGATACCGTTCCGCATTCTCGTCCGAACAACTGACTAAGGCTGGGAAGGAAGGTGTTATCAACGAGAGAGTCATTGCCTTAGGCGGTATCACCCCCGAAAAGAAAACGGCTATAAAGGATTGGAATTTCGGAGGGATCGCCGTACTCGGTTTCCTGTGGCAGGAACCGACCATTGCAGGGGTTATTCGACAACTTACCCGATTAAGGAACGATTAATACGAACAAAATATGTTACAATTCATTACCCACCAGACACCCCGATTCGGAATCATAGAGGGAGCAGTCGCCGCCTTGAACGGAGGTTGCAAGTGGATACAGCTCCGCATGAAAGATGCTCCCGTCGAAGCTGTCAGGCAAACTGCACAGCAACTCATTCCGCTCTGTAAAGAACATGAAGCCATACTCGTCCTCGACGATTATGCCCAACTGGCGGCCGACCTTGACATAGACGGCGTTCATCTGGGAAAGCTCGACATGCCTGTTTCCGAAGCTCGTCTGCTTATCGGCGAGAAATACATTATCGGAGGAACGGCGAATACCTTTGAAGACATACAAGGATTAGTCCGGCAAGATGCCGATTATATCGGCTTGGGACCATTCCGATATACCGAGACGAAAAAGAACCTAAGTCCTATCCTCGGCCTCGAAGGTTATGCCCGAATCATGGAACAATGCCGGACGAACGACTTGAAAATTCCAGTGGTCGCCATCGGAGGTATCACAGCCGACGATATTCCAGCCATCATTGAAACCGGAGTGTCGGGAATCGCTTTATCGGGAACTATCTTGCAAGCCGAAGATCCTGAAAAGGAAACTAAAAAAATAATAGACCTATTAAATAAATATCGTAAAGCATGAACAAATTAATTATCGGAGGACGGGAATTTTCCTCCCGCTTATTCGTAGGAACCGGAAAATTCAGCTCGAATGAACTAATGGAAAAAGCCATCGAAGCCTCTGGATCCGAAATGATTACCGTGGCCATGAAACGTATCAACATGACCCAAGAAGCCACAGACGATATGTTGACACACATCGACCGCAATAGAGTACAATTTCTACCTAACACATCGGGAGTACGCAATGCCGAAGAGGCTGTACTCGCAGCTCAATTTTCCAGAGAATGTTTCGGGACCGATTTCGTTAAACTCGAAATCCACCCCGATCCCAAATATCTCCTACCCGATCCTGTGGAAACCTTGAAAGCTACCGAACAACTGGCAAAACTGGGATTCGTGGTACTTCCCTATATTCAAGCAGACCCCGTACTTTGTAAACGGCTCGAAGAAGTCGGCGCTGCCACCGTAATGCCCTTAGGCGCACCAATAGGCACTAACAAAGGATTGCGCACTCGCGACTTCTTGCAAATTATCATCGAACAAAGTAATGTACCTGTCATCGTCGATGCTGGGATAGGTGCTCCTTCCCATGCCGCAGAAGCTATGGAACTGGGAGCCGATGCTGTGTTGGTAAATACGGCTATCGCCGTCGCCGGGAATCCCGTAGAAATGGCTATCGCATTCAAACAGGCTGTCGAAGCCGGCCGCCGAGCATACGAAGCCGGATTAGGCGCACAATACCATTTTGCACAAGCCAGCAGCCCGTTAACCTCTTTCTTAGATTAAACACAGAAGTAATATGGACACAAAAAAAATAATCAAAGATTCTTATCCCAGTTCCGAAAAAATATATATTCCGGGGAAATTATTCCCCATACAGGTGGGGATGCGAAAAATAAACCTCACCGACACAGTCACCGTAGAAAACGGAAAACGGATACACACGCCCAACGCTCCCGTATATGTATACGACACCAGTGGGCCTTATACCGATCCCGATATTACGGTAGATATAGACAAAGGGCTTCCACGTCTGCGCGAATCATGGATTACGGCGCGAGGCGATGTGGAGCGACAAGACGATATCACCTCGGAATACGGCCGTGCCCGTCGTGACGACCCGTCTCTCGACCCTATACGGTTCAAAAATACTCCCCTTCCCTACAAAGCCAAACCGGGACATGCCATCACGCAAATGTATTATGCCCGACAGGGAATCGTCACGGCCGAAATGGAATATGTCGCCATACGGGAAAACTTGCAAAACGAACAATTAGGCATTAAAAGCCACATCACACCCGAATTCGTGCGACAAGAGATAGCCGCCGGGCGAGCGATCATTCCGGCGAATATCAACCACCCGGAAGCCGAGCCGATGATTATCGGCCGTAATTTTTTGGTCAAATTAAACACTAACATCGGGAACTCTGCGCTATCCTCGGGTATAGAAGAAGAGATCGACAAAGCCGTATGGAGTTGCCACTGGGGGGGCGACACACTGATGGATCTATCGACCGGCGACCACATACACGAAACCCGCGAGTGGATTATCCGGAACTGTCCTGTCCCCGTGGGAACTGTCCCCATCTACCAAGCCCTTGAAAAAGTAAATGGAAAAGTCGAAAATCTGTCGTGGGAGATTTACCGCGACACACTTATCGAACAATGCGAGCAAGGAGTGGACTATTTCACCATTCACGCCGGCGTGTTGAAAGCTCATGCCGATTTGGTGGGCGAACGACTTACCGGAATCGTATCGCGCGGAGGGTCTATTATGACAAAATGGTGCGTCATTCACAATCAGGAAAGTTTCCTGTACACACATTTCGATGAAATCTGTGAAATCTTAAAACAATATGACGTAGCGATTTCTCTGGGTGACGGTATGCGTCCGGGCTCGATACACGATGCCAACGACCGTTCGCAATTCCTCGAACTCGATGTGTTGGGCGAACTCACTACAAAAGCATGGGCTCATGATGTACAGGTCATTATCGAAGGTCCCGGCCATATCCCCATGCACAAAATCAAAGAAAATATGGAAAAAGAACTGAACAGTTGCCACGAAGCTCCTTTCTATACGTTAGGCCCATTGACGACCGACATCGCACCGGGATACGACCACATTACATCGGCTATCGGAGCGGCTCAAATCGCGTGGTTAGGCACAGCCATGATCTGTTATGTAACCCCCAAAGAGCACTTGGGATTACCCGATCGAGAAGATGTGCGCAACGGTGTTATCGCTTATAAAATAGCTGCACATGCCGCCGACCTTGCCAAAGGATTTCCCGGAGCACAAATACGCGACGATGCCATGAGCAAGGCCCGATATGAGTTCCGCTGGAAAGACCAATTCAATTTGGCACTCGATCCCGAACGTGCCCTCGAATACTACAAACAGGGATCGTTCCACGACGGTAATTATTGTACCATGTGCGGGCCGAATTTCTGCGCCATGCGCCTGTCGCAAGATATTACCGACTGTATCGAGAAATAAATGATAAAAAACGATTACTAAAAACAAAAGAAAGATATGTTTTCCGACGAATTAGAAAAATATTCTTGGGAAGATATAACTGCCTGCATAGCTTCGAAACGGAGTCGTGATGTCGAAATCGCTCTTGGCAAAGAGCATTTACAACTCGACGATTTCATGGCGCTCGTCTCACCTGCTGCCGCCCCCTATATAGAACATATGGCGGCATTGAGCAGGCTCTATACCCAAGAACGTTTCGGCAAAACGATACAGATGTATGTACCGCTTTATATCACCAATTCATGTACAAACCACTGTGTCTACTGTGGATTCAATCACAATAACCCCATCGCCCGAATTATTCTTACCGAGAAAGAAATTGAAAATGAATGCCGGGCAATCCGTCAAATGGGACCGTTCGAGAATTTGCTTATCGTAACCGGAGAAAATCCACGCGATGCCGGAGTCGATTATTTGGAACGAGCTCTACAAATCGCACGTCCCTACTTCTCGAACCTATCGATAGAAGTCATGCCCCTCAAAAGCGAAGATTACTATCGCTTGACCCAATCGGGTCTCAACGGCGTGGTCTGCTTTCAAGAAACCTATCATAAAGACCGGTACAAAGTATACCACCCGAAAGGCATGAAATCTATCTTCGAATGGAGAGTAAACGGATTCGACCGCATGGGACAAGCCGGTGTACACAAAATAGGCATGGGAGTGCTCATCGGATTGGAAGACTGGCGTACCGATGTAACCATGATGGCCATACACTTGCAATACTTGCGCAAGCACTATTGGCAAACTCGATATAGTGTCAACTTCCCCCGCATGCGCCCGTCCGAAGGTCATTTTCAGCCCAATGTAACCATGACGGATAAAGAGCTGGCACAGTTGATTTTTGCATTTCGTATTTTCGACCACGACGTGGATATTTCCGTATCCACCCGAGAAAACGCAAAATTCAGAGATCACATCGCCACTCTCGGAGCGACTTCGATAAGCGCAGGTTCGAAAACCGACCCGGGAGGTTATGCCACTTATCCGCAAGCGTTAGAACAATTTTCGGTCAGCGACGAACGGACACCTGCCGAAGTGGAACAAGCTGTCAAAGCTATGGGGTATGAGGTCGTATGGAAAGACTGGGACAAAATATTCGATCGATGAACGAAAGGTATATCCGCCAAACCATGATTCCCGAAATCGGGGAAGCAGGACAGGAAAAATTGAAGAATGCCAAGGTATTGATTGTCGGTATAGGAGGGTTAGGTTCTCCCATCTCTCTATATCTGACCGCAGCCGGAGTAGGACAAATAGGACTTATCGACGATGATATCGTTTCAAGTAGCAACTTACAAAGGCAAATTCTTTATACCGAGGCAGAAATAGGACAATCGAAAGTCGAGTGCGCTTGTCGAAGACTGTCGGCTTTGAACAGTTCAACTCGATTCGAGACCTATCCCAATCGTTTCACCTCCGACAATGCAGATCGACTTGTCTCCACTTACGATATCATTGTCGACGGATGCGACAATGCTGCGACCCGTTATCTGATCGACGATGTCTGTTCCTGCTTCAAAAAGCCCTATGTATATGGGGCCATTTCGGAATTTCGGGGACAGGTTTCCGTCTTTAATTACCGAGGTGGACCTCGATACAGCTATCTTTATCCCCGCCCCGAAGTTATTCCCCCGGCTCGTCCCGGAGGAGTTATCGGTACTATTCCGGGAATTATCGGCTGCATGGAAGCCGCAGAAGTGATTAAAATCATTACCGGCTATGGCGAAGTTTTAAGCGGGAAACTTTTCCTGCTCGACACACAAACCTTACAACACGAAATCATCGAGATATGATTTTCGTATTATCCTCCCAAAAAGAGGGTGTGTCAAAACTCAATTTTTGAAGATATGAACTTATAATTTGAAATTTGAGTGCCCTCAAAAGGCTAAAAAAGGGTCGTATCATTACTCAATACAGAGCTTGATACGACCCTTTTTAAATGTCATAGTTACAATCTATAACTTTTCGGAGGGGACATTTTAGTTTTGACACACCTCCTTTTTTGTTTCCATATCGATTATTTTTCGAACTACAAATCCAATAATCCGTCGGGGATATTCAGATACAACTTGCGATTATCTTCGTCTATTTCACAAACAAATTCATCGACAGCCGGTATAAGCAACAATCGCCCGTTATATTCCACTTCAAACAATATATTTTCCGTAGAATCATCGATCGAGACAATCTTCCCCAACTCTCCTTTCTCGCTATCGATCACAGTGAAGCCTATAAAGTAATCTCCCGGAGCTTCATCTTCATTCGATTCTTTGTAATAAGACTTCGGGAAATAAACATCGAGTAAAGTAAATGGACGCGCATCCGCTTCATTATCTACATCTTCCAATTTAATCAAAGCCGTCGTATCGCTCTTAAACCTATATTCCTCGATAAAAAACGGTACGAATATGCCATCTATCTCACATACGATATAAGAACACTCCGTGCGGTCGAACACATCATCGGTAAAAGTAAAAGACAACTCGCCTTTCACTCCATGAGGCTTATTAAACCTTCCTATCCTTATCAATTCTTCCCTTGTAATCATTCTTTCACTTTTATTTCGTCCAAATCCACACCGGTTACAACCGTGTATTTTCCATCTACCTGCACCCATCGAGAGAGTAAAACTTTTTTTCGGAACTCCCCGATATACCGGTACAGGCTATCGAAATATTCGGGCATGTTATAATCGAGAGCTTTGACATGTACATAAATCGTCCAACCGTCACGGGCATCGTAACAAACCGTATCGAACACTGCAACTGTCGGTTCATCGGCCCGGAACCGGCGTATCTCACACAAATAAGCATACAACGAATCTAATAACTGCCGAGAATTTCTCCGGGGAATAATCGTTACCTCGTCGCTCCCGACAACCTCGACAATCTGTTTTCTCGCTTTTACCGAATCTCCAAGCACCTGTATCACAAAATGACCTTTTTCATCGACATACGCCGCCCCCAAATATTTTGGGAAATCCTTCCATTGAAAATAAGAAGGATTCTTTCCTATCGCAGCCAAATATTTCCAATACAAACGGTATCCGGTAGAATCGCAACTCTCCTCTACTGGACCTTCCGCCACAATCGTATCGGAAGTTTTCCCGCCGTCGGCACGCTCCTGTACTTGCTGCGAACAAGAAGACAGGAGCAATCCCGCCACGACAACACAAAAATACCACCCTTTCATCGATCTATAAACGGGTAATACGTGCACCTATCGCATTGAGTCGTTTATCGACATCTTGATACCCCCTATCGATTTGGTCTATATTATGAATACGACTTGTACCCTCGGCACTCATTGCAGCGATAAGCATGGCTATTCCCGCTCGAATATCGGGTGAAACCATATTGGTAGCCCTCAACGTGTGTGCGTGAGCCTGACCGATAACTGCCGCCCTATGCGGGTCACACAGAATGATTTGCGCTCCCATATCGATAAGTTTATCCACGAAAAACAAACGGCTCTCGAACATCTTTTGATGAATCAAGACGCTACCTTTCGCCTGTGTCGCCACAACGAGGAATACGCTCAACAAGTCGGGAGTCAATCCCGGCCACGGAGCATCGGCAAAAGTCATAATCGAACCATCGATGAAAGTCTCTATCTCGTAACATTCATGTTCGGGTATATGAATATCGTCGCCCTGCTGTTCCACGGTTATCCCTAATCGTCGGAAACTATCGGGAATAATTCCCAAATCGTTATACGATACATTTTTAATCGTAATGTCCGAACGTGTCATCGCTGCCATACCGATAAAACTACCCACCTCGATCATGTCGGGAAGAATAGTATGCTCACACCCTTTTAACGATGAAACTCCGTGAACGGTGAGCAGATTAGACCCGATACCTTCGATATGCGCCCCCATACGGTTCAACATTTTTGAAAGTTGTTGCAAATAGGGCTCGCAAGCGGCATTATAAATCGTCGTATCGCCTTCGGCCAATACAGCTGCCATTAGAATATTTGCCGTACCTGTAACCGATGCTTCATCGAGCAACATGTAACTACCCCGCAATTTATCGGCTTTAATTTCATAACGCTGGGCTTTGGGACAATAATTAAATGTAGCTCCCAACTTTTGGATACCGAGAAAATGGGTATCCAACCGGCGTCTCCCGATTTTATCGCCTCCCGGTTTCGGTAAAACGGCATACCCGAAACGAGCCACAAGCGGTCCGATAATCATTACCGATCCCCGCAAAGAAGCTCCTTTTTGAAAAAATTCGTCACTATCGAGATAATCGAGATTTATCTTATCGGCCTTGAAACTGTACGCATTCAGACCTATGCGTTTTACCGTCACGCCCAAATCTCGCAAAAGTTGTATCAAATTATTTACATCGAGTATATCGGGAATATTGTATATCTTCACTTCTTCCGGGGTCAACAGTGTAGCACACAAAACCTCCAACGCCTCATTTTTAGCTCCTTGCGGTATCAGATCACCATTTAAGCGATGCCCGCCTTCAATAATAAAAGATGCCATACTCTCTTTCTCTATTAAGGTTAATGAGTGAAAGATACAAAAAAAGCGGTTATTTACCCGCTTTTTTCGAATTATTTTTTGATTTACGCTGCTGCACGACCGGTTCCCTCACATCTCTCAAATGATATGTGGATGCATCGAGATCAATCACACCATGTGTATACTCCCGCAAATCTTTCAAAATCTTCTCATCTTCCACCGAATCCTTATTCCATTGATAAAACAACTTTTTCATATGATTCGCCAGCATGGAAACCAATGCACTCCTTTCGGGTCCATCGGGCATCGACTCCGCCTTTTTCAACATCTCTTCCATAATTTTCCCATAATGACGATACTTTATGGGAGAAGCCTGATAAGGAACCGACTCGGGCACGGTATGAAGATTTTCTTTTTTGATGATTTCATACGGATAATCGATATCCAACTTGAAATCGGACATAATTGCCAAATGATCCCACAATTTGTGCTTAAAGTCCTCGATATCTCGTAAATGAGGAAACAGATTCCCCATGATATTTATAATCGTATTGGCACAACGGGTACGTTCCGCTCTGTCCTCTATGGTCATGCAGTGATCTACCATCTGCTGCACATTGCGGCCATATTCGGGCAACACGAGTCTTTTCAATTCCGAAGTATATTGCATATAATTTCTATTGATATAACTTTTATAATATTTTATTTTTAGGAGTCGTGGCTATAAACTCTTTCAGATAAAAAGGTTCGAAATAAGCCACGTCTTCAAATTGCCCGTTACGGAAAGCACGCTCGGCCAATGCCAACATATCGGTAGCCAAAGGAACTATTCCTTCTACAAATATGGCATTGCGATGTTTAATCACATCTTTACATTTTGTCGAGCCGTTTCCCGAAAATACGATCCGACGATTGTCCAACAAGTCCGAGAAAGTATGCTCATCGATTACATACGCACCGACAGGAACGACATCATTCAACGCATTATCGTAAACAGCCGAATAGACCTCCATGCGACGGGCATCGATCATAGGACAATACAACACATCTTCCTCAAAATAGTTTCTAAACATGGTCGTACAAGCCAAAAGTTCGAGCGTAGGAACTGAGATGAGAGGAACTTTCAATCCGAAACAAAGACCTTTGGCTTCCGAAACACCGATACGCAATCCCGTATAGGAACCGGGACCGCTACTCACGGCAACCGCATCCACCTTGACTCCTTTATCTCTCGAAAAATCCATAATCTGTTTTACATATACTCCTAACAACGAAGCATGCGAAGGCCCCTCGAAATTCTCGAAATGGCATTGAACGACACCATCGGAAGACAAGGCGGCGGAACAAACAGACGTAGAAGTCTCTATATGTATAATATTCGGCATAATTCAATCCGTAAAGTATGATTTATCTCCCGATACCCGGTCGGAAAGGCGATAAACCAACGATGTAATCAACGTTAACGAGTGTACAAAATTAGCTCTTTTTTTTCAATTTATTGCTTTCTCATCGGAATTAAGATTAAATTTGCAAAAACATTTACAGACTTATGATACAATCGATGACCGGTTTTGGTAAAGCCGTAGTGGAATTACCGCATAAAAAAATAACTGTCGAAATAAAATCCTTAAATAGTAAACAACTCGATTTATCGACCCGTATTCCTCAGCAATACAGGGAAATGGAGATGGAAATTCGATCCGAAATAGCCAAACGTCTGGAACGTGGGAAAGTAGACTTCTTCGTATACAGCGAAGCTATCGGCAAGGAGGCTTCTGCCCAAATAAATATTCCGGTTTTGGAAGGTTATTTCCAACAAGTCAAAGAAGCCTCGGTCAAATTAGGTATTGCGATGCCCGACGACTGGTTCTCCATCTTGTTACGTCTGCCCGATGCCATGAGCTCCGAAAGTCAAGAGATAGACGAAACAGAACTCAACGCTTTGAGAAAAGCAGTCGACCAAGCCATCTCTCAATTGGAAGAGTTCAGAATTCAGGAAGGAGCCATGTTGCAACACCTTTTTGAAGAGAAAATCGCCAACATAGCTCATTTGTTACAAGAGGTAGAACCTTACGAAAAAGAGCGCATCGAAAAGATAAAAGGTCGGATAATCGACGCTTTGAACAAAATCGACAATTTCGATTACGACAAAAACAGATTTGAACAAGAGATGATTTTCTACATCGAGAAACTCGACATCAATGAAGAAAAACATAGACTCGACAATCACTTGAAATATTTTCTTGAAACCCTGCAATCGGGCAAAGGGCAAGGCAAAAAACTCGGATTTATCAGTCAGGAAATGGGACGTGAAATCAACACACTCGGTTCCAAATCGAACCATGCCGAGATGCAACGCATTGTCGTGCGTATGAAAGACGAGTTGGAACAAATCAAAGAGCAAGTACTAAATGTAATGTAATGGAACAAAGAGGTAAACTCATCATCTTTTCGGCTCCCTCCGGTTCGGGTAAATCCACCATCATACAATCGTTATTGAATCGCGATTTGAACCTGTCATTCTCTATCTCCGCCACCAGTCGTGCTCCGAGAGGGACTGAGAAAAACGGCATCGAATATTATTTCATCACACCCGATGAATTTCGCGAACGTATAGCGAACGACGAATTTCTGGAATATGAAGAAGTCTATGCCGGGAAGTTCTACGGCACTTTGAAAAGCGAAGTGGAACGGATTCTCGACTCGGGGAAAAATGTTATTTTCGATGTCGACGTTGTCGGCGGACTCAACATAAAAAAATATTACGGGAACCAAGCTCTCGCTTTGTTTATCCAGCCACCCAGCATACAAGCGTTGGAACAACGATTGAAAAACAGAGCGACAGATACCCCGGAAGTTATAGCCCACCGGATAGCGAAAGCGGAATACGAATTGTCGTTCGCACCAAAATTCGATAAAATCATAGTGAACGATATTTTGGAAAAAGCCCAAGAAGAGGCATACCGTTCAATAAGACAATTTCTCGATAAATGATAAGTAAAACATGCAACCGATAAAGACAGCCTTTTTCTCCGGGACGTTCAATCCGGTTCATACCGGCCACCTCATATTAGCGAACTACTTGTGCGAATATGAAGGATTCGACGAAATATGGCTGTCTGTGTCTCCTCAAAATCCTCTACGAGAAAAATTGTCCTCGAATAATGATAGACAACGAATCGAAATGTTAAATATGGCCGTGAACGGCAATTCTAAGATTCGGACGACCGATATAGAATTTACCCTGCCCCGCCCCTCCTATACGATTCAAACTCTCGAAGCCCTCAGAAAGAAATATCCCGAAAGGATATTTACCTTGATTATCGGTGCAGACAACTGGCTTTCATTCAACAGATGGAAAGACTACAATAAAATTATCGAAGAGTATCCCATTTATATCTATCCGCGCCGGGGTTACGACATAGACAAAAGGTCGCTGCCTGCAAACGTAAAATTGTGTCATGCTCCTATCATAGAAATTTCATCGACCCAAATACGACAGGGAATTTCAGAAGGGAAAAATATGAACTATTTTATACCTCGACCGGTATATGATTATATCATAAATCACGGACTTTATAAAAATAAAGACTAATGGACGAACGTATTTATTCAAAAAATATCATCGAATTTGTAACGGTCAGTGCCGAATATTGTGCTTTTATCGAACGTGTTCCGGAATTGGAGAAAGAAGGATTTCTCGATAAAATCACAAAAATACTACCATTGCTATATCTGAAAGCAACACTATTAACACCGGAAGAACCCGAAGAAGATGGATTCTCCGAAAAATTCGTCACAGAGAGTATGTACGAGAGCATTCGGGAAAACATAGAAAGTCTATTGGGGGAAGACGACAGTTATCTGGAAGTTTTTCAAAACGATATGAAATACAGTGAAACCCCGATAATAGCAAATGTTTCGGAGGCTCTTGCCGATATTTATCAAGACTTGAAAGATTTCATTTCGGTATATCGCATGGGAAATGAGCCCCAAATGCTCGAAGCTCTTTACATTTGTTTCGAAAATTTCGTTACATACTGGGGGCAACAACTAGTTAACGTGCTCCGAGCATTACACAACATAAGATACACTCTGGATAACGATGATGATGAATGTGACGACAATTGCGACTGTGGACACCATCATTCTCACTCCGATAATTACACCGATATATTCGGTCATCAACAAGAGAACGGAGATATTCTCGACAAGTTGAACGATGATTTGGATTAAAAAATTATGGAGAACGATACACCCAATAAAATAAAAATCAGTAAAGAAATCATTGCGACTTTACCCATAGAAACATTTCCGGGGAAAATAATCGTAATCGATAATGAAAGAGATGCCGATAATGCAGTACTCCAACTAAATAACGAAAAAATTATCGGATTCGATACAGAGACTCGGCCAACTTTCAAAAAAGGGAAAAGCAATCATGTAGCACTTATCCAATTATCGACCCACGATACGTGTTATCTGTTTCGTATAAATCGCATAGGATTTACACCTGCAATTAAGAATCTGCTCGAAAACGAATCCCTCTTGAAAGTGGGAATATCGCTCAAAGATGACTTCTGCATGTTGAGTCGACTAAACAGCGGACAATTTATACCGAGAAATTTTATAGAATTACAAAAATTCGTGAAGAAATACAACATCGAAGATCAAAGTCTACAAAAAATCTATGGTATAGTTATCGGGAAAAAAATTTCCAAAGGGCAACGATTATCCAACTGGGAAGCCGATCATCTTACCGAAAATCAACAACTTTATGCAGCGACCGATGCTTGGAGTTGCATAAAAATATACGAAGTTTTGAAATCTGGAAAATTCAAATCTCCCATATATAAAATTCAACCCTCGTCTTTATAAAACTACAATATTATGAAACGATACGACATTATAGCATTGCTCTTGGTTATTTATTTAGCCGTGATGGCCTACTTCGGCAGAGGTATGCTTTTGAGCGGAAATTACTGGGAATATTTTAGTATTATCGGTGTTACTTTACTCGTCATTTTCATACTCAGATGGGCTATGAAACGTAGAGAAAAAATCAGAGAAGAGCGAAGGAAAAAGCAAGATGCCTCTGAACGAAGAACCCTACGAAACGACAATATATCATAAACCATAAATAAAATTCATCGGACTATGACAAAGAAAGTACTATTAACCTTTTTGGTTATATGGTTGTTTTCGAACACCGGTTCGGCTCAAATCCTAAAAAACACATGGATCATCAACCCTCAATTAAGCGGCTTTAATTTAGGCAGTACCCACACGGAAGATACGGGCAAAGAAACGTTCGACCTCGGCCTAAAAGTCGAAGCAGGTAATTTCATTGCCAATAATTTGGCTATTCTTGTCGGGATCGGCGGTGACTTCGCATGGAATAAAGAGTACAAAGACAATAGCATCGATATAGTGGGAAGCATTAGATATTATACGCTCACGACTCTATTTCTCGGCGTAAACGCAGGATACACCCATGCGTGGTATAAACCCAAAGGGAGCGACTCTCAATGCCGAGATTACCTATATGTCGGAGCCGAGCTGGGATATGCGATTTTCGTAAGCCAAAACATATCTCTGGATCCGGCCGTATATTGGAAGCATAGTTTTACCGATAAATTCAACCAGTACGGAATAAAAATGGGACTTTCTGTCTATTTCTAAGAAGTTAATATATAAAACACATAAACACAATGACTGAAAAAATGAACCAATTGATGAAGGACGTCCCGGCTATACGATGGACAGCCCTTATTCTACTGGCAAGTGCCATGTTTTTCGGGTATATTTTTATGGATATACTATCGCCTTTACAAGAACTTTTGCAAACATCAAGAGGGTGGTCTCCCGATGCCTATGGACACTATGCCGGTTCTGAAACATTCCTGAATGTATTCGTATTCTTTTTAATTTTTGCGGGTATCATTCTCGATAAAATGGGTGTTCGCTTCACGGCTATTCTTTCCGGGGCCGTTATGCTCGCAGGGGCATCCATCAACTATTTCGCTGTCAGCAATGCATTTATCGGTAGCGGAGCAGAATCTCTCATGAACCGATTTATGAATTTACCTTTGGAATGGTGGAACATCACTCCGTTTTACGAGGGCATGCCTGCGTCGGCTAAAATGTCGGCTATCGGTTTCATGTTCTTCGGTTGTGGCGTAGAAATGGCGGGAATTACAGTTTCCCGCGGAATTGTCAAATGGTTCAAAGGGAAAGAAATGGCACTCGCCATGGGGGTAGAAATGGCTATTGCCCGTGTGGGAGTCGCCGTAGTCGTCTTAGGCTCTCCGGTCTTGGCCAATAAAATCTCTCCTATCGATGTATCTCGTCCTGTTCTCGTAGCAGTTATATTACTGGCAATCGGACTCATCTGTTTTATCACTTATGCCTTCATGGATAAAAAACTCGAACGACAGATGGGCGAAAGCGGTGAGGAAAAAGACGATCCTTTCAAATTGAAAGATCTCAAACTCATTTTTTCGAGCAAAGTATTCTGGTTAGTAGCTCTTCTTTGCGTACTCTACTACTCGGCTATTTTCCCATTCCAAAAATATGCAATCAATATGCTGCAATGTAATTTAGGATACACGGCCGAACAAGCCGGTTGGGTATTTTTCGTATTCCCTTTGGGTGCGGCGGCTATTACTCCCATTTTAGGAAATTTTCTCGACCATCGTGGTAAAGGAGCTACTATGCTCATTTTCGGTGCACTGCTGATGATTGCCTGCCATTTGGTATTCGCTTTGGTGTTGCCGGCCCTGAAAGGTACTACCGCAGCTGTTATCGTCGCCTACTTATCTATCATATTATTGGGAATCTCTTTTTCATTGGTTCCTGCTTCTTTATGGCCGTCCGTCCCCAAACTTGTAGACAACAAGCTATTAGGTTCGGCGTACGCCGTTATTTTCTGGATTCAAAACATAGGATTATATGCATTCCCCATGATTATAGGTGCAGCATTGAGAATCTCGAATCCCGGCATAACCGATCCGTTACAATACAACTATACAACCCCTATGCTTATATTTGCAAGTTTAGGTGTGTTGGCTCTTCTCTTCGGGTTATGGTTAAAAGTTGAGGACAAGAAACGTGGATACGGGCTCGAACTTCCCAATATTCAAAAATAATGATAAAAGAAAAAGAACAATACATTAGTTATTAGTCCAATATAATCGGCAATAGAGTGTAAACATCTATTGCCGATTTTTCTTTTCTTCCTAATCAAACTACAAACAGTAGTTAATAAACTATTTTGTTTAGTTTTATTAACTACAATAATTAGTTGAAAAACTAAAACATTTAGTTTATTTGTATCATAAATAGAAAAAATATGAAAGGACTTACATCGAAAGAAGAGGAAATCATGAATTATTTCTGGCATAAAGGGCCATTATTCGTGAAAGAACTGTTGGATTTTTATGACGAACCCAAACCTCACTTCAATACGTTATCGACCATCGTAAGAGGACTCGAAGAAAAAGGCTATGTGTCACACAAAGCATATGGTAAAACCTATCAATATTTTGCTGTTGTAAGCGAAGAATCGTTCAAAAAACGGACCTTGCGACAAGTCATACGTAAATACTTCAACAGCTCCTATTTGGGAGTCGTTTCCTCTTTAATCGAGGAAGAAGATATTTCACTGAAAGAATTGAAAGAACTTATCGAAAAAGTAGAAAAAGGAAACGCAGAACAATAACCAATCACCACCAATGGGCGCATTCTTTGTTTATATATTAAAAGCCTCTGTTTATCTAGCCATTCTGTATCTGTTTTACAGTATATTGCTAAGTAAGGAAACATTTTACCGCTACAATAGAACAGCATTGCTACTATTGATACCTCTATCGTTTATTCTTCCGCTATATCCAGTTCATACGGCTGTTCCCGAAACGTATTCAAACACTACTATACTCGACAGTCTGCCGGCAATATCTTATATCGAAAACGAATCACAAAGTAAAATTCCGATAGGTATTATCGCGGTACTAAGTATCTATCTCATCGGGATTTTATACTTTATCACCAGATATGTCTGCACAATTATAAAACTTCTGCGACTGATTCGGAGCGGGGAAAAATATACCGACAGCGACGGACTTTCTCTTGTCGTTATCTCCCAATCCATTGCTCCTTTCAGTTGGTTCGGGAAAATAGTCATTTCAGAAGCCGACCTCCAAAACCATCGCCGAGAAATACTCCTACACGAATCTGCACACATTCGCAAACATCATTCATGGGATTTACTGGCTGCCGATCTCTGTATAGGATTACAATGGTTCAATCCGGCCGCCTGGTTACTGAAACGAGAGCTGCAAACCGTACATGAATACGAAGCCGATAATTACGTTTTGGAACAAGGCATCGATGCCAAACAATACCAATTACTGTTAATAAAACGATCGGTCGGTTCCAAGTTTTATTACATAACCAATCACTTTAATCACAATAAACTTAACAAAAGAATTACCATGATGTTAAAAAAGAAATCAAACCGCAAAGCGACCTTGAAGTATCTCTACGTCATACCGGTCGCATTATGTACCGTTTCGGTATTCGCCCACCCCGAAATCTCCGATGAATTAAACAAAGTATCCTCGGTCGATTTGAGTAACTTGACAGCTATGATCGGTAGTTCCGAAAACACCGCAACCATAAAGGATAAAGAGATAGAAATATCCGGGTGTGTTTTAGACATAGAAACCAACGAACCTATCGTCGGAGCCACCGTCTTAGTCAAAGGCAGCAATACAGGAACAGTAACCGATCTAAACGGAAACTTCTCCTTAAAAACGCCCATAGGAAAAACTTTGCTCATCTCTTATGTCGGTTTAGGCTCGGCCGAAATCAGTTGCAATGACAAAGACAGGCAAAATCTGAAAATATACCTCGGCGAAAGCAGCGAAAAGAATAACAGTTCGAAAATTATCATAGTCGGAAACAAAACCGAGCCGAACACTTCGATCGGTACGAAAGGAAAAATCAACAGCATAACCATTACGACAAAAGACAGTGTAGAAAACAATAGACAGAAAATCGATACAAAAGGAAAAATTAGCAATATAAATGTAGATGTCCAAAAAGATGGTTCGGTCATAGTCGATGAAAACAACAATACCAGAGTCTTTTACGATCCTATATATATTTTAGACGGTAAAAAAATTTCCAAAGACAAATTCAAAAAACTCGATGCCGACAAAATAAAATCGATAACTGTCCTCAAAGGAGAAGAAGCGATCAAAAGTTATGGAAAAGATGGTGAAAATGGAGCCCTTATCATACAAACCAAAGGAAACGTTGCAACTTCGACAGATCCGATAAAAACCATAACGATTACCAAGAAAGATACTTCTGAGGATATCATGAAAAATACACTTTGCATCGTTGACGGAAAAAAGATTTCGGAAACAGAACTAAAAAATATAGATCCCAACAATATACAAAGTATAACAGTCTTGAAAGATGAAAAATCGAAGGAAGAATATGGAGCAACCGACAAAGATTGCGTTATATGGATTACCCTGAAAAAATAATATGACTCGACGACTGAATGCAAAAAAGGCTGTTTTCCTTTCGGGAAACAGCCTTTTTGTTTTATTGGTCTACTTTTCTGACTTTCATTTTTGCCCGTACAAACTCTATTACGGCAGGTAACAAAGATACAAATATAATCGCGACAATCAGAAGTTTTAAATTTTTCTGAACAAAAGGCAAATCACCGAAGAAATAGCCCGCGTAACAAAAAATCGCTACCCACAAAGCTCCTCCGATTAGATTATACATCATAAAATAATAATAGTGCATTTTCCCCATACCACCTACAAAAGGAGCAAAAGTACGAACAATAGGGACAAACCGAGCTATAATTATGGTTTTCCCTCCATATTTTTCAAAGAAAGCATGGGTTTTCTCTAAATGGCTTTGTTTGAAAATCTTTGAATTGGGGTTACTGAATAGCTTCTTACCGAAAAAATGGCCTATTGCATAATTACAAGAATCGCCCAATACCGCAGCAACAAACAAAATAAGTACCAAAACATTTATTTCTAAGGGAATTCCTGGCAACGCTGTAATAGCCCCAGCGACAAAAAGTAAAGAATCTCCCGGTAAAAAGGGTGTAACAACCAAACCCGTCTCACAAAAAATAATCATAAACAATATAGCATAAGCCCAAGTATGATAATCCTGTACTATCTCAATCAGATGCTTGTCTATATGCAAAATAAAGTCAATCAAAAATTCCATAAATCTATATATAAATACATTAACTTCATTGGGGCATGGTCACTTTGAAATAAGGATTTTCTACATGCTGTTCAAACACGATACGCTTCATATCTTCTACACGATCGGGATATCGGGCTGCCAAATCACAATCTTCATGAATATCATCGACCAAATTATACAAATGACATTTACCCTTCTCAACAAATAACTTCCAATCGCCTTGCCGAACTGCAATTTGATCGGTCTCGCAAAACTCCCAATAAAGAAACTCATGATTCTTTTGATGTTTGTCTTTACCCAGCAAGGTAGGTTTGAATGAAAGTCCATCGAAATAGTCTTTCCTATTCTCTCCATATCGCTCGATATGGTTCACCCCTATCAAGTCGCAGAAAGTAGGCAATATATCGTAAAACGCCAACTGGTGGTCATTGACAGCTACTGGGACATGACCGGGCCAACGAACGATAAAAGGAATACGTATACCTCCCTCATGGCAAGAACGCTTAATCCCTTTCAGTTTTCCATCTCGTCCAAAAAATCCGGGGTCGGCTCCCCCTTCTTCGTGAGGACCGTTATCCGATGAAAAAATAACGATAGTATTCTCATCGAGCCCTTTCTCTTTCAATTTCTTCAAAATCTCACCTACATAAATATCTAACCGAGCAATCATTGCCGCAAACTGTGCATGGGTATGAGTCACGGGATTATAGCGCCCACCATAACTGCCATTAAACACACCGGTTTCCCCCAACCGTTCTCGATAGTAATTTAGAAGAGAATCTTCTGGCTGTACCAATTCGGCATGAGGTAATGTGTAAGTGAAAAAACCGAAGAAAGGTTTGTCTCCCGACTGACGATCCAACCAATCGATTGCAGCTTCGTGAATAAGATCGGCCGAATATTGAGGCCGTAAAGCATAACCGGCCCCCCACATGGGATATTTGATATTCTCTTCGAGCGTCACACGAATAGTCGCAGTGTCGCCCAACCGGGAACTATACCGATTCAAAAAGTTGGGATAATACAAGTGAGCCTGAAATTGACAGATATATCCAAAGAACTCATCGACACCACGCTTGTCCGGAGTAGAAACAGAGCCTTCATATCCCCCGGCCCATTTACCAAACATTCCCGTCCTATAACCGTTTTCTTTCATAATTTCAGGAAGAATGACACGATTGGGATCATAAGGGTGTTGGCCTACGATGGCATAGTCGGTATTAACTCCATAACGCACCTCGCCACTATCTCGCCAATACTCTTTATTTCCTCGTATTTCTCCGTGTCCGGTGTGCTGTCCGGTCATTATACAAGCCCGGGAAGGAGCGCTAACAGGGCTACCCGAATAAGCCTGTGTAAATCTCATACCCTCCGAAGCCATACGATCTATATTCGGAGTCTCGATATATTTCTGCCCATAGCACCCTAAATCTCCATAACCCATATCGTCACATAAAATAAAAACGATATTGGGCTTATCACTTTTCTTTGCCGAAAATGCAGCGAAAACAGAGGCCAACATTCCGCCTCCAACAAATAATAACCGGCTATATTTCATTGATAATTACCTCGAAAATTTATAATATCTTATTCTTTTTCGGTTCAAATATAAGACGAAAGATTCGATTCCTAAAACATAAAACTTAAAAATAATTCGAGTACCGAATTATTGTATTCCCTATTTTTACTAATTTTGAACCGCTTACTAAATCTATCTTTGATACAATCATGAACCAATCTCTTTACACACCTTTCGACCGGATATTATATATCATGACCAAGCCGGTGGGGGCAATTTGTAATCTGGCCTGCACATATTGCTACTATACCGAAAAAGCAAAACTCTATCGAGACTCTCCCAAGCACATCATGAGCGAAAGCCTATTAGAGAAATTTATCAAAGAATATATCGAAAGTCAGGCAAACGACCATATTTTATTCACATGGCATGGTGGAGAAACCCTAATGAGACCGTTGGATTTCTACCAAAAAGTAGTACGACTTCAAGCTCAATACGGAAGAGGTCGAATTATCGATAACAGCATCCAAACCAACGGAACATTACTAACAGACAGCTGGTGTCGTTTTTTCAAAGAAAATAACTGGCTGGTCGGTATCAGTATAGACGGGCCACAAGAATTTCACGACGAATACCGATTGACCAAACAGGGAAGGCCCTCATTCGTAAATGTCATGCGAGGTATAAATCTGCTTAATAAACATGGCGTCGAATGGAATGCTATGGCAGTAGTTAACGACTTTAATGGGGACTATCCCCTAGATTTCTACCATTTTTTCAAGGACATCAACTGTAAATATATACAATTCACACCCATTGTCGAACGTATTCGGCAACATGAAGATGGGCGCATATTAGCCTCTCCCGATGAAGAATCAATAGACGGAGTAACAGACTTCTCCGTCTCTCCGGAGCAATGGGGCAACTTTCTTTGTACGATATTCGACGAATGGGTTCGAAATGATGTAGGAGAATACTACATACAATTATTCGATGCTACTCTTGCCAATTGGGCTGGTGTAACACCCGGAATATGCTCTATGGCCGAAACTTGCGGTCATGCCGGAGTTATGGAATTTAATGGAGATGTGTACAGTTGCGACCATTTTGTATTTCCTGAGTATAAATTGGGAAACATATACACCCAATCTTTAATCGAAATGATGAATAGTCCCCGACAAATTGCTTTCGGTCAAAACAAGCGCAATGCTCTGCCTCAACAATGCAAAGAGTGTGATTTTCTATTTGCCTGCCACGGAGAATGCCCCAAAAATAGGTTCGCAAAAACGGCCACCGGAGAACCGGGATTAAATTATTTATGCGCAGGTTATCACCGATTCTTTAAACACGTAGCTCCTTATATGGACTTCATGAAACACGAATTGGATAATCAACGCCCACCAGCCAATGTCATGCAATGGGTGAAACAAAATACCCCCGACAAATAGAAAAAGGCTTTATACCGAATCGGTATAAAGCCTTTTTCTCTCTTTCAATAAAATTATTCCATATAACAGAATACTTCATAGGCCGATTCGTTCCAACTCACAGGGCAGCCCTCTTCGCGAGATTCTGGAACAATGCGTATATTCAAAACCGATTTGTCGCGAGTAAGAGATTCCGGTATTTCAAACTCATCTTCAATCCAGCGTTTGTACGGATTACTGTCCGCCAAATACCACACACCGGCATCTTGTCCATCGACCCAAACTCTCGCACACTGTCTGGGAAGCTCCTGGTCGCTGCATCGACGCAATCTTACTCCATGATTATTCGGTAATACTTTTACACGAAACGAACTCTCTCCGGTAAATTTATGAACCATAGCCGTAACTTCCACATCATCGGCATCACCTTCGAAACAAGAAGTCAGCATCTCCACAGACACATCTCCTTCTACTTTATATTTATGTCGTTTCAACGACTTCTTCGAGGCCATATCTATGCTATCGGTCTTAACTAAGGAAACTTTATCCTGCCCATAATAAAAAACAATACCCAGATGTTCGAGATACTGGTTATTGCTCTCACCAGACTCTATATTAAAATCCAATTGCGAATAAAATGGATAGCTATCGCCTAAACACAATCGTGTCATCGACCAGGGATTATCGCTCAGTCCGTCATAACCGCCCGACGGATTGCACTCGGCCGGAGTCGGGAATCCCCACCCGTAGCAAATATAACTTTCCGAACCATCGCTCTCAACCTGCGGTGTCTTAATCCCATCTATATGTATTCTTACATCTCCTTCACAAGTAATAATATGAGGACGTTCCCCATAACAAGTCACATGAGCGGCAACCATTTTCCCGGTTCCTTTTATCGACGCGATGGGGCTATCTGCCCCCGGTGTATGTTTACGAGTATAATAGTCGGAAGAACGAAAGTAACCGCTATTCTCTCTATCATAGCTATTCTCCCCTACTCCTACTTCGACAAAGCCCAAAGTAACGGTCTCTCCGCTCCTATTCTCCAACATCACATGGGCTCGTTCCCAAAACGGCATAGGGAAATAATTATAAAACCAACCGTCTGTCGTCGCTCCCATTAATAAATACCGGGTATTATTATATCCTAAGGAATTACCGAAAAAACAACCGATAGGACACAGAACATCTTCCCTTTCGTGATTATCCCACTTCATACGTATCCATACATCTTGCAATCTATCGGGATTCATACCAGCCATGTAAAGTTTCAACGAATTGATGACACCGCTCTCATGCACATCTATTAAAGGCAATGACTCCCCGGGAGCTAATTTCTTTTCCGACATACGAAACATTCTATCCTTACCGATCTTCGGATCGACTCCCGTCTGTTTCCACTGACGAACCAAAGAACTATAATCCTCCTTTCCGGTAAAAGTCTCTATCCCTTGCGCAGTAGGATAACTGTGATACACGACATGTCCCCAGCCACCTTGTCCTTTATCCCGGTGAGGGCCTTCGAGCTTAACGCTCGAAGTGATTCGACAGCCATTACGAAACGGCATAGGAACAAAACTGCGAACTACCCGAATAGGGCCTCGTCCATTATCCAAAGGGCCGATGTAACATGATGCTTGTGGTTCGGTAAAAGGATATTTCTCTCCGAACTCCGACAAACGAATAGTAAAACGGGGGGTCTCCTCACCATCAAAGTAAAATCGAAATACGGGTTCTTCCGAACTCAGATAACGATGTTGTACCATATTATAAATACAGCCGGCTCCCGCCACATCGAATATTACCCACTCTCCTTTCTTATCTTGATACAAACTCCAATCCCAATCGGCATTACCACCTTTCTTATCGATACTGCCCTCGTACTTCACTTTCATTTCCCGATCCAATACTGGAAATCGAGCCACATCGGTCATGCGAGATAATCCATACGATTTTGAAGGAACAGTTTCGGAGTATGCATTTCCAGTCACGGAAAATGGGAATAAAGCAGTCACTGCAAGTAATCTTATAAAAGCTTTTCTTTTCATGGATAAAATTTTAAAGATATTTTCGATGTACAAAAATACCTCTGTCTCGCAAATCAAGACAAATACTTTATTATCTATTCCTTATACTTTTATCCACAAAAAGCCGGGTATCGATATACCCGGCCTACACTTTCTCGAAATTTTAGATTTTATTCTTTCCTCACTAACAATACTACATTCTCTACATGGTGAGTATGAGGAAACATATCGACCGGCTGTACCCGCTCGACCTTGTATTTTGCATCTAACAAAGATAAATCGCGCGCCTGAGTGGCAGGATTACAGCTTACATAAACGATACGTTCAGGAGAAGCGAACAATATAGTCTTAATCACATCGTCATGCATGCCGGCACGAGGCGGATCGGTAATGACGACCTCTGGACGACCATGCTCCTCTATAAAATCCTCGGTAAGAATGTCCTTCATATCGCCGGCATAAAACGAAGTATTATCCAACCCGTTTATACGGGCGTTTTCTTTGGCATCCTCTATCGCTTCGGGAACATACTCGATACCTACCACCTTACGGGATTGTCTTGCCACAAAATTGGCAATAGTACCCGTGCCCGTATATAGATCATAAACCAACTCGGTTCCCGTCAATCCGGCGAACTCTCTGGCAACCTTATATAACTCATAAGCTTGTTCGGAATTGGTTTGATAGAAAGACTTCGGTCCTATCTTGAATCGTAATCCTTCCATACTTTCCCAAATATAATCCCTTCCCCGGAACACACAAACTTCCTGATCGGTAATCGTGTCGTTTCGTTTTTGATTGACAATATAAAGCAAAGACGTAATCTCGGGGAACGTATCCGCTATATGTTGCATCATTCGTTCGATACGCACCATATCGGGTTCGAAAAATACGACTATGAGCATAACCTCTCCTGTCGAAGAGGTCCGGATAATAATATTCCGCATGAATCCTGTCTGCTCCCTCAAATCGAAAAACGGATAATGATTATCGATAGCATATTGTCTTATCGAGAGTCGAATGCGATTGGATATATCGTCCTGCAACCAACACTTTTTTATGTCGAGGACCTTATCGAACATACCGGGTATATGAAATCCCAACGCATTACGACAGTCGAATTCCTGTTCCGTCTGCAACTGTTCATAAGTCAACCACGACTTATTGGAAAATGAGAATTCGAGCTTGTTTCTATAATATTGTTGCTTGGTCGAACCTTTTGTAGGTAAGATTTCCGGCAAAGGGATTTTACCTATGCGGGTAAGATTGTCTTCCACTTGCTGCCGTTTAAATTGTAACTGATAGTCATAAGCCACATGTTGCCATTTACACCCGCCGCAAACACCGAAATGCTCGCAAAAAGGATTTACCCGCAAAGAAGAATAAGCGTGAAATTTCACGATACGTGCCTCGGCATAATTATGCTTCTTACGTATCAATTGCAAATCCACTATATCTCCCGGTGCTGCAAAAGGGACGAATACTACCAAATCGTTCACTCGTGCCAAAGCCTTGCCTTCGGCTGCTACTCCGGTTATTTCTACCTGCTCCAACAAGGGTAGCTCTTTCTTTTTTCGTGCCAAAACAAAAAATTAATAAGTTACAAAGCCAAACAAAACAATACGAACCGAACATCTAAATAAATTCGGCTATGCAATTATGCAGAAAACCACAGGCTCCACATTTGGCAAAGATAAGTATTTTTCACGAAAGAGACAGGTAAAGCAAATAAATAGTGCACAGCGTTAAAATTTGTAGTAAAATATTTTTGTGGTTTGCACGAATCCTTTATTTTTGCGTATTGTTTCTATACAAGATTTTCCGAATGGGTCACAAAGTCGAATAAAGGAAACAATATTTATACAAAATATTATATACTTATTTATTTATGAAAAGAGTTTATACTTTTGGCAACGGCAAAGCAGAAGGCCGTGCCGACATGAAAAACCTGCTGGGTGGTAAAGGAGCCAACTTGGCGGAAATGAACTTAATTGGAGTTCCTGTTCCCCCCGGATTCACAATCACTACCGAAGTTTGCACCACATACACTCAGCAAGGGAAGGACGCTGTTGTAAAAGAAATCAAAGGCGATGTAGAAAAGGCTATCGCTCATATCGAAAGCCTCACGGGCACGAAGTTCGGAGATGCCTCGAATCCGCTATTGGTATCGGTTCGTTCGGGAGCTCGCGTTTCCATGCCCGGTATGATGGACACAGTATTGAACTTAGGTATGAACGACGACGCCGTAGAAGCCATTGCTAAAAAATCGGGAAATGCGCGGTTTGCATGGGATTCCTATCGCCGATTCGTACAGATGTACGGCGATGTCGTACTGGGTATGAAGCCTAAAACGAAAGAAGACATCGATCCATTCGAAGAAGTGATGGACAAAGTCAAAGAGGCCAAAGGTATAAAGAGTGATACCGAACTCCAAGTAGAAGACCTCAAAGAATTAGTAAAACTCTTTAAAGCCGCCGTTAAAGAAAATACGGGAAAAGATTTTCCCGCTTCTCCCTGGGAACAATTATGGGGAGCTATCTGTGCCGTATTCGATAGCTGGATGAACGAACGCGCCATTCTCTACCGTCGTATGAACCAGATTCCCGAAGAATGGGGTACTGCCGTAAACGTGCAAGCTATGGTATTCGGCAATATGGGAAATACCTCGGCTACCGGTGTAGCATTCACTCGTGACGCTGCTACCGGTGAAGATATCTTTAACGGAGAGTACCTCATCAATGCACAAGGAGAAGACGTAGTTGCCGGTGTACGCACCCCCCAACAAATCACACTCGAAGGATCTCGCCGCTGGGCTGCATTGCAAGGTATATCGGAAGAAGAACGCGCAACCAAATATCCTTCTCTCGAAGAGGCTATGCCCGAATGTGCAAAAGCACTTATCGAAACTCAACAAAAACTCGAAGACTACTTCAAAGATATGCAAGACCTCGAATTTACCATTCAAGATGGCAAATTGTGGTTACTGCAAACTCGTAACGGAAAGCGCACCGGAGCCGCTATGGTAAAAATCGCCATGGATATGCTCCGCGCAGGAATCATCGACGAAAAAACTGCCTTGAAACGCATGGAGGCTCAAAAACTCGATGAACTATTGCACCCCGTATTCGACAAGGATGCCATCAAACGCGTTAAAGTCGTAGCCAAAGGACTCCCTGCCTCGCCGGGTGCAGCAACCGGACAAATCGTGTTCTTCGCCGACGACGCAGAGGCGTGGGCCGAAAAACGGAAAAAAGTAATCATGGTACGTATCGAAACCTCTCCCGAAGATTTGCGAGGCATGAGCGTGGCGCAAGGCATCCTTACTGCTCGTGGCGGTATGACTTCTCACGCAGCCGTAGTTGCCCGTGGTATGGGTAAATGCTGTGTATCGGGAGCCGGTGAAATAAAAGTCGATTATAAAGCCCGTACGGTAGAAATGGGCGGAAAAGTCTACAAAGAAGGCGATTGGATCTCTTTGAATGGTTCCACCGGAGATGTTTACGACGGACAAGTTCCTACCGTAGACGCTGATATGAGCGGAGATTTCGCAGCCATTATGAATTTGGCTGAAAAATATACCCGAGTAGACGTACGCACCAACGCAGATACTCCGCGCGATGCAGCGGTAGCCCGCAAATTCGGAGCAAAAGGTATCGGATTATGCCGGACAGAACACATGTTCTTCGAAGGCGACCGTATCAAAGCTATGCGCGAAATGATTCTGTCGAAAGACGAAGAGGGACGTCGCCACGCACTCGACAAACTGTTACCTATGCAACGCGGCGACTTCGAAGGAATATTCGAAGCTATGGACGGTCTGGGTGTAACCATTCGTCTGCTCGATCCTCCTCTACACGAATTCGTACCGCATCAATTGGCCACTCAAAAAGAATTGGCAGAAGAGATGGGTATGAGCATCGACGAAGTAAAATTAGCTTGCGATGCTTTGGAAGAATTTAACCCCATGTTGGGTCATCGCGGTTGCCGGTTAGGTTGTACCTATCCCGAAATAACCGAAATGCAGGCCCGAGCCATTATCGAAGCTGCTTTGAACGTAAAAGCAAAAGGTATCGACGTTCACCCCGAAATCATGGTTCCCCTCGTAGGTGTTGTAGAAGAATTGAGAATGCAAGCCGAAGTTATTCACCGTACCGCTGCACAAGTATTCGAAGAACGCGGCGACACGGTTGCCTACAAAGTAGGTACGATGATCGAGGTTCCCCGTGCAGCCGTTACGGCCGATCAAATTGCCGAAGTTGCCGACTTCTTCTCATTCGGCACGAACGACTTGACTCAAATGACATTCGGCTATTCTCGCGATGATGCCGGTAAATTCTTAAAGATTTACAAAGAAAAAGGTATCCTCAAAACCGATCCGTTCGAAGTTCTCGACCAAAAAGGTGTAGGGCAACTCGTACGCATGGGTGTAGAAAAAGGCCGTTCCACCAAACCGTCGCTCAAAGTCGGTATTTGCGGTGAGCATGGTGGTGAACCTTCATCTGTGAAATTCTGTGCCAAACTCGGTATGAACTACGTATCTTGCAGTCCTTACCGTGTACCTATCGCACGTGTGGCTGCGGCGCAGGCTGCTATCGAAGATTAAAAAATCCTTTGATAACTCTATAAAAAAGGCTAACAGATAATGTTAGCCTTTTTTATATCCCCTCAATATCGACCCTTTCATACGATTATAAAAACACTGTAATCAAAAATTCATACCGAGAGAAGTCCGGTTCTCCTGTTTTTAAGTACCTTTGTTTCATCAAGTAAAACGGATCGAAATACAAACACGATGAAAAAAACACTACTCTTTATTAGCCTTTTAATCCTTTCCGTCTTATCAACACAAGCCACTCGGCCCAAATATGTATTCTATATCATCGGCGATGGAATGGGCATAAATCAAGTTAACGGTACTGAAATGTTTTACGGGGAACTGACCGGTAAGATAGGACCCTTACCGCTATTGTTTTCGAAATTCCCTTATACGACTTTTGTAAGCACATACTCTGCCAATCGAGGAGTAACAGACTCGGCAGCAGCTGGTACGGCATTGGCCTGCGGTGAAAAGACCAACAACAATACGATCGGTGTGGATGCAGACAGTCTACCTATATATAGTATAGCAGTGGCAGCACAAAAGAAAAACATACCTGTTGGAATTATTACCAGCGGAGAAATAGACGATGCCACTCCCGCCGCTTTTTTTGCTCACCAAATAAACCGTAATAACCGTTACGAAATAGGAGTCGATATGCTCGCCGCCGGATTTGATTTCTATGCAGGAGATAAATTTACACAATCGTCACCAGAAGGGAAAAAATCTCTATACGATATGATCCCGAAAGCCAACTATACATTGGCTCTCGGCATACAAGAATACAATCGCCAATCACAGGTAGCCTCTAAAATGATTTTATTTCCCGAAAAAGACTTCCCTTACGCCATAGACCGTGAACCGGGAGATATTTGTTTAGCCGATCTCACCCGATGTGCAATAGACTTTCTGCAACAAAAAGGGAATGGTTTCTTTTTAATGATAGAAGGCTCCAAAATAGATTGGGCAGGACACTCCCGTGACGGAGCTACCAATTTCAGAGAAATAAAAGATTTGGAAGAATCGGTAAAATTGGCTTATGATTTTTATAGAAAGTATCCCGATGAAACCCTCATTATCGTTACAGCCGACCACGAAACCGGAGGCGTAGTATTAGGCAACGGAAATTACTCACTCAATCTGCAAGCACTCCAATATCAAACGATGAGTGGAATAGCGTTTACAAAAGAAATAGAAAATCTGCGTAAACAAAACACCGAAATTTCATGGGAAACCATACAAAAAGCCCTATCCCATGCCTTTGGCTTTTGGAGCAAGCTCGACTTATCCCCCGAACAAGAAGCACATCTTAAAAAAATTTACGAAGAAACTATACACAACCAACAAGGGGACTTGATAAAATCTCTATATGAAAACAATGAACCGATAGCCGAAGCCGCCAAAACGATTCTCAACGAAATAGCCGAAATTACATGGTCTTGCAGTTCTCACACAGCGGGTTATGTCCCGCTCTATGCGATTGGGTTAGGAGCAGAAAACTTTCAAGGGAAACTCGACAATACCGATGTGCCCTTACTAATAGCCCGAATTGCCGGCTACGAATAATACAAAGACTAAGAAAAGAAAGCCTATCTATATATAAGATTTTTTAGAAAAAAACATTGTAAAATAAAATAAAGAAAATAACTTTGTCCCTTGTAATCGGTTTGCTTTTATCGCGTTCGATAAAGCAATGAAAAGGGAATCGGGTGCAAATCCCGAACAGACCCGCTGCTGTGTAGTTCGATAGATTTTAGACAAACAACTACAATGCCACTAATCCAATGTGATTGGGAAGGCGTCTAAAATAGAACAAGTCAGAAGACCTGCCGGTTACATAATAAAATTTATCTCTTCGCGGATTAGGAGATAAAGCGAATACTTTTCCGATAGAAATTTTTTGCGAAAGCAAAAAAATACACCATGTTATAGAAACACGCTTTTCTATAACGTAGTTTATATATATGTAAAATGATGCAGTTATGAGAAGAATGATTCCTTACAGTGTGGATATAACTGGGAATTTTGTTTATTCACCGCAATTAATCGAAGCACGCCAACAAGTTCAAGAAGGACTTCTAAATGCAGCACAATTACTGGAAATCGAAAATAAAGAAATCCAACACATTGTCGACACATGCAAACAGATAGGTTTAAAATGCGTTACCGATGGGGATTATAGATCAAACGGATATACGGATTTTTTTCATCATCTTCAAAACATTTCCAAGCACGAAACAGAACTAAACGATGCGTCAGAAGAAAATGATAAATCCGTTATATGCGGGAAAATAGACTTCGACAATCATTTTTTATCGACGCCACCTGTCACAGAGCACTTTACCTATTTGACCGGAATTATCGGAGGCGACATGTATGCAAAAGCTCTACTACCGTCCCCAATGACTTTATTAGCCGAATTAATCCGTCCTGAGAACCGTCTTAATACAGGAAGATATTATCCCGACATCGAAGTGCTCTCCCATGATATTGCACAGACCTACCAAAAAGTAATTAGAGAATTTTACAATATGGGATGCCGATTCCTACAATTCAGCGACTATACTTGGAACTTAACGGGAGGCTGCGATATTCAACAAATATCCGAAGCAAATAATACCGACCTCACATCTCTGTCTACCGTGCTTGCTCGTTTGACCGAACTCTGCTTAAACGACAAGCCCGACAATATGTGCATATCCTTACAATTCGACGAGAAATGGTGGAATACCCGAGATCGAGAAAAAATAGCAGAAATACTACTCTCTACACAAGCGAATGCCATAGCTTTCGACTTCGGTAATAGGGAAAATGAAAATATAGACTTTTCCATCTTGAAACATTGTCAAAGCAAAGACGTTATATTAGGGCTTGTATCGACTTCAAGTAGCCAACCGATATCTACCAGCACTATCACTCATCATATCGAAAACGCTGCACGCCTTCTACCATTGGAGTCTCTTCATCTCAGTTGTCAAGGCAATTTCAGGAATTTATCGGGAAACAGCTCGATTTCAGAACAAGAAATGTGGAACAAAATAGCGACAATGAAAAATATTGCAAAAACCGTTTGGGGAGAATAGAACGGGCTTCCCGGTTTTTCTACCTTTATATATGCAAAAAGTCTACCCCCACGAATTTGCTATTGAATCGAAAATAGAGTATGGTTCGACATGAAAAACAAATATATTTGTTTTATCCGGCTCTTATCTTTCACTATTTTTGCACAGTATGCGAAAATAGGATGCGGTTCGGCATAGTCATGTCGGAAATGCAATTTCCGCTTGCCTTTGCACTCACCTTTCACTATCTTTGCACGTCGAAAAATCAGTCAATACAACAAAAGTGAACAGTATACACGAAGAACTTAAAGCCGTATCGCAGTTCCTTTCGGAATATGCTACATGTCTCATGGCTTCGGGAGTACATACGTCGAGAATTGTACGCAATACAGCCCGTATAGCCGAATCTTTCGGTTTTGAAGCACACATGACCTTATTTCACAAAACAATCATAATGACTTTGCGAAATAAGGAAAATACCCATGTATACAGTATGGTAAACACAGCAAAAGCCGGCGCTATAAACTTCGAAATCAATTCCGATTTGAGCGCTCTCAGTTGGGAAGCCTATGATAACCATCTCCCTCTCGACCAGCTATGGGAAAAATATCACGCCATTACAAGTAAACCTCGATTAAATGCATGGCTGGTATGGATATTAGTGGGATTCGCTAATGCATCTTTCTGCCGGTTATTCAGTGGAGACTGGATCGCCGTTGCAGCGGTTTTTGTTGCGACTCTTGTCGGATTTCGCATCAAACAAGTATTAGGGAAACATCATATCAATCACTACTTTATATTTACAATATCGGCGTTTGTCGCTTCTTTAATAGCCTCGGTAACTATGTGGCAGCAATGGGGAAACACACCGGATATAGCTATCGGTGCTAGTGTACTCTATTTGATTCCCGGTGTTCCATTAATCAATGGGATTATCGACATTATCGAGGGGCATGTATTGGCAGGAACAGCACGACTCATCAATGCGTTTTTACTAATTATTTGTATTGCATTTGGAATGGCTATCACATTATTGATGATGGGAGGAAAACTATTATGACAGAATGGCAATTCATAGGTTCCGTAGCCGCCGATGCCATCGGTGCAGCCATAGCGGCAATCGGTTTTTCGGTTATATCCAATCCTCCTCGTCGAGTTATTCCGTGTACAGCCATACTCGCTGCTATCGGCCACAGCATACGATTCGTACTACTGCAATACGCCGGATTAGATTTAGCCTCTGCATCATTCATCGCAGCATTTTCTATCGGGCTTCTCAGCCATTTTTCTGCCTACAAGCTCTTCTGCCCGGCCACGGTACTCTACATACCGGCATTGTTACCGATGATACCGGGAATGTATGCCTATCGCACTGTATTTTCTCTTATCAAATTCCTTCAAAGCAGTAATAACGATAACGAAGCAATCCATTACCTTTTGGAGATTTTCAAAAACGGTATAACGACAGCCTCTGTTTTATTCGCATTAGCTGTCGGAGCAACTATACCTATATTCATTTTTTACAAACGAGCTTTCACGATGACGAGGGCCTCACGTCGAATCAAGAAATAAGCCGAAACATATTTTTTTGTTATATTAATATCATACTTTATTAAAATAGTACTTTATTTATATAAGTACACGCCCGTATCTTTGTGGATAAATATTATTTATTAATTAAACCATGAAGACGGATATGAAAAAAACAATCCTCAGTACATTATGCTTCTTACTGGTTTCTTGCTTTATGTTTTTTACCGATGCAGGAACCAGAATTGTCGTATTAGGCTCATCGACAGCAGCCGGAGCAGGCGTCTCCGACTCCAATAGAGCTTGGGTAAATCAGTATCGCACCTACCTGCAATCGATAGACCCTACCAACACGGTTACCAATCTGGCCAAAGGTGGTTATACCACATGTGCAATCATGCCGACCGGAACCGATCCCTACAACACGGGAAACCATATTCTCGAAGTCGATACAGAAAGAAATATTACCAAAGCGCTCAGCCTGTCGCCGAACGCGATCATTATCAACATGCCCACCAACGATGTATCGAACGGTATTCCTGTCGCTACGCAAATGAAACATTTCGCCACTATCATAGATTTGGCGAAAGCTGCTGGTGTAAAAGTTTGGATTACCACTTCACAGCCCCATAATTTCGGGGAAAAGTATGATGGTCCATACAGCGAAGAACATCAACCCGACATTTGGAAGCAAGCAGCAAGAGATCAATTCAAAGAACTGACAGATAGTATATTGAATAAATATGGCGAATACGCACTCGACTTCTACACTCCCATAGCGACCGAAGACGGATATAGCTTTATACGCCCCGAATACGATTCAGGTGACGGTGTGCATTTGAATGATGCCGCTCATGACATTTTATTTAATATTGTCAAAAATGCCAATATCCCCGAAATAGCAGGGAGTACCCCGATAGAAATATCTACGACACCCATCTATATTAACTTCGGTCCTGCCGAAGCCGGACTCGATAGCTGGAATAATGTTAACAACCAAGCCAGCGGATATAGAGTCGACATGCTGAATGATTCCACTGGAAACGTAACGACCGTTTCGATAGAAATTACTACCGGTTTTACCCATGCGGCCAACAACGGCAGTAACTCCGCTATTTGGGACATGAACACAGCCATTTCGACAAGTAATTTCAGTTCCAATGGAGAAAATCCCGTTTTGACAATATCTGGCTTAAATCCGACTGCAACTTATTCTTTCCAAACTTTCGGTTCTCGGGCAGGCGATGGAAACAGAGAAACAACCTATACCTATGCGGGAGAAAATAGCGGAAGTGCGACCATCGACGCAGCCTCCAACACTTCGTCGGTCGCTACCGTAAAGGGCATAAAACCCACGGCACAAGGAGTCGTTGTATTGACTATCGGTAAAAGCAGTAACAACACTTCGGGATTTTCCTATATCAACGCCATGAGAATAGTCGCTGAAAAAGGAGAACCTCAACCCGATGTACCCGAAGGGGTTATCCGAGTAGACGTTGCCGGGACTCTATCCTCTCTGCTTCCTGCCACAACCGATACGATCACAACACTTATTTTACAAGGTGATTTAAATAGCTCGGACATAAAAACGATTCGAGAACTTCCTTCTTTGAAATATCTCGATATGCTGAATAGTAAAATCGTGTCGGGTGGCGAAGCTTATTTAAACGGAATGAAAACCGTCGAAAATGTTTTTCCCAAAGAAATGTTCCTAAGCAATACAGTCATCGAAACCGTTATCTTACCGAAAGAAGCTGTTGAAGTCGCCTATCACGCATTCTTTCTCTGCTCTTCTGTGAAAAAAATCGTACTACCGGAAACTATACGTCGATTCGGAAATGATGCTTTCAGCGGGTGTACAAATTTAGACGAAATAAATATGCCGGCCATCGCCGAATCTTTGGGAACCGGTGTATTTTATAATTGTAAGAAACTAACCTCCATCAGCATTCCCGAGGGGATAACAATCCTCCCCGGAGGTACATTCTACGGCTGTTCCACTTTGGAAAGTGTTACCCTACCCAGCACCCTTGAAAAAATAGACGGAGATTGGATTTTCGCGAACTGTCATGCTTTGAAAGCTATTGCTTTCCCCAAAACCATTCAATCGATTTCACCGGGGACATTTTACGACTGCCGCTCTTTGTCGACAATCGAATGTAAATCGCTCACTCCACCGGTTACAGCTACTGGTAACGGCGACACCCCTTTTACCGGAGCTTTCAAACCCGAAAACTGTACACTCAAAGTTCCTTTTACGTCGATCTCGGTTTATAAAGAATCTAACATTTACGGGGTCATGAACACAATCGTTCCTTTGGCGAATATCACAGCCGACAATGAGGAAGTTTCACCGGAGACTACCGATCTATTAGCGACAGCTAAAAAGATAACCATATCGGGGTCAACACCTGATGCTCTGGAAATACAAGCGTTATTTGCTTCGAACGAAAAAGTCACATCTATCGATATGACCGGAGTTATCGAATATTTCGAAGTCCCCGTTGCAGCAAATCCCAACTGCTTGGTCTATGCACCGGCTTCTGCCCAAGTCGAAAATAACAACGTAGTTATTAATGGAACCGCTAAAAAAATAGTGTTGACCAATGCAATGCCTTTCGAAGTCCCCACTGCATTTCATGCCGAGGCCATCAGTTATACCCGCACGATCGAAGAAAGTCTGACGACAAATGCACAAGAGACAACCGGTTGGCGAGGAATTGTATTACCCTTCGATGTTTCGACAATCCAAGCTCGAAATAAAGCGGGAGAACAAGTAGAACTCAGTGCTTATAACGCAGAAGGTGAATACGATACTTCCAAGAATCCGTTCTGGCTCAGAGAACTTACAACCGAAGGTTTTGCAGCCACGCAAACATTCTCTGCCAATACTCCGTATATCATCTGTTTCCCGAATTCTTCCGAGTTAGACGAACACATCAACATCATCGGAGACGTTACATTCAGTGCTTCTAATGCCGAGATTACAGCAACTCCGGTATTTAATGCTGTCGAAGGAAAAGATTTTGACATGGTAGCAACTTTGCAAACCGTATCGGCTGCCGAGGGAATATATGCAATCAATAATACCGGAAGTTCATTTGTCAACAACAGCCGCGATATTGCTCCTTTTGAATGTTATGTTGTACGTAAACAAGGGAGTACGGATGCTCCCGATTCCTTCGATTTACCGGCCAAACTGCCTACTGCAATCGACAACGAAACCGTAACCGGTTCAAAAATCTACACCGCCGACGGGAATCTGGTTATCATCTCGAATGAACCCACCGAAATAGCTGTGTACAACATAACCGGACAAATGGTTCTCATGCAAAAAGTAGAAGCCGGAAAAACCATTGTTAACGACATTCCCCACGGAGTTTATATCGTAAACGGTCAAAAGATCATTTTATAATCAATTCTCCGATTTAGATTTTTGTTTTCATAACGAATTGCCCGGACCATACGGCCTCGGGCAATTTTTTTGTATTGAGATTCTGTGCCTCACTTCCTATTTGCTTATACCTTTTCTTTTACCCCCTTCATCACTGCATAACACCTCCAGAGTATTTCCACTTCTCCTATGTGCCGTATAATGATATATTTTCTTCTCAACAGCGAGAAGGACAAATGACTCAGTAGAAATTTAGTGGGGATAGACATGAATTTTAACGAATAAGATGGATTGCATTTCTCCTTCTCCCCCGCTTCGATTCTCCATCGAAGATAGAGGAGTAGGGTTGGAAAGATTTCACAAGTTTTTTGATTGCAAGGATTAATCCTTTTACTCTGAGAGGACTTCCCCAAACACCCCGTAATGCTACGGAGCAAGACAGGAGAAAAGAGCTGTGGGACTCACCATGTTCAAACAAAACCTCGCCCTATTTCTTCCGCTGGCAAGTGCCCTCTCGACCCGATTAAAAGCGTTTTTCCTTAGCGGGTGCACCTTACTTTACCTTTTCTTACTCCCTCTCCTCCAACCCATATGAACTTCACTATATTGCTCCGCGAGACAGCAGAGGAGGCTTTAACTCTCTCGCCTGCGACACAAAAAAAGAGGGAGCAGCATGCAGCCGCCCCCACTTCATAAACACACTATCTATTCCACCTATTAGAATACAGCCACTTTTGTACGATTAACAATATAAATACCTTTGGGAACTTCTATCATATGACGACCGCTCGACAACATTTGCGAGGAAACGATTCTTCCATCTACACTATACACAGTCACCTGCATATCTTTTTGCAAATCTACATTGATACAACCATTGGCTCCGTAAACTTTCACATCATCGGTTACCACCTCCGAAACAGCACCAGTAGAAGAACTGGGGATCAAGACCAAATTGTCATACAAATACGATAAGTCGGATTTCATCAAACGAAGATACATGGTTCTGACAGATTTAGCCTCATCGGTAATCATAGCCGGATCAATTTTCAATTCTACGTCCAACCACTCGCCCGGAGTATAATCGCCGATACCAGCGCCTTCTTGTCCGGTACTTGCATCAACCGTATAACCGAACTTGATGTGTGAGCCACCATCGGTACGAACACCCATCTCAATAGGACACCACTCGAAGCCACTTTCCAAAAAGCAGACTTGCAACTTGATTCCAGAATAATCATTCCACGTTTTACCAGCAGGAAGAGCCTCTGTAAACGTAACGGGAGAACATTCGCCTCCATTCACCTTTAAAGCCTTCGATGACGTATTGATACCGGTCGTGTAAGGATTCTCGGTCACTTCGCAAGACCCTGACCACGGCATTCCACAACGAGGAGTTGTACCTAAATCCATAGTCTCGAAAGTAAAGATAGTATTGGGATCGGCAACTTGTTCTTTCTCGATTAAACGAATATTGTCAATGGCATAATTGAACGCTTGACGCCCCACCTTGATCAACAAACTTGTACTAGCATGATTACCTTCCAAATAAGAAGCCAATTTAGTTTCATCAAAATTGAAATCGAGCGACATCCAAGTATTATACGCAGCATCTCCCCATGAATTCAGAGCTACCTGAAAAGTTTTCTCTTGGGTATCATTATCAACCAATCCTAATTCATTACCGACCCATGTGATATTTTCCGATCCTTCCAACACGGCAAGCTGTAAACGAACGCCTGTATAATCGGCCAATGTCTTTCCCTCCGGTAAGTTCAATGGAATAGCCACATTGGCATATTCAGTACTGACTACTTTCAACACTTTTGTCGACGAGTTATCGCTCGACGAACAAGGATTGTCTATTAACTCGGCCGTACCGCCCCATGCAGCATTCGCACCATTCAACCCAGACTCAAAATCATTTACCATATAGGTTTGAGCCTGCATACCTACTGCTATACAAGCAACACACAAAAGAGATAATGTTTTTTTCATGTTATCTACTATTTAAGTTAAACATTTTTATATCCATAGAATCACAGTTCTATTTCATAGGTAAAATTAAAACAAACATTCGACGTAACAGAATTATAAAAGAGAAAAGTATAGTACTCTTTTATCCAAGACTAATACTATATTATCATTTTTAACAATTATATTTATTACAAGACAACAAGCTGTTAATTAACGACAATTTTTATATGTTCCACCATATAAAATCCCGGTAAAAGAGTTAAATAAACAGGCGAATTTGGCAATACCGATACTTTATGTACCAATACTCCCGATAGATTCCACACACTTACTTCACAAGGCTTTTCACTCTTCAATGTAATCTCCCTACCCATACAGGAAACTTTCAATCCGCTTCCCGATATATCCGCACGTTCTTCGATTCCAGATTCATTTCCGGCAGTAACCGTATATTTTTCCAAAACAGCCATCTGCGGACGATCCACGGTATAATTATTAGAAGGCTGTACAGCCAATTTATAATCACCCCAACGAGGACCTGCCGACCAATAGGTTCCCGGCACACCGTTATCCCGCAAATAAATCAACAGATTTTCCAGTGTCTCCAACCAACGAGGATCATCGTCGGGAACTCCATATTCACCCAACAACCCTCGCTTATTATATCGTTTCAACCACTCCACGAAATACTTCGCACGCTCAACACCCGTATTAGCCGTAACACCATCGGCATCATAAGAATTTAAATATTGACCGGAATAATCCTTATCAAAATAAAGATGTGCCTGAAATATGAGATTATCCGACGGATCTACCAATGTCCTGAGATTATCGCTATATTCGACCCAAAAACGTGCAGAGCTGAACGAATCGCCACATACGATAATAGGAGTTTCCGTATCTACTTCTCGAATAGCATCGATAACTACCTGAGCTATATTCACCCAGGGAGCCGAAGGATGCATAGAATAAGGCTCATTCATAATATCGTATCCCCAAATATTATTATAATCCTTGAACTCCTGCGCCAATTTTCTCCACACATCGGCCAAATGTTCGGCAGTAAGGTTGGACGACTCCCCTATTAACGTATAGGTTTTCCCACCATCGAACGAATAACGAGCAAAGTTATGTAAATCGAGAATTACAGGCATACCTCTATCCTCGGCAGCCTGAACAAAAGTTTTCATTTTAGACAACTCCGTTGCATCCAAAGGTCCGTTCATTACACGTTGGATACGTTCCCAACGAAATGGGAAACGGATAAGGTTCAATCCCTTCCCCTTAAAATAATCGAGGTCCTTATACGTTGGATACCCATAATGAGTACCATCTACCCCGGGATAAATACCGCCGAACTCTGCCCCCGATAAATTCACTCCAAAATAATTTTGAGTTCCGTCCCCTACATACTCTGCCTTTTCAATCAGCTCGATATTGTCTATAATATAGATAAATTTCTGACGCCCTACTTTCATCAATAAGCTCAACTCATCTGTATGTTCACCGGCAAGCCAAGCCGAAAGAATCGTTTCGTCCAACCAGAATTCAAGCGTTATCCATGTATTTAACTCACCGGTTTGCCAAGAAACCGAACCCGGCCAGCATTTATTTCCCACATTATCTTGTACACCCAAATCACACCCTACCCAATGTATATTCTCGCCACACGCATCGATAACAGCCAATTGTAACCGCACACCCATATAGTCCGTCAAAACCTTACCATTAGGCAAGGTAAACGGAATCGAAGTCGCTGCAAATTCACTGCTACTTACCTTCAAAACCTTCGACGAAGAATTATTTACATCTTTCAAAGGATTATCAATCCATTCGCAAACCCCGCCCCATGCATTACCGGCTCCACCGAATCCCGATTCAAAATCATTGACTAAAAACTTATCATTAGCACTTGCAATCAATACGAAAAATAAGAATACAGATGATAGCAATTTTCTCATGGTATATTCCTTTCTACTAAAATTTTTACAAAGGAAGTTTTTGATTCAGGCAAATACTACATCTTTTTTATCCTATACTGACACTTTAACCAATCGACCCTCAAATAATAAAGAAGGTGCACCGCTAAGCGGCACACCTTCTTTGTCTTTTTTATTATTCTTATCTTATTATTCCAGACAAACAGCAGTCTCTATCGGATATGAAGTTTTATCTCTCAACCCGCTCAAAAAAGACAAAAAATCTTTTATACGAGCAATCATATTGTTTACCCCCAACGAGCTACGCCCGACCTGTACTACACCAGACATTCTATGTGTTGCATCGACAAGAGGTTGTATCTCTTCCGGCGATAAACACTGGGATATCTCGATATAAATATTTTTATCATACTCACAAGCCTTCAAAAAGAACTTGTCTTGTTCCTCTTTCGATACAGCGATAAGTACAATATCCAAATCTCTCCGGTCTAGCATTTTGCAATAATCATTATATAACAAAGGAGCCTTATCTTGAATCGATGTAATTTCTCTTTCCGCACTCTCTGCCAAAGTAGTCTTTTCGTCGAATACAGCCACACATCTAGCTTCACCGGTCGATATAAAAGTCTTCAAAACATTTACACCGATGGAATCGCAACCCACTAACCCGATATTGTAAATCGCCATAGGAGAAATATCATCTATACCTTGCGCCCGAAGCGAAACATTACCCGTTAAAAGCAAAAGCAAACAACAGAAACTTTTATACCCCATAATACCGTATAAATTTATCTGATCAAATCATAAACGGCTTGAAGAATATCTCGACGAGATTTCCCTTCAAATTTTTCTATCGTTATACCCGACATCGTGCTCCAAGATTTAGCCGTATCCCTATCCATAGGTCCGTCCAAATCGGCAACCCAATCGGTTATATACCCTCGAAGTCCCATATATTGAACCATCTCGAAATCTGGACTATCGACGGTTATATCCTTAAAATACATTAAGGTAGCTTTTTCTTTTAGCAACTCCGCTTGAATATCCTCTATATCGAGCTCTTTCACCGATTTATTCTGCTCAATCGCAAGAGCGGCAGCTATACCCGCAGCCTGTCCCAATGCCATCCAACAAGGTTCCATACGCAAAGTAGAAAAGCCTACATGAGTAGCAGAAGCAGGTACTGGAATCAACAAATTATTGACTTTTTTCGGCAGAATCACGCCAAAAGGAACCGTATAGACCGACGCTTGATAGTTAAAGAATCCGTCCAAAGCAATCTTACCTTTCTCCCGTTTATGAACAGCATGTGAATCAAGAGCATAATGACTAGCAGTAATGCTATTGCTATACAAAGGGGGACGTTTCCCTTTCGCCACGGGATAAGCATCATTCGCTGTAAAAAAATGTTCTCCATGTAAACGACGCCCCTCTCTCACATAAACTTGTCTCGGGAAATTGCCATTATCGATATACTCGTCTTTTGCCAGTCCCCATTCTCTAACATTATCTCGAAAAGCTTTCGGAAGTGCTTCATCATTTTGGGCAAACCACAATAATCCTAACGTATACTCTTTCAATCTTTGAGCAAATCTATCTCGCCATTGCCAATTCTCTTCGGGCCATTGCCAATTTTCTTCGGGTAAATCTGTCGAGATTAGAGCTAAATGCTGGTTATTTGCATCCGTTTTTCCGTTAGGTAAATCAACCATATTCGTAATTTTCGCTATTCCCCAAGGATCGCCCGGTATTTGTGTAGTTCCTCCATTTTCGATATGTCTTCGGTTAGCTACCTGCATCTCAGGAGTAACACTCAACATCTCTACTCCGGCAAATGTACCTGTATAAACGTCCTCTACCAAAGAAAGGTATTCCTTACGATTATATCTCTTCGGCTTCTCTGGCAAAATACGATTAGATGGATCATTCGTCAAACAAAGGCGATAATTATATGCCTGAATATTTCCATCGCCTTCATTAGTCGTTCCTTCTAATTCAGGACCCAACCATAATTTATAAAGACGCCCTGCTCCTATTTCATTATATTCGTCTTTACCTTCGCGGCCTATCGAATACGGAACTCCTGCCGCTGCTCCTAAATCACCTTCATAAGTCGCATCTATAAACACTTTACCACTATACTGTTCCCATTTCTTGGTATCCCTGTTGTATATTCTGATACATTGAATCTCAGCACCGTCCATCACAACATTCTTCGTTTCGGAATCGAATTGGCGCATGGTCAAAACAGTAATATTCTTTCTCTCCGGTTCAAGCATCTTTTCAAAAACCAAAGCCGCTACATGAGGCTCAAAATGATACCCATCGCTACAAACCTTCACCTGCTCGGAGTCTTTCCCGTATTTTTCTATATAATAATCCAGTACATGATTCACAAACTCTCGGAACAAACCGGTAGTAGCTCCCCGCGTCGCAATATCGGTAGCCCCCAATCCATTAGCGGGAAGCCCTCCAATATGTGCCGAACGTTCTAAAACCACCACTTTTTTCCCTTCTCTCGATGCTGCGATAGCAGACATAATTCCCCCCGGAGTTCCACCTACCACGACCACATCGTAATAATTGTTTTGGGCAAACAGGATAATCGGAAAGAATATAAACAAAATTTTCAACAGTACCTTTTTCATTTCAATATTGCTCTTTGGGTTCATACAAGTTTTTCAAATCGTCCATATCGAATCCACTCACAGTCAAAACAGACATGGATAACGGTAAATGTGCCATACCATCAATGATGGGTATCTCTATGGTACGACCAAATATATCAACCCCGGTCAATGACTTCGTATACTTTACCGGGATAAGTTCCTCTTTTTCATCAGCCTCTCTCCAAATACTCAGTACAGGGGCTCCGCTCTCTTTTTCATTCTCGTAAATAAAACCATAAGTTTTGCGATCTTTTGCTAAGTACTTTCCTACCGGTTTCAAATATCGATAGTTATTAACCATATTGGCGAATGCTACCGCTGCCGGCTTAACAGTCAACATAGTATTATATCGAAGTATACCGAATCCCGACTCTGGATGATGAACGCCGAAAGGCTCTTCCACCAATTCATACCAAAACATTTTTCCTGCCCCAAAATAAAGCTGTACCAAATAATTACGTACCAAATACTGGGCCTGTTGATATTCCGTTACAGGTGGGAAATGACGACGTATACTATCGGGAAGATAAGTTGTCCACCCGGTTTCGGTTACCCAAATCTCGGTCGGAATATTTCGTTTTTTAAGCATCTCTTTCTGCATTTTATAAAAGCCATCATAGAATGGAGATGTTTCGGGATATTTCCGCCACAATATATATGGGTGTATCGCTGTAAAATCGATATGATTGGCAACATCTTCCCGATTGTCGTCAAAATATTCGATCCACTCTTCTTCTCCGGGCCAAATCAATTTTATATCCCCGTTTACCGCTTTAATAGAATCATGCATCTGTTTCACCAGATCGGTAAAAGGGACACCCCAACCCTGCGGACGCCATTTCTGTCCTTGCGGATGGGGCCATCGTTTATTCCACCCTGCAAAATTACTAGGCTCGTTTTGCGACTCATAAACAAGAATACGATTCTCATTCATCTCGACATATTTTTTGATATTCGTCACATCTTCGTCCCAACGCCAGATACCATTTTCATCTTGCCAGCCATGATTGGCATCCACATAGTCTAAAATAGGCAACCAACAAATATTGTAACGGTCTAAATAATCGATAAAAGGATCGGGCGTATTTCTCACAGTACCGATAAAATCTTTCCATCTCGCAACATCTCTGACCCAAGCAATACCCAACGCTTGCTGAATCTCGGCCACCCGCCAGTCTCCATAACGAGCATAATGAGCTCCTACACCAAACGGAGAATCGTAATCTTTCTTCGTAAGGGTCACATCGGGTATCACGCCAAAACCTTCCTGTTTCGAGAATATGACTTTATCTTCGTGTAAGAAACTTACGCTTAAATAATAATAGCCCAATTCCGAGAACTGAAACGGAACGTAATAATACCGTTCGAAAGGACTCGACAGCGTGTACGTTTTCTTATAACCAATCGGTTTTTTATCGATATCCACTATCTCGACCACAACCTCATAAGTAATATCGTTATTTGCTTTTATAGCCTTACAAACTGCATTCCCAGACTCGTTTTTATGATAAACAGCACCTAACTTATTAAACGTAATATCTATAACATTCTCCTGAGATTTTCCGAAAACTACTGTCACAGCTAAAAAAAACATCGTGACAAATCCAATTATTCTTCTCATACGGCAACATCATTATATTACTTCAACACTCTTTTCACAGGTTCATCGGTCATTGTAAATACCAAATGACCTCCACTCATTATATCCTCATGCTTGATCGTCAACCCTCTCACCGGCTTTCCATTCAATTCAACCGATTTGACATATTTATTCTTTCTGGAAAGATTCTTCGCCTCTACGACAAATACTCTGTCTTCCGTCAACTGAATGGATATTTTATCCATTTGTGGAGCACCTAAAACATACTCTCCACTAATCGGATCTACCGGATAAAATCCCATCGAAGAAAAAATATACCACGCCGACATCTGTCCACAATCGTCGTTTCCACACAAACCATCGGGTTTCGGTTTATAGAATCGTTCGAATATCTCTGGTATCAACTCTTGGGTTTTCCACGGTTGATCCACGTAATTATACAAATAAACGACATGATGACTCGGCTCATTCCCATGTGCATACTGCCCGATAAATCCACTGACGTCCGAGACAAAGCCTGTATTCTCGGCTATCGTATCCAACATAAACAACGAGTCCAATTTCATAGCAAAAGATTCCTTTCCACCCATTAAATCAATTAAACCCGCCACATCGTGTTGCACATGCCAAGTATATTGCCATGCGTTCCCTTCGGTATAATCCCCACCGCAGCTGGCTGCATGAGATAACAAAAACGGATTAAACGGAGAACGCCATTTTCCTTTCGAGTCCTTTCCTCTCATCAACTTCGTGCCGGGATCAAATAACGATTTATATGCACTGGCTCGTTTCATAAAAAACTCATAATCCTTATCCTTACCCATTGCTTTTGCCATTTGCGCAGCACAATAATCATCGTAGGCGGACTCTAATGTCCGGGATACCGATTCTACCGTAGTTATATCAAATGGATAATAACCATATTTATCATAAGTTTCCCAATCCGATTTTTTATGACTCACCGTCAACGAAGCCTTAATCGCATTATAGGCATCTTCTGGACTAAATCCCTTAAAACCTTTTAGATAGGCATCGACAACGACAGGGACCGCATGATTGGCTATCATGCAGTATGTCTCTTTATCCCATAACGTCCAAACCGGCAAATGCCCTTGTACCTTCTGATAATCCAACAAACTATTTATCATTCCGGGTACTCGTTTGGGGATCAAAATCGTATAAAGAGGGTGTGCAGCCCGATAGGTATCCCACAAAGAAAACGTCGAATAATATGTGCCTGATTTAGAGACGAACACACTGTCGTTAACACCTCTATACTTTCCATCTATATCAGCAATATCGTTAGGCTGAATATACAAATGATATAACGATGTATAAAAATTTGTTTTTTGCTCTTTCGTTCCTGACACAGAAACTTTCGACAACAATTCCCTCCATAAATCCTGACTCTCTTTTTTAACTGCTTCGAAATCCCAATCGGGACTCTCAGTTAACAAAGCACTTTGAGCCCCCTCGATACCAACTGTTGAAAGAGCGACTTTTATCTGTACCGATTCTCCCGGTTCTAAATCAAACTCCAAAATCATTCGTTTGGCTTTCTCCCCTTCACGAGCTGGCAATACCTCCTTCACGGTATAGGGCTTATCGAACTTTACCACATAAAAGAAATGGCGTCGTACCCAATTTTTAACTTCTTGGTGTCCGGTTATAGTCCAATTATCAGGCATATTCATGTCGGCATACAAAACATGTGTTTTCAAATGATCCTGATTGTACACGACTCCACTTTGCATATCCAACAACATTCGTGCAGGTGCATCAGAATTATAAGTACATACATAATAAGCGGTACGCTGTGTCGCTGTCACCTCGACATCTATATCCGAATCGGTCAATTTCACCTTATAATATGCGGGTGATGCCGTTTGAGTCGCTTTATCATATGCACTTTTATATATGCCATTTTTCACATCTCCGCTAAAAGGGAATATCAATACATCTCCCAAATCGGGACAACCGGTTCCATTCAAATGATTTTGGGCAAATCCCATGATAGAATCGTCTGCAATATTAAATCCCGAACAGTATTTCCACTCATCGTTCCCTGTTTCTGGACTTGCTTGTATAAACCCAAATGGCACACATGCTCCGGGAAAAGTATGTCCATTATCGGCATTTCCTATAAACGGATTAACAAAGGAAAGCACGTCTTCATTTCCATCAGATGAAGAAATATTATTACATGCAGTAACCAACAAAACTCCTGATAATATCCACAATAAATTTCTCATAATATAAGATATCTAAAAAATTAGCAATTCAACCCGACAAGATTAAGACTTTATCACTTTCTGCTTTTTTATACAGTTGCCCGACTCATCGAGAACACTCAGTATATAAGCACCCGCAGGCAAGTTATCCATATCGACAGTGTAAACTTTGTCATATACTCTGCCCGTATAGACACAATTGCCCATCATATCGAACAAGGAAACTTTTCCTATTTCCGTATCGGAATAAATCGTTAAATTCCTAATTACAGGATTCGGGAATGCACGAATCTGGAAATCATTGTTTTTCATATCCTCCACAGAAGATTCTGGATGCTCCCCTATTTCAATAATATAAGGATGATTAGAGATATCCAACTCTATTGAATTCACATTGTTCAATACCATTTCGGGAGCAGTCCCCTTAGTCGGATTATAAACCCATACCTCGTCATAAGTTTGATCAAAACCGACAGTTATCCGATCGCTACCACCTTCATACTTCTCTCCCCAGACGACCAATTCAAAGGTCCCGTTATTCTTTTGGAGCAATAAATCATGAACAGTTATCGTGCGGCCTGTAATAGAATAAGTTAATTCACCCGGTTCGTCAATATCTTTATCATCTTTTAGAATAGTCGTTAGATTATGAAGATAATGAGCCGATTGTCTCGGATTATAAAACTTATCGTAAAAACCGAAACTTTGGTTTCCCGATTCGTCTCGTCGGTCGGTCAGCAAATACATGGCCGTGTAATCAAATCCCTGAGCGAATTGCGCAAGATAAAGCGACATATATAATAATCCCTGCATCTCTTCCGTCACAGCATCGCTTATCGTAGACCCAGTTTCAGTCGTGACACGAGGTAACGCCTCCAACTCCTCATCGGTCAAATATCCTTTGTATTTATTTAACCACGTCACACCGAAATGCCGATACAGCACATCGCAACCCGGTGGCACATTCGTACTCGGCTCAGCGGCTCTCCATGTCTGATTATTTTGTGGAAACTTGAAACTCGGATGATTAAAATAGTTGTGTAAATTAGCGACATCGGCAAAAGTTACTCCTCTGAATTCCTCGGGAACAGCCATATCGTCCTCTGGAACTTTGAGATACTGTAACCCGACATTTTCCCCTGAAGCTCCACCATACGTAAGGCTCCAAACCGGATAATTATACCCGTCTTTCCCCAACACGGGATCGGCTTTCACATCTTCATACAACTTCTTCTGCATACGAGCCACCGGCTTCCAGTTATTTTTTCCTTCTTTATTCCCTCCGCCGACTTCTCCTTCAAAAATTACATACCAATTTCTATTATTAGGCTCGTTGTTCCCTTCGATCGCAATAATTGCGTCCGGAGAAGTCGCATCGATAATTCGCTTGACATTATTTATTAAATTGGGAATATTCCGTTCCTGTCCCCCGGCTCCCAGTCCTGCACTGAACCGAATACCGGCATTATCATACAATTGTTTATACGAAGCTATCGACGTGCCGGCTCCCGGTAACGAAGTCTCCGGCAGATTAGTAAGCGAGCTCACACTGCCCCCCACACTCGTACGAATCCACCGAGCACCCAAATATCGCATAATCTCTTCGGTGGTATTCACATTTTCACCTCTACTGTTTATCGATGTATTCATGCCAATGGAATTGAGAAACCGATTGGCCGGCACAGCTTTGAACGTTCCACTTATATCTTCAACTACCTCGTAAGGACACGGTGACAAACTATTAAAATCAATCAGGCTGGTCGACCGTCCCAACTGAACCGTGGCTTCTTCGTTCAATATACCAGCCATTTCATAATATTTGATTTTACAAAATCCGATAACATTGTCATCAGAGGGCTCTTCTGGTATCGCACCGTTATCTAAAATAGAAACATTACCCCCTAAATGTTTTAAAGAACCAAAACCGTTCAATCGCTGCAAAGACCGATTATTCGTCAGCACCAAATCTCCTCCGATATAAGTCAAAGGCATGTTCTCTGTATTATCCCCATTGGTGAAATAATAAAGACGAGTACACCCATCGACAACAAAATCACCTTCCACTTTTTCCAAATAAGGGAATATCTTTTGTGGTTTATTCATTGCAGTGGTTATATTGGTCAACTTCAAATCTCCCTGTACCTCACGTATCTTCGAAAAAGATTTATCAAGATGTGCCGTAGCCGCACCCGTCATGACTTGGGGACAATTTTCTATAATAAAATCGCCATGAATAACCGAGAACTTATCTTCGTCGGCAAATGCATCCATATCGCTCAATACAGGGCAATCCCTAAACACAAAACCGGCTTCACTACAATCGATCACATCTATCAACCCTGTTGTAGTAGTCAATTGAGAAAGACCTTCCATCGTCAACGTTCCCGTAATTTTCTTTACTCTATCGGTCAATTTCAAAATCTCTGACTCTGGAATCACTTCGCTTCCCTCCGGTTCAATCAAAGTCAAATTCTCAACAGTCTCTTCCACCGAACCGGCCGTAAACTCCTTTAACTCCGAAAGCCCATTCAACGTGTAACTGTTTTGGGCGGCAACAAATCCGCACATTACATACGGAATAACCAACACCCTAAAAATACTACTACATATCTTTTTCATCGTATAAAAATTAAATTATCTGTTTAATTACTTTTCACAGAAACCGTATTGGTTACCGTAACCGTCTCGCCTGTAATCCCCCTTACCGTCAATGTTACATTATAATCGCCAACAGCTCCATATTGATGTTTCGGATTAATTTCATGCGAAATCGCCGACCCATCTCCAAAATCCCAAGAGAAAGGCTCCTCTCCCGAAAAGAAATCCCAATAAAGAGAAGAATTAGTAAATACGAACGTATCGAATGAGCTACCGTCGAGTTGTGTAGTAAATGTAGCTACTGGTATCGTTATTTTCGTATCAATCAATATAATGCCTGTATTCAGCTGTTTATTCACACGATTATTTTCATCAGAAATCACAATACCCATAGCATACTTTTTAGGAGCATCTTTTCTCAAAAAATCCAATGCCACGGAGACATCAAAAGTCGTTTCGTTTTTCCCATCGGGTATTTGGATATTTTGTGGTATTTGAAGAACATATTCAGAAGGCAAAACTTCCACATCGGTCAAAACACCATTATCTATCAAAGTTTGAACCGTATCCGCATTCAACATTACCGAAACATTTACAGAGCCTTTAATAGTTTTTCCCGTACCCGAACGATAAATACCCAACGGAATGACAAAGGCATTATCGGCGTTCCTCACTGTATATTTCATCGGTTGTCCCGGCGTAGGAGAAACCCACGCCGTCGATGCTCCTTCTTCAATCGTATAGACACCGTCAGGTGAAATACTCCCATTAACAGCTATCGGTAAATAAACCAAAGATTCGGGATAAGGAATATCTACAATTTCATCGTATTGACATGATGTACCCGCAAACAAAAAGCAAATTGCAGTCACAAGTAAAAGACGATTTTTTATCATTGATTTCATCTTATTTCGTGTTTATTAGTTATTATCTCTTTACCAAAGTGGATTCTGTACCCAACCGGTCGTATTAAGATCGGCCTGAGGAATCGGATATAAATACATTTTCGGCTCGAATGTTCTTTTTTCCACCTCAATGGGTTTATATTCGAACTCTTCATCTGAAATTTTCGTTATTTCCACGCCCCGAAGCGGTGCGCCCAATGTCTCTGGCGCAATCATCCAACGACGCACATCCCAAAAACGATGATCCTCGAAAGCCAATTCCACCCGACGTTCGTTCCGAATCTTTTCTCTCAACTCCTCTTTCGATATAGCCGTAGGTACAGCCGGCATTTCAACACCGACTCGATTCCTCACTTGATTCAAAGCCCTGACGGCATTTAACCGGTAACCAACATTACCCGTAGGCCCATAAGCCTCATTCATGGCTTCTGCATAACTCAATAAGATTTCGGCGTATCTCATTATTACCCAATGATGCACACTCGTACGGTTCTGCAACAAATCTAAATTAGGATCTATGAATTTATAAATATAATAGCCGGTACGCGTGGCATGAATAACACCCTTTCCATCTCGACCGCCGGTCCATGCTTCGATCGTACGATCCTTGAATTCCACGTTATTCGTCAAAATCGACATCGCTAACCGAGGGTCTCTATTGGCATAAGGATTGGACTTATGCTCTGGATTATTCCAATCAAACGGAGTACCGTCAATCATCTCATAAGCATCCACCAAATTCTGTGAAGGCGTATTCCCGCTCTGTCCCAAATTATATCCAACCGGATAATTATTCTTTTCAAAAGTATTGGTCGAACCATATCGTCTGTCGAATATTATCTCACCATTCTGATAATCCCGTATTAAACGATACTCGTCCATCGGATATTTATTTCCCAAAGTCGTAATAAAATCGTTACAAGCCGCAGCGGCCTCCTCCCAACGTTCTTGCTGGCTCTTCCCGTCTTGCATGGAAATATATTCTTTATGAGTATAACCGGGAGCCCACTCCTCTGGCTTATTAAACAAATCGCTAGCCGCATAAAGTAGAGCTCTACACTTCAACCCCATAGCAGCTCCTTTCGTTGCACGACCCAAATTATTGGCAACGTCGGTCATTCTATCGGGAGCCTGTAAAACTGCCGCAGCCGAGTCGCACTCACTGACAATAAACCTTATACAAGCAGATAAGGAATCTCTCGAAAAAGTCGACAAATCGGATTTCAAACCCAGCGGTTCCGTTATAATAGGAACACCGCCATACCGCTTCACCAATTCGAAATAATAGTAAGCTCTCAAAAAACGAGCCTCATATTTCCATCGATGAATATTATTCAATCGATTCTGATAATCTTGCTGTTTTGTAGGGTCATATTTCAAATAATCCAAATCGACATCGTCAGATTCTTTCAAAAATAAATTCGCAGCAAATATTCCTTCAAAGTTACGTTCCCACGCCGATCCGTCTGGATTATTATTGGCATTCCAGCTACCTACGTTAAAACCATGAATAGAAGCTGTTTCCAAAGTATATTCAGCCTCGTCGCTCGCAGCTGCCATCATTGCCCCGTCCAGATAAGAAAGACCATCTGGCAAATAAGAATAAAGACCTATCGATCGAGCCAATGTATTATTATACGAAACATTAGCAAACTCTTCTGTTAAATTAGTCTCCGCCTTAGGATCGAGGAGATCGTCACACGAATAGAAAACTACCGAAAACAATAGCCCGACAATAACCGGAATCTTATATGGTTTCATAATACTTAATTTTAATATTAAAGTTGAACACTAAGTCCTAAACTCACCGTTCTCATTGCCGGATAACCGGTCATAGTCTCCGGGTCGGTAAATCCGTCCATATGGTCTAACGAGAACAAGTTAGTCCCATTCATGAAAACTCTTACTCCTTCAATTTTTATCTTTCGAGTCAAATTCTTCGGAATTGTATACCCTATCTCCAAAGAACGAAGTTTCAAAAAATCACCGTTCTTCTGCCAAAAAGAAGAAGACTGATAATTGTTCAGATTATTGGAGGCCGAAAGCCGAGGATAAGTAGCTGTCGATTTTGTATCCTCTGTCCACCTATTCAGTGCAATAGAAGAAATCTGTCCGTCATTCTGGAAGGCTTCGAAATATGAACCGCTCCAATAAACCGACCGATTCAAAGCTCCTTGAAATAAAACATCGAAATCAAAACCCTTATATGTCAATCCCGCATGCAAACCCAAAGTACACTCAGGGACATCGGTATAACCTATGGCTTTAAAATCTTCCGAATCGATTCTTTTATCGTTATTTAAATCGGCATACTTCAAATCGCCCGGTTGAACCGCTGCAAAAGTCTGCTTCGGCGAACTATCTATTTCGTTTTGGTCGTTAAAGAACCCCAGTGCTTCTAACAAAAACGGTTGATCAACCCTATGCCCGGTTCTATACTGATAAGCATAATTTTGAGGAGCCTCGGCATTATACAATATTTTATTTCTTGCAAACCAAGCACTTGCTTCCACAAACCAAGTCAAATCTTTGGTTTCTTTTCCAGTATAACGCACCACGGCCTCGAATCCTTGGTTACTCACCCGCCCTATATTCAGTTCAGGACGCTTGAATCCCACAAAACTAGGAAGTACATCATACGGCATCGTCAAAATATCATATCGCTTTTCTTTGAAATAATCGGCCGTAATACTTAATCTATCGAAAAGAACAGCATCGATACCGATATTAAATTTCCTGTCTTTCTCCCACGTAGCATCTGGATTGGCATAATAATTCTGAACGTAATAATACGATGCAGCATTCGACTGACCGAGATAATAGTTTCCACCTGTATAATACTGATTATACGGGAATCTTGTAGATCCGTTATCTTTATTCCCTGTGAGTCCATACGAAGCCCTCAATTTAAGGTAATCTACTATTTTGTTACTTTTTAGGAACTCTTCATTAGAAATCACATACCCCAACGATCCGGCCGGAAAAAATCCAAAACGTTTTCCGCGTGCATAATTATCGTTGCCCGAGTAAGCAAAGGAAAACTCTGCGACGTACCGCTTATCGTAAGAATAAGTCAAGCGACCACCCGAAACGATATCCTTATACGGTAAATCGGTAGATGATACATTATATTCCTCATAACCACCCATCAACATAGCATCCACATGATGCTCTCCGAAAACCCTATCATAGTTCACAAAACCATGAACGACAAAATTCCGCCATTGATTATACGCACTTTCGCTTATAGACATAGAAGAGGTTTCACCAAACTGTTGTCCAGACATATCATATCGGGCATAATCCCTAGATGCTATGGTATACGATTTATATATCGTATTGAAACCGACCGCTCCCGAAATACTCAACCCCGGGGTAATCATACCCAAATCGCCTATTAACTTAGCGGACAATTGTGCAGATCGCTTATTCGTAGAATAATATCCTGTTTCCGTAATCTCCGCCCACGGATTATAATAGGCAGAATTACCTCCTATTTGGCCATTTTCATGATAGATGGGAAACGCATTGGGTGGAAGTTTTGCCATTAAATTGAACACATTCGTGCTATATTCACCGCTTACGTTATTCCTTACTCGCCCAGGATTCACACGCTCCTCGACACTTCCCCCCAAAGTAAATTCCGAAGAGATGCGTTTCGACAATTTCACATCGACATTCGTCCTGAAATTATATCGCGTATACGAAAAATCCTTCGTATAATCCGATTCTTTTTCTGTACCCTTATATAATCCCTTATTCGTTGCAACATTCAACAAAACGAAGTATCGTACGACGTCAGAACCACCTCTTGCCGATAAATCATAGTCGGCAATCGGCGAAAGAGTTCGAAGCAGTTGATTATACCAATTCACATTCGGATATCTATATTTATCCGTTCCATTCTTATAAGCCTCCAAATCGGCAGGAGAATACACCTCAGAGCCCGGACCTAAATCGTTAACCATAGCTTCGTTGTATAACCGGGCATAGTCATACGATCCTAAAAAATCCGGTAACCTCATGGCCTGCTGCATACCGAAGCGAATGCCCAGTTTCAGTTCCAAAGGTGCATTCACACCTCTCTTTGTCTTTACAAGCAATACACCATTGGCAGCCTTATTCCCATATATCGCCGCAGAGGCAGCATCCTTTAACAAATTAACCGACTCTATTTCCTGAGGCGTCAACTGTTGAAATAATTCCAACGTAGAAGGGAAACCGTCAATTATAATAGTAACGTCCCGACCTGTTCCAAACGTGCTTATACCGCGAGCATGCAACGTAGGGGCATCGTTCCCGGGCTCTCCACTCTGTTGACCTACTGTAAGTCCCGGAAGTCTCGCATATAAAGTATTTGCAACATTCGTGGTAAACGACTTCGACATTTCATCTCCCTTTACAGAAGATATCGCACCTGTCATTTCCCATTCTGCCCGCTCTCCATAAGCAATCGGAACCATTTTTTCAGAAAACGTCGAATCGGTATGAACCTCCTGAGCAGATAAAAGCCCAGTAAACAACAAACCTTGAACCAGCAAAAATATTTTATGCTTCATGAGGCAATCTTTCTTTATCTTCATGTTGATCATAGTACATCTGAATTAATAACCTGGATTCTGTATCAAATATCCCTTATTAACCTCGTTCGTAGAAAACGGGTGCAAATACATTTTTTTCGTAAATGTACGGTTCTCATACAAATAGGGCGTATAGCGGAACTCTTGCGGACTCGAATTAATCCAATAAATCTTAATGCCATACATAGCTCCACTCATCACTCCTTCTTGCTCGGCAATCATCCAACGACGCACATCCCAAAAACGATGGTTATCGAACGCTAATTCAATAGCTCGTTCATTACGAACCAATTCCCTAAAATCGGAATAGATTCCACTACCCGACAAAATAGCCGGTTGTCCCGAACGCTCGCGAATAATATTTATAGCCTCTCTTGCCGAATATTTATAACCATGTTTATCGTCCGGTCCATAAGCCTCATTCATAGCCTCGGCAAAATTCAAATAAATTTCGTTCAATTGGAAAAGTGTAGAATTGGGAACAGGCTCTTGGTTATCGGGACGCATGATAGACGGAGAGACTAACTTATGCAACCAAAATCCTCCATAACAATCCTTGATATGCTTACCGGCCGCAACGCCCAGTTCTTCATTGGCTTCCCAAAGCTGAACCTCGGGCGTCTGTGAATTCCACCAAGATAAATTATATGCGATAGTCTGTGCAAAACGTCTATCCAAACTTGCCAACTTCGCTTGTAAATCATCGCCACCGTTCCATTCGACCTTATTACCATCACGATCTTCATACTTACGCACAAAGTTCAACAAAGGCGTCGTCCCGTTTGTACCCGAACTACCGGCAATAATCGAACTCGGAATAATCCCTGACCACGGACGATTCCAACAACCCATACCCTGAGCGGCCTTCTCGGCTAAAATAATCTCGGGATTATCATACACCTCCCAACTATATTGATAATTGGCATCCACTCCCTGATCGGTAATCAAATAACAACCATTCGTTTCCGCCCAGCGAATGCAAGAATCGGCAACTGCGGCAGCACGCTCCCACCACATCATATTTTTAGGTTCGTTCAAACAAATGAGATTATTATTCGTCCCGAAATCCATATAAGGCTCATTGGTATTAAACAACGGACTAGCTGCATAAAGCAATACCTTAGACTTTAACGCCAACGCTACTCCCTTATGAACACGCCCCCTCAGATTCTGCAAAGCATTATCGAGCAAAGCTGGATAAGCCTCGTCAATATCCTGCAAGATGAAAAAAAGCATCTCCCTTAAACTGGCACGAGGTATTTTCAAATTATCGTCCAACTGCAAGCGTTCCCGGATAATAGGCATCCCGCCATAACGCTTCATCATCTCAAAATAATTCAACGCTCTTATCAACTTAGCCTCAGCTATCAACTGGTCTCTATATTCAGGAGTAATATCGGGGACATCATAAATCCTGTCCAAAAGAACCGTTATCTTCCTGATAGCTACAAAACGATAATCAAATCGAGAATCATCGGTACGATTAGCCGAGATAGAACCCTCGTTCCACCAGTTCATGCGATACCAGTTGGCACACGTTTCGGCCTCGTCGCAAGCTCCAGCGAAAATGTTCTCGTCCCTATTGGAATAAACATTCGAGTTTGCCGAAGCATACCCTAAATTAGAATGGATACCCATCTGATAAATACTCGTTAAGAACGTCTCCACTTGTGTTCTCGATGAAAATATAGTATCTTCTGTCACATCTCCTCCCGGCGGTTTTTCCAAATAGTTTCCCATCATATCTTCGCACGATACGACAGCGACCGGCAACACCAGAACTAATAAGATTAGTAAGGGAGAAACAAGCTGTTTAAGCCTTTTCAAATTTATATTCTTCAAATACATGGTATAATATTTTAGGTCGTTACTATCCAATTAAAAATTAACATTGAGCCCGAAGTTGAATACCCGTGTAACAGGATAAGGTTCGCTATTCGTCACTCCGGCATTGGCGACTTCGGGATCCTGTCCGGGTAACATATCGGTCCATGTCAATAAATTGCTTCCATTTACATAGATTCTAATAGAACCGATACCTGCTTTCTTCAAAGATTCTTGTCTGAATGTATAACCGACTTCTACGTTTTTCAAACGGAGGTATGAAGCATCTTCCAACCAATAAGTCGATGTCAGGTAATTATGTCCTACTCCATTCACACCATAGCGAGGATAAACGATTTTCTGGTTATTGACAAAACGCTCGTAACTCCAACTCTTCAACAAATCACGATTAGCTCCCGTATATTCATAAAAGCCCCGCATAATACGACGAGAAGGCATATTGGACACGTGAGTCGCCCCCTGAAACAGCAATGAAATATCGAGATTTTTATAAGACCCTCCTAATGAAATTCCATACATGATTTCCGGGAAATTGGAATACCCGATAGGAACTTGGTCATCGTCATTGATTTTGCCGTCACCGTTAATATCCACATAACGAACATCTCCCGGCTGTATCTTATTATTATTGTTAGCCATCACATACTCGGGTCGTCCTGCGGCATTTACCTCTTCCCAAGAGTTGAAAATTCCATCGGCCACATAACCGAAGAATTGCCCGTAACGTAATCCTGTCCGATAGAGATAATCTTCATTACGGATAACTTCGTCTTGTTCCAAAATCTTATTATGGGCATACGTAAAATTAGCTTTTACAAAATAGCTCCAATCACCAATACGATCGCCGACAGAAATTTCTCCGTCCCAACCAGAATTTCTCATGCGCCCCATATTATAAGCCGGAAGATTCGATGCCGAAATACCGATGATAGTAGGAACCGTATTACGGTTACAAAGGATATTATCTCGATGCTCCATAAAGTAATCGAACGTTAAACCTATGCGATCTCCCCAAAATTTAACATCGGCCCCGACATTCCATTTGATTGCTTTCTCCCATGTCAAATCAGGATTACCGGCCTTACTCTCGTTAGACCCCACATATCCCACATATGACGAACCCACTTCTCCAAAATAATACGAATTACTACCCGTATAGGTATATACCGATGGTAAATATAAAAAGCGGTCTCCACCGATTTTATCGTTGCCTACGGTTCCATACGACCCTCTTATTTTCAAGAATGACAAAACTTCATTTCGGGGGAAATAAGGCTCCTCAGTCAAAACCCACCCCAACGAATACGCAGGGAACCACCCGAAACGTTTGCCCGGGGCAAAATTCTCAGTACCGTTATATCCTACGTTTACTTCGGCCAAATAACGGTTGCCGTAATTGTACGTAACCCGACCGACCAATCCTTGATATCCATTAGGAATATTATACTTTAATGTAGGATTATAATATTTCCCTTGATTGTACAAGACCAATCCCGTTACCGTATGCTCCCCGAACTTGCCGGTATATTCCGCTCCGATTTCCGAATAAATGCGTATATTCCTGCTATTTGTTCCTTGATAAGTCAATTTCCCGGGATCGGTAGACGGAACAAAAATCAACTCATCGCCGGCTCTTCGCAAGTCATAGGTTATTCCACGGTCATTATAGGTCTTCGTTTCTGTACTATAACTCTTGTAAGAAAGAGCTCCACGCAAAGAAAGTCCTTTCAACAAATAATCCATTTTATACGTGAACCGTCCCGATAAATTCAAATTATTTTCATACTTCGATTTCCAACCTCTCGTATAAGGACCGGCAGGATTTCGCCCGCTACCGAATACATCGGTTATCGTCACAACCTTGTTGTCAATCACTCCCGGTGCAGCGTTAGACGGTGTCGAATTCAACGACTCCATAATTTGTCCCGTACTCCAATTGGGGTTCTGCAAATTTCCCATCTGGTTGGAAATATCTAAACTCAACAACAGGTTTTTCGTAACATTTATATCGAAATTCGAACGCATATTATAGCGTCTGAATGCAATTTGATAGCTATACCCCGGGTCATATATACCGGTATCCAACATACCGTTCTGCGTAAACACACCCAATGAAACGAAATATTTCACCCGCTCGGTTCCCCCGCTCACATTAAAGTTTGTCTGAGTCTGAGTCGAGAAATCCTTCAACATATAATCATACCAATTGATATCTGGATAGAACAGAGGATCAGAACCGGTTCGATATGCTTCGATAGCTTCCTCAGAATAACGTGGAATATACGATAACTGAGAATAATAATCGTAAGCCTGAGCCTCATTATAAGCCCTTGCATATTCATACGAATTCATCGGTTCGGGCAAAAACGGGAAATTCGTGATAGCGACATTTGTCGAAAAACTAATTTTCGGTTTTCCCAACTCACCACGCTTTGTCGTAATCAAAATAACACCATTCGCACCTCTCACACCATATACGGCAGTCGCCGAAGCATCTTTCAAAATAGACAACGACTCCACTTCGTTCGGGTCTATATCGTTCAAGTTATTCACTTCGATACCATCTACCATTATCAAAGGATTCTGCGATTCCGCATCACTGGCGAAAGTACCGACACCTCGTATACGCAACGTAGACATATCTTGCCCCGGTTCACCGCTTCGTTGCACACTCAACAACCCGGGAATCCTACCGCCGAGTGCATTGCTAATATTAGCTTGCGACGATTGTAAAAGATCCTTTGTGGTTACCATAGAGATAGAACCGGTAACCGTTTCTTTTTTCTGTGAACTATAACCGACAACAACGATGTCGTCCAACGTATTGGCAACCTCCTCCAAAACAAATTGGAACCGGGTTTGTGAACCGACCTTTACCTGCTGAGGATTATATCCTATATAAGAGGCTTCCAATACATCTCCGGGGGAAACTTCCAGCTTAAATGCCCCGTTTATATCGGCCATAGAACCAATCGTCGTCCCCAATACCCGAACACTGGCGCCAATCAACGGTTCGTTATTGGCATCGAAAACGGTTCCTGTAATCTGTATCTTATTTGACTTTACAGCCTGAGCCTTACTTTTCGGCGACGATTTCTCTACCAGAAATAAACTCACTTGACGTTTATTCTTTATTTCATAAGAAATATTCGTTGTACTGAAAATCTGGTTCAAGACAGTAACAACCGGCGTGTTATTGACTGTAACATTCACCCTTTTAGACAATTCGGAGTTCAAATTATCCGTATAGAAAAAAACATAATAATTGGTCGACTTCTCGATTTGAGACAAAACACTTTTAATAGGAACATTTCTCAAATTGAGAGATACATTGGTTTGCTGGCCCCATGCATGCGGGAACATACCCAGCAAAAAAAGTAATAGAATCGAACGTTTCAATTTATTACAGAAATGCCCTCTCCCATACATTCCAAATAGATTTTTCCAAGGTAACATAAGTTTTTCTGTATTAGTAGTTAACAAGTTTTATAATTAACTTCTCTTCTTCAATAAAATAGTATTTCCGTTCATTTCATACGACATGGGAACCGTTTTAGAATCGGCCTTTTCCAATGAAATCGTACGGGAAATAGTTTCCAATACATCTTTCGGATCATCGAACAAAACCAACTTTCCACTGCATTTCAGATCTTTAATATCCTTTTCACAATCGATATAAAGGTCATAATGTCTGGAAATTTTCGCCAATATCATCGACAACGGCTGGCTGCGGAATTGAAGCAATCCATCTTTCCAACTGATAAAATCATACGTATTCGCCGCAGTAATATCCATAGAGTTGCTCGCCAAAGTCAGCATATGGTCAGGTTGCAAAATTTTCTTTTTCGATTCATCATTCGATTGAACCTCGACCAATCCTTCAACCAAGACAACAGACTGAGCCAACTCATCGTGATAAGCCATCACATTAAATCGAGTACCCAATGCCCTCACACTCATTTCCGAAGTTTTTACAAAAAACGGCCTTTCGGCATCTTTGGCAATCTCGATGTAAATTTCGCCATCGACATATACTTCTCGTTTATTCTTCTCAAAAGTTGTCGGAAAACGAAACGTCGAGCCCGAATTGACCCAAACCTTCGAACCGTCTTCCAATACCAAATGAGAAGCTCTGCGTCCCTTAGGCACGATCAATTCATTATATTCGACTTTACTATCGTTTACATCTACTGCATATCGTTCGTCCTGCTGGTTTATCGACGAAATAGTCGCCTCGCCACCTCCATACAATACATCGTCCCCCTCTTCAAGAGGAATCGTCCTTTCCCCGGCAATGACCAATCGGGTATCTTTCTCAAAATTAGATCGGTTCTTCTCTATCGTCGCTACTTGATTATCGGAAGTAAAAGAGTTAAAAAAAGAATAAACACCCACCGAAAGTAAAGCGACGACACATGCCGCTGCAAAAATTTTATAAAAGCCCACATACAAACGATGCCTCCGTATCGATTTCACTTGATCGTTGACATGTTCCAAAAGTTCCAGCTTCTCCTGCTCGGAATAAGTTTCATCATCGAATGTCATAGACGAAAGAAGTTGTTTCGCCGCTTCAATTTCTTGTTTTTTCTCAGGATTCTCTAAAACATAATTATCCCAAAATTCAACATCGTCGTCGGTCAAAAGCAAAACACTTCTTAAAAACGAATCATCTTTAAGAAAATCAAGAATATTATATTCTGCCCTTGTTTTCATCTCTATCGTTTGGATATATTTTTTTCAAATTTCTTTTATTATACAGACGACAAAATCCATTTTTTGTCCCCTCTTTTTCCAATTTTCTTTACCATAAACAGATTATTATAAAAAGAAAAGCCACTTTCAACTTTCGCATTTTACCAATAGCTCTCGACACGGCTTTTCTTGAAGACTGTATGGTCATGTGCATAAGAGAAGCGATCTCTTCATACTCCAACTCATGAATGAATCGCAGATATATAATCTCCCGTTGTCTACCGGTAAGAGAACTGAGTAATTTATTCAATTTCCCTTCTATTTCTTTCTTATCCTCCTCGGCTATCAACTCATTCAATATATTCCATTTTATAGTGAATTTATATTGATAATCATCTATACTACAAGTATCTACCGATACTTTCAACATATCTAATAAATTATTCTTCAAAGACCTGAATAAATAATATTTCAAGTTCCTCACTTCGCTAAGGTTCCTCCGATTAAGATATAGTTTAACAAAGACATCTTGAATGGCATCTTTCAATACTTCTTTTTCAAATCCCAAACTTCTGCCATATTGCAAAAGAAGATCGACATACTTATTATAAATAAAAGTGAATGCCGCATCATCTCCATCGACAAATCTTTGAAAAACGACCTCATCCATTGTTTCTGTTATTTTTCGATAAATTTAAAATCTAACACTACAAACCCAATTTCCTCGAAAAAAGGACTGCACCGGATAGTGGTGCAGTCACTCTTCCAAAAAAACTATTTATATACAAATACCATCTTCGAGACTTCATATCTCCGGGAGGCATATATCTTCTTTACCAAATAAATTCCTGTGGATTGAGGTTTTTCTAACCGAAGGCCCGACAAGGTAAAATATTGAATTTCTATTACAGGCTCATCAGACTCGATAAAACTCGATTCTACGGAACTCGGAAGCCCGTCATATTCATAAGCGCCCATATCCACTGTTCCATTAACAACCCGCTCTTTTCCGGCTAAATCTTTATCATAATCGCCAATAGCCTCGTTATTTCCCACATTTATCGCCGGACTCGAAGATTGAAGCATATAAGTTCCATCGACAAACTGAGGTTCGGCATTGAGATTGCCTACACCGCCCTCGGATTCAGGCCATATCGTATATGTAACTTTCGCCGTCGATTCGGGTCCCAGAAAAATGTTAGATCCGGCTGGTGTCGATTCAGGCCGAGCGACATTATCGACAACGATACAATTCACAACCTCCGAACTGCCTTTATTTCCAAATCCTATACCACCGCCGCGGCCACTCGTCGCATCGTTTCCTACGACCGTACAATTTATTACATGAGCCACAATCTCTTCCCCAGCCGGTTCGGTTACCATGCTACAATCTATTCCGCCTCCATAATTGGCATTATTGGCCGTCCCGCCAATTTTATTGCCCTCGACCAAACAGTTCACGACATAGCCCGTTTTAATCGAAACTCCACCTCCATTATTACCTCCTGTCGATGTATTGTTCGATTCGTCTGCGACACAATGATTATTTCGTATAATGGAATTCAATAAATACCCACCATCTAAACAGACTCCGCCTCCGACACCCGGTTTCTTTCCATCGGCTGCTATGGCTATATTATTCTCAACGATACAATTCTTTACGATTCCACGAGCATACACGCCTCCGCCCACACCTTTAATGGAGCCATCGGTTTTTGAACCATAATTATCGTGGACGATACAATATTCTATCATTCCATCGGGGTGGTCGATATAAACACCACCGGCACGACCTGCGGCTCCCGCAGTAGAATTATAAGCATCCCCACCCGATATATCGAATCCTACGAAGTAAGACGCCGTCTTAAAATACAATACCCGGCGACCACTGCCTTTCAAAAAAGTCTCGATATTGTCCAACTGATAAGAAACTGGTTTTTCACTCTCTGTACCCTCACAATTTCCATACACCTTCACATCGGCTCTATTACAAGTAAAACTGGCCCCCTCTGGAGCTACGTATGTTCCTTTCTTTACAAAGATTTCGTCTCCCTCCGACAATTTGGTCGACGTCAATATTGCATTCAACGAAATAGAGGTTTCCCAACTCAATCCGTCATTGTCTTCACTACCGTCTGGGGTAACAAAATATTTTACAGCATATGCGCTTTGAAATGAAAATACGGTAAAAACTAAAAAGCTAAGTAGATTTGTTTTCATGATATAAAGATTTAACGGTGACTGAAAAAGGGGTATTCGGCAAGCAATAGCATCAGACGATATCGGAATTCCCTACCGAATACACCCAAACAAAACATCGAAATATTTATTTAACCGTGATGAACACCTTCTCGGTAATTATTTGCTTCGTATCGAAGGTCTTCTTAACGATATAAAGGCCTGAAACACTAGGATAAGTAACCTCTACACCCTGCAACGTATAATATTGAGTACGTACCACTTCTCCCTCTTGAATTTCAACATCATCTATGGCACTACCGTCCGTTACCTCATAAGCACCTAAATCGACCGACGCACCGAATATACGGGCATTACCAGCCAAATCGGTATCATATCCTTCGATAGCAGGATCATCACCGGCATCGATACAAGGGCTACCTTCTGCCAAACGATAATTTCCTCCTGCTACATCGACAAATTTTGGATCGGAAGTAATTGCGCTGGCACTGACCGTTTTTTCAGGTACACAAATGGCTCCGATAGTCACTCTTTCCGGTAATTTACCATCTGTTTGAGGGTTACCGAAACGAATATTGGCATTACCTGTACCATAATCGTCTTCACGACATGTATTGTTCCATGCGATACAGTTGGCAACAGTAGCAGTCATACCGTCGGCATTTGTCGTCTGAAATCCGATACCGCCACCCAATCCTTGAACATGGTTCTTCGCAACGGTACAATTAATCACATAAGCCTCTTTTTCGGTACAACATACGCCTCCACCTACCGATTGATTATTCAGCGACCCATTCACCGAATTCCCGACAACAAGGCTATTAATTAATTTACCCGACTTGATGGCGATACCGCCTCCTTGACTTTGGAAAGAATCCCCATCGTCGGTTGGAGTCGTACTGTTATTACGAATGATACAATTCAATACAATGGCATTATCGGGATTACACCCATTTCCCTCGGTTGCATCCAAGCAAATACCGCCTCCGATACCCGTAGACCAAGTTTTCGACGTATCTTCCCACGGAGCAGTAGTCGCAATGTTGTTTTCAATAATACAATTTTCCAACCTACCATTCAAGACATAAAGGCCTCCGCCAACACCTTTTAGAGCTTTCCCATTGGAACCTAAAATATTTTTAGAGCCATCGACACCTATATTATCATGAATATTGCAATACTTCAAAGTTGCCCCTCCATTATTAATATAGACACCACCGCCACGACCGACTCCTGTGGTCTCCGTCGATGCATCTCCACCAGATATATCCAGTCCATAAATTTCCGATGCCTTTCCGTCCAAATAAAGTACCCGTTTTCCTCCGGGACCCTTCAAAAAAGTTTCGAGCCCTTCGGCTGTCGTATACGTAGGCGGTTCGGTTTCCGTGCCGACACAATTCCCATAAACTTTGGCAGCAGCCCTCAACTTAAAACTACCCGTATACGTCCCCTTAGCTACAAAAACTTCGTCACCGGCAGCGGCCCAACTAAGAGCATCTTCCAAACTGGCGGCACTACTCCACGATGTTCCATCGCCCGAACCGGATTCTGTCACATAAATAACATCGGCATTCATTGTCGAAAAACCTCCGGCCAGCAATAACGCTCCCACTAGTAAAAATTTTTTCTCCATGTCATTTAAATTTAAGATTAGTAAATATTACTATTATTTGAGACGATGGGTATAAAATTTTATACCCATCATTCTCAAACTATTTTCTAAGTTTTTTATTTATTCACCATACTATTTCGAAAGGCTCGAAGTCATTTGACCGAAATAAAGTTTTTTTCAACAACTACTTTCTTGGTATCATACGTCTTCTTGACAATATAGAGTCCCGATACAGACGGGGAAGTCACTTCGATTCCCTGCATCGTGTAATACTGAACACGAACGATTTCACCGCCATTGGTTTCGGCGGTTTCTATGGCACTGCCGTCATTAACTTCATACGGTCCTAAATCAACAGCTGCTCCAAAAATACGGGCATTACCGTCCAAATCGGTATCATACCCTTCGATAGCGGGATCATCGCCGGCATCGATACAGGGGCTACCCTCAGCTAAACGGAAATTACCGTTCGCTGCATCAACAAACATAGGATCGGAGGTAATTGCACTGGCACTTACTGTATTCTCTGGAACACATACCACATTGATGGTTACTCGGTTGGGAAGTTCTCCGTCGGTTTGAGCGTTTCCGAAACGAATATTGGCATTACCTGTACCATAATCGTCATCTCGACAAGTGTTACCCCATGCGATACAGTTGGATACGACAGCCCTCATTCCATCTGCATTTTGAGACTGGAATCCGAAACCGCCACCCAATCCTTTTACATGATTGTCATAGGCTGTACAATTAATTATATAAGCCTCCTTTTCGGTAGTACACACACCACCGCCGACATTTTGGTTATTATTCGATCCATTCACCCTATTCCCTACGATAAGACTATTAATCAAATACCCCGACTTAATGGCAATACCACCCCCTTGATGATAATAAGAACTTTCGTCATCATCTGGAGTTGTATAATTATTCCGTATTATACAATTAACGACTACGGCATCTCCCGGATCGCCAGAAGATTCCAAGCAAACACCACCGCCAACACCCATTGACCATACGGAATTATCTTCTTTCAGCCACGGATCTGTCGTCGCGATGTTATTCTCAACGATACAGTTTTCCAACCGACCGTTCCACACATAAGCACCACCGCCAACACCTCTCTGTGGAATACGATTTCCCTCCAACAAACGTTTAGTCCCGTCGATAGCTTTATTATCGTGTATGCGACAATACTTGGCCACACCGCCCCCGCTATTGATATAAAGTCCGCCGCCACGAGCTACACCGGTAGTCTCTTCCGAAGCGTCCCCGCCAGATATATCAAAGCCATAAATCGCTGCCCCTCCGTCCAAAAGGACGACACGTTTACCATCGCCTTTCAAAAAAGTTTCAAGACCTTCGGCCGAAGTATATGTAGGCGGTTCGGTTTCAGTCCCCTCACAGTTACCATATACGGTTGCTGCCACTTTCAACGCAAAACTACCGGTATAAGTACCTTTTGCCACATAAATCTCATCTCCTTTCGCAGCCCATGAAAGAGCATCCCCCAAAGGAGCGGCACTATTCCACGACATACCGTCACCCACGCCGTTTTCGGTCACATAAATAACTTCGGCATTCATTGTCGACAAACCTCCGGTCAACATCAATACACCCGCAAGTAAAAAAAGCCTTTTCATGTCACTAAAATTTAAGATTAATAATTATGTTGTAAAGACGATATATTTGCAATTTTATACCCACTTCTCCCTATTAAAGTATTACTCATTTGGCAAAAGGACTTACCAAATCATCTTTTAACGTGATTTCCATAGCTTCTTGAAAATGGGTCTTGAAATAATTTATATAATGACAGAAATTGTCAGGGTCATACGAAACCTTCAAATTCGTTTCGGAACAGAAACCGGTAACTTCGGGCACGACATAATTACCGGCATATTTAAATTTTCGATTGGCGATAGCTCGATGCAAAGTTTTCAATTGTTTAATCATTCCATCGTTTACATCAACAACATTCGCTTTATCAAACTCAACCACAATTTCGTACGACTTATTACAATCGGCATTCGATATAGGAATCGAAACCATGAACTCTTTACCGCAATATGACCATTCACTGGAATTGGGTAACACCGTATAATTTACCTTCATGCCATTTAGACTAACCGATCGAGGCATTTCGGCTCCATACAATCGGACGATATAATCTTTCGAATGGCTCATTCCTCGATAATGACCCTCTCTCGGAGCAATCTTAATCCGTTGAATACGATTTTCCAATTGCGACGTTACCCGTGTTGTAGCATACTCCGTAGCATATCTCTGATCATTACCTGCATCTTCATAAATAGAAAACTCACCCGCCACACCCGGGAAAATACCGATAATTTGTTTCTTTGGATTATCGTCCAAACTATTTACCTCTTTTCCATACATGGGAATTACAGCACCGGCTTTAACATAAATAGGATATTCTTCGATAGAAAATTGTCGGATAAGTTCCTGTCCGCCTTTCAATAACGTGCCTGTATGCCATTCATACCAGTCGTTACCGGCCGGAAGCCAAACCTTCACATCAGATACCCCATTCTCCATCGGAGCCCCGATTGGAGCTACCAAAATATTATCCCCGAACATGTACTGGCGAGAATAAGTATATGCCCGCTCGTCTTCGGGATAATCATAATACATCGGGCGGCACAGCGAAACTCCTGTTTCATAAGTCTCCCTTGCCATCGTATAGATATAAGGGACTAATTGATAACGCAATCTTACAGCGTTATACAATGCGTCGAAATATTCGTCGCGGTATCTCCATATCTCTTTTACCAACGATGGATCCTTATTTGAGTGCGTTCTCAAAATCGGGCTCAAAGCACCATATTGTACCCAACGGACATACATCTCAGGATCAAATTGATAAACATTATCGTCTTCGATGAACTTATGCCCTCCTATATCGTGACTCCAATATCCATAAAGAACATTCGAAGCCGTATTGGTAAAATAGGGCTGATATTCGAGCGTATTCCACGTAATATAAGCATCTCCCGAAAAACCTATTTGATAACGATGATTTCCCAAGCCTCCCCAACGGTGATAAATCAATGGACGCTTATCGGTATTGCGTTTCATATCTTCAAAGAAAGTATAATTGAGCCACCAAGTGTTATTCAGTTTCTCTATATCCTTATCGAAAACCCATTGCTGCCAATCGAGCCACCAAAAATCCACACCTTGCTGTTCAATAGGATGCAACACAACATCGAACAACGTACTCATAAACTTCTTATTAGAGCCTTGCCACGGAATATTTTCATGAGTAGATATATCGAAATTCATACGTTTCGCAAAATCTTTGTATTGGCTTTCAAAGGGAGCGATACCCGATGCCGGATGCAAATTCAAGGTCGTTTTCAGATGCTTCGACTTGGCCCAGTCAAAAAATTGATCGGGATCGGGAAACAAACGCTTCTCCCATGTATAACCGGTCCAATGTTTACGTTGTCCCCATTTGTCCGGTTTGGCGAATAAACTATCGGTCTCATGCCAATCCATATCGACAACCAACACATCTAACGGAATATTAAATTTCTCGAATTGCGAAACCACATCTCTCATCTCATTGTCGGAATATGCCCAATAACGCGACCACCAATACCCGAATACGAAACGAGGGGGCAGTGGCACTTTTCCGGCAAAAAGAGTAAAATCTTTGAGGGCAGCCTTATAATCCGAACCATAAGCCATAAAATACCAATCTTGTACCGGTCTGTTCTCCCGCTCTTTTACCCACGAAAAATCGCTATTATCGAATAACAAACCGGACGAATCGTCGATAAGAGTCCAACCGTCACGAGACAAAATACCGTCCTCCAACTGTAACTCGTGCCTCGGTTCGTTCCTCTTAATAAAGGTCGTACCGTCCATACGATCCAATGTGCGGGCAGTCCCTTTCAAATTCTGCTTTTGAGTAACACTCGGATTCCACGTAAAGGCTCTTTTTTTGTTCAGATATTTTATCTCTAAATTTTCTTTTGAAAATTTCCCTGTATTCAATTTATATGTCAGTTCCAATTCGTCCGTTCGAATCGTCAATTTACCTCCCCTTATAATTTTCTTAAACTCAGGGACCGGCAAATTCCGATTAATCACAATAAACGAACGCTCATCGGTGAACCTATGCAAAGAATCCCACTCCATACGGATAACACGCGGTGTCAAAACGGTAAATCGCACATCACCTTCCTCGACTACGGCTGCCGGATTAGCAACAGCATCGTTACCTGAACTATAAGCGACTAAGGGAAATAAAATCACGAAAAAGAAAAACAAAACATTTTTTTTCATGGATATCAATTTAAGCTATAACAGTTTTTATGAGTTAAGACGATAAAACCAGAAAAATATACCCAACTTTATATATTCAATTTATCAATATGATTCAACCGAATGACAACTGCCATTTTTAATAATCCCTTTTTTATCTATCTTTGTATTTACAAAATGAATAACCATGAATAAATCATTATTGACACTAAGTTTAATACCCATAGCCTCGGTAATGCATACATACGGTACAAGCCATGTACCCGATAATCGTCCGAATATCATTTTATTTTTGGTAGACGATATGGGGTGGCAAGATACGTCTCTCCCCTTTTGGACCCAAAGAACCATGTATAACGAGCGTTATGAAACGCCCAATATGGAAAAATTGGCTCAGCAGGGTATGATGTTCACTCAGGCCTATGCTTCCAGTATAAGTTCTCCCACCCGATGCAGCTTGATGACCGGGTGTAATGCCTCGCGCCATCGAGTCACTAATTGGACTCTACGGAAAAACACGAAAACCGATGCCGTCAGCAATACTCTGGAAGTTCCCGATTGGAACTACAACGGCATAGCACAAGTTCATGGAACAAACAATACCTTTATCGCTACTTCTTTCGTGCAATTGTTAAAAGACAACGGTTACCACACGATCCACTGCGGGAAAGCCCATTGGGGTGCAATAGATACTCCCGGAGAGAGTCCCTACCATTTCGGGTTCGAGACCAACATTGCAGGACATGCGGCCGGTGGCCCGGCAACTTACCTGAGCGAGCGCAATTATGGATATGACGAAGCAGGCAATTCTACATCGCTGTTCTCCGTCCCGGGATTAGAAAAATATTGGGGAACAGGCACATTTATGACAGAAGCTCTCACCCAAGAAGCCTTAAAAGCCCTTGATAAAGCTAAAAAATACAATCAACCGTTTTACCTCTACATGTCGCATTATGCCATTCATGTTCCCATAGACAAAGATGTCCGTTTCTACGACAAATACAAAAAGAAAGGATTGTCGGACAAAGAAGCGGCTTATGCTTCGCTCATCGAAGGAATGGACAAAAGTTTAGGAGATATTATGTATTGGCTGGAAAAGAATGGTGAAGCCGACAATACCATCGTCATATTCATGAGTGACAATGGAGGATATGCGACAGGAAGCGGTTGGAGGGACGAACCTCTGTATACCCAAAATTTCCCGTTAAAATGTGGAAAGGGCTCTGCATACGAAGGAGGAATACGCGAACCTATGATCGTCCGTTGGCCCGGCACGGTACAACCCGGCACACGGTGCAACGACTATCTGATTACAGAAGATTTCTATCCTTCCATTCTCGAAATGGCCGGTATCGACGATTACGATGTCCCACAAGAAATCGATGGTATTAGTTTTGTTCCTCTGCTAAAACAGACCAAAAATCCTTCGCAGGGACGCAGCCTTTATTGGAATTGTCCGAATATATGGGGAGAAAAAGGACCGGGAATAGGACCGTCCTGTACCATTCGAAAAGACAATTGGAAAATGATTTACTTCTACGAAACCGGAGAAAAAGAACTATACGACATACCGAACGATATAGAGGAGAATAACAACGTGGCAGCTTTATATCCTCAAATAATAAACAAGTTATCCAAAGAGCTCGGCAAATTCTTACGACAAACGAACGGACAACGCCCATCTTTTAAAAAAACAGGGAAACCTTGTCCCTGGCCGGACGAAATTTAAGACATAATTACAGGACTATTAACAAGGGCAATAGATAGATGTCTATTGCCCTTCATATTTTCTAACGGAAATATTATTCTATCTTGATTTCAAAAGGTGTAGCCGGAAGTCCTACCGAATTATATAAATTGGCATCATCGGGATTATCGCCCCATGCATATCGCACCGACACCGGGTCTATCACATCGGGACATGAAAGAACAACCCGATCTTTCCCTGCCACCTTAGCCTGCACCCATTTATATACTCCGTCGGTTCCGGCAACGGCGAAACTCATTAAATATCCATATTTGTTTTTTACAATCAGCCCATCGGCCACATTGTCGAATTGTACGACAATTTTGTCTTGCACCCGACGAACGGTCTTAGGCATAGGACTTTCACAAACCACATCGGAAAATCCATAATCATTATGAAGGGCATGCAAAGCCAATCTACGTCCTACCTCCTGTTTATTTTTAGGGTGAATGTCTTTTGCTTCTCCTATATCGATAATTACGGCCTGACCGGTATGAGGTAAAGAAAGTGTTTGCGTTTGGGCTTCACGAACTTGCGCCCACAAACTTTCCGAAGGGACTTCAACCGCATCCATATAATTAGCAAGTTGAACCCAATAAAATGGAAAGTCTTTCCCCCATTTTTTTCTCCAATCATTAATCATAGCAGGGAACAGGTCGTAATACTCTTTGGCTCGATTGGTATTATTTTCGCCCTGATACCATATAACTCCTCGCATACTCAATCCCACCAAAGGATTAACCATAGCATTATAGAGTAATGAGGGATAAGCATTAGGCCCATATTCGACAAAATCGAAATCGGAATTTGAAGCCGAAACTTTATATTTCCATTCTCCGGATAAAGGAATAGTCTTATCCCCGACCTTCAAATAAATTTCATTCGCCGGGCCATACAAACCTCCACCGCCTCTATAATCCGATATTTTTAAAGTAATCTCATTCGATTCTTTCAAAACACCGACAGGAACACTGTATAGGCGTCGCACGTCGTAACCGACGGTCTCTCCTATTTTTTGTCCATTAATCCATGTAATATCATCATCGTCAATCACATGCAAACTCAAAACCGCCTCTTTCCCTACATAATTCTCCGACAATGTAAAACGACAGGTTTGCCACACCACTCCATCGAGAGAGACCAGTTCTTCTTCGGACCATAGTCCGGGAACACTCACTTCTTTCCAATCGTCTTTGGAATACGAAGGCAAATACCACTTTTCAGAAATACCCGGTTCGGCTTTCATCGATTCGACAAATTTAGCTCGATTCTCATCGCTACGGCGAACGTATTCCTCGAATTGAGAAGAACGCATACGATCTTGCAATCGTTTGTACTTGGGGAACTTGTCGATAGCATCCATACTCATCCAGCTTTCAATATCGGTTCCACCCCACGAAGTATTGATAAAACCGATAGGAACACCCAATTCCCGGTATAACTCACGGGCGAAGAAATAACCTACTGCCGAAAAATCACCGGCACTCCCCGAATCACATACTCTCCACTCACCCTGCAAATCGGAAAGCGGACGATGCGACATCTCTTGTTTCACATTAAACGAACGCAAAAAAGAATAATTCTCGGCATCTGCAATCTCTTTTTCGGCATTCATCGCAGCATGTAAACGGAACTCCATATTGGATTGCCCGCTACATATCCAAACTTCGCCCAGCAAAACATCGTCGAAAGCGAGGCGTTCTTTTTTCCCTTTCACGATTAACGTATAAGGGCCACCGGCCTCCATAGGACGCAAAGTTGCGTACCATTTACCCGATGCATCGGCACGGACACTCGTCTTCTGCCCATTCAGTTCGACAGTAACTTTTTCTTTCGGGTTCGCACTCCCCCATAAATTGATTGCCTCGTTTCGCTGTAAAACCATGTGGTCGGCAAAGATGTGCGGCATGGAAAGTTCGGCCGAAAGCCTTGCAGAAAATGTTCCACTTAGGAAAACCAATACCAAAAACGAGAAAGCCTTTTTCATATAAATATCGATTAAAGATTAATGTGTTGCGGTCTCTAATTTAAGTTTATGACTCCCCGCAAAGAAGATCGTATCGCCGTTATACGTCACATTATCTCCCAACGGGGTAAACGTCGCCGACACACATTCGGGCAAATCGAACTCATAAAGAATATTACCCTCGTCGTCCCGTTTCCACGAAGTCGAAATGCAACCGTAAGGTGTCTCATGTTCGATTTCGAGATAGTCCAAATTTTCGGGGAAATACGGACGTAATGAAACATGCCGGAAAGCCGGGTTCGATTCATCGATTCTCAAACCTCCCAACGTTTTATACAACCATGCCCCGATCTCACCGAACATGATATGATTCAACGAATTATCAATAACGACATCGATTCGCCAATTTTCATGTAAGGTCGTCGCCCCGTTCTTTATCCAATACCCCCAAGAAGGATATGTTTCTTGTGTAGCCACCCGATAGGCTGTTTCGGGATAACCGTTATCAGACAAGGCTCCGAGCAGAGCTTTACTACCCAGCAACCCTACATCGATATGGCACGAATCCTGTACGACTCTGCGGTTCAACTGCTCTGCCACTTTCTCCCTATATCCATCGGGAACAATATTCCAATAAAGAGGCATAGCCAACTCTGTTTGAGTACCCGATGCATAAAGACCGGTCTCTTTGTCCAAATAACGGTCGTTGATCGATTCTTTTATCCTATCGGCAAGCGCTTCATAATAAACCGCATCATCGACATAACCGAAGAGTTTAGCAGCTTTCGCCATAATAGATACATCGGTATAATAATAAATAGAAGTAGTCAAAGTCACATCGCTTTTACTTCTCACTGGTATCCAATCGCCAAGTCCCCAATCGGTCAAGTTATCTTTGGAAATAGACTCGATATAAGCTACATATTTCTTCGCCGAAGGATACATACGCCGCATAAGAGTCTCATCACCATAAAAACGGTAAATTTCCCACGGGATAATGATCGACGCGCTTGTCCAATCCACGCCATTCGCCCAATCGAATCCCCATACCGAAGTCGGTACGATACAAGGATAAACACCGTTTTCACGTTGCTCGTCTATAAAATCGAGCAACCACTTCTCATAAACCGTAATCGCATCGAAATTATACAAAGCCGTCTCTATGGCAATGTGTGCATCGCCCGTCCAACCATTTTTCTCCCGTTGCGGACAATCCGTAGGATAACCGAACAAATTATCCAAATAGGAATTATTGGTGGCCGTCCATATTTTGTTCAACAAATCGGACGAGGAACGAAACCGTCCTATCTCCGGCACATCGCTGTGCATCTTCAATGCTACGATACTATTTTCATCGAGTGCTATCGGTTCGGACGAAGTCACCTCTACATATTGGAAACCCTTATAATTGAACTTAGGAGTAAATCGAGTCTCCCCGTCCCTCAATATGACGATATCCGTTTGAAACGGGTCACTGTCGTCGGTCGGACGATAATGGTAATCGATATTCGCTAAATTCACCGTACCGTCTTCATTCAGCATCTCCCCATGTTTCAATCGTAAAACAATGCCCGCTTTCCCCTCTACCGAAAGTTCCACCGTTCCCGCCATATTCTCAGGGAAATGATAGACAAAACAAGTATCGTTTATTTTTACAAACCGTGAAGCGTCGTGACGGACGATTTCCTTCACCGGCACAGTTAATTGAGCCTCTATTCGCTGGGTAGGAGCAGATACTTCCTTAGCATTTTTCCATTGTGAAACATCGATTCCCGATGTATTCCAACCCTCGATTTCCTGCCGTGCATCATAGTGTTCCGCCGTATAAATGCTGTTGAATATCACAGGACTGTCGGTCGTTACCCAGCTGCTATCGGTCGATATAGTTTCGATACTTCCGTCGGCATACTCGACTCGTACTTGCATAATAAATGCAGGGCGGTTACGCCACGAGGCTTTATCGAAAAACCAAACTGCCGTGGATTGATGATTATACCACCCGTTTCCCAATTGTACCCCGATGACGTTCTCTCCCTCCGACAAATTGGGCGTTATATCATACATAACCGATAATACCCTTTTGTCGAAATGAGTGTACATAGGATCCAAAAAATGGTCCCCTATGCGTGAACCATTTACAGAAAGTTCATATAAACCGGCAGCAGCGATAACCGCATAAGCATGTTTTACGTTTCTCCTCACTTCGAAATCCTTTCGGAAATAAGGAGACGGGCGATAATCCTTATCATGGCCATCGCTAATCCATCGTGCATCGCCCCATTCTTGGGGAGACATCATACCTGTGGTGAACGACGACAGCAGTGAGCAAACAAAGCGATTCTCTCTTTTCGTTTTATATCCGACTTTCCAATAATATTTAGTCCAAGATTGCAGCGAATCGCCGGCGTAAACGATCCTGCGGATATCACTCGGAAGCTCGCCGCTATCCCAACATTGGCCAGAGCCGTTTATCACTGCCATACTATCGGCAGAGACCCATACCCGACAAGACTTTACCGAATCTGTCTTCACGACGGGGATTTTCCACGACAATCTCGGCGAAGACATATCGATTCCCAACGGTTCCGACAAATATTCACACATTAAGGAATACGGAGCCTCGGGACTTGTACTGCAAGCCGCCAATATACAACCTGATAATATGCTCAATCCGTAACTAAATACCCTGTTCATCATCGCTTATATCTATATAATTAGATTTTATTTTGTTCGGCAATCTCACGGCGATTCTCCAAATCAGAAGAAATCTCGGACAATCGTTTTTCGCTCAAAGGATACCTCGAAATAAAAAGTGCCGATATTCCGGTCGCTATGGCCGGGAATATACTCATCATCAAACAAATCCCGGTCAATGCCGATTCTGATTGTATCGTATTGGCCTCGAACCCGAAATAGAACAACAACCAACCAGTCAAAGAGCCACCCAATGTCCACCCCAATTTCTGAGACATCGACGACGATGAAAAGATAAGGCCCGTAGCCCGACGCCCGGTCTTCCATTCCGAATAGTCCGATATATCGGCATACATCGACCACAGCAACGGAGAAACAATACCGGCACAAATACTAATGATGATTTGCAACGCCAATATTCCATAAATACCGTCTTTGGGTAAGAAATAGAATAGGATACTGAATATGGTAGCCCCTACCGTTGCCGTCAAAAAAGTATATTTTTTACCCATCAACCGTGTAAACGTAGGAACCAACATAATACCCAATATGTTAGCAGCTTGTCCCAAAACAAGATAAATGGTGATGAGCGTAACCGAAGCACTCATAAAGGTAAAAGAGAACGTGTCGGAGGCCTCTACATAATATTTGAAATAATAGACAGCCGAGCCGTCTCGTAAAGAATTAAACCCGATAACCATGATACCGGCCACCAAAAGAATCCACCACGGTTTGTTCGTAGCCAAATCTTTCACATCGTCTTTCAAAGATGTTTTCTCTTCTTTGATAGGCTTTACCCGTTCTTTTGTCCACGAAAAAGTAAGGAAAAACATAATAGCCGCCAATATGGCAAAAACAACGGCAGCCATTTGCCAACCGAATGCCTGTGACGGAACGCCGTCGACTATTTTCATTTTGCTGAATATATCGACCAACGGCTCTATCAGGAACAACACCAAAATACTCCCCCCGAATGCAAAAGTCATTCGGTATGAAGACAATGATGTACGAGTCTGCGGGTCGGGCGACATTACCCCTAACAACGAAGCGTATGGCACATTGACAAACGAGTACACCATCATCATGAGCGTATAAGTGACATAAGCATATACGATTTTCGATATTTCGGAATCTCCACCCCACGACGAAAAAGTCAATATGCCGCATAACCCGAAAGGTATGGCTCCCCATAACAAATAAGGGCGGAATTTTCCGAAACGAGAGTGCGTACGATCACCTAAAATCCCGATAAAAGGATCGAGGAATGTATCCCAGATACGGGTAATCAAGAACATGGTTCCCACTACCGCTGCCGAGATTCCCACCACGTCGGTATAGAAAAATAACAAATACATGGTGAAGAGCTTCCAAAACATGGAAGAGGCGGCATCACCCAGACCATACCCTATTTTTTCCCTTAATTTTACGTGTTCCATGATATCTTATTTCAATATTTTTTTATTATGATCGACCATAGCGATAATAGTCCGTACCGATTCTATCGAACGCAATCCATCGGCAGGCGTATGCAAGCAATAATCCACCAAACGGTCTACTGTCGATTCGGCAACGTGCATACGCGTATCGGACGAAGCATAGTATATGTACACTTTCCCGTCTTCATCGGCAATCCAACCATTGGAAAACAAAACATTCGAAACATCTCCTATGCGTTCTTCATCGACCGGGGCCATGAAATATCCGGCAGGCTCTGCAATCATTTTGGTCGGATCCTCCAAAGAAGTCATGTAAAGATAGAGCACATAGCGCAATCCGGCAGCACAACAACGAACCCCATGAGCAAGATGCAACCACCCTTTTTCAGTCTTAATCGGGTGAGGACCCTCTCCATTTTTCACTTCTTTAATCGTATGATATTCCCGTTTATTGATAATTACTTCGTCGTGTACCTCTGCATGGCAAATATCATCGACCAAAGCCCAGCCTATGCCTCCACCATTTCCCGTATCGATGAAACCGTCTTGCGGACGGGTATAAAGAGCATATTTCCCATTCACGAACTCGGGATGCAAAACGACATTACGCTGCTGGCTGCGAGTCTTTAAATCGGGAAGACGCTCCCACGTTTTCAAATCTTTTGTCCGGGCAATTCCGGCCGAAGCAACTGCTGCCGACAAATCTCCCGGACGTGCATTGGGATCTTTGCGTTCGGCACAAAAGATACCGTAAATCCAGCCATCTTCATGTGCAGTAAGACGCATGTCATACATATTGGTATCGGGAATATCTGTTTCGGGCATCAAAATAGGATAGTCCCAAAAACGAAATCCGTCCACCGGGCTATCACTCTCGGCCACTGCAAAGAAAGACTTACGATCATCGCCTTCCACTCGCACCACCAAGTAATACTTTCCATTCAATTTAATAGCACCCGAATTCATCGTTGCATTGATACCGATACGCTCCTCCATATAGGGATTGGTTTTCTCGTCGAAGTCATATCTCCAAATCAAAGGAGCATGTTCGGCAGTCAACACAGGATACTTATATCGAACGTAAACCCCGTTGTTTTTATTGCATTTCTCGTTTTTTCTTGAAATAAGAGCCTCATACTCTTTCCTCAATCTCTCTAACTCTTGTACCATAACCATATAATATCTTAATAAATAATCTTATAATCAACGGGCTATCAAAACCCAGTCATTTCCTCGTCCTTGTGTTGGCGATACGACTTCAAAAGCCTCACTTGTCTCGATATTTTTATAAAATATTAGTTCCCCGTTACGCGGATTAACCCACTCCAACCGAACGTTTTTTCGTTGAGTCCAACCGGACAGATTTACCGTTATGCTGTGACCATAAGGCATATAAAATAAAACATAATCTTTTCCACCGTATGCCACAGCATAATCGTCATCGGTCTGTTCCGGTCGCTCTATCAAATGTTGCAATGGTCTTCCTCGGAAAAAATCGATAGCCTCACACAATTTTCTGAAATGTATCATATCGCAAGCCCCGGCTAAATCCAGACTTTCTTTCCAAGTTGTTTGCGCATCTATCATCGGAGAATACTTATCGGAATACATCTGCCACACTTCATTACAACCGTAAGTATATCCGCAAGCTCCGCTAAACATACTTTGATACAATGTCATACGGACATCGAAATCATCGAATCTACCATTCTCCGATTTAAAATCGATAGGTATATTCTCATACCGAGGCTCCCCATCTAAGACTGGTTTGATCGGCTGTTTCTGTAAATCGTTCAGTAGCAATCGCCTATATATGGCATAATCGCGTTGAGCATGTCCGCTTTGGAACATATTGAAATCGAGCCAAGTCTCATCATGGAACCAAAAAGAAGAAGAATGTTCTCCTTGCGGGTGGTAAGTCATTAAATGCCGATTATCACACTCCTTAATGCCCTCGGCCATCGCTTTCCAAACGGTAAAGTTCTTACCCTCTCCGCTACGGTCTCCGCCGATAATCCATATAATATTGGGAGTGTCGGCATATCGACGTCCGAGCCATCGGCCGTACTCACGAGCATTCGCCTCGTCGAATATCTCTGGTCCCGCCCCCCATTGTTTATCCACTTTATCACCCCACGTAGGAAGTAATCCCACATAAAGCCCTTTCTCCCCGGCTATTTCTAAAACACGATCTACCCACTTGAAATAATCAGGATCGGGAGTAGACGGAGAACCGTTTATCAATGGCCTGTTAATCCCGTCCGAACCATCGAGCTCGGACAATATAACCGTTTGAATCACCGTAAACCCTTTGGCTCGACGATTTTCCATATACAGTTCCACCTCCGGTTCGTTCAATCGATAAATCAACTCCCAAGCCGTATCTCCCAAATAGAGAAACGGAGTTCCATCGGTATGTTGCAAAAAACGCCCGTTGGGAGACACACACAAGTCTCCGTGAGAAAAATCGACCGATTTACCCGACCAACTATCCGCTCGTACTTCGACAAGAGCCGGGACAATCCATGCAAGAAACAATATGAATACATGCCGGGGCATATTGATCTTATTTTTGCGTTGTCAAATATTTACCCACTACTTCCATCTGCGGACGGTCTTTCCCGTCTACCGGAGTAATCGCCATAAATTCGTCTTTCGGCCACCACGGTCCGGCAGCCCAATAACAACCGTTTATATCGTTTTCCTGCAAGTAAGACAGAAATTTATCCAATACAAGGTTCCAACGCGAATCACTATCGGGAATACCATACTCACCGACCATGCCTTCGAATTTATTGGCTTTCAGCCATTCCACAAAGGGACGCACACGGTCTATACCCTTTTCAAGATAGCAAGAATCTTCATCATATCCACGTTTGTAAGTACCGGAAGCATCGGCATCGAAATAGACATGCGCCTCGAATGCCAACTTATCGGCAGGATCTTTCAAATATTTCAACGTATCGCTAAGTTCAACCCAACGTTCAGCCGAACTCCAATGATTGCCCCCCACCATAATACGAGTATCCATATCGACCGTACGAATAGAGTCAATACACAATTGCGCCATCTCGAACCAAGTCGTGCAAGAATCCAAATCATGAGGTTCGTTCATTAACCCATAAGCATAAATATTGTCAAATGATTTAAATTCCGTAGCCAGCGATTTCCAGAACGAAGCCAAATGTTCCGGTGTCAACCCGTTTGTCCCGATAATCGTATGCTCGCCATTCATATAACGACGGCAATAGTTATGCAAGTCCAACATGACAACCATGTCTCGCTCTGCTGCCGCAGCAACAAAATCTTTCATTTTGTCGAGATCATGACGATTCAGTTCTCCGTTCAATCCATATTGTAAACGTTCCCATTTAAATGGAAAACGCACTAATTTCAATCCCTTCTCATTCCAATAATCCAAATCGGAAGCCTGAGGATAGGTATAATCGGTATTATATACACCCGGGAAATTGGAACCGAAGTCGGCACAAGCCATATTTACACCATAAGGTTTACCTTCCGTTTTAGCTACCTTATTGCTACAACTGCACAATAACAAACCTAACGCAACTACAAAAACTACTCTTTTCATACAATATCTGTTTTCCTAATTTATATTCCAACCTTTCACGCAAACCGGATAATCGACATTCACCTCGATAATTTGCGACTCTCCCGGATTGAGCCACAAATAATTTTTCGATGCGATAAATTCATGAGCATATCCGGGGGATTCCACATAGACACCTATGGCCGGCAGTTTCCCGACATTCGTCACCGTTATCTGTCGCCCCTCTCTCTTCATGGTAATCTCTGTACGAGGCATCGACATAATTACCCCTCGACGAACTTCATAATTGGTAAAATAATAATTACGAGATAATCGTTTACCCTCCGAACAAACATCGACAACAAAAAACAGCATAGTCGATTTCGTCTGTGCTCGATTCAAATTGAGATTACCCAATTTTTTTACGGTTTCCAATTCGCCATGCCCATCGAACTCCCGACATACGACAGTATCCAATCGATCATTATAAACTGTCACCGATACCGTGTAGTCTTTACCGTTCAACTGACGGCAGTCGTCGAGTAAATACAACGGCAACGATACTTCTTGGCTCGACAAATTCGTCCGGTCGAAAAGCAAAACTCCCGTCAATGGTGCAAAAGATTTCTGCACGAAATAATGTACCGGTTTAATCGCCCCGTAGTAATCGACACTCGACCAAGAGACACCCGGATAATTATCGTTCATCTTGTAATAAAGAGCTCCGGTTGTTTCGGGCCACAAAGTACGAGCCCGTTCCAACGTATGCCTTACTCCGACAACTTGTGCGAGCTGAGACCCCGTAATAAATTCGGCCAATGTGGTATCGGGCATGAAGTATCCCGAATATTGCGAGAGCTTGCCAAACTCTCCCATTGTCCCGAAAATAGGAGTATGATGGCGGAAATGATCGCCCGGACGAGACGGCCATCTATCTTTCTCTTCGGCCAAATAACGTCTCACACTCTCTATATGCGGTAGAGAAGCAATTCCGAACTCTCCCCAAAACGGAGAAGTCATATTTAAATTATGATTCAAATGAGCATCGTCCCACCAGCAATTGTAATTATGATCGCTGCCGCCCCATGCCTCTCCTCGGTGAAACGGGCGGGAACCGTCGAGCTCCAAGCTCAAACGCCCCATCATATCGATAGCCGGCCCGAAAGGTTTATCCGATTCGTTACCGGCGCCCCACATAACCAAAGAGGGGTGGTTTCGGATACGTTTCATATTCCTCACTACCGTCTCCTGTAACATATCGAACGGTTGCGTATTATGGCTGTTCCACGCCGTAGGCCACTCTTGTATCACCATAATGCCATACTTATCGCACAATTCATAAAAATCATCGGTTTCGGGCAATCCTCCACCCCACGCTCTCATCATCTGAATATGCTGACTTTTAGCGATACTTAACAAGCGGTCATATTTTTCTCGCGAAAAATCCATCAAAGCATCCATCGTACACCAACCGGTTCCCTTCACAAACATAGGTTTACCATTAATGACGAAAGTCCAATTATAACGGTCTTCTCGCTCGCCTCCCGGAAACGGAGCCATGTCGATCGTACGAATACCGAACGATGTCTTTTCCACATCGGGGCGAGCTCCGTTACGAGGAATAAATGCGACCGTCATATCGTAAAGAGACTGTTCTCCCATATCGTTAGGCCACCAAAGGCGGGGAGCATCTATTTTGAAATCGAATGAAAACTGTTCGGTTTTCTTCGACGAATTAATTTCATGTTCAAAGAATTGAGGAGCACCTTCAAAATTTTTAGGCACGACCCTAATTTGTAATTTTCCTTTTAGCGGTGCATTTATTTTTTTGAGAGTTACTGCCAACCGCATATCGCCCTGCAAAGAACGGGTCGATACAAAAGGCGCCTCTATTTCCACCGGAGCCTGTGATTCCAGTTTTACCGAACGCCAAATTCCCAATGACGGAATTTGAGCATAGTGCCAACCATAAACACAATTAAACACCACGGTATACTTCCAACTTTCATTAGCGTTAGGAGGCCAATTCCCTAAAAACATCTGGGGAATCGGATCGAGTTTCACCACAAGCGTGTTCTCCTTTTTCAAATATTTCTTCACAGCGAAATCGGGTCCTCCGAACATTCCCTCGTGAGAACCCAGTTTTTTCCCATTCAGCCAAACGGTACAACGATTCGCTACACCGCCGAATGAAAGAATAGGATTTTCAAGCGGTTCATTCAATGTAAATTTTTTACTAAACCACCATGTCTTGTAACTCTGTTGCTCGGCAATCGAGTCATTTTGCCCGATATAAGGATCGGGGATAATACGATTCATCAACAATGCAGTATGTACACTTCCCGGTACAACAGCCTCCACGGCATCGGTCCAAACGTCTTTAAGACGTAATTTTTCATCGCCACCCTCGGCCATGAGCCATGTTCCGTCGAGAGAAAAATACTCTCGATTTCGAACTGTATCGACCGACGAAACCGGAATCATCGAGATTCCCGGCAACTCCGAGAGAATGTATTTCGCAGCAAAACTTTCCCTATCTATTTCGTCTAAGGATTTCCCGGCTTGAACGGGAAATCCTGACAAAATAGACACTAAAATAAGAGAACTACCTGTGATGAATCTTTTCATATTTCTGATTAATATACTTGTACCGTAGTTTTATATTTCAACAACGTTGCCAACTGAGGACGATCTACCGTATAATTATCGGTAGGTTGTACAGCCAATTTATAATCGCCCCAACGAGGACCGGCCGACCAATAAGTGCCATTCACACCGTTTTCCTGCAAATATTTCAAAGCGGCATCGAGAATATCCAGCCAACGACCGTCGTCATCGGGCACACCATACTCCCCTACAAAACCACGTTTGCCGTTTTCTTTCAACCATTCGACGAAAGGCCGCAGACGAGCCACACCGGTTTGAATAGTCGCACCGTCTTCATCGTACGATCTGGAATAATTTCCCGAAGCATCCCAATCGAAATAAACGTGAGCTTGGAAAATCATGTTGTCACAAGGATCAACCAAGTTTTTCAATCCGTCACTCACCTCTTTCCAACGGCTGGCCGAACTATACTCATTACCGCTGATGACCAACATAGTCTCGGTATCGACCTCACGAATGGCATTGATACAAGCCTGTGCAATGGTCTCCCACGGCGTTGTGCGCAACATGCCATAGGGTTCATTCATGATGTCGTACCCCCAGATACATTTGTAATCTTTGAACTCCGCAGCCAATTTTTTCCACACATCGCAGAAGTTCTCAACCGTACATTGAGCATTGCCGATAACAACGAACTGGTTATCGTCAGAGTTCACACCATTGGAATAGACGCAATAACGACCGAAGTTGTGCATATCGAGCAAGACTTTCATGTTCAAGTCCTCGGCTGCTTGCACAAATTCTTTCATCTTGGCCAACTCCGTAGTGATAAGCGGGCCATTCATTTCGCTTTGGATACGCTCCCAACGAAACGGGAAACGAATCATACGCAGTCCCTTCCCCTTGAAATACTCCAAGTCTTTTTTGGTGGGATAGCCATAGTGCGTGCCGTCAACACCGGGATATACATTACCAAACTCGGCTCCCGACATATTCACACCGAAGTATTCGGTATGTTCGGTTCCGCCGCCGTTACCGCCGCCGTCTCCTCCGGGACCATCTTCATTGCCGCAGGAAGTCATTGAAGTCATCAACACGGCGGCAAAAGCAAATGTCAAAATCTTTTTAACCTTCATAAAAATCAAAATAAATAGTGTATCGTTTTAATTATAGTGACAAGCCAGGATTGGGCAATCCCTCCACCCGGCTTATCACAGTTATTTTCAGTCTATTTTTTTAGAAAAGCGGAAGTTGCACATGCTCAGGTCGAAGGCCATGGCGTCGGTCGGCGTGAATACTATTTTCCATGCCGTGTTATCCGGAGCCGGGCTGCATCCATCGGGAATAATCTTATTCTCGCTTACCTCGTCCAAACCTATGCGCATAGTACGCCAGCCGCCATAGGTATTAACCGGAATTCCGCTTGCGCCGGGCATCCACATGTAATCTCCCAAACATATTCTCGTGGTCGAGCCCAGCGGATACGAAGCATTCGTACAAACCTCGAAGCACAAGTTATACGAAGCGGGATCGGCAGCCACCTCGGCGGGTACTTGAATGTAGCCGGCCCACAACACCATCCAACCCCAAGCGCCCACATTACTGTGGAAACGCAAGTATTTCACACCCTCGTTCAGTGGCTCGGGATAGCCCTCGCCTTCGGTACCATCGCACAAGAAATTGGTTGTATGATCGGGAAATTGGCTTGAATGAGTAAAACCACCCGAACCCGGCCAATCGTTGAAGTCGAAAATTTGAAATCCGGGATTCATATACGGGATAGCCACCGGCTCGGCCATCTCACCACCTTGAATGGTCAGGTCGGTATTGGGCTGGGCGTTGGCGGGGATTTGCAACGTAATATCGGTACGAGTAGCATCAATCACGGTACAAATCGCATTGCCTATGCGCACATCGGCCTGCTCGACGGTAATGCCGTAAAGGTCGAAGTTATCGCCCGAAATCACCGTCGTATCGCCGGGATTGGTAAACTCATTTTGCAAACCGTCGATTTTCAACTCAGGAATTGATACCGTGAAAGGTTTTGATACCGAACCGTTCTTGGTCGTGATATAAAGCATATCGGTCACCTCGCCCGGCAATTGGCGGGGCACAGGAGCCAACAACATGTCGTAACGAGCATAAATCTCTTTGGGGTCGACCTCCACATCATTGAATTTGACCGACACTACATTACCGAGATTTTTACCTTCGACGCGCACCATGTCCTCAAAGTCAGCGCCATCGATTTCAAACTCTTTATCGTTGGCTAGCACGATTTTTGTAATCTCAGGAGCTCCGTTGGAAGGAATATCGTCTTTTGCTTTGAGGTCTTCCACTTCCACAACGTCCTGACAGGCGGAAAAGGCAAACAGCACTGCCGCCCACGCAGCCATATATTTTATATTTTTCATTTTTATCAACTTTTCGGTTATACACTAATTAACTCCAACCGGGATTATTGCTCGAAATAGCTTGGTTCGTGAGAACTTCGAGCGTAGGAATGGGGAAGAGCAGGTGTTTCTCGGAACGGCTCTTCACGTTTCCGCACACGTCAGTTCCACCCAGTGCATTCATCGCTTGCAAATAAATACCCCAGCGAATCAAGTCCCAACGGCGATCGCCCTCCATGGCAAACTCCATGGAACGTTCTTCCAAGATAGCCGAGCGCAAAGCCGATTTGGTCGAATAATTTTCGAGTTCGCGCGGAGTAGCATTACTTCTCTTACGCACATCGTTGAGCAAACCGATAGCCTCGTCATTCGGGCCTTTCAACTCGTTCGAAGCCTCTGCCATAATCAGAATAACATCGGCATAACGCAAGAACGGATAGTTGGCATCGGTACGTTGCAAGGTTTGATCGGTCACTTGCTGGCTGTATTTCGTCGTGAAGGCGAAGAACTGCTCCGAACCGCCCTCGTCGCAACGCCAGCCGGCGGTTACCTCGGAATTATCGAACGGAGCCTCACGGTTCATTACCATCTCTTGCCATTTACCGAAGTTGGGGAAGTAGGAACCGCCACCCCAGCTGGTATCGGAGCCTTCGCGAATCCAGCAGTGCAGCACCCCTTTGTCTACCCGGTAGTCGTTTTCTTCGAAGAGGAGATACCAATGTTTGCTATTACCCACCGTAAGGCTGTTTTCAATGTGCCCTTTTTCGTTTGTCATACCGCAATAGTGGTAGGTAAAGAGGGTTCCGTACAACTCGTCGCCCGACTTGGATTGCAGGCTGAATAGGTGCTCGCTGCACGTTTTACCGCTGGGAGACCAAATCAAGTCGTAGGATTCCAAATTGTGCGTACCGTAAACGCCGCCTTTCACATCCTTGGCCACATCGTAGGCCAGTTGATAATACTCTTGCGAATTGAACGACTCGTAACCGGCCACTTGGTCTTTGGCGAAATCCATAGGAACCGGCTCGGTATACACCTTCGTGTTGGTCCCGTTGATGTTCTGCATCACAAATTGCGGACCGGTTTTCACCGTTACGATTTCACCCTCGGACATGGCAGCCGAAGCAATCGTAGCATATACCTTTGCCAACAGACCGGCAGCCGAAGCAGCACACACGCGGCCGGCTTGGAAATTGGTGTCGGTGTTTTTATAAAGCATGTCTTTGGCATCGTCCAACAGTGGAATAATAGTTTGCGTATAGACATCTTTAATAGGTATACGCGGGCTATTCGTGTATTGTTGCGACTGGTTCACACTCACCGAATAAACGGGTATATCGCCATAGGCGCGCACCAGCATGAAATAGGCCCAAGCTTTCAAAAAATAGCACTCTCCCAGCACATTATCGCGGTGTCTGGCAGTGAGATTCTTCATCTCATTGATTCGCTCGATGGCTTCGTTGGCCCGATTGATCACCGAGTACATACCCGTCCATACTACGTCACAATGGTTGTTCGAACCTTGAAAGTTACCGTTACCGAATTGGTCGAACTGCCAAGTAGCACCCGACACATTGTCGCAATCGTAGTCGAAAGGACGGGGCATATTCCCGTAACGGAACATGGAGGAGTGCAACGTTTCGTACACACCGGTCGTCCACATATCGGCTCCGTCGTCGGAATCGGGCACATCGTCGGGAGAGATAAAGTCGTAGGGTTTTTCTTCGAGCATATCTTCGCACGAAGTGAAGACCGGCGCTGTCGCCATCGCCAACCCCAACATGGTCACATATATCGATAATCTTTTCTTTTTCATTGTCTTGCAAATTATAACGTTACTTTTACACCTAAACTGAATGTCCGACTTGCAGGATAAGAATAGATATCCACACCACGGCGGGAAGCATCCTGACCGAACGTATTCACATCTGGATCATACCAACTGTAATCAGTAATCGTAAACACATTGTTCACCGTACCGAATACCGTCAAATTCTCTATTCCTTTGCAAGGAGAACCGAAGTTATAAGCCAAGTTGATGGTTTTAAGTTTCAAATAAGAGCCATCTTCGACGTGACGATCCGAAATTCTCCATTCACGAGTCTGAGCCATCGTGGCACGAGGCCATTTGGCATTCTCGGTGTTATCGGGAGTCCAACGACTTTCATACGCAAACTTGGGAATGTTGCTCACACTCTGCATGGAAATGTTGGTAAGGTTGGCATTGAAGATGTCGTTGCCATAAGTTCCCTGGAAGAACAAGCTCAGAGTCAAGTTTTTCCAACGGAAATTACCCGTAAGACCATACGTGAAATCGGGGTTGGTATCACCGATAATAGCACGATCCTCGGTCGTAAGTTTACCGTCACCGTTTACATCGAGATATTTGATTTCACCCACCATACGTTGAGCCTCTACGTCAGAGACGTTGGCATAGAGAGGATCAGCGCGCACCTCGGCAAGATTATCATAAAAGCCGTCTTCTACATAACCCAATATTGCACCGATGGGTAATCCGTTACGTTGAATAAACACCTCTTTGGCACTATACCACAGATTGTTGGCATATTGGTCGGCGGTGAGACCACCGATGCGGTTACGGTTGAACGCGATGTTGGCGTCGAAATCCAATCCCCAGTCTTTGGTATCTATGGCATAGAATTGACCGGTAAGTTCGATACCTTCGTTCGTCACATGGCCGAAGTTGGTCCACATATTGGAAAAACCAGTCGAGGAGGGAATCGACACGTATTGCAACAAATCTCTGGTCTTCTTATAGTAGTAGTTTACCGAGAGGGCGATACGGTTTTTCAAGAAACCGAAGTCCAAACCTACGTTATATTGGTCGGTAGTCTCCCACTTCAAATCTTTATTCAACGGGCCTTTACTAGTATCTCCGGCGAAACCGCTGTCGGTAATACCTCCGAAAGGATAGTTTGCCGAACCCAACGAAACCATCGTCTGATAGCTATTGATACCCTGGTTACCGGTCTGTCCGTAACTGGCACGTAATTTCAAGTTGCTGAATATGTTCAAGTTTTTAATAAAATCTTCTTCCGAAAGCACCCAAGCGACAGCACCCGAAGCAAAGTTGGCAAATTTGTTTCCGGGAGCGAAGCGGCTCGAACCGTCCCGACGATACGAAGCAGTAAAGATGTAACGATCTTTCAACACATAGTTGGCACGACCCAGCAATGAAACCAATGTAGCCTCGCCACGATTACTGGTGGGAGCATCGATGGTCAACGCTTGCGAAAGGTTGTAGTCTTCGGTAATGTCGGTAGGGAAATTCGAGGCGTTGATAGCCTTGCCACCCCAGTTGGTATTTTCATAAGTGAAACCGGCTACTACATTCAAGTGATGAATATCGGCAAAAGTTTTGTCGAAGGTCAACACAGACTCGGCCGTTATGTTTTGGTAGAAGTTATCACTCTTACCGGCACGACCGTTGTAGTTTTTACCTTCACCTGTTTCACGGGGATAGTAGGTAGAACGCTCGTTGTCGGTATAGCTCATACCGAAGTTCTGACGGAAGCGCAACCAATCGGTAAATTTAATCTCCAAGAAAGCCGAGGTAAAGACATTGATCGATTTCAATTCGTCCTTAGCCGTATTTACATAAGTACGGGGGTTGGCCGACAGCCAGAAGTATTCATCGTCTTGTGTATGGTCGCCCACATAAATCGTGGGAGGATACAACATGGCCGAACGAATGATACTGTAATCATAAGAATTAGATTTGGCAAAACGGGTATTCGACTTGGTAAAGTTGATATTCAAGCCGGTATTTAACCACGATTTTACTTGACTACCCACGTTGGCGCGCACAGCTAAACGGTCGTAACCCGAGTTGCGTATAATACCGGTTTGGTCGGTATAGTTACCAGAGAAAGCATAGTGCGATTTGTCGTTACCACCCGATACGCTGATGTTGTACTCTTGGGTAAAGGCGTCTTGCAAGATTTCGTCCAACCAGTTAGTACCTTCGACCCACTCACGGTTTCCATACTCGTCCTCGTGCCAACCCGGATTCAAGAAGTCTTCGGGTGCGGGCTCATACGTACCCGACTCAGGTATAATGTTGTTCTGCGGGTCACGACGATAGTTCCAGTCGCCTCGGTAAGGCAGGTAAGCATACGGCGTATTGTCGTACAAAGCGTTGTTGATCGTAGCTTCGTTCACGAAGTTGGCATACTCGTAAGCATTGAGGCTCTCCACGATTTTCGAGATCTTCGAAAGACCGAAGTTCGCCGAGAATTCAACTTTGGCAGCTCCCGATTTACCTTTTTTCGTTGTAATCAAGACAACACCGTTGGCTCCACGAGAACCGTAGATAGCCGTTGCCGAAGCATCTTTAAGAACATCGATCGACTCGATATCGTTGGGGTTAATCAACGACAACGGATTGGAAGTGGTGTTGTTGTTTTCGTTTGCGCCGCTCGTCGGTGCGCTACCCGCATCGAAAGGAATACCATCTACGATATACAATGGTTGTGAACTGGTCGAAAACGAGTTTGCACCACGAATGGTAATGCTCATACCCGAACCGGGAGCACCATCGTTAGAATTAACTTGCACACCAGCCAATTTTCCTTGTAGGGCTTGGCTGAAACTTGTCGGATTACCGATCATTAAATCCTCGCTTTTGATAGAAGCGACGGCTCCCGACAAATCCTTCTTACGCATCGTACCATAACCAATGACAACAACCTCATCGAGCGATTTTGAATCCTCGCTCAACTGCACGTCGATCTGTGTTTTATTGCCCACGGTTACGTCTTCCTTTGTATATCCGATAAATGAAAAACGCAACACCGATTTAGGACCTTTCACCACAATCGAATATTGTCCGTCTACATTGGTAATTGTTCCGTTACCTTTCGAATTCAACTCGGTAACATTAGCGCCGGGAATAGGTAAGCCCGAATCATCGGCTACTACTCCCTTCACCACTATGTCCGCCATAGCGGTCGTTGCCCAAAACACAGCCACTACAAACGACATAGCTCTGAGCATTTTACCCACCATTTGAGAACGTGGGAAAGAAAACAGGTTTCTTTTCATTTGTAATAAATTTAAAATTAACAATCTTATTTTGATATTATTTCTTCTCTTTCTTTGTGCGATATACAGCCTCGTTATATTGCCGTATAAACTTGCGGCTTTGGCGACCGGCCGGCTTAATGAGAGATTCGTCCCAACCACCGTTTTTGTCGGCTCTCGGTAACAACATCGAACAAGTCTCGTTTTTGTCCGAAATTGACCAATTCACCCAACTGATTTTATGAGCTTCCATCCACTCTACCCAGCGAGTCCACTCTTCAATGTCCAATGGACCGTCACCTGTACATTCCATACCGGCACATTCCGATACGAAAATAGGGATCCCCTGCTCCCAAGCAGCAGTAGCTCTATCTCTCAATTCCTGTTTATGGGTAGCCGCATAAAAATGGAGCGTATACATTATATTATTGAAACCCTGCAAAGGGTCGGCTGCAACCAAATGTAAATCTTGATCCCAATGCGGACTTCCTACCAATATTATATTATCGGGGTCATATTTCCTTATTTGGGTGATAATGTCGGTAGCATACTCTTTCACACTCTCCCAAGTATCTTCCATAGGTTCGTTATAAATCTCATAAATCACATGAGGATACTTTCCGTACTTCTGAGCCATCATCGAAAAGAAAGCCTTTGCCTCTTCCTTCTGAGGATAATAAGTATGCCAATCTATGATTACATACACATTATTTTTAATTGCAGCCTTTACAACCGCATTTATACAATTAAGAGCGTGTTCGGGGTTCTCTATATAATTATCTTCTATGCAAGTTCCCATCGCAGCACGCAATACAGTGCATTTCCAATCTTCTTTCAGCCATTTTACCGACTTCTTATTATAAAATCGAGGCCACAAATTGTGCCAACCATAACTAACGCCACGCAATACGACAGGTTCTCCCTGCTCACTACAAAGTTGATTTCCATTTACTTGAAGCTGACCGTATAATTTTACCGGATCAGCCGCCATAGCAGATGATATAACACCGAATAATAACGAAATAATGAATAGCTGTTTTTTAAGCATAACCATGATATTAAATTTACGTTACAAAATAATAGTAAAAAAATAGCGCAAAAAAGTACTTTATTATCCGATAATGATACTTTTTTACCTCAAATGTGATTTTTCAATAAAGGAGAAGCGAATCAAGAAATCTGCAATTGATCTAAGCACCTGTTTATCAACAAAAACTATAATAGACGACCGCCCCGATAAAATGTTTTATATAAAAAGCATTCAAGATTTATTTAAAATTTTTCGAACGGTATTCAAAAGCCATTTATTCATCATGATCATCTAAACTATCCCAAATAGAGTCCTGTTGTTCTATATATTCTTCATAGTAATAAGCGAACCCCTTTCTTTCTGGAATACCCAACGTATCGCACCATTCTTTATAATCGGCCTCCAATTGCTTATCCTCCGCCATCATCGACCGGAATATATCTTCCGATAGATCGAGGGTCCGATACTGTTTAATAATATCATCAAATGTTATGGTAATATCATTACTCATGGCTTTTTCTATTTATCAATTAATATATCTTCGTATTTACAAATATAACTATTCTTTCATAAAAAAAGTTCTACAAAAAACAAAAATGTAAAATTAATCACTCCCCGGAATGCAGCCATTACTATGTAAACGCAAACCGATAAGAAAAATTATTCCCTTTACCAAGAAAAAAGTAGAACTTTCGATTAAAAAGTTCAAAATTTCTCGAATATAGGAATCGTTACTTCATAAAAGAATGATTATCTTTGTTTCAGAAGCAAAAGAGCAGCGCACCGCACAATCAAATAAATTTGTTTCTGCCTTCTTTTGCGCTATCTTTGCATAAAATGCGAAAATACAAACATGATTTACAACGAACGGAACATTCGAAAAGAGATTGTGCTGGAAGCCGCTAAACAAATCATGATGGCGGCCCGCACAGCACCCAAAGGTAAAGGAGTGGATATTATCGAAATAATTACACTCTCGCACGATAGCCTTCCGACTCTATCGGAAAATATGCGCAGCGAAGGGAAAAAACGCGGCATGATGTTTTTTCTGCGCGATGCCGATAATATAGAACAAGCCGACGCAGTTATCCTCATCGGAACCCGCCGACACCCCTTAGGTTTGAATTGCGCATATTGTGGAGCGAAAACGTGTGGTGAAAATCCTGAAAGCAATCCTTGTGCGATTAACTCTATCGATGTGGGAATCGCTATCGGATCGGCTTGTTCGAAAGCAGCCGACCTCCGTATCGACACCCGGGTGATGTTCTCGGCAGGCACAACCGCACAATCTATGAATCTCCTGCCCGGCTGTAACCAAATCATCGCTTTGGCATTGAGTGTATCGTCCAAGAACCCTTTTTTCGACCGTAAATTTCAAGCTCCGAAACAATGACCCCTAACGTTTCCTTTCCGGCAGAATGGTATCCCCAATCGGGCATACAGCTCACTTGGCCTCACCCAAACACCGATTGGGCCTACATGCTCGACGAAGTTACCGACTGTTATAAAAAGTTGGCAAGCGAAATTTCCCAAAGGGAAAAGCTCATCATCGTCACCCCCTGCCCCGACGAAGTTAAAAAACAATTACAGGATACGATCGACATCAAATCCGTCCGATTCATAGAATGTCTCACCAACGATACATGGGCACGAGATCACGGCGGTATCACGGTATTCAAAGACGGAGTTCCCGTTATATACGACTTCAAATTCAACGGCTGGGGACTTAAATTCGCAGCCAATTACGACAACCTCATCACTTCGACTTTATATAACGAAAACGTTTTTAACGCCCTATACGAAAATAAGCTCAATTTCGTACTGGAAGGGGGAGCCCTCGAAAGTGACGGAGCCGGAACCTTGCTCACCACAAGCGAATGCCTGCTATCTCCCAACCGAAATGGAGAATGGACACGACCCGTTATCGAAGAATACCTCAAACGGACATTCGGGCTGCAACGCATACTATGGCTCGACCACGGCTATCTCGCCGGAGACGACACCGATAGCCACATCGACACACTGGCCCGATTTGCAGACGAAGATACGATCGTTTACGTACAATGCTCCGATTCGGAAGACGAACACTACGAAGCATTGCGTAAAATGGAAGCACAACTTCAAACCTTCACAAGGATCGGCGGGAAACCGTATAATCTGCTTCCCCTACCCATGCCCGAAGCCGTTTACGATGAAAACGGAGAGCGTTTACCGGCAACTTATGCCAACTTTCTCATCTTGAACGACGCAATCCTGTACCCCACTTATCGACAACCTTTGAACGATAAGAAGGCATTTGAAATACTTCGACAAGCGTTCCCGAATCGGGAAGTCGTAGGAATAGACTGTTCACCGCTCATTCAACAACATGGTTCGTTACATTGCGTAACCATGCAATATCCTCGAAATGTATTACGATAAATATATCCTGTCATGACCGAAAAGAAAATCACCGTCGGAATTATCCAACAACAAAATACCGGCGACATCGCCGACAACAAAAAAAGGCTGAAACAACATATCGAACAATGCGCTGCAAAAGGTGCACGGCTCGTAGTCCTGCAAGAACTACATAACAGCCTCTATTTCTGCCAAATAGAATCGACCGATAATTTCGATTTGGCAGAATCCATACCGGGAGAATCGACCGAATTTTACAGTCGTATCGCCGGTGAGCTGCACATCGTCTTGGTAACCTCTCTTTTCGAACGACGCGCAGCCGGATTATACCACAACACAGCAGTCGTGTTCGACACCGATGGTTCTATCGCCGGAAAGTATCGTAAAATGCACATACCGGACGACCCGGCCTATTACGAAAAATTCTACTTCACCCCCGGCGATTTGGGATTCACCCCCATAAAAACCTCCATCGGTACACTGGGGGTATTGGTATGTTGGGATCAATGGTATCCCGAAGCAGCCCGCCTCATGGCACTGCAAGGAGCCGACATGCTCATCTACCCTACGGCCATCGGCTGGGAAAGCTCCGACACCCCCCAAGAACAAAAGCGACAACAAGACGCGTGGATTATTTCCCAACGAGGACACGCCGTCGCCAACGGACTACCTGTTGTAGCTGTCAACCGTGTGGGACATGAACCCGATCCTTCTGGACAAACCAACGGCATACAATTCTGGGGACACAGCTTCGTCTGCGGTCCGCAAGGCGAAATACTGGCCGCCGCTCCCGACGACAGCGAATGGTGTGAAGTCGTGGAAATAGATTTAACCCGCTCCGAAAACGTTCGGCGCTGGTGGCCGTTCTTGCGAGACCGCCGTATCGACTCGTACAACGATATATTGCGAAGATTCATCGACTAACCGTATCTCGAAAAACAAAAGCACGGAATCTCTTCACCCGATTCCCAGATGTACCGAACTTCATACGAATCCGAACCTGCGTTATAAAATAATAAAAAAGGACATAAAATCTCCGCAAAACAGCTATTTTTGTAAATTATTAGCGTCAAGATATGGACACGAAAAAAAATATCACGGACAAACAACTGGCATTGGACAAGCGTTATATACGAATGGCGCAAATCTGGGCTGAAAACTCTTACTGCCAACGTCGTAAAGTCGGAGCTTTAATTGTAAAAGACAAGATGATAATTTCCGACGGATACAACGGTACACCTGCCGGATTCGAAAACTGCTGCGAAGACGAAAACGGCCACACATTGCCTTTCGTTTTGCATGCCGAGGCAAATGCCATCACCAAAGTCGCTCGCAGCAACAACAGCAGCGACGGAGCGACTCTATACGTGACGTCCTCGCCTTGTATCGAATGTTCCAAGTTGATTATACAAGCAGGTATCAGTCGTGTCGTATTTTCGGAATACTACCGGCTCCAAGACGGTATCGAACTTCTGCAAAAAGCCGGCATACAAGTGGATTTCATTGATCCGCAAGCCGATGAATCTATAAAGTAAAAAGCTAAACTATCCTATTAAATATGAATAACGAAAAAGCTCGTTTCGTCTGGGTCCCGTTACTAATAGCCGTGGCTATCGCCGGGGGAATTTTAATCGGACGATTTTTCTCTGCCGAGACTTCTTTCGGCAAAACGGCAAGGTATGACAAAATCGAAAGTTTGTTGCAATGCATCGAACAACAATACGTCGACACGGTAAACAGAAACGATCTCATAGAAAATGTCGTGCCCAAAGTCATAGGAGAGTTAGATCCCCACTCTGCCTACATTCCGGCAAAAGATTTGGAAAGCGTCAATGAAGAGTTAGAAGGCTCGTTTAGTGGAATCGGGATACAATTCAATATACTGAACGACACCATCAACGTTGTCAGCGTCATTTCCGGCGGCCCCTCCGAAAAAGTAGGAATACTGGCCGGAGACCGTATCATCTCGGTCAACGATTCTGCTTTCGTTGGTAAAAACATCAGCAACGAAAAAGTCATGAAAAATTTGCGGGGACCTAAGGGAACGACCGTGAAACTCGAAATCTTACGCAAAACAGCGAAAAATCCGCTCATTTATGAAGTAACGCGCGGAGATATTCCCGTCAACAGCGTTGATGCGGCTTATATGCTCGACGACAAATCGGGATATATAAAAATCAGCAAATTCGGCAAAACCACTTATGACGAATTTATTACAGCCCTCTCCAAACTACACAATCAAGGAGCCGAAAACTTCATTATCGACTTGCGTGGCAATAGCGGAGGATTGATGGATGCCGCAATCAATATGGCGAATGAATTCCTTCCTGCCAACCGGTTAATAGTCTATGCCGAAGGAAAAGCATTCGAACGGGAAGACGCCGTTTCGAACGGCACGGGAACATTCCAAAAAGAACAAGTCGTAGTTCTCACGGACGAATGGTCTGCGTCGGCCAGTGAAATATTCGCAGGAGCCATACAAGACAACGACAGAGGTTTGATAATCGGACGCCGAACATTCGGCAAGGGACTGGTACAACAACAAATCCCCTTCCGTGACGGATCGGCCATTCGACTGACGGTAGCTCGTTACTATACACCTTCCGGCCGTTGTATCCAAAAAGAATATCAATTAGGGAAATCCGAAGATTATAGCATGGATATCGTAAACAGATATATGCACGGTGAATTTTTCAATGCCGACAGTATCAAACAGAACAAAGAGTTGGTGTTCCACACGGTCAACGGGCGTGAAGTATACGGCGGAGGCGGAATTATGCCCGACATATTCGTTCCACGAGACACGACAGGAGTCACCTCCTACTTCAACAACGTAGCCAACGAAGGTCTGCTCTATCAATACGCATTCGACTACACGGATAAATACCGCGACAAATTGTCAACAGCACAAGATGTCGAATCCCTATTGAGTATACTTGAACCCAACACTCTCTTAAACAGTTTCGTTCAATACGCAGCCCAAAAAGGAATACGCCCCCGTCCCGTTTACATCAATATTTCAAGGAAATTGATCGTAAATACGTTACAGGCATACATAGCCCGGAACATATTGGGAGAAGAAGCATTTTACAAACTGCTGCTACGAGATGACGAAACCTTGCGAAAGGCTCGGGATATAGTGAATAAAGGCGAAGGATATCCCGAATTGCCGGCAGAAAATCAAGTTCCTCGATGAGCGAAAAACAACAACTGCGGCAACAAGTCAAACAATTGAAACAGACTATCTCCTCGGAACAGCGAGTAGCTTTATCACAAAATATATGCTCGGCAATAGAAAAGCTACCCGGTTTCGAAACAGTCTCGCGCATACTGCTTTATCACGCCTTGCCTGACGAGGTCGATACCGGTTTAATGTTATCCAGATGGAGCAAAAAAAAGCAACTGTACCTACCCATAGTGAACGGCGACAATCTCATCGTCAGCCCCTACGATCCTCGGTTCCTTAAACAAGGGGCTTTCGGTATTTGGGAGCCGGGTGACACCCGTGAAACCGATCCCGGTTCGATAGACTGGATAATCGTACCCGGAGTAGCGTTCGACAAAAAGCTGAATCGATTGGGACGAGGAAAAGGATATTACGACAAACTGCTCGTCCAGACCTCCGCCACAAAAATTGGAATCTGCTATGGACTGCAACTGTTCGACGAAATACCGGCAGAGCCCCACGACATAAAAATGGACTTTATAATTACCGAAAACAATATCATTCATAGAAAGGACGAATTATGGCACTAATAAACGCCGAGACAAAGCTTTGCGACGTTATCTTGCACGAACCCTCCGTCATACCGGTTATCAATCGATTTGGTATTATTCTGGGGGTCGGCGACAAAAGCATACGTACCGTATGCGAAGAAAAAAATCTAGACTGCGAGTTTTTCGTGACCATACTCAACACCTTTATCAACGAAGACTATTTCCCGGAAAACAGGCTCAAATCATTTTGCGCTACACAAATAGTAGACTACCTCACCCAAACGAATGCCTACTATGAACAATTCCAGATACCCAATATAGAACGACATTTCAATTTCTTGATAAACCAAAGCGACAGCGAGAACAACAATCTCGAACTTATGAAGCAATTCTTCGACGAACTGAAAAAAGAATTGTTGTCGCGCATAGAAAATGACAAGAATTGCTGGTTTCCCTCTATCAAAGTCGCTGCCGAAACCCTGCACGGGGAATATTACGGAGAAAAATTTCAACCCGATACAGAAGAAAACGATTCTTTGGAAGAAAAATTAGACGATCTTAAAAGCCTGTTTGTTATTCATCTAAAAGGCGAATACGATCTCAATCTTTGCCACGGTGTCATATTCGCAATATACAGCCTCGAAAAAGATATCAAACAACACAACCGGATAAGAAACAGAATACTCCGTCCCATTGCCGACGGTATGTTGGAAGCCTGCCGAAACCAAAGTTTCAAGTAATCTAAGTCCATGCGTATCGCCATCGTTACACCATACACGTTACTTAACTTAGGATTGAAGCATTTACTACAAAAATACTTCGACACCACTCCTATATTATACAACGAGATTTCCGAGTTTTTCAATAACGCACCCGAACAATTCGATGCCTATATTCTTTTCGCCGATACAATCATCGGATACAGCGATTTTTTCCTCCCTCGCAAAAGCAAAATCATACTCCTCGCCTCCGATGGGTCTCATCTGCCCGAAACGTCAATGACTTCGTTAGACATACACGAAAGCGAAGAATCTCTGCTCGAAAAAATACAACAGTTCATCGAGCATTTAGACAAACAATCCGAAATCCTGCCTCACGAATTATCGCCTCGGGAAACCGAAGTATTGAGGCTGGTAGCCAAAGGGCTCATGAATAAAGAAATAGCCGATCGCCTGAATATAAGTATAAACACAGTACTCAGCCATCGAAAAAATCTAACGGCCAAATTAGGTATCAAGACCGTATCGGGGCTTAGCTTCTATGCAATGATGAACGGTTATATATCGGATATAGACGATAAATAACACCATACAATTTTTTGAATATAATTATTTTTATCGTTTTTCGATAAAAATATACTGTTTTTCTTGTTCATTCGGAAAATATTCTATTTCTTTGTCCTGACAATATAGAATATGACGTATATGTTTTACGACAAACGAACACAGAGAAAAATACAATTATTGAATTTGCTAATCGCATTACTCATTCTCATTCCCATACTTCTCGATTTCTCCAAAGGATTTATGATGGGACTCAACTCCTCTGTCATCGGATTCCAAAATGGGCTGGAAGAATCGACTTTTCAGATTTGCACGGTCAAACCGGACTCATTGCAATTAAACCACATAGGAACGATCCCAAGTCTCAATCTCTCGTCCGACAATATTCTCTACCTTCCGGCATCGACGACACCCGTAGCATTGAGTATAAGCTCCGTAATACTGACAGGACTTTCTTTCATCGCCCTTATTTGTATGATTATTAAATTAGTGCAACTGATAAAATCGGTTGCCTCAGATGGACTTATGAACCGTAGAAACATCAAACGATTGAGATTACTCTCCTATTTCATGATTACATTCTACCTCGTTAGCTATATAGATTCCTTTATCACCACGAGCTATTATCGTTCGCACCTCTCGTTGGGAGACAATCAAATTTGCTATCCCGAATTGAGCGCTTCGGTCACTATTGCATTTATTTTGCTGTTACTGGCCGAAATTTTGAATATAGCCTATAAACAACGCGAAGAATTAGACCTCACTATATAAATAACGACCATGCCTATTATTGTCAATCTCGATGTAATGATGGCGAAACGAAAAATTTCGCTTAATGAACTTTCGGGCAAAATAGATATCACTCCGGCCAATCTCTCTATCTTAAAGACAGGGAAAGCCAAAGCTATACGTTTCTCCACTCTCGAAGCTATTTGCAAAGAACTGAATTGCCAACCGGGAGATATCCTAGAATACCAAGACGAAGAAAATACAATATAACTCACTTTAAATCAAACAAAAATGAATCTGAAAATGGTAAAATCGGGATTAGTGCTTGCCTGTGTAGCCCTTGCCCAATGGGTATCGGCACAACAAGCTCCTCAGATGGAAGCATTGCCCATCGATCCCAACGTACGCTACGGAGTCCTCGATAATGGTCTCACCTATTATGTACGTCACAACGAAACGCCGAAGAATCGTGCAGAATTCCACATTGCACAAAAGGTAGGTTCAATTCTCGAAAACGAAGACCAACGCGGATTGGCCCACTTCCTCGAACACATGGCATTCAACGGGACAGAACATTTTCCCGGTAAAAACATGTTAAACTACCTCGAAAACAAAGGTATCAAATTCGGTGTAGACATCAATGCCTATACCGGATTCGATGAAACCGTGTATCGTATATCCAATGTCCCCACTCAAAATCAAAATTTGGTAGACTCCTGTCTACTCGTTCTGTACGATTGGGCTTGTGCCATCTCTCTGAATGACAAAGACATCGACGAAGAACGCGGAGTTATCCATGAAGAGTGGAGAACTCGTGCCGATGCCAACTGGCGTACATGGGAAGTCACGGTTCCTGTCATGTTTGCCGGTAGCCAATATGCCAACCGTATGCCCATCGGAACAATGGAAGTTGTCATGAATTTCCCCTATCAGGCACTACGCGACTACTATCACAAATGGTATCGCCCCGACCAACAAGGTATTATCGTTATCGGTGACTTCGATGCCGACAAAATGGAAGCTCAGATCAAAGAACTGTTCGGTAAAATAAAAATGCCCGAAAACGCGGCAGAACGTATCTACTACACCGTACCCGATAACAAAGAGCCCATCTTTGCATTCCACAAAGACAAAGAAGCCACATACACCCGGGTGGATATTTATATGAAACACGACCCCATGCCCCGCGAAATGAGAGGAACTATCAACGGAGCCATCAATGACTATATGGGACAAGTTGTCGGTATCATGTTTAACGACCGCATCTCCGAAATCACTCAAAAACCGGATGCTCCCTTCATTGCCGGAGCGATTTTCGACGGAGATTTCTTCGTTTCCAAAACCAAAGATGCATTTACTCTTATTGCTTTGGGTAAAGACAATGGAGCGATCGATGCCATAAAAGGTATTATGCGCGAAGCAGAACGTATCGACCGTTTCGGATTCACAGCTTCCGAATACGACCGTGCCCGGGCTACATTGCTTTCTCGGTATGAAAACATGTACAAAGAACGAAACAATCACAAAAACATCGACTACGCCGAAGAGTACATCAGACACTTCATCGACGGTGGATATATTCCGGGCATCGAAATGGAATACAATCTGCTCAAACAAATATCTCCGGCCATTACGGTAGATATGGTAAACCAATACATCAAAACGCTTATTAGCGAAGATAATATGGTAATTTCACTGACCGGTCCCGATAAAGAAGGAGTATCCTATCCCGACAAAGACCAAGTTCTTGCCGCTATCAAAGAAGTCGAAGCAGAAGAAATTACTCCCTATGTCGACAATGTATCCAACGAACCGCTCATTTCCGACGAACCGGTTGCGGGTAAAATTGTAAAAAGTGCTGCCGGAAAGAAATTTGGAACAACCGAATGGACCCTTTCCAACGGAGTGAAAGTTATCCTCAAACCGACAGACTTCAAGAGCGATGAAATCTCTATGCAAGCTGTAAGTAAAGGCGGACTTTCCCTTTATGATTACACAGATCGTGCTTTGGTTAAAAATCTGAAAGCTGTCAATGATGTTGTCGAATTGAGCGGACTCGGAAAATACGGAAGAACAGACTTGATGAAAGCATTAGCTGGTAAAACCGTATCTACCTATTTTTCTTTGGGAGAACCTATGGAAATGATCAATGCCTCCTGCGCGACCAAAGACCTCGAAACCATGATGCAATTGGTATATCTCACCTTTACCGACATACATCGTGACGAAGATGCCTTTGCCGCATGGAAAGAGCAAATGAAAGCGGTACTGACAAACTATGCGAACGATCCTCAGTTCATTTTCAGTGATTCGCTTTCAGCAACGCTCTACAATCATAACATAATGCGGGAACCCTTGAAAGCCGAAGATATCGACCTGATTAACTACGACCGCATTCTCGAAATTGCAAAAGAGCGTACAGCCAATGCAGCCGATTATACCTTCATCTTCGTGGGTAATTTCGATATCGACTCTCTGAAACCGGTTGTTGAAAAGTACATCGCTTCGCTGCCTGCAAACAAGAATAGAGACAAAGTCGGTAAAATATCAACCATACAACCGGGGCTTATCGATAACAACTTCACGTTGCCCATGCAAACGGCTAAATCTACTGTGTACGCCATCTATTCGGGAAAACAAAAATACGACCTGCGTAGCAACATTATGTTCAGTATGCTCGACCAAATCATGGACATCGTATATACCGAAACTATCCGTGAAGAAGAAGGCGGAACCTACGGCGTAGGGACATCTTCCAATTTATCGCCCGTCAACAACTCATGGTTATTCCTGTTTGGATTCGATACCAACCCGCAAGACGAAAAACGTTTGACCGATCGGGCTCACGCCGAACTAAACAAAGTTGTTACCGAAGGCCCTCGTGAAAAAGACTTCAACAAAGTAAAAGAGTATATGCTTAAACAACATGCTCAAAACCTTCGCGAAAACTCCTATTGGACGAACATTATCAAATCCGATGTTCTCGGTTACGGCGACAACAATACCGATTACGAAAACATTATTAACGGCATTACGCTCGACGATATGAAGAAATTCACAAAGAAACTCTTCAACGGTAAAAACATCATCGAAGTAACGATGACCGGAGTTGTCGAAGACGAAACAAAATAAAAACGAGAATGTCAAAACTAAAATGACCGTTCCGAAAAATTGCAGTTTGTAACTGCTAAACTAAACCTAAAAAGGAAGAGCCGTATCAAACTCTGTTTGGAGTAATGATACGGCTCTTTCTTTGATAAAATTGGTTTGTGATCCCCCTTCTTACCTTTACACTCGAATTTTAATCTAACCACTCCCCTTATGTTTCCGCAAGAATAGCATTGCGGGGTATCGCACTTAAAATCAAAGCAGAGAAAAAAGTGAAATACTCCTCAATCTCTCCCCTGCCGTGTCTCGTAGCATTGCGGGAAGTTGCGGTAACAATAGGGGGAAAAGGGCGAGGGGATTAGAATACAAGCAAAAGCACAAACCCCAATTCCGCCTTTATCGGGCGGCAAAGTCGCAAGGGAGACGGAAGAAAAAGGGCGAGGACTGTTTAAACGGAGGGTTACTATCACCCTCCTCCCCTGTGTTTTGCAACGCAAAATATAGGGGAGGTGTCCATAGGACGGAGGGGTTAATAAAAAAAGTACATGGATAACTGCGGCGGCGCTTCTTGGTTCGTTCTTCTCGCTGCTGAGAAGAATGAACAAATAAACGACCTTTCAACCCCTCTCCTCTGGAACTACCGTTCCTTCGGTGTCTCCCCTATACTGCCAATGCAGCACAAGGAAGAAGGTTGGATAGTTCCCGCTCACCACATAAAAATGCTAGACTATAAAAGAAAAAGAGTCTCCCTCCTCCCCATATCTTGAAAAATAAGAAAGTCAACTCTTAGAATAAGGATTTATATTCCACTATTGGGAAGATACTTTAAACCTCCTCCCCTGTGTTTTGCGCAACAAAATATAGGGGAGGTGTCCGAAGGACGGAGGGGTTAAATCGAAATTGTTGAATCTTCGACAAGCAAAGGAATATGGAAGAGAAACCGAAAAAGCTATCGTTTCTTCGGAGAGAGTTTGTTAAAAAGAAATTTATGGCTAAACCTTATAGCTACCCGATTGGCTTCCGAAATAAAAAAAGCCTCTGAATACAGAGGCTTTTTTATTTACAATCGATTTTCTATCTGAATCTCAATTCCCCGAAATAATCGGGACGGTGAAAATCGGGCTTTTCGATAGGTATCGGCGACCAGCTCAAATAATGAGGCAAAGACGATCCGTCGGCACATTTATAGAAATTAGCCGAGAGACTCTCCGGCAACTGCCCGCCGTCAAGCCCTATAAGTTCAAAAGGTATGGCGACCAATAAATTCCACGAGAAAAGCCCCTCCATCTCACAAAACGGTTTATTACCGACCGACGAATAACGTTTGATTTTAGCCATTTTATCGGCTGAGAAATGCTCGGCATCTTCCCGCCCGGTGCGACGGGCAGCCAAAGCCGTTCCTATACAGTTGAACTCGAAATTATAATAATACTTCTCACCCGGTATCTGCACGAAAAACTCTACGCAGCTATCCTCCCAGACAGGAGAATTATCGGTACTGTTCACAGCCCGCAAATAATTGCCCTTTACAAAATAATTGATGTAGAGACACTCCTTATCACGAGCTATATAAAAAGAGGTAATAGGCTTATACGGAAACTCGTTCGGCCAATCGACACAATCTATCGCCTGCCGCACACCCTGTGCCTCCAAAATCTCGGAAACCTGCGACAAAGGTTTGTCGCACAATCCGGCAACAAATGGAACTTCAATAACTTTTTTCATGATGTTTATAAATTATACAAAAAATAATCTTTTATTCCCCAAACAAATCCCACAATAGACATAATAATGATGATAATCCCGATTCCCCTATTTATTAACCAAATGCTACGCACATTAAAACGGGCACGAACCTTATTGATGACGTAAGTTATCAGGAACCACCAACTGACAGCTCCTAACAAAATAGACAGATAACCCACCACATGATGCCCCAATTGTGATTCAGGCAAGAAAAAATTAAACCGGGCAAATAGGCCTATATAAAGAAATAATATCAGAGGATTGGAAAAAGTCAATAAAAACGCCGTAATGAAATCCTGCGTAAACGTATTGATGGAAGAATTGGCTTTACGAATATTCTTGGCCGGATTCTGGCGATACAGATACAACCCGAACCCCACCAAAACCAAACTGCCCAAAATCTGCAAAATATTTTGATTAGCCTCTATAAAATCGATGACGATAGACATGCCTAATCCCGTAAGCAATGCATATATCAAATCGGATAATGCAGCACCCAATCCTGTCACGAAGCCCGACCATCGCCCTTTATTCAACGTACGCTGTATACACAATATCCCTATCGGTCCCATCGGCGCCGACACCAATATGCCTATGGCTAAGCCTCGAATTATAGTATATAGCGTTAAGTCCATAAAGTCTAAAAACTACCTTATTCTACTGAAATACGGTATAAATCACAAAATAGTATGACATTGACATAAAATAAATTTCATTTTTGCTCCTGTAAAACAAAAGCTCACCTCTATTGTCCGTCAAAAACAGCACAAGAAAAAGGCAAACCCCTATTCTCTTGAAGATGCCTATGTACAACATATTTTCGATTCGTGAAGCAAAGATAGTGAAAGGTGAGCGCAGAGACAAACGGAAACCGCATTTCCGACTTGGCTATGACGAACCACCTCCTATTTTCGCATACTGTGCAAAGATAATGAAAGGTGAACACAGAACAAAATTTATTTTAGTTCTGTTGAACAGCCGCCTATCTTATTTTATCGAACATAGGCAAGGTTGGACACAGCAAAAAGGCATACATCAACCACAACGCAGAAATACCCCTATATTCGACCGTACCAAATACAGAGAAAAGACTCGTCCTCCTCTTCCCTCATTTGAGAGTCTCGTTGAGTCAACCCCTCCCCTATACTCGAAAAATCGAACATCAAGGAATAATATCCAAAAATTAGGAACTGTTTTGTCCTATTTTTTTTGAGCGGACGAGGGTTTTTCCTTAATTTTGCAACGAAAATAAATACGTTTTCTTTGTCTCGATTTTTCAGTCGGGAAAAAGAAAAACAGACATGCCACTAAAAAACAAGACACAATGGTCATTTTTTTCAAAACCTCCGTTCAAAACATTATTGCAGTTCAGGCCGATCACAGCTTTTCGGCAGATGAGACTAAAAAATTATCGTGGCTTTTCGACAATGCCGAGCTTCTCCCTGATTCAACGTTGAAGGGCTGGTTTATCGGGCCCCGTAAAGAGATGATTACCCCGTGGAGCACCAATGCCGTAGAGATTACTCAAAACATGGGACTCACCGGTATCTCTCGCATCGAGGAATTTTTCCCTGTAACAGACGGTTCTGCCGAATTCGACAAAATGCTACAACGGTTGTACAACGGTATCGACGGTAAAATTTTCGACATCGACAAACAACCCGATCCCATTGTGTACATCGACGATCTTGCCGCATATAACGAACAGGAAGGTCTGGCCCTCAGCCCCGACGAAATAAATTATCTGAACGACCTGAGTAAAAAAATCGGACGGAAACTAACCGACAGCGAAGTTTTCGGATTCTCGCAAGTCAATTCCGAGCACTGCCGTCATAAAATTTTCAACGGTGTCTTCATCATCGACGGTCAAGAAAAAGAAAGTTCACTTTTTAAATTGATAAAAAAGACCTCGGAATATAATCCCAATCGGTTGGTTTCGGCATACAAAGATAACGTGGCTTTCAATGCCGGACCTACTGTCGAGCAGTTCGCTCCGATAAATCCCCAACAACCCGACTTTTTCGAAATAAAAGATATCAAAACTGTCATCTCGTTAAAAGCCGAGACACACAATTTCCCCACGACCGTAGAGCCCTTCAACGGAGCTGCCACCGGTACGGGAGGAGAAATACGCGACCGACTCGGTGGCGGACGTGCCAGCCTACCTATTGCCGGAACGGCAGTTTATATGACGGCCTATCCTCGTACAGAGGAAGGACGGGAATGGGAAGAAGGATCCATGCAACCTCGTCCGTGGCTTTATCAAACGCCCGAACAAATATTGATTAAGGCCTCTAACGGAGCTTCTGATTTCGGAAACAAATTCGGACAACCCCTTATCTGCGGCTCCCTGCTAACATTCGAGCACGCCGAAAACGGTAAAAAATTTGCTTTCGACAAAGTCATTATGCTCGCCGGTGGTGTAGGATTCGCCAACATGCGCGACGCACTTAAAGGCACGCCCGTAGCCGGGGAAAAAGTAGTGGTAATGGGTGGTGACAACTATCGTATCGGTATGGGTGGAGGAGCAGTTTCCTCGGTAGAAACCGGACAATACGACAATGCCATTGAGCTGAACGCCGTACAACGAGCCAATCCTGAAATGCAAAAACGAGTATCCAACGTCATTCGGGCGATGTCCGAAGCCGAGGAAAATCCCATCGTCTCGATTCACGACCACGGAGCCGGAGGCCATTTGAACGCACTTTCCGAGTTAGTAGAAGAAACTGGCGGATTAATTCATATGGATCAACTGCCCGTCGGCGACCCCACCCTATCGGCCAAAGAAATCGTAGGTAACGAAAGTCAGGAGCGTATGGGTATCGTCATTCGGGAAGAAGACATCGAGCACATTCGTCAAATCGCCGACCGCGAACGGGCTCCGTTCTATGTAGTAGGCGAAACCACAGGCGACCATCGCTTCGTATTCGAACAGACCGATGGTGTTAAGCCCATCGACTTGGCGATGGAAGACATGTTCGGGAAAGCTCCCCGTACCGTCATGACAGACAGAACAGTCAAAGAAACTTACGAAGACGTAACATACGATCAAACGCAACTCGACGAATACGTAGAACGAGTGCTCCAACTCGAAGCAGTCGCTTGTAAAGACTGGCTCACCAACAAAGTGGACCGTTCCGTTACCGGAAAAATTACCCGCCAACAATGTCAGGGAGAGATACAACTCCCATTGAGCGACTGCGGAGTAGTTGCCCTCGACTATCGGGGACGCGCCGGTATCGCCACCTCTATCGGCCATGCGCCGCAAGCGGCATTGGTCGATCCCGCCGCAGGATCTGTTCTCTCCATCGCCGAAGCCCTCACCAATATCGTTTGGGCTCCGCTCTCCGAAGGTTTAGACAGCGTTTCGCTTAGTGCCAACTGGATGTGGCCCTGTAAAAACGAAGGCGAAGACGCCCGCCTATATCGGGCAGTCGAAGCATGCAGCGATTTTGCCTGCTCGCTCGGAATCAATATCCCCACCGGAAAAGACAGTCTATCCATGACCCAGAAATACGGAAAAGACAAAGTCTATTCGCCCGGTACGGTCATCATCTCGGCAGGAGCCGAAGTCTCGGATATACGCAAAGTCGTATCTCCCGTCCTCCGCACGGGAGTCGACAGTACAGTCTACTACATCGATTTCTCATTCGACAAGCTCAAATTAGGAGGCTCGGCGTTCGCCCAATCGCTCGACAAAATAGGAAAAGAAGTTCCCACCGTACAAGACAGCGAATACTTTGCCAACGCGTTCAATACCGTCCAAGAATTGATTAACAAAGAGTTGATTCTGGCAGGACACGATATCTCCGCCGGTGGTATGATAACCACGATGCTCGAAATGAATTTTGCCAATACCGAAGGCGGTTTGGAAGTTTCGTTGGACGAAATCCCCGAAAAAGACCTTGTTAAGATATTGTTCAGCGAAAACCCGGGTATCTTGATTCAAGTAGAAAAAACCGACGAAGTCGAAAAGATATTGAAAAAAGCCGGCATAGCGTTTATCCGTCTGGCTCGTCCCTGCGACGAACGCCATCTGCTCATACACAAGGACGGAGCCGATTATCAATTCTTCATCGATCATTTGCGCGACGTATGGTTCGAGTCGTCCTATCTGCTCGACCGCAAACAAAGCGGAGAAAAAGCAGCCAAAGACCGCTTCCTCAACTACAAGGAACAACCGCTGCAATTCCGTTTCCCCGATTCGTTCACGGGAACGCTCGCCCAATACGGTATCTCGGCCGATCGTCGCACACGATCCGGTGTGAAAGCAGCCATCATTCGTGAGAAGGGCGTTAATGGAGATAGAGAAATGGCCTATTCGCTCTATTTGGCGGGATTCGATGTGAAAGATGTACATATGACCGACCTCATCAGTGGCCGCGAAACGCTCGACGATATCAACATGATTGTATACTGCGGTGGATTCTCAAATTCCGATGTACTCGGTTCGGCAAAAGGCTGGGCAGGAGGATTCCTTTGGAACGAAAAAGCCAAAGCTGCACTCGACCGTTTCTACAACCGCCCCGACACCTTGAGTCTCGGTATCTGCAACGGCTGCCAGCTCATGGTAGAATTGGGACTGCTCACCCCCGACCACGAACAAAAGCCTAAAATGCGACACAACGATTCGCATAAATTCGAATCTCAGTTCATCGGATTGACAATTCCCGAAAACAACTCTGTCATGTTCGGCTCGTTATCGGGCTCGAAACTCGGTATATGGGTTGCCCACGGAGAAGGTAAATTCGAGTTGCCTTACGCCAAAGAACAATACAATATCGTAGCCCAATACACCTACGATGCTTATCCGGCAAATCCCAACGGATCGCCTTACGGTATAGCCGGTATCGCTTCGGCCGACGGCCGCCATTTGGCCATGATGCCCCACCTCGAACGAGCCATATTTCCCTGGCAGTGCGGACACTACCCTGCCGACAGAAAAACCGACGAGATTACCCCGTGGATCGAAGCTTTTGTCAATGCTCGCAAATGGGTTGAACAGCACACCAAATAAAAAGTATATTCCGCAGGGCGGGAGGGAAACAATGTCCCTCTCGCTCTGTTCGTTTAATCAAATAATAATCAACACGACAACATTACATTATGGGAGGATTTTTTGGTAGCATAAAAAAAGAATCTTGCGTTACCGACCTTTTTTATGGCGTAGATTACAACTCGCACTTAGGTACGAAACGTGCCGGTATCGTGACGTATGAAAATGGCGTTTTCAAACGGGCGATCCACAATATAGAAAACTCCTACTTCCGCTCGAAATTCGAAGCCGAACTTCCCGAATTCTCTGGTAATTCGGGAATCGGTGTCATCAGCGATACCGATGCACAACCCATCATCATCAGTTGCCATTTGGGAAAATTCGCCATCGTTACCGTCGCCAAAATAAACAACGTAGAAGAACTCGAAAAAGAACTACTGGCGAGCGGAAACCATTTCAGCGAACACAGTAACAATATCATCAACCAATCCGAATTGGTTTCGATGATTATCAGTCAAGGAAAAGACTATGTCGACGGCATCCGCTTGGTACAGGAAAAAATCAAAGGGTCTTGTTCTATGCTTTTACTCACCGAGCAAGGCATTATCGCCGCTCGCGACAAATACGGTCGTTCGCCTATCCTCGTCGGGCGGGGAGATAACGGCTACGCCGTATCGTCCGAAACATGCAGCTTCCCGAACCTCGGATACGAACTCTGTTACGACATACGACCCGGAGAAATCGTCCGGTTGACAGCCGACGGTTACGAATCGCTCAACCAGCCCGGTAAAAAAATGCAGATATGCTCCTTCCTATGGGTATATTACGGATATCCCGCCTGCGAATACGAAGGGAAGAATGTCGAAGAGATGCGCTTTCACACTGGCTTCGAAATGGGTAAAAAAGACGACATCGAAGCCGATTTCGTCTCCGGCATCCCCGATTCCGGTGTAGGCATGGCTCTCGGATATGCCGTAGGTAAACAAATTCCCTACCGGAGAGGTATCGTCAAATATACCCCCACTTGGCCTCGCAGCTTCACCCCTTCCAATCAAGCCATGCGCGAGCTGGTAGCCAAAATGAAACTCATACCCAACAAAAGCATGCTCGACGGAAAACGGGTCGTATTCTGCGACGACTCCATCGTCCGCGGTACGCAACTGAGAGACAATGTATCCGATCTCTACCGCTATGGAGCCAAAGAAGTTCACATGCGCATCAGTTGTCCCCCTCTCCTGTACCCGTGTAAGTTTCTTAACTTCACGGCCTCCAAAAGCGAAATGGAGCTTATTACCCGTCGCACCATCGCCGAGATAGAGGGTAACCCCGATAAAAATGTCGCAGCTTATGCACGCACCGGGTCGCCCCAATACAATTGTATGGTAAACTGCATTTGTAAAAAGCTGAACATTACCTCATTAAAATTCAACCCGTTAGAAACACTGGTCGAATCGATCGGGCTTCCTAAGGAATGTATCTGCACGCACTGTTTCGACGGCAGCAGCTACGAATAAGCCCGTCAGAACCGAATAAAACCCCGGCTCGTTATGCCGTCCGATCATCTGTTCTCGCCGGGCGGCATAACGGTTTTTTCGCCTAAAAGATTGAAAATAACAATCATTTTTGTAATTTTGCGAGTCAATGAATCGACACAGAATATACGAATATTTATAAATCATAAATCTCACATTAAATTATGAGTCTTAAAATCGTAGTATTGGCAAAACAAGTGCCCGATACCAGAAATGTGGGGAAGGATGCCATGAAAGAGGACGGAACGATCAACCGTGCCGCCTTGCCTGCTATCTTCAACCCCGAAGATTTGAACGCCTTGGAACAGGCTCTGCAACTGAAAGAACAAAACCCGGGATCGACGATTACCCTGCTTACGATGGGTCCTCCTCGTGCCGCCGAAATTATTCGGGAAGGTTTATTCCGTGGAGCGGACGGAGGTATCGTATTGACCGACCGTGCCTTTGCCGGAGCCGACACATTGGCTACGTCTTACGCACTATCGTGTGCCGTACGCAAAATCAAAGATTATGATATTATCTTGGGAGGTCGTCAAGCCATCGATGGCGACACGGCTCAGGTAGGCCCTCAAATCGCCGAAAAATTGGGAATCCCCCAAGTCACCTATGCCGAGCAAATTCTGAGCATAGAAAACGGGAAAGCCACCGTGAAACGTCGTCTCGAACGCGGGGTAGAAACCGTCGTAGTTCCCCTGCCCGCAGTCATCACGGTCAACGGTTCGGCCGATGAATGCCGTCCTCGCAACGCGAAGCTCATACAACGTTACAAATACGCCAAGACACCGAGCGAAAAACAAGGACTGAGCGAAGAATGCTTGAAACTCTATGAACAGCGTCCGGCCCTCAACCTTTACGAATGGAGTGTAAACGATGTCGATGCCGACCTCGATCAAGTAGGTCTCACCGGTTCTCCCACCAAAGTAAAAGCCGTACAAAACGTTGTATTCCAAGCAAAGGAAAGCAAACGACTCACGGCTGCCGATAACGAAATCGAAGACCTTGTCAAAGAATTGATCGCCAACCACACGATTGGTTAATGTCCGTGTACTATGAACTAAAAAACTAACGATTATGAACAATCTGATTGTATATTGCGAAATAGAAGATGGCATCATCGCCGATGTGAGCCTCGAACTGCTCACAAAAGGTCGCTCGCTGGCCAATCAACTGAATTGTAAACTCGAAGCACTGGTGATCGGTAGCAACCTCGATGGTGTGGAAAAACAAGTATTCCCCTATGGAGTCGATACCGTCTATACAGTAGACGAACCTCGCCTCTACCCCTACACCTCGTTGCCACATACCTCGGTATTGGTAAATTTATTCAAAGAACAGAAACCTCAGGTTTGCCTGATGGGAGCCACCAGTATCGGTCGCGACCTCGGTCCGAGGGTTTCCTCTTCGCTGCACAGCGGACTCACGGCCGACTGCACCGCATTGGAAATAGGTCCCCACGAGGACAAAAAGAACAATAAGACCTATGAAAATCTGTTGTATCAGATTCGTCCCGCTTTCGGAGGCAACATCGTAGCGACGATCGTTAACCCCGAATGCCGTCCTCAAATGGCGACGGTTCGCGAAGGCGTGATGAAAAAAGAAATTTACGATCCCGCTTACAAAGGAGAAGTTGTTAAACTGGATCCGAAAAAATACGTTTCTGACACCGACTTTGTGGTAGAAGTCATCGATCGCCAGATGGAAAAATCCAAAGCCAACGTCAAAGGCGCATCCATCATCGTAGCCGGCGGTTACGGTATGGGATCGAAAGAAAACTTCGACATGCTGTTCGACTTGGCGGCTACATTGGGAGCCGAGGTAGGAGCTTCCCGCGCTGCGGTCGACGCCGGATACATCGAGCACGAACGTCAAATCGGACAAACCGGTGTCACGGTTCGCCCCAAGCTCTATATCGCCTGCGGTATCTCTGGACAGATACAACACATCGCCGGTATGCAAGACAGCTCCATCATCATCTCTATCAACAGCGATCCTAACGCACCTATCAATACGATAGCCGACTATGTGATCACGGGTACGGTCGAAGAAGTAATTCCGAAGCTGATCAAATATTATAAGAAAAACTCCAAATAAAACATATTTTCGATTCTGTCGATAAGACAAAGTCTTGTGACAAATCAAAGATAGAGAGTTAAATTATAATACAATAAATAATACAGAACAATGGCTAATTTTTATTTAGATAACAGTGATCTCAAACATCACTTGAACCACCCGCTCATGAAGAAGCTGGTGGCTTTACGGGAACGGAATTACTCCGATGCCGAAAAATACGACTATGCGCCCTTCAATTTCGAAGACGCCATGGATAGTTATGAAAAAGTGCTCGAAATAGCAGGCGAGATAAGCGGCGAAATCGTTGCAGCCAATGCCGAAGACGTAGACCACGAAGGTCCGCACGTTGTCGACGGACATGTCGTATATGCCAAAGGCACGCAAAAAAACCTCGACGCTCTGGTAAAAGCCGGATTGATGGGTATCTCTATCCCCCGTCGCTACAACGGGCTCAACTTCTCGTTGGTTCCCTACATCATGGCTGCCGACATGGTAAGCCGCGCCGATGCCGGATTCGTAAACATCTGGGGATTGCAAGACTGCGCCGAAACCATTTACGAATTTGCCAATGAAGAACAAAAGCAAAAATACCTGCCGCGCGTTTGTGCCGGCGAAACTATGGCGATGGACCTCACCGAACCCGATGCCGGTTCCGACTTGCAAGCCGTCATGCTCAAAGCCACATACAGCGAGGCCGACGGCTGCTGGTATCTCAACGGAGTGAAACGGTTCATCACCAACGGTGACGGACACATTGCACTCGTGCTGGCCCGTTCCGAAGAAGGAACCAAAGACGGCCGCGGACTCTCCATGTTCATCTACGACCGCAACGACGGCGGTGTAACCGTTCGCCGTATCGAAAACAAAATGGGTATCAAAGGGTCTCCCACCTGCGAATTGGTGTTCAAAAATGCCAAAGCCGAACTCTGCGGAAGCCGCAAATTGGGTCTTATCAAATACGTCATGGCATTGATGAACGGAGCCCGTCTCGGTATCGCCGCACAATCTGTCGGCGTTTCCGAAGCGGCATACCGCGAAGCCATTGCCTATGCACGCGACCGCAAACAATTCGGGCAAGCCATCATCGAGTTCCCCGCCGTTTTCGAAATGATCTCTTTGATGAAAGCCAAACTCGATGCTTCACGCTCGCTGCTTTACGAAACGACACGATTCGTAGACATGTACAAAGCATACGAAGACATTGCCAAAGAACGCTCGCTCGAACCCGAAGAACGTGCCGAAATGAAAGCCTACCAAAAATTGGCCGACGCATTCACCCCTATGGCAAAAGGCATGTCCAGCGAATTCTGTAATCAAAACGCCTATGACTGCGTGCAAGTACACGGAGGGTCCGGTTTCATGAAAGACTACGCTTGCGAACGCATCTACCGCGATGCCCGCATTACTTCCATCTACGAAGGAACCACCCAGTTGCAAGTCGTGGCAGCTATTCGCCACGTCACCACCGGCACATATCTGCATCAGATCGAAGCATACGAAGCTGCTGAAATCGCGACCGAACTGGAACCTCTGCGCGACCGCCTCAAAGCTATGAAAGCCGCCTACGTAAAAGCTGTCGAAACCGTCACTGCAACGAAAGACAACGAATACATCGACTTCCAAGCACGTCGCATGGTCGAAATGGCCGGCCATATCATCATGGGCCACCTCTTGCTCAACGATGCCACTCGTAACGAATCGTTCCGGCAGTCGGCCGAAGTATACATTAACTTCGGCGAAGCAGAAGTTGCCAAACACGCCGCGTTTATCGAACGCTTCAATCCCGAAATGATAGCTGCTTATCGCAAATAAACGCAACATTTCATATCATTCGAGGAGGTATCCCATTTATCTGGGATACCTCCTTTTTTATATCGGAAATAAAGCCAAACGAAAATTCAACATGATTCCACTTCTTCCCTGCCGTGCCCCGTATGCGGGGTATCGCACTGCAATAAGCGGAGGGTTACACTCTCCCTCCTCCCCTGCCGTTTCCCTCAGCATGGCGGAGTGTTTTTACACAGCAAAATATAGGGGAGAGCCGAGGAGCATGACGACGAGAAGAGATCTTAAAAAGACCCTCAGTGGAGATAATAGAGGTAACCCTCCTCCCCTGCCGTGTCCCGCAGCATGGCAGGGTGTTTCCGTAAGGAAATATAGAGGGAGAGGATTGAAAAGCAACCTTTTTCGTGCTGTTTTGTGACACCCCGTAAGGCTACGAGACACAGGGGAAAAAGAGAAGTGAAAACAACAGATAAAATGAAGAAGTGAACCCTACACTCCTCCTCTGTGTTTTTGCAACGCAAAAATATAGGGGAGGTGGCACGAAGTGACGGAGGGGTTAAAAAAGAATATTCAAAATAACATTTCAATCCTCCCCCTGCCGATAGAGAAAGTGTCCGAAGGACAGAGGGGTTGCAAGAATAACAAAAAGGAATAAAGATATAGCATCCTAATCTGCCGAATCGGGTGTCCCCTTTTCACCACTATCTTTGAATACCTTCGACAACCAGCGCTCTTGAACAGTCTCCATCAATTCATAAAAATTAGGAACGAACAACGTACCCAATACCGTATTCATCGCCATACCGAACACGACAGCCGTACCCAAAGCTATACGACTTTCGGCTCCCGCACCTGTCGCGAACATCAGCGGAAGAACCCCGAAGATAAAAGCGAACGAAGTCATCAAGATAGGTCGCAGGCGCAACCTCCCCGCCTCCATCGCCGATTGCCGGATAGACTCGCCCTGCTTACGGTAATCCATGGCAAACTCGATAATGAGGATAGCGTTCTTGGCCGACAAGGCAATGAGCAAAATCAACCCTATCTGACTGTAAATACTGATAGACAAACTCATGACAATACACCCCAGCACCGTCCCCAATATGGCAGTGGGCAAACTCAGTATTACGGCTATCGGGTTAGTCCAACTTTCATATTGGGCAGCCAACACCAGAATCACGATCAATATCGCAAGTCCAAAGATAAGCCCTACCGTAGAACCGCTCTGGCTCTCTTGATAAGCCTCCCCCGTCCAACTATATCCGAAATTCGTACCCAGTGTATTCCGGACCAATCGCTCCATAGCTGCCATACCCTCCGACGAACTTATCCCCGGAGCCGGTATCGCCGTGAGTGCAGCCGATGAATACATATTGTACCGGCTTACTAAATTCAGTCCCATCGTCTCCTCGACCTGTGTAAACGAAGAAAACGGAACCATGTTACCGTCCCGGTTTCGCACGCTCAGTTTCATCACGTCGTCGATATGAGCCCTCGCTCCGGCCTGAGCACCCAACTTCACCTGATAGATACGGCCGAACTCCACGAAATCATTCACATAAGCCGACCCCATATAATACGACAAAGCCGAGAAAACACTGCTGAGAGTAAGCCCCTGCATCTCCACCTTATCGCGATCTATATTCAATGTATATTGCGGGGTATTCCCTTGAAACATCGAGTTTATCTGCATCAAGGCCGGCTCGCTACCGATATTACCGATCAAAGCATTCGCTGCGGATTCCAATTCGCCCGCCCCCAAATTGCTACGATCTTCGAGTTGCATTTCGAGACCGCCCGAAACACCCAGTCCGCTGATAGCTGGCGGATTGACGGCAAACACGATAGCCTCTTGCAAAACAGATGCATCCCGGTTCAGCCGCTCCACCACATTAAACACGCTATGTTCTTTCCCCTTCCGGTCGTCCCAGGGTTTCAGCACCACGAAAAACGTTGCCGAATTGGACGAACTTCCACCCTGTAACGCCGAAAAACCCACGATATTCAAGGCATTTTCCACTTCGGGGTACGACTGTATAATTCGATTCAAATCATCGCAAACCTTGCGGGTCCGTTCCATCGATGCGGCATTGGGCAACTGCACCGATACGATAAAATAACCTTGATCTTCCTGTGGAATAAACGAAGTCGGCCACTTGGCAAATCCATAGAAAGCAGCCAAAGCCAACACGATAAAAGCCGACAACGACACCAAAGGTTTACGCAACATCGAGCCGATAACTTTCACATATCCGTTCAACGTCGCTCCATATCCCTTATTAAACCACTTGTACAAGAAAAACGAAGGTTCGCGGGTCGGTTGGAGAAACAATGCGCACAAAGCCGGAGTAAACGTCAGCGAATTGAACCCGCTGAATACGGTAGCGACAGCGATCGTCAAAGCGAATTGTTTATACAGTTCTCCTGTGATACCACCGATAAAAGCTGTCGGGATAAACACGGCCAATAACACCAATACCACGCCGATAACCGGACTCGTAATCTCCTCCATGGCCTTCTCGACCGCCTCCTTGCGACTATACTTTCCCGTATCGATAAGCCGGGTCGAATTTTCGACCACTACGATCGCATCGTCCACCACGATAGCTATTGCCAAAACAAGGCCGAAGAGAGTAAGCGTATTGATAGAAAATCCCATCAACTTCATCACGGCAAATGTTGCGATAAGCGAAACCGGTATGGTCAGAGAAGGAATAATCATTGCCCTGAAATTTTGTAAGAAAATAAGAATGACCAGCATCACGATAAGAGAAGTCTCCACAAACGTAACCAATACCTCATCGATAGATGCACTCACGAATTGAGTCGTATCGAGCACCACCTTATATTGCACATCGTTCGGGAAATAACGGCTCAAATCCATCATCTTCGCTTTCACAGCTTTTGCCACATCGAGAGAATTAGACCCCGGCAACTGATAAATGGCGATAGCCGCCGTTTCTTTACCGTTAATAGTCGATGTCGTATTGTAAGTCGCACTTCCCAAATCTATGGTAGCGATGTCGCGCAACCTCAGATATTCCCCGCCGGGCAACGACTTGATGATGATCCGTCCGAACTCCTCCGGCGTAGAAAGGCGACCTTTTGAAACCAATGTAAACTGGAAAGCCTCGTCCGTATCCGTAGGAGGTTGTCCCACACTACCGGCCGACACCTCCATATTTTGTGCCTGAATAGCCGAATAGACATCGGCCGGCGTAAGGCTCCGTATACGCATCAACTCCGGGTCGAGCCAGATACGCATGCTGTAATTATCGGCTCCGAACACCGTCACACCGCCTACTCCCGGCAAACGGGACAACTCGTCGGTAATATTCAACTTGGCATAATTCGACAGATATAAACTGTTATACAATGGGTTATCCGATTCCAACGCCAAGAACATGACGATGTTGGTAGACTGCTTCTTCGTGATAATTCCCTGTTGTATGACAGCCCCCGGTAAATTTCCCTGTGCTATGTTCACCCGGTTCTGTACCAACACGGTCGCCATATCTATATCGGTTCCCACCTCGAAAGTAACGGTCAGCGTATATTGCCCCGACGACGAAGACGACGAACTCATATAAATCATTCCGTCCACACCGTTCACCTGCTCCTCGATAGGTACACCTACCGTTTTCGCCACCGTCTCGGCACTCGCCCCGGGATATACAGCGGTCACCTGTACCGTAGGAGGTGTTATATCGGGAAACTGGGCGACCGGGAGCGTATAGATGGTAACCAATCCCACCAGCACCATAACAATGGCGATGACCGTAGCGAAAATAGGCCTGTTAATAAAAAATTTCGAAATCATACCCATTCATTTTTAGGAACCATTAATTCTTTTCCAAAACCGGACGAACCGGCATGCCCGCTCTCACTTTCAACAAAGCCTTCGTAACATAACGATCGGTCGGTGAAATCCCCTCGTCGATCACTCTCAAAGTATCGTTAACCAACTGTCCCGTCTCCACAGGGCGATATTCCACCACATTAGAATCGTTCACCACATACATATACTTGCCAAGTTGGTCTGTGGCAATAGAAGCATCCCTCACCAATATCGCATGCTCGCGGCTACCATACGGCAACCGGATAGAGATATACAAACCACTCTTCAACTCGCCGGCAGGATTATCCACCTCGGCCCGTATCGAAAGCGTTCCCGTCGACAAGTCCACATTCGGCGACAAATAATCGAGTCTGCCGTAATAACTGCGGCTGGTAGGCTCCTGAAAAAGGATCTCCACCCGGTCGCTCGGTACGGAATGTTTACCTTTGCTCTGGTTCAGCAACATTTTCAAATATTGATTATCCTCGATATTGAAATAGGCATACATTTTCTTATCCTGATAAATAGTCGCCAACTTCGTCGATTGCAAAGACCCGCTGATATAATTACCCACATCGTACAAATTGCGTGATATCCGGCCCTCGAACGGGGCTTTCACATAACAATACCCCAACTGTATGCGAGCCGTCGACAACGCAGCCTCGGCATTCCGAACAGAGGCCCTACTTTGTTCCAATTTCGACTCCGCCTGTATCAAATCGATCGTACTGATGGCATCGCTTTGCGCCGCCTCTTTCATTCGGGTGTAATTATTCTCTGCATAATCATACTGTGCCTGAGCCGTTTTCAACGCTGCCTCGGCCTGTTCCACGGCATCCTCGTATTGCGAAGGTTCGATAACGAAAAGCAGCTGTCCCTTCTTTACGATCTCACCCGGTGTATAGGCCACCTGTTGCAGATATCCGTTCACACGAGCTACCAGATCGACGGTTTGTAACGAAGTAAGGTAACCCGGATAACTCTTTATCAAAACCACCGAATCGACCGCCGGATAAGCCACCGATATTTCGGGCAGCCGAACATCGCCACTTTGCTTCTCCCCCTTTTTCGATTGGCAGGAAAAAAGCGAAAACAATACAGCCACAGCCACTATCGGCATATAAGAAAACAAACGTCTCATAAAATATGAATTTTAATTTTAGGGTTGACTCGAATCTATCCAACCGCCACCCAGCGATTGATATAAAAGAATAAGCGCATTGATGGCGTTGCCCTGCGCCGACACATAAGAATTTTGATACGAAAGCAATGAGCGCTGCGCATCGAGTACATTTTGGAACCCCGACAAGCCTCGCTTATACAAGTCGAGCGAGAGCGACAACGTCTTTTCACCCTCGGCCACCAGCTCTTTCAACATCGCAATTTGTTTGACGATATGCGTATAACTGTTCATGGCATTCTCCACCTCTTGGACAGCCGTCAACACAGTTTGGTTATACTGCTCTATGCCGCTATCGAGTTGAGCCCTCGCCGAGGCCAAAGCCTGTATGCGCTGTGTCCCTTGAAACAAAGGCCACGAGACCGTAGGAGCCAACTGATAGGTCATACTCCTTTTATTGAAAAAATGGTCCATATCTCTGGAAGCGAATCCGATACTGCCGTTCAAATACAATTTCGGCATAAAATCAGACTTGGCTGCACCCACCGAAGCCGCATACGATGCTACCGTCCGTTCGGCCTGCCTCACATCAGGACGGCGGCGGAGCAAATTCATGGGAATACCTATACCCACTAACCTCTGATAATCGGGCAACGGCTTTGTCGTCCGGAGCATCGGACGCAACTCATCGGGATACTTCCCCAACAAAATAGCGATAATATTGATCTGTTTCTCTATACCCGCTTCAAGAGACGGCAAAGAAGCCTTTGTATTGAAATAAACCGTCTTGGCTTGCGAAACGTCGAGTTGCGACGCCAATCCGGTCTCGTACCTCACCTCCGTAATGTGCAGGATACTCCGTTGCGATTGGATATTGCTCTCGGCCACGATATACTGTTGCTGATACGTGCGCAATGTCATATAAGCGGTCGCCACTTGGGCACACAGAGACACCATCGTCCCGTTATATTCGTCCCGGGAAGCACGAAACAACTCTTTCTTCGCTTTGGCCCTCTGACGTATCGAACCGAACAAATCGATTTCCCAACTCACCGACAAATCACCCGAAGCATATTGGGAGTAAGTGTTATCGGCAGCCTCTCGCCCCAGATAACCGCTATTACGGGTCTTCGTCCAACCGGCCGAAAAATTCACCGACGGATAGAAACCGCTCTGTTCCATACGCCAAGCCGCTCTGGCCATACGTATGCGATCAGCGGCCGCCAACAAATTATGGTTACTGTCCACCGCCTCTTGAATCAACGTGTCGAGACAAGCATCGTTAAATCCGCTCCACCATAAATCCTCAGGAGGCAACTGCTGCGAAAACAATGTATCGGGAGTCCACGCTTTCGGTATGTCGTCAGACAAATAACGAGTAGCCGATTGCTGGGCATAAACAGCCCCTCCGCAAAGGAGAATCAATACCGACACAACAAGCCGACTTCGAATAAAAAAAACTTTACACATAACGTTAAACAGCTTCTTAATTGATTTATATCGTTCAATCGAAATAAATTTTCGAGACAACGCCTTTTTCGATAATAAATTATAACGGTCGTAATTCGAAATAGTTTACAAAAATTCAAACTCCTTCCGTCTTTATCGAACTTCTCTCACCTGTGAAAGAATGCGAAAAAACGCTTATCGAGTCACACCATAGAAAATCAACCCCCTCAAAGATTCAGTTCCGAATTTTCCTTCCTACGAAACAATTCGCTATCTTTATCAAAAAAATCGAATGATGACAAATGATAAATACACCCGTTTGGTAAAACTTCAAAAAGCATTCTTCAACGAACACATCACACGAGAAATTCCATTCCGGCTATGTGCTCTCGACCGCTTGGCCGAAGCTCTCGTTAGCCGGGAAAAACAACTCGGTGAAGCCCTGCATGCCGACTTGGGAAAATCTGCATTCGAAAGCTATGCCACCGAAATCGGATTCCTCCTTCACGAAATACGGACGACGAAAAATCACTTGCAAAGCTGGGCTCGCGACCGACGTCGTCCCACCCCCCTCTTTCTCTTCGGCTCGAAAAGTCGCATTCACTACGAGCCCTACGGTTGTGCACTCATCATTGCCCCGTGGAATTACCCGCTGCAATTAGCTTTATCCCCCCTTATCGGAGCCATAGCAGCCGGTAACTGTGCCATCGTCAAACCATCGGGCGAAGCACCCCGTACGGCAGCCGCTCTGCAAGAACTTATCGACGAATGCTTCGAGGAAGAATACATCGCCGTTACCGATGCCGATCGGGAAACCACCGAGTTACTCCTGCAAGAACGGTTCGATTACATCTTCTACACAGGAGGTGTCGAATACGGGCGTCACGTCATGCAAGCCGCATCTCGTCACCTCACCCCCGTCACACTCGAACTGGGAGGAAAAAGTCCCTGTATCGTCGATGACGATGCCGATTTGAAAGCCGCCGCACGCCGCATCGTATGGGGCAAGTTCCTCAACTGCGGACAAACCTGCGTAGCCCCCGACTACCTCATGGTACATCGCAAAGTCCAAGACAAACTCACAGAACATATCTGTGACGAAATCACCCGTCAATACGGCGAAAATCCACAACAAAGCCCCGATTATCCCCGTATCGTCAATGCTCGGCATTTCGACCGCCTGTCGGCGCTCCTCTCGCACGGCACGATACTTTGCGGAGGCACAAGCGATCCCGCCGACCGATACATAGCCCCCACGCTGCTCACCGACATACCCCCGCAATCCCCCCTGCTCACCGACGAAATCTTCGGCCCCATACTCCCCGTACTCCCGTTCGACGACATCGACGACTGTGTCGAATACGTCAACGACCGGGAAAAGCCCCTCGCCCTCTACTACTTTACCCGCAGCAAAAAACGGGCACGCTACATGATACAACACACCACATCGGGCGGAGCCTGTATCAACGACACCATCGTACAAACCGCCAACGGAAACCTCCCCTTCGGAGGAATCGGGAACAGCGGAATAGGAGCCCACCACGGCCGCGAAAGTTTCGAGACATTCAGTCATCGCCGCAGCATCGTCGAGTCCTCTCTGCACCTCTATCCCAATTTCAAATTTCCACCATATGCCGACAAACTCAAATGGCTTAAACGATTGATGAAATAATTAACCACATTAAAATTCTACTATCCAAATTAATAATCGTATAAATCTCCTATGATTAATAACGAATACCTCTATCATTTTACATCATCGGAAAACTTAATCCGTATTTTAGAAACCATGAGTTTAAAATTATCCGATTTTAAAAAACTTAACGATTTAAACGAAAATAATATACCACACTACTATTTCATCAACGGACGAAGATTAGCCCAAACGAAGAATTATATAAAGAACCACTGTAAGATACTTTGCTTTTCTCAAGACTACTTGTATAAACATCGACTTCTCAGCGGAATCAACCATCCTCGCATGTGGGCTCAATATGCTCAAAATAGCACCGGAGCTTGTATTATTATAAATGAAAATCTTTTCCTAAAACAAAACGAAAATATCCTAAAAACGACATTCTATAAAATAGAAAATATCGAATATACAGACAAGCTATACAATATATCAAAGCCTAATCCTATATACAGTTCCCCGGAAGAACTTCTAAAATGTCACTACAAAGACATTTTTTATAAAAAACATATTGATTGGGAACAAGAACACGAACGAAGACTTTTTATTTTAAACATACCTGAAATACAATTTTTATCAATAAAAAATTGTATTTTGTACATTTGCTTAGGATCTAATTTTAATAAGTACGATAAATTACGTGAAACAATTCATAAACTCGAATCAAAGTGTTTTAACCAAGACAATCATCTCCTATTTTTGAGTCAATATAATATGGACGGAAATATTTCCGAAGGTCCTTTGGTGGATCAACTAAAATATTCTAATTCAAAAAAAAATGAATAGAGGGCCACTTCTAAACTCCTCCCTTGTCGTGCTCCGCAGCATTGCGGGGTGTGGCTCATAAAATCGGAGCAGAAGCGAAAGAGAAATACATCTCAACCTCTCCCCTGCCGTGCCCCGTAGCCTTACGGGGTGTTTTACACCTCAAAATATAGGGGGAGTGCCCATAGGGCGAAGGGGTTAGAATACAAGCAAGATCCCCCGATTCCGCCTTTATCGGGCGGTGAAGTCGCAAGGAAGACGGAGGAAAAAGGGCGAGGACTGTCCGAGCGGAGCGAGTTCCGCAGACCCCG